>BNJU01000711.1_pt1 | contig 604554 bp, 740 predicted proteins | sample 8539281 | NCBI WGS metagenome assembly BNJU01 (sample SAMD00202456, study PRJDB9452) | human saliva metagenome | isolation source: human saliva | place: Japan | reverse complement strand
TTTGAAAATAAGATCAAAAATCGCGCGCAACGTCACTAGAGTTTTCAACGAGGCGCTGGATCGATCTTCAGAATGATCGGATCGATGGGCTCCCTAATCGACCGTGTCTATGCCAACTATTATTTGCAAACGGAAGGAATTTTAAAAGATTACAATGTCTTTCCTGTAGGTTTTGATACTGAATCCTTTGCGGTAGGGGTGCACAAGGCGGATAAAACCTTGAAGAAAAAAATTGATGAAGCCTTCGTAAAAACTCTATCAAAAGGGCCAGTTCCAAAAAGATCTCTAGAAGTGGTTCGGAACGGATGTAGCAACAGACGATATCAAGTAAAAAAGAGAGTGGGACAGAAATCGGTAATTCGTTAGAATTCGATTTCGTCGTCCCACCTCCGCACAGTTGAGTAGGGATGTAAAAGCTGATGAAATCAGCGTAGTAGAGCCCACTCAACCACTGCGTCTTGCTCGACAATCCAAAAATAATTGAGAGGCTAGGACTTTTGTCCCAGCCTCTTTTAGTCGGTTTTATTAGTAATTTGATGGAAAATCTTTTGCCAAGTTTCGTGGCGACGCCAGAGACTGGTATGGATTTGACCGTCTAGTTCATAACGTATGAGTTTGGTTTTTTGACTGATGGACTCCAGTTCAAAGTTTTGGAATTGAACTTGGTCGTTTGCAAGAGCCTCTATTAATTCTGCCTTGTTGTGTTCGTGACCGGTATCGTCAATCAAGGTATAATTATCTGCTAGTAATGTATCAAACTCTTGCTTAGCATAGAGGCGTTTTTCGTAGGTTAAGAGTTTCTTTTCAACGTTTTCGATCAACTCATCCTCTGGAATTGAGCTAGGTTCCACATGGACGTCAATGTCAAAGACACCAAATTCTTCTTTCAGGAGATCCTCGACTTCTTCTGTGATCGCATGGCTTTCATAGACTGAAAGATCGGGATTCATCTCCAAGACGACGTCTAAGTAAATATTACTTCCATAGGTCCGTCCGCGTTGGTATTTCACACGCGCAATCTTAGGGAGTTTTAAAATAGCTTTTTCGTAATCTTCGAGGAGACTATCATCAAAGCCGTCTGAAAGACTAAAGGAAGATTCCATAAAAATATCGTAGGCTGTTTTGAGGATAAAGAAGGTGATGATGATGGCTGCGATCTTATCAACAATTGGATAGTTAAAAGCACTAGCAGCGATCGCGATCGACGTTCCAAGAGATGTGACGACGTCTGAAAGATTGTCTTTTGCGGCTGCTTTTAAGGCTTTGGATTTGGCTCGTTTGGCTAAGCGAAGATTGTAGAAATAAACGCCTAGCATAACAAGGGCTGAAATCACTCCGACACCAGCACCGAGTGGATCAATGCTAACTGTTTCATTGCTGAAGATCTTTTGGAGGGTATCGCGTAAGACATCAAAACCAACATAAAACATAATGATGGAGGTAACTAGACTAGCTAGATCCTCAATTTTCCAGTGACCAAACTTGTGATCGCGGTCAGCAGGTTGGCGAGCGAGACGAATCCCGATGAGCAGGGCAGCATTGCTGATAATATCTGATAAGTTGTTAAATCCATCGGCTACCAAACTAGAGGAGTGAAGCAGATGGCCAGTAGCTAATTTTGCTGAAGAAAGTAGTAAATAGGCTAAAATACTGATGATGGCACCACGTTCGGCCAGTTTTAAGTTACTGTATGGTTTTTCCAAAATTTCCTCCTACAACCTCGGATATGAACCTGTTTTCTTTAAGCTACTATTATATCGTTTTTGGAAGGGAAATTCAAATGAGTCCTTTTTTAAAAGAAGCTAGGCAGGTTTTGTGGTATAATAGAACGATTGAATGAATGAGGAGTATGAGATGAATCCTTTATTGAATGGTATGAATGATCGCCAAGCAGAGGCGGTCCAAACGACAGAAGGTCCCCTCTTGATCATGGCGGGGGCTGGTTCGGGTAAGACACGTGTCTTAACCCACCGCATCGCTTACTTGATCGATGAAAAAATGGTCAATCCTTGGAATATTTTGGCCATTACCTTTACCAATAAAGCCGCTCGGGAGATGAAGGAGCGGGCTTATCAATTGAATCCAGCCACCCAAGACTGCTTGATTGCCACCTTCCACTCCATGTGTGTGCGTATTCTCCGTCGAGATGCGGATCACATTGGCTACAATCGTAACTTTACCATTGTCGATCCAGGAGAACAACGGACCTTGATGAAACGGATCTTGAAGTCCTTGAATTTGGATCCTAAGAAATGGAATGAACGGACCATTTTGGGGACTATTTCCAATGCCAAAAATGACCTGATCGATGAAGTGGCCTATGCTGCCCAGGCGGGAGATATGTATACTCAGATCGTCGCCAAGTGTTATGAGGCTTACCAAAAAGAACTCCGTCAGTCGGAAGCAGTGGACTTTGATGATTTGATTATGCTGACCTTGCGTCTTTTTGATCAGCATCCAGATGTGCTGACCTATTACCAGCAGAAGTTCCAATACATCCACGTAGACGAGTATCAAGATACCAACCATGCACAATACCAGTTGGTCAAACTCTTGGCTTCACGCTTTAAAAATATCTGTGTCGTTGGGGATGCGGACCAGTCTATTTATGGCTGGCGGGGAGCAGATATGCAGAATATCCTGGACTTTGAGAAGGATTATCCTGATGCCAAGGTCGTTTTGTTGGAGGAAAATTATCGTTCCACTAAAACCATCCTGCAAGCAGCCAACGACGTCATCAAAAACAATCGCCACCGCCGTCCGAAGAATCTCTGGACACAAAATGAAGACGGGGAAGAGATTGTCTATTATCGGGCCAATGACGAGCAGGATGAAGCGGTCTTTGTTGCTAAAACCATTGAAGAGCTTAGTCGTGAAGCTGGCTACAAACACCGTGATTTTGCCGTTCTCTACCGGACCAATGCTCAGTCACGGACCATTGAAGAAGCGCTACTCAAGTCCAACATTCCCTACACCATGGTAGGGGGCACCAAGTTCTACAGCCGGAAGGAAATTCGGGATGTCATTGCTTATCTGAACTTGATTGCCAACCCCAGTGACAATATCAGTTTTGAGCGTATTATCAATGAACCCAAGCGGGGAATCGGGCCAGGTACAGTGGATAAAATTCGCGATTTTGCTCAAATGCAAGAGTCTTCACTCCTGGATGCTTCAGCCAATATCATGCTCTCTGGCATCAAAGGAAAGGCAGCTCAATCCATCTGGGACTTTGCCAATCTCATTCTTGATTTGAGAGAAAGATTGGACCAGCTGACCATTACAGAGTTGGTCGAAGAAGTCCTTGACAAGACAGGTTATATGACAGCCCTAACCAATCAGGGAAATTTGGAAAGTCAGGCCCGCATCGAGAATATCCAAGAGTTCCTATCTGTTACCAAGAATTTTGATGAAAATGGAGAGACAGTCGAATACGAATCAGGTGTGGAAACCTTGAGTCGCTTCTTGAATGATTTGGCTTTGATTGCCGATACAGATGATGGGGCCCAAGAAACTTCAGAAGTCACCTTGATGACCCTTCACGCGGCTAAGGGATTGGAGTTTCCAGTCGTCTTCTTGATTGGGATGGAAGAAAATGTCTTTCCTCTTAGTCGTGCGGCTGAGGATCCAGATGAGTTGGAAGAAGAGCGTCGCTTGGCTTATGTGGGGATCACGCGGGCAGAGAAGGTTCTCTTCTTGACCAATGCTAACTCTCGTTTGCTCTTTGGACGGACCAGCTACAATCGTCCGACGCGTTTTATCAATGAAATCAGCTCGGATTTATTGACCTATCAAGGATTAGCGCGTCCAGTTAATACCAGCTTTAAGGCTTCTTATAGCAATGGAGGCGGAACGACCTTTGGAAAAGGAATGAGCCTGTCACAAGCCCTTCAAGAGCGCAAGAGACAAGCAGCTCCAAGTGCCCTAACGTCATCAAGCCTCCCCTTTGGTAATGGCAACCGTTCTAGCGCCAAAGAGAGCGTCGCTTGGTCCATTGGCGACATTGCCATTCACAAGAAGTGGGGTGAAGGAACCGTGCTTGAAGTATCTGGTAGTGGTAGTACCCAAGAACTCAAGATCAACTTCCCAGAAGTGGGGCTAAAGAAACTCTTAGCCAGTGTCGCGCCAATTGAGAAGAAATAAACTGAAACCAGTAAGCTTAGCTTGCTGGTTTTGTCCTTTTTATCAACTTCACTTAGGTGAGGACGGACGGTAGCGACTCCCTTTGGGATTCCATACCTTAGATTTGAGCCTTCCGTCTCAAATCTACCGAGCAGGAGAAACAAATCTGTTTCTCCTTCTTTTCTCACGGCGGGAAGTTTTGATGATCATCGTTCGGCTTTCTCAAATTCTCTCATTTACTCTATTCACTGTCAAAAATTAGGGAAATAGTAGGAGCAAGCCTCGTTTGCTGGTTTTGATTTTACAGGTAGCATGATATAATATAGTAAGAATAGAGAAAGAGGCATGCTATGAACGAAATCAAGTGCCCCAACTGTGGGGAAGTTTTTACGGTCAATGAAAGTCAATACAGCGAACTCTTGTCACAGGTACGGACAGCAGAGTTTGACAAGGAAATTCATGAGCGGATTCGACAAGAGTTGGCATTAGCAGAGCAAAAGGCCCTTAATGAGCAACAAGAGAAGTTAGCCAAGAAGGATCAAGAAATTGCCCAGTTACAAAACCAGATTCAACAGTTTGATACTGAAAAAGAATTGGCCAAAAAAGAGGTGGAGCAAACCGCTAGCCAAAGTCTGCTAGAGAAAGAAAAAGAAGTGCAGGCGCTGGAAAATCAGTTGGCCACCTTGCGCTTGGAGCATGAAAATCAGCTGCAAAAAACACTGTCTGATCTAGAGAAAGAAAGAGATCAGGTCAAAAATCAGCTCCTATTACAAGAAAAAGAAAACGAGCTTTCTCTGACTTCTGTTAAGCAAAACTATGAAGCCCAACTTAAGGCAGCCAATGAACAGGTCGAGTTCTACAAGAATTTTAAGGCCCAGCAGTCGACTAAGGCTATCGGGGAAAGTCTGGAACAGTATGCGGAAAGTGAATTCAACAAGGTTCGCAGTTTTGCCTTCCCAAATGCCTATTTTGAAAAGGACAACAAGGTCTCTGCGCGTGGGTCTAAAGGCGACTTTATTTTCCGCGAGTGCGATGAAAATGGGGTGGAGATTATCTCCATTATGTTCGAGATGAAAAATGAAGCTGACGGGACAGAGAAGAAGCATAAGAATGCGGATTTCTACAAGGAGTTGGACAAGGATCGTCGAGAAAAGAACTGTGAATATGCCGTTTTGGTGACCATGCTTGAAGCAGATAACGACTACTTCAACACAGGGATTGTCGATGTCAGCCACGAGTATGAGAAGATGTATGTGGTCCGTCCTCAGTTCTTTATCCAGATTATTGGGCTCCTGCGCAATGCGGCCCTCAATTCCCTTAAATACAAGCAGGAATTGGCGCTTGTTCGTGAACAAAATATCGACATCACCCACTTTGAAGAAGACCTGGATGCTTTCAAAGTTGCTTTTGCAAAGAACTATAACTCCGCTTCAACCAACTTTGGTAAAGCAATCGATGAAATCGATAAAGCCATTAAGCGTATGGAAGAGGTTAAGAAATTCCTAACCACATCCGAAAACCAACTCCGCCTCGCTAATAACAAATTGGATGATGTTTCCGTTAAAAAATTGACTCGGAAGAATCCAACCATGAAGGCTAAGTTTGATGCCTTGAAGGAAGACTAGGAGGCTCCTATGCAGATACGAAAAGCAACCATAAAAGATACTGAAGCACTACTGTCTCTATACGAAGACTTGGGCTATCCAACGACCGCTTCTAAGCTGGCTCGACGTTTAGAAATGATTCTTTCTCAGCCACATTATGGCTGTCTTCTAGCTGAAAGAAACGGAGAAATTTTAGGTTTCTTAGGTTATGCAAAACTCTTCTTTTTTGAAACAGATGGATCTTACTATCGTATTTTGGCTTTGTCAGTTGCAAAAGAAACAAGACGACAAGGAATTGCTAGTAGGCTAATTGATGAATTGAAAAAACAAGCGGTAAAAGAAGGAGTTAAGGCACTGGCTCTAAATAGTGGATTAACCGCTGAACGAAATGCTGCACATCAGTTTTATCAGGCGGTTGGATTTGAAAAAGTGACTGCCGGCTTTGCCCTGCATTTAAAAACTCAACATGAATAAACATGATAAAATAGGAGAGAAAACGAAGTAATGTCTTCAACAGAAGGGAAAACCTTATATTTTAACGAAAAGAGCATGGACTATGTGACATTTGGAAAAGGTAAACAGCCATTAGTGATCATGCCAGGATTGGGGGATGGGTTACAGACCGTTAAAGGAAAGGCACAGCTCTTTTCTCTCTCGTATCGTCTACTTGCTAAGCGATATAAGATCTATGTTTTTTCTCGAATCAATGAGTTGAGACAGGGCTATACGACGCGGAATATGGCAGCAGATGTAGCAGAAGCAATGGAGACACTAAACCTAGGTACAGCCTATGTCATGGGGATTTCACAAGGTGGAATGATTGCCCAATGGTTGGTGGCGGATTTCCCTGAAAAGGTTCAAAAGCTCATCTTAGCTGTGACCACTGCAAAACCTAGTCAACTTGCTAGAGAACGAATTGAGCATTGGCAAAAACTTAGTCAATCTGGAAATTTTAAGCATCTCATGCTGGATATCGCAAAGCATTCCTACACGCAAAAGAGCTATCAAAAGTGGCGGTTGCTTTATAATATCATGGGTCGCTTGGGGCGAATCAAAGATGAAAATAGAATAGCCATTCAGTCTCAGTCTTGTCTTACTCACGATAGCCTTGAGGTCTTAAAGGAAATTCATTGTCCGACCCTGATCCTTGGTGCCCTTGAAGATGATGTGATTGGTGTGGACGGATCTAAGGAACTAGCAAAAGCGATTTCAGGTTGTCAACTCCTCATTCTTAAGCACTCTGGTCATGCTCTTTATGAAGAAAATAAAGCATTTCAAGAGGCTGTCTGTGAATTCTTAAACTAAAAAACGCTGGAAAAATTTTCCAGCGTTTTTATTCTATTTAAATCGCAAAGAGATCGTTTAGGTTTTCTGCCATGGTTGGGTGGGTAAAGATTTGTTTTGCAATGTAAGTATAAGGGATCTTGTTGTCCATGGCCATGGTGATCTGGTTGATGATTTCGCCTGCAGCTTCTCCAAAGAGTGTCACTCCAAGAATTTCTTTAGTTTCTGGGTTGACCACGGCTTTGAAGGCACCTCGAAAGGTCTGCATTGACATGTCCACGAGGCATGGCAGCAACTGGCAATTCTTTAACAGCAACTGGAAGTCCTTTGTCACGTGCTTCTTGCTCGGTCAAGCCGACTTGGGCAAGTGGAGGAGCAATAAAGAGTGTTGTCGCATAATTTCTACGAGTTTCAAGATTGTAGCTACCATCGCCTGTAAGGTAGTTGAAGACAATGCGGAAGTCATCGAGTGACATGTAGGTGAATTGTGGACCACCATTGACATCCCCAACTGCAAAGACACCAGGGACGCTGGTTTCCAAATGACGGTTGACTTGGATCGCTCCACGATCAGTGACTTGGATATCTGTGTTTTCAAGACCAAGTCCAGCTGTGTTTGGCTTCCGTCCTGTTGCGTAGAGAAGGATATCAAACTCGAAGTCTCCCTTATCTGTGACAACCGTTAAGCTGTTTTGGCCATCTTTGATTTCTTGGGTATGAACGCCTTGCAAGAATTGAATACCGTCTTCTTCAAGGTAGCTTTTTGCAAGAGCTGCAATACTTGGCTCGATCCGTGGCAAAAATGTTTCAGAAGCATCCAGCACCGTTACTTGGCTGCCCAAGGTATTGTAGAGATGAGCAAATTCCAATCCGATTGGTCCACCACCAAGGACACCGAGGCGTTTAGGTAGGTTTTCCAAACGTTGAATGCCGGTTGAATCCACGGCAAATTTACTTTCAGCCAAACCTGGGATCGGAAGGACATTTGGCACAGCACCAGTATTAATAATAATGGTTTCAGCTGTCAATTCTTCCTTCTCATCTCCAGCTTGAATTTCGATGACCTTGTTAGAAACGAAACGAGCTGTCGCATCGATGATGTCTACACCGGTTCCAGCAATGGTTGCATAGTTCTTTCCGTTGAGACGAGTGGTGACAGCATTTTTCTCATTCATAGCTTGCTCAAAATCCAAGCCTTTTTCTGCTGCAACAATCAAGGTCTTGGTGGGAATACAAGCAATATTGATGCAAGTACCACCGTACATAGACTTGCTCTTTCAATCAGAGCGACTTTTTTTCCTTGGCTTGATAATTTCGCTGCGAGTGTTTTACCAGCTTTACCAAATCCAATCACAATAACATCATACATTAACATATGTTACACCTTCTTTCGATTTCTATTGTATCAAACCCATTTTAAAAAGTCTGAAATCTGCTACGGGATTTTTTTGAAGCTCATGAGAAGGGGGAAAGAGGGACAAGAAGTCTCGTTTCATGGTATAATAAAGGGTCGGTGACCCGGATGGTCACACAAGAGTTAGAAAGAGCAAATCAGATGGACGGAATTATCAATATAAAAAAAGAAGCAGGCATGACCTCACATGATGTGGTCTTTAAACTGAGAAAAATCTTAGGAACTAAGAAGATCGGACATGGGGGAACGCTGGATCCAGATGTGGTGGGAGTGCTTCCGATTGCAGTTGGCAAGGCGACCCGGATGGTCGAATTTATGCAAGATGAAGGCAAGGTCTATGAAGGAGAAATCACTTTGGGATTTTCTACCACGACGGAGGATGCCAGTGGGGAAGTCGTAGAGCGGACCCCAGTGGAAGCCCCTTTAGATGCAGTAGAGGTTGATCGCATGATTGCCCAAATGGTGGGAGAAATCGAGCAAGTACCACCTATGTATTCAGCGGTCAAGGTCAATGGACGTAAGCTCTATGAATATGCGCGGGCAGGAGAAGAAGTGGAACGCCCTGTCCGACAGGTAACCATTTATGAATTCACGCGCACCAGTGAGATTAGCTACAAGGAAGGATTAGCCCGTTTTCGCTTCCGGGTTAAATGCAGCAAGGGCACCTATATCCGGACCTTGTCTGTGGATTTGGGTCAAAAACTGGGTTATGCAGCCCATATGTCTCATCTGATCCGAACCAGTGCTGCCGGTTTGTCACTGGATGATGCCCTGACCTTAGAAGAAGTGGCTGAAAAAGTAGCGCAAGGAGATTTGAGCTTCCTTCACCCACTTGAAATTGGCACCGGGGATCTGGAAAAAGTAGAGCTGACAGTAGAAGAGGTCGGTGAAGTCCAAGTGGGACGCTTTATTCCAGTTGAGAGTGACTCCAAAGAGTTAGCTGCTTTTTACCAAGGGAAATTGATAGCCATTCTAGAAAAAAGAGAAGAACTTTACAAACCTCGAAAAGTTTTTCTAACAGAAAGTGTGTTACAATAAATTCATGAATATTCGTACGATTACTACTGCTAACCAGATCCATTTGGAGAATGAGACAGTTTTGGTTCTGGGCTACTTTGATGGCCTGCATCTGGGGCATCAAGAACTCTTTAAAAAGGCGTGTCAGATCGCGGATGAAAAAGGCTTGAAGGTCGCTTTGTTAACCTTCCCTGAATCTCCTAAGTTAGCCTTTGTTCGCTACCAACCAGAATTACTACTCCATTTGCAAAGTCCTGAGGATCGGTTCCAAAAATTAAACGAACTAGGAGTGGATGAGCTCTTCCTCATTGATTTTACGACCGATTTTGCTTCTAAAACAGCGAAAGATTTTGTCGATCAATTTGTCAAAGCCTTGAGAGCCCGAGTTTTAATTGCTGGATTTGATTATAGTTTTGGCTCTGATAAGAAAACTGCCTCTGACTTAGTTGCTTATTTTGATGGTCAAGTGGAAGTCATTTCTCCTGTATTGGATCAGGGGGAAAAGATCAGTTCAACCCGCATTCGTCAAGCTGTCCTAGAAGGACGCGTCCAAGAAGCTGCCCGTCTACTTGGTCACCCTTTATCCAGTCGAGGAATCGTGGTGCACGGGGATGCGCGGGGAAGGACCATTGGTTACCCCACTGCTAATCTAGCACCGATTGATCGGACCTATCTACCATCCGATGGAGTCTATGTGGTTGATGTCGATTTTAAAGGGCAGACCTATCGTGGCATGGCTTCTGTCGGGAAAAATATCACCTTTGATGGGAAAGAGCTTCGTTTCGAAGTCAATCTCTTTGATTTTACTGGAGATATCTACGGTCATACCCTGACCATTCACTGGTTAGATAAGATTCGAGAAATGGTCAAATTCGATGGGATCGATCAACTAGTGGCTCAATTGAAAGAAGATGAAGCAGTTTCACGAAACTGGACCAAGAGGCTGGGACAAAAGTCCTAGCCTCTCAATTATTTTTAGATTGTCGAGCAAGACGCAGTGGTTGAGTGGGCTCTACTACGCTGATTTCATCAGCTTTTACAGCCCTACTCAACTGTGCGGAGGTGGGACGACGAAATCGAATTCTAACGAATTACCGATTTCTGTCCCACTCTCTTTTTTCGGGCCTCTTCTTGGGAAAAATGAAAGGGATTTCTTTTTTCCACTGAAATTCAGAAAAATCGTCTAGAAATCAAAAAAGCGCTTTTCAAGCACCTATTTTTTTTGTATAATAGAGTCAGATAGTTATATATAAAAAAAGAAGTGAACCACATGATTACATTATTTTTATCACCGAGTTGTACATCATGTCGAAAAGCTCGGGCTTGGTTAAAAAAGCACGATGTTCCATTTAAAGAACACAATATTATGACAAGTCCTTTGAGCAAACAGGAGTTGACAAGTATATTGGCCTTGACCGAAAACGGAACAGACGACATTATTTCAACTCGTTCAAAAATTTTTCAAAAATTGGATGTTGATGTTGAAGATTTATCCATCTCGGCCTTGATCCATCTGATTGAGGAAAATCCTAGTCTCTTGCGGAGACCGATTATTTTAGATAACAAACGCATGCAGATTGGCTTTAACGAAGATGAAATTCGGGCCTTCTTACCACGGAGTTATCGCAAACAAGAGTTACGCTCTGCCACTCTAAGAGCAGAAATAAACTAAGAAGTATGTCGAATGCAAAAAAATTATAGTTACCCACTGGACTTATCGTGGAGCACTGAAGAGCTTGCTTCAGTGCTTTCTTTTTTCAATAAAGTTGAAGAAGCCTATGAAAGTAAGGTAGAGGCCAAAGAATACATGGAAGCCTACCGCGCTTTTAAGAAGGTCGTGCCTAGTATCGGAGAAGAAAAGCGTCTTGGACGGGAGTTCGAAGAAGTGAGCGGTTATTCTCTCTATCGTGCGACCCAGGCTGCAAAGCAAAAAGAGGAAGGATGGTTTTCTCTTGAAGAATAAATTAGAGTTTGCCAAACAAATCGTTTTAGAGGCTGGAGACTACTTGCGTCTTCATCTCCATGATGACTTGATGATCTCAAAAAAGACGGGGCCGACAGATTTAGTAACCCAGATGGACCAACAGGTTCAAAAGGATTTGGTTGAAAAAATTACACATCGCTACCTAGAAGATCGGATTTGCGGAAGAAGATGGCCTTCGCTCGCCGATTTCAGAAGGTTCCGTTTGGGTGATTGATCCTATTGATGGGACCAATAATTTTGTGACCCAAAAGGAAGATTTTGCGGTGATGGTGGCCTATTTTGAAGACGGAATTGGTCAGTTTGGCCTGATCTACGATGTGATGCGGGATCACCTTTTTTACGGGGGTGGAGAATTCCCTGTTTATCGAAATGAGGTTGAACTAACCCCCTTTGTGGACCAACCTCTAGAAAACTTTTTGATTGCTTCAAATGTCGGCATGCTTGAGAAAAATGACTGGGGCATGGCCGATCTTGGCATGGATTCTCTTGGAATTCGGGTTTACGGAAGTGCAGGTATTAGTTTTTCAAAAATTCTCTCAGGTGGGATTCTAGCTTATTTTAGCTACATCTGGCCCTGGGATTATGCCGCAGCAGCGATCATGGGCGAACAGTTGGGCTATACCGTTTTAAATCTAAATGGAGATAAACCTAATTACCAGTCAGTGGAACCCATTATGATGGTTCCAAAAGTGAAGTTAACAGAAATTCAAACCTATCTTAAGAAAGGGAGAAGTTAAATGAATTTTCCCAATGGTTTTAAAGAAAAATACCAGCATCTTCTAGGTGAGGATGCTGCTGCTTTTTTTGCGACCTTTGAACAAGAAGCAGTATCGGCCTTTCGGACTAATCCTTTGAAAGAAGCTCAAAAAGCATTTGATGATCCGATTCCCAATACCCCTTGGGGCCATTATGGAAAGGTCTCAGGAAAATCCATTGAGCACGCAACAGGCTTGGTCTATTCGCAAGAACCAGCAGCTCAGATGGTGGCTCAAGTTGCCCAGCCGAAGCCAGGGATGAAGGTCTTAGATTTGGCGGCAGCTCCTGGTGGCAAGACCACCCAGCTCTTGTCTTATTTGGATAATCAGGGACTCTTGGTCTCCAATGAAATCCACAAGGGGCGCTCGAAAATTCTTGTAGAGAATGTCGAACGTTTCGGTGCCCAAAATGTATTGGTAACCAATGAGTCAGCCGATCGCCTGGCAAAAGTTTTCTCAGGCTTTTTTGATCTGATTGTATTAGATGCTCCTTGTTCGGGTGAGGGGATGTTTCGTAAGCAACCAGATGCCATGGACTATTGGTCTGTCGAATATCCTCGAGAGTGTAGTCTTCTTCAAAGAGAAATTCTGGAGGATGCCCTCAAGATGTTGGTCCAAGGTGGTTCCTTGGTTTATTCAACCTGTACCTGGGCTCCAGAGGAAAATGAAGAAATTGTATCCTGGCTTTTGGAAAACTATGATCTGGAGCTGGAAACGATCGAGAAGATCAATGGTATGGCAGAAGGCATTGACTATCCAGAAACCGCTCGTATGTATCCTCATCGCTTTAAAGGGGAGGGCCAATTTGTCGCTAAGTTTCGTTATCTAGGAGAGAATCGGCCTGCTAAAATCCCTTCCAAAAAGGACCAATTATCTGCTGAACAAAAGAAATGGTGGCAGGAATTTGCTAAGAAACATTTGAAGATTACTCTAGAAGGGGTTCTTGAAACCTTTGGTGACGAGCTGTATTTGGTTCCACTTGGTTTACCTGATTTGCGAAAGTAAAAATTGCCCGAAATGGCTTGCACCTAGGAACCTTCAAGAAAAATCGATTTGAACCTAGTTTTGCCCTTGGTCTAGCTCTGAAACCGAGTGAAGTCAAAGAGACCGTTTCGATCACGCCTGAGGACTTTGTTCATTATGTGGCGGGAGAGACAGTTCAATTGAAGGAAACGCATCCAAATGGATGGTACCAGGTTCTTGTAGAAGGCAATGGTTTGGGCTTTGCCAAAGTGACCGGGCAAACCCTGAAAAATTTCTATCCAAAGGGGCTTCGTTTTAGGTAAAATGCTGGGCAAAGAACCCGTTCTATGATATAGTGGAAGTACAGTTTTTTTGAAAAAAACTTGTCAAAATCATAAGTGAAATAGTGAAATATCAAGGAGACATGATTTGAAAAAGTCTAAAAAGCTGATCTTAGGACTAGCGACGATCGCATTAGCAGGAAGTTTATCTGCTTGTGCTTCTTGGATCAATCGCGGAGAATCCATCACTGCTGTTGGATCCACTGCCTTGCAACCCTTGGTTGAAGGAGTGGTAGATCGCTACATTGAAGAACATCCTGGTAAGATTGTGAATGTACAAGGAGGAGGTTCTGGTACAGGACTTTCACAAGTTCAATCAGGTGCTGTGGACATCGGAAATAGTGACCTGTTTGCAGAGGAAAAGTCTGGGATCGATGCCTCTAGTCTGGTCGATCATCAGGTAGCCGTAGCAGGGACAGCCATCATTGCCAATAAAAATATCTCGATTGACAATCTGACAACGGAGCAATTGCGAAAGATCTTTACAGGTGAATATACCAACTGGAAGCAGTTGGGTGGTCCAGATCTTGAGATCACGATTGTGAACCGTGCCGTAGGTTCTGGTAGCCGTGCTGTCTTTGATGCCATTATCATGGATGGCAAACAACCCAAGCAGGCCCAAGAGCAAGACTCTAATGGAATGGTGAAAAACATCGTTTCTCAAACTCCAGGAGCCATCTCTTATCTAGCCTTTACCTACTTGGATAGCAGTGTCAAAACCATGAAGCTCAATGGTTATCAACCAACCAAGCCAATGTCGTCAACAATAACTGGCCCATCTGGTCTTACGAACATATGTATACCAAGGGAAAACCCAATGAGTTGTCTAAAAAATTCATTGACTACATGATGACGGATGAGGTTCAGCAAAAAGTTGTTGGCAAGATGGGCTATATCCCCATCAATGATATGAAAGTCACCCGTGATTTAAAAGGGAATGTGACAAAAAAATAAAAGAATTAGGTAAAAAATGAACGAAGTAGCAAAAAAAATGCTGACGAAATCAAAAAACTCCCGCCTAGAAAAATTTGGGAAGACCATTACCTTTCTATGTATGAGTTTGATTGTTGTCGTCGTTGCCATGATTTTAATTTTTGTGGCCCAAAAAGGTTTATCGACTTTCTTTGTTAATAAAGTCAATATCTTTAGTTTTCTATTTGGGAGCTCTTGGAATCCTGCTGCAAAGGAATTTGGAGCACTACCCATGATTCTTGGTTCCTTTATTGTAACCTTGCTTTCTGCCCTCTTGGCAACGCCGTTTGCCATTGGTGCGGCTGTTTTCATGACAGAAGTCTCCCCCAAAGGAGCTCGTTTCTTGCAACCAGCGATTGAGCTTTTGGTGGGGATTCCTTCCGTTGTTTATGGATTCATTGGTCTTCAAGTGGTCGTACCATTTACGCGTAGTCTCTTTGGAGGGACTGGTTTTGGGATCCTCTCAGGGGTCTTTGTCCTCTTTGTTATGATCCTACCAACTGTTACCTTTATGACGACCGATAGCCTCCGAGCTGTACCCCGTCATTACCGGGAAGCTAGTATGGCCATGGGAGCGACCCGCTGGCAAACCATTTGGCATGTCACGCTCAAGGCAGCCCGCTCTGGAATCTTTACAGCGGTTGTCTTTGGTATGGCGCGTGCCTTCGGGGAAGCTTTAGCCATCCAGATGGTGGTCGGAAACTCTGCTGTCGTGCCAACTTCACTCACGACACCAGCTTCCACCCTCACCTCTATTTTGACCATGGGAATCGGAAATACCGTCATGGGTACGGTCAATAACAATGTTCTTTGGTCACTCGCCTTGGTATTGCTCCTCATGAGTCTTGCCTTTAACAGTGTGATTAAACTGATTACGAAAGAAAGAGGTAAGAAGAACTATGCACGCTAAACGAATGGATAAAATTGCAACAGGATTACTGTATGCTATTTCAGGGATCATCGTTGCGATTCTTGCCTCATTGATCCTGTATATCTTGGTCCGTGGCTTGCCCCATGTATCCTGGCACTTCTTGACTGGGAAATCCTCTTCTTATCAAGCAGGAGGAGGGATCGGAATTCAATTGTATAATTCCTTTTTCCTCTTAGTCATTACCTTGGTGATTTCCTTCCCACTTTCTCTTGGGGCTGGGATTTACCTTTCTGAGTACGCTAAAAAAGGGCGCTTGACCAATTTGGTTCGTACCTGTATTGAGATCTTGTCTTCCTTGCCATCTGTCGTTGTAGGTCTCTTTGGTTACTTGGTCTTTGTTGTCCAGTTCAAATATGGATTTTCGATCATTTCAGGGGCTTTGGCCTTGACCGTCTTTAATCTGCCCCAGATGACCCGCAATATCGAAGATAGCTTGCAGCACGTCCATCATACGCAGCGCGAAGCAGGTTTAGCACTGGGCTTATCTCGTTGGGAAACCGTGATTCATGTCGTGGTACCGGAGGCTCTTCCAAGCATTATTACTGGGGTCGTATTGGCATCAGGACGGATCTTCGGGGAAGCCGCTGCCTTGATCTATACAGCAGGTCAATCGGCTCCAGCTCTTGATTGGTCTAACTGGAACATCTTTAGTGTGACGAGTCCGATTTCGATCTTCCGTCAGGCTGAAACCTTGGCCGTCCATATCTGGAAGGTCAACAGTGAAGGAACCATTCCAGACTCGATCGAAGTCTCAGCTGGTTCTGCCGCTGTTCTTTTGATCTTTATCTTGATCTTTAACTTTGGAGCCCGCAAACTCGGAAGTTACCTCCATAAAAAACTAACATCTGCTTAAAGGAGAAGAAATGTCAAAATACAATTGGGATGAGAGACACATCATTACTTTTCCTGAAGAAAAGGTGGTCCTATCGACTAAAGATTTGCATGTCTATTATGGAACGAACGAGTCCATTAAAGGCGTCGACATGCAGTTTGAAAAGAATAAGATTACAGCCTTGATCGGTCCTTCAGGATCTGGGAAATCAACCTACCTTCGTAGTTTGAACCGGATGAATGATACCATCGATATTGCGCGTGTTACGGGTGAAATTTGGTATGAAGGAATCGATGTTAACCGTCCAGATATCAATGTCTATGAAATGCGCAAGCACATCGGGATGGTTTTCCAACGGCCCAATCCTTTTGCCAAATCGATTTACAAATATCACCTTCCCGCATGAACGTGCTGGTGTGAAAGACAAGAAAGTCTTGGACGAATTGGTCGAAACTTCTTTGAAACAGGCAGCTCTATGGGATCAGGTAAAGGATGATCTTCACAAATCAGCCCTGACACTTTCAGGCGGTCAACAGCAACGACTTTGTATCGCACGGGCCATCTCTGTGAAGCCAGATATCTTGCTTATGGACGAGCCAGCCTCAGCGCTTGATCCGATCGCGACAGCGCAATTAGAAGAAACCATGCTTGAGTTGAAGAAGGATTACACCATTGTCATTGTGACCCACAGCATGCAACAAGCAGCCCGTGCTAGTGATTATACCGGTTTCTTTTATCTGGGAAACCTCATCGAGTACGATAAGACTTCGAATATTTTCCAAAATGCAAAATTGCAATCGACCAACGATTATGTATCGGGTCACTTTGGATAAAGTAAAATGACAACAAAAAGGAAAATAGAATGACAGAACCAATTTTACAAGTCAAGGACTTGTCGGTTTATTACAATAAAAAGAAGGCTTTGAATAGTGTCTCTTTGGACTTTGCTCCTAAGGAGATCACAGCCTTGATTGGTCCTTCAGGATCAGGGAAATCTACCCTTTTAAAAGCCATTAACCGCATGGGGGACCTTAATCATGAGGTCACCACCACAGGGACCGTCCTCTACAACGGTCACAATATCTACGGACCACGGACCGATACGGTCGAATTGCGTAAGGAAATCGGAATGGTCTTCCAACAGCCCAATCCCTTTCCAATGTCCATTTATGATAATGTGACTTATGGCTTGATGATTAATGGTGTCAAGGACAAGGCTGTCTTGGATGAAGCAGTTGAAACCTCTTTGAAACGCGCTTCCATCTGGGATGAAGTCAAGGATCGCCTGCATGATTCAGCTATCGGACTTTCCGGTGGTCAGCAGCAGCGGGTCTGTGTGGCGCGGGTTCTTGCGACTAGTCCAAAGATTATTCTTTTGGATGAACCAACTTCAGCGCTGGACCCGATTTCAGCTGGTAAGATTGAAGAAACCTTATATGGACTAAAAGACCGCTACACCATGCTCTTGGTGACACGCTCCATGCAGCAAGCGAGTCGGATTTCTGATAAAACAGCCTTTTTCTTGGATGGCGATTTGATTGAGTACAATGACACCAATGAAATGTTCTTGAACCCAGCTAAGAAAGAAACAGAAGACTATGTCTCTGGTAAATTTGGATAGGAAGAAAATAAAATGTTACGAGTTCAATTTGAAGAAGATTTAGAGAAGTTGCATAACCAGTTTTATGCAATGGGAAATGAGGTGTTGAGTCAGATCAACCGTACGGTCCGCGCTTTCGTGACCCATGACCGTGAATTGGCCCGCCAAGTTATCGAAGATGATGCGGAGATCAACGACTACGAAGTGAAATTAGAGCGTAAATCCTTTGAGATTATTGCCCTTCAACAGCCCGTTTCACAAGACCTTCGTATCGTGATGACTGTCTTAAAAGCGGTCTCTGACTTAGAGCGGATGGGTGACCACGCAGTATCAATTGCCAAGGCAACGATTCGCATGAAAGGGGGGAAGTCCGCATCCAATCTGTTGAGGAAGAGATCAGCAAGATGGGCCGTGAAGTCAAAGATTTTGTCGAAGCGACACTAGATGTTTACCTCAAAGGCGATGTGGATTTGGCCTATGAAGTTGCGACACGAGACGAAGTCATCAACCATTACTTCGATAGTATCCAAGAATTAGCAACAGAAGAAATTCGGAAAAATCCTGAGTCCATCGTGACCGGACGGGATTATTTCCAAGTGATCAACTTCTTGGAACGTATCGGAGATTATGCAAAAAATATCTGTGAGTGGGTGGTTTACTTCGAAACAGGTAAAATTATCGAAATGTAAGATCATGGAGTCTTTTCGATCACAGACAGGCATTGTCATGCTTGTCTTTTCTTTTATCTTAACTTTGTGATAAAATAGTTTTATTAGGGCTTTTCATTGGAAAAGCGTAAAACATTTAAAGGAGGAAATTATGCAAGCAGTTGCACATTTTGTAGAAACATTCGTTCCAGAACATTACGAAGTGTTTTTGGATTTAAGTCGTAAAACCAAGACCTTTAGCGGTCGTGTGGTGATCACGGGTCAAGCCAAGGCGGACAAGATCTCGCTTCACCAAAAGGATTTGACCATCGAAACAGTAGAAGTAGCAGGTCAAGCCCGCCCATTTACGGTTGATGATGCTAATGAAGCGGTTTATGTTGAATTGGAAGGCACAGGTCAAGTAACGATTACCTTGACCTATTCTGGTAAGATCACAGACAATATGACAGGAATTTATCCTTCTTACTACACAGTAGATGGTGTGAAGAAGGAAGTAATCTCTACTCAGTTTGAGAGCCATTTTGCGCGTGAAGCCTTCCCAAGTGTGGATGAGCCAGAAGCCAAAGCAACATTTGATCTTTCTTTGAAATTTGACCAAGAAGAAGGTGAAATTGCCCTCTCAAATATGCCTGAAATTGATGTGGAAAACCGCAAAGAAACAGGTATTTGGAAGTTTGATACGACTCCACGTATGTCTTCTTATCTCTTGGCTTTTGCGGCTGGAGACCTTCAAGGAGTGACAGCTAAGACCAAGAATGGAACCCTAGTCGGTGTCTACTCTACCAAAGCTCACCCATTAGAAAATTTGGACTTCTCATTGAATATTGCCGTTCGTGCTATTGATTTTTATGAAGACTACTATGGCGTCAAGTATCCAATCCCTCAATCCCTTCATATCGCCCTTCCAGACTTCTCTTCAGGAGCGATGGAAAACTGGGGCTTGGTAACCTACCGTGAAGTCTACCTTCTAGTAGATGAAAACTCTACGGCCCAAAGCCGTCAAACAGTAGCCTTGGTGGTGGCTCACGAATTGGCTCACCAATGGTTCGGAAACCTCGTGACCATGAAATGGTGGGATGATCTCTGGTTGAATGAAAGCTTTGCCAATATGATGGAATATGTCAGCTTGGATGCCATTGAACCAAGCTGGAATATCTTTGAAGACTTCCAAACAACTGGAGTGCCTGCTGCCTTGAAACGCGATGCTACAGATGGCGTTCAATCCGTCCATGTGGAAGTCAAACACCCAGACGAGATCAACACTCTCTTTGACCCAGCAATCGTTTACGCTAAGGGTAGCCGTCTCATGCACATGCTTCGCCGTTGGTTAGGCGATGACGCCTTCCGTAAAGGGTTGAAGATCTACTTTGAAAAACACCAATACAGCAATACTATCGGTCGTGACCTTTGGGATGCTCTTGGGCAAGCTTCAGGCCGTGATGTCGCAGCCTTTATGGATTCTTGGTTGGAGCAACCAGGATACCCTGTTGTTTCAGCTTCTGTGGAAAACGATACCTTGATCATCCGTCAAGAGCAGTTCTTTATCGGAGAAAGAGAAGAAAAAGGCCGCAAGTGGGTTGTTCCATTGAATAGCAACTGGACAGGTATTCCAGATACTTTGGAAACAGAAGTCTTAGAAATTCCAAACTATAGTGCCTTGAAAGCAGCTAATACCGGAGCTCTTCGCTTCAATACAGAAAATACGGCTCATTATATCAGTGACTACCGTGGGGAATTGTTGGAAGACATTCTTGCTGACCTTACTAGCTTGGATAGCACTTCAAAATTACAAGTGGTTCAAGAACGTCGTCTTTTAGCTGAAAGTGGTCAAATTTCTTATGCAAGCCTCTTGCCAGTGATTGAACACTTGACAGAAGAAAGTTCCTACTTGGTTGTTTCAGCTGTTTCGAGCGTCTTAGCTGGAATCAGTCTCTTTGTGGATGAAGGAACTGAAACAGAAGCGGCCTTCCATGAGTTGTTGAAACGCCTGAACCGTTACAACTTTGAACGCTTGGGTCTAGAAGCTAAGCCTGGTGAAACAGAAGAAGACGAAAAAGTTCGTCAACTAATGATTGCTAATATGATCAAGGCCAATGATGAAGCTGCAAAAGCTCAAGCGAGCGCTATCTTTGAAGCGCATGCAGATGATTTGGAAACTTCCAGCGGCCATCCGCTTGCAAATCTTGGTCAACCAAATCAAGCACCAGGAAACCAAGGAGCTTAGCCAACAATACCTGGATACTTATGTTAAGACAGTTGATGGAAACTTTAAACGCCAGTTGGCGGCTGCACTTTCTTATACCAAGGATAAGGAAACTTTGGAAGCTCTATTGAAGGAGTGGAAGAACAAGGATGTGGTGAAACCTCAGGACTTGGCTATGAGCTGGTATTACAACTTCTTGCATGATGACTTTACCCAAGGTAGAACCTGGACTTGGGCACGTGAAAACTGGGATTGGATCAAGAAAGCCCTCGGTGGTGATATGAGCTTTGATAAGTTTGTCATCTACCCAGCTAACTGTTTCAAGACCCGTGAACGGTTGAATGAATACAAGGCCTTCTTTGAGCCTCAATTGGATGATATGGCGATCAGCCGTAATATCAAGATGGGAATTAAAGAAATTGCAGCTCGTATTGATCTTATCGAGCGGGAGAAAGCAGCAGTAGAAGCCGCTATCCTTGCGACAAAATAGATTGAAAAAAGATGCTACAGAATTCATTCTGTAGCATCTTAGAATGTAGACAACGTCATCTTTGAAACTTTCCTTAGGTGAGCACGGACGTCAGCGAACTTCTTTGAAGTTCCATGACTTAGTTTTGAGCCCCTTCACTTTTCAATTTTTGGGCTCAGGCTAAAACAGTTCCCCGAACTGTTTTACTCTCAAAACTCCCGAGTGCCTGAAACAATTGTGTTTCAGGCACTTTTCTCACGGCGGAAAGTTTCAGTGTATATTTGATTGAGACTTAAAAAATATATTATTTTAATTTTTGGGGCATCATTTAGGTTGGTTAATGATAGTTTAACTACATCCTAATGGAGTGGGAAAGAAGTCCTCTCTTTTCAATTTTTCCACCCCCGCATAGATACAACAGTCTGGGAGAGTGTTGGAGGTTGCAGATAAAGGAAATAATGTTTGCGTCACCTCAAAGCAGTGCTATGAGCAATCAACCAATGTGTCAAACTGTTATTTCTATCTAACATCAAAGGCTGGACAGATTTTGCCCAGCCTCTTTTTTATAAATGACCTGAATAAGACCTCAAAGGAGAAGGATCATTAGTTTATTGGACTTGGTAAGAGAATCTCCGTTCGATAGTGGCCATTTTCTTTGAATCGCTTGATAGTTCCTTGGTATTCTTGTACTAGGGCATCAACGTTTCGCAAGCCCCAACCATCTCTTTGACGTGTTTTACGAGTCTCTTGTTCCTGTTCATTAAAGGTATTGTTGATCGAAATAAATAGATTTTGTTGAAAATAACGTATATTCAGAGACAATGTTCTCTCTGATTTATCAGTCAATCGAAGACAGGCTGAAATACTATTATCCAAACAATTTCCTAAAATAACAGCTAGCACATCTGGCTGAATTGATAGTTCTTGTGGGATAAAGCAGTTAATTTCTAATGCAATTTCATCTTCCACATCGTGCAGTTTTTGATTCAGTAAATAATTAACCGTTGGATTTTTGGAGTAAAAGGTTTGTTTTCCTGAAATACTATCGGTTAACGATTGAAGGTACTCTCTAGCATCATCAGGATTTTCTTCTAGAAGTGCCAACAGGGTTAAATGTTTATTTTTTAAATCATGCCGAAGACTTTGCAATCGTTGGTATTCTTCTTGAGACTGTTGTGTTTCTCTTAATTGGAATTGAAGTTGTTCTTTATCTAATTTATTTTGATAATAAGCGTGCTGTTGTTGAGAAAGATGTAAGGTAAAATACAGCGAGGAAAACGACAATACAATAAGAGACAAGAGTGAAATGACAGAAAGATAATCTGGTCCAAATACTTGCCCTTGAATAGCAGATACAGTAAAGGCAAAAATAATCGATAAAATCGGCACGATAAATTGATAAAGCCAATTTCTTCTAGATGTTGCCATGCTTAACTTTTGATGTGTTCGAAATAGCTGTCGAAGAACAAGAGTGATCACAGTTGAAAAAAGAAAACTGATGGCAAGGTAACCACTAATCAGTTCTAAATTTTTCGATACTTTTGACAGTGGAAGAAATAGTTGGATAGCTTGATTGAGGACAGCTCCGGCTAATAATGTCAGGCTTGTTTGTAAGAATATCCAAAAGGAAGAATCACGAAAGGAGTAGCCAAAATAGAGTCCTACAAGAGAGGATTCTACAATACTCAGGAAGAGATTGCTAACTAAAAAAACGCGACTTTCTAAAAATAGAAACACAAGAGCCACATGAAAAAGAAAGCAACAACAAAGGACTAGAAGTATCTCTTTTGAATGTTTACTTTTGGATATTGGCCTATAAAAATAAAAACACTTGCCAGAAATAAGTCAAACAAGATACTAATAATCCGAAAATCCTATTAGCATTAGAAATTCCTTTCACTGAGATAGTTATAGTATTTTTCTTTAAAAGAAGACTGGAACTTACGACTAATTGGAAGTGAATGCTCCTCGGTTCCATTGAGCAAAAATAGTTACTGTTTTCGCATCAAAATCTTTGATATATTTGGGATTTACAATATAAGAAGCATGAATTTGAATAAAATAATCAGGTAGTTTATCTAAAAATTTCTTGAGTTTTCAGTAAGGACTTATAGGTATCTGCTAGTGTGTAAATAAAAACGGAACGCTTATCTTTCTCAAAATAGGTAATGTCACTTAAAGGAATAGAGTAACTTTGTTTTCCAAATGAGAAGTTAAAGATGGTTTGTCCTAAATCTAAATAACGCAAGATCCTATCTAATACCTTATTTAACCTTTGGGGTTCAATGGGTTTTACTAAGTAATCAAAAGTCTGTACTTCAAATACTTGTTCCATGTAATCACGATAGCTGGTCACAAAAATAATGGGGATAAAAGGATTGAACTGACGAATTTCACGTGCAAGGTCAATTCCAGTAATTTGTGGCATATCAATATCCAAAAAAACACAATGTGTATCCCTTGTTAACTGTTCTAGCATTTTTTGTGGATTTGTATATAGTTTTGTTTCTACAGGAACCTTGTCGTAAGAAAGTAAATACTGTTCTAACTGACTAGCATCTCTAGTTGAGTCATCACAAATAACGACGTTTAACATAAGTCCCCCTTATCAAATTGAGTTGGCTAATTATGACACTAAAATGGTAAATCATGACGTAAACCATGGAAAGTCATATGTTTATTATACAATAATCTTATCAAAAATGAAGGAAGCTGGGAAAATCTTCTCAGTTTTGAGTGATGAGATGAAGACATTCGCGACACTGACTATTAGTGATTTGACAAAATCATTCGATAAGCAACATTTTGATAATAACCATATTTCCTTAGAAATAGAAGCTGCTAAAATTACAGCCTTTTTAGGACACAATGGTGCTGGTAAGTCCACCCTCTTAAATCAAATGATTGGTTTTACCAAACCTGATAAAGGAGATGTATGCTATGGAGATATTTCTTTTGTACAGAATCGTAAACAAGCTCGCTCAATGATGAGCTATATGTCTCAACAGTATGCACCACTTGAAAAATTAACGGTGGAACAAAACTTAGAAATGCTTGGAAGAATGAGAGGGTTAAACACCATAGATTTACAAAAAGAAATGAATCAGCTCTTAACCGAGTTGGAAATTGAGGACTATCGGGCAAAACAAGGAAAGGATCTCTCAGGCGGTTTAAAGCGTCTAACTTCTTTTGCAATGGCTTTAATCGGATCTCCGACCATTATTCTTCTTGATGAGCCGACGAACGATGTCGATCCAATACGTCGTGAAAAACAGTGGCAATTATTACAGAAGCTAGCGCATAAAGGTCATACCATTATTATTGTGACACATAACTTGTTGGAAGTTGAAAAATATGCTGACAACTATGCCTTATTTAACCATGGGAAGTTAATCAAATCAGGACCAGTTCAGCAAATAACCTATCAAAAACAGTATCAAATATCTTTTGAGTTTAGGAATGAAGATAGCTTAGCTCTATTTCAAGATTATAGCATCATCAATGGTTCGATTTGCCAGATTGAAATAGAAGAGGAGGAATTAACAAGACTGCTACCAAAACTAACACAGGAATTGGATAGAAAGAATATTTTTAATCTGTCACTTACTCAGAAAAACGTATCCATTTCAGATCTTTATAGAGAGGAGTTGACAAACTGATATGACTCAATTTTTTTACTTACTTCGTTGGAACTATCTTCGTCAAAAAGATCTATTTCTACTCTTTACGCTAGCTCAGGTTCTGTTATCCATTTCACTTCTTTTTGGTTATCCACTAGTGATCGGTGAGATTGATACGACAGCTGCCTACTATCTCTCTTCTGGTTCAGTTCTGATAGGAGTTATTTCTATTGGCTGTACGATCTCATCCCCTGTTATAGCAAATGCGAAGTCAGAAGGACATGTAGACTACGTACGAGCCCTTCCAATACCACGAATTCTGATTTCCTTAGCAGATCTTGGATGTGGATGATTGCTATTTTACCTGGAGTGTTCATTTCTGTTATACTGGGCTATTTTCGTTTTTCTGTCCGCCTAAATGTATCTGTTCTGGCTGTTTTTATCCTATTTCTGATCTGTCTTACAATGATCAGTCTTGGATTCGCCATTGCTTATACTTTTTCCCCCAATATTGTAACGTTAATGTCTCAGTTAATTCTTATGATTGGTTTGATGTTTTCTCCAATCATGTACCCAGCAAGTCGTCTTCCAGATTGGATAAATCATCTCTATCATGTTCTTCCATTTGTCCCTTCTGTCAACCTCCTACGAGCTTGTGTCTATAGTCATGGTCCCGTCTCATTTTTTGACTTCACTATTCTGATCATCTGGATTTTGCTAACACAGTTACTGATCTTGAGAGTTCTTTATAAGGAAAAATAAAGGAAGGAGGATCTATGTTTTTCATCATTAAAACAGAGTTCTCTATAAAAGGAGTTCAATTGAAGAGATTTATAAATGTATCCCTATAACAAAAATCAACATCTGCGTTCAGATGTTGATTTTTTTAATATATCCTCTAAGCCCTTTGTATCTTATTTGAAATACCAGTGGTGTTTGAGGCTGGCAAAAATCGCCTTACTGGTGATCGTGATGATGATCAGTTTGATGAGGTCGGCAAGGATAAAGGGAGCAACGACCAAAGCAAATGCTTTTTGGAGATCGGTATGCGTGACCAACATAAAGCCGATAGCTCCTGACACAAAAAGGAGAGCACTACTGAGGAGATTGGCCAAAAAGATAGTGACAAGGCTGGATTTAGCATTGGTAAATAGAGACGTGATCCATGCTCGGAATGGGAAGAAAAGGAGGAAACCAGCAGTAGGACCAAGGAAATGCGAAGCACCACCAGCACCGCCGGCAAATACTGGAAAACCTAAGAAGCCTAACAGTAAATAAAGGCAGACTGTGACAAAGGCATGGCTGGGTTTATAGATGGTCCCGATGATCCCGATCATGAGTGTCTGTAGGGTCAAAGGAATAGGCCCAAAGGGAACGGTGAATTGAGATAGGACGGAGATCATGGCTACTCCAATGGAGATGAGAACTAAGGGAAAGATTTTTTTCATAACAGTTAACCTCGTATTTATTTTATGGTAACTATTCTACAATAAGGGGCTCAACCTGTCAATAGTGCAGGCTTGTTTTAGGATTTTTTAAGTAAAAATTTAGGCAGGCTTAAGACTCCTAAAGTATAATCGCCTTACTAAAGGATCGAGCTCCCTTTAAATTTTAAAAGACAAGTACTTGTACAAAAAGATAAAAGGTAAAAAGATGAATCAAAAAGAAACAAAACAAGTAGTCGAAACGCAAGAATCCAAAGAAAAAATGGTTGTCCTCAAACGAAGCCCTAGGTGGTGGATTGGTATGGCAGCAGTTGGTGGATTGTTGGTTGGTGCTGGAAGTGGCTTTGGGGTCGGTGTCATCGCCTCTCAATCTTCCAATAACCAACAATTTTCTCAACCGGTTCAAACGGGTCAGAACCAAGTATCCAATCAGCAACAAAATAGTCAAAATGGCCATGCTACACAAGGAAACCAGCAAACTGGTGGCCCACAGGACGGTGGTCCTCAAGGTGGCCCGCAAGGAGGTGGACCTGGTCAAATGCCACAGGAAGGCAATGTTGACCCTCAAGGGAATGGTCCAGAAAATGGCATGAACCAATCTGGCGGACAAGAAGAAGGGCACCAGAATTCCTCTAACAAGTCCAACAAAAAGAAATCGAAGAATAAAAACAAGACGAGTGATAGTCAAAATAACAAAGAAAACACGACAAACTCATAAAACAAACCTTCCTCTGATAGACTGAATTTGATCATCAAACCAGGTTCTAAACTATAGGAAATGAAGGCAAGTCGTGTTATAATGGTTAAGAATAGATTAGAAAGACTCGCTCATGAAAGAGAAGAGGATACGACGATGATTAAAATTCTATTGGTTGAAGATGACCTTGGTTTATCAAATTCAGTATTTGATTTTTTAGATGATTTTGCGGACGTTATGCAGGTCTTTGACGGAGAAGAAGGTCTTTACGAAGCAGAAAGCGGGATCTATGATTTGATTCTGCTGGATCTCATGCTTCCTGAAAAAGACGGATTCCATGTTTTGAAAGAATTGCGTGAAAAAGGCGTGACAACACCTGTTTTAATCATGACAGCTAAAGAAAGTCTGGATGACAAAGGGCACGGCTTTGAGCTAGGTGCAGACGATTATCTGACCAAGCCTTTCTATCTTGAAGAGCTTAAGATGCGGATTCAAGCTCTCTTGAAGCGGTCAGGTAAGGTCAATGAAAACACCCTCAATTATGGCAATTTGAAGGTCAACTTATCTACCAATTCGACTTACGTGGACGATAAGGAAGTAGAACTTCTTGGGAAGGAATTTGATCTCTTGGTCTACTTCCTTCAAAACCAAAATGTCATCCTTCCAAAAACACAGATCTTCGATCGTCTCTGGGGCTTTGACAGTGACACAACTATCTCAGTGGTTGAAGTCTATGTTTCAAAAATCCGTAAGAAATTAAAAGGTACTGATTTTGTTGAGAGCTTGCAAACATTACGCAGTGTGGGGTATATCTTAAAAGATGCTAACAAGGATTAAGAAAACAGTCGGAGAAGATGACTTTTCTTACTTCATCCGATATTTTGGTCTCTTCACCTTGATATTCTCAGCCATGACCTTAATTATTATTCAGGTCATGCGCTCGAGTCTCTATACAACCGTCGATGAGAACCTCAAGACCTTGAGTCAGGATCCTTATTCCATTATAGCTATTGCCAACCGGGATCAGAAACAGTCTAATTCCAAAGAGGGTGATGAGCATGAGATGATGATGCCTAATCCTGATAAATCGGAACCAAAAGGAGACGTTACTTCCAATACCACTGTTGTTCTACTGAACAAAAAATATCAAAACTTAACAACGGGAAATGGGTTTTTAAACTTCAAAACTGTAACTTTTGGTCGTAAATTGCTTAACAAGGTTTCCCAACTCCAAATTACAAATAGTTACGGGAAAAAGAAAGTTACCGGGCTTACATGACGGATTTGGGCTTGTCTGATGACGGAGATAGCGACGTCAAGTATGCGGTTGTCATGACCAATATCAGTCAGCTAGAACAGACCAGTGAGGAGCACGAGAGTCAGATCGCACTCGTCATGATTTGCTTCTGGGGAATTTCCTTATTCGCTAGTCTCTTCCTAGCACGTCTCAGTGTTAAGCCCCTACTTGAGAGTATGCAAAAGCAAAAGGCATTCGTGGAAAATGCTTCACATGAGTTACGGACGCCTTTAGCAGTTCTACAAAATCGCCTTGAAACGCTTTTTAGAAAGCCTGAAGCGACCATTATGGAGTCAAGCGAGAGCATTGCATCTAGCTTGGATGAAGTTCGAAATATGAAGCTCCTGACCACCAACCTTCTCAATATCGCCCGAAGAGATGATGGCTTGAAGCCAGAGATGGAAGAGATCGAACCAAGCTTTTTTGATCAGACCTTCTCCAATTTTGAGATCATTGCGGAAGAAAATGGCAAACTCTTCCAAGGAGACAATCAGGTGGACAAAGTCATTTGTTCTGATAGAACGCTCCTCAAGCAATTGATGACCATTCTCTATGACAATGCCTTGAAGTACACCGATGAAGATGGCGAGATCCAATTTGAAGTCCAGTTGAAGGACAAAAATCTACTTCTGAGGGTGCTGGATAATGGTCCAGGTATTCGAGATGAGGACAAGAAACGGATCTTTGATCGTTTTTACCGGGTCGACAAGGCCAGAACCCGTCAGAAAGGTGGTTTTGGTTTGGGGTTGTCCCTCGCTAAGCAGATTGTAGAAGCCTTTAAAGGGACCATTCAAGTCAAAGATAATAAACCAAAAGGGACCATCTTTGAAGTGAAATTATCCATTAAGACGGAAAGTCGTAAAAAAAATCGTTCATAATCTTTTAAAAATAGAAAAGAGGAAAACCTATGAGTTCAAAAATGTTGCACACTTGCCTTCGTGTGGAAAACTTAGAAAAATCAATCGCTTTTTACCAAGATGCTTTTGGTTTTGAAGAAAAACGTCGGAAAGATTTTCCAGACTACAAGTTCACGATTGTTTATTTGGCCTTGCCTGGAGATGACTATGAGTTGGAATTGACTTACAATTATGATCATGGTCCATATGTCATCGGAGATGGCTATGCTCACGTTGCTTTGAGTACTCCTGATCTAGAAGGTTTGAATGCTGAACACAAGGCTAAAGGCTATGAAGTGACGGAACCAAAAGGTCTTCCAGGAACGCAACCGAATTACTATTTCGTTGTAGATCCGGATGGATATAAAGTAGAAGTCATTCGCGAAAAATAAGAGGGATTAAAAATAAGGGCCGCTGTCGGCGACGTCAGTCGCCCTCTTTTTTATGAAACCATTTACAAAAAAGGAATGTTTTTTCGAGAGAAATTTGCTATAATAAAGTTATGAGTTTCAAACACACGAAAACTATCTTATTAATCATTACAAATCTCCTTTTATTGAGCCTTTTGTATATTAGCTATCAAAAGATTCAAAAGCTTCGTGAACAAAAAGCCTATCAGGATCAGTTTGCCAAGGTCATCCAACTAGAGAAAAACTCTGAAAAAGGAAAAGAAGTTCAAGTTCAGGAAGGGATCTTAGGAACTTCTTATGTGACAGCTTATTATCCTACTAAGGATGGACAGCCTGTTGAGATTGTGAAAGAGAAGATCCAAGAAGACCTTCAGCGTCTAGGATCCGATGAAAAAACCAAAGAACCAAAGCATTTGACCTTCTACCATAGTGAAGAAGCAGAAGCGCCTTTTGTTGGTTATCACCCTATCCAAATCAAACGGGCTGAATACCAGTACAAAAAAGGGAAATTCATCAAAGATGAGACGGTGAAGTTGCCCCTCTTTTACTTGGATGATGAGAACAATCCTCTGACCCTCAGCCAGGTTTTTGCGGATCCAGATGGAGCCAAGCAGATCTTTTTGGAGGAATTACGAGGGAATCTAGCCTTTCGTCAGTTGGATGAGGAAAGCATTGATCAAATGGTTGCCCACTTCTCAGAGTTGGATTTGAGCCAATGGGAATTCCAATATGAAAAAGGAATTTTCACTATTCCATTTCCAACCAAGGTTAAGGGAGATGATACCTTCACTGTTCCCTTGTCTAAATTCTATGACGTGATTGATACAGAGCGCTTGCTTCCTGATGATCTAGCTTCTTACGAATCCTATATTGAAGAACGCCACCGTAAGATGATCGCTTTGACTTTTGATGATGGACCAGATCCCAAGACGACACCTCAAGCTCTCTCTATCTTAAAGAAATACAATGCCAAGGCAACCTTCTTTATGGTTGGTAAAAATGTCAGTGCAAATCCGGATATTGCTAAGCAAGTCCGCAAAGAAGGTCACCAAATCGGGAACCATACCTGGGATCACCCTCAATTACCAAAATTGAGCTTGGATAATGCTAAAAAAGAGATCTTGGATACCCAAGAAGCTATTCAAAAAGCGACAGGTGTGCAGACCAAGATTACCCGCCCTCCGTATGGAGCCCTCAATAACGCTATCCAATACGGTGTCGACCAATCCTTCATCATGTGGGATGTAGATAGCCTAGATTGGAAGACACATAATACGACGGCTATTCTCAATGAAGTGAAAAAAGAAGTCAAACCGGGTTCGATTATCCTCATGCATGATATCCATCAAACCACGATTGACGCTCTACCGACCGTCCTTGAGTACCTCAAATCACAAGGCTATACCTTTGTAACGGTGGATGAATTGTTGGATTATCAACTTGAAAGTCATCGCATTTATTACAATGGAAATTAACATAAAAATCCTCTGCAGTTCATTCACTAGCAGAGGATTTTCTTATTCATTTAAAAAGAGTTGAGAATTTTTTAAAACCAGTTCACGTACAGAAGCGTATTTTTTTAAGGATTTGAGTTCTTCTGGTTGGGTGATAAAGGTAATCACATAGCCATCACGCCCCATTCGTCCTGTTCGACCAGCACGGTGGGTATAGGTCTCTACATCACGGGGAATATCGTAGTTAATCACACACTCAAGATGTTCAATATCGATTCCACGAGCGACCAAATCGGTGGCAAGCAGGAGGGTTAGCTGATGGTCTTTGAAGCGTTCCAGAATGACCTTGCGGTATTTGACATTGACATCGCTGGCGAGCGACACGGCCTCAACACCCCGGTATTGTAGTTTTTCTTCAGCACTACCCAGATCAGATAGACTGTTGAAAAAAGCCAGACCACGAAAATCTTCGACGTAGGCGAGTTTGCGGAGCAATTCGACCTTGTCCCGCTTATCCACTTGCATATAAAAATGTTGGATATTGTCCAAAGAAACTCCATCAACTGTCATGCGAAGAGTATTTTCCTCTAGCTGGTCTAGATCGACCTTGGCTGTGGCACTCATATAGATATATTGGTGGTCACGGGGAGCATAGTGGCTGATCTTGTCGACGAAGTGGTACTGAGAATCGCTCAGTAATTGGTCGAATTCATCTAAAATGATAGTTTCTACATTCATCATTTTGATCTTTTTCAGCTTGATCAGTTCAAAGATCCGACCAGGCGTCCCAACCAGGATTTCGGGTCCTTTTTTGAGGCGTTCGATTTGCCGTTTTTGACTGGATCCTGAAAGGAAGAGTTGTGTCTGGAGACCGAGAGGCTCTGCCCATTGTTTGGTGACATCAAAAATTTGTCCTGCTAACTCTGTGTTAGGAGCCAAAATCAAGAGTTGTTGGGCCTTCTTCGGTTTTAGTTTGAGCAAGCTCGGAAAGAGGTAGGCGAGTGTCTTACCAGTACCGGTAGGACTGATCCCGAGGACATTTTCTCCTTCATAGATAGGGGAGAAGATCTGTTCCTGAATCTCAGTGAATGTATCAAATCCGAGTGTTTCTAACTGGTCTTTCCAGCTTTGTGGAAATTGTTCTTTCATTCTTTTTCATCCTTAAATTGTATTCCAGCGCTTTGACGCATCTGGTAGAGGGTTTCATGGACCTGCTCAGCTGTTTGTAACCACTCAAGATAAGCAGCTGGCTTTTGATGAGCGATGGCAAGGGCAAAGGCTTCTGCCTCTTCTTGCATTTGGTGTAGGCAGGGCTGGATCGGAAGGTCAATGACTTCCCCAGAATGGCTGATGAAGCGGGCCTGGTTGATGGCTGCTACAGCATTGAGAGTTAGCGTTCCAGTCTTGGTGTAGATTTCAGTAGGTAGATGGCTGGTGATATTTTTCCCCGCCTGAATGGCAACCTGAAAATCTGGATAAATCAAGACACCTTGACCATAGAGATCAACCGAATTGGGTAATTGCTGAGCAGTATAGTGGCTGGAGATTGGAGTTCCAAAGAAGCCAATAGCCAGGTAGAGGCAGTAGACTCCCAGATCCATCAAGGCTCCACCTGCATAGACATCTGAGAAAATATTGGGCATCTCACCTGCAAGAAGGGCCGGCAATTTGGAAGAATATTTGGCAAAGGTGAAGTTAGCGCCTAGTATTTCCTGGTTAGAGAGGAAGTCTTTAACTACTTGAAAGGCTGCTTCTTGATAATTTCTGGCAGCTTCAAAGAGATAGACCTGGTGCTCCTTAGCGAGCTTGACCAGTTCCTTCCATTCAGAAGGCTTGGTCACAGCGGGTTTTTCAATGATGACATGCTTCTTGGCCAGAATAGCAAGCTTGGCCTGAGCGAAATGAAGAGAATTTGGGCTAGCAATGTAGACCACATCCAGCTCGCTGTCTAAGAAGTCGATGACATCCGTGTAGCAAGAGATCGCCCCATAAGGCTCACAAAACTCTTGAGCTGTCTTTATCTTTCTCGAATACACAGCCTGCAAGTGATAGTGGCCTGTCTCATGAGCAGCTGTAATAAATTCATGTGAAATCCAACTTGTACCAATAATTCCCAGCTTTAACATAAAGTGTCCTTCCGTAATCGATTCACTCTATTATACCATGAAAAGGGGGAGGGACGGGGTGAAAAATGTAGGACAACTTTTGAAATTATTCCTAAAATATGGGATAATTTAATTAATTTTATTGAATGAGGAAAAAATAATGAAACAAAAGATTTTAGTAACGGGTGGTGCGGGTTTTATTGGTTCCCATACGCTTATCGAATTGACCAAAGCGGGTCATGAAGTAGTGGTGGTAGATAACTTCGTGAATAGTAGTAAAAAAAGTATCCAAGAAGTTGAAAAGATTATTGGTAAATCTATTACATTATACGATATAGATATTCGAGACAAAGACAAGTTATTGGAAGTATTCTTAAAAGAACAACCTACAGGGGTGATTCACTTTGCTGCGTTGAAAGCCGTTGGAGAATCAGTTCAAATCCCGCTTACATATTACGAAAACAATATAACTGGAACATTGACTTTGCTTCGAGTTATGGAGGAAGTCCAATGTAAGAACATTATTTTTAGTTCATCAGCGACTGTTTATGGTGATCCACATACTGTCCCTATCTTAGAGGATTTTCCGCTATCGGTAACCAATCCATATGGGAGAACAAAGTTGATGATTGAAGAGATGCTTCAAGATATATACAAGGCAGATTCTTCCTGGAATATCGTGCTGTTACGCTATTTCAACCCAATTGGTGCTCATGAAAGTGGGAATATTGGTGAAAATCCAAATGGAATCCCAAATAATCTTTTGCCATATGTAACACAGGTAGCAGTTGGAAAGCTAGAATATGTTAATGTGTTTGGTAATGATTATCCGACTCCAGATGGAACTGGTGTCCGCGATTATATCCATGTGGTTGATTTAGCAAAAGGACATGTGGCGGCATTAAAGAAACTTGAAAAAGATTCAGGGTTAAATATCTATAACTTAGGTACTGGTAGAGGATACTCTGTTCTTGAAATCATCCAAAATATGGAAGAAGTGGTAGGAAAAACAATTCCTTATAAGATTGTTGAGAGACGTGCTGGAGATATTGCAACATGCTATGCAGATCCAGCGAAAGCAAGTGAGGAGTTAGGTTGGAAAGCTCAATATGATATTCATCGCATGTGCCAAGATGCCTGGAGATGGCAAAGCAAACATCCAAATGGATTTGAAGAGTGATATTCTATCCAAGTTGAAAGAAAAGTTATCCTATGTAAGGCTGAATGACTAACTTGTATCGGGTTCTTTAATTTTGCCAATTATTTGTTTTATTTCATCTGATTTTAAATTTTAAACTAGGGGAAACCCTAGTTTTTTGTTACAATAGAAAGTGAATAAGTCAAGGAGTAAGAGATGACCATATCAGTTGTAGTCCCATGTTTTAACGAAGAAGAATCAATTCCATTGTTTTATCGAGAAATGGAACGTGTTCGGATGAAGATGGGAGAAAAGTTTGAATATATTTTTATAAATGATGGATCTTCTGATGGTACGCTATCCGTTCTTCGAAAGCTACATGTTACAGATTCAAATGTGCACTACCTTTCTTTTTCTCGAAATTTCGGAAAAGAGGCAGCACTGTATGCTGGACTTGAGCGTGCTAGTGGTGAATACGTGACCGTCATGGATGTGGATCTGCAGGATCCTCCAGAGTTATTGATCGAAATGAAGCAGAGGTTGGAGGAACAACCAGATCTAGACTGTGTTGGAACGAGACGCGTAACCCGTGATGGAGAACCACCGATCCGTTCTTTCTTTGCACGGATGTTTTATAAATTGATCAATCATATTAGCCAAGTGGAAATGGTTGATGGAGCGCGTGATTTTCGTTTGATGCGTCGTCCTATGGTCAATGCTATTATGGAGTTATCGGAGTACAATCGTTTTTCAAAAGGGATTTTTGCATGGGTAGGATTTGAGACAGAATACCTGGAATATAAAAATGTAGAGCGAGTGGCAGGAGAGACGTCCTGGAATTTTTGGTCCCTCTTTAAGTATTCGATTGAAGGCATTGTCAATTTCTCGGATGCCCCACTAAATATTGCCTTTATTGGTGGACTATTATCTTGGATTTTGGCCTTTATCATGGTGATTCTGATTGTAATCCGCACCTTAGTCTTTGGGGATCCTACTTCAGGTTGGCCATCCCTTATGACAGTGATTCTTTTCCTGGGAGGGTTCCAATTATTGACCATTGGGATTTTAGGGAAATATATTGGTAAGATCTTCATGGAAACCAAGAAACGTCCAATCTATGTTATCAAAGAGAAAAGTGAGTAAAAAGCAGAAAACTTCTGCTTTTTTTGCTATAATGATAGGGAAAAAGCATTTGAAAGGAATTAAACATGATTTTAATTACAGGAGCGAATGGTCAACTTGGAACAGAGCTTCGCCATTTGTTAGATGAACGAAATGAAGAATATGTAGCTGTTGATGTAGCTGAAATGGACATCACAAATGCAGAGAAAGTAGACGAGGTATTTGCGGAAGTAAAACCAACCTTGGTATATCACTGTGCTGCATACACAGCTGTTGATGCTGCTGAAGATGAAGGAAAAGAGTTGGACTATGCCATCAATGTGACTGGTACGGGAAATGTAGCAAAAGCGTCTGAAAAACACGGTGCAACCTTGGTTTATATCTCAACGGACTACGTTTTTGATGGTAAAAAACCAGTGGGACAAGAATGGGAAGTAGACGATCAACCAGATCCTCAAACAGAGTATGGTCGTACCAAACGTATGGGGGAAGAATTGGTTGAGAAGCATGTGTCTAACTTCTATATCATCCGTACAGCTTGGGTTTTTGGAAACTACGGTAAGAACTTTGTCTTCACGATGCAGAACTTAGCCAAGACTCACAAAACACTTACAGTTGTTAATGACCAACATGGCCGTCCGACCTGGACCCGTACTCTTGCAGAGTTTATGACTTATTTGGCTGAAAACCGTAAGGAATATGGTTATTACCACTTATCAAATGATGCAACAGAAGATACAACTTGGTATGACTTTGCGGTTGAAATCCTCAAAGAAACGGATGTAGAGGTGAAACCTGTTGATTCAAGCCAGTTCCCAGCTAAAGCTAAACGCCCACTTAACTCAACAATGAGTTTGGCTAAGGCTAAGGCTACAGGATTTGTCATTCCAACATGGCAAGATGCATTGAAAGAGTTTTACAAACAAGAAGTGAAATAAAAAGTAAGGTCAGTTAAAGAAAACTGAAGCGCATTTGACTGACCTTTTTTAATAGACTTTTCAGGAGAAACTAAGTAAAAAATGTCAGATTTACTCATTATTATTCCAGCCTATAACGAAGAAGGATCGATTGAAAATGTTGTGAACAATATCATTCAAAATTATCCTCAATATGATTATGTTATTATCAATGATGGTTCGCTTGATAGGACTTCACAAATTTGTCATGAGAATAAATATAACATTGTTGATTTACCAGTTAATCTCGGTCTTGCTGGGGCTTTTCAAACAGGTTTAAGATATGCATATGAGCATGGTTATAAAAAAGCAGTGCAATTTGATGCTGATGGTCAACATCTTCCAGAGTATATACAAAGTTTGGAAGAGAAAATTAATAATGGTTTTGATTTGGTTATCGGATCTCGATTTGTTACAGAGAAACGACCAAATTCTTTACGAATGTTAGGAAATATCTTGATTAGTTCAGCGATTAAGTTGACAACAGGGAAAACGATTAATGATCCTACATCTGGAATGCGAATGTTTTCAGAAGATTTGATTAAAGAATTTGCCTTAAATGTGAACTATGGTCCCGAACCTGATACTGTTTCTTACCTAATCCGCAATGGTGTAAAAGTTGCGGAAGCACAAGTTAGAATGCAAGATAGACAGGCGGGAGAAAGTTATTTAACTCTTTCTCGTTCTATTAAGTATATGACACATATGTTTGTGTCAATCTTACTCATTCAAAACTTTAGAAAGCGAGGCTAGACTCCATGACTATTTGGTTTCAAATTGTTCTTATTTTTGTATCTCTAGCAACAGTAACCTTCATTCTGAGAGGGATTCGAAAATCTCAAGTACAAATTAATGATTCACTATTTTGGATTTTCTTTTCTTTAGTATTACTTGTATTTAGTGTCTTTCCAAAATTGGCTGAGATTATAGCAAAGGCATTAGGAATTGTTTCAGCTGTAAACTTTATTTTCTTATTTATCATTTTTCTCCTACTGATTAATCAATATCAATTAACAGTTCGCTTATCAAAACTTGATACAAAGTTCAAGAACTTGGTTCAAACAATTGCCCTGAGAGGAAAAGATGAGTAAAAAAAGTCAGCTTCCAAATGCAAAAGCAATATATTTTTGGAATCTTCTAGGAAATTTAGCAGCTTCAGGTGTATCCGTTTTATACCTTTTAATCGTCACTAGATTAACTTCGGCCTCTATTGCGGACCAATTTAGTTTAGTATGGTCCATCGGAACTCTATGGGTAGTTATCGGTCTTTTTCAAGTTAGAAATTATCATGGAACGGATGTAAGGCAAAATCATTCGTTTATAGCATACTTTCAAGCTCGTATTTTGACTATATTTGTCATGTTGGTAACCTTGTTTCCCTACCTAAAGATAGTAGGAGGAAATCGGTATACCTCATCTATTATTTTAATGTCATTTCTGATGATTTTATACCGTGCTTGGGATTCTATTTCTGATTTGTTTCAAGGGCTCTTTCAGCAACGAGAACGTATGGATATTGCTGGAAAAACAATGTTTTATCGCTATTCAACGAGTGCTGTCGTCTTATTTCTCTTTCTTTTATTATCAAGATCTCTCTTCGTCTCTTTAGTTGCTTTGGTTCTATGGAATGGTCTTTTTATACTAATTTACGAACTCCCTTTTGTTTACCAGTTTGAAACATTTAAGTGGAAAGATATATTTGATACAAATTATTTTCCGGAAGTTTTATCCATTTTAAAGAATTGTTTTCCACTTTTTTTTAAAATGGTTTTATTTTGCTTTATGTTTTAAATGAACCTAAGTTGATCATCGAACGAGGACTTTCAGAATCGGTTTTAAAGACTGGGATGCAGAGGGATTTTAATATTCTATTTATGCCAGTTTTTTTTATGAGCTTAATCATTTTGATGGTTCGTCCTTTAATTACACAATTGGCTTTTTTGTATGTGGATCATAAGAATAAAGAGTTCGATCAAATTGTTAGGAAGTTATTGCTTTACATTGCAATTGGTGGTTTATTTGTTGTTGGCCTTGCTTATTTATTAGGAGTTCCAGTGTTAGGGCTGGTTTTTGGAGTGGACTTGACGGCATACCAACTTTCTTTTACTATTTTGATCTTTGCCGGAGTCCTGTATGCGTTGGCAATTGTCTTTGAAAATATTCTTACGATTATGAGAAAGCAACATCTTCTCATATCTGTTTATGTTATAATGTTGCTTGTTACTCTATTTATTACGAAAAAAATTCATTTATAGTTATGGTATGCTAGGAGCAGCTATGGCATTTCTAATTGTTATGATTGCCTATTTACTTGGAATTTCAATTATTTATTATCGAGAAAGAATGAAAGAGAAATATTAATGATCTATGATTTAACCGTGATTATTCCTGTGTACAATATGGAGACGTTGCTACCTAATTGTTTAGATAGTTTACTAGAACAATATAAATTGGAAGAGTGTTCCTTGCGAATTATTTGTGTAAATGATGGTAGTTCGGATAATTCTCAGAAAGTTATTGAAGATTATTCCAAGCGCTTTCCTTTTATAGAGCTTGTAAATCAAAAAAATGGTGGAGTTTCTTCCGCAAGAAATGCAGGTTTAGATGTTGTTAGGGACAGTGAATATGTAACATTTGTTGATCCTGATGATACTGTAAAACCTAACTATATTCAAGAATTTATGGTGAATAGGGGAAGCGATGTTATATTTTTTTGATTTTGAGTTAGTTGATTCAAAAGGTGATGTTATAAAAAAACTAAATGTTAATCCATTTTATTCATCAGAAAAACTCTGAAAAAAATGAATTTGAAATATTTTTATGTTGACAAAGCATGCCTCTTGGACAAGGATTTACAAATCAGATTTTTCTAAGTGATTTTTCGCTTTCCGCTAGGAAAAAAATATGAAGATGTTGCTCTAATGCCTTTTTATTACTTCATTATGTTCAACTGTAACATATATTCAAAAAACCACTATATAGATATACTGTAAATACAGCTGGTTCAATAATGAATTCTACTAAATCAAATATTTTTTTGATATTTATGATTCTTTAACCTATTTATTTCAATTATTTGATGACCGATTTGAAGAGTATAAGGATGAAATCCAATATCTGGCGATAGAGCATCTTTGTGTGGGACATACTTATCGATTACTAAGTTATCCCGAAGCGGAGAAGCAAGATTTTAAAGAGATTATACGCTTCATGGAAAGTTATTTTGGAAAACAATGGGATAAAAACAAGTATGTAAAAAAAGGTGTACAAAAGGTAAATATTAATTCCTCACTATCTTATGTTGTTCCTATGTTTTTGAGGTTTTTGAAATTTGGTGGTTTTAATGCTTGGCCACTAATAAAAAAGATGAAAGGAAAGTAATGATTAAATGAGAATAGAACGCATCTCTTCAAAAATGACTGCGGTGTCACTAGAATTTATTGAGAATCTACGAAAACACTGGTTACAAGTCCTATTAATTTGGGTCACCATTGGATTATCCTATTTATACTTTGGTGGTAGTTTTGTGAATCTACCGAAACATTTATTGTTCATTACAGGTTTATTATTTTCCTTGATTGTTGTAATACCTGGAAAATTTTATAATAAAAATAGCTATCTCAATTGTTATTTCAGGAAGTTTATTTGTTGTTACTTCACCTAACCTTGATATTCCTGATGAGAATGCACATTTTGCCCGTGCCTTATATGTAGCTGATTTTCATCCTTATTTACCCAAAAATGAAAAAGACTCACAAATTTCAGAAGACATTGAAGATGTTACAAAACAATTTAAAGTACCTTTAAAACAGTCTGGTTTAAATAAGATTAAGTCTTCTCTTAAAAAGGTACATTCTTCATTGTTTGTTGCAACGAATGCCTCTTCATTTCTTCCTTATATTCCGCAAGCAATTGGAATTTGGATTGCAAGACTATTGGGACTTAGTGTCCTTTGGCTAGTTATTTTGGGGCGCTTCAGCAATTTGATATGTTATGCATTAATAACACGTTTGGCTATGAAGAAAGCGAAAGGATTTGAATTGCTGTTTGGTACTGTCGCGCTTTTACCGATGTGTATTTATATTGCATCTTCCTTTAGTACCGATGGTATGGTGAATGCTTTAACTTTTTATTTGGTTGCACAGTTTTGTCATTTTATAAATCGAGAGAAGAAAGTAAGCCTTAAAGAGATGATATTATATTCTCTTCTCTGTATTGTGATGGCTACCATGAAGCTTCCTTATGTTCTTTTAGTTGGTCTTCTTTTATTCATACCAAGTAATAAAATGGAAGTTAAGAAAAATTATCTTTACGCAATTTTATTGATTCTTATCGCTGCAGTTTTTAGTTTCTTGTGGCTCAAACAATCAAGTGAAATTAATGCAAGTAAGGTAATGCAAGGGTGAGTCCTGTTGAAAAGGTGAAATTCACCTTGAGTCATTTAAATGTTTTCATTAGAAAAATTCTTTAATGAATGGATTGATTTAGTTCCAAACAAAAATAACATCAGTCTTTACATTTGGTTGGCTTACCTATGGTTTAGGAAATTTAGCTTGGTATTATCTAATTTTTATTGGTGGTGTTTTACTTCTGTCTCCACAACCTTTTGGACTACCGAAGTTTAGTAAGTTTGGTGCAGCTCTTGTTGCGACAGGGATAGGAGTAGGGATCTTGATGACGTCTTATTTAATGTGGGGACAACCTACTGATATTCGTTTTGATGGTGTGCAGGGGCGTTATTTTATTGGTGTTTTGTTATTAATTGGCTTATTTGTAAACTGTTCAAGCATCTTTTATCCCTCAACACTTCCGGTACCAGAAAAATATGTTGAAAAAAGAGAGTTTTTTGTTTATTATATTGCCCATTTGTTTGTATTGATGACAGTTGTTTTAACGATTCTTCAATATTATGGTGTTAAAAACTAAAGTTTTTCATAATTGAAATAGCGACCTTTCATAAAGGGTCGCTTTTCTGTTTGTATTAGGCAAAAAGCCTAGAAAATGGTATAATTGAATAGACTGTGAATGATTTGAAAGGGAACTCTATGCAACATGTTTTTATTATCGGAAGTCGTGGGCTTCCGGCTCAATATGGCGGTTTTGAGACTTTTGTGGACCAATTGGTTTCGCATCAAGTGTCTTCAGATATCCAATACCATGTTGCCTGCCTTTCTAATGATCAAGCTTATCAACATTTTGACTACAAGGGTGTCGATTGTTTTACCATTAAAGCCCCTAAGCTTGGGCCTGCGCGTGTCATTGCCTATGATATGATGGCCATCAACTACGCCTTGAAGCTTATTAAGAAACAAGGAATTGAACAGCCGATTTTTTATGTCTTGGGCAATACAATCGGAGCCTTTGTGGCGCCTTTTGCGCGTAAGATCCATAAGATGGGTGGTCGATTCTATATCAATCCAGATGGACTGGAGTGGAAGCGGGCCAAGTGGGCTAAACCGATCCAAGCCTATCTCAAGTATTCTGAAAAGATCATGACGCGCCATGCTGACCTGGTAATTTCAGACAACCCTGGTATTGAGTCCTATATCAAGGAAGCCTACCCTTGGTCTAAGACGACCTATATTGCCTATGGAACGGACTTATCTCCGACCAGCCTAAACAGTCAGGATAGGAAGGTCCGAGAATTCTATCACAAGTGGCAGACTCAAGAGAAAAACTTTTACCTAATTTTGGGCCGCTTTGTTCCAGAAATAATTATGAGATCGCCATTCGTGAATTTATGGCCTCTTCTACCAAACGGGATTTGGTGATTATTTGTAACCATGAAGGCAATCCTTATTTTGAGGAGCTCCGATCTCGAACTGGATTTGATCAGGATCCTCGTGTTAAGTTTGTAGGAACCGTCTATGATCAAGACCTGTTGAAGTATATCCGTAAAGAAGCCTTTGCCTATATCCATGGTCATGAAGTGGGCGGGACCAATCCTGGTCTCCTAGAGGCTCTCGCTCAGACGGATCTGAATTTAGTTTTAGGAGTCTCCTTTAACCAAACGGTCGCTAAGGACACGGCTCAATATTGGACTAAAGAAACTGGGAATTTGGCACATTTGATTGATCAGGTCGATTCTTTAGAAGATGCATCTGAATGGGGTCAACGAGCCAAGGCCAATATGAAACAAAACTTTACCTGGGAAAAAATTGTAGGTGAGTACGAGGAATTATTCTTATCATGAAAGTAAATATCTTGTTGTCCACCTATAATGGTGAACAGTATCTAAAAGAGCAGGTTAAAAGTATCCAAGACCAGACTTATCAAGACTGGCAACTCTTGATCCGAGATGATGGGTCAAGAGATGGTACGGTGGAGATCATTCAAGAGTTGGTGGCCCAGGATGAGCGCATTCGCTTTATCAACCAAGGAGCTATCGAAAATCTCGGTGTTATCAAGAGCTTCCATGCCCTCTTGAAATATGAGAAAGCAGATCTCTATTGCTTCAGTGACCAAGATGATGTCTGGCTTCCTGAAAAAATTGCTCTTCAAGTAGCAAAAGCAGAGAAGCATCTTCAAGAAGAGCCTTTGCTGGTCTACACAGATTTAAAAGTGGTCGATGAAAACTTGAATGTTCAACATGAAAGCATGATTCGCACCCAGTCTGATCATGCCAATACCGAACTGATTCAAGAGTTGACGGAAAATACGGTAACTGGCGGAGTGGCCATGATTAACCACGCGCTGGCTGACTTATGGACAGGTCAAGAAAAACATGCGCTCCTTATGCATGATTGGTATTTGGCCTTGTTGGCAACTGCCTTTGGCAAGCTCATCTATATCGATCAACCAACAGAATTGTACCGTCAGCACAGTAGCAATGTTCTGGGGGCTCGTACCCTTAGAAAACGAGTCAAAAACTGGGTTCACCCTCATATTCTTTTTGCTAAATATTGGAATCTCATTGAGTCCAGTCAAGAACAAGCAAAAAATCTATTGTATCTGTCTGTCAGTCCCCAAAATAAAGAAATCATTGAAAACTTTGTGACCATTATGGATGTTCCACTAAAGGAACGTCTGAGACGGATTCGTCAGTATGGTTACCGGAAGAACCGGGCTTTTCACACCTTTGTGTTTTCCAGCCTAATTCTGACAAAGTTTGCATATCGAGGTAAAAAATAATGCTAGATTTTTTTAGTAAAAAAAACAGAATTCTCTTAAGAGAAATGATTAAAACAGATTTCAAACTACGCTATCAGGGATCTCTTATTGGACATTTATGGTCTATTTTAAAACCGTTGATGTTATTTACGATTATGTATCTTGTATTCGTTCGTTTTTTACGATTTGATGATGGAACCCCCCACTATGCAATAGGTCTTTTGATTGGTATGGTGACGTGGAGTTTCTTTTCAGAAGCTACCAGTATGGGGATGATGTCAATTGTCTCACGTGGTGACCTACTTCGTAAACTTAATTTTTCAAAAGAGATAATTGTTATTTCATCTGTAGTAGGAGCTGCGATTAATTATGCAATTAATCTTATTGTGGTGATTGTATTCGCTCTGATTAATGGTGTAGAATTTTCTGTTAATTGGTTAGTTATCATTCCACTTTTTATTGAACTCTTCCTTTTTTCAGCAGGGATTGCCTTTGTATTAGCAACTTTATTTGTTAAATTCCGTGACATTGGTCCCATTTGGGAAGTTGTCATGCAAGCAGGCATGTATGCTACACCGATCATTTATTCTTTGACCTTTATTTTACAACGTGGTCAAATCAAAGTAGCTAAGTTAATGATGTTGAATCCTTTAGCTCAAATTATTCAAGATTTGAGACATTTTATTGTATATTCAGGTAGTTTGCGTGGATGGGCCTTAATTGGGAATAAAGGATTGGCCTTGATCCCTTATGTGTTACCATTTATTATGTTTGTATTAGGTTATTCTATTTTCCATCGCCAAGCTAAGAAATTTGCGGAGATATTATAATGACAGAAAAGAAAATTGCAGTAAAAGTGGATCATGTTAGTAAGTTTTTTAGATTACCGACTGAATCAACCCAAAGCCTTCGTACAGCTTTGGTAAATCGATTTAAGGGAATTAAAGGTTACAAAGAACAACATGTTTTAAAAGATATCAGCTTTGAAGTTGAGGAGGGTGATTTTTTTGGTATTGTAGGTCGTAATGGATCTGGGAAATCTACCCTTTTAAAAATAATCTCTCAAATTTATGTTCCTGAAAAAGGAACCGTTACTGTAAACGGTAAAATGGTTTCCTTCATTGAGCTTGGTGTCGGTTTTAACCCTGAATTAACTGGTCGTGAAAATGTCTATATGAATGGAGCAATGTTAGGGTTTACAACGGATGAAGTAGATGAGATGTACGATGATATCGTTGAGTTTGCAGAGCTTGCTGACTTTATGAACCAAAAACTCAAATTATTCATCTGGAATGCAAGTGCGTCTAGCTTTTTCTGTTGCCATTAAAGCGCAAGGAGATGTTCTAATTCTCGATGAAGTTCTAGCAGTAGGGGATGAGGCCTTTCAGCGTAAATGTAACGACTACTTTATGGAGCGTAAGAAATCTGGAAAAACCACGATTCTTGTCACTCATGATATGGGAGCGGTAAAAAAATACTGTAATAAAGCCGTGTTGATTGAAGATGGATTAACTAAAATTATTGGTAATCCTGACGATGTAGCAAATCAATATAGCTTTGATAATGCTTCTCAGTCTGTTAATGATGCTTATGACGATTCTAAAAATGGAGAGCATGATATTCAAATTGTGCAAGATTTTAAAGTGAAGTTATTAACTAACAATAAAGTCGCCCCTGATGAGGATCTTGTATTTGAATTTACATTTAATCAAATAAAAGCTATTGATACTCATATTGCAATGTCTTTTGTTGATATTGATTCTAATTATGGCTATTATAACGATAATTCGATGAATGTATCTATTAGTGGAACAGGAGAGAAAAAAATCTTATATCGTTGTTCCCTTCCTTACATAAATAGAGCAAGATTAAGATTGGAAGCTACCGTTCGTGATGTGGAGAAAAGGGTTTTAGCTTTTGCGTCTTCTGCAGAGGCTCCAATTTTTTTTGTTGAGCGAACAGATTTGTCTGAATTAGACGAATCTGCTAAAGATTCTGCAACAGGCCTTCTTTTAAGAAATGGAGAGTGGACTGAGAAGCATTCCTGAGGAATAATAAATGATAAAACGTATTCTATTTGTATCACCAACTGGCACACTTGACAATGGTGCAGAAAAATCCATTACTAATTTGATGATTTATTTGTCGGAAAATGGCTATCAAATTTTTAATGTATATCCTGAAAATGGTCATTATACTCATCGTCAGTATGTTCAATCTCTTTTAAAAAAGAACATTAAGTTATTTCCACTACAGACAATTAAATGGTGGTGGGAAGAAGCTCCAGGAGGTTTACTTTTTCTCAAAAAGAAGAGAAGCTTGTTCTACCAATATAATATAAAAGCAGATTCGTGATATTATAAAAAAATGAAAAAGATTGAAATTGTGATTTCTAACACTGTTAATGTTTTTTTCAAGGAAGTATTGCAGCTGCATGTGAGAAAAATTCCTCATTATTGGTTAATCCATGAATTTCAGACCGTGAATTTGCATATTATAAAAGATAAAATTAATTATATTTTTGACAATTCAGATAAGGTTTTCTCAGTTGAAGGTGGTCTTACAGAGACACTGTCAGAACTAACAAACCAAAATTCTAAATTAAATAGCTTTGTTCCTTATTCTCATTTATCAAATGAGACTCTAATCCCATCCGATAAAAGAAGAATTATTTCGATAGGTAAGATTAATGAAAATAAGAATCAATTAGAATTATTAGAAGCCTATGCAAAGCTAAACCGGAAAGAGATTCCCCTAGTTTTTTTATCGGGGACTGGGAGGAAGACATTAAAAAACAATGTGATGCCTTTATTAAAGAACATTCATTAAGGAACGTTCACTTTTTAGGATTTAGAGAGAAACCGTGGGATGAAGTTACAGATGCTGATATTTGTGTGTTTACATCTAAATCAGAGGCATTTTCTCTAGTATTTGTTGAGTCCATTTTAAAAGGGGTACCCTCAATAGTTTCAAACATCAAAGGGTATCAATCTGTAAGTGATTATTTTCAAGCTGGTAAATTTTATAAGTTGAATGATACGGATGAATTAAAGGATAGAATATTAGAATTACTTGATAACTTTGATGATTATAAGAGTAGCTCCTTGATGATAAAGAACAATTCAAAAAAATTGTATACTGTTAAAAAAATTGTTTTCACAGTATTATTAGCTCTCTTAAGTCCCTACAAGAGAATAATGAGAAGTCTTTGGCTGCTTTAGATTCATTATTAGGAAGTGTCATTCCATCACATGAGATTTTTTTGGTATTAAATCACAGTATATTTCAATTTTTTTATTCTAAAAAAAGAAGAAGATTTTACCGAAGATAATTGTTATAAGTTCCTCTTCAATATATGGATCAAATTGTTTTCCAAGTTCCGATAGGTACTGGGAAAAATAAGAATAGATCTTTCTGAGTTGCCTATATACTTAGAAAGTGTGAAGTTAAATACTTCAAGTGATCTTGAGCAAGAAGTTTTTTTATAACTGATACAAATGGAATTAATACGGAACTAGGGTTACTATTTGATAAAAAAATGATCCGCAAATACTGTACTCAATTGATAATGTTGATTCTACCAATTATGTTTTCACATACAAGTTAAAAGACATTTTTTTAAAACTTATGAAAGAAAAATTCGATATTGTCAGAAATCTTCAATTTACAGTCTAAGTATAATCAATTGGTTTCTGATTATCAAAGACTTTCTGATACTTATTCATCAATTATAAATAGCAAACGCTGGAAAATGAGCAGTAAAATTATTAATTTCTTCAGGAGAAGCAAATGAAACGTCTATTACTTTATGTACACTTTAATAAATATGACCATATTAGCCGACATGTTATCTATCAGCTTGAACATATGAGACCATTATTTGAAAAATTAGTTTTTATTTCCAATAGTAAACTAAGCCAAGGAGAAGTGGATAAGCTTCGAGAACGTAATCTTTTTGATGATTTTATCCAACGAGATAATAAAGGATATGATTTTGCTGCCTGGCACGATGGTATGGAGTTTGTTGGATTTGAAGAACTTAAACAATATGATTCAGTAACTGTTATGAATGATACCTGTTTTGGTCCCCTTTGGGACATGGAACCCATTTATAAACAGTATGAATTGAAAGAAGAAATCAGTTTTTGGGGAATGACAAACCATCAGTCAATTAAAACAGCGAATCTTAATATTAATGAACACCTTCAGTCATACTTTATATCTTTCAAAAAGAATTTAGTAGAGTCTTCTGTTTTTCAGAACTTTTGGAAAGCAGTGGAGAGTTATGAAGATGTTCAAAATGTAATTGATAATTACGAAACTCAATATACAAAGAGATTTGTAGATGCTGGGTTTAAGTATGCGTCAGTATTAGATACTCTACCTTTAAATGATCAATTCTTCCATAGTAATTTCACAATTCATTATCCTCATGTTTTACTTGATGCAGGGGTTCCGTTTATTAAGGTTAAAACATTTGATTTAACTCAACACCTTGCCCCCTATCTGCTCAAGGAGATTGAGAATAGAACAGACTATCCAGTCGAATTTATCTTATCTCACATGTCGGATATGAGTTTACCGACTCCACCTTACTTACTTGACCGTAAGGTTATTCAGGACAGTCCACAGGCTTATTCAGACACTAAAAAGATTGCTGTGCATCTCCATACCTATTATGTAGATTTGCTTGAAGAATTTTTACGACAATTTGAGAATTTTCATTTTACTTATGATCTCTTCCTGACGACGGATTCGGAAGAAAAGAAGAAAGAGATTCAGGCCATTCTTGATAATCATGGCAAAGAAGCACGAATCTTTATTACTGGTAACCGTGGTCGTGACGTTATTCCAATGCTCAAGCTGAAGGATGAGCTTTCCGCTTACGATTATATTGGGCATTTCCATACAAAAAAATCGCCAGAATATCCTTATTGGGTTGGAGATTCATGGCGAAATGAACTTTTCTCAATGTTGATTCACCCTGCTGATAATATCATTGCAAAGCTAGAGAATGATGATAGATTAGGTTTAGTAATTGCTGATATTCCAACTTTCTTCCGTTATACTAAAATTGTAGATCCTTGGAATGAGAATCATTTTGCTGAAGGTATGAATGATTTATGGGAGCGGATGGATCTTGGTCGAGATGTTGACTTTGATAAAATGAATACTTTTATCATGAGTTATGGGACATTCATCTGGTTCAAGTACGATACTTTGAAACCATTGTTTGACCTTGATTTACAAGATGAAGAAATCCCAGCAGAACCAATTCCTCAACATACTATTTTGCATTCAATTGAGCGTATTCTAGTGTATCTTGCATGGGCAAGACGTTATGATTATGCTATTGCAAAAAATGATATCTATATCACTCCATTTGTGGATAATGTTGTGTTGAATATTCGACCTGATACTTTACCAAATACTTATATTAATTTTGATAATATTGGTGGTATAAAAGGTGCTCTCAAATATATTATTGTAGGACCAGGAACTGCCGTGAAGTATATTTTGAGAAGAATAAAAAGGAGAGTTTCAAAGTAAAAAAATGATTTTCCTCATTTATCTGGTTATTTAAAAAAAGCTATTCCTATGAAAAAAAGTGAGTATCTTTCAAATCTTTGTATTTTTAACTGTCTGGCTCCCTTTTTTTTGTTTTTTATGCTAAACTATTAGATGGGGGTATGCTCATGATTAAGATATTTGGAAAGGTCCATTATCATTGGCAACCGGACTTATCTATTCTTGTGACTTATTGGTCCATTGCAGTGATTCCGGTCTTTATTGGACTGGCCTTGATGTATGAGAGCTCTAGTGTGCCAACGCTAGTTTTGTTTTCGTTCTTTTTATTTATGGTCTTGCTCGCGATTGGAGTTCATCGTTACTTTACTATTTATGATGATGGGATTTTACGGATTATTACAGCCAATCCTTTTACCCCAATTAAAGTGAAGATCACTTCCATTGAGAAAGTAGAAGTGAATAAGAAGTCTATCAAACTCGTCTTTAATAATGGTTCGCGTAGTCGGACATTCTGTATGCGCAAATGGCCGAAAAAATACTTTATCAATGCACTTGCCTTAAATCCCTATTTTAAGGGTGAAGTAGTTTTGACGGATAACTTTATTCATGTGGACTACTATGAGATGTATTATGCAGACAAATAAAAAGCCCTCTTAATCTTTTAAGAGAGCATGAGTGGGGCATTCTCTGATAGCCTCGAGAACATCGTTTGTGACAGGAACTTCCTTTTCAAGGAGGTCGTCGTCTTCAGCAGCAAATTTAACGATGCCATTGTCATGGTAATCAAATAATTCAGAATAGGTCTGACAGAGACCGCAAGCGATGCAACGATCTGGAATTAACGTAACTTTCATACTTCTATTGTAATGATTTTTACGAGAAAAAACAAGGAGGAAGTCATGGCAAAAGAACCATGGGAAGAAGATATTTACGATGATGGAGAAGAAACATTGAAAGAACGAGTAAGTTAAACGGAATCAAGGCAGATCGTCTATTGACGATTTTAGCTATTATTTTCTTTGTAGTAGTAGTAGCGATGGTCTGCTTGTTGATCTTCCTTTCGACAGGTGGTAGCAACAAATCAAAACAAATGTCTGGTTTCTACAATGGAGAGACTAAGGTTGAACAGAAATCATCAGCCCCTGCAGCACAAACTGACCAAGCGGCTAAAGACGATAGTTCAAAAGATGAGAACTCTGAAGAAGGTACGATCACTGTTCAAGCAGGTGAAGGGGAAGCAGCGATCGCTGCGCGTGCTGGTATTTCCATTGCCCAATTGGAACAGTTAAATCCATCTCACATGTCTACAGGATCATGGTATGCGAATCCTGGTGATGTCGTTAAGATTCAGTAGGAGTTGAAGACAGCATGAAACAAATTCAAATTGCCATTGATGGACCGGCTTCTAGTGGAAAATCCACAGTTGCAAAGATCATTGCCAAGGATCTAGGCTATACGTATCTAGACACAGGAGCTATGTACCGTGCAGCGACTTACCTAGCTTTGCAAAATAATCTGACAGCTGAACAGGTTGATGACTTGTTAGCCCTTTTAGATCAGTATCCAATTAGTTTCGGTCGTTCGGAAGAAGGAGAGCAGCTTGTCTTTGTAGCGGACGTGGATATTACTCACCCGATTCGCGATAACCAAGTGACCAACAATGTTTCATGGGTTGCAGCACTTGCGCCAGTCCGTGAAAAACTTGTCACTCTACAGCAAGAAATTGCAGCAGAGGGGGGCATCGTTATGGATGGACGCGATATTGGGACAGTCGTCCTTCCACATGCAGAGTTGAAGATCTTTTTGGTTGCTTCGGTTGAGGAGCGGGCAGAACGTCGCTATAAGGAAAATGTTGAAAAGGGCATCACAGCGGATCTTGAATTGTTGAAAAAAGAAATCGCTGAACGGGACTATAAGGACAGCCACCGTGCCGTTTCTCCTTTGCAACCTGCAGCTGATGCCATTCATTTTGACACAACGGGTGTTGGAATTGCAGATGTTGTTGCCTTTATTGAAGAAAAAGCAAAAAAACTTCTTGACAAAGAATAAAAAACTTGATATCATATAAAAGTTGAGAAAAGCAGAAGTGAGAACTTCTCGCCTTGTGACGCAAGTTGCCTGGCCCCTACGGATCAAGTTTCAGTAATGAAATACATCATGTAGTTCAGGGCCTATTTTGCAGGTCCGTTCTTTGTTTTTCTCGAATAATAAAAAAGAGGTGAAAACAATAGCAAAGCAAGACTTATTCATCAATGATGAAATTCGTGTACGTGAAGTTCGCTTAATCGGTCTTGAAGGTGAGCAATTGGGTATCAAACCACTTAGCGAAGCGCAAGCACTTGCGGACGACGCTAATGTTGACTTGGTTCTCATTCAACCTCAAGCTAAACCTCCTGTTGCGAAAATTATGGACTACGGTAAGTTCAAATTTGAGTACCAGAAGAAGCAAAAAGAACAACGCAAAAAACAAAGCGTTGTGACCGTGAAAGAAGTTCGTTTGAGCCCAGTGATTGACAAGGGTGATTTCGATACAAAACTTCGCAATGCTCGCAAGTTCCTTGAAAAAGGGAACAAAGTGAAGGTTTCCATTCGCTTTAAGGGTCGTATGATCACCCACAAAGAGATTGGGGCAAAAGTTTTAGCCGATTTCGCTGAAGCGACACAAGATGTGGCGATCATCGAACAACGAGCTAAGATGGATGGACGTCAAATGTTCATGCAATTGGCGCCAGCAACTGACAAGAAATAATCTTTCAGAAAGTTAAAAAAAGGAGAAAATATCATGCCAAAACAAAAAACACACCGCGCATCAGCTAAACGTTTCAAACGTACAGGTTCTGGTGGACTTAAACGTTTCCGTGCTTACACTTCTCACCGTTTCCACGGAAAAACTAAGAAACAACGTCGTCATCTTCGTAAAGCATCTATGGTGCATGCAGGAGATTTCAAACGTATCAAAGCAATGCTTACTCGCTTGAAATAATCGCGTATTTGTAAGTAAAGAATTCTAGGAAATATTGGAGGAAATATAAATGGCACGTGTTAAAGGTGGCGTTGTATCACGCAAACGTCGTAAACGTATTCTTAAATTAGCTAAAGGTTACTATGGAGCTAAACACATCTTGTTCCGTACTGCAAAAGAACAAGTAATGAACTCTTACTACTATGCATACCGTGACCGTCGTCAAAAGAAACGTGACTTCCGTAAATTGTGGATCACACGTATCAATGCGGCAGCTCGTATGAACGGACTTTCATACTCACAATTGATGCATGGTTTGAAATTGGCTGAGATCGAAGTTAACCGTAAAATGCTTGCTGACTTGGCTGTTAACGATGCAGCAGCTTTCACAGCTCTTGCAGATGCAGCTAAAGCAAAACTTGGTAAATAATTTTATAAGGCTGAGATGATTTTCTCAGTCTTTTTTTCTTGCTTATTTCATGCTATAATGAAAATAATCGTAACCGATATGAGGAGAGATGGAGGATATAAAGGTGACACACAATCGACTAGCATGGGATGAATATTTTGCAGCACAGGCCTTACTGATTTCGAATCGGGCGACATGTAATCGAGCGAAAGTAGGTGCTGTTCTGGTTAAGGATAATAAGGTCATTGCAACAGGCTATAATGGATCCGTTTCTGGGACAGATCATTGTCTAGAGGATGGCTGTCTTATGGTCGAGGGACACTGTGTCCGGACGATTCATGCGGAAGTCAATGCGATTTTGCAAGGAGCAGAACGTGGAATTCCTAAAGGCTTTACAGCTTATGTGACGCATTTTCCTTGCCTCAATTGTACCAAGCAGTTGCTTCAAGTTGGTTGCAAGCGGGTCGTTTATATCCATCAATACCGCATCGATGAATATGCCGAATACCTCTACCGTGAAAAAGAAGTAGAACTGGTCAATTTACCAATTGAAGAAGTGAAAAGAGCTATTGCAGAGGCTGATTTTATTTAATGAAGGCTTCCAGTCTATTTTAAAAGTATCATGAATGAAACGTATGAATATGGTGGAAGTAGTAGTGAAAGTTTGTATAATAGTCTTAAAGAGAGCATGAAAAATAAGATAAAGCTTAGGTGAGAGTTATGACAGATCAACAGAAAAATCCTGAAGTAGATAAAGAAAAAGAGGAATTTGTTTCAGATGAAAGTCTTCTTCCTAACAATGAAATGAAGCCAGAGAAGAGAGTTGGAAATTCTGTAATACTTTCTATTGCTCTGTTTTTAGCCATTGTTTATCTAGTTTTACTTTTATTAGCTGTCTTTGCATTAGGAGCATGGGCTATTGCTTTTTTGTATTTCTTGGGTGTCCATATTATTTGCTTTTTTATAGCGACTATCCTCTTGTGGAATGGAAAAGCAAAGGGCAATAAAACAACTCTTTATATAGCAGCAGCTATTTATGTTTTTTCATTTATTGCTGCGGGTGATCCGGATTGGGTGATTAATCATATACCACCGCTTGTGGTAGGAGTGCTGGTATTGATTGGAACTGTGTTGTTTAAAAATGGAGAGTGACTAGTGTAGATGGGATTGAAGATTTTTATAAATATGTTGTAATTTAACTATGTAATAGCATCCATTGCTGCGCGGTTACCTACTATTTTTGAAGATAAAAAGTACCGTGTGAGGGTGCTAGATCTTGCCTGCTGGACTCGTTAATTGATAGATACCCTATGGGGTATTTTTTGTGAACTTTTTTAAGAACTTTTGAGGAACTGTTTAAGTCAGTTATAACTGGGTAGTGCATAGACCGGAAAAAAAGCTGATTTAATGGGCTTTTTGAAAAATCATTTTCCATATCATATGTAATGTGTTATAATGAAGTGTTATATGGTCCCGATAAGGTGGTAGAAATCTTCTATCAGTACTTTGTAACTCTATAACAATATTTTTTAAGGGGGGACATTTTTATGTCAGAACGTAAACTTTTCACGTCTGAATCAGTATCTGAGGGGCATCCAGATAAGATTGCAGACCAAATTTCAGATGCTATTTTAGATGCTATTTTAGAGCAAGATCCAGAAGCTCACGTGGCTGCGGAAACAGCTGTTTATACTGGTTCCGTGCATGTCTTTGGTGAGATTTCAACGACTGCTTATGTGGATATTAACCGTGTGGTTCGTGATACCATTGCAGAGATTGGGTTATACTAATACGGAATATGGATTCTCAGCTGAGACTGTAGGAGTACACCCATCTTTGGTGGAACAATCTCCTGATATTGCCCAAGGGGTTAATGAAGCCTTGGAAGTACGTGGAAATGCAGATCAAGATCCACTTGATTTGATCGGAGCAGGAGACCAAGGTCTCATGTTTGGTTTTGCGGTGGATGAAACAGAAGAACTCATGCCATTGCCAATTTCACTCAGCCACAAATTAGTTCGTCGTTTGGCTGAACTTCGTAAGTCTGGGGAAATTAGCTATCTTCGTCCAGATGCCAAGTCACAAGTTACTGTTGAGTACGATGAAAACGACCGCCCAGTGCGCGTGGATACAGTGGTTATTTCAACTCAACACGATCCAGATGTCAGCAATGAACAAATCCACGAAGATGTGATTAACAAGGTCATCAAAGAAGTGATTCCAGCTTCTTATCTAGATGAGGAAACCAAATTCTTCATCAACCCAACAGGTCGCTTTGTTATCGGTGGGCCTCAAGGGGACTCAGGTTTGACAGGTCGTAAGATCATCGTGGATACTTATGGTGGTTACTCCCGTCACGGTGGTGGTGCCTTCTCTGGTAAGGATGCCACTAAGGTGGACCGTTCTGCTTCTTATGCAGCTCGCTACATTGCCAAAAACATCGTGGCAGCAGGTCTTGCTAAGAAAGCAGAAGTGCAATTGGCTTATGCAATTGGGGTTGCTCAACCTGTCTCTGTTCGGATTGATACCTTTGGTACTGGAACAGTCGCTGAAAGTAAGCTTGAAAAAGCAGCGCGTGAGATCTTTGATCTTCGTCCTGCAGGGATTATCCAAATGTTGGATTTGAAACGTCCAATCTACCGTCAAACAGCAGCTTATGGCCATATGGGACGGACAGATATCGACCTTCCATGGGAACGTTTGGACAAGGTAGAAGCCTTGAAAGAAGCTGTAAAATAATTAGTTGAAATGGAAAAGTTAGGGTCAAGTTGATCCTAGCTTTTTTTCGTTTTGAAAATTCCTACAGATGGAAAAATAGGTCGATCTGTGGTATAATAGATGCAGTATTTTGAATACGTTGTCCCTTTTATTTCCGTTACAAAAAAACGATAGTAAAAGGAAAAAGACTTGAAAGAGCTAATAAATTATTAAGATGAAAAAAATTGTAATAAATGGTGGTCGCCCTCTAAAAGGAGAGGTGACCATTAGTGGTGCAAAAAATAGTGTAGTAGCCCTGATTCCGGCGACCATTCTGGCGGATGATATCGTGACCCTTGATGGGGTACCGGATATCTCCGACGTGGCGAGTCTGATTGAAATCATGACCATCATGGGGGCTAAGATCGAGCGCAAAGAAGACAGTTTGATCATTGATCCACGTGGGGTGAAGAATATGCCCATGCCATTTGGAAAGATCAACAGTCTGCGAGCTTCCTATTATTTCTATGGCAGCTTATTAGGACGCTATGGTCAAGCAACGGTTGGGCTTCCTGGTGGGTGTGACCTTGGACCACGTCCGATTGATTTGCATTTGAAGGCCTTTGAAGCGATGGGAGCCGCTATGACCATGGATGGCTCTAGTATGAAACTTGCGACTGATGGCAAGCCTCTTCAAGGAGCTAACATCTACATGGATACTGTTAGTGTCGGTGCAACGATCAATACGATTCTGGCAGCAGTCAAGGCTGAAGGTCGGACAGTGATCGAAAATGCGGCGCGGGAACCTGAAATTATCGATGTGGTGACCTTGCTCAACAACATGGGAGCCCATATTCGTGGAGCAGGGACAGATATTATTATCATTGATGGTGTTCCACAATTGCATGGAACGAGACATCAGGTGATTCCAGATCGTATCGAAGCAGGAACCTATATTGCCCTTGCAGCTGCTATTGGAGAAGGTATCCAGATCAATAATGTCCTGTATGAGCATTTGGAGAGCTATATTGCCAAGTTAGAGGAAATGGGTGTGCGCATGACCATTTCTGAAGATAGTATCTTTGTAGAAAAGCAGACGGACTTGAAGTCCATCCAGATCAAAACGTCTCCTTATCCTGGTTTTGCGACTGATTTGCAACAACCGATCACACCTTTGCTCTTAACGGCTGCAGGACGTGGACGCATTGTTGATACGATTTATGAAAAACGGGTCAACCATGTACCAGAATTGGCTAAAATGGGGGCCACCATTTCGACCTTGAACGACCACATTATCTATGAAGGGCCAAATCAATTGACAGGATCCAGTGTGAAAGCGACGGATCTTCGAGCTGGTGCGGCTTTAGTGATCGCCGGTCTCATGGCTTCTGGAACAACAGAAATTACAAATGTGGAATACATCCTTCGCGGGTATTCAGATATTATTCATAAATTGACCCAACTTGGAGCAGACATCCAGTTGGTAGAGGAATAGTGACAGAACTAGGGATCTGATAGTGGCGGCTGGATACACGAACAATGGAGTTTGAAATGAATATTTGGACGCACTTAGCTGCCTATTCACTAATTGAAACACAAAGGTTGTATTTACGACCTTTTCTCTTTGAGGATGCGGAAGATTTTTATAAGATTGCTTCGAATCCTGATAACCTACAATTTATCTTTCCTGCACAAGCCGATCTTGCTGAAACTCAATATGTACTAGCCAACTATTTCATGAAAAATCCTTTGGGGGTTTGGGCGATCTGTGATAAGGAAACCAATCAGATGATCGGCTCCATCAAGTTTGAAAAGTTGGATGAAATTAAGGGTGAGGCTGAGTTAGGCTACTTTTTACGCAAAGATTTTTTTGGGGAAAAGGGTCTGATGACAGAAGCGGTCAAAGAGTTGGTTTATCTATCATTTGAGAAATTTCAACTGAAGGAGCTTAAGATTGTCACCCATGTTGAAAATGCAGGGAGTCAAAAGGTCGCTTTAAAGGCTGGTTTTCGTCTCTTTCGTCAATTCAAAGGGAGTGACCGCTATACGCGTAAAATGCGCGATTATTATGATTTCCGCCTAGGTAGAGGGGGACTTCTATGAGTAAACACCAAGAGATTTTAGACTATCTCGAAAAATTGCCGATTGGAAAACGGGTCAGTGTCCGCAGTATTTCCAACTTTTTGAATGTCAGTGATGGGACGGCTTATCGGGCCATTAAAGAAGCTGAAAATCAAGGAATTGTAGAAACGCGTCCTAGAAGCGGGACTATCCGTGTCAAATCGAAAAAAGCTGTACTAGAGCACTTGACCTATCGGGAAATTTTAGAAATCACTGGCTCTGAAATATTAGCAGGTGAGGAAGGTCTCGAAAAAGAATTTAATAAATTTTACATCGGTGCCATGACGGAAAAGCACGTCCTAGACTATGTGTCTGAAGGTGGGCTTTTGATCGTGGGAGACCGCACTAGCATCCAACGATTGGCTCTTAAGCATGACAATGCGGTCTTAGTGACAGGTGGCTTTGAAGTGAGTGAGGATGTGATTGATCTGGCCAATCAGGTGCAAATCCCAGTCATCCGAACTTCACACGATACCTATACCGTCGCGACCATGATCAATAAGGCCTTGTCTAACATGCAGATCAAGACGGATATCTTGACAGTCGAGCAGGTCTATCGGCCCTTCCATGAGTACGGCTATCTTTCTGAGACGGATACGGTCCGGGATTATTTAGATTTGGTTCGAAAGAATCGCTTTAGTCGTTTTCCGGTTGTCAATCAGCACCAGATGGTGGTGGGGGTCGTGACCATGAGAGATGCTGGAGATAAGGCGCCTCAGACGACCCTTGATAAGGTGATGTCACGGACCATTTTTACCACTAATTTGTCCACCAGCATTGCGACGATTAGCCAACGGATGATCGCTGAAGATTATGAAATGATTCCTGTTGTTCGTAATAACCAGACCTTGCTGGGGGTTATTACGCGTCGGGATGTCATGGATCGGATTAGCAAGGTGCAGTTTTCGAGCTTACCAACCTTTAGTGAGCAGATTGGTCAAAAGATTCAAACAGAGAACGACCATTACCAATTCACAGTGGAGCCAAGTATGCTGGAGAAAAAGCGGTGTTTTGGCCAATGGGGTCATGATCGAAGTGCTGATGAAGGTTGTTCGCAAGATGATGCAACACAGTGGGCGTAGCTTGATTGTCGAACAGTTGATCATCAATTTTTTACAGGCTGTGCAGGTGGATGATGTGATCCGCATTGAACCCCAACTTGTTCGGCGAACTAGACGTTCGGCCTTGGTTGATTTTAGCTTGTATTTAGATCTGCAGCTAGTCGCGAAAGCAACCATTACGATTAAGATTAATTAAACAAAAAGAAATGAGGAGACAATGATTACATTAAAATCACAACGTGAAATTGAAGCCATGGATCGTGCAGGAGATTTCCTTGCCAGCATTCATATTGGATTACGTGACTTGATCAAGCCAGGGCTTGACCTATGGGAAGTAGAAGAATATGTCCGTCGTCGCTGTAAAGAAGCCAATGTCTTGCCGCTTCAGATCGGTGTAGAAGGCAGTCTCATGGACTATCCTTATGCGACTTGCTGTGGTTTGAATGACGAAGTAGCCCATGCTTTTCCACGTCATGTCATTCTCAAAGATGGTGATCTCCTCAAGGTAGACATGGTCTTGTCAGAACCGCTTGATAAGTCTGTTTTGGATGTATCGAAATTAGATTTTGATAATGTAGCGCAAGTCAAGAAATACACGGAGTCTTATAGTGGTGGCTTGGCGGACTCTTGCTGGGCTTATGCGGTTGGAAATGTTTCGCAAGAAGTCAAAGATTTGATGGACGTGACCAAAGAATGTCTCTATAAGGGAATTGAGAAAGCGGTCGTTGGCAATCGCTTGGGAGATATTGGTGCAGCGATTCAAGAGTATGCGGAAAGCAAGGGCTATGGCGTGGTGCGTGATTTGGTCGGACACGGTGTCGGGCCTACCATGCATGAAGAACCAATGGTCCCGCATTATGGTCGTGCTGGACGCGGTCTTCGTTTACGTGAAGGGATGGTCTTGACGATTGAGCCAATGATTAATACCGGTACTTGGGAGATTGATACAGATATGGAAACTGGTTGGGCCCATAAGACCCTCGACGGTGGCCTTTCTTGTCAATACGAGCATCAATTTGTGATTACAAAAGATGGTCCAGTGATCTTGACTAGTCAAGGTGAAGAAGGAACATACTAAAACTAGAGAGGAAAGAATGGAGCTGAAGGCAAGTGTCTGGTTTCGCTCTTTGCTCTTTTTTAGTAAAATGGGGAGGTGACGAATGAAAAAGGTCCTACAAAAAGTACTGGGACAGCCATTTATAAAGGGCTTCGTGCGGTTTTATCAGAGTGCAGAGTCTGATATCACCAGCATTGCGGTGGCCTATTATTTGCTGATCTCCATTTTCCCTTTGATGCTGATTGCAGCCAATATTTTACCCTACTTTCATATTCGTCCCACTCAGATTCTTTTAAGCTTACAGAAAGTTTTGCCAGCCTCCTTATATCGAATAGTGGCACAGATGATTTCGAGTGTCTTGACCAAACCTTCGACAGGCTTACTGAGTTTCTCGATTATTTCTGCTTTGTGGATCTTCTCTCAGAGCATTGCCTACCTCCAAAAAGCCTATAACAAGAGTTATGGGGTGGAAAAGGAGCGTGGTATTATCTGGGGGCGACTCTTTAGCTTTCTGATCAGTTTTGCCTTGCAGGGTTTGTTTGGACTCTCGCTGATCCTTTCCATGTTTGGGAAAATGATCGTTCGTTATCTCTATCAGACCTTTTCATTTGATCGGACGATTTATGTGCGCTTACTGAATTTGACAGAGCCGACCATCTATCTCTTGCTTTTTGTCAGTCTGGTCTTGCTCTATTACACCCTTCAAATGTCAAAAATTCCAAAAATTTAGATATGTATTGCCAGGGGCGACCTTTGTTGTTGCTGTCCTGTATGCGATCTTGAATATCTTTTGGAAATATGTGGATCGTTATGTGAGTCATTTCTTAGATGCTCGTTTCTTCGGTTCGGTCGTCCTAGCGGTCATCATGTTCTGGTTCATCTTGGTGGCAAAAATCATGATTATTGGTTGTATTTTAAACGCCAGTATCCAATTTGCCAGAGAAGCCAAGTTCCAAACGCGCAGTGGAGAAATTGTCTCTAAGTTAAAATCAGAAGAAGTGGACTTTCGGCATAGAAGTTTCACAAAACATTAAAGCGTCGGTTACGCTTGATAAAAAAAGAAAAAAACGGAATAAGGGAGAGTGGGACGAAATCGGTCATTCGTTAGAATTCGATTTCGTCGTCCCACTCCGCACTGATTGAGTAGGGGCTGTAAAAGCTGATGGGATCAGCGTAGTAGAGCCCACTCAACCACTGCGTCTTGCTCGACAATTCAAAAATAATTGAGAGGCTAGGACTTTTGTCCCAGCCTCTTTTTTTCTTATCTATTTTTATTGCATTTGCAACAAAAATGTATTATACTATTGTCAATAGGAAAGGAGGAGTGGGATGAGTATTTTGCGTGAGATTGGCATCATTGCGCGAGCTCTGGATTCTATAGCAAATATTGAATTTCGAGATTTGGATCTGGCGCGTGGTCAATACCTCTACCTGGTGCGAATTGCGGAGCAACCTGGAATGATTCAGGAAGAACTCTCTGAGCTCTTGAAAAGTAGATCGATCCACCGTTGCCCAGGTCCGTAAAAAGACTAGAAGAACGAGGAATGATTCAACAGCGCCCAAAGGGTGAAAACCTTAAAACAAAGGAATGGGAATTAACTGAAAAAGGTAAGCAGATTTACCCCTTCATTTTAGGGGAGCATCTTTACTCTGAGACAACTGCCTTAAAAGGATTTTCCAAAGAAGAAGTCGCACAGTTAGAAGAGTATCTCATCCGAGTTCGTGAGAATATCACCTTGGATTGGGAACTAGTCAAAAAAGGTCAAAAAAGAAATTATAGTGAGGTAAAGCAATGAAAGTGACAGTCGATCAAGCATTTTGGGATTTATTTCCCAACAGCTAGAATTACAGTGATGTCCTTGTATGGTATTGATAATACAGTAGATGAAGCCAAGGATCCTTATTTCAAAGAATTGTTGGACAAGGGTGCCAAGCGAGCATGGGAATTTATCGATGAAGAAAACTATACCCAGAGTGAGTTCGTTCAAGAGTGGCGCCAAGCTTTTAGCAAGTTTAAAACAAAAAAAGGAGCCCGATCTTCAATCGAAGCACTCTTAAAACGGGTTCACCAGGGACGTGAATTCTATCCGATTAATCCTTTGGTGGATCTTTACAATAGTGTGTCTATGGCTTATGCCCTTCCTTGTGGGGGAGAAGATATGGATAAATTGGTGGGTGGCCTCTCTCTAGGATCAAGCGAAAGGAGGCGAACCTTTCTTTCCATTAGGAGCTGACGAAGATGCGCCAGCTTTGGAAGGGGAGATCATCTACTACGACCAAGAAGGCGCCGTTTGCCGTTGTTTGAATTGGCGTGAGGCTCAAAGAACCATGCTAACTGAAGATACCAAGGACGCTATTTTGGTCATTGAAGCCATCAACGAGGAGCAGGCCAAACGAGCCCAAACAGCCATGCAGGAATTGAAAGATCTAGCCAAGGATTATTTTGGGGTTGAAGGCACCATCTATCAATTAAGTGCAGAGCATGCAAGTATAGAAGTTTAAAAGAATAAAGCTTGAAACAATCGTTTCAAGCCTTATTTTTTTTTAAAGACAAAGAGTTTACTAAAGACGTAATTGAGGACCACAATGGCCACTTGTGCAAAGAGGGTTTCAATCAGATTGATTTGACTCTTGTTATTGTGGACAAATTGCCCGATAATTCCTGGGAATTGCTTGACAAAAATCTCAGTCAAGGCCATATCTAGAATAAAGGTCCCAGAGCGCGCAATTGCAAATCGGATCAAGCGCTGAAACCAGCCCTTTCTTTCTTGTTTAAAGACAATGGTATCGTTGGTCGCAAAGGCAAAGAGGATCCCAGCAATGTTTCCAATCGCGGTCGCTAATCGTTCATCACGAGACACTTGATAGATGAAGAGGCGGGTTCCGACGGAAACAATGGTTGTGGCAACTCCCAAAAAAAGAGATAGGATAAAAATTTCATTATCAAAAAAATTTTTTTAATTAGTGTTTTTCATAAATTCAGTCTACCATAAAACCTCAAAATATGCTATACTTGAAAGGTTGAAGAAATCAAACCTTCAACCCTTGGTGCTTAAGATCCTTTCGCCAAGCATATTACACGCGGGAAAAACCGCTAAAGGAGAATAGATGAAACAGTTAACTGCTCGTGATATGGCACAAATTGCCATTGTTGCTGCGATTTATATCGTATTGACCATTACCCCACCTCTCAACGCTATGGCCTACTATGGCTATCAATTCCGTGTTTCGGAAATGATGAATTTCTTAGCTTTTTACAATAAGAAGTACTTGATTGCGGGTGACGCTTGGTTGTATGATTGCTAACTTATTTAGTTTTGGATGGATCGATGTCTTTGTCGGTGGAGGTTCAACCTTTGTCTTCTTAGGACTTGGACTCATTCTATTTGGTCGATTCAAAAACAAGTTCTTGTTTGACGGTCTTATTCGCTTGGACCATTTCTTGTTTGCGATTTTCTTTTCCATCTCCATGTTTACGATTGCCTTGGAACTATACTACCTTCAAGGCCAACCATTCTTCTATAACTGGTTGACTATGGGATTGGGTGAATTCGCATCCTTGATTTTTGGAGCGATTGTGATCAATCAACTTTCTAAACGGATCGATTTTACAAAATAAGAAAAGGGAGCTTTGGCTCCTTTTTTTAATGCTAAGAATGCAGTAAATTCAAGGCTAAATTAAGATTTTATGATAAAATAAGAACATGAAAACCAGAATGAAAGAATTGGTGGAATTACTCAATCGTTATGCTTACGAGTATTACACAAAAGACGCTCCATCTGTTTCAGATAGTGAATATGATCAATTATATCAGGGAGTTGGTGGAACTAGAAACCGCTCATCCTGATGAGATCTTACCAGAAGTCCAACTCACCGTGTAGGGTGGGGTGGTTTTAAAAAGGCTTTACCAAATACCAGCACCAGTATCCCTTTATAGTTTGCAGGATGCTTTTTCGCGTGAAGAATTAGAAGCCTTTGATCAGCGTGTCCGTAAGAATTTCCTTCTATCAGCTATGTATGTGAGCTGAAAATCGATGAGCTTGTCCATTTCCCTCACCTATGAAAAATGGTGTCCTCGTAACGGGGCGCGACACGTGGGAGATGGTTCTGTCGGTGAGGATATTACAGAGAACCTCAAGCGGGTCAAGGACATTCCTTTGGTGTTACCAGAGCCAGTGAACATTACAGTTCGAGGCGAGTGCTACATGCCACGGGCTTCCTTTGATCGGGTCAATCAGATCCGTCAAGAAAACGGCGAGCCGGAGTTTGCTAATCCGCGGAATGCTGCTGCAGGAACACTTCGCCAATTGGATACGAAAATCGTGGCCAAGCGAAATCTCGCAACCTTCTTGTATCAAGAAGTGAGTCCGACGGATCAAAGCAGTCAGGAAGGCGTGCTTGAGAAATTAGCCCGCTTAGGCTTTGTCGTGAACCAAGAGCGAGTGCTGGCTGAGGATATGGAGCAAATCTGGGACTTTATCCAAAAAGTAGCTCAGCTTCGGGAGGATCTTCCCTACGACATCGATGGGATCGTCATCAAGGTCAATGACCTAGCTGTTCAAGAAGAACTAGGCTTTACCGTAAAAGCTCCTAAATGGGCTGTCGCCTATAAGTTTCCAGCTGAAGAAAAAGAAGCAAAAATTTTATCAGTCGATTGGACGGTTGGACGGACCGGAGTCGTGACGCCAACTGCCAATCTAACTCCAGTCCAGCTAGCCGGAACCACTGTTAGTCGGGCAACCTTACACAATGTGGACTATATTGCCGAAAAAGATATTCATCAGGATGATACCGTCATTGTCTACAAGGCTGGTGATATCATTCCTGCGGTCTTGCGTGTTGTCAAAGATAAGCGAGTCTCTGATCAAGCATTAGCCATTCCAACTCATTGTCCGAGCTGCCAGAGTGAGTTGCTTCATTTTGAGGATGAGGTGGCCCTTCGCTGTATCAATCCACTCTGTCCAGCGCAGATCAAGGAAGGATTGAACCACTTTGCAAGTCGGGATGCTATGAATATCACAGGCTTGGGTCCAGCTGTTGTAGAGAAACTCTTCGCCGCCCAGTTGGTAGAGGATGTAGCTGGGATCTATCGTCTAAGCGTAGAGGATCTATTGACCTTAGAAGGCTTTAAAGAAAAATCTGCTGAAAAACTCTATGAAGCCATTCAAGCTTCAAAAGAGAAATTCAGCTGAGAAAGTTACTCTTTGGTTTGGGGATCCGCCATGTCGGTAGCAAGGTTAGTCAAATCTTGCTCCAAGAATTCCATGACCTCGATCAATTGGCTACAGCTGATCCAGAACGGATTGCCAGCATTGACAGTCTCGGTATGGTCGTGGCTGAAAGCCTCAAGCGTTATTTCGCACAAGAAGGATCCAAGCGCCTCTTGCAAGAGCTCAAAAGAAGCTGGTGTCAATATGGCTTATCTTGGTGAAAAAGTCGCTGCTGATGCGGCCCTATCAGGAATGACAGTCGTTTTGACTGGGAAGCTAGAGCGACTCACGCGTTCAGAAGCCAAGGCAAAATTAGAAAGTCTGGGCGCTAAGGTAACTGGATCGGTTTCCAAAAAAACAGATTTAGTCGTTGCAGGCAGTGACGCTGGTAGCAAGTTAACCAAAGCACAAGAATTAGGAATCCAGGTAGAAGATGAGGCCTGGCTTGAAAGTTTATAGAGGATCTTTATGGTAGAACGAATCAAAAAAGCCCGTTTAATTTATAATCCGACCTCTGGGCAAGAAATTATCAAGAAAAATATTGCGGAAGTCTTGGACGTACTCGAAGACGTGGGCTATGAAACCAGCGCTTATCAAACGACTCCAGAACCATTTTCTGCCCAAAATGAGGCAGAAAGAGCCGCTAAAGCAGGCTTTGATTTAATCATTGCCGCTGGTGGAGATGGTACGATTAACGAAGTGGTCAATGGGGTTGCAGGTCTGGAAAATCGTCCGCAGATGGCCTTTATCCCGACCGGTACCACCAATGACTATGCGCGTGCCTTGAAGATCCCGATGGGTGATCCTGTGGCGGCTGCTCGCATTATCGAAAAGAATCAAACCATTCAGATGGATATTGGTCGTGCCTATGGTAGTAAGTATTTCATCAATATTGCTGCAGCAGGAACCATGACAGAATTGACCTTCAGTGTTCCAAGTAGTGTTAAATCTCGCTTGGGTTACTTGCCTATGTGGCAGAAGCTGCTAAAATGTTGCCGCGAAACAAGGCTCGTAAGGTGCGGATTGAGCATGACAATGGTGTCTTTGAAGGGCCAGCGTCTATGATTTTCGTGGCCTTGACCAACTCCATTGCTGGTTTTGAAAGTGTCGCGCCAGATGCTAAGCTTGATGATGGGAACTTTACCTTGATTATCGTAAAAACTGCTAAGCTCTTTAACATGTTGTCCTTGATGATTCAGGCCATTAATGGAGGCAAGCATGTGCACGATGAAAATGTAGAATATCTCAAGACCAAGAAGTTGACGATCGAAATGCTAGGGAAAAATGCTCAACCGTTCCGCATCAATCTAGATGGGGAATACGGGGGAGATACTCCGGTTGAATTGGAAGTCTTCCATAATCACTTGGAATTCTTTGCGAATATTGATGAAATCAACAACGATGCATTGGTTCATACATCTGAAGAATAAAAACAAATAGTTGGAACCATATACGTGTTTCACGAGCGAATGGTTCCTTCGGTATCAAATTGGAAATAGGAAAATGTTATGCGACAATACCATGTAAAGCTTCATTTTCATAAGCAAAAAGGAAATTATTTTGCCTATGATATGTGGCAGTGGCAGGATCAAGTAGAAGGAAAATCAGTCTCTTTCTCCAAGTTGGATTATTTTGGAGTAGAGGGAAATCTGGTATACGAGAGTGAGGATGCCTTGAACCGAGGACATGTCTTGGTTAAAGAAGGGGATTGGCTTACTAAAACCCGTGATTTTGAAATCGAACTCTTACCAGAAGGGCATGTTCGAGAAGTATGGATTCTCGATGGAGACGATACAGTCTATTATTCTTTGCAAGCTGCTTTGACGAGTCATGCCTACAGCCATCGTCAGACTCATGCCTACGATATGGCGATGCGCCCTAGAGAGTTTGATGCTAAATGGGCGTATCAAGGATGGCTCGGTCATCGGGAGGAAGAAGGAGAGCATTGCTTTAAACTGTGGGCTCCTACTGCTAAGAAAGTTGAATTGTTGCTCTATCAATCAACAGAATTGGATGCGCCTATTTGGAAAACTATTCCGATGATGCGTGGCAAACAAGAGTCTAGCTACCACCCAGAAAATACCCATGGTGTTTGGATTTTAGATTTTCTAGGAAATTTAAGTGGCATGGCTTATCAATATCGTGTGCATTTTGAACACCATACTCAAGTGACGCGCGATCCTTATAGCATTGCAACGACAGCCGATGGGATGCGCTCAGCCATTCTTTCAAGAGCAGATCGTCAGTTTGATTGGGGTCCTAAAAAAGGCGCCGATGCAACTCCTTGGCGCTTGGACAATCCTTGTCAAGCAGTGATTTATGAGATGCATCTTCGGGATTTGACCAAGTCACCGACATCAGGTGTGGACGAGTCTTTGCGTGGGACCTATCTGGGGGCTTGCCAAGAAGGAACAGTCAATAGCCATGGTGATGCAACTGCCTTTGATTATATCCGTCAGTTAGGGGTCAATGTCGTGCAACTGCAGCCGATCTCTGACCGCTTTAAACAGTACGACGAAGAAGGCCGTGTGACCTACAATTGGGGCTATGACGTTCAGAATTATTCTGCACCAGAAACTAGCTTTTCGACGGATCCATCCAATCCGAAACAAACCATGAAAGAGCTCAAAACCATGATCCGGGCTTATCATGAGGCAGGAATTTCTGTGGTCATGGATGTGGTCTACAATCATATCTACTCGACCGAGCATGGTCCTTTCCAAAATACAGTACCCGATTATTATTACCGGATGGAGCCAGATGGTCGCTTCCAAAATGGGACAGGTGTTGGGAATGAAACAGCTAGTGAGCATGAAATGTACCGCAAGTACATGATTGATTCCCTCACGCATTGGGTCAAAGAGTACCAGATCGATGGTTTCCGCTTTGATTTGATGGGTATTCATGATGTAAGGACCATGAATGCTATTCGGGAAGCAATGGATGTTCTGGATCCTCGCATTCTTCTTTACGGAGAAGGTTGGGATATGGGAACAGGTCTCGCAGCAGAGGACAAGGCTAAGAAAGACAATGCAGCGCAATTGCCACGAATTGGATTCTTCAATGATACGGAGCGCGATGCCATTAAAGGGGCTGAGGTTTATGGTTCCATCAAACGTGGCTTCGTCAGCCGAAAATCGACAGAGAATATCGTTGCGCGTGCTGTTTTAGGTAGTGCAGAACTTGGCAATTATTTAAGTCCGAATCAGGTCTTGAATTATGTGGAGGGCTCATGATAATTATAATCTCTATGACTTGCTTCAGACCCTTCATCCGAATGAAGAAGTAGCAGGCTTGGTCAAGCGCTCAGAGTTGGCTACAGCCATGAATCTGCTCTTTCAGGGTATGACCTTTATGCAATTGGGTCAAGAGTTTATGCGGACCAAATTGGTAGCGACAGGTCCTGATGGAGAAATCACACCTTTGGATCGTGAACGGGCCATGAATTCCTACAATGCTCCAGATTTTGTGAATCAGGTCAACTGGGATCTGGTCAGTCAAAACAAGGAATCAATTGCCTATATCCGAAGCTTGATCGATTTGAAGACAAGTCTTCCTGTCTTAGGGACTTGAAAGCTATGATAAAATCTACCAACAAGTCTTTATTCAATCTGCAACTGATACCAGTGGTCTTGTCATCTATGAACTAACAGGAGACAAGAAGTACTTGGTCATCTTCAACGCCAGCGGACTTCCATATTACCTCCAAAATTCAAATAAATTGAAATTGATGGTTGGGAATAGTCGTCATAAACGACCATTCTACGTGGAGAATTTAACAGCTTCTGTTTTTTTGAAGTCCTAGACTAAAGGTAATCTTTTTAAAAGAAATCATAAAATCCCTGAGTTTTTAAACTCAGGGATTCTTTTAATTTAGAAGAACTGCTACTGGTCTCTGTTGAGGAAGAACTATCGTCTTCTGGGTGCAATTCTTTATAAGTTGGTGCCTTGAAGAGATCAACGGTGGACTGAGTTGCCACGTTGGTTATAAAAGGCTGGTTGATTTGTCACCTTTTTCCTTTTCAATCTTCTTCAATGCCTTGAAGGAATTGGTGTAGGAATAATCTTCTGGATTGACTTTTTCAAGATCATTGCCCTTGAAGAAGCGAAGGAGGTCACCGGTCTGGATGCTATCGCTAATCTTCAATTGCAGGTTAGCGACTTCCCTGATCTTGTCCAGTTCTTCCTTGGTTTTTTCGTCTGGGTTCGTGATTTCCTCACCTGTTTTGGTGTAATAGGTCCGGCCACTATAGCTCGTATACTCTGGAGTTACAAAGTAGTTAGCAGAGCGGAAGGCGACGATTTGATCATGATCTGGTGAGAGCATATCTTGACCAACTTGGAGGAATTTGTTGGATTCAATACCTAGCAAATGTTCCAAGGTTGGGAGCATATCAATTTCATCACCATAGGTATCAATGATGCCACCCTTATCCATACCTGGAATGACTACCATATAAGGTACGCGTTGCAACATGGCATTGTCATAGCTTGACCACGTTTCAGAGTTCTTACCAAGTAGAGGAGCAAGAGCTGGGTTGCGGGAGTTTGAAATTCCGTAGTGGTCCCCATAGAGAACGATGATGGAATTTTTGTAAAGACCAGATTCTTTCAGGTAATCAAAGAAGGCCTTTGATCGAAGAATCTAGGTAGTTAGCGGTCATAAAAAATAGCCATTGATGGTTTCGTCCTGAGTCTTAGCTAGAGGGAAGCCGAGATCATCTCCTGACAAGCTGGTCGTATAAGGATAGTGGTTGGAAACCGTAATGAACTTCGTATAGAAAGGTTGTTGCAATCTTTCTAGGTATTTGATGGAATCCTTGAGCATGTATTTGTCATTGAGACCATATTGGAAGGAATTGCTGCTGTTTTGTTTGGTGAAGTAGCTGGCATCAAAGAAGTAATTGTAGCCCCATTGTTTATAGGCGGTATTTCGATTCCAGAAACTTCCAGCATTCCCGTGGAAAACAGCGCTCGAGTTGTACCCATTTTTTGAAAGAATAAATGGTGCAGCCTGTTGGGTATTGGTTCCACCATAGTTCACCATAAAGGAACCTTGGTTGAGTCCGAAGAGGCCTGTTTCAATCATGGTCTCAGCATCAGACGTTTTCCCTGCCTTGACTTGGTTAAAGACGTTTGAAAAGGCAAAGGTTTCTTTCGAGTGGTAAAGTGAGTTTAAGAAAGGTGTCACTTCATATTCTTTATCGTCTACTTTCAACTTGTAATCGATCAAGAATTGTTGGAAACTTTCCAAGTGAATGTAGATGACGTTACGGCCTTTGGCCATTCCAAAGTACTCAGGATTAGGCTTGGCGTAATGCTGTTGGATATATTCTTCTACCGGTTTTAGATCTGCTTCGGAAGCTTTGGAACGTTCTTTGTTGGCAACATAGGTCTGATTAGCGCTATACCCCAGAAAGGCTGGTAAGCCTAGGGCACGAACGACATAGTAGTTTGAGAACCCACGAGTCAAGAGCTCAGGTCGGTCAATTTCTGCAAGAAAAAGGTTGGCTGAAAAGAGCATAGCTGATAAGGATGTAACCGCAAAACTAGCTCGTTTATTGAAGGGACGATTGTCCATTCGAATCCATTTCTTAAAGAAGAAGAAAGCTAGAATAGGGAAATCTAGAATGTAGATCACATCCCAAGGGCGGAACAATTCTAAAGCAGCAGCTCCGAGGCCGGCAGAAACCTTGCTGGAAGCCAACATGGTATTGACCGTTACGAAGTCTGTAAACTCTCGATAATAGATGGAATTGGAAATCAACCAAATAAATAAGAGAAGGTAGATCCCAAAGGCCAAACTATAAAAGAGCTTGGTTCGCTTGATATAGAGTGCTAGACCGATGAAGAGCAGACTGATCGGCAATGGGTTGATCACTGCTAGAAAAATCTGATAGGGTCCTTGAATGTCTAAGTTAAAATCAACTGAATAAGCCCACATGGTTTTGAACCAGTAGAGCAACAGAAGGGTCAAGACAAATCCTAGTCTGGTACTCATGAAATTGAGTATCGAATTCGTAATTTTTTTCACAAAATGTTACTTCCTTGTCTTATTTCCTAAAAATTTTCATATACAAGTATACCACAATTTTATGGAGAAGAAAAAAATGACTGTAAAGGAGAGGAAAGAAATAGGAAAGATCCGGCATTTTATATCATTTGAAGCTAAATGATGAAAGCTAGGATAAAATGGTAAAAAAAGTTCCAGTAAATAAAGCCTCTCTTTGTGAAAACTGCAGACTTTTGCTATAATAGAGGGTATGAAAAAACTCACAGTCAGTCGCCAAGTCGCAACAAAAAAATCAAACAAGGACAATCCCTTCTTGAAAAGCAAGATTTTGAGTCACTTCCTGCTTTGGATCAAGCGGTTCAATTGCTTTCAGGAGATGGACAATCCCTCGGAGTCGGATACTTATCTGAACAAAATAAAGGGATTGGATGGTTTGTTTCACAAGAGTTGGTCGCTTTTGATCAAGACTTTTTTAAAAAGCTTTTCATCAAAGCCAAGCAATACCGTCGTTCTTATTATGCGGATGAAACGACGACAGCCTTTCGTCTTTTTAACCAAGAGGGAGATGGTTTTGGTGGCTTTACGGTTGACTTGTATGGTGAGTTTGTTGTCTTTTCTTGGTACAATCCCTTCGTATTTCAGATCAAGGAAACCATTCTAGCGAGCCTTTCAAGAAGCTTTTTCCAGAAGTCCGAGGTGGCTATGAAAAGATTCGCTTTAAAGGCTTGGACTATGAATCAGCTCATGTCTATGGAGAAGAAGCTCCGCAAGAATTTTTGATTCTTGAAAATGGGGTCTCTTACCAAGTCTTTCTCAATGATGGCTTGATGACGGGGATCTTTTTGGACCAGCATGAAGTCCGAGGAAGTTTAGTTGAGGGGCTCGCTGCTGGTAAGTCCTTGCTTAATATGTTCTCTTATACAGCGGCCTTTTTCTGTGGCTGCGGCAATGGGTGGAGCAGTTGAGACAACATCGGTCGATCTGGCTAAGAGAAGTAGAGAATTATCAGAAGCGCATTTTGTGGCAAATGGCTTGGCGCTCGATGCCCATCGTTTTGTCGTGATGGATGTCTTTGACTATTACAAATATGCCAAACGCCATGACCTAAGCTATGATGTGATCGTGCTTGATCCGCCTAGCTTTGCGCGGAATAAAAAACGGACATTTTCAGTCGCTAAAGATTACCATCGATTGGTCAGCGAGGGCACTCGAGATTTTTAAATCCAGGTGGGACCTTGATTCTCAGTACCAATGCAGCAAATGTGACCAAAGATAAAATTTAAAAAAACAAATCGAAAAGGGATTTCAAGGCCGTAAGCATCGCTATCTGGCGGAATACGGACTTCCGGGAGATTTTCGATGGAACAAGAAAGAAGAAAGTAGTAATTACTTAAAAGTATTTACGATTAGGGTGGATGTATGAAATTAGTTGTTTCGATTATGCCTCGCTCCTTAGAAGAGGCGCAACAACTAGATAGTTCGCGTTACGAGGATGCAGATGTTATTGAGTGGCGTGCGGACTTTTTAGAAAAAAGCGAGATCTTAACCGTCGCTCCTGCAGTTTTTGAGAAATTTGCTGGACGCGAGATTTTATTCACCTTGCGGACTCGAGCTGAAGGTGGAGGGATGGAGCTGACTAATGAAGAATATGTTGGGATCCTGAAAGATATTCAATCCATCTATCATCCGGATTATATCGATTTCGAGTATTATAGTCACCGTGAAGTCTTTGAAGAGATGTTGGAATTTTCAAATCTTGTTCTCAGCTACCATAATTTCCAAGAAACTCCGGAAAATATGATGGAGATCTTATCGGAATTGACCAGCTTTTCTCCAAAATTAGTCAAAGGTATCTGTCATGGCCCACAATGAACAAGATGTTCTTGACTTGATGAATTATACGCGTGGTTTCAAGACACTGAACCCTGAGCAAGAATATGTAACGATTTCCATGGGCAAGGTCGGGAAGATTTCGCGCTTGACAGCTGATTTGACAGGCTCTTCTTGGTCTTATGCTAGAGTCGGAGATGAAAGTGCTCCAGGTCAAATTCCTCTTGAAAATATGAGAAGAATTCGGGAGTTATTAAATGAAGATTGACGGATATACTCGGATGGCAGCGGTCATTGCCCATCCCATTCGTCATAGTATTTCTCCTTTCATCCATAATCTAGCTTATGAATTAACAGCGACCAATGCTGCTTATCTAGCTTGGGATATTGCTGAAGAAGACTTAGAAAGCACCATCAGCCAAATTCGTAAGTTGGATATGATTGGGGCCAATATCTCCATGCCCTACAAGCAGAAGGTCTTTCCTTACTTAGATGAAGTGGATGAGATGGCCCGAAAGATCGGTTCTGTCAATACCATTGTTCACCGTGATGGCAAGCTTAAAGGCTATAATACGGATGGAATTGGTTTCTTTCGTAGTTTACCTCCTGCTTTCTCTATTAAGGGAAAAACAATGGTTCTCTTAGGTGCAGGTGGTGCAGCTTTAGCGATTATTGCACAGCGATTCATCTAGGTGTAAAACGTATCCTTGTCTTTGTGAGAGAGGAAAGATTGGTTCATTATCGTTCAATAGTTCAGTTGATTGAAGATGCCTTTGATTTCTTGATAGAATTGTATGCGATTGAGAAAAATGAAGACGTTCAAAGCTCCTTTAATCAAGCCGATCTCATCTTAAATGCGACTGGTGTAGGCATGGATGGTCAGTCTCTTCCGATAGCGAGTCACTTGACCTTTCCCCCACAGGCCTTAATCGTAGAGATGGCCTACTATCCGGCAGTGACCCCCTTTCTGCAATTAGCAGTGAATCAAGGAAACCAGAGGGTAAATGGGCTGGGAATGCTCTTTTATCAAGCTGAAGCAGCCTTTGAATTAATGACTGAGAAAGTATTTCCTGCAGAGTCTGTATGGGAAGCATTGACAACAGAATATCGCCAATTTGTATGTGACTAAGAGGGTTTTTACCTTTTCCTATTGAAAAAAAGCTTTATGAGATTAGAACAAGACCTGATTTTTAAAAAAACAGTCTTGCTCTAGTCTCTTTTTCATTTTGATTGAGACATGTGCCCTATTTCATGATAAGATAGAATCAAAGAAAAACATGAAGGAGATTCCTATGAACGTATCGGTACCTATTCCAGGACATTCCTATGATATTGTGATTGAAAGAGGTGGTCTCAACCAGGTTGGAGACTGGTTGCGCACTCTTTGGGGCGATAAAAAAGTCGCGATCATTTCCGATAACCGCGTGGCTAAGCTATATGCCTCTATCGTAGAGAAGAGCCTTGAGAAAGCTGGTTTTCAAGTGGTGCGCTTTGAGTTTCTTCAAGGGGAAGCCAGTAAGAATCTAACCACTGTTTCAAAAGTCTATGAATTTCTAGCTACCCAGGGCATGACGCGCAGTGATGGAATCGTTGCTCTTGGGGGTGGCGTAGTTGGTGATTTGGCTGGTTTTGCTGCCTCGACCTATATGCGGGGAATTTCCTTTGTTCAGATCCCGACTAGCTTGACCGCACAGGTGGATTCTTCTATCGGGGGAAAGACTGGAGTCAACACAGCACTTGCTAAAAACATGGTAGGGACCTTTGCTCAACCAGACGGTGTGTTTATTGATCCTGAAGTGTTGAGCACTTTGGGACACCGTGAATTGATCGAGGGGATGGGCGAAGTCATCAAGTACGGTCTCATCCAAGATACGGAACTTTGGGAAGAATTGGAAGCCATGGATGGTTCTGTCCAGAGTATTTTAGAGCATGCAGAGAGCATCATTTCTCATTCTTGCCTGGTGAAGCGAGACCATGTTGTGGCAGACGAGTTGGACAATGGCATTCGCCTGTATCTCAACTTTGGGCATACTATTGGACATGCTATTGAAGCGACAGCTGGTTATGGGCAGGTTATGCATGGAGAAGCCGTCAGTATGGGCATGGTGCAGCTCTCCCGAGTTGCAGAAGAAAAGGGCTTGATGCCAAAGGGAATTACTCAAAAAATCGAAGAAATGTGCCGGAAATTTGGCCTTCCTGTGACCTATGAGAACTGGGATAAAGAAGCCCTTTATCAAGTCTTGACCCATGACAAAAAGGCGCGTGGGACGAACTTGAAATTAGTCATTGTTCCAGAGTTGGGGCAAGCAGCGATTCATCAAATCCCTCTTCAAGAAATGAAGGACTTTTTAGAAAGAAAGGAATAAGGTCGTATGAGATATTTAACAGCAGGAGAGTCCCATGGGCCTCGACTGACAGCCATCATCGAGGGGGTTCCGGCAGGCCTTCCTTTATCTGAAGAGGATATTAATAAAGAGCTCAAACGTCGACAAGGTGGCTATGGTCGTGGTGCTCGGATGAAAATCGAGAGTGACCGTGTTGAGATCACATCAGGGGTCCGTCATGGCTTGACCATGGGAGGTCCGATTACTCTGAACGTGACCAATCTGGATCACCAAAAATGGCTGGAGATCATGAATGTAGCACCGGTCGAAGAGAAAAAGAAAAATCTGCGTAAGATCACCAAGCCACGTCCTGGTCATGCCGATCTAGTCGGAGGGATGAAATACCGTTTTGACGATCTTCGTAATTCCTTAGAGCGTTCTTCTGCCCGTGAGACGACCATGCGTGTAGCCGTTGGTGCGGTTGCTAAACGGATTTTAGAAGAGATTGGCGTTGAAGTGGCCAGCCACATTGTGAATTTTGGGGGAATCGAGATTGCAATTCCCGAGAATCTAACCGTTTCAGAAATCAAGGAAAAGGCAGCGAAGTCGGAAGTTTCGATTGTTGTGCCAGAACAAGAAGAAGCCGTTAAGGCTTACATTGACCAAGTGAAAAAAGATGGTGATACCATCGGGGGAATTGTGGAAACCTTGGTTGGTGGTGTGCCTGTTGGACTAGGATCCTATGTGCAATGGGACAAGAAATTGGACGCTAAAATCGCTCAAGGGGTGGTCTCTATCAATGCCTTTAAGGGAGTGGAGTTTGGTCTTGGTTTTGAAGCAGGTCGCCTAAAAGGGAGTCAAGTCATGGATGAAATCATCTGGTCTCAGGACACTGGCTATACCCGTCGCACCAATAATCTTGGTGGTTTTGAAGGGGGCATGACCAACGGTGAGCCCATTCTGGTTCGTGGCGTCATGAAGCCTATTCCGACCCTCTACAAACCTTTGATGAGTGTGGATATTGAAACCCATGAGCCTTATAAGGCAACAGTTGAGCGCAGCGATCCAACGGCTCTACCAGCTGCAGGTGTGGTAATGGAAGCAGTGGTCGCAACAGTCCTTGCTACAGAAGTGCTTGAAAAATTCTCATCCGATAACTTGGAAGAATTGAAAGAAGCCGTTGCTAAGCACCGGGACTTTACTAAGAATTTTTAAGAGAAAGAGTTTTCCTTTGGAGAAGAAAGTTGTATATATTGCAGGCTTGGGCTTGATTGGTGCATCCCTCGCGCTAGGCATTAAGAGGGCCCACCCAAATGTGACCATTCTTGGGTACAATCGTAGTGAAGCCTCTCGAACCATCGCCCTTGAAAGAGGAATGGTGGATCAAGTGACGGATGATTTCGCAGCCTTTGCCCCTTTAGCGGATATCATTATTTTGGCCCTTCCCATCAAGCAAACCAAGTCTTACTTAGAAACCTTAGCTGGCCTGAATTTGAAAGACCAGGTACTGGTGACTGATGCAGGCTCTACCAAGGCAGAAATTGTCGCACAAGCTGAAAAAGTGTTTACAGATAAGGATGTACGCTTTGTGGGAGGACACCCCATGGCTGGTAGTCATAAGACAGGTGCTGCAGCAGCAGATGCCACCTTATTTGAGAACGCTTATTATATTTTTACCCCTTCCAGCTTGACGACAGGGGGTGCCATGGAAGAGTTGAAAGAGCTTCTGAGTGGATTGGGATCTCGATTTATTGAAATCGATGCCGAGGAACACGATCGGGTGACTTCCCAGATCAGCCATTTTCCTCATATTTTAGCTTCGACTCTGGTCGAGCAGGCCGTAGCTTATGGGGAAGAGCATGAAATGACCCGCCGTTTTGCGGCTGGTGGCTTTCGGGATATGACACGGATTGCGGAAAGTGAGCCAGGCATGTGGACTTCTATTCTCTTGTCCAACCCTCAAGCGATATTAGAGCGGATTGCAGATTTCAAAGAGCGTTTGGATCAGGTGGCTGAGACCATTCAAGCAGATAACGAGGAGGCCATTTGGTCCTTTTTCCAAGAAGGTCGCAAGCACCGAAAAGAAATGCAGATCCATCAGCGTGCTGGCCGCGATAGTGCCTATGATCTCTTTATCGATGTCCCCGATAAGGAAGGTGTGATCCTCGAAATCTTACAACTCCTACAAGGGATTTCCTTGGTCAATATTCACATCAATGAAGAGAATCGTGAAGATATCCACGGGATTTTGCAGCTGACCTTTAAAAATGCAGAGGATCAGGAGCAGGCTCAAACATTGATCAGCCAGGCGACGTCTTATACCGTTCTTGCTCGCTAGGTCTAAAGAAGGATTTGCATCAAAAGGCCTGCTTCATTTTAGGAATATTGAAGGAAAAGCAGTATAATAGAAGTATCTTATCAGTAAAGGAGCCTAGAAAATGGCAAATATTTATGATGTAGCTAATGAACTCTCTCGGACCCTTCGAGATCTTCCTGAATACAAGGCTGTCGTAGAAAGCAAACAAGCGATCGAAGCAAATCCAGAAGCGAAAACGTTGTTTGACGAATACGTCGCTTTCCAAAATCAATTGCAAGGCTTGATGCAATCCGGTCAACTTCCAACAGAAGCTGTGCAACAAGAAATGAAGGACTATATGGAAAAAATCCAAGCAAGTCCGATTGTGAATGAATTTTTCACCAAACAACAGCAATTGTCTATTTATCTTGCAGATCTTGAAAAGATCATCTTTGAGCCGATTCAAGATTTATACAAATAGAAATTTCTACCAGAGTTGTCATTTCGACTCTGGTATTTTCGTTCGCCACTAGAGGAAAACAAGCTCAAAAAATGCTTGGAAACATTCGTTTTTTGTTCCAAATTTTTGATCAAAAATTGAATTCATGTCCTATTTATGATAGAATATGTGGAAAAGCACTCTGGAGATGGCAATGAAATTAAGAACCAATAGCAAGGGTCTAAAGGGAACCATTCGTGTCCCTGGTGACAAATCCATCAGTCACCGATCCATTATTTTTGGAAGTCTTGCAAAGGGCGAAACCAAGGTCTATGATATCTTGCGAGGCGAAGATGTGCTTTCAACCATCCAGGTGTTTCGAGATTTAGGAGTCTCTATCCAGGATGATGGGGATGTGATTCGGATTCAAGGAGTAGGCTTTCAAGGTCTGCAAGCCCCGACATCTCCCCTTGATATGGGCAATTCAGGAACTTCTATTCGTTTGATCTCAGGTGTACTAGCAGGTCAGGATTTTGCAGTGACCATGGTTGGAGACGACAGCCTTTCCAAACGGCCCATGGATCGTGTCGCGATTCCACTGCGTCAGATGGGGGTAGAGATTGCTGGTCAGGGAGAGCGCGATTGCCCACCTTTACATGAAAAAAAGGGACACATCAGCTTCAACCCGATTCATTACCGTTTGCCAGTCGCATCGGCTCAAGTCAAGTCTGCTCTCATTTTTTTGCTGCTCTACAGGCTGAGGGTGAATCAACGATTATCGAGAAGGAAAAAGACGCGTGACCATACGGAGGATATGATTCGCCAATTTGGTGGAGAGATCCAGGTGGATGGAAAAAAACCATCCGCATCCAAGGTGGACAAGAGTTCCAAGGTCAAGAAGTCATCGTTCCTGGAGATATTTCCAGTGCAGCCTTTTTGGTTAGTGGCTGGCCTCATTCTGCCAGATAGTGTGATCAAGATTGAAAATGTTGGCATCAACCAAACGCGGACAGGGATTCTCGATGTGATTCAAGAAATGGGGAGATCTCACCATTGACGATCGCGATGAAAAAAAGCGGTCTCTGCGAGTCTCACTGTCAAGACTTCGTCCTTAAAAGGGATTCGGATTGATGGGGAGTTGATTCCACGCTTGATTGATGGTGCCGATTATTGCTTTACTAGCGACACAAGCAAATGGTCAGACCGTGATTGCGGATGCTGAGGAGCTTCGTGTGAAAGAAACGGACCGCATCCAGGTCGTGGCAGATAGCCTCAATGCTATGGGAGCCAATGTCGTGCCAACGGAAGACGGCATGATCATCACTGGACCGACTCCCCTACATGGAGCTGACTTAGAGACCTTTGGAGATCACCGGATTGGGATGATGGCTGCCATTGCTGCCTTATTGGTGAGTGAAGGAAATGTGATGCTGGATCGGGCAGAGGCCATCAACACCAGTTACCCTAGTTTTTTTGAAGATTTGGAGACCTTACTGCATGGCTAAAATTTTACTTGGTTTTATGGGAACAGGTAAAACGACCGTTGGTCGCATTCTTGATCCAAAGTTCCATGATATGGATGAATTAATTGTTGAAGAGATCGGTATGTCAATCAATGACTATTTCGAAGTGGAAGGAGAAGCTGCCTTTCGTCGTCGCGAGGCTGAAATGCTGGAGCGTTTATTGGAAAATGAAGCGGCTATCATTTCTCCTGGAGGTGGGATTGTGGTCAATCCTCATAACCGTGCGCTCTTGGAAAAAAATCCTCACAACATTTATCTGCGGGTAGATTTTGAAACCTTGTACAGCCGCATTCAAAATGACAAAGCCATGCAACGCCCCCTCTTTTTAAACCACACCAAAGAAGAATTCAAGAAGATTTTTGATGGTCGTTTGCCTTTGTATGAGGATATTGCTACCCATATTGTGGATGTTGAGGACAAAACACCTGAAGAAATTGCGGAGATCATTCGATGCTTGTAGGCTATCTTGGTCCCAAGGGATCCTTTACCCATGATGTGGCCACTCATAGCTTTCCAACTTCTGAACGCATTGCCTATCGGACGATCACAGATGTCATCAAGGCTTATGAGAATCAAGAGATCGATTTTGCAGTCGTCCCCAGTTGAAAACTCGATTGAAGGCAGTGTCCATGAGACCCTTGATTACCTCTTTCATCAAGGGACCATTCAGGCCGTTGCAGAAGTGGTCTATCCCATCAAGCAACAGCTCTTGGTGGCTAAAAAAGATCGGCCTATTCGAACGGTCTATTCGCATCCACAGGCCTTGGCCCAAGGGAAGGCTTTTCTAAGGGCCCATTATCCGGATGTGGCCATGGAAATGACGGCTTCAACAGCCTATGCAGCTCGCTATGTGGCAGAGCATCCAGACTGGAAATTGCAGCGATTGCCCCTCTGGCAGCAGCCAGTGAGTACGGCTTGGAAGTCCAGGCCAAAGACATCCAGAAATCGAGGACAATTATACACGTTTTTGGATTTTAGGGGCCAAAGAGCCAGCGATCTCAGAAACTTTAAGTCCGGCCCTTCAAAAAGTTAGCTTGGCCTTGACCTTGCCAAGTAACCTGGCAGGAGCCCTCTATAAAGGTTTGTCTACCTTTTGCTTGGCGGGGGATCAATTTAACCAAGATTGAAAGTCGTCCCCTAAAAACAGCTTTAGGAGAATACTTTTTCATTATTGACCTCCTGAATGAAGCGCCTGATCTTCTGCAGTTTGCCTATCAAGAATTAGACAGTTTGGGCATTCAGACAAAAGTCTTGGGTCAGTATCAGGTCTATACCTTAAAAGATAACGGAATGGAGAAAAGATGAGTAACGAATCCAACTTTCTATCTCACCATGAGCGAAAGCGATTAGAGTACTTATACTCAAATTTTCATTATTTGAATGAACGAGAACAACTAGAATACAATTACCTGCTCAAGAAGAGCCAAGGAGCTTATGAGGAAGCAGAAGCCCTTCAACCTGAGGTAGACGCTACAGAAGAAGTGCAAGGTGAGATTGCTGAACCAATTGGGGATCTCCCTGTTTACCAATCACGTAGCAAAAAGTCTAAGAAGAAAGCAGTTGCTGCGACGAGCGATATACCTAAGAAACCACGGAAAAAGATCCGCGTCAAACGGATTCTCAAGTGGCTTGCTCTCTTTTTCTTGCTCATTATCGGTGGCATGGTCTTCATGTTTGTGAAAGGCCTCAACAGTAAGCCGACAGGTCCAGATGCCAAACCGGCTGTCGTTGAGAAATTTAACGGCAAGAAGTCGCGAGATGGGGTCAATATCCTGATCTTGGGGACAGATGGTCGGATCGGTGAGAAAGTCAGATGAGACACGGACAGACTCCATCATGGTGGTCAATGTCAATAACAAAGAAGGCAAGATCAAGATGGTCAGCTTCATGCGGGATACATTGGTCCATATCGATGGTGTCAGCCAGCAAAATATTCCTGAATATGATGGCTACTACGACCAGAAGCTCAATACTGCCTTCACCATCGGGGAGCAAAATAACAACCAAGGGGCTGAATTGGTGCGTCAGATGCTCAAAGACAACTTTGACATTGACATCCAATATTACGCCATGGTCGATTTCAAGACCTTTGCGACAGCGATCGATACCCTCTTCCCAAATGGGGTCGAGATGAATGCGCAATTTTCAACGGTTGATGGCGAAAAAGGTCAGTGAAGTAGAAGTACCAGATGATTTGAACATGAAAGACGGTGTCGTTCCGCAGCAAACCATCAAGGTTGGAAAACAACGGATGGATGGCCGGACCCTTCTCAATTACTCGCGTTTCCGTAAGGATGATGAAGGAGACTTTGGTCGGACCCGTCGCCAACAAGAGGTCATGTCCGCTATCATGCATCAGATCAAGGATCCAACTAAACTCTTTACGGGATCTGAAGCCCTTGGGAAAGTCTTTGCCATGACGTCTACCAATGTTCCCTTCTCCTTCCTATTGACCAATGGACTTGGACTAGTCGGAAGTGCTGGAAAAGGAATTGAACGAGTGACCATCCCAGAAAATGGGGATTGGGTCGATGCCTACGATATGTACGGTGGCCAAGGCTTACTGGTTGATTTTGACGCTTATAAAAAGAAATTGTACCAAATGGGACTGAGATGATATAATAAGGGGATAGGAGTTTTGGACTCCACCCCTTTTAATTTGTAGAAAGATAGAACACCATGTTAAAGAAAAATGAAATTGTAACGGTTGAGATTGTCGATTTGACTCACGAAGGAGCAGGAGTGGCTAAGGTCGATGGCCTGGTCTTTTTTGTGGAGAATGCCCTGCCAGGAGAAGTCATCCGCATGCGCGTGCTCAAGGTCAATAAGAAGATCGGCTACGGAAAAGTAGAGGAGTACCTGGAAAAATCTCCTCACCGCAATGAAGAACTGGACCTGGCTTACTTGCGAAGCGGTATTGCCGACTTGGGCCACCTGGCTTATCCAGAGCAGCTGAAATTCAAGGCCAAGCAGGTCAAGGATAGCCTTTACAAGATGGCAGGAATCTCCGATATCGACGTTCCCCTGACTTTGGGGATGGACCATCCTGTCCAGTATCGTAACAAGGCCCAAGTCCCTGTCCGTCGTGTCAATGGTCAGGTAGAGACAGGCTTCTTTCGCAAGAACTCTCATGATTTGATGCCGATTGAAGATTTCTATATCCAAGATCCAGTCATTGACCAAGTGGTCTTGGCACTTCGGGATTTGATTCGTCGGTTTGACCTCAAGCCTTATGATGAAAAGGAACAGTCTGGCCTGATTCGCAATCTAGTGGTCCGCCGAGGTCACCATTCAGGAGAAATTATGGTCATTTTGGTCACTACTCGTCCTAAAGTGTTTCCGTGTGGACCAGTTGATCGAGCAGTTGATCAAGCAATTCCCAGCCATCAAATCCGTTATGCAAAATATCAATGACCAGAATACCAATGCCATTTTTGGAAAAGAATGGCGTACGCTCTATGGTCAAGACTATATTACCGATCAAATGTTGGGCAATAGCTTCCAAATCTCTGGACCAGCCTTTTACCAGGTCAATACCGAAATGGCAGAAAAGCTCTATCAGACAGCCATTGACTTTGCGGACTTAAGAGCAGAGGATGTCGTGATTGATGCCTACTCCGGAATTGGGACCATTGGCTTGTCAGTTGCCAAGCATGTCAAGGAAGTCTATGGAGTTGAGGTCATCCCAGAAGCCGTGGAGAATAGCCAGAAGAATGCTAGTATAAATGGCATCACCAATGCCCACTATGTCTGCGATACAGCAGAAAATGCCATGAAGAATTGGCTCAAGGAAGGCATCCAACCAACCGCCATCCTAGTCGACCCACCACGCAAGGGCTTGACCGAAAGCTTCATCAAAGCAAGTGCCCAAACAGGCGCTGACCGTATCGCCTATATCTCCTGTAACGTCGCTACCATGGCGCGTGATATCAAACTCTATCAAGAGTTGGGCTATGAATTGAAGAAAGTACAGCCGGTGGATCTGTTTCCGCAAACGCATCACGTCGAGTGTGTGAGCTTGTTGGTAAAACGCAGTTAATCCTCAAAAGGTTCACTGAACCTTTTGAGTCCCTCAAACGCACCATGTTGAATCTGTAGTTCTTATGGTAGTAGCATAGAAATCTATGAACGAAAGATTTTAAAGTGTTTGTGTCCCAGCAAAGAGATAAAGAGCGACTATCTAAGTTGGTAAATAACTTTAGGAGGTTTATACGTTATGCTTAGATCTTATGTAACCAAGAAGCACTTATTCTTCTATTTTGTGGCGATTATGATTACTTGGCTGGAGGCTATCATTACACCAGCTTTAATTCAGTATATTGTCTCTAGTTTTACCAATCACCAGTTGCATTTGCTATGGCAGGTCTTGTTTTGGGGGATTGTTGGAAATTTGATTCTCTTGCTAGGTTTGGCAGGGAAACGTTATTACTATGCACGAGTGCTGACAGACTTCAAGTCGGGTATTAAGAAGGGGATCTTTCAGACTTTTCTATATAGCCGTCGGATAGCGGATGAAGAAGTTTTGTCAGACTTGGAAAATGATGTAAAACAGCTAGAAGATAATTATATTGAGCCGACTGTTATTATCATTTCTTCTTTGGGATTTACAACCGTCTCTATCTGTTATGCTCTTTGGACTAATTTTTATCTTGGCTTGCTCTTTATCATTTTTTATTCGATACCTGTTCTTTGTAGTGGAATTGGCTCTAAACGTTTGGATGAAATTACGAAGGAGAAGTCCTTAGCTAATCAAGCCTATGTCTCTCAAGCAACCAATATGATCGCAGGTGCTCGTTCCATACGGTATTATCGGGGACAAAGCTTGTTTTACAAACTGTTCTCTAAAGATTTGCACAAGGCTCTAAAGGAAGAAATCGCCTATGAAAAGCAGCGGACTATAAATAGTCTCTTTATCAATGGAATTGATGCGTTTTGTTCTGTTGCGCCTATTGTCATTGGTGGTTTCATGACCTATTATAACTACCTATCTGCAGCTAGCTTTGTAGGGATTTACCTCGTATCGTATAATATTGGCTATCAATTTCAGGAGTTATCTTACTTTATCAATACTAGAAAATCAGCCAAGTCTCTCTGTGATAAATATCAAAAATTGTTGGGAGTAGACTTGGATATGACTTCTGTTCTCGAAGGTTCCGTCTTTCCTATCCAGTTAGAGAAAGTCAGTGTAGAGCGTGATGGTCAAGAAATCCTAGCCTCTTGTGACCTTACTATTGAGGAAGGAGAAAAGATTGCCATTATCGGAGAAAGTGGATCTGGAAAAACAACCTTACTGAACCTAATCTATGGTGAAATTGAACCTAGTCATGGTCGGATTCGCTACCATGGGCAAGAACTAACCTCGGATGAACTCTATCAGGCAGGAGCTTACATTCTCCAGTCTAGTCATATCTTTGATGGTTTGAGCCTAGAGGAAATATTGCTTTGGGACAAGAACTTGATACTGTAAGGATGGACGAAATCCTGCATCAAACTGGTTTGAAAGCTCTTCAAAACAAAAACCTTAGCAACCAGACTCTGTCAGGTGGTGAGAAGCAGCGCTTAGAAATTGCCCGTGCTCTCTATCACAATCGCCAATTTATCCTAGCTGATGAGGTCAAAGCAAATCTGGACTTTAAAAATCAAGAGAAAATCAGTCACCTTCTCTTCTCCCTCCCTCAAGCACTCGTAGAAGTGATTCATCACTATAGTGAAGAGGACTTGAAGCGCTATGATAAGGTGATAAAACTGGAGAAATAAGTGGAGGTATAGATTTCAGAAAGGAGTGGTAGGTTCATTCTTTTTTGTGGCATAGATAATAAAAACTCTATCTAAAAATATCATTACAATTACGTCAAACGAGGGATGTATCTAGTGAAAGTCTCACAGTAAGGAGTTTAAACATGAAATTCCATGAATTTGGTGATAGGAATTTGCCTTCTATCTTGCTGATACATGGCGGTGGCAGTTCTTGGTGGAATTATCTTCGTCAAGCACGGATCTTATCAAAAGAATACCGTGTTATTTTACCTACTTTGAATGGCCACGGCGAAGAATATCCACTCGATTATATTTCTACGGAAGATTCTGCTTTGGAGATCCTAGACTATGTCAAAGCCAACTGTGGTGGGAAGTTATTTGCGATCGGTGGTGTTTCACTTGGTGGTCAAATTGCCATGGAGCTTTTGTCATTAGACAGCGAGATAGCTGAGAAGGCCATTATAGATGGAAGCCTCTGTATTCCTCAACCAAGGTTAGCTAAAATCAGCATCTTTCTAGTAGTTCTATTTGGTAAACTGATGTTCAGTAAATTTTCTTGCAAACTTCAATTAAGCATGATGGACAAACTCTATCCTAAACTGGCTTATCCAGAGGAGATAAAAGCTTATTATTTGAAGGATTTGCCAAGGACACCTATCAAAACATTGGTGACAATTTACAAAACCTATATGGGGCGATACAGGCTCAAGGACAAAATTTCTGCTAGCAAGGCTCAGGTACTCTATATCTATGGTGAAAAAGAATTGAAATGTGTGAAAGCATCGGCGAAATTATTTCAGCAGCTACATCCCAACACGATCCTGTATGAAGCAAAGGGCTATAACCATGGCTATCTATCAGCTTACCTGCCTCAAGAGTGGATTGATTTGGTGGTACCATTTTTAAAGAGTGACCCATTGGAAATCTGATATGCTGTAAGGAGGAATCTTATGCTAGGAGCAATAGTAGGAGACATTGTAGGTTCTGTTTACGAATGGAGCAATATTAAAACGAAAGACTTTCCATTATTTCGTGAGGATTGTTTTTTCACAGATGACACTGTTATGACCTGTGCTGTTGCTGAAGCCATCATGAACGGTGGTCAGAAAGATGACTTTATTGATGCCATGAAGAAATATGGCAGAATGTATCCCGATGCTGGGTACGGGCATAGATTTAATACATGGATTCAAAGCAATGATTGTTCCCCTTATAATAGCTTTGGCAATGGCTCTGCCATGCGTGTTTCTCCTTGTGCTTGGTGATGGATTGTGGTTTCTGTGCAAGAACAGGTACTTGGCCATCTAGTAGAAATCTTGCGAGAATTTCTGCAGAGGTGACTCATAACCATCCAGAGGGTATCAAAGGAGCTATGGCGACGTCTGATGCTATCTTTATGTGTCGTTATTACTTTGGAGGTTACTGTGGCGACTACGAGCAACCAATCAATGATGATCCGGCAGAATGTAAGAGACGCATCAGGGAATACATAGAGAAAGAGTACGGATATAACCTTTCTCAATCACTCGATGACATTCGTCCTAACTATCATTTCAACGCAACCTGTCAGGATACGGTACCTCAAGCCATCATTGCTTTTCTTGAAAGTACAGATTTTGAAGATGCAATTCGAAATGCCATCTCTCTTGGCGGGGACAGTGATACTCTTGCTGCCATCACAGGGAGTATAGCAGAAGCAGCTTATGGAATCCCTGACTGGATTAAGGATAAGGTCTATACCTATCTAGATGAGCCTTTAAAAAATGTGCTTAGCCGATGGGAGCAAGAAGTTTCAATAACATAACAGAGATTAGATAAAGACAACCAAAAACACTAAAGCGACGAGATAAGTAACAATCTCGTCGCTTTTGCTTAAAAGTTAATGTTGCTATGGATTTATTCAGGCACCTAGTTAGATTTTTGCTGATTCAAGAGGAGGATACAAGTCATTACTGATATACAGGATACAAGAATCAGATACCAAAGATTTTCAAGACCAAAACCATGATCTAGCATCAAGCGGTATCCCCAAGAAGCGGGGAAAAGACGCCCGATTGCTTGAAGAAAATCAGGTAGTAAGATGCTAGGAAACATGATTCCTGAGAGCATAATTGAGGGTAAAAAGACAAGTTGCGCTATCATGGTAAGCTTTGCTTGATTTTTTACAGTAAGGCCCAGTATACTTCCGATACTTAACGATACGAAAATGTAGATTGCCAGTGCGAGAAAGAATAGGGGAAGTTGATTCGGTAGACTTGCTTTAAATAAAATTGGAGCAAGTAGTAGGATCACTATGCAAGTCATTATCAAATGAACAAAGGCAGAGAGAACCATGGTCACCAATCCTAAGTGAATAGGCACACCATTTGCTTTATAAATCTTTTTTATGTCGCTTCCGTATGTTTCAATCAAGGAAGGCGGTAAGCCGAGAAAGGCCCCCATGGAAACACTCATGACAATCATTGACTGTATGAGTGTACTACCCATTTCAGGCATAACGGAAGTAAAAATACCACCCATGAGAAGAAAGAAAATAAGCGGTACAATATAGTAAGTAACCAAGAGAGACTTACTTCGTATGTCCAATTTCCACTGTAATGCTAGGCTATATAAGAATCCATTCATTCCGATCCCCTCCTTGCCATTTCGATGAAATGCTGCTCCAGTGTACCACGATCAACCTTAATATCCAATACCTGGATATTTTTCTCTTTGCATTCTTCCAATAATGAAATCAAAGTGTCCTCGATCGTACCTGTTTCAAAAGATTCCTCTCCGTCCTGGGTCTTTAAATGGATGAAATATTTTCTTCCCAACCTGTCTGTCAGTTCTGAAGGAGTACCACAAAAGACAATCTTTCCACTATTCAAAATAGCAATGCGGTCACATAAGGTTTCAACTTCGGCCATATCGTGGCTTGCCAAAACAATTGTCTTGCCCTGTGATTTGAGCTTTCGGATTTGTTCATGGAGGGATAGTCTTCCTTCAACATCAAGTCCCGCTGTCGGTTCATCGAGAAAAATAATATCCGGATTACTGATAAGTGCAAGAGCAAGATGTAATCTTCTTTTTTGACCGGTGGATAATTCTATGTATTGCGACTCCTTCATTTCTTTTATGCCAAGGGCCTTTAGCATAGCATCATCAATGTATGTATGATTCCATTTTGCAAAGAGCTTTATGGCTTCCATCGGTTTGATGTGGATGGGTAGAGAGGAGGACTGTAGTTGAATTCCGGTTTTCCCGTTTACAATTATAGTGCCTTCATCATATTTTCTCAGACCTTCGATACATTCAAGCGTGGTTGTTTTACCAGCTCCGTTCACTCCGAGCAGAGCAAAGATTTCTCCTTGTTTGATTTGAAAATTGAGACCTCTAAGAACCATATTGCTACCATAACTTTTCTTTAATCCAGAAACTTCTATTGCGTCTTTCATGGTTCTACCTCCTCAAGGGGATTGATTTCAAGTCTTGAAAAATAGACTTGTAAAGCAGGTCCTAAATAATCATTAACGATTTTTTGCTTTTCTTCCCAAGCGTTTGTAGCGATGCCGATATTCCCGACCTCCATTAACTTCGGAAGCATGCTCATATCACCATTTGTAAACTCCATAATCAAGCTCCAGTATTCTTGCACAACCTGTTGGCATTGTTCGCTTTCAGCTGGCACGTTTTCTTTTTGAAGCTCCACGATTTGATCACTTAGGCGGTTCAACCTATCCATAAAATCTTGTCCGCTTTTCTTGTCAAATCGACTGCGTATCTGGTCGAGCGTATCATCATCAAAGCGCTTAATGAGAGAGTAGGAGTCATTCTTCATCTGTAGATTGACGATAATATCTGCATACTTCTTAAAATTGACCATTTGTATTTGCAAAACTTCTGCCTTTAACTGCTCTATTGCGATCAAAGAATTCTTAAGTTGTTCTATATTTTTACGAAGAACATCTGCCTGCTCTGTAAGAGCCTTAGCAACATCATCAGGTGTTTTTAAAGAGATCAAAAGGCTCTTTATATCCTTGAGAGAAAAGCCTAGTGATTTTAATGATAGAATCTGATGGAGTAGCACTATATCTTTATCGGTATAAAGCCTGCGACCTCCCTCACTTTCTGCCGATGGGGAAAGTAGCCCCTCTTTATCGTAATATTGTAGAGTACGGATGGTAACGCCCATTTTCTTAGCAAGTTCCCCAACTGTCATAAATCCTTCCGGAATTGCTCTATATTTAGCCATCATTACCCACCTCCTCATACCTATTATACATCGTTACGTAACGTCATGAACAAGATTATTTTTAAAAAATTTCCTTGACAAAAACTTTTTCATTTTCGAGAAAAGAAAGAGACTTCAGAGAAAAAAGAAGCATGTGACATAATAAGTCCTAAATATTGACGTAATTCCGACCCTTTAGAATATTATGGATCTGTATGTGTCATGATTTAGAAAAGCAAAGCACAAGTACAAGATAATCAATAGAAAACACAAGGTGATAGACAGAACAATCTATCACCTTTTTCTGTCAAAAAATATTTATCACCAGTTATGAACTCAGCTTTCACTTGAATACTTTCTCTTTCGTATGGTAGAATGTATATACAAATTGTATGTACAAAGGAGAGGTGGAAATGGCAAACACGAAAGCAGTGAATTTTCGAGCAGATGCGATGTTTTACCAGAAAACAAAAGAGCTACTTGCAGATGAAAAAATTTCTGTGTCAGATGTCCTAAATGCAGCACTTCGAAAAATTGCCAACGGGACTGTGGATCCAAGAGAATTTGTTTCGAGTGATTTGAAGGACAAACAGTATCAAGTAGCCTTTGAGGATTTGAAGAAGGAGATTTTAGTGGGGCACCAGGAAATCGCTCAAGGGAAAGTTACTTCTGTAGCCGATGTGAGAAAGGAATTTGGTCTTGACTAAGTTGAAACGTTATCAGGTCTTTCTTTCAGATCGTGCTAAGCAGGACTTGCGTGACATTCACGACTATATTCTTGTGAATTTTTATAGCCAGCAAGCTGCAGACGGCAAAGTCGATTTGCTATTGAGTGCTCTTGAGACCCTAGAACTGTTTCCAGAAGCCTGTCCTCTGGTATCAAGCCGGGGGTATGGTGAGATGACGAATGATGGGAAACCCTATCGTTATATACCAATAGAGAACTATCTCGCATTTTATTATATGGAGAAGCATACAGTGTATGTTGCTCGTATCCTCAGTGCAAAGCAGGATTTGGTCAAGATTTTTTATAAGTAGATTGAAGGACTTTGTGTTTAAAAGAGAGTAATAAGGAAATATGAAAAAATTTAAATGGCTTTTATGGATAATGTTTGTAGGAATTGCTCTGTATACTTTAGCATTCCTTAATGGATTTGGTGGTGAAACCATTCCCAAAAACAGAACAAAGGAACAGTACGAATTTGAAAAAACGTTTGAACCTTTGTTTAAATTTTTGGAGCAAGATAAGAAGGAGTTTACAGGATTAAAGGTATACACTAGTAGAGTTTATAAAAAAATCAAGATGAAGTAAAAAAATACGAAGTAGATTTAGATATCACTCAATCTGATATTAAAGGTGATTATACAATAACACTTGGCGAGGATAACAAAAACTGTTCCGGTTACATATTCTAATGGGAAGTTAAATTATGGGTCGGAGGTAACTCCTTTATATGATGAAGAAATTCTTAATTTAGTGGTACAAAGAGATTTCTTTACTTCTTTAGATGTAAAGGAGACCTTTAAGAGTGCAGAAACAGAACTTCGTGAGATTGTATATCAGCCAGAAAAATAACTCTGACCTCTATAAACATCTAAAAAAAGCAAATATGATTTACCAGAGGAAACAACATGTATAGTATTAGTAAATCATTCTAGCTCAACTATATATAGAGTAACTATTCAACTAAAATCTAATCAAAAGATTGTGCAAATTAGTAGTGTTATTTTTTTGAAAAAGAATGAGGTTTCCATGAACGAAATTGAAAAGAGTAATCGCCGAGTTGAAATGTCTGCAGTATTATCGGATGCATTATAAAAATTGGAATTGTCACATTTGAAGGTATTCGTGAAATCGAATAAATTTTTTTAACTCAAGGGTAATTTGACTCTGATAAGTTTAGAAAGATAAAAATGGATTTAAAATTTAAATATTCGAATATAGCAGTTTTTAGAATCGTTGAGTATGACAACAAAAAATTCATTTTAGATTCTACTTCGATAAAAGGAAAATCCTATTTCTTGGGTTGGCTTCCTAAGAAAGTTACTGCGAATATGGTTGAGTTATCTCCTTCCAATGATAGTTTTGAAATAAAATCTAAAACTCGGTTAGGAACATCAACAGTAGCTATAATGGTTCAACCACTGGTCGGTATTTCTTACAGGTTCATGAAAAAAGCGTTTATTAGCTGGGGAGTCAGTCAAAAAATTATTTTGAAATTAGGAATCTTTGCGTTCTCAATGCTTTTATCTTATCTAATGGCCGTTTGGTATGGAAAACGTGCCAAACGGACATTTGACTCGAGAATTCCTAAAGATAGTAAATACTATCGTCTTGTTTTTGAACCAAAAGGGAAACGAATGATCGATTGGTATATCACGGTAATAGCTAATATTGTTTGTTTGAGTTTTTTTATCGGAACTAGTAATGGAACTGAAGGAGCATTATTGATTGTGAATGGTATTATATCGTGGTTTGGTTTTGTGTTTATGAGAATGCCACAAATCCCAGCGTACTATAAAACGCTGTCTTTGATTAAAATTGATGAGTTGTCAAAAGATAAAATGAATGAGGACCCCCATGTTAAAATCAAATAAGCTGATTATTTTTTTAATTTCTCTCCCTTTTCTGATGGTTATTGTTTTCTATTCTCTTAGTGAGCATCCTGGATATAGTGATGATGGGAATTTCGTCAGAAATCATGAGGCTGCTATTAAAAGTGAAATCATCGCACACTTAGCTCAGGAAAAGCAAGACATAAAATCTGTTACGCTCTTACCAAATACTGCTAGAGGTGAGTATGATAATGGTGGTGATGTGAGTGGACATTACCATATCTATTTTACAGCTTACGTCGATCATAATCGCGAGCGAACGATAAGCGTAGAACTATTCTTCCCAGATGCCAGCATCCCCCCTTTCACCTTGTTTCCTCCCAACCCTTATAAAGACAAAGGCAAAAAGATATCCAATTGGGTGATAGGGAATATTGAAGTATCGGAAGAAGCGTCTAAATAGAAATAAGGAAAAATAAGGATGAATAGAATAGTAGACGATCAGATAACGCTTATTCCTTATTATAGGAATGATGACATCTCCCTTCTTTGGTATCAAGATAGTGAGATTTGCAAACAAGTGGATAATACTGATCAGATTTACAATCTAACAAAACTTCATAAAATGTATGATTATCTAACTTCACATGGTTCTTGCTTTTATATCCAATATGAGGGAGTGTTAGTTGGAGATGTGACTCTTCAAGATCATTCAGAGCTTTCTATAGTGATCAGCAAAGAGTATCAGAATTTACAGATCGGAAGACGGTGTATTTCTGAAATGATACAGATGGCCAAAGAGAAAGAAATGGTTAAGGTAACTGCTCAAATTTATCCTTTTAATACTCAAAGTCAAAGAATGTTTTTGGCTTTGGGATTTCAGAAAGTAGATGAAGAGTGGTATGAATATAAGTTGATTTAGGAAAGCTGTGTATTATTTTATGTATTTAAATAATAGTCCGTATTTTATATACTAAAGAATATTAAAGTGAGAATAAACTCATTAAAAACATATAATTGAAATAGGAGAAGAAATTATCTATCTTCTATGTCTGTAACCGCTTTTTCTGCTATAATATCACTAGATAGGAATGTGGGAGTTTCAATCATGGTTACAAAACGGTTTTTGAAAAATGTTATTGTTGCGCTGGTCTCGGTTTTTATGTCCTTGGCTTTTGTTCAAGGGGCTCAAGCCCAGCAAACGGGTCTCGATTACCAGAGTCTGAATCTACTGCCTTTTAATGGCAGTAAGCAGCTCGTACTGGGAGATTTTGATCATTTAGGTCGTGCGACCTCAGCTCATATTCAGTTGCAGGACAAGGATGAGCCAAAGAAAAAAAGAGAACCACGTCTCAACTATAATCCGGTTGGCTGGCACAATTATAAGATTGCTTATGGAAACAAAGGGAAGAAGGCCTGGCTGTTCCATAGAGGGCATCTGATTGGCTATCAATTTAGTGGACTGACTAATGAAGGGAAAAATCTGGTTCCTCTAACTGCCTGGACCAATACGGGGAATTATAAAGGGACAGCAGATAGCAATGTGGAAGGCATGCTTTACTACGAGAAAAGGCTCGATAGCTGGCTGGCCACCCACCCCAATTATTGGCTGGATTATAAGGTGACGCCTGTCTATACAGGGGGATGAATTGATTCCTCGGCAGGTGACCTTGCAATATGTAGGAATTGATCGAGATGGCAACCTTCTACCAATCAATTTAAGTAGCTCCAAAGAGTCGGTAGATGCTTATGGGATCACCACCGTTACCTTGGATAATTATTCCAAGAATGCGACCATTGACTATCTGAAAGGAACCGCCAAACCATCCTTAGTGCCGACGGAACCAAGTAGTCAACCACAACCTGCCAGTCCTTCTGTAGAGACGCAACCAAGTCAAGCCCCTCAATCTAGTCAGCCAGCAGTGCCTGCACAGCCCGTTCAACCTGTAGAGCCTTCACAGCCAACTCGTCAACTGGCTCCAGTAGTTTATGTGGCTAGAAATGGAAGTGCTGAGGTTTATTGGTATTCTTTGGACAGTATGCCTCGTAATACCAATTTTTCTAAGGTGGTTCAGATGTCAGAAGAGCAAGCGCTCAGTCTTGGGAAGCGGCATACAAGTAAGGAATAAGTATCAGTGATTTAGATGAAGAGAAAGCCCAAATGTTGGGCTTTTTGTGTAGGGTAAGTTCTAAATAGGAGAACTAAAATGATCGAAAATATGCTATAATAAAAGGACGGAGGTAGAATATGACCTTAGATGTAGATAAAGAAAAAATGATGATTATGGGTGTGATTTTTGAAAACAAAAAGGTTTTTAAGAGTGTCTGGTTTGCTCTTAGCACCAATATGATTGAAGGATGGCATCCCACGGTAGAAGACGTGGAGCGACTGAGAGAAGTGGCCATTCTGGAAAGTGCAAACTAGAATGATCTGTTTTTGAACTATACTTGTAGGTTTAATTTTCTGTTTGTATGAATAATTGTGTAAGTAAATTTTAAAAAATACGAATAACACTTGAATTATCTAGTAAAAACTGTATAATGTAGTTAATAGGACCGCCCACCTCTCTTTGATGTGACAAGGCGGACATTTTTTTATCTGGAAGTTTTTATGGATGTTAAAGAATTTAAGACTTGGAAAGAGCAAGTAGCTAAACTAATTGAGCACGGTTGTATAGATATCAAATCGGATGAGTTTGCGATTGATATTTTGAAGAAGGTTAATTATTATAGGCTAACTGCTTATTTTTTTACCTTTTTCGTGATAAGGAAACGCAGAAATATGATTCTAATAAGGTTTCTTTAGAAAAGATCTATGAAATTTACTGTTTTGATGCAGAGTTACGCTTGCTCATTTTTAAGTACATTGAAGATATTGAATTATACTTTAGAACCCAAGTTGCCTACTATCATGGGAAACTATACGGAGCTTTAGCTTATAAAGATAAAACTTCTTTTAATAAATTTCATAAACATGATGAATTTTTGGAAGGTATTGACAAAGAATTAGGACATAGGAAGAAAAGTCCTATTTATAAACATCATCAGATAAAATATGATGGAGTGTTCCCTATTTGGGTTTTAGTAGAGTTTTTCACCTTTGGTATGACATCAAAATTTTTTGCCGATTCTCCTACAGATGTTCAACAGTCTATTGCTAACAATGTTGGTCTAAAATCTTCTCAAATCAGAACCTATCTAGAAGTTTCTGTAGTCTTAAGAAATTACTGTGCTCATTATAATCGACTATACTATACAAGCTTTACAAAAATCCCTGGTCAACTTCCTTCTTTTATGCATGAAAATAGCAAGTTAAAAAATAGATTAATGGCCCAACTTTATGCTATTAAATGCCTTTATCCTGATAAGAAAAAATGGAATGATGGATTTTTACGTGAATTATCAGAACTTATTCAACGCTATCGAGAAGCGATTCATCTCCATCATATTGGCTTTATTGATAATTGGAAAGAAGTACTAAAGAAATAAAAATATTGAAATAACTATTTAAGAATAATTCCACAAAGATCTTTAAGCCCAATTGCTGGGCTTTTTGTGTTGCACTAGAATCTTAACAAGTTAGTAGTCTAAAATTATCTCACAAGCTCTTGCAAACCTTTTTCTAAAGTTGTATACTAGAGTGAGTTTTGTGTAATCGTTTGCATTAAACGGTAAATGATGAAAAGAGAGTAAAGTAGGAGACGAGACAGATGGAATTAACAGCGATTTATCACCGGCCTGAATCAGAGTATGCCTATCTTTATAAGGACGGCCAGCTCCATATTCGCATCCGGACCAAGAAAGAAGATATCAAACGGATTGTCTTGCATTATGGGGATCCTTTTATTTTTATAGAGGATCTATATGAGGCAACCAAGGAAATGGACAAGGTGACGATCGACGACCTCTTTGATTATTGGCAAGTGTCGGTATCTGTCAGCCATGCACGGATCCAGTACCTCTTTGAATTAGAGGATACAGCGGGAGAGAAGATCTTGTACGGAGATCGAGGTGTGGCAACCTACAACAAGGAGAACCTGGACTTCGTCATGAATGGCTTTAAGCTTCCTTTTATCCATGAGATTGATGGGTGTGCTGTTCCGGACTGGGTGGCTCAAACAGTTTGGTATCAGATTTTTCCTGAGCGTTTTGCCAATGGGAATCCAGCCATCTCGCCAGAAGGCGTCCGTCCTTGGGATGCCTCTATTGCTCCGCAAATCTTGGATTTCTTTGGTGGAGATTTGCAGGGGATCATCGATCACTTGGACTACTTGCAGGAGTTAGGAATTACAGGGCTCTACCTTTGCCCGATTTTTGAATCACCGAGCAACCACAAATACGACACCATCGATTACTTTAAAATCGATCAACATTTTGGTGATAAAGAGACCTTCCGCCAGCTGGTGAAAGAGGCCCACGCGCGTGGGATGAAGATCATGCTGGATGCCGTCTTCAACCATATTGGCTATGATTCACCTCAATGGCAGGATGTGGTCAAACATGGAGAAGATTCGATTTACAAGGACTGGTTCCATATAAAAGAATTCCCTGTCTCCTCAGATAATCTGTGGAATAGTCGCGATTTGTCTTACCATGCTTTTGCCTTTGCGGGCTATATGCCTAAGCTCAATACGGCTAATCCAGAGGTGAAGGCCTGTCTCTTGAAGGTGGCGACATACTGGATTGAAGAGTTTGATATTGATGCTTGGCGGCTGGATGTGGCTAATGAAATCGATCATCAATTCTGGCGAGATTTCCGTAAGGCGGTCTTGGCTAAGAAGCCAGACCTCTATATTCTCGGGGAAATCTGGCATTCATCCCAACCTTGGCTCAATGGTGATGAGTTTCATGCGGTGATGAACTATCCACTCTCTGAAAGTATCAAGGATTATTTCCTGTGGGGGCATAAGGAGACGCAACGCTTCATTTGGGAGATCAATAGCCAGTCTATGTACTACAGGCAGCAGATCTCTGAGGTCATGTTCAACCTCTTGGACTCGCATGATACAGAGCGTATCTTGACGACGGCCAAAGGTGATCTTCAGTCTGTCAAGTCTGCCCTCGCCTTCCTCTATCTGCAACGGGGAACGCCGTGTATCTATTATGGAACGGAGCTAGCTCTCATTGGTGGTCCAGACCCGGATTGCCGCCGTGTCATGCCTTGGGAGCGCGTGTCAGCGGACAATGATATGCTGAACTTTATGAAGGACCTGATCCAGCTCCGAAAAGAAGTGGCGGGCATGATTCAACATGGTAAAGTAATCTTAGAAGAAGTAGAGCCAGATGTAGTAGCAGTAGAATGGCAGCATGAAGGCCATCTTCTCAAAGCCTACTTTAACCACTCGAAGACAGACTTTGTCTTAGAAAGAGGACAAGCAGATCTGATCAGTCTGGGGAGCGTCTCTGGTGAACAATTAACCATCCAACCAAATGGATTTGTTATTTGTAGAGAAGAACTGAACGGATAAATCAATGTCTAATGGACGCATTTGTGTACTATTTTCCAAAATCCTTTAGTTGTACATTCCTCTACATAGGTGTATAATGTGTCCTTAGATAAACAAATAAGGAGTTTACTATGGATTTAAAAGATTTTACAGAAAAAGAACAAGAACAAATCAAGCAAGGATTGAGCACGGCTGAGATTTCTGATAAGGAAGCGGCGAAGAAGTTGCTCGCTCTTGTTCCACAAGAATGGATTAAACGCATTCCTTTCTTTGTCAGAGGACATGCGACGACCAAGACAGTTGAGCGTGTAGCCAAGCAATACCCTGAACTCTATGCCGTGGCCAAGCGCCAAGGAGACCTTCCTGAAAAAGAAGGAGAAGAGCTCCGTAAGATTATGACGGCCATCTTTGAAGAAAAGATGAACAAACACAAGATTAAATAATCATTTTTTATCTCACAATAGAACGAGTGATTGCAGTTGAAATGCAGTCACTTTTTTATTTACTAGCATAGAGACTTTTACACTAGTAAATAAAATTGAACAATATTTCATGATATAATACTAATGAAAGCAGTTCCAGAGGGATGAAAGATTCCATTGGAGAAAAACAAGTAAAGGTACTCATGATGAAAAAAATTTTTTTGACAGTTATTTTTTTACAATTTTTTTGGATTGATGGTAGGATGGATAGCTTTTTATGGTATATAGTTATGAAAGAAGTTATAATGAATGGAAAAAGTTCATATACGGGAAAAAAATAGTAACTAATTCTGAAAAAAATTACTCTACCTCAAGTGATGGAAATAAGGATGATTTCGAATCATCAAAACAAGAATACGCTTCTTCAAGTGATAGAAAAAAATAAGAATGATTTAGAATCATTAATGAATATGTTTATGAAAGGACTATTTCCTCCAACTTTACTATATCCAGAATATACAAGGGCATATGAAGAAGCTAAATCTTGGTCAAAAAAGCATTTATCGCAGCAGCAAATTAAAATTTATCTTACTAAGTATGGCAGCAGGTATTCAGAGGATGCTACTCAGTATGCTTTAAATAAGCTTAATGTAGACTGGAAAGAGCAAGCACTTTTAAAAGCAAAATCAAATCAAGAGTTTCATTATTCGAAAGAAAAATTAGTTGAGCAACTTATAAATATTGACAAATTTACTCAAGAAGAGGCTGATTATGCCATAGAACAAGGTCATTTCGATTGGAAAGAGGAAGCTGTGAAACAAGCAGAATCTTCTTCAAACGGTGGCAACATTTCGAAAGAAAGGTTATTAAAAATACTTGTTGAATATAGAAAATTTACTCAAGAAGAAGCTGAGTACGCAATAGAACAAGGTCATTTCGATTGGAAAGAGGAAGCTGTGAAACAAGCAGAATCTTCTTCAAACGGTGGCAACATTTCGAAAGAAAGGTTATTAAAAATACTTGTTGAATATAGAAAATTTACTCAAGAAGAAGCTGAGTACGCAATAGAACATGCAAAAAAATAGATTGGGATAACTAAAAATATAAGAGTAATATTTTTTTATCTAAATGTTATTCCATTACAATCAAATTTATCAACAAACACATTTTTTTAACTTTTTAGAACTATACAGAAAAAGAACAAGAACAAATCAATCGAGGTTTGAGCACAGCTGAGATTTCTGATAAGGAAGCGGCGAAGAAGTTGCTCGCTCTTGGCCCGCAAGAATGGATCAAGCGTATTACTTTCTTTGTCAGAGGGCATGCGACAACAAAGACGATCGAACGTGTGGCTATGCGCAATCCTGAACTCTATGCCGTGGCCAAGCGCCAAGGAGACCTTACTGAAAAAGAACGGGAGGAATTGCGTGTCATCATGACGGAAGTCTTTGAAGAAAAGATGAACAAACACAAGATTAAAAAATCTTATATAATACTTTTGTTATTTTTTTATCACACAATTGAACGAGTGATTGCAGTTGAAATATTGCAGTCGCTTTTTTTGTTTACTAGTATGAAGACTTTTACACTAGTAAATAAAAATGAACAATATTTCATGATATAATACTAATTAAAGTAGTTCAAGAGGAATAAAGTGTTTCATTGAAAAAAAGAGGTTATTATGGATTACAGAGAAATTATAAAAGAATGTGTGATTGAACTTGAGTCAAAAATCATTTCTTTTATTTAAAAGATACACTGATTGCTGATTATTTTGACTTTAAATTTATCCAAGATGGCTCAATCACAAGAGAGATTTTAGCAGAGAAAATTACTGACTATTTTGAAAAAGGTTGAGTTAAAAAAATAATAAAAAAATTTGAAAAAAATACTAGAATTCTATTTTTAATCATTTAGAAAAATTTCGTTGCAAAAAGAGTACCAGAAAAAAACAACCAGAAAGAATAAGGATATAACGTCTGTTATAGTTCCAAGGACTAAAAGATATTTTTGAAAAAAAGCTAAACAATTAAGAGCTTTAAAGTTTAATAATGTGAGACAAATAATAGATTATAATAGAATTTTGATGTGCCTTCTTGTAGAGATTGTAAAAACAAAAATAATAAAGAGGTTACCAATTTTGATTTTTTTCAACCAGGTGTCTTGATGAAATGATCATAATTCCATGTATGGAAAAGTATATTAGAAGAAGATTTATTTTCAATTTTTAATAAAAAAAGTCAAGGAATCATAAAGGATAAAGGGTTCTATAGTTTCGAAGTTTGTTCATTAATTCTGTCCATTATATTTCTTAACAAGATCAAAGATGCAAGAATTATAGGAGAGTACAGTAATGAATAAAAACACTAGTAATTGATTATTTGAAACAATTTAATCAGTTTAAAAAAACGATAAAGGAATTATTGAAATAGTTGTTAGAGGGCAAAAAAATAGAATCAAAAGCATTTCAAAAAGTTGCATTAAGTGATATTGTACAAAAGGGAAATAAAGAGATTAGTGAAAAAAAGCAATTGGAGTTTTTAATAAAAATTTTTTTCCAATATGCTTAATGATCAAATGAATATATCTCAAATTACCATGCATAATATCCAGCAACTTGCATCGGTAAGTAAATTAGGGATTGTGATGAATGGTTTAAACTTAGCAGCCACGAGTGCTGGATTCGCTATTATGTATGAAAAAAACTTGATAATATTAGCTCAGAGATGAAGCTTCAATTTGATGAATTAAAAAAATGTAGTCAAACAGGAGCATGATGTTCGTGCTATTTATGAATTTGAAAAAGTTCTAGGTGAGTATACCGATATGCTTGATTGCAGACGTCGTCAACAGCCATATTCTGAAGAACAAATGCGTTTTTTTAGTTCAAAAAAACTATACACTGCTTTAAAATTACTAACAGACTTATTTAGAAAAAGACATTGCATCAAATAATCATCTACTAATCGTTTCCATCTTTTCACTTCTTTTCAATGTTTACTGTTGCTTTAAAAATATTTTTGATGAGCAATATTATTTTAATAATCATAATATTCTAATAGATACAGATGTTTGGCATTCGTCACATGATAAATGGATGAGCATCTATAATGAATTAACTGAAGAGTGGTTTATAGAGAAATTGCAGGATTACGCTGTATTTGAGACGGATTTAGATACTATTGGCGTCGATATATATTATACTGAACTAATTGATAGAGTTAATGAAGCTTTTCAGGAAGTTGTCGATAATCAGGAATTGATTAAGTGTGTAGGAGAAATTCATGTTTTGGAGGCTATCCGTGAAAACAGTACAAGAGAAATGAAAGAACTGATAGATGAAACTATTAGAGATACCTTTAAAAGATCAAGATAGTAAAGAAATATCAGATATCTACAAGAATGTAATAAAAACAAGCAGAGCTTCTTTTTGGTGTGAGGAAACCTATGAATATTGATATTAAAAAAATTCCCTTGATAGCTTATTATTCATCTGTAATACAATCAAGACATCTTCAAAAGATATAGAAGATATAGATAGGATGATGATAGAAGATATTTTATCTTTTTATTCATTACATTTCTAGTGAGGATTCAGAAGAAAGAATATCTCTTTTTAAAAATTACATATCTAAACACTTCATACTCTGACCTTTATCCGAAAGTTCAAGAGATAGAAACACCTAGATTTTTTTAAATTACTTTTTAATCTTAGTAAAGAAATAAGTAGTAATAGGGTTTCACATATTGAGTCATTATTTATTTCAACAATCTATGAAATTGGAAAGTACTACTCTTTAAATAAACAAGATGAAAAATACTGTTGATAAAGAAAAAAATTTATGAATTATTTAAAGATGCTTAAAGAGTACACTGAGTTAAATAAAGAATCTCAAAAATATTGCTTTTGAAAAATTTAGATAATAGTATAATAAAAAAATGAAGAAATACATAATAAGACATCAATTGATGGTAATAAAAAAAGATGACGATCAAGAAGAATCTTTGGAGGATTTATTAAATGAACTGAATGAATTGATCGGTCTAGCAGGTGTAAAAAGAAGAGGTGAGCTCTTTAGTAAATATATTAAAAAAATTAATAAATTAAGAGAAAGTAGAGGGTTTAAAGGTACCCCAAGTTTCTAAGCATTTAGTTTTTTTGGGAAATCCTGGGACAGGCAAAACAACAGTTGCAAGACTACTTTCAAAAATTTATAAAAAATTGGGTGTGTTAGAAAAAGGACAATTAGTTGAAGTTGATAGATCTGGTTTAGTAGCAGGATATGTTGGACAAACTGCAATTAAGACTCAGGAGAAAAATTAATGAAGCTATGGGAGGAGTACTATTTATTGATGAAGCCTATACTTTGGCTAAAGGAGAAAATGATTTTGGACAAGAATCTATTGATACACTTTTAAAAGCCATGGAGGACCAGCGTGAAGATTTTGTTGTAATTGTTGCGGGTTATTCAGAGCCCATGAATAGATTTTTAGAATCAAATCCAGGTTTAAAATCTCGATTCAATAAAAAGTATTACATTTGAAGATTATTCACCAAATGAACTTCTAGATATTTTTTTGAGTTGTTCTGTAAATTAAATGATATGAGATTGTCTAGTGACGCAAGGGATTATTTAACACAATACCTTAGCAAATTAAGTAATGAAAAAAAGTGAGAACTTTGCAAATGGTAGGGAAATGAGAAATCTTTTTGAGAAGACTTTTACCAACCAAGCGAATCGATTGTCACAATATAATGATATTTCTGATGAAGAATTAAATATTATAAAGTCTGAAGATATTATTGTTCATTAAGAATGATCTTCATATACTATTGTTTTTATTGAAAAAAATTAAAGCTTGTTTGACATAAAAAGATAATATTAGTTTTCTGAATTCCAGAATTCTAATATTGTCTTTTTTTCTTATTAGAGTAGATCGCCAACTTTTCATCAGTCAATAACACCGCAGCTATTTTTAATGCTAGCATTCTCAGTGTAAAAGTAAAATGTTTTTTCTTTCTGTTTCAATCTATTTATTGATATAATGAAGCTAAGAAACTTTAAAATAGATGATTCTTACAACAATTATTAGAAGGAACCATTTTATGAAACCATCTAAAAAAATCATGCTTCTTACTAGCTGCGTCTTGGCGATCTTTGCTTTAGCGGCTTGTGGTAGCAACCAAAAGCAATCCAAGGAAAAGAAGGAACCCTCAACGGTTCAGAAATCTAGTTCAGATAAGGAGCGCTACAAGGGAAGCTACAGCAACCTCAACAGCAAGGCAAGTGTCGAAGAAGTGCGGAGTCTTTTGTCTGCTTATTTGGATCAGGACAGTGTAGACAAGTTTTTGGGTCTAGTAACGGATTACGATAGCATTGTCGGCTCGGTCGGTTTGACGGGTGACTTCAGTACCTTCAAGAAAACAGACTACAATGTTGAGAAGATCAGTGACTTGTGGACCAAGAAAAAGGGCGATTTCGTCGGGACCAACTGCCGGATCAATAGCTATACTCTTCTGAAGAATCGCATCGAGATTCCTAAGATGAAAGCGGATAGTGAACTTTTATTCGTGGACAATGATGCCATTGACAAAGGGAAGATCTTCGATGAGGCAGACAAGGAAGCCTTTAACATTCTGTATTCACGGGTTCCGACAGAGGCGACAACGGATGTCAAGGTCCATGCCAAGAAGATGGAAGAATATTTTGCTCATTTCAAGTTCAATGAAAATGCGCGCATGCTTTCCGTCATTGTTCATGATAACCTAGATGGCAATACCCTTTTTGTCGGTCATGTCGGTGTCTTGGTTCCTACCAAGGACGGCTATCTCTTTGTCGAAAAGCTAACCTTCGAAGAACCTTATCAAGCCATCAAGTTTGCGACTAAGGAAGATGTCTACAAATACTTGGAGACCAAGTACCAAGACTACACAGGCGAAGGTCTAGCTAAGCCCTTTATCATGGATAATGAAAAATGGGTTGAGATGAAGTAGATGATGAAAGACAGCGTGTTATAATTTAGAAAGATAATGGAGTATGCTCCGATTCTATATGTGCTCATTTTCTTGCTCGTTTTCACTGTTTTCCTTTTCCTGAGAAGAAGGGCAATTGTGAGGCGTAGTTGTGGTCCCTTCTTTGCTCCCTTCCATATTAACCGTGGAATCTTCTATATCCATGTCGCTCTGTGTTTCAGTCGGCGAATGATCCCACTGAAAGAGATCAAGCAAATCACGTATGTAATTTTTCGTGGACGATCTGGTGGCGGGGCTCGCTATGCTTTCTATATTGAACTCAGAAATGGAAAGACCGTTCCCTTCTTTTTTGGAAAAAGTAAGCGGAATGAAGAGCTAGTGGAGAAGCTAAAACGAAATGCTGGCAGGTATGGGTTTAAGGTAGATAGCACTGGAAATTAATTGAAAGAAAAAGGAATCGCGAATGAGTAGAAAGCAAGCCCTATCTATGTATTTGTTAGGGACCTTTGGTCAAGTATTAGGAGTTAGCCTTCTGGTGTGGTTTTTAAGAGTAGGAGGAGTGAAGGTTGATTTTACATCACCAATGGGGATGATTGCTGTTGTTTTAGGTGGCTTATCATCTGCTTTTTGGGGGAGTCTTGCAAGCATTAGTTACTATCAATCTAGTTTCAAACAAGTTTTAAAAGATTTTTTTCAAGTCAAAGACAGTTTGGCAAATTATTGCTTGGTGCTCGTTTTCTTGTTGCTTGACTTTTTCCCATTTATCTTAGGTGGTAAGATCACCACTCAATCGTTGGTCTTGCCAGTAGTGCTCTTTTTCAAGGCTCTTCTTTTTGGTGGAGTTGAAGAAATTGGCTGGCGTTATTTCTTTCAGCCAACTTTGGAGGAAAAATACCGTATCTTTCAGCTACTTTGATCACCTTTTTAGCCTGGTCTAGTTGGCATCTTTTCTACTTCTACATCGATGGTTCTTTAGCTGTCATTCAATTGTTTCCGTTTCTAGTAGGTCTGCTAACTAACTGCTTTATCTTATCGGCCTTGTATCATAAAACGCAAAATTTATGGCTCTGTGTCATGACTCATGCCTGTATCAATTCCTTGTCTCAGATGATAGTGAATGAAGATGTATGGCTATCTATAGTTAGTAAATTTCTTATTATTAGTTTAGCAATCATGATTGCAAGAAAGAAGTATGTAACTGTAAAGGAAGAAAAATGAGCAAATTTATTTCAAAACAATCAGTCGCTAGTTGGTATGCAATGACTGCCCTCTTAGCTACCTTTCTAGTAGGGCAAGTGATCCTTTGGTTTTTCCCAGATGGAAGTAGTATGGGGACCTCACTACTGTTTATCCTAATGAACTTGATTCCCATGATTGTGGCTGCTGTCTTTTCTCTTGTGTTGAGTGAAGTCAACTCCTTGGGTGAATTTTTCAAAAAGGTCTTTCTTCAAAAAGAAAGTTCCCTATCTTGGATCCTAGCTTTCTTCATCCCCGTCATCTATTATGGGATTTCCATCCTGCTTATGAACGTTCGCTTTGCTGGGAACTCCTTCTTGGCCTTCTTCCTATACTTCCCTTGGACCTTATTATATGGCGGTTTGGAAGAAGTCGGTTGGCGTTGGTTTTTACAAGATCATCTTTCCTTTAGTAAGCACTTTATACCTAAAATGATGCTTCTTTCCATTGTCTGGTTCCTCTGGCATATCCCTATTTATCGACTCCCTTGGATTACAGCAGGTTCGTCCAACTATCTCATCTTTTACCTGATGATTTTAGGGAATACCTTCCTGTTTGGAGCGCTCAAGGAGTACTCGAAAGGAGCTGTTCCTTGTATCCTCGCTCATATGCTGATCGATAGTCTAGCTGTCCTCATGCTGGTACAGAGCTCTCTTCCTCAGATTATCCTTCTGGTTATTTTCGAAATCCTAGTAGCCTCTTGGCTGGTGGCTGCACGAAAATCAGAGAAATAGAGTTGTATCTTTTTTGGTGGGAGTCTGTCATCTTTAGCCTTTAGGACTTAAATGTAGAGTCCATAAAATGCTATAATCAGTTTAACGAAGATGCTAGAGATAGGATCAAAGTATCAACACAGTGTTATTCTTATCTATAAAGAGAGAGGGAAAAGGCCATGCAAAAAACCTTTCAGTTGTTGCGAAGAGGAGATTTAGAGGGAGTCCGTCAGATATTGGATAAAAAGCCTGAAGAAGTCAATGCTGTTTCGGGTGACAAACCTAAAAGAGATCAGGGACAGTCGCTCCTTCAAGTCGCTATCAAATCGGGACATTTAGATATTGCAAATTTACTCATTGATAGAGGAGCAGATCTTAACTTTATTGAAGAGCCGACAGAGCTGAATCCATTTTGTCAACCGGTCCTCCAAACAGCGGGTGGACGGGCTGTATTTGACTGTAGGCGCATGATCAAACGCTGGAATGGCCAATATGAGATGTATTCGTCTAAAGAAAAGGCTGACCAGTCTTTCAAGGTTTTTGAGAAAATGTTGGAACTTGGGGCAGATATCTCTCAGAAGGACAGCCATGGTGGGACTTTGTTGCAAACTATTTTAATTGAAACCAAGGAAGTGTTGCCATCTTATTATTGGAAAACAAAAGAAACAAGCGATAATGTCCTCATAACGGATGAATTACGTCATGATTTAAATCGTATTTATGATCTATTAATTCGTTACGGTGTGACTGCGGACGAAATAGCGGTCTATCAGAAGATTCTTCTCAAAGAACTTTACCAAGACAGTCCGACCATGGAGTTCTTAAATCGGTTAGATCAGAGCAGAGCTTGATAAGCATTTGAACTACTAGTTAAAAGAGCCTCGGGGCTCTTTTTGTTTGGTCTGACAAAGTTGAAGCAGTAGGAAAATGTTAGACCGGATTTTCTTAAAAAAATGGATACAAATCCTAGATGAAATAGAGTATACTAGTTGATGAAAGAACAAGATTTTTAAGTACCTAATTCAGGAGGGCAGTTTATGTCTCAAGAAACTTTCATCATGGCGATTGACCAGGGAACCACTAGTTCGCGGGCTATCATTTTTAACAAAAAAGGCGAGCAAGTTAGCTCTAGTCAAAAGGAATTCACTCAGATTTCCGCAGGCTGGTTGGGTGGAGCACAATGCCAATGAGATTTGGAACTCGGTTCAGTCGGTGATTGCTGAGGTCTTTATTGAAAGTGGCATTAAGCCCAATCAAATAGAGGCGATTGGCATTACCAATCAGCGAGAAACGACAGTTGTTTGGGATAAGAACACGGGGCTTCCTATTTACAATGCCATTGTCTGGCAATCACGGCAAACTGCTCCACTGGCTGAAGAACTTAAAAACCAAGGCTATGTAGAAACCTTCCACCAAAAGACAGGTTTAGTCATCGATGCCTACTTTTCAGCAACTAAAGTTCGTTGGATCTTGGACCATGTAGAAGGGGCGCAAGAGCGTGCGGAGAAGGGCGAATTGCTCTTTGGAACCATTGATACTTGGCTGGTCTGGAAGCTGACGGATGGAGCTGCCCACGTGACAGACTATTCCAATGCTGCCCGTACCATGCTTTACAATATCAAGGAACTGAAATGGGACGATGAGATTTTGGAAATCCTCAACATTCCTAAAGCCATGCTTCCTGAAGTGCGTTCAAACTCTGAAATCTATGGCAAGACAGCTCCTTTCCATTTCTACGGTGGACAAGTGCCGATTGCAGGGATGGCGGGAGACCAGCAGGCTGCTCTCTTTGGTCAATTAGCCTTTGAACCTGGTATGGTCAAAAATACTTATGGAACTGGATCTTTCATCATTATGAATACGGGTGAGGAGATGCAGTTATCAGAAAATAACCTGCTGACGACGATTGGTTATGGGATCAATGACAAGGTCTACTATGCCCTTGAAGGATCTATCTTTATCGCTGGAAGTGCCATTCAGTGGCTTCGTGACGGTCTGCGTATGATCGACAGTTCACCTGAGTCAGAGGCCTATGCTTTGAAGTCCCAGAACCAGGATGAAATCTATGTGGTCCCTGCCTTTACGGGTCTTGGAGCACCATATTGGAATCAAGAGGCGCGTGGTTCTGTCTTCGGACTTACCCGGGGAACGACCAAGGAAGACTTTATCAAAGCAACCCTTCAATCCATTGCCTATCAAGTACGCGATATCATCGACACCATGCAGGTAGATGCTAAAACCTCTATCCCAGTCCTAAAAGTAGATGGAGGGGCAGCGAAAAATGATTATTTAATGCAGTTTCAGGCAGATATTCTTGGGATTGCGATTGCTCGCGCCAAACTTGGAAACCACTGCTTTAGGAGCGGCCTTCCTAGCAGGTCTGACTGTAGGCTATTGGAAGGACTTGGAAGAATTAAAATCTCTTCATGGAGCAGCCCAAATCTTTGAACCCAAGATGGATGAATCTCGTAAGGAAGAGCTGTACAAGGGGTGGAAGATAGCAGTCAAAGCTACTCAAGTATTTGCGGAGTCTGATGACTAAAGGGATCAATCAAACGAATAGTTTAAGAGAAGCCTTCGAAAGAAGGCTTTTTATGTAGGATTTACAGAATAGAACAGTTAACCGTTTTGGCTAAAAGCTTTACTCTATTTCACGCTTTCATTCACTTATCACTAAATAAAAATATCATATAAATAAACTTTTTTTAAAAAATAACAGGCCAGAGTTTGACACTTTTTTCACAAAGGAGTATACTGTTAGCATAGTTTTGTCGGATATTTATAAAAGACCCCATCAAAACTAGTTGTCAACCCTTGCTGTTCTGATAGGAACGTTTGCTGGTATCATTGATACCAAGGAGGAATCATATGTCTAAAGTAGCTATTGTCACAGGTGCTGGTCAAGGAATTGGTTTTGCAATCGCAAAACGCTTGGTGCAAGATGGCTTTAAGGTTGGAGTATTGGACTACAATGCTGAAACAGCTGAAAAAGCAGTTGCTGAGTTGTCCGCAGAAAATGCTTTTGCAGTCGTTGCCGATGTATCAAAACAAGCAGAAGTGGCTGCAGCTTTCCAAAAAGTTGTTGACCATTTTGGAGATTTGAATGTTGTCGTGAACAATGCAGGTGTTGCGCCAACTACACCACTTGATACAATTACAGAAGAACAATTTACACGTACATTTGCTATTAACGTTGGTGGCGTGATTTGGGGTGCACAAGCAGCTCAAGCTCAGTTCAAAGCACTCGGTCATGGTGGAAAGATCATCAATGCGACTTCACAAGCAGGGGTTGTCGGAAATCCAAACTTGACCATTTATGGTGGGACCAAGTTTGCTGTTCGTGGGATTACGCAAACCTTGGCGCGTGACTTGGCAGATTCAGGCATCACTGTCAATGCTTATGCACCAGGTATTGTTAAGACTCCAATGATGTTTGACATTGCTCATGAAGTTGGGAAGAACGCAGGCAAAGACGACGAATGGGGTATGCAAACATTCGCTAAAGATATCACTTTGAAACGTCTTTCTGAACCAGAAGATGTAGCAGCGGCTGTCAGCTTCCTTGCTGGACCTGACTCAAACTACATCACAGGTCAAACCATTATCGTGGATGGTGGAATGCAGTTCCATTAAGATAAAAAACAGAGGTTGGGATCAACATCCTAACCTCTTATTTTGTGCGTTCACAATAAAAGAAACAGAGATCAAAAAAACCACTCCCAAAAGGGAAGTGGTTTTGTGTTGGTTCTTATTTGAGACCGTATTTTTTGTTGAAACGATCCACACGTCCATCTGCTTGAGTGAACTTTTGACGTCCAGTGTAGAATGGGTGTGAGTCTGATGAAATTTCAACACGGATCAATGGGTAAGTTTCACCTTCGAATTCAACTGTTTCGCTAGAGTATTTAGTTGAACCGCTGAGGAACTTGTAACCAGTAGTAGTGTCCATGAAGACAACAGGGCGATATTCTGGATGGATATCTTTTTTCATTTTGCAATATTTCCTTTCTGCCATGGTCTCTTTCCGAGCCATAGATTGTTACTAAGCTAGTTTACCAAATTTCCAGGATCTTGACAAGTATTTTCACTAATTTTATTTAAAATAATGATCAAAAAAATCACCCTGGCTAAGCCAAGGTGAATCTAATCTTATTATTGTTCAGATTGATTTGGATCTTTTTGGTGCTTCAACTGGTTGATCAGCTTGTCCCTCAGTGTGTTCGTGTGTTTCTTTTTTGATTTCATTTACAGCAGTTTTTACAGTAGAAGTTGTCACGCGTCCAACAGATTGGGCAAATCCTTTACCAGATTCAGCAAGTTCTTCGAAGGTTCCTTTTGTGATTTTACCACCTGACATCGCCAAGAGACCAGTTACAACAATAGCGATGCTTGCAATTAAAGCAAGGATCAAACCAAAGCCAATTGAAACGCCATAACCATTGAAGTCAACAGCGTATTTGTTCACACCGAAGACATCGATCAATGTTACGATAGTTGAGAGAGCTCCTGCTACGATAACACCAATTGCAAAAACCTTTTTGGTAGTGAAGATTTTTACATCGTTCAAGCAAGCAAGGACAATCGCAACGACTGCGAAGATAATAACGAACCATCCATCTCCGCGAAGGCCATTCCAGCTGTATGAACCAAAGGCACCAGCATTCAGGCTTGCCCATGGCAAGAAAGAGCTAAGAATCGCTACCGCAGCAGAGATAATGATAAACAAACGATTTTTTTCCATAATAAGTCTCCTTAAAATTTATTAGCTTTATTTTACCATAAGAAAGATCAAATGAAAACCCCGTGACCAAGATAAAAAGGCTGAGAAACCGTTCTCAGCCTTCGTTTGTGCGTGCCACTTCTTGTAGCTCTTTGTAGATTTGGTCGTTTTCCTCAAGAGAGTAGGAGTTGGCTCCACTCGCTAGTGGATGGCCACCACCGTTATGGCGTTTAGCAATTTCGTTGATCACTTTGCGTTTGCTACGCATCCGGACACGGAAGTGACCGTCGGCCTGCTCAACAAAGATAGCCCAAACAGATACGGTATCGATGCGTCCAGGAGCTCCGACAATTGCAGCAGTCTCTGAATCACGTAGATCAAATTTCTTCAAGAGTTCTTGTGTTAGGGTCACACGCGCAGCGCCATGTTCATCGATCTCGAGATGGTCGTAGACATAGCCTTGAAGCTTAGCCGTCTTGAGATTGATCGTATCCATTTGACGAGCAAGGGCTGTAAAATCAAAAGGAATGCTTCGAAGATAGGCAGCGATCTCAAAGGTCCGAGTTGAAGTAGCAGGATAAAGGAAGCGACCCGTATCGCCGACAATCCCTGCATAGAGGAGACGCGCAGCACTAACCGGGAGTTCGAGATCCAATTCCTTAGCAAAAAGTGCAATCAGCTCACTGGTAGAGCTTGAGTCTGTATCAACCCAGAGCAGATCGCCATATGCATCGTCATTTGGGTGGTGGTCGATCTTGATCAGGAAATCACCGTTCGTATAGCGCTTGTCATCGATGCGGGGAGTATTGGCCGTGTCACAGACAATCACCAAAGCTCCTTCATAATCCTCATCCTTGACCTCATCCATCTCAGCAAGCCAAGTCAAGGTCGGTTCATCATAGCCAGTTGCCAAGACCCGCTTTTGAGGGAAGTGCGCACGCAGGAGATCCCGCAAGCCCACCTGGCTACCAATCGCATCCGGATCCGGATTCTGATGACGGTGGATAATAATCGTGTCATAAGCTTGAATCTTTTCAAGAATTTCATTCATTACGTTCATACATTACCTCATTTTCTCTGTCAATTTTAACATAAGAAAGGCCCATCCAGCAAGCATTTATCACTAATTAGGAGCTATGGAAGCGGTTTTACAGAAGTTCATTATTTTGGTAGAATGGATGGATATGATGAAAGAAATCAAACAATCAGCTAAAAGAAAACGATGGTTAGAATTTCCAAAAACAATTGTAGTAGTGTTGATCGTAATGCTTATTGCAGTATTCCTAAGTAGTTGTAGTAACAATCAACCGGCATTGAATGTTTTTAAAGAAAAAAAGCAATTTATTATGATTAAAATGGGAGATTCTACCGATGAGCATTTTGAGGTTGGGTTGGACCTTGAGAAAAAGGAATATTACTATAATGATGAAACTGCAGTGAAAGACGATACAGTTTATGGTGGATATAAAGAGGACTGGGATCGTAAACAGTATTACAAATCTGCTGTAAATGAAGAATTATCATCAGTTCTATTAAGTAAGAAAAATTACTACTGATGAAATTAAGAAGTCCAACTATCAAATTACTGGCTCACCGAAAAGATTTGTGGATGAAAAATTGATGAAAGAGGAATATCCGCCAGAATTTGAGGCGATTTATTTAAATAAAAAACTTCAATTCACCAAGGTTTGTATCACCTACAACAAAGAATTTCTACCAACAAAAATTGAGTGGTACTATAAGGGTGAAGAAGGACTAAAATGGTACACTTGGCGCACATATTCGTATCCCTTCAAAAATAAGTCTGATTTTGATAAGAGATTGGATGAAGAAATCGAAGATATTAAAGCAATTCAAGAAGAGAACAAGGGCGATTAGGTTGAATCGGTCCAATTTCTTGAAACGTGTCCCTTCTTTCACCTTATCGGGAAAGGTTTCGTGCAAAATGCTTGAAAAAGTGGTATAATACGGGAAATAGATTTTGGGAGGAAATTATGACTGTAGCGAAGATTGTTTTTGCTAGTATGACTGGAAATACTGAAGAAATTGCTGATATCGTAGCGGACAAATTCCGTGATCTTGGTGTCGAAGTAGATGTGGATGAGTGTACAACTGTGGATGCGGAAGACTTCCTTGATGCGGATATCGCAGTGGTAGCGACTTATACTTACGGTGATGGAGAGCTTCCAGATGAGATTCAAGATTTCTACGAAGATTTGGCTGGCCTTGATCTCAAAGGCAAACTTTACGGTGTGGTAGGATCAGGTGATACCTTCTACGATGAATTCTGTAAAGCAGTTGATGATTTCGACCGTTGCTTCGCTGCGACTGGTGCTGAAAAAGGTTCTGAGTGTGTCAAAGTTGATTTGTCTGCAGAAGACGAAGACATCGAAAAATTAGAAGCCTTTGCAGAAGAACTTGTAGCCAAAGCAAATTAATGACTAAGAGGGTGGATCGATGGATTACAGCCTCGATTTATATCCAAAAAAAGAGGAGACACATGGATTTAGATCAGATTCGTAAGGACATTGACCAGATCGATCAAGAGCTTGTAGCCTTGCTGGAAAGACGGATGGTCTGTGTCGGTCAGATTGTAAAATATAAGGAGCAGCAGGGCTTACCTGTGCTCGATCAAGGAAGGGAAAGAGAGGTACTTGAGAAAGTCGGCTCTCTCGTGACGGATGAACAGTATCGTGCGACTATTCAAGCTCAGTTTCAAGATATGATGAAGCGCTCGAGAGACTTCCAAGAGGAGGTGAGGGCGCGTGACTAGTCTATCTATCAAGCAAAAAGCACAGCAGTATGTGATCCTAACAGGGATGGCCCTCTTCATCGGTCTCTTGGTCGGTGCTATTGATATGATTTTTGGTCAAGGTCTTCTCCTGATTGGAGATTTTCGAAGCCAGCATTGGCCCTTGATTCTTTTTCTAGCCTTAGCGGGGCTTGTCATCGTTTATCTTTATAAACGTTTTGGTGGCAAGGCTTCAAAAGGGATGGGCCTCATCTTTGATGTCGGACACGCGCGTGAGGAGAAAATCCCCTTGGTCTTGGTGCCTTTGATCATGCTGACAACCTGGATGAGCCATCTCTTTGGTGGTTCGGTCGGTCGGGAAGGTGTAGCGGTCCAGATCGGAGCGACCCTTTCGCATCGTTTTGCGCGTCATATTAAGATTCCAGATGCTTCGCGTATTTCTCATGACCGGGATGGCAGCTGGTTTTGCGGGGCTCTTTCAGACGCCACTCGCAGCAACCTTCTTTGCTCTCGAAGTCTTGACAGTTGGGGAGTTGCAGTTGATGGCTCTCTATCCTGCGCTCATCGCCTCAATCGTGGCTAGCTTCACCTCTCATGCTCTTGGTTTAGAGAAATTTGCTGTGCCACTAAGAGAAACGCTGAACTGGACACCAGAGACCTTGATCAAAGTTGCCCTTCTTGGCCTGGCTTTTGGCCTCGCTGGGAAACTCTTTGCTGTTAGCCTTTCCTGGTTGAAGAAAACCGTCGCTCAAGTCTTGCCTAATCCTTATATCCGGATTGCCCTTATAGGGGCTAGTCTCAGCTTGGTCCTCTTGACCCTCCAGCTGACCAAGGTCGGAACATACAGTGGACTTGGAACCAATCTGATTGATGTGGCTTTTCATCAGGGAAGTGCGCAGAGTTATGACTGGATTTTGAAGCTCCTCTTTACCGTGGTGACCATCTCTGCTGGATACCAAGGAGGAGAAGTGACCCCGCTCTTTGCGATCGGAGCTACGCTTGGAGTCTTTCTCGCTCCTATGCTGGGCTTACCAGTCTTAGTCGTGGCCGCTATTGGTTATGCCAGTGTCTTTGGCAGTGCGACAACGACCTTGCTCGCACCGATCTTGATCGGAGGAGAAGTCTTTGGCTATGCCAATCTGCCATTCTTTGTCATTGCTTGCGCCATCGCCTATTGCCTGCCAAAAGAGTGGAGCATTTATTCCGGCCAAAAAGTTGCGAAAAAGTAGAGAAAAGAGCTTTACAAACCTGAAATTATCTGATATGATAGTTTCTGTGCGTAATGGAAGCACAAAAATACAGTTTATCCGCTGAGGGAGGTCCCTCAAGATTGACGAAGATAGGAGAATAAAATGAATCCATTAATCCAAAGCTTGACTGAAGGTCAACTTCGTACTGATATCCCTGCATTCCGTCCTGGTGATACTGTTCGTGTACACGCGAAAGTTGTCGAAGGATCTCGTGAACGTATCCAGATCTTTGAAGGCGTTGTTATCGCTCGTAAAGGTCAAGGACACACTGAAATGTACACTGTTCGTAAAATCTCTAACGGTGTCGGTGTTGAACGTACATTCCCAGTACACACTCCACGTGTAGAAAAGATTGAAGTTGTACGTTACGGTAAAGTACGTCGTGCGAAATTGTACTACCTTCGTGCATTGCAAGGTAAAGCAGCTCGTATTAAAGAAATCCGTCGTTAAGACGAACAAGGAGGCGGGAGTGATCTCGCTTCTTTTTTTATCGGTCCCCTTAGTTCAATGGATATAACAACTCCCTCCTAAGGAGTAGTTGCTGGTTCGATTCCGGCAGGGGACATGAAAAAAAAGGAACTCGTGCATGCGAGTTCCTTTTTGTGTAAGTTGGTGTTAGTTTAATTGATGTTAATTTGTATTTTTACTGATTATGCCATGCAAAACCTTGGGGATCTCCATTAAATTGAGAAGAACGTAAAACAAATCCTACATCTTTTGCATCATCATCTAACTGAAAACCAATAATAGCATCAACTGTTGCACCAGGGTTTACTTGAGTATCACCCATTTTAACAAGATCTTGATTACCAAAATTACCCATTTCCCCATTTGCCCCGAGAAGGGATTGGGTTGTTTGCCCATCAGTTTGTTGAACATCAAAATCAATGACAAATGCCATATAAGGACTTTGATTCATTTTACTCTTGTTAGTGAAAGTAACTTCTATTTCAATGATCGGTTTTCCTGTTAAACTTCCTGTTCCTTTTGTAATGCTTTTGATAATATAGCCTTTATCACTTAAATCTAGAGGAAAGTTCTTATATGCAGCTGCTGGATAAATTGATTTCCCATCTGTTCCTGTTCCAGCAGTGATCGTCTGTGTATTGCTATCTGAGGAAGTATTTTTGGATGAAGCAGTGGTATTTTTCTGTTTCACAGCTGTTTCAGATTTCTGGTTGGGTTTTACACTACTGGTTTCTTGTTTTTGAGTACAAGCAGTGATGAATACGGTAGATAGTAGTACTACACTTGAAAGTAATAGTTTTTTCATATTAAACTCCTTTACCCTCATGAAAGGGAACTATTTTATATATCTCCTATGTAGTAATTTTAACATATTTGATTCATAAAATATATAATAAGATTATGAAACTAGTTTCAGATTTTTTTGAAAGATCTCAATCCCTCCTCCACTTTTTCTTTGACTCTCCTTTCTTATTTTTCTAAAATAGTAGGTGTGTGAAGGGAGATTGATATGAAAAAAGGTTTGGTAATTGTGCTTTCTGCTTTGGTCTTGGCTTCGTGTGGTCGTCCTCAGAGGACGGTGACACCTAAGAGTTCGGATACCAAGCAGACCAGCACTTCAGAAAAGAAACAGTCTGGCATGGACTTGAAAGCCATTAAAGCTAAGGACTACACGAGTATCAAGGGGACTTGGATCGATGGTCGTGGCAATGAGCTGGTCTTTGATGACAAGGGCTTGGTTAGCGAAGATGTCGAGCTTGATGCATCGAGCTTTAAGCAGAAGGACCAGATTGCTGAGATGACGGTTAGTGCCAAGTCGGGTGTTGGCGGCTACGGTCTCTTGCTTCTTCCAAAAGGTCAGAAAGCGGGAAAAGACGATGCTTCGGATAAGTCTAAGGATCGGATCTGGGCTGGTCAGTCACCGGCTTATGGCGATGATGACAATTTCTACTATCGCAAGAAAGAGCAACCGAAAGAACGGGAGCAAGTAGATACAGACGATAGCAGTAGTACGTCTAAAACAAGTAAGGCCAAGAAGTGGAATACTCGCCCGGATGGTGAGGTCAAATCTTCGAAGAAGGCGGAACAGAATGATTATCCGGGCTACACCGATGCTCAGGTCGAAGCTGCGCGTGTCTGGGCTTATGTGATCAAGAACGTGCCATCAGAATTAAATATTTCAAATAGTGCAGCTGGAACAAAGATTTATAATGGTGGCTTGGGTGTCGATTATCCAAAAGATGTGCGTCATCTGTTTGGTTCTTATTCAGCAGAAGGAAATATCACTTATGCATCCAACGGTGATGGGACAGTGACGATCTATCCTGTACCGAGCCACTGGCAACAGTCTGCAGATGAACTCAATAGTGAAGAGTTTATGACGCAATTTACCCAAGGGATCTTGGACCATGCTGAAACGGTTACATTGCCAGATGGGGATCCAGACATGATTCGCCAGATTCTTGCAGTATTGAAGTAGGAGCTGAATTTGAGAGCTCAGTTTATTGTTTTTTTAAGATGATCCTGTTACAATGATAGTACACGGAAAAGACTGGTCTTCCAGCCTTTTTCATTTCACTTTAGAAAGGTCTTTTATGAAACGCAAATCGATTTTGTTTCTCTATTTACTCTTGCTAGCGATCGGCCTAGCCTATGAGACCCAGTCACTGACGGAAGGTTGGATGTCTGGTAGCCAGTACGGGATTGTGGGACTTTCGACCTTGATCCTTTTGGTCTATGCACTTCCTGCTGTTTGGGCTCTCTTTCATTTTGCCAAGAAGTGGAAGTTGTCTTGGGTACCGGTTCTATTTTCTGTATTAGGTGGGGGCTTTGTTGCCGGTTGGTTGTCTAGCTTTGCCAATACTTATTTCCATGATATGATTCAAGCGATCGCTCCAAATAGCGACTTTTGGAACCAGTACGAGAGTGCCATCGCTGCGCCCCTCTTTGAGGAACCCTTTAAGTTGATCCCTATCTTCTTTGTCCTCTATTTGTTCAGCGTCCGTCGCATCAAGTCGATCTTCCTCTTGGCGATTGCCTCTGGTCTTGGTTTCCAGATCGTGGAGGACTTTGCCTATATCCGTCAGGATATGCCGGAAGGTTTCTCTTACACGGTGTCAGGGATTCTTGGTCGTGTGGCCAATGCACCCATGTCTCACTGGGTCTACACAGGTCTTGTTATGCTAGGGCTCTTCTTGATTGTCCAAGCAAGCAGAGGACGCAAGGATCTAGCTCTAGCAGGCTGGGGATATTTAGTAGCTGGGTTTGGACTTCATTTTGTTGGCAATTCACCTTTCTCACAAATCGTGACCGAGTTGCCGATTGCGATTCCAGTCTTGAATGCTACTGGGCTCTTCCTGATCTACCAAGCGTATCAGACCGTCGAGCGATTAGAACAAGCAAAATAAAACAAAAAAATGCGTATGTTTGCACACATACGCATTTTTTGTTATTTTCCAAGACAGAACTGGCTGAAGAGTTGGGTGATGAGCTCATCTGGAGCAGCATCCCCTGTGATTTCTCCGAGGATTTCCCAGGTGCGGGTGAGATCGACTTGAAGCAGGTCTACCGGCATACCGAGGGCCAAGCCTTCGTTGACCGCTTGCAGGCTTTCAACAGCTTTCTCGATCAGAGAGATGTGACGAGCATTAGAAAGATACGTCGCATCTTGCTCAACCAGCCCAGCATTTTCGAAGAAGAGGGCGTTGATCCGGTCTTCAATTTGATTGATGTTTTGGTTTTTCAGAACGGAAATCTTGATATGATCTTCCGGCAGTTGGTCGATTTCGATCTTCTCTGGGAGATCGACCTTATTGAGGAGAATGATGCGGTTGCTATCTTGAGAGATTTCAAGGAGTTGGCGATCTTGGTCGGTCAAGGGTTCGCTAGCATTGAGGACGAGGAGGACCAAATCAGCTTCTTTGAGGGCTTTTTTCGACCGTTCGACACCAATTTGCTCAACGATGTCTTCGGTCTCACGGATTCCGGCCGTATCGACTAGTTTGAGGGGAACACCGTTGATGTTGACGTATTCTTCGATAACGTCACGGGTTGTTCCTTCGATATCGGTCACGATAGCTTTTTCTTCGCGAAGAAGATTATTGAGGAGGCTGGACTTGCCGACGTTTGGTCGACCGATGATAGCAGTAGAGATCCCTTCACGCAAGATCTTACCGCGACGGGCAGTCTTGAGGAGGTTGGTCAAGAGGGCTTCAAATTCACGGGTCTTTTCACGGATGATCTCAGTGGTTGCTTCTTCGACATCATCGTACTCAGGATAGTCGATATTGACTTCGACCTGGGCCAGGGTATTGAGGATCTCTTGGCGCGTGTTGTTGATGAGGTCAGACAGGGAACCGTCCAACTGTTTGACTGCAATGTTCATAGCCTTGTCGGTCTTGGCGCGAATAATATCCATGACGGCCTCAGCCTGGGTTAAATCGACCCGACCGTTCAGAAAGGCCCGCTTGGTAAACTCACCAGGTTCAGCTAATCGAGCTCCTTCGCGGATGACCAATTGTAGTATTTCATTGGTTACGGCAATCCCGCCGTGGGTATTGATCTCGATGATGTCCTCACGGGTGAAGGTTTTCGGCGAGCGCATGGCCCCCACCATGACTTCGTCGAGAATCTCGTCCTTATCTGGATCCACGATATGACCGTAGTTGAGCGTGTGGCTCGCTACCTTGCTTAAATCTTTCCCCTTGAAGATCTTTTGTGCAATGGCAAAGCTGTCTGTCCCGCTCAAGCGGACGATCCCGATCGCCCCCTCACCGAGAGGAGTCGAGATGGCAGCAATGGTATCAAATTCTTTAGTAATCATGTCATTTCTCTTTTCCTGTAGATTCATCTCTATTCTATCGTAAAGTCAGCGGACGGGCAAGGTTTTGCTTTTAGAACTAAAAGATGGAAAGGTTTTCAAATAATTAGTGAAATCTCTTTCAGAATATGCTATACTGTAATAGAATATAAAAGGAGGTCTATGATGGTAAACCTAAAAAGAACAGGTAGGAATTAAAGCGGCTGAGTTTGTCAAAAGACGGCATGATTGTCGGTCTCGGTACAGGGTCAACTGCTTATTATTTTGTGGCTGAATTGGGTCGTCGCATCAAAGAAGAAGGCTTGCAGATCACAGCTGTCACAACGTCGAGTGTGACCTATGATCAGGCTGAAAGTTTAGGCATCCCGCTCAAGGCTATCGACGATGTCGAAGTGGTCGATGTGACAGTGGATGGCGCAGATGAAGTGGATCCTCAATTAAACGGGATTAAAGGGGGCGGTGGGGCTCTCCTCATGGAAAAGATCGTCGCAACCAATTCAAAAGATTGCATTTGGATCGTGGATGAATCCAAACAAGTCGCAACTCTTGGGGCTTTCAAACTTCCAGTGGAAGTAGTGCAATACGGAGCTGAAAATCTCTTCCGTCACTTTGAGCAAAAAGGTTACCATCCTGCTTTCCGTATCGCGGATGACCAACGTTTTGTCACCGACCAAGGCAACTTTATCATTGACTTGGATCTCAAGGTGATCGAGGATGCAGAAGCTCTGGCCAATGAACTGGATCACACCGTAGGCGTCGTAGAGCACGGTTTATTCTTGAACATGATTTCAAAAGTGATTGTAGGGACACCAGATGGTCCTGTCATCATTGAAAAATAGAGAGTGGGACAGAAATCGGTAATTCGTTAGAATTCGATTTCGTCGTCCCACCTCCGCACAGTTGAGTAGGGCTGTAAAAGCTGATGAAATCAGCGTAGTAGAGCCCACTCAACCACTGCGTCTTGCTCGACAATCCAAAAATAATTGAGAGGCTAGGACTTTTGTCCCAGCCTCGAATCAAACAACGGCTCTCTTCTTATAGGGATATGGTATAATATAGCTAGTTTAATAAAGGAAAGAGGCAGTATATGTCAAAATTTAAACGCATGCACTTAGTTGTGCTAGATTCTGTTGGGATCGGTGCTGCACCGGATGCCAATAACTTTGTCAATGCAGGTGTTCCAGATGGAGCATCTGATACATTGGGTCACATCTCTAAAACCGTCGGTTTGAATGTGCCAAACATGGCGAAAATCGGTCTTGGAAATATTCCTCGTGAAGTACCATTGAAGACTGTGCCAGCTGAAAGCAACCCAACTGGCTATGCGACAAAATTGCAAGAAGTTTCTCTTGGGAAAGACACCATGACTGGTCACTGGGAAATCATGGGGCTCAACATTACAGAACCCTTTGATACTTTCTGGAATGGATTCCCAGAAGAAATTATTACAAAGATTGAAGAATTCTCAGGACGTAAGGTTATCCGTGAAGCCAACAAACCTTATTCTGGTACGGCGGTCATCGATGACTTTGGACCACGTCAAATGGAAACTGGTGAGTTGATCATTTATACATCAGCAGACCCTGTGCTTCAAATTGCAGCTCACGAAGACATTATTCCTTTGGATGAACTCTACCGTATCTGTGAATATGCTCGTTCTATCACTTTGGAACGTCCAGCTCTTCTAGGCCGTATCATTGCGCGTCCTTATGTTGGGGAACCTGGAAACTTCACACGTACAGCCAACCGTCGTGACTTAGCTGTTTCACCATTTGCGCCAACTGTTTTGGATAAGTTGAACGAAGCGGGTATTGATACCTATGCAGTTGGTAAGATCAACGATATCTTCAACGGAGCTGGTATCAACCACGATATGGGCCACAACAAATCAAATAGCCACGGTATGGATACCTTGATTAAGACCATGGGACTTCCTGAGTTCCAAGAAGGGTTCTCATTTACCAACTTGGTAGACTTTGATGCTCTTTACGGTCACCGTCGCAATGCTCACGGCTACCGCGATTGCTTGCATGAATTTGACGAACGCTTGCCAGAAATCATTGCAGCTATGCGTGAAGATGACCTCTTGATGATCACTGCAGACCACGGGAATGACCCAACCTACGCTGGTACAGACCATACGCGTGAATACATCCCATTCTTGGCTTATAGCCCATCCTTCAAGGGCAATGGTGTGATTCCAGTTGGACATTTCTCTGATATCTCTGCGACAATTGCAGAGAACTTTGGTGTTGAAAAAGCCATGATCGGTGAAAGTTTCTTAGACAAATTGAACTAAGATGACACGCTTCGCTCTCCTCGTTATAGGGATCAATGTTGGCGGGAAAAACAAGGTCGTGATGGCAGAGCTTCGAGAGGAGCTCCAAACAATCGGGCTGGATGAGGTAGAGACCTACATCAATAGTGGCAATATCTTCTTTGAATCAGCTAGTTCTAAAGCAGAATTGGTAGATTTGCTGGGACATTTCTTTCGTGATCGCTATCCCTTTATCCAGTCTTTTTCTCTCTTTTCAGCTGAGGACTATGCGCAAGATCTCGCTGCTCTACCAGCCTGGTGGCAGGAGAATCTGGCCCGCAAGGATGTTCTCTTTTACACAGAAGGCCTCGATCAGGATGCTGTCTGGGAGCTGGTTTCCTCTTTCGCTCGGTGATGAAATCATCCATCGTGGGAATCTAGGGATTTACTGGGGCAAATACTCAGAAGAGACCTACACAAAGACCGCTTACCACAGACAAGTCCTCAAGATGCCGGATTACCGCCTGTTGACCATTCGCAATGCCAATACATTTGACAAAATTGGCCAATTTTTAAGGAAATCATAAAGGAGATATGCAATGACATTATTAGCAAAAAAATCAATGAAACAGCTGCTTTTTTTGAATGGCAAAGGAATGGAAGCACCTGAGTTTGGCTTGATCCTTGGATCAGGTCTTGGAGAACTGGCTGAAGAAATCGAAAATCCAGTCGTAGTAGACTACTCTGAAATTCCAAACTGGGGTCGTTCAACGGTTGTCGGCCATGCGGGTAAATTGGTCTACGGTGAGCTTGCTGGACGCAAGGTTTTGGCCCTTCAAGGACGTTTCCACTTTCTACGAAGGAAACCCACTAGAAGTAGTGACTTTCCCAGTTCGTGTCATGAAAGTTTTTGGGATGTGAAGGAGTTCTTGTTACCAACGCTGCCGGTGGTATCGGATATGGACCAGGTACTTTGATGGCTATCACAGACCATATCAACATGACTGGTCAAAACCCATTGATCGGTGAAAAACTTGGATGATTTTGGTCCACGTTTCCCTGATATGTCCAAAAGCTTACACACCTGAATACCGTGAGACAGCTCATAAAGTAGCTGACAAATTGGGTATCAAATTGGATGATGGGGTTTATATCGGTGTGACTGGTCCTACCTACGAAACTCCAGCTGAAATCCGTGCGTTTAAGACTCTTGGTGCAGATGCTGTCGGAATGTCAACTGTTCCTGAAGTCATCATTGCAGCGCATTCTGGCTTTGAAGGTTCTTGGTATTTCATGTATTACCAACTTTGCGGCTGGTTTCAAGAAGAGCTCAACCACGAAGAAGTAGTAGAAGTGACTGAGCGCGTCAAGGTGACTTCAAAGGATTGCTAAAAGCGATCCTTGCTGAACTCTAATCCAATGAAAGTACGACTCCAAAGTCTACCCTACGGACTGAGGTTACTTCTAGCCACCTTATCATTAGGGATTGGGACGGGTCTGGTCGGAATTGCCTGTCATTATCTACTAGAAGGGGTGCAAGAGCTGGCCTTTGGCCAAGCTAGTTCGGATTTGCTCCAGCAATTTCAAGAAGTTGGAGGTCTCCGTAGATTTCTGGTTTTGTGTGTGACTGGGTGCTTGGCAGCTGGCTTCTGGTATGTCCTGCAAAAGGCGTTATCAGATCCTGTCTATTCGTCAGCAAATTGACTTAGCTGGAGACAGGGAACCAGCGCCCTTAGCCCACCTCCTTCATTCAGGTATGCAGGTGGCAATTGTTGGAGCAGGCGCATCGGTCGGAAAAGAAGGAGCCCCACGTGAGGTCGGGGCTCTTCTAGCTGGTCGCTTGGCGAAGGGATTCTCACTAGCTCTCAAAGAGCGAAAAGTCTTGATTGCCTGTGGTGCTGGAGCTGGTTTAGCTGCGGTCTATCAGGTCCCCTTTGCCAGTAGCTTGTTCGTCTTTGAGACCTTAGGACTCGCCTACAGTTGGCAGAATTTTCTACTGGTTTTGACCAGTACTTATCTGGCCACCTGGGTTGCTCAGTCCATCGTTGGTCAGGAGGCTGTTTATCACCTGTCCGCAGTCTCATGGTCGGCTAGCAGCTTCTTACAGGCTATTGTGATTGCTTTCTTGGTCACTCCCTTGGCTCTGGTCTTTGCTTTCCTCGCCAAGCGGGCTAGTCACAAAAGGCGGAAGGATGGGACGATTCTTTGGGCTCTTCCTCTAGCCTTTCTAGCGCTGGGGAGCCTAGTAGCCTTTTTCCCTATCTTTATGGGAAATGGCCAGGTACTAGCGCAAGCCCTCTTGTCTAGTCAGCCGATTCCTTATCTTCCACTGACTCTTGCAGTGAAGGGGCTTATGGTTTACCTCCTCTTGCGCAATGGTGCTTATGGGGGTACCTTGACACCATCATTTGCCCTTGGGATTGGTTCTGGCTACCTAGTGACCTTGCTTTTGACAGTCCTTGGGATTCATCTGGATCCTGCTCTAGGGATGTTACTAGGAGCGACAGTCTTTTTAGGGACGACCCTAGAAGCTCCTCTGACAGCCATTGCCCTGAGCCTTGGATTTACAGGCCAAACTTGGAATTTGACTATTCCGCTTGTACTTGCGGCTGGTCTGTCATACGTGATTCGAAAGAGATGGGAGAAGAAATGATGAAGGTACATTTTGTACTGCATGAAACCTTTGAAGTGCCGGGCGCTTATCTAAAATGGGCACAGGAGCGTGGCCATCAAGTGACCACGACTAAAGTCTATGAGAATGAAACCTTACCAGAGTCAGTGGATGAGATTGACTTTTTGATCGTCATGGGAGGACCTCAATCGCCAGATGAAGATCGAGAAGCTTTTCCATACTACGATCCTCAGGCAGAGATTGAACTGATTCAAAAAGCCATGAAGGCAGATCGTTATATTGTTGGGGTCTGTCTGGGTGCCCAGCTCCTGTCTGTTGCCTATGGAGCGAAGTATGAGCACAGTCCGGAACGTGAGATTGGGGTTTATCCAGTGACCTTGACGCCTGAAGGACTCACAGATCCACATGTCGGTGAGTTTGGAAAAACTCTTGAAACTGGCCACTGGCATGGTGATATGCCAGGATTGACAAAAGATGCTGTTGTTCTTGCTACTAGTCAAGGGTGTCCACGTCAGATGATTCGCTTCAGTCCTAAACACTATGCCTTCCAAGCCCACTTGGAATTTGATCCAGAAGCAGTCGATCTCTTGATTGCTGCTGACGGTGAAGAGGTTATAGAAGAACAAAGTCAAAAATTGACCTTTGTTCAAAAACCTGAAGCCATTCGTGCTTACGATTATCGAGAAATGAATGCCAAACTCTTTGCGTTTTTGGACTCATTAACAAATTAAATAAAAAAGAAAGGATGGGTTAACCGTATTCGCTGAACTGAATACGGGCGGAGAACTGTGTAAAAAAGATAAACTGTCTAGCATCTGCGATACGTCGTCAGTTTCCTATTTTCACTTTGCCTCTTTAACACCTATTCTAAAAAATAAAAAAGAAAGGTAGAGCATGTGTTCTAATTTGAACACGAGCGGAAAGCTCGGAAAATAGATAATCTGACTGAGAAATCAGGATTTCTCGTCAGATTCCTAATTTTCAGTCGCTTTCTGGTCGCTCTTTGTATCATAAACTATGTCTATCCATATTGCTGCTAAGCAAGGTGAAATTGCTGATAAAATTCTTCTTCCTGGGGATCCTCTTCGTGCGAAATTTATTGCTGAGAATTTCCTTGAAGACGCTGTTTGCTTCAACGAAGTTCGTAACATGTTTGGTTACACAGGAACTTATAAAGGTCACCGTGTATCTGTCATGGGAACTGGAATGGGGATGCCATCAATCTCTATCTATGCGCGTGAGTTGATTGTCGACTACGGCGTGAAGAAATTGATCCGTGTGGGAACGGCTGGTTCTTTGAACGAGGATGTCCATGTTCGTGAATTGGTCTTGGCACAAGCTGCTGCAACCAACTCAAACATCATCCGCAACGACTGGCCTCAATACGATTTCCCTCAAATTGCTAGCTTTGATCTTTTAGACAAGGCTTACCATATTGCCAAAGATCTTGGTATGACCACTCACGTTGGCAATGTCTTGTCATCAGATGTCTTCTATTCAAACTATGGTGAAAAGAACATCGAGCTTGGTAAATGGGGTGTGAAAGCTGTAGAAATGGAAGCAGCAGCTCTTTACTATCTTGCTGCTCAACACCATGTGGATGCGCTTGCTATCATGACTATTTCAGACAGTTTGGTTAATCCTGATGAGGACACAACTGCTGAAGAACGTCAAAATACTTTCACAGACATGATGAAAGTTGGTCTTGAGACTTTGATTGCAGACTAATGGCAAAATTCTTTCATGATGAATGGCTCTACGATCTCCAAAATTATCACTACAGCCGGGCTCTGCGCTCTATCAAGCAGCAGGAAGAAGTACCGGATTTGTTGGTGAGCTTACTGCAGTTAATGGCGGAGCGTCGTGAGCTTAATATCCAACCCGTCATGAATCAAAAGTTGAGAACCGAGTTGCTAGAGGCGACTGGTTTTCAGCTTTTTTGGCATGAAGATCCAGAAGATGAGCAGTTGGCTAACTACCTCTATGACTTAGAGGCGAAGTTGCGAAATGAGCAGATTATTGACTTTGTTCGTGCCGTCAGCCCAGCCATCTATCGGATCTTTATGCGATTGATTCAGTTGAAAATTCCTGATATTACCAACTATATTCATAACTCCAAAGAATCCAGTTATGACCGTTGGAAGTTTGAGAGCCTGCATGCGTCAGAAAACCCTATCCTGCAGCAATTCCACAGCGAAAGTGTGGTCAATTCGTCCAGTTTGACGGAGTTGATTGTGCAGTTGGACTTACCAGATAGCGTCAAAGTTGCGGCCCAACAATTGCGGGAGTTAGAAAAATCAGTTCGCAACCCCCTGGCCCACTGATCAAGCCCTTTGATGAGGAAGAGCTCCATCGGACGACGGGTTTCTCTTCTCAGGATTTTATGAAGAATTTGATTGACCTTGCAAGCTATACAGGCATCCATTATGATCAAGTTAACTTTTATTTTGATCAGGCCAATGCTGTCATGGAAGAACTACTAAAGGAGAAGTAGATGGATAAGATTGCTCAACTACAGGAGATGATTGATCAGAGTCAACGGATTGTGTTTTTCGGAGGGGCAGGAGTTTCCACGGAGTCAAATATTCCAGATTTTCGAAGCTCAGACGGTGTCTATAGTGTTCAGGTAGGGCGGCATTTGACAGCCGAGCAATTGGTCTCCCATACCATGTTTGAGCGCTATCCAGAGGACTTTTTCGATTTTTACAAGAAGTACTTGCTCTACCCAGATGCCAAGCCCAATGCAGCCCATCGGTATCTGGCTCGGCTTGAGGAGACCGGTAAGCTCAAGGCAGTGGTGACACAAAATATTGATAGTCTACATGAAATGGCTGGTTCTAAAAAAGTTTTGAAGCTCCATGGCAGTGCCGACCGCAATTACTGTACGGGTTGCCAGCGATTTTATGATTTGGAGGCCTTTCTAGCTTTAGAAGGCCCGGTTCCACACTGTTTGGACTGTGGCAAGGTGGTCAAACCTGATGTGACTCTTTATGAGGAACCTCTGGATATGGACGTCTTTAGCCAAGCTGCTCAAGCCATTCAAGAGGCTGATCTGCTGATTATCGGTGGAACCTCTCTTGTGGTCTACCCAGCAGCCAGTTTGATTCAGTATTTCCGAGGGAAGAAGCTGGTTGTCATCAATAAAACCAGTATCCCACAAGACAAGCAAGCAGACCTAGTTATTGAAGGAAAAATTGGCCAAGTATTTTCACAATTAAGACAATAAAAAATATCTGAGTGAACATGGATCACTCAGATATTTTTTTACTTATCAAACTTCACTTCCTCAAGCAAGTACTCGATGAATTTTTCTCCCATTTTTGAGAGGGCTGTTTTTCATGTTTGATGTAGACCAGCTCGATTGGGTCTTCGATATCAAGGGGAATGGAGACAATGTTATTTCCGTTGAGATTGCTGTTGAGAATCCCGGTCGCAATGGTGTAGCCATCCAGACCAATCAAGAGATTAAAGAGGGTCGCCCGGTCACTGACGACGATGGATTTCTTATGATGCTCTTGAGAGAGGATCTCTTCTGAGAAGTAGAAGGAGTTGTGGGTTCCTTGGTCATAGCTAAGGTATGGGAAATCTTCCAGATCAGACAAGTGAACGATCTTTTTCTTGGCGAGAGGATTGGTCTTGCTGACAAAGATATGAGGTTGCGCTGTAAAGAGGTGGGTGGCAATTAGGTGATTATCATCCAGCATCTTAGAGAGGACATCTCGGTTGTAGCTATTCAAAAAGAGTACGCCAACTTCGCTTCGGAAATTCTTGACGTCATCGATGATCTCCCAAGTCCGCGTCTCCCGTAGGAAGAGCTCGTATTTTTCCATGTCGCTTTTCTTCAATAGTGAAACGAAGGCCTCAACTACGAAGGCGTAGTGCTGTGAAGAGACGCTGAAAAGCTCACGAGAGCCCACAGGATTTTTATATCGCTCGGACAAGAGGTCGATCTGCTCCACCACTTGGCGGGCATAAGAGAGGAACTCCATCCCATCGCGGGTCAAAGTGATCCCTTTGGGATTTCGGATAAAGATTTCAATTCCCATCTCATTTTCCAAGTCCTTAACGGCATTGGAAAGGCTAGGTTGCGTGATGAAGAGTTGTTTTGCGGCCTCATTCATAGAGCCGGTTTCGACGATTTTGATAATGTATTGTAATTGTTGTATTCTCATGCTTTTATTTTAACATAAAAAAGCGCGTTTTTCCCGTAAAATGTGGTCTTTCAAGGACTGTATCAGAGTATAATGCAGGCTGAGGGAGGTAATAGGAAGTAGGCTAGATCAAATATTTAAAAAATAGAAAATTGGGAACAAAATCTCCATCTGGGGACTGATTTTGATGGAAAATTACAGTTTTGCCTTGATTAAGGGGTGAGCTGATTGATAGAATGGTAAAAAATTAATTGAGGAGATCTTATGAAAAAACTAGTTTCCTGGTATAAGAAAGGATAAGGAAATGGAAACCCATTTCACAGCCGGTCTGTTACAGATCAATTTTGTGACCAATGCTCTGATTCTATTGGCCTTTTACATCTATTTGGTCATTAGTCAGTCGATCTATGCTCTATCGGATCCATTTATCCAATTTAGTGTTTGGGAGATCATTGCCTTTACCATGAAGATCTTGCCCTACGGTTTGACCCTGGCCCTCTTTGTCCCCAATATTTTTGTCATCATTTATGGGATTGGTCGGTGGTCTAGCCTCCAGTTCAAAGAAGCAGAGGAAGAAGCTCCCAAAGATCCGGATCTATTTGAGGAAAGAGGAGCAAAGGAAGGAGAAGGGACAAGAGAAGATGACGCATTTCTTACGAAGGAAAAGCAGGAATCACCTAATCCTAAGCCTGTCAAAAAGAAAAAGCAACAGCCTACCATTGTTCTTTGGTTTGGTCTCTTTGGTTGCTTTCTCGAAGCGATTTTCATTTTCATCGTCAAGGATATGACCTTTTACGATTGGAGTGAGAGTTTGATCAATTCTCAGAAGCATGCTTTGATCTGGTCTGGCGCCTATCCGACCTTCTTCACACTGGCAGCTCTTACTTTACTAGCCTTGATCATTTATTCCTACCGGGATGCGAATTCACTTTCGCCGTTAGCAAATGTCTTCTGCATCAGTGGCATTCTAGGAGGTGTGGTTCTTCTCTTAGTTTTCGATAATCAACTGCAGGTAGCAAGTTTTCACACCTTTTTCTTATTGATCTATTCCATCCATCTATTATGGGTTCGCATCAAGGAGTGGCAGGAAGATCGAACAGAGATAAGCTATGAGAATCGTCTACTTCAATGGTTCCACCAGCTCTTAAATCAGTCGCGTAACTGGCCATGGCTAGCGGTCCTTGTTGCCCTTCCGACTCTTGCCCTTGTTGTCCTTATTCTCATGCTCTTTGGGCAACAACCGGATTCCATGATCAAGGCCTGGACCAATACAGCTGACTGGGCCTTCTCACAGAAGATCCCTCCTCAGAATCTCATCATTGATGAGCACTATCTCTGTACGGTTGCGGCTGGTGGGCATGAAAAAGTTGTCAAGCCACAGCGGATGGGCGTCCGCCACGGTCATCCAGTCGTTGTCAATCGCCAGCTCTGTATCGCCAATGCCTTTGAACAGGTACTAGAAGAAAAGGCGCCGCGATTCCATCGCTTCTTGCGTCGTAATTATGACCGTTATGGCTATCCCTTTGCCAAACATATCAAGAAGAAATGGGCTATGGACCTGATCTATTACCTGATGAAACCTTTGGAATGGCTCTTTTTACTGGTTCTTTATCTAGTTGATCGCAAGCCTGAGAACCGAATCGCCATGCAATACATCAAACCGATCCCAGAAGATTTTGACCCCCGTAAAGTTTCCTGAGTTACTGATTTTACTTGACAAGCGAGAAGGAGCGCGATATAATGAGACAAATTTAACCTTTAAGAGGTCCAGAGAGGCCTGCAAGGAAAGACAGAAATAAGATCAGCAGACGGAGTCTAGCTGATCATTTGTAGGGCCTTGCTTTTGCGAGGTCTTTTTTTGCTGGAAGAAAGAAGAGGAAATCAATGGTCAGTGACAGTTGTAAAAAACGCTTTGGCAGAATCATGATGGAAGAGATGGAGCTGGTTGCTCAAGAGAAAATCGCTCCCCGCATCTATTCTATGATCTTAAAGGGGGAAATGGTCGCGCAGATGCTACCGGGGCAGTTTCTCCATATTCGTGTATCGGATGACTCCAAGCTCCTCCGTCGTCCGATTTCCATCTCAGAGATTGATCCAGACAGCCAGACCTGTCGCCTCATCTATCGGGTAGAAGGGGGAGGGACAGCCATCTTTTCTCACTTGCCTGTCGGTAGCTTCCTCAGTGTCATGGGCCCTCAAGGAAATGGCTTTGATCTCACCAATCTCGGCCAAGGTCAGAAAACCTTAATCATCGGTGGCGGTATCGGTGTTCCTCCTTTGGTCCAAGTGGCCAAACAACTCCATGAGCAAGGGGTGGAAGTTGAAGTGGTTGTCGGCTTTGCGACCAAAGAAGCTGTCATTTTGGAAGAAGAGCTTTCAAGGTGGCTCATGTCACTGTAACGACAGACGATGGGACTTATGGCACTAAGGGCTATGTCTCTACGGTCATTGATCAGATGGACCAGGAGTTTGACGCTATCTATTCTTGTGGGGCACCTGGCATGCTCAAATATGTCAATACCAAATTTCATGACCATCCCCGCGCCTACATTTCTATGGAATCGCGTATGGCTTGTGGGATGGGTGCTTGCTATGCCTGTGTAGTGCATCTGGAAAATGAAAGCCAAGCAGCCAATAAGCGCGTGTGTGAAGACGGACCGGTCTTTGAAACCGGTACGATTGTGATGTAGGAGGACCTTATGACAGCAAATCGACTAGCCGTATCCTTACCTGGTTTAGACTTGAAAAACCCCATCATTCCGGCATCTGGCTGTTTTGGTTTCGGTCAGGAATATGCTAAATACTATGACTTAGACCTGCTTGGATCCATCATGATCAAGGCGACAACTGCTGAGGCTCGTTTTGGTAATCCAACGCCACGTGTCGCTGAGACGCCTGCAGGCATGCTCAATGCTATTGGGCTCCAAAATCCAGGCGTAGATGTGGTCCTAGCAGAAAAACTTCCTTGGTTGGCCCAACATTATCCAGAGCTTCCAATTATTGCCAATGTAGCTGGCTTCTCCAATGAAGAGTATGCAACGGTATCTGGCAAGATCTCGCAAGCGCCAAATGTCAAGGCCATCGAGCTCAATATCTCTTGTCCAAACGTAGATCATGGCAACAATGGTCTCTTAATCGGACAGGTTCCAGAGTTGGCTTATGATGCAGTAAAAGCAGCGGTAGAAGCTTCCTCCGTCCCTGTCTATGTCAAGTTAACGCCTAGTGTAGCAGACATCACGCAGGTCGCAAAAGCAGCAGAGGATGCAGGTGCGACCGGCTTAACCATGATCAATACCTTGGTCGGAATGCGCTTTGACCTCAAGACTGGTAAGCCCATCATTGCCAATGGCACAGGAGCATGTCTGGTCCAGCCGTTTTCCCAGTTGCATTAAAACTCATCCGCCAGGTCGCCCAATCCACTAAACTTCCGATTATCGGAATGGGAGGTGTGGATTCAGCAGAAGCAGCCATTGAAATGATGATTGCTGGTGCCTCTGCGATTGGAGTTGGAACCGCTAATTTCACTGATCCTTATGCTTGTCCAACCATCATCGAAGATCTGCCACAGGTCATGGATCGCTATGGTATTGACACCCTTGAGAACTTCCGTAAACATGTACGGGAAAATCTACTGTAAATCCTTGACTTTTCCCAAATATCGTACTACAATAAATAAAAACCTTTAAAGCAGTCCAGAGAGGCTCCTAAGGTCTAGACGGTGAATCATGGTAGTTGTTCCTACCTAATTTTCGTGTAACCTTGCCTCGGGCAAGGTTTTTTTGTAGATAAAATGATCAATCAAAAAAGGAGTAATCCATGCGTGAAGAACGTCCTATTATCGCCCTTGACTTCCCAGCTTTCGAGGATGTCAAACACTTTTTAGAGCATTTTCCAGAAGACGAAAAATTATTTGTAAAAATCGGAATGGAATTTTTCTATGCAGTTGGTCCTGAAATTGTACATTACCTCAAAGGGCTTGGACACAGCATTTTCCTTGATTTAAAATTGCACGATATCCCAAATACAGTTAAATCAGCCATGTCCGTACTGGGGACTTTCGGAGTAGATATGGTGACGGTCCACGCAGCCGGTGGTGTAGAGATGATGCGTGAAGCCAGGCAGCTCTTGGTGAAGGAGCTAAATTGGTAGCCGTGACCCAGTTGACTTCTACTAGTGAAGAAGACATGCGTGATTGTCAAAACATCCAAACAACGGTCCAAGAATCTGTAGTTAATTATGCTCGCAAGGCCCAAGAAGCAGGCTTGGATGGCGTTGTCTGTTCAGCCCATGAAGTAGCCTTGATCAAGGATGCCACTTCATCAGACTTTGTCTGTGTCACACCAGGGATTCGTCCTGCTGGAGCTGAAATTGGTGACCAAAAACGGGTCATGACTCCACAAGAAGCCCATAAAATTGGATCGGACTATATTGTCGTTGGACGCCCAATCATCCAAGCAGAAAACCCATGGGACGCTTACCATGAAATTAAGAGACAGTGGAATAGTTAAGAACGTCTAAGAAGCTATGCTTCAAGACGTTCTACGGAAAGTCCGATGGGATCTTTCCTAAACTATTCACTAACTTAGTTGAAAAAAAATGATCGTTTCTCTTCTGTGATCGTCGGAATAATCGGAGCCCGATAGGGCCTTCCCTAAACTATTCACTAGATTTAGAGGATAAAAATAATCGTTTTATCCTCTAAATCGTCGGAACACTAATCGCTACTAAAAGTGAAACTTTTGTACCTCTACGGGAAGTCCTATGGGACCTACCCTAACGCATTCCCTAGATCACAGAAGAGAAAATGATCGTTTCTCTTCTGTGATCGTCGGAATAATCGGAGTCCGATGGGATCTTCCCGAACTATTCACTAACCTGTAATGTTGTTGTTTAAATCAAAAAAATGATTTAATTCGTATATGATTAAAATCGTAAAAAGGAGTCGTCATGTCATTAGCTAAAGATATTGCTAGCCATCTTTTGAAAATCGAAGCGGTTTATTTGAAACCAGAAGAACCTTTCACTTGGGCATCTGGGATCAAGTCCCCTATTTATACAGATAACCGTGTAACCCTCGCTTATCCTGAAACTCGTACCTTGATCGAAAATGGATTTGTAGATAAAATCAAGGAAGCTTTCCCTGAAGTAGAAGTGATTGCAGGAACTGCAACTGCAGGGATTCCTCACGGAGCCATTATTGCGGATAAGATGAATTTGCCATTTGCCTACATCCGTAGCAAACCAAAAGACCACGGTGCTGGTAATCAAATTGAAGGCCGTGTACCACAAGGTCAAAAGATGGTCGTAGTGGAAGATTTGATTTCTACTGGTGGATCTGTCTTGGATGCTGTCGCAGCTGCCAAGCGTGAAGGGGCGGACGTTCTTGGTGTCGTAGCTATCTTCACCTACCAATTGGAGAAAGCAGATAAGAAATTTGCGGAAGCTGGCGTTCAACTTGAAACCTTGTCTAACTATACAGAATTGATTCATTTGGCAGAAGAACAAGGTTACATCACTTCTGAAGGTTTAGAGTTGTTACACCGTTTCAAGGAAAACCAAGAAACTTGGCAAAATAAATAATATAACTGAAGCGTTTCTAACGCTTCTTTTTTATACTCTTTTCACTAGTTGGTGGTTAACTTGAATCTCAAAGTAAAATCCGGTATGATAGTAGTAATTATTTTTATGGATGAAGGAAAAACTATTTTTAAGGGAGAATAAGATGTCAAAAGAAGATTATTTGCAAATGAAGAAACAGGCTCGGGTCTGGTTTACCGTTAATATCGTCATCAGTTTGATGGCTATTGCGGGAGGAATTTTAGTGGTCATTAGTAAATCACGTCATATCCCATTTCTATTGATGGCCTTGGGGGCACTGACTTTGATGAACCAAGTCTTGGTTACCCCTGCTTTCAACGCCAAAAAAGAAGCTGAGGAAGAACATCCAGACTGGAAAGTCTTGTCTACTAAAGATACTAAAATAACTACGGAGAATCTGCAGAAAGGTTTTTTGGTATCAGCTACGGCTCTTCTGATTGTCATTATTGGCTTCTTCATGTTCTATCGTCCTCTTCCGACAACAGACGCAGGAACTGAAGTGATCAAAACCTATCGCGAGATCCAGTCTGTGCCAGAAAATTCAACAGAAAAAGGATCTAGCACAGTCTCTAATTTAACTCCGAAAGATGTTCAAACCTTACAAGAATTGAAAGAAGAAATCGAATCTAATGTCCCATCAGATTCAAACTCACTGGATATCAACAAAGCAAAAGACCTTGCTGAAAAGGCACAGCAACAAAAATGGTTGAAAAGAGGAGAATAAGATGACTTTTCAAGTGGTTTGAAATCAACTAGTTTATGTGAAAGGGTAAAAAACAAATGACAGTAACAACATTCTGGCTTAGTTTGGGAATCTTGACCCTTGTTTTCTTGATCATGCTGCTTATCTTTTACACCTTGTATCGCCGTGAAATAAAAGTGAAAACAGAATCAACCGCAAAAGTTCTGGGAGAAGTAGTTGCTTTTGATTCCAAAAATCAACTGCTTATTTCTCTGCCTGTGGTGGAGTATCAAGTCGAGGGTGAAAGATACCAAAAGACATTCACCTATACTTATTTTAGGGAGACTTCTTCCAAATCTAGGCAGGCCAATGTTTTCGATAGAACCTATGTTCTTGGAGCCGGCAAAAATCTGGATTTGCAGATGATATTCCCAATCGGGTCTCCCATGACAGTCTTTTATAATCCAGTCGACCCACAGATCAGTTTTGTCGAACGATATGCCGGCTTAGTCGGTTTCTATAAAATCGGAATGATTCTAACGGTTGGGATTTATCTTGTATTATTATGTATTTTAATTCTAGTATTTTAGGTCTGTTAGTTAAGGTTAAGAGTAAAAAATTGCTTCGATAAAATGAGTATGTTTATAAATTACATTTCAGAACAACTTTTCTTTGCACTTTACTGTTGATAGTCAGTCCAAAACAGCAGAAATGCTGTTTTTTTGATATAATGAACCTATGTTATCGAAAAGTAAACGTATTCTATTTGGGATGCTTCATGTTGTCATGTTGCTAGTGATGGTCCACTGGTTCTTGATCAGTGTGACCTATCTGAGAGAGATTTCATGGCTAGCCATTTTAGGTGCTGGATTGCTATTTCTGCTAGCCTGGCTGAAACGCGATGGGCTAAAGAGTGCCTTTGCTTGGTTGACCCGGCATAAAAAAGGCTTCTTGCTTGGAGCGGTTGTCTTTCAGTTGATTGTCATGGTCTGTGCGGAGCTCTTTATCCGTCGGGATGCTGCGGTTGTTTTCAAAGGGGCTTTTGATCTTCTTAAGCAATCCTCTATCACCAACTACCTCAGTCGCAATCCCAATAACATTCCGCTCTTTCTTTACGAGAAGTTTTTCTATGTCTTATTTGGCTCTAGCGGTCTGTGGGTTATGCAGGCTCTCAATATCCTCTATGTCAATCTGGGTGCAGTCCTCTTGTACAAGCTGTCCCAGAAGCATTTCAATCAAAAAACGGCTGATCTGGTCTATCTCCTCTATGTGAGCTTGATCTGTTACTCGCTGTATTTCTATTCCATGTATACAGATATTCCGCCGCTTCCTTTGATCGCTCTTCAGTTATGGTGGGCCTTGGATCTCTTAAAGGAAAACCAAGAAAGCATCTCCTGGAAGAAGATTGTTGGCTTGGGGATCTTATCTGGCGTGACCATGTTGATCCGTCCAACGACCATTATTGTCATGATTGCCTTTTGGGCTATCCTCTTCTTTAGAGGAAACTGGAAGGCCTTTGGCAAGATTGCTACGGTGACAGTGATGATGACGGGCTTTGTCTTTGCTGGATTGAATACAGCGGTCAATCATCAAACAGTTGTGCCGATTCTGAAAGAAGAAGGACTTGCCAAAGGACCACTCTTGTTTATCAATCTGGGCTTGACGGATATGGGGCATAACCAAGAAGATATGAAAGAAGGCTTGCTAGCCTATATTGATGAGGATAAGCGCTCGGATTACAACAATGGCCTCTTTAAAAAAGAAAATGTGATCAAAGAAATCAAACGCCGTCTCAAGGAATACGGACCGTTCGGTTTGATCGGGCATATCTACTACAAGCAATCCTTGACGGTAGCAGAAGGGACCCTCGGTTGGCTTTACCGAGATGTAGAGTATGAGAAGACGCCTTTTATCAATCCTCTCTATGCACCTCTGACTAAAAATAATGGTTTGGCAAAATGGGTGCGGACCTATTTCCTCAGCATTGATCGACCGCAGTACAAGTATTATGAATTTGTCAAGCAGCTGATCTGGATCGTCCTATCGGCTGGTTTGGTTGGAGCTTATCTCAAACGTCGAGATACAGATGATTTTAACTTCCTTTCCTTAGCGGTCTTTGGTGGTTTGCTCTTCTTAACCATCTTTGAAGGTGGGAAAACCCGCTACCTCATTCAATTCTTACCGCAAATTTTACTAGTCGCTTCGATCGGTCTAGCAGGATTTACCAAGAAAGAAAATACATAAAAGCTCTAGCTTGTTTGACAGGCAGAAAAAGAGGTTGGACAAAATTGTCCAGCCTCTTTTTTATCCAGTGGATCTGCGCCAAATGTGGTATAATGGAAGGTAAGAATTTATTGGATAGCGGAGAGTTTCCATGCAGCATTCACCCTGGCATGAAGCCATCAAGTCCCATCTTCCAGAAGGGTATTTTCACCAGATCAATGACTTTATGAATGAAGTCTATAGCAAAGGAGTGGTTTATCCACCGCGTGACAAGGTCTTTAAGGCCTTGCAGACGACAGAGATGGATCAAGTCAAGGTTTTGATCTTAGGCCAAGATCCCTACCATGGACCGGATCAAGCGCAGGGCTTAAGTTTTTCTGTTCCGGATCATGTACCCAGCGCCACCTTCTTTGCAAAATATTCTCAAAGAATTGCGCTCAGATATTGGAGAGAAGCGTTCCCATGATCTGACCTCTTGGGCAGAGCAAGGAGTGCTCTTGCTCAATGCCTGCTTGACAGTGCCAGCTGGTCAGGCCAATGGCCATGCAGGACAAATTTGGGAGCCTTTCACAGATGCTGTGATCAAGGTGGTTAATGAGTTGGAGGAGCCTGTTGTCTTTATCCTCTGGGGATCTTATGCCCGTAAGAAAAAGCCGCTGATTACACAAGATCGACATTTGGTCCTTGAATCAGCTCACCCAAGTCCCTTATCGGCCTACCGAGGATTCTTTGGTTCCCAACCCTTTTCAAAAACCAATCAATTTTTGAAAGAGGCGGGACGCGAGCCGATTGATTGGTTAAGATAGGAGAAAGAAATGCCACAATTAGCAACGATTTGTTACATCGACAATGGGAAAGAATTTCTCATGTTGCATCGCAATAAAAAGCCCAATGATGTCCATGAAGGTAAATGGATCGGGGTTGGTGGAAAATTAGAACGCGGGGAAACCCCACAGGAGTGTGCGGCGCGTGAAATTTTTGAGGAGACCGGCCTTAGAGCCAAGCCAGTTTTGAAAGGGATTATTACCTTTCCGGAGTTTACTCCAGATTTGGACTGGTACACCTATGTCTTCAAGGTAACAGATTTTGAGGGAGAACTGATCGAGTGTAACGAAGGGACCTTGGAGTGGGTACCTTATGATCAAGTCCTCTCAAAACCAACCTGGGAAGGGGACCACACCTTTGTTGAGTGGTTGTTGGAGGATAAACCCTTCTTTTCAGCAATGTTTCGCTATGACGGCGACCGCTTGTTAGAGTCGCATGTTGATTTTTATGAATAAAGGAGAATGCAATGGTTGTCATTAAAAATGGTCGCGTAATGGATCCCAAGACTGGCTTGGATCAAGTCTGTGATCTTCGCATTGAAGGAAAGAAAATTGTAGAGATCGCTGAGAACCTCCGAACGGATGGACAAGAGGTCCTTGATGCCTCAGGTCTAGTGGTAGCTCCTGGTTTGATCGATGTGCACGTGCATTTTCGTGAACCTGGCCAAACCCATAAAGAAGATATCCATACGGGTGCTTTAGCAGCAGCTGCGGGTGGGTTTACCCGAGTGGTTATGATGGCCAATACCAATCCGACCATTTCAGATATTGCTACCTTAGAGGAGGTCTTAGCTTCTGCAGCCAAGGAAAATCTCCACATTCATACAGTTGCGACGGTGACCAAGAATTTTGACGGTCAACACCTGACAGATTTTGAAGGCCTGCTTAAGGCTGGTGCGGCTGGTTTTTCAGATGATGGGATTCCCCTTCAAAGCACCAAGGTTGTCCGCCAAGCCTTGGAAGAAGCTAAGCGTCTAGGAACCTTTATTAGTCTGCATGAAGAAGACCCTGAGTTGAATGGCATCCTTGGGTTGAATGAAAACATTGCCAAGGAACATTTTCATGTTTGTGGGGCGACGGGTGTAGCTGAATACTCAATGGCAGCGCGGGATGCCATGATTGCCCATGCGACAGGTGCTCACCTCCATATCCAACACCTTTCTAAGGAAGAAAGTGTCAAGGTTGTGGAATTTGCCCAAGGATTAGGAGCTCATGTGACGGCAGAAGTGGCACCTCAACACTTTTCGAAAACAGAAAGTCTGCTCTTGACTAAAGGAAGCAATGCCAAGATGAACCCACCTCTTCGCTTGGAATCAGATCGTCTAGCAGTGATTGAAGGCTTGAAGTCAGGCGTCATCTCCGTGATTGCGACGGACCACGCGCCTCACCATGCGGATGAGAAGAATGTTCCTGATATTACCAAGGCACCATCTGGAATGACCGGTCTTGAAACCTCGCTTTCTCTTGGTTTGACCTACTTGGTCCATGCAGGACATTTGAGCCTCATGCAATTGCTTGAAAAGATGTCCTATAATCCAGCACGTCTCTATGATTTTGATGCCGGATATATTGCTGTGGATGGACCAGCAGATTTGACCCTCTTTGATCCGGAAGCAGATCGTCTGGTATCGGATCATTTCGCTTCAAAAGCTGGAAATTCACCATTTGTGGGTGAAACATTAAAAGGGAAAGTTGCTTATACTATCTGTGATGGACAAGTGATTTTTCAAGGATAAGCGATCGTATTCATATGAATCTTAAAAAAATGATGCAAGGCTTGGTTTTCTTTTTAACCAGCCTTCTTGTCTTTGTCTTTCTATTTCGTGCTTTGCTACCAACTGCGTCTCCTCGTATGACCAAGCCCAAAACGGCTGCGAAAGAAATCACCTATACTTATGTAGCTCTAGGAGATTCACTGACCAAAGGTGTTGGAGATAGCACCAAACAAGGGGGCTTCGTGCCTATTCTTGCCCAAAGTCTGTCCAATGAAAATGACGGCCAGTACCAGCCTGTCAACTATGGTGTAGCTGGAAATACAAGTGCTCAGATTTTAGATCGACTCAAGGAGCAAACAGACCTTCAGAAGGATCTCAAGAAGGCGCATGTCATGACCTTAACGGTTGGCGGAAATGATCTACGCAAAGTCGTTGTCGATCATCTGAGTGATTTTTCTCTATCAGATATCCAAAAACCGCTCAAGAATTATACAGTAAACCTCAAAGAAATTATCACAAAAGCAAGAAAGGACAATCCCCATCTTCCTATTTATGTAGTGGGGATCTACAATCCTCTTTACCTGAATTTTCCTGAATTAACCAGTATTCAGACGGCTGTAGATCGTTGGAATGAGACGACAGAAGAAACCATCGCGCAATTTGATCAGGTCTATTTCGTTCCTATCAATGATCTGCTATATAAAGGAATTGATGGCAAAATGGGCGTGTCAGAAATTAGTGACGGAAAGACAACCGTTATCAATGATGCCCTGTATGAGGAGGATAGTTTTCACCCCAACAATACGGGCTATGAAAAGATAAAACAAGCAATATTGGAGAAAATCAATGCCACGAAGAAAACTTGGACTCAAAAATAATCCCATCAAAGAGAAGATTCCCTTCCTTCAAAAAATTAATATTTGGAAATGGTTGTTTTTAGGCTTAGTCAGCCTTCTCTTAGCCTTCGCTTTAGTCGTGCAAGGACGCTTAGCAACGCCAAGAGAAGATGTTAGCCAGCTCCATCAAGCAGTTGGCACCAAAGATGTCAAAGTTGGAACTATGACAACGACTCGTGATCAACTCAATGATACCATCAAATCGCTTCTGAAAAAATATAAGCTGTCCGACTACAAGGTCTATGCAGATAATCAGCAAATCCTCTTAGAGGGACAGTTGAGTCTCTTAGGAAAGGACTATCCCTTATATATTTACTTTCAACCATCCAAGTTGGAAAACGGGAATATTCTCTTAACAGTGAAAGGATTTTTTTCAGTCGGAACTTTTCAAATTCCACAAAAAATGGTTTTGCGGCTTTTAAGCAAAAATAAAAATATCCCAGATTTTATCCAGATTTCGCCAAAAGAGTCTACCATCACCATTGTATTACCTGAAATTGATAATGACTTTGGAATCTATGTCAAGGCCAATACCATTGATCTCTATAATGACAAGATCGTTTTTGATTTGTATCAGAAAAAGTAGGGCAAAAGGGGATAGTTTGTTTCTATTCAAAAAATTCAGAATATTATAGAAAAATTCTTGACATTGTTTTTTTCCCTATGCTAAAATACTAAACAAGACATTGAACAAAGGAGAAAGTCAAACATGAAAACAGCTAAGTTTATTCAATTTGCTTTGTTGTTGAGGTATAAGGGCTAGTGCAGAAGCATTAGTCCTGTTTGGCTTACCAAGCGGGCAAAAACATCTCGCTTGGTTGACCGAGTGAGATGTTTTTCTTTATATCCACTACATAGAAATGAGGAGACCCTATGCGTAAAGTTGAATTTTTAGATACCAGCCTTCGGGATGGCGAACAGACTCCGGGAGTTAATTTCTCTATCAAAGAAAAGATTGCCATTGCAAAACAATTGGAAAAATGGGGTATTTCTGCTATTGAAGCAGGTTTTCCTGCAGCAAGTCCGGATTCCTTCACAGCTGTACAGGAAATTGCAAAGGTCTTAACCAAGACAGCTGTAACTGGCCTAGCTCGTTCTGTCAAATCAGATATTGATGCTTGTTATGAAGCCTTAAAGGATGCCAAGTATCCGCAAGTTCACGTCTTTATCGCAACCAGTCCGATTCACCGTGAGTTTAAACTCAACAAGACCAAGGAAGAAATTCTTGAAGCGATCAAAGAGCACGTTTCTTACGCTCGCTCAAAATTTGAGATTGTGGAATTCTCTCCAGAAGATGCGACACGAACCGAATTGGATTTCCTCTTGCAAGTCGTTCAGACTGCGGTCGATGCGGGGGCTAGCTACATCAATATTCCTGATACAGTCGGTTTCACAACACCAGCAGAGTATGGCGCGATTTTCAAATACTTGATCGACCATGTCAAGACGGACCGCAAGATTATCTATTCACCTCATTGCCATGATGATCTAGGAATGGCAGTAGCGAATAGCCTCGCTGCTGTCAAAAATGGGGCCCGCCGTGTGGAAGGGACCATCAATGGGATTGGTGAACGGGCTGGAAATGCAGCGCTTGAAGAAGTAGCGGTCGCTCTTAATATTCGCGAAGACTATTACCAGGTGGAGAGTCCGATTGTGCTCAATGAAACCATCAATACTTCTGAGTTGGTTTCTCGTTACTCTGGGATTCCAATTCCTAAAAACAAGGCGGTTGTTGGTGGCAATGCCTTCTCACACGAGTCTGGGATTCACCAAGATGGGGTCCTTAAAAACCCGCTTACCTATGAAATCATCACGCCTGAGTTGGTGGGTGTCAAGAGCAATAGCCTCCCTCTTGGAAAATTGTCCGGTCGCCATGCCTTTGTCGAAAAATTGCATGAGTTGGGACTTGAATTCACAGAAGAAGACATCAAGCAATTATTTGCTAAATTCAAATCTTTGGCAGACAAGAAACACGAAATCACAGATGCCGATATCCGCGCCCTTGTTGCCGGTACTGCAGTGGAAAATCCAGAAGGATTCCAATTTAATGACCTCCGCTTGACAACCAACGCAGACGAAACGATTACAGCAGCAGTTAGCCTCAGCAATGAAGAAGGGGAAGTGCTTGAATTCCTTGCCAATGGTCAAGGGTCGGTTGAAGCCATCTTTAATGCGATTGATAAATTCTTCAACCAAACCGTTCGCTTGACCTCTTACAATATCGATGCAGTGACAGATGGGATCGACGCCCAAGCCCGTGTCTTGGTATCGGTGGAAAATGTCGATACAGATACGATCTTCAATGCCTCTGGTTTGGATTTTGACGTATTGAAGGCATCTGCTATTGCTTATATCAATGCCAATACGCTGGTTCAAAAAGAGAATGCGGGTGAGATGGGACGAGCTGTCTCCTACCGTGATCTTCCACAAGCCTAAGAGGAAATGAACATGACAAAGAAAATTGTAACACTTGCAGGAGATGGGATTGGCCCTGAGATCATGGCAGCTGGACTAGAGGTTCTCGCAGCCGTTGCTCCAAAAATTGGCTTTGATTATAGCCTAGAAGACAAACCTTTTGGGGGTGCTGGGATTGATGCTGCTGGTCACCCACTTCCCCAAGATACCCTAAAAGCAGCTAAAGGAGCGGATGCTATTCTTCTCGCAGCCATCGGGAGTCCTGAGTATGACCATGCTCCTGTTCGTCCAGAACAAGGGTTGCTCGCTATTCGCAAGGAATTAAATCTTTTTGCAAATATTCGCCCTGTACGGATTTTTGATGCCTTGAAACACCTGTCTCCTTTGAAACCAGAGCGTATCGAGGGTGTCGACTTCGTGGTTGTACGTGAATTGACAGGTGGGATTTACTTTGGAGAGCATATTTTGAAAGAAGATACAGCGCGCGATATCAATGATTACAGCGCAGAAGAAATCCGTCGGATTATGCGCCAAGCCTTCAAGATTGCGCAAGGACGTGGCAAGAAAGTGACCAGTATCGATAAGCAAAATGTCCTTGCAACGTCTAAATTATGGCGCCAAGTAGCAGAAGAAGTTGCCAAAGAATTTCCAGATGTGACCTTAGAGCACCAGCTTGTCGATAGTGCGGCTATGATCATGATTACCAATCCAGCACGCTTTGATGTCGTCGTAACAGAGAATTTATTTGGAGATATCTTATCGGACGAATCGAGTGTCCTTCCTGGAACACTAGGCGTGATGCCGTCTGCCAGTCATTCTGACAAAGGACCAAGTATGTATGAACCGATTCATGGTTCAGCACCAGATATTGCTGGTCAGGGTATTGCCAATCCGATTTCTATGATCCTCTCTGTTTCCATGATGCTCCGAGACAGTTTTGGAGAAACAGCAGGTGCAGAAATGATTGAAGAAGCGGTCAATCAAACCTTGAATCAGGGGATTTTAACCCGAGATCTAGGTGGTCAGGCTTCGACTGCAGAGATGACAGCAGCTATCATAAGGAATCTCTAAGATGACTTGGAGAGATCGCTGTTTAATGGTCATTGCTCTTTGGAATGGTATGGTCTTTCTGACCTATGGATTAGATAAGCGAAAAGCCATCCAAAACAGATGGCGGATTCCTGAAAAGGTCCTGTTACTCGAGAGCTGGCTACTTGGTGGATTTGGAGCTCTTCTAGGTGGGCATCTCTTTCACCACAAGGTACGGAAATGGTATTTCCAAGCCACCTGGTGGATGAGTAGCCTTCTCTTAGCAGGTGTCCTCTTTCTAATCCTTCAATGGATTTCCTAACAAGAAGATAAATGGAGAAAGACGATGAGTGGAAAATCTATCTTTGATAAACTTTGGGACCGCCACGTGATTACAGGAGTGGAAGGGCAACCCCAACTCATGTATGTAGACCAACACTATATCCACGAAGTGACGAGTCCCCAAGCCTTTCAAGGATTACGGGATACAGGACGCAAGGTTCGACGACCCGATTTAACCTTTGGAACCTTTGATCATAATGTTCCAACGGTCAATATTTTTGATATCCGAGATGTCATTTCAAAAGCCCAGATTGATAAATTAGCTGAGAATGTGGTGGAATTTGGGATTGATCATGCAGGTCACGGTTCTGCTAAGCAAGGAATCGTGCATATGATAGGCCCAGAAACTGGTCGGACCCAGCCAGGAAAATTTATTGTCTGTGGAGACAGTCACACCGCAACCCACGGAGCCTTCGGTGCCATTGCCTTTGGGATTGGAACCAGTGAAGTAGAACATGTCTTTGCCACCCAAACCATCTGGCAAGTCAAACCAAAGAAGATGTTGGTCGAATTCACAGGTACCCCACAAAAAGGGATCTATTCAAAAGATTACATCTTAGCTTTGATAGCGCGTTATGGTGTTGCGTGTGGAGTTGGTTATGTCGTAGAGTATCGGGGAGAAGCAATTGATCGCTTGACCATGGAAGAACGGATGACCATCTGCAATATGTCGATTGAGTTTGGATCCAAAATGGGGATCATGAATCCAGATGAGACGACCTTTGACTACCTTCGGGGACGCGAATGTGTGCCAAGTGATTTTGAGGCCGCAGTAGCTGACTGGAAGACTCTGGTCAGTGATGACGATGCCGTTTATGACAAGGTCATCCGTATGGATGTATCTGAACTAGCTCCGATGGTGACTTGGGGGACCAATCCTTCTATGGGAGTGGACTTTGAAACACCCTTCCCAGAGATTCGGGACATGAATGATGAACGGGCTTATCATTATATGGATTTAGAACCTGGTCAAAAACCAGCAGACATTGAATTGGGCTATATCTTTATCGGTTCCTGTACCAATGCGCGTCTCAGTGATTTAGAGCTAGCAGCCAAGTTTGTGAAAGGCAAAAAAATCGCGCCCAACTTAACAGCCATTGTCGTACCTGGCTCTCGTCCAGTCAAGCAAGCCGCTGAAAAGTTGGGATTGGATCAAATCTTTATGGATGCAGGCTTTGAATGGCGTGATCCAGGTTGCTCGATGTGTCTCGGGATGAACCCAGACAAGGTGCCAGATGGCGTCCACTGTGCCTCTACTAGCAATCGAAACTTTGAAGATCGCCAAGGGTTTGGGGCCAAGACCCATCTCTGTAGCCCTGCTATGGCCGCTGCAGCAGCAATTGCTGGTCGCTTTGTCGATGTGCGCCAATTGCCAGAAGTCGAGTAAAAGGAGGAATCATGGAGAAGTTTACCATTTATACAGGGACAACGGTTCCCTTGATGAACGATAATATCGATACCGACCAAATCCTCCCCAAGCAATTCTTGAAGTTGATTGATAAAAAAGGTTTTGGTAAATACCTCATGTATGCTTGGCGCTACTTGGATGATCAGTATACCGAGGATCCAGATTTTATCTTTAATAAGACAGAATACCGCCAGGCAACTATTTTGATTACTGGTGACAATTTTGGGGCTGGCTCCTCTCGGGAGCACGCAGCTTGGGCTTTGGCAGATTATGGCTTTAAGGTCGTTATCGCTGGATCCTTCGGAGATATTCATTACAATAATGAGCTCAATAATGGCATGCTGCCTATTGTCCAACCACTAGAGGTTCGTCAGAAATTGGCAAGTTTGAAGCCGACAGATGAGGTAACAGTGGATTTGGAAGAGCAGAAGATCATCTCACCTGTTGGAGAGTTTTGCTTTGAGATCGATCAAGATTGGAAGCACAAATTGCTCAATGGGCTGGATGATATCGGAATTACGCTTCAGTACGAAGACTTGATCGCAGCATATGAGAAGAATCGACCAGCTTACTGGCAATCATAAAATTGTATACTTAATTACGAATTTTCTGAAAATATATTGAAATTGAGACTAGTTTTTGATACAATACTAAAAAGAATAGAAAAGGAAAAGAGACTTATGACAAAACACATTCAATGGGACGGACAACTTTCACAAGAAGGATTTGATATTTTGAAAGGAGAGGGTGGCTGTATCGTTTGCCCTACAAAAGTTGGCTACATCATCATGACCAGCGACAAGGCTGGATTGGTACGGAAGTTCGAAGCCAAAGAACGCAACCGCAACAAACCAGGTGTTGTTCTTTGTGGAAGCATGGATGAACTCCGCGCTCTTGCTCAATTGAATCCTGAAATCGAAGCCTTCTACCAAAAACATTGGGATGAAGATATCTTGCTTGGTTGTATCCTTCCTTGGCGCGAAGATGCTTATGCAAAATTGCAAGCTTTCGGAGATGGACGTGAAGAACTCATGACAGACGTTCGTGGGAACTTCATGCTTTTGTCATCAAATTTGGTAAAGCTGGTGAGCAAATCGCCAAAGAAATGTGGGAAAAAGAAGGTAAGATGGTTTACGCTTCTTCAGCCAACCCTTCCGGTAAAGGAAACCGCGGGAAGGTCGAAGGAATCGGTGAACGCATCGAAGGTGCTGTGGACTTGGTCATTGAAGCCGATGATTATGTAGCTTCTATCCAACCAGACAAGACCATTGAAACTCGCTATGAACAAGGCGTAATGGTCTCTATGGTTGATGCCGAAGGAAAACTCATCCCAGAACAAGGAGCTGGTAGCCGTTCTGTCAATACTTGTCCAGTTGTGATCCGTAAAGGATTGGATATCGATAAGATCATGATGCACTTATCTGATCATTTCAACTCTTGGAACTACCGCCAAGGGGAATACTATTAAGAAACAGAAAAAAGCATTCTATTTGGGATGCTCGGATTGAAGACAAAGTTATCTTAGAAACTTTCCTTAGGTGAGTACGGACGTCAGCGAACTTCTACGAAGTTCCATGACTTAGTTTTGGACCTAAGGTTCCAAAACTCCCGTGTGCTAGAAACAATTTTGTTTCTAGCACTTTTCTCACGGCGGAAAGTTTCAGTGTATATTGTATGAACTTGATGATATTTATCATTTTAATTTTTTTCAGCATTCCTTAACCTGTCTTATGTAAAAATCAGATTGTCAAAATTTTAAAGCATTCCATTTGGGATGCTTTTTTTGTGGAAGGATAAAAGATGATATAATGGAGGCAAACAATGTTCCATTAGAAGAGGAGTTAGTATGATCTCCAGAAAAGCATTTATCGATAAAAGTCAAATCAGGTAGGTTTTTTTCCTTCAACATCCAAATCCCATGGTGGACGTACAATAACTTCAAGTCATTAGTTTGGAGAAAAAGGCTCTCTGAGGAGCAACTCTATCAGATCTTTCTTTTACTTTGTAGAGAGGTAGAAGACCGGCAAATGCAAGCGGTAGCGGATAAGAGAAAGTATCAGACCGGATTTTATGTAGCTGTATGCAATGGTCGCGAGTTTCGCTTTGAGTTTTCTTTTAAAAAGAATCAAGAACTAAGAGTTTATAATTTATTTGAGACCGTCAATGGTCGTAAGAAACTCACCCTGATGGATCTGCTTGATTACATAATGGATTGACGATATATAGAAACAATAAGGGTTCACTACAGATTGATAAAAGAAAGAGTGGTTCTATGATTTCAAGAGATGAATTTTTTTAGAAAGAATCAACCAAGAGGGCTTCTCATTTAGCATTGAAATCCCGCGCAGAAATTTTTCGGATTTTACATCATTGGTTCGGAGAAGAAGAATTTCAGAAGAAGACCTCTATCAGCTGTTTTATAACTATTGTCAAGAACTAGAAAATTGTCTGAAAGAAGCAGGGGAGAAACGACGCTTGCTCTTCAATAAAGTTTCCAGTTAGCCCTGTTCATGATAAATATAAAAACGAAAATTTGATACAGTGGCACCCAACGGACGCCAATTTCGCTTTGAGTTTGTCTTTAGCAATGACAATCGTTTAAAAGTTTATCACATGATCGAAACTGTTAATGGTCGTAGGAGAAAAACTCCAATGGAAATACTGATGGACTTAGTCGATGCTTTATAGTTTATACAGATTTCAGAGCTTGAGAATTGTAAAATGACTTCCGTTCAAATCATAAAAAAACTAGAGTATGCGCTCTAGTTTTTTGGTTGTTGATGGGTGATGTTCTTTCCCCAAGGGATGAGATTTTCTTTTTTCTCTTTGATCCGTTGGATATTGTCCTTGTGACGAAGAATGATCAAGGTTGCTAGGGCCAAGACAATGACTGTAAAAAGCGGATCATAGCTATGCAAGATCCATCCAGTCAAAGGAAGAAGGAGGACCGATAAAATGGCGAGTAGCGCAACGGTAACACTCGAAAACGAAATCATACTGGTTAAATAAAGGCTGGCTACAAAATAAACAGCTAAAATGAGTAGCAGGATAGGCGAGAAACCAAGTAAGACACCAGCACTCGTCGCCACTGCTTTTCCACCCTTGAATCCAGCAAAAAAATTGGGAAAGTGTGTCCCCAAATACAGCTAAGAGACCAAAGACCATCGGCGAGATCCCTGAATTCCAAAAGAAAGTCGGAAGGAGAACGGCCAAAGTTCCTTTCAAGAAATCAATCGCAAAGACAATGATTCCCAGCTTTCTTCCCTAAAATCCGAAAAGGTATTGGTCGTTCCAGTATTGCCCGAGCCATGTTCCCGTAAATTAATATGGAAAAAAAGATTTTTCCCAATCCATAATCCCGAAGGAATGGAGCCTAACAGATAGGCTAAAAATTAAAACACTTATTTCTTTTTATCATACTCTCATTATATCAAAAAAGCCATCGATAGAAAAAAAGCAAATTTTCTGGAGTTCAAGTGTGACATCTGAAGAAAGTGTCCCAGCCAACATTTTTTTACTGGAATGTGAAATCTCCATATAGAGAAAAAAATTTTTGCAAAAATTTCCTAAAAAAACTGTAATATAGAAAAGATGAACAAACAGGAGGTTCCTTGTGGCAAAAAAGGAAATCAATATTAATAATTATAATGACGATGCCATTCAGGTACTAGAAGGGTTGGATGCAGTCCGTAAACGTCCAGGGATGTATATCGGATCGACCGATGGAAATGGCTTGCATCACATGGTCTGGGAGATCGTGGATAATGCGGTCGATGAAGCCTTGTCTGGCTTTGGATCACAAATCGATGTAACGATTAATAAAGATGGTTCGCTATCGGTAGAAGACCAGGGACGTGGGATGCCGACCGGGATGCATGCTATGGGAAAACCAACCGTTGAGGTCATCTTTACCGTCCTCCATGCTGGAGGGAAGTTTGGTCAAGGAGGCTATAAGACATCCGGAGGTCTTCACGGAGTGGGATCTTCTGTCGTCAATGCCCTTTCTAGCTGGCTAGAGGTAGAAATTACTCGTGATGGAGCTGTCTATAAGCAACGTTTTGAAGATGGGGAAAACCAGTTACAACACTCGAGAAAGATTGGCTCTGCTCCCAAGTCTAAGACAGGGACCAAGGTCACCTTCATGCCAGATCCAACCATCTTTTCAACGACAGATTTCAAATTTAATACCATTGCTGAGCGGATCAAAGAATCAGCCTTCTTGCTGAAGGACGTGACGCTGACGCTGACCGATCTCCGTAAGGAAGAAGACAACCATGTGGCCTTTCATTATGAAAATGGTGTCCAAGATTTCGTAGAGTACTTGAACGAAGACAAGGAAACTTTGACACCTGTTCTCTACTTTAGTGGCGAATCAGATGGTTTTCAGGTAGAAGTGGCCATGCAATACAATGATGGCTACTCAGATAATATCTTGTCCTTCGTTAATAATGTCCGCACCAAAAGATGGGGAACCCACGAGACAGGGTCTGAAGACAGCCATTACCAAGGCTATGAATGACTATGCAAGAAAGACGGGTCTTCTCAAAGAAAAAGACAAGAACCTAGAGGGATCAGACTATCGTGAAGGTTTGTCTGCTGTTCTTTCGATCTTGGTTCCAGAAGCTCATTTGCAGTTTGAAGGACAAACCAAAGACAAATTAGGAAGTCCCTTGGCTCGTCCAGTCGTCGATAGCATTGTTTCTGATAAATTGACCTTCTTCCTCATGGAAAAATGGAGAATTGGCTTCTAATCTCATTCGTAAGGCTATAAAAGGCCCGGGATGCGCGTGAAGCCGCTCGAAAAGCGCGGGATGAAAGCCGAAATGGCAAGAAGAGCAAAAAAGGACAAGGGACTTTTTGTCTGGTAAATTGACACCAGCCCAGTCTAAAAAAATCCTAAGAAAAAAACGAACTTTATCTAGTCGAAGGAGACTCAGCCGGCGGTTCTGCCAAACAAGGACAGGGATCGGAAGTTCCAAGCGATTCTTCCCCTTCGTGGGAAGGTGCTCAATACTGAGAAGGCCAATATGAGTGATATCCTCAAAAACGAGGAAATCAACACCATGATCTACACCATCGGTGCTGGAGTTGGGGCAGATTTCTCTGTGGAAGATGCTAACTACGATAAGATCATCATCATGACCGATGCGGATACGGATGGTGCCCACATTCAAACCCTCCTCTTAACCTTCTTCTATCGCTATATGCGCCCTTTGGTAGAAGCAGGGCATGTCTACATTGCACTTCCTCCTCTTTATAAGATGTCGAAAGGCAAAGGCAAGAAAGAAGAAGTAGCCTATGCTTGGACAGATAGCGAATTAGAAGAGTTGCGTCGGACCTTTGGCCGTGGAGCAACCCTTCAACGTTACAAAGGGTTGGGGGAAATGAATGCAGATCAGCTTTGGGAAACGACCATGAATCCAGAAACTCGTACCTTGATCCGTGTTACCATTGATGATTTAGCGCGTGCAGAACGCCGTGTCTCTGTCCTTATGGGAGATAAGGCTGCATCACGTCGTCAATGGATTGAGGATAACGTTAAGTTTACCTTAGAAGAAAATACAGTTTTTTAATCACTTTCTACTATAAAGTAAATAAGCTGGGATGTAGAAATGGTAAGGAATCGACATGAGAACTGATACAGAAATGATGAATCTGATTTTGCAGATAGCTGAGTCCTTACAAGTGGAAGCAGTGGCCTTATCCGGTTCGCGAGCCAATCCTCGGGCACCCAAAGACGAGTTTCAAGATTATGATGTGGTCTATATTGTTGATGATCTGGAAGACCTGATTTCAGATTTATCCTGGTTGGATCAGTACGGAAATCGACTCATCGAACAGCACAACCGACTGGGACATCGTCGTCTGTATCTCATGCTCTTTGAAGACGGCAACCGTATCGATTTGACCCTCTGTCCCAAGGAGTATATCCAAGAGTGGGTGGATAGCGAAGCAAATTTTGAAGTTATAAAAGACGACAAAGGCTTGTTTGAAGCCTATCAGCCTAATTCCAAGCGCTACTGGACTTGTCCTCCTACTGAAGAGGAATTTGCAGCCACCTGCAATGAATTTTGGTGGGTATCGGCTTATATCGTAAAGGCCATTCGAAGAAATCAGCTTATCTATGCGACCGACCACCTCTATGGCATTTGTCAGCAAGAACTTCTCAAGGTCTTAGCTTGGCAGGTGACAAGCGATAGAGGAGCAGTTGATATCGGAAAGAACTACAAGTACCTCTTCCAGTATCTACCAGCCGGGCAAGAGAAGGAGTTCTCAGCACTGCTTGATTTATCTAGTATCGATAAAATCACTCAGTCTTTATTTGCTACCATGGGGCTATTCAATCGAGAAGCTCAAATTCTGGCTCAAAAGATGGGATTTGCCTATAATCAGGAAGTGGCTGAGAAGATGATAGCTTATGCTAAAGAGAAACTTTCTAATCGTTAATGAATCTATTTTAAACTAAAAAAAGGATCCTTTGGTTGCTTGTGGTAACCGATTGCCTTTTTCTACAAAAGACTACTCAACATTCTTTGAAAGGAGTTGAACACGCCCTGAGTGCTGTGTGAAAAAGATAAATTTCTAATTTTCACTTTGTATTTTAAGGGCTTTGTATCTTATGTCTAATATTCAAAATATGTCCCTGGAGGACATCATGGGGAGCGCTTTGGTCGCTACTCCAAATACATTATTCAAGAACGGGCTCTTCCTGATATTCGGGATGGCTTGAAACCTGTTCAACGGCGGATTCTTTATTCTATGAATAAGGATGGCAATACCCATGACAAAGGGCTACCGCAAGTCTGCCAAGTCTGTCAGGGAAATATCATGAGAATTTTCCACCCTCACGGGGACATTTCTATCTATGATGCCATGGTCCGCATGTCTCAAGACTGGAAAGAACCGTGAGATCCTAGTTGAAATGCATGGAAACAATGGTTCCATGGACGGTGATCCACCAGCGGCCATGCGTTATACCGAGGCGCGCTTGTCTGAAATTGCGGGTTATCTTTTGCAAGATATCGAAAAGAATACAGTGCCATTTGCCTGGAACTTTGACGATACAGAAAAAGAGCCAACGGTTTTGCCGGCAGCCTTTCCAAACCTCTTGGTCAATGGAGCTACAGGGATTTCAGCTGGTTACGCGACAGATATTCCGCCACATAACCTTGCTGAAGTCATCGATGCCGTGGTCTACATGATCGACCATCCATCTGCCAAGGTAGACAAACTCATGGAGTTTTCTACCTGGACCTGATTTCCCGACTGGTGCCATTATCCAAGGGCGGGATGAGATCAAGAAAGCCTATGAAACTGGTAAGGGCCGGGTGGTTGTCCGCTCTAAAACTGAGATCGAGCAGCTCAAAGGCGGTAAGCAACAAATCGTTGTCACCGAGATTCCTTATGAGATCAACAAGGCAGTCTTGGTCAAGAAGATCGACGATGTCCGTGTTAACAACAAGGTGGCAGGTATCGCTGAAGTTCGGGATGAGTCTGACCGAGATGGTCTTCGAATTGCCATTGAGCTCAAAAAAGATGCCAATGCAGATTTGATTTTGAACTACTTGTTCAAGTATACAGACTTGCAGGTCAACTACAACTTCAATATGGTGGCGATTGACAACTATACCCCTCGTCAAGTGGGGATTGTGCCGATTCTCTCTAGCTACATTGCACACCGTCGGGATATCATTGTCGCTCGCTCGCGCTTTGATAAGGAAAAGGCAGAACGACGCCTCCACATCGTAGAGGGCTTGATCCGCGTCATTTCTATCCTCGATGAAGTCATCGCCTTGATCCGTGCTTCTGATAATAAGGCAGATGCTAAAGAAAACCTCAAGGTCAGCTACGATTTCACGGAAGAACAAGCAGAAGCTATCGTCACCTTGCAATTGTACCGCTTGACCAATACGGATATCGTGACCTTGGAAGAAGAGCATGCCAGTCTCAAGGAGCAAATCGCGACCTTGGCAGCCATCATTGGGGATGAACGGACTATGTTTAACCTCATGAAGAAGGAATTGCGTGAAGTCAAGAAACTCTTTGGCAATCCGCGGCGTAGTGAGTTGCAAGACACTGCTAAAACGATTGAGATCGATACAGCCAGTCTCATTGTTGAAGAGGGAAACCTTCGTCAGCGTGACCCGTGCGGGTTACATTAAACGGACCTCTCCTCGTTCCTTCAATGCGTCGACAGTGGAAGAAGTCGGTAAGCGAGACGATGACGAGTTGATTTTTGTAGAGCCTGCTAAGACCACTCAGCATCTCTTACTCTTTACCAACTTGGGGAATGCCATTTATCGACCAATTCACGAATTGACAGATACCAAGTGGAAGGATATCGGAGAGCACCTCAGTCAGACCTTGACCAATTTTGAGCAAGAGGAAGAAATTCTCTTTGCGGAGATTGTGGATCAGTTTGAAGGAGTAACCTACTTTGCGGCAACTCAACAAGGACAAATCAAGCGCTTTGAACGCAAGGAATTGAGCCCATGGCGGACTTATCGTTCTAAATCGACTAAGTATGCTAAGCTAAAAGACCAAGACGACCGTATCGTAGCAGTTGCGCCAGTTGTCCTTGAAGACATCATGATCATTACTAAAAATGGGTATGGGTTGCGCTTCAATATTGAGGAGGTCCCTGTCGTAGGAGCCAAAGCAGCAGGGGTCAAAGCCATTAACCTCAAAGACGGAGATCAAGTTGCTGCCGCCTTTAAGTCGACAACTCCAAGCATGTACATTCTGACTCAACGAGGCAGTCTCAAACGGATGTTACAAGACGATATTCCTGTGACCAGTCGGGCCAAACGGGGACTACAGGTCTTGCGTGAGTTGAAAAATAAACCACACCGTGTCTTTAAGGCAGGTCCAGTCTTTACGGACCAGGGAGATTTTGATCTCTTTACGAGCCAAGAAGAAGTGGCAGAACAAGATCAAATCCTTCAGATCACTTCCACAACAGGTCAGGTGACAGAAGTTGATTTGACACAATTAAGCATTTCTGAAAGAACAAGCAATGGATCCTTTGTCAACGATACCATTTCGGATCAAGAAGTTTTTTCAGCTACTATCAAATAAAAGAAATTGTCGGTCCGTTCTAGGACTGACTTTCTTTGAAAATAAATTTTCTGAAAATTGAAAATTTCGCTTGAAATTCTCATGAAATGGTGTACAATAGTGTACATAGATTGAGAAACTGAATCGACCTGCAGCAGATCGACAAGGAATAGAAAAAATTAAAAGGAGCACTATCATGACAGTATCACTTGATTGGGAAAACCTTGGCTTTTCATATATGAAATTACCTTATCGCTATTTGGCACATTATCGCAATGGAGCTTGGGAAAAAGGGGAATTGACAGAAGATGCGACCTTGCATTTGTCCGAATCTTCTCCAAGTTTGCATTACGGTCAGCAGGCCTTTGAAGGGTTGAAAAGCCTACCGTACAAAAAGATGGAAGCGTCCAATTGTTCCGTCCAGATCAAAACGCTAAACGTTTGCAACGCACAGCAGATCGTTTGTTGATGCCTCAAGTTCCAACGGATATGTTTGTGGATGCTTGTAAGGCAGTTGTAAAAGCAAATGAAGAGTATGTTCCACCATATGGTACAGGAGCTACCCTTTACCTTCGTCCTCTTTTGATCGGGGTTGGTGATATTATTGGTGTGCATCCAGCAGATGAGTATATCTTTACCATCTTTGCCATGCCTGTCGGTAACTACTTTAAAGGTGGTTTGGTTCCAACGAACTTCTTGATTCAAGATGAGTATGACCGTGCTGCTCCAAATGGTACTGGGGCTGCAAAAGTTGGTGGGAACTACGCAGCTAGTATGTTGCCAGGTAAGATTGCGCATGATCGTAACTTCTCTGACGTGATTTATCTCGATCCAGCGACTCACACCAAGATTGAAGAAGTTGGTTCTGCAAACTTCTTTGGTATCACTGCTAATAACGAATTTGTGACACCATTGAGCCCTTCTATCTTGCCATCTATTACTAAGTACTCTTTGCTTTACCTAGCAGAAAACCGTCTTGGTATGACACCAATTGAAGGGGATGTCTTTATCGATGAGTTGGATCGCTTTGTAGAAGCAGGAGCTTGTGGTACCGCAGCTGTCATCTCTCCGATCGGAGGTGTTCAACACAGGGGATGACTTCCATGTCTTTCTATTCTGAAACAAGTAGGACCTGTCACACGGAAAGCTCTATGACGAGTTGACCGGTATCCAATTTGGCGATGTCGAAGCGCCAGAAGGATGGATTGTCAAAGTCGATTAAACCGAAAGCATCTGAGATCAAAAGTGTCCAGGCTTCAATGAGAACAAGTCTTAACGAAAAGACGCAGTAGCTAATCGTTCTCTTCATTCGCTTTTAGGAATAGAAGAGTGCCGAATGACCTTTTCGGGGGTGGGAGAAAGAAGGAATTTCTAACTAAATTCTTTCTGACCCACTCCCTTTTTCTCTTGCGTCATCAAGAGAATTTTTTTGTAAAAATAGAAAAAAAGTGAAAAGAGGGTTGAAATGAGTAAAAAAGATAAGAAAATTGAGATTCAAATCGTTGATAGTAAAGTAACCGTCGGAAAAGACACTTTTGATGGATTCACTTTGTCCATTGGAAAGAAAACGATTGGTGAAATTGCAGACATGGCTGGTCAATTTGCCATTATCAAAAATGGAAATGTGGATTCTCTTTACAAAAAACTTGAAAAAAAGCCGTTGAAATTTTTGATAGAAAATTATAATTTGAATAAATAAGGGCTTGCAATCATAATAAATCAATGGTATAATAGATCCTGTTGATTTATATGGAGAGATAGCGAAGAGGCTAAACGCGGCGGACTGTAAATCCGCTCCTTCGGGTTCGGGGGTTCGAATCCCTCTCTCTCCATTTCATTCATGGGGTATAGCCAAGCGGTAAGGCAAGGGACTTTGACTCCCTCATGCGTTGGTTCGAATCCAGCTACCCCAGTTCTTAGGTAATATCAGATAAGTGATAAAATATCTATCCAGGTATTTTATTTCTTTATAGGATGAGTCGTTAAAGATTGTAGTTGATCTCATTGCGAGTGCTTGCTTAGGAAAAATAATTATAAGTATGTCAAGTTTTAGAAAACTTGATTGTTGGAGGATTTTTTAGATGAATGAATTTGAAGATTTGCTAAACAGTGTTAGCCAAGTTGAACCAGGTGACGTTGTTACTGCTGAAGTATTGACAGTTGACGCGAACCAAGCTAACGTTGCAATCTCTGGAACTGGTGTCGAAGGTGTCTTGACTCTTCGCGAATTGACAAACGATCGTGATGCTGACATCAACGACTTGGTAAAACCAGGTGAAACACTTGAATTGCTTGTTCTTCGTCAAGTAGTTGGTAAAGATACTGATACAGTAACTTACCTTGTATCTAAAAAACGTTTGGAAGCTCGCAAAGCATGGGACAAATTGGTTGGACGTGAAGAAGAAGTTGTTACTGTTAAAGGAACTCGCGCTGTTAAGGGCGGACTTTCAGTAAATTTGAAGGACTTCGTGGATTTATTCCAGCTTCAATGCTTGATACTCGTTTTGTACGTAACACTGAACGTTTCGTAGGTCAAGAATTTGATGCTAAAATCAAAGAAGTAGATCCAAAAAGAAAACCGCTTTATCCTTTCACGTCGTGAAGTTGTTGAAAGCTGAATCAGCTGCAGCACGCGCAGAAGTATTTGGTAAATTGAACGTTGGTGATGTCGTAACTGGTAAAGTTGCACGTATCACAAGCTTCAGTGCCTTTCATCGACCTTGGTGGTGTTGATGGATTGGTTCACTTGACAGAATTGTCACACGAACGCAACGTATCACCTAAATCAGTTGTAACTGTTGGTGAAGAAATCCAAGTGAAAGTTCTTGACTTGAACGAAGAAGAAGGTCGTGTATCACTTTCATTGAAAGCTACAACACCCTGGACCTTGGGATGGCGTTGAACAAAAATTGGCTGCTGGTGATGTTATCGAAGGAACTGTTAAACGTTTGACTGACTTCGGTGCATTCGTTGAAGTATTGCCAGGTATCGACGGACTTGTACACATCTCACAAATTTCACACAAACGTGTTGAAAATCCAAAAAGATGTTCTTAAAGTTGGACAGAAGTAACTGTTAAAGTTCTTGAAGTAAATGCTGCAGATGAACGTGTATCACTTTCTATCAAAAGCTCTTGAAGAACGTCCAGCTCAAGAAGAAGGCGAAAAACAAGAAAAACGTCAATCTCGCCCACGTCGTCCAAAACAAGAAAAACGCGACTTTGATCTTCCAGAAACTCAAACTGGATTCTCAATGGCTGACTTGTTTGGCGATATCGAATTGTAATATTCAAAAAGCAGCTCTCGGTAGCTTTTTACTTATAAAATTCTCGAGAATTTGATATACTGTAACAGTTGCCACCCTTAGTGTAATGGATATCACGTAAGATTCCGGTTCTTGAGATGGGGGTTCGATTCCCTCAGGGTGGATGATTCATAACGAGGCTCCTCGGAGTCTTTTTTGCTCTTTCTTGGAGGAACATGCAATGACAGTAAAATTAATCGCCCATACCTTGATTGAGAAAGACGGGAAGTATCTGCTTATCAAACGCTCGAAAATAAAGCGAGGTCTCCCTAATGTCTATCCATCTTATTGGGATATTCCAGGTGGAAGTGTGGAAGAGAATGAATTGCCCAGAGAGGCTGCTCTACGTGAGGCTATTGAGGAGGTTAATCAAAAGCTTCGGATTAATAAGATTATCCACGAAGATAGTCAATTTGATGCCAGCAAAGATACTGTCTTTACACGCCTAGTTTATGCTGGCGAGATTTTGGAAGAGCGTGATTTTATATTAGATCCAGAAGAGCATACAGACTTTAAATGGATTTCTTCTTTGAAAGACATAGAGAGCAATCTCGTTGTGCCTTATTTGCTTGAAATCCTTGCTGACAAATCCAAATAAAAGCAGCTAAAAAAACATCCCTTTTCAATAAGGAGATGATTTTTTCTTAGTTTTTAGAAGCTTCTTGGAATTCAGGGTTTTTCCATGCTTCATCAATGATTGCTTGCAATTCATCAGCAGAAGCTTTCATTTTTTGTTGTTCTGCATCGTTCAATGGGATGTTCACTGGACGTACAATACCGTGTGCTCCTACGATGGCAGGTTGACCGATAAAGACGTTACTAACTCCATATTGACCTTCTTGGAATACAGAAAGTGGAAGTACTGCATTTTTCATCATCAAGGATTGCTTTAGTGATACGAGCAAGGGCAACAGCGATACCGTAGTATGTAGCACCTTTTTTGTTGATGATGGTGTAAGCAGCATCACGAACACCTTCGAACAATTCAATCAATTCAGTTTCTTGAACGTTTTGAGTGTCTTTAAGGAATTCTTCAAGGTTTACACCAGCGATGTTAGCGTGTGACCATACAGCGAATTCTGAGTCACCATGTTCACCCATGATGTGAGGCGTGTACTGAACGAGCATCAACGTCCAATTTTTTTCAGCCAAAGTGCTTGACGGAAACGAGCTGAGTCAAGAGAAGTACCAGAACCGATAACGCGTTCTTTAGGGAATCCAGAGAATTTCCATGTAGAGTATGTCAACACGTCAACTGGGTTAGCAGCTACGAGGAAGATTCCGTTAAATCCTGATTCAACAACTTGTGTTACGATTGATTTGTTGATCGCAAGGTTTTTACCAACAAGATCAAGACGAGTTTCACCTGGTTTTTGAGGAGCACCTGCAGTAATTACAACAAGGTCAGCATCCGCACAGTCAGCGTACTCAGCCGCATAGATCTTCTTAGGTGAAGTGAAGGCAAGGGCGTGGCTAAGGTCAAGCGCATCTCCGACAGCTTTTTCGTGCAATTGAGGAATTTCGATAATTCCAAGCTCTTGTGCAATTCCTTGGTTGACAAGTGCAAAAGCATAAGATGAACCTACGGCACCGTCACCGACAAGGATAACTTTTTTGTGTTGTTTAGTCAAATCCATGAGTCTAAACGTCTCCTTCATTTTTTTTTGAGATAGATTCTCATACGATCTTCATTCTACCACTTTTGAAAGTCTTTGTCATCTGAAACAGTATGAATCCTTGATGTAAACGTTTTTACGTTTGTGTTCCTAAGAAGAAAAAAATAGGCTAAAATGTGTTATAATAGTATGGTGAATTAAGTAAAGAGGCATTTTTTTTGAATGCAGGATAATAATCTAATTGATGTGAATTTAACATCAGAAATGAAGACGAGTTTTATCGATTATGCCATGAGTGTTATCGTTGCTCGTGCCCTCCCTGATGTTCGGGATGGTTTAAAACCCGTTCACCGTCGTATTTTGTACGGAATGAATGAATTGGGTGTTTCGCCAGATAAACCACATAAGAAGTCAGCCCGTATCACAGGGGATGTTATGGGTAAATACCACCCACACGGGGATTACTCTATTTATGAAGCCATGGTTCGGATGGCGCAATGGTGGAGCTATCGCTATATGCTAGTGGACGGCCATGGGAACTTTGGTTCTATGGACGGAGATGGGGCCGCTGCACAACGGTATACCGAAGCCCGTATGAGCAAGATCGCACTTGAGATGTTGCGGGATATCAATAAGAATACAGTTGATTTTGCAGATAACTATGATGCCAGTGAGCGGGAGCCCATGGTGCTACCAGCACGCTTCCCTAACCTTCTTGTGAATGGAGCTACAGGGATTGCCGTTGGGATGGCAACCAATATTCCTCCACACAATTTGGGAGAAACCATTGATGCAGTGAAGCTGATGATGGACAATCCTGAAGTGACCACTCGTGAACTCATGGAAGTGCTGCCTGGTCCAGATTTTCCAACCGGAGCCTTGGTCATGGGGAAATCAGGTATTCATAAGGCCTATGAAACAGGGAAGGTTCAATTGTTCTTCGTTCTCGTACAGAGATTGAAGTAACCAAGAGTGGCCGTGAACGGATTGTTGTCACTGAGTTCCCTTATATGGTCAATAAAACCAAGGTGCACGAGCACATCGTTCGCTTGGTGCAAGAAAAACGGATCGAAGGGATTACAGCTGTACGTGATGAATCAAACCGTGAAGGGGTTCGTTTTGTGATTGAGGTCCGCCGAGATGCTTCGGCTAACGTTATTTTGAACAACCTCTTTAAGATGACACAAATGCAAACCAATTTTGGTTTCAATATGTTGGCGATCCAAAATGGTGTTCCAAAGATTCTTTCTCTTCGACAAATTTTAGGGGCTTATATTGAGCACCAGAAAGAAGTGGTGACTCGACGGACCATCTTTGATAAAGAAAAAGCGGAAGCACGTGCCCATATCTTAGAAGGTTTGCTCATTGCCTTGGATCACATCGATGAAGTGATCCGGATCATCCGCAATAGCCGGACAGACGCTGAAGCACAAGCTGAATTGATGGCGAAGTTCAAGCTCTCTGAACGTCAAAGCCAAGCCATTTTGGACATGCGTCTTCGTCGTTTGACCGGTTTGGAACGAGACAAGATCCAAAGTGAATACGATGATTTGGTTGCCTTGATTGCTGATTTGGCTGATATTTTGGCGAAACCAGAACGTGTGGCGACCATCATCAAGGAAGAATTGGAAGAAGTCAAACGCAAGTTTGGCGATGCTCGCCGAACTGAGTTGATGATCGGAGAAGTCCTTTCTCTTGAAGATGAGGACTTGATTGAAGAAACAGATGTCTTGATCACCCTTTCTAACAAAGGCTACATCAAACGTTTGGATCAAGCGGAATTTACCGCTCAAAAACGTGGTGGACGTGGGGTCCAAGGAACTGGTGTCAAAGATGATGACTTTGTCCGTGAACTGGTCTCTACGAGCACCCATGATCACTTGCTCTTCTTTACCAATAAGGGGCGTGTCTATCGTCTGAAAGGTTATGAGATTCCAGAATATGGCCGGACAGCTAAAGGATTACCAATCGTCAACCTCTTAAAATTGGACGAAGGTGAATCGATTCAAACCATTATCAATGTGGAGCAAGACCGCAGTGATAAAGCTTATCTCTTCTTTACGACGCGACAAGGTTTGGTCAAGCGGACCAATGTAGCTGAATTTTCAAATATTCGTCAGAACGGTCTCAAAGCTCTGAATCTGCGCGATGAGGATGAATTGATCAATGTCTTCCTTACGGATGGCAATGCTGACGTCATTATCGGTACCAAGTATGGTTATTCTGTCCGCTTTAACGAGGCTGTGGTCCGCAATATGGGTCGTTCTGCCACAGGTGTACGTGGTGTGAATCTCCGCGAAGGAGACAAGGTTGTTGGGGCTAGTGTCGTTACGGATCAAGATGAAGTATTGATCATCACTGAAAAAGGGTATGGTAAGCGGACAATGGCTGGCGAATACCCAACCAAAAGGCCGTGGCGGTAAAGGAATCAAAGACAGCCAATATTACAGAGAAAAAATGGTCCGTTTAGCTGGTCTTTTTAACCGTTAAAGGGGATGAAGATCTGATGATCATTACCGATACAGGAGTTATGATCCGGACAGGTGTGGCTGACATATCTCTCAAACTGGGTCGTTCGACTCAGGGTGTGAAAGTCATGAGACTGGATCAGGATGCGAAAATTGTGACCTTTACAACTGTCCAGCCTGATGAAAAAGATGAAGAAGTAGTGGAAGAAAACGAATAGATAAGGGGACAGCATGTCACGCAAAAGAAAAAAGAAAAAGAGTTTACGCAATACTCTTATCAACATCGTTGCAACACTTTTGATTATTCTCTCGCTTCTCTTGATTTTCAATGCTCCGATCCGAAACATGATTATGGTTTGGCATACCAACCAATACCAGGTTAGCAAGGTCGATAAAAAAACCATTGATAAGAATAAAGAAGTGAAGACGAGCTTTGATTTCCAACATGTCCAGTCACTTTCGACGGAAGCAGTCATCAATGCCCAATGGCAAGCTCAAAAACTACCAGTAATTGGGGGAATTTCGATTCCTGAATTAAACATGAACCTTCCGATCTTTAAGGGGCTTGAAAATGTAGCCCTCTACTACGGAGCAGGGACCATGAAGGAAAACCAAGTCATGGGGCAAGGCAATTATTCTCTTGCTAGTCACCATGTATTTGGCCTAACTGGAGCAAATGCCATGTTATTCTCACCGTTAGAGAAAGCCAAGGCAGGAATGAAGATCTACATCACGGACAAAGAAAAAATCTATACTTATGTCATCTCGTCTGTTGAGACAGTGACTCCAGACCGTGTAGATGTTATTCAAGATCGTGAAGGCGTCAATGAGATCACCTTGGTGACCTGTGAGGATGCTGCAGCGACTTACCGTACGATTGTAAAAGGAAATTTGGAAACCTCTGTTGACTATGACAAAGGCTCCAAAAGACATCCTGGATTCATTCAGCAAGTCTTATAATCAAATGCAACTTTAAGAAAATAAAGCCCGAGACAGAAATGTCTGGGCTTTTTCTATGTAGGAAGCTAGGAGAAATTCTTGTAAAATTGTAAGAGATTGGTAATATAATGTAAGGAACTTGTCATAATATTGAGGGAAAATCAGTATATAATAGAGGAGAAAGAGTATGATAAGGAGGTAGAATAGTGACAAAAGAGCGAATTTTATCATCTCTTGCATCATTTCTATAATCTCTTAGTAAATGATTTTCCACGAAATGGTTTAATTACGAAAGGAATCTACGAAGTAGAGCAGGTCTACCAAGCTTTAGAGGCCATTCCTCAGAGCCAGGAGTACTTGATTCGCTGTGAAATTCAACAGTTTTTAAAGGAGCTTGAACAAGTTCAAACAGGTTATCAGATCCGCTTTAATAAAGATGAAGTCTTAGTGTTAGATGATTTGAAACAAGAAATCGCCTGTAAATAATGAAAGGTTGTCGTTTTCTTCATTTATTACGAATTAATAAGTGAGGAGGAAATTATGTACGACATATCATTTATTGAACCATCTTTGCTTCCTAGAGAACGTTTGGTTTCTGAAGGGGTAGATAAGCTGAGTCATCAAGAATTGTTATCCATTCTCTTACGGACAGGCAATAAGCAAAAAAGCGTTTATGAGATTGCACAAGGTCTCTTTGAGTTCGGTTAATAGTTTAAAGGAGTTAAGTCAATTAACCCTAGAGGAGCTACAGGAAATCTCAGGCATTGGCCGGGTGAAGGCCATCGAACTTCAGGCTGTGATTGAGTTTGGACGAAGGATTCATAAAGATGAATTAATGAGTTCTGAACAGATCATGAGCAGCCAGAAATTGGCCCATAAAATTCAACAGGAAATCGGCCATAAGAAACAGGAGCACCTGGTTGCCCTCTATTTGAAATACGCAGAAATGAAATTATTCATCAACAGACCATATTTTATTGGAACCGTGAATCGAAGTATTGCGGAGCCACGTGAAATCCTGCATTATGCACTGAAAGCACATGGCAACCTCTATCATCTTGGCTCACAATCATCCATCTGGTGCCGTATTTCCCAGTAAAAAATGATGATGAAGTAACGCATCGAGTCTTTAGAGGCCTGTGAGTGATGGGCTTTAACCCTATTGGATCACTTGATTGTATCTGAAGAAAACTATTATAGTTACCGTGAAGAGACAGATTATTTGGTATAAAAAAAGAGTGGGACAGAAATCGGTAATTCGTTAGAATTCGATTTCGTCGTCCCACCTCGCACTGATTGAGTAGGGGCTGTAAAAGCTGATGAAATCAGCGTAGTGAGACCCACTCAACCACTGCGTCTTGCTCGACAATCCAAAAAAATGATTGAGAGGCTAGGGACTTTTTGTCCCAGCCTCTTTTCTTGATTAATGTATAAAGTCTTTATTCTTCGTTTTTTTCGCATGAAATAAAGGGTGTTTGCAATTCACTGGTGAGATCGACATATTGGACGACGACGTCTTTAGGGACTGTCAGATGCACCGGTAGAAAAGCTGAGAATTCCCTTTGACACCAGCATCTACCAAAAGGCTAGCCACTTCTTGAGCTTTGACACTTGGGAACAGTTAGGATGGCTGTTTGAATGCCTTCTTGTTTGAGCTTTTCTTTGATGGTGGAAATACCGTAAATGGGAATTCCGTCCTTACTTTTGGTATTGATCAGCTCATGATCGTCTAGATCAAACGCCATGACAATTTTCATCTTATTGCGTTCATGGAAGCGATAGTTGAGAAGCGCACTTCCCATATTTCCGATCCCCACAATAGCGACATTGGTAATAGCATTGTCATTTAACAGATCGGCAAAGAAGTTCATCAGTTTATTTACGTCATAACCAAATCCCCGTCTTCCTAATTCACCAAAATAAGAAAAATCTCGGCGAACAGTAGCAGAGTCAATCCCAATTGCATCAGCAATTTGCTTGGAATTTGCGCGCTCTATTTTTTCAGAGTTAAAGCGTTTAAAAATTCGGTAGTAGAGCGATAAGCGCTTTGCTGTTGCGCGTGGAATTGGAGTATTTTTATCATGTTTCACAATATCACAACCTTTCCCTCTTATTGTATAGGAAGATTGTGAAAAAATCAACTATCTAGAGCGGTTTTTAAAAAATATTTTTGTCTAAAGAAAAAGCTGATGGCGATGGAGGTTCCATCAGCATCAGCTTAGTTTTCAGCTTGTTCTACCTTTTTCAAAAAAGCATAGAGTCCATCGACTCGTCCTGTATAGGGTAGCTTTTCCCCCTTGTATTCAATGGATACGATTGAGTAAGAGTCAGGCAGGGTTACACAGCCTGAAAAAGCTAGGATACAGGCTGCAAGGTCAGGATAAGTAGTCGTTCGTTCTACTTGGTAAGCATCGATATAAGTTAGGGTTACCATATTAGGCCTCTGTGTTTGTTGAAAATTTCTCTTTCGACAAGACTATCCATTAGAAATAAAATTTTTTTGTTGGATAATGTCATTTTCTGGATTTTTAAAAGATATTAACCAGGCGAAGCCCAGACTTGTCTGTAATATTGATCTTAAAAACCTGTCAAATCTTTATTGAAAAATGATTTTTAAGTAGGAAGCCTTCATCACTATTTGGAACAGCTTCGAGCAAACGATTTAACTCGTAATTTCCAACTTTTGTAACAGCGAATGTATTGTCACGTAAGGTATATTTTTTTAACATTTGGGTGTAGACTATAGGTATATTTGCAGTCTTTCAATGAAACACTTGTTTCAAAAAGCCATATTGTTCTCCTATGATAAAAATTTCTTTAAGTTTTTGAGAGGAAGTCTTGAACCTCCTCTACGGTATTGAGTTCTGAAAAAAACTAATTCGAAGGGATTCTTTTTAGGCGTGAGCTATCTTTTCCATAGAGCGCCTCAAGGACATGGCTGGGTTGAACTGTACCAGCGGTACAAGCAGAACCTGTAGAGACAGAAATTCCAGCAAGATCGAGTCGCATCAGTAAAACGTCATTTTGGACACCCGGAAAGCCAAGGTTCCAAACAAATGGAAGATGATCGTCATTCGCATTTACGTAGTAGTCGTAGTCTGCTAAACCATTGACTAGTTCTTGGCCGAGTTTTTGAACCTGGTTGAAATTTTCTTCTTGATGAAGTGTAGCTTGCTGAAGCGCGGTTGCCATACCTACAATAGAAATGAGATTTTCCGTGCTGGCTCTCATCTTGCTTTCCTGATCCCCGCCATGGATAAGATTATCAAAAATCTGGGGACGGCTGCATAAAAGGAAACCGACGCCCTTTAGGGTCCATGGAATTTGTGGGCAGAAGCACTGAGAAAATCAATTCCCAACTCTTCAGGATAGACAGGGACCTTTCCGATTGCTTGGACAGCATCAACGTGAAAGGCAGCTGGATGATCTTTTAAGAGTTCTCCGATTTCTTTAATCGGTAGAAGATCGCCTGTCTCGTTATTGGCAAACATGGTAGAGACAAGAATGGTATCCGGTCTAAGAGCCGCCTTGATATCACTAGCCTGAATGCGTCCATCTCTTGGTTGGACGATCGTAACTTCAAATCCGAAACGTTCTACAAGATATTCGATGGGTTCAAGAACCGCATGGTGTTCCAAAGCGGTCGTAATGATGTGTTTGCCATCTGCTTGGTGTTTCAAGCAGTAGCCTTTTATAACGGTATTATTACTTTCTGATCCACCTGAAGTGAAGAAAATACGATTTGGAAGAGTATGGAGAGACTGAGCAATTTGCTCGCGAGATTCTCGGAGAAGTTTACTAGCCATCCGTCCATGAGCATGAAGGCTCGATGGATTTCCAAAAGTGGTCTTCATAGTTTCAGACATTTTATCAATGACTTCAGGTAGAAGGGGAGTTGTTGCGGCATTATCAAAATATATCACATTAAGACCTTATTTCTTATGGTAGGCAAATAGAGGACTAACAGGTTTTCTTTCTTGAATGCGAACAATAGCTTCAGCGATCAGTTCGCTAGCTGTCAGATAGTTAATATTTTTTGGTGTTGGTCCATTTGGAGCAACAGAATCGGTTACTAAGATTTCTTTGATCGGAGCTTGGTCTAATAATTCAACAGCTCCTTTTACAAATAAACCATGGCTTGATACAGCATAAATTTCAGTAGCACCTTCGCGTTCGACGATTTTCGCGGCTTCTGAGAATGTCTTACCAGTATTGAGGATATCGTCAATCAAGATCGCTTTCTTATCTTTGACATCCCCGATAATATAGCCATAATCACGGTTTGCATCATCTTGCTCGTAATCAATGATCGCAATCGGTGCATCAAGATATTCAGCTAAACTACGAGCCCGTTTGACACCTGAGTTTTTAGGGACTGACGACGACGACATCAGGACCAGTTAGACCTTTATTGATGTAGTGCTCTGCAAAAGAGTGGAATGGTAAAGAGGTTATCCACGGCAATATCGAAGAAACCTTGAACCTGCACTGCATGGAGATCCAGTGTGACGACGCGATCCACCCCAGCTTTGACCAACATGTTTGCGACGAGTTTAGCAGTGATTGGTTCACGAGGAGCAGCAGTCCGGTCTTGGCGAGCATAACCGAAGTAAGGCATGACCACATTGACAGTATTTGCGCTGGCCCGTTGGCAAGCATCTACCATAATTAACAGTTCCATCAAGTGATTGTTGACAGGGAAACTGGTTGATTGAATGATATAAATATCATATCCACGAACACTTTCCTCAATATTGACTTGGATTTCACCATCTGAGAATTGACGGGATGAAATTTTCCCAAGTGGAACCCCAGCATGATCCGCGATTTTTTGCGCAATCTCTGGATTTGAATTGAGAGAGAAGAGCTTCATATTTTTTTTATCTGACATGTGATTCCAACCTCATTTAGATTTTTTTGATCTTAGCACTATTTTTTAGCAAAAAAATTTTGCGATAATTTCAGCTATTTTACAATCTTTCCGCCAATCTGGCGATTTTATTTTTTGCAGCTTTGTAGACGATTCCATGCTCTTTGATGAACTGATGGAAATTTTCTTCCTGCTCAGCGGTTTCGACCTCGATTTCTAATTCATAATCTTCAGTGTCTAGATAGAGACTGTGGTCTAGTGCCACCAATCCTGCAGCTGTTTCTTTTTTTCGAATCGTTCTGTTGTAAAGGCTTCCCCAGACAGCGAGTTGCTCAACAGAGATTTCTTTAGAGATTAAGAGGTTTTTGATTTCTCCGTCAGGAAACTGTTGGTGTTGAAAGGATCGCCTCGGTTTCTTCTGGGCTGAGGTCTTTGATTGTACTCGAAAATGGCCAACTGCCTCAGGGACTTTGAGAGTCAACTCAGCCTGATCTGTGAAAGTACGCACCCGCAAGGCCATTTTTTTCCTTACGGATGAGCTGGTCAGGGTGTATCGATATAGTGATTGGTTTGGACAACCAATTCTGTATCATCAAAAAAAGTGGAAGGAGGATTGGTATTCCTCCTTGTCTATAAGGTTTTTGTATTCAATTTCTAAATGGTTCATTTTGTGGTCCTTTGCTTTTTTTCGAAAGCGATTCATGATATAATAAGAGATGTGTTTATTGTATACAAAAAAATGGTTCAGATTACAAGGTGGTAGGATGGCAATTGATTGGGAAAAACTTCTTAGATCCGTATATCCAAGCAGTTGGGGAATTAAAAAAATCAAACTGCGTGGGATTCGTAAAAGCAATATCGTAAGCAACAAAAGCATTCTCAATCGAGTTTGTCACAGGGTCGTGTTAAACCGATTGAGAGTATCCGTGAAAAAGATGATCCGAAGAAATATTTCTGAAGAAAAATCTGGCTCAGGATATGCAAGATATTGCTGGTCTTCGTATCATGGTTCAGTTTCGTGGATGACGTCGAAGAGATCCTAGAGGTTCTGAGACAACGGCAGGATATGCGCGTGGTCCAAGAGCGAGACTACATCCGCCACAAGAAATCAAGTGGCTACCGGAGTTACCACGTCGTGGTCGAGTATCCGGTCGATACTATTGATGGAAATGAAACGATCTTAGCAGAGATTCAAATTCGGACCTTTGTCCATGAATTTTTTTGGGCAACCATTGAACACTCGCTCAATTATAAATATAAAGGGAGACTTTCCAGACGAGATCAAAAAAACGCTTAGAGACGACAGCAAACCTGGCCTATCTCTTGGATGAAGAGATGGGGGCAATTCAGGGATGCGATTCAGGAGGCTCAAGCCCTGTTTGATCCACTTCATCGTAAGTTAAATGATGGCGTTGGAAATAGTGATGACACAGATGAAGACTACAGGTAAAAAAGTATCCATTATTCGCAATCGCAAGCGTCAAAGTGAAGAGGTTTTTCAGCAATTGCGCTATAAGCTTCGGAAAAATAATTTTATTTTGACGGAGAAGCACCCGGATATTGTGATTTCAATTGGTGGCGATGGGATGTTGCTATCAGCCTTTCACAAGTATGAACACCAGTTGGATCGGGTGCGATTTGTTGGCGTCCATACCGGACACTTAGGATTCTATACGGATTACTTAGACAGTGAAATCGATAAGCTGGTTGAGAATTTAAAATATGATACAGGAGCTAAGGTTTCTTACCCTATTTTGAATGTCAAGATTACTTTCGACAATGGGGAAACCCGTACCATGAGAGCTTTGAACGAAGCGACGATTAAGAGAAGCGACCGGACCATGGTTGCCGATCTCACGATTAATGGAGTGGATTTTGAGCGCTTCAGAGGAGACGGGATTACCGTTTCGACTCCGACAGGAAGTACGGCTTACAACAAATCCTTAGGAGGAGCAGTCCTTCACCCGACTATTGAGGCGCTACAGATCGCTGAGATCGCCAGTCTCAACAACCGTGTTTATCGTACCTTGGGTTCTTCTGTCATTGTCCCTAAAAAGGATAAGATTGAGATTACACCGACGAGACCTGGCTTCCACATTATCTCTGTTGATAATTCAACCTATTCTTACCGCAATATTGCAAAGGTAGAATATCAGATTGACAACCATAAGATTAATTTTGTGGCAAGTTCCAGTCACACCAGCTTCTGGAATCGGGTCAAGGATGCCTTTATCGGAGATGATAGAGAATGAGATTTGAATTCATTGTCGATGAGCATGTCAAGGTCAAGACCTTCCTGAAAAAGCATGAGGTTTCTAAGGGCCTCTTAGCAAAGATTAAGTTTCGTGGTGGCCAGATCCTTGTCAATGGACGTCCGGAGAATGCAATTTATTTGTTGGATATTGGGGATCGCTTGGTCATTGATATTCCAGCAGAAGAAGGGTTCGAAACCCTAAAACCCATGGATCGGCCTTTTGGATATTTTGTTTGAAGATGATCATTTTTTGGTCTTAAACAAACCCTTTGGGATTGCTTCTATTCCAAGTGCGATTCATTCCAATACCTTAGCCAATTTTGTAAAAGGCTACTATGTGAAGCAGGGCTACGAGAACCAGCAGGTTCACATTGTCACTCGCCTGGACAAGGATACTAGTGGCGTCATGCTCTTTGCCAAACATGGTTATGCTCATGCTCGATTAGATAAGCAATTGCAGTCTAAAACGATTCAGAAACGCTATTATGCCTTGGTCAAGGGATCTGGGAAGCTTGATCCTGTCGGAGAGATTATTGCTCCGATTGCGCGTGATGAAGATTCAATTATCACCCGCAAGGTAGCTAAAGGTGGCAAGTATGCTCATACTAGCTACCAGGTTGTTCAATCTTTTGGTGATATTCACCTAGTGGATATTCAGTTACACACAGGTCGAACCCACCAGATCCGCGTTCATTTTTCCCATATTGGTTTTCCGCTCTTGGGAGATGATCTTTATGGCGGGAGTTTAGAAGACGGCATTGAGCGTCAGGCCCTTCATTGTCATCGTCTATCCTATTATCATCCATTTCTAGAGGAAGAATTGGCCATAGAAAGTCCACTACCTCCAGATTTCCAAGCTGTATTAACACAGCTTCAAACAAGTTATTAATTATTAAAAGGAGTAAAAACTCATGGAAGTTTTCGAAAATCTCAAAAGCCAACCTCGTTGGTAAGAATGCACGTATTGTATTACCAGAAGGTGAAGAACCTCGTATCCTCCAAGCGACAAAACGCATTGTGAACGAGACAGAAGTAACCCCTGTATTGCTTGGTAATCCGGATAAAAATTCGGATTTATCTTGAAATCGAAGGGGTTTTTGGATGGATATGAAGTCATCGATCCTCATTCTTATCCAGGTTTTTGAAGAAATGGTAGCTTCCTTGGTAGAACGTCGTAAGGGCAAAAATGACAGAAGAAGAAGCGCGTCAAGTCTTGAAAGACGATGTTAACTATTTTGGTGTCATGTTGGTACACATGGGAATTGTTGATGGTATGGTTTCTGGTGCGATTCACTCAACAGCCGCAACTGTTCGTCCGGCCTTACAAATTATCAAAACTCGTCCAAATGTAAAACGGACTTCAGGGGCTTTCCTTATGGTTCGTGGATCTGAACGCTACTTGTTCGGGGACTGTGCCATCAACATCAATCCAGATGCTGAAGGATTAGCCGAAATTGCCATCAACTCAGCTATCACAGCCAAGATGTTTGGAATTGATCCAAAAATTGCTATGTTGAGCTATTCAACAAAAGGATCTGGTTTCGGCGAAAGTGTTGATAAGGTTGTCGAAGCGACTAAGCTTGCCCATGAACTTCGTCCAGACCTTGAAATTGACGGGGAATTGCAATTTGACGCAGCCTTTGTCCCTGCAACTGCAGCCTTGAAGGCTCCAGGAAGCAAGGTGGCAGGTCAAGCCAATGTCTTTATCTTCCCTGGTATTGAGGCAGGTAACATTGGGTACAAGATGGCAGAACGCCTTGGTGGCTTTGCAGCGGTAGGTCCAGTATTGCAAGGGTTGAACAAACCAGTCAATGACCTCTCTCGTGGATGTAATGCAGATGACGTCTATAAATTAACCTTGATTACGGCTGCTCAAGCTGTGGAGCAATAAGAAATACATTTAGAGAGTGGGACAGAAATTGGTAATTCGTTAGAATTCGATTTCGTCTTCCCATCTCCGCACAGTTGAGTAGGGCTGAAAAAGCTGATGAAATCAGCGTAGTAGAGCCCACTCAACCACTGCGTCTTGCTTGACAATCCAAAAACAATTGAGAGGCTAGGACTTTTGTCCCAGCCTTTTTTTCTTTATAAAATCAGAATTTCTAAACTCTAACTCATTCTGTGGTATACTAGGAATATGTTAGATTTAAAAGATTACGGGATTACCATGTGGAAGGAGGGAAAAATCGCCTCTTTTCGAGAAAAGTTATTAGCCTGGTATGATGCCCATAAACGGGATCTTCCCTGGAGAAGGACCCAGGATCCTTATAAAATTTGGATCTCAGAAATTATGCTCCAGCAGACACGTGTCGATACGGTTATTCCTTATTATGAGCGTTTTTTAGATTGGTTTCCGACGGTCGCTGATTTGGCTCAAGCTCCTGAAGAAAAACTCTTAAAAGCTTGGGAAGGCTTGGGGTATTACTCACGTGTCCGCAATATGCAGAAAGCTGCCCAGCAGATAATGGAAAATCACGGAGGAGTGTTTCCATCAAGTTATGAGGAAATATCTAAACTCAAGGGAATTGGGCCTTATACAGCTGGCGCCATTGCTAGTATTGCCTTTGGATTACCAGAGCCAGCAGTGGATGGCAATGTCATGCGTGTTCTAGCCCGCTTGTTTGAGGTGGACTACGATATCGGAATTCCTACCAATCGCAAGATTTTTCAAGCCATGATGGTAATCTTGATCGATCCGGTTCGTCCTGGTGATTTCAATCAGGCTTTGATGGATTTGGGATCCGATATTGAATCGCCAGTCAATCCACGGCCGGAAGAAAGTCCTGTAAAAGAGTTTAGCGCGGCTTATCAACATGGAACCATGGATCGTTATCCCATTAAGGCTCCTAAGAAGAAACCTGTACCTGTCTATCTCACAGCCTTTATTATCAAGGATAGTCAAGGGCGCTACTTGCTGGAGAAAAATGAGCGAGAAGGGCTTTTATCAGGTTTTTGGCATTTCCCTTTGATCGAAGTGGATAGCCTGTCTGAAAACCTAGGCCAATTATCTCTACTGGATGGGCAGGGTCATGCAGAAGTCAACCCAGAAATTCTTTCCTTTGAACAGGACTATGACTTGGCCATTGATTGGCAAGACAGATCGTATCCTATCGTCCAGCATGTCTTTTCGCATCGCAAATGGCAGGTTCAGATCCGATTCGGCCTTGTAAAAGAAGGAGAACAGCCAGCAAGTGAATCGACTGTTTGGTTAACACCAGAAGAATTTTCGGACTATCCTTTTGCTAAACCCCAGCAAAAGATTTGGACGACTTTTACGGAAAATGAAAATAGAGAGTGGGACAGAAATCGGTAATTCGTTAGAATTCAATTTCGTCGTCCCACCTCCGCACAGTTGAGTAGGGCTGTAAAAGCTGATGAAATCAGCGTAGTAGAGCCCACTCAACCACTGCGTCTTGCTCGACAATCCAAAAACAATTGAGAGGCTAGGACTTTTGTCCCAGCCTCAATTTTTTTATAGATGAGCGAATGCTTTGATTTCTTCTTCAGACATAGATGAGTCGCAACGAACACTGACTTCACCGGCTTCGACATGTAAAAATCCTGGGACAGTTGGGATGCCGTAAGTTGAGCGGAAGGCTTGTAATGCGTCTAGCTGACTTGGTTCTTCACTATTGATGAAGTAGATATGAGCTTTTGTTTCAGCTACGACAGTTGCCAACTTAGCAGCGAACTTCCGGCAGTAAGGACAAGTCTTGCGTCCGATAAAGAAGGTTGCTGTTTCTTTTTGATCGATCGCTTCTTGCGCACGCGCGACAGTTGTGACTTCAAGATCTTTAATATCTTCTAAAAATTGTTCCATGAGATTACCTCGCTTTCTTCTAAGTCTAGTATGCCATATTTTCTATAAAATCGCTGGTATTTGCTACGAAAGAAAGAGAGAGTGGGACAGAAATCGGTAATTCGTTAGAATTCGATTTCGTCGTCCCACCTCCGCACAGTTGAGTGGGGCTGTAAAGCTGATAAAATCAGCGTAGTAGAAACCCACTCAACCACTGCGTCTTGCTCGACAATCAAAAAAATAATTGAGAGGCTAGGGACTTTTTGTCCCAGCCTCGTGTTTTTAACCTACAAAAGCATTGATTTCTGCTTCGATATTTGCAATTTTTTTCTTTAGCATCTGCTTCAGATTCACCAACTGTAGCGATGTAGAATTTGATTTTTGGTTCTGTACCTGAAGGACGAACGGCAAACCATGAATCATCAGCCAAGATGTATTTAAGAACGTTGCTTGGAGGAGTTGTCAATTTTTCAACGCCGTCAGCAGTAGTAGCTGTTTGTTCCAAGAAGTCTTCTGTCTTAGCAATGTCTGTATTGTTAAATTGTTTAGGAGCATTACCACGGAATTTATCCATGATTTTCTTGATTTCAGCAGCCCCGTCCACACCTGAAAGGGTAACAGAGATGGTTTTTTCCTGCGAAGTAGCCGTATTGTTTGTAGATTTCTTCGATACCATCTGCCAAAGTCATACCACGTGAGCGGTAGTAAGCTGCGATTTCAGCAACGATAAGAACAGCTTGGATAGCGTCTTTGTCACGTACGAATGGTTTGATGAGGTAACCGAAGCTTTCTTCGAAACCAAGCATGTAAGTGTGGTTGTGTTGTGTTTCAAATTCATGAATTTTTTCACCGATAAATTTGAAACCAGTCAAGACGTTAAACATTGTTGCGCCGTAGCTTTCTGCAATCTTAGTCACCAACTCAGTTGATACGATGGATTTACAGAGGGCAGCATTTGCAGGAAGTGTACCAGCTGTTTTGTGAGCTTCAAGAATGTATTTAGCAATGATCGCTCCGATTTGGTTACCAGAAAGGTTGAGGTAAGAACCATCTGGTTGGCGGATTTCTACACCAAGACGGTCAGCATCTGGGTCAGTTGCAACCAATACATCAGCGTCTACTTTGCGACCAAGTTCTTCAGCAAGAGCAAAGGCAGCTTGGTTTTCAGGGTTTGGAGATTTAACAGTTGAGAAGTCAGCATCTGGAACAGCTTGAGCTTCAACAACTTGAACAGCTTCAAATCCAGCTTGGGCAAGAGCACGACGAGCCAACATTTCACCAGTACCATGAAGTGGAGTGTAGACAATCTTCATGTCACGACCGTATTCATTGATCAAGTCTTGGTTGATGTTAACGCCTTTCACTTCTTTCAAGTATTCAGCGTCGACATTTTCACCGATAACTTCGATGAGACCGCTAGCCTTGCTTTCTTCAAGGTCAGCCAATTTTACAGTGAAAGGATTTTCGATAGCACGGATGTAATCTGTCAATGCATCAGCATCTGCAGGTGGCATTTGTCCACCGTCTTCACCATAAACCTTATATCCGTTAAATGGAGCAGGGGTTGTGGCTAGCTGTTACCATGATACCAGCAAATGTGTGGAGGTGACGAACAGCAAATGACAATTCAGGTGTTGGACGAAGACTTTCAAATACATAAGATTTGATACCATGTGCAGCCAAAACTTGAGCAGATTCAAAGGCAAACTCAGGAGAAAGTGACGGCTGTCGTAGGGCGATCGCAACACCGCGTTTCTTCGCTTCCTCACCTTTTGAGTCGATTAATTGAGCCAACCCTTCAGTAGCTTGGCGAACAACATAGATATTAATACGGTTAGTACCAGCACCGATTAATCCACGCATACCAGCTGTACCGAATTCAAGGTTGGTATAGAAGGCATCTTCTTTTGTTTTTTCATCCATTGCGACCAACTCATCACGAAGGTAAGCTGGTAATTCAGCAAAAGTCGAGCCATTTTTGGTAGTTTTTCTTGATAGGTCATGCAAGCGTCTCCTTTTTGCTTATAATTTAATCGCTTACATTATAGCAAATTTTTTCAGAAAATTCTAGCGATAATTGTAAATCTTTTCAAAAAAATAGAGCTAATTCACCATCAAAAAAAGCCAAGATAAATTGGTCTTGGCTTGAAAGGTTATTTTAATTTTTCAAGAGATGGAACGACTGCACTGGTAATGAGTACTGTCGCAATGACTTCGATGATTGAGTTAGTAGAGACAATCAAGGCTAGAAATGTTGAATTCCCCCCTCCAAAAGCTGTTACCAAAGAAGAAAGTAAATCCCACTTAGAACGAAAACAGTATTGGTCATAGAGCCGACAATTCCAGCGATCATAAGTCCTGTACGATTGCGGATCCAGCGATAGACGAAGTAAGGGGTTACCCCGATGAGAATCCGAGGGACTATGGCAATGATAAGGGAGTAGAGATTCCCGTGAGGGACAAAGGGACTAAAGAGATAGCTGGCTGGTGTTAAAACCAAAGGTATTCATGAGTGAGACTAAAGAGTCCCATGAGAGTCCTAAGATAGCTCCAATCCGTGGACCGTAGATGATAGAGGCGATCACGACAGGAATGTGAACCAAGGTTGGTTTGAATTCCTGATGGAACAAATTGCAGAAATGAAGGATGTCACAAAGTGAATGGTGATCATCACCGCAAAAAAAGATGGCAATTCGTGAAATAGAAGATGACTTTTCTCATAAACAATTCTCCTTAACAGCTTCAACAATAGTTTCTACAGTCGCTAGAGCTCCAGAACCTTTGTCCCCACAAGCAAGAACAGCATCACGAGGTTGGATAATCTGGTAACCATAGTCTTGTAAGAGTTTTAGATTTCGTTGGGTAGCAGGATGTTCTAGCATTTTTGTATTCATAGCAGGGGCCAGTAATTTTTTAGTTCTTTGTGGCAAGGCTAGAGCTGTGCTTGTGACCATATTATCTGCCAGTCCCATAGCCAATTTAGCAATGGTATTGGCACTGGCTGGCGCGACAAGAAAAAGGTCAGTTTCTTTCCCAATGTCGATGTGCTCGATCCGCTGTGGATCGTCTTCCATCATAACATCTAACTCCACTTGATTCGTTGAAAGAACTTGCAAGGTTAAAGGGGGGATAAATTTTTGGGCTGAAGGAGTCATGAGGACCTTCACTTCAAATCCCAATTTGGTTAGTTGGCTGGTAATGTCAGCCGCTTTATAGGCGGAAATACTACCGGTAACCGCTAAAGTAATGTGTGTCATATGTTCCTTTTTATTTGATATAACGTAGGATAGCCTCTGCGATTTCTGTCTTCGTAGAAGCTTCTAGGACCTGTTCATCTGTCACTAGATAGGCTTGATGCTGGCCGTTCTGAATCTTGGTCAGATCATTGGCAACGATCATGCTGGCATGATTTTTAACCAGGCTTTCACGCGCTACCTGGATCAACTCTTCAGAAGAAACGTCGACTAAAAGCTTAAAGCCGATCAGTTGAATAGCAGGGTTCCATTCTTTGACGAGCGAGATAATCTTGGGATTTTTCTTTAGAAAGAGTACTTGGTATTCCTCTTTGGAAGAAATTTTTCGCTTTCCTGATTTTTCTCGATGGATAAAAGGTATGAAGGTCTTGAGCTTTCTCAACTTCATCAAGGCCTGTCATGTAAACAGGTGTGTAGTCTGAAACTGCCATAGCGTGAATCAAAACCTGATGTTGAGGGACTTCCGTTTTCATTTGTGTGAGAAGTTCTTCGACATTCTGGATCAATAGAAGTCGAAGCTGTGGGTGAGGATCAGGTTTAAGAGCGGTAGGCGTTGTGATCAAGGTCACCTGATGTCCCTTAGCAAGAGCCATTTCTGTAAGGATTTTCCCTAGGCTCCCGGTGGAATGATTGGTGATCGAACGAACACTATCAATGGCTTCGCTCGTCCCACCTGATGTAATTAAAAATATGCATATGCTTATTTTACACAAAAAAGATACGTAAGTAAAGTTCTGAAGCTATTAGGATTAACTATGTATAGCCATAAAATTTAGATAAAAAAACGAACGTTCGATTCAAAAGGTGGAAAAAAACCATGTTATTTTTCGCGAATTTTTAGGGTATAATAGATCTATCAAATATAAAGGGTCCCTTATGAAAACAGATATCGAAATTGCTCAAAGCATTGAACTCCAACCGATTGTGGACGTTGTTAAGAAAAATTGGTTTGGTTGACGATGATCTTGAATTGTATGGAAAAATACAAGGCAAAATTGAGCTTTGATAAGATTCGTGAAGTTGAGAAAAAAATCCAGTAGGAAAAACTTATCTTAGTCACTGCGATCAACCCAACTCCAGCTGGAGAGGAAATCAACCATCACCATTGGTCTAGCAGATGCTTTGAATAAAATCGGTAAAAAAACCATGATTGCCATTCGCGAACCTTCTTTGGGTCCAGTTATGGGGATTAAAGGTGGTGCTGCTGGTGGTGGCTATGCCCAAGTTCTACCGATGGAAGACATCAACCTTCATTTCACAGGGGATATGCATGCGATCACAACGGCTAATAATGCCCTCTCAGCATTGATTGATAATCATTTGCATCAAGGAAATGAGCTAGGTATTGACCAACGTCGGATTATCTGGAAACGGGTAGTGGACTTGAATGACCGCGCTCTTCGTCATGTTTCTGTCGGTCTTGGCGGTCCTTTAAATGGGATTCCGCGTGAAGACGGTTTTGATATTACCGTTGCTTCTGAGATCATGGCCATCCTTTGCTTGGCGACAGATATTGAAGATTTGAAACGTCGTTTGGCCAACATCGTGATTGGTTACCGTTATGATCGTAGTCAGTTTATGTCCGTGATTTGGAAGTGGAAGGGGCTCTTGCCTTGATCCTCAAAGATGCGATTAAGCCAAACTTGGTTCAAACCATCTATGGAACACCTGCCTTTGTTCACGGTGGTCCATTTGCCAATATCGCCCATGGATGTAACTCTGTATTAGCAACGACGACAGCTCTTCATTTAGCTGACTATACGATTACAGAAGCTGGTTTTGGGGGCTGACCTTGGCGCTGAAAAAAATTCCTCGATATTAAAACTCCAAACTTACCTACATCACCAGATGCAGTCGTAATCGTAGCGACACTCCGTGCTCTTAAGATGAACGGTGGAGTGACCAAGGATGCTTTGACTGAAGAAAATGTAGAAGCTGTTCGTGCTGGTTTTGCCAACTTAAAACGTCACGTTGAAAATATCCGTAAGTTTGGCATTCCTGCATTGGTTGCCATCAATGAATTTATCACAGATACAGAAGCAGAAATTGCTGCTTTGAAAGAATTGTGTGCTGAAATTGATGTTCCGGTTGAGCTTGCGAGTGTATGGGCGAATGGTGCGGACGGTGGAGTTGACCTTGCTGAAACCTTGGTTAAAACCATCGAAACAAGTCCAGCTAACTACACACGTCTGTACGATAACAACCTTTCTGTAGAAGAAAAAATTGAAAAGATTGTTACCGAAATTTACCGCGGTACGAAGGTGAATTTTTGAGAAGAAAAGCCAAGACACAAATTGCTCAAATCGTGAAAAAAATGGTTGGGATAAGTTGCCAATCTGTATGGCCAAAAACACAATATAGCTTCTCTGATAATCCAAATGCCTTGGGAGCTCCTGAAAACTTTGAAATCACTATCCGTGAAGTGGTTCCAAAATTGGGAGCAGGCTTTATTGTCGCTTTGACTGGGGGATGTCATGACCATGCCTGGTTTACCAAAACGTCCAGCTGCTTTGAATATGGATGTGTCTGCTGATGGAACAGCCATCGGTTTGTTCTAATAGCTAGATATCTAAAAAAACAACTTCTGTTCAAATGAGCAGAAGTTGTTTTTGATCTTATTAATCAATCATTATTCAGTAAGGAGTTGGTACCTGATTTTTCGATAGATTATGATGAGCTGTAGGGGTCATGGGAATCCAGATAAAGGGGTTCGCAGAGAATGACCCCCATGTAGCCAGTGTGAGGAATAATCCACAGAACGAGAAAAATTTTTCCAAACAATTCAATAAAACTGGATATGAGTGGGGTTAATTTTTTTACCCATTCCCTGTAGGGCATTTCTCAGGATGATGAGACTCGCCAAAAATAGGATAAAAAGCAAGAGCTGATCTGGAGATAAAGACTGGCATTTGCAATGAGATCAGGATTTGTCGAGCCGGAAATAAAAGCTGGTTATAGACGGACTTGTGAAGAATAGAAGAGCGACAACCAAGACAGACCAAACCCAAGAAAGAAGGTTGGCAATGGTAACGCCTTTTTTTGATCCGCTGGGATTGCTCTGCGCCAAAAATTCTGCGAGATAAAAGGTTGTGATACTTGAGGCGATAGCTGTAATCAGTAAAACGGCAAAGGACATGATGCGACGAGGCTGCGACCTGTGCACTGATAATGGTTGTTCCAAGCTGATTAATAGCGGATTGGAGGATAACCGTTCCGATCGAAACGATGGAAGTCATGAGGGCCCATGGCAAGAGCCCTGACTTAGCAGATCCTGATAAAGCTCCTTGTCCCAAACAAAATCCTTGCGATGCGGGGAGCAGAAAAGGGACCTTCTTACGAATATAGAGAGACAAAGAAGGGCCGAAATACCCTGAGCAATAATGGTTGCAATTCCCAGCAGATTGAACTCCAAGATGAAGTTGGGTAATAAAAATAAAGATCGAGAAGAATATTGAGAATGGCAGCGATAATCAGGAAGTAGAGTGCTGCTAGACTATCGCCAACCGCTCTAAGAAGTCCAGCGCAAAGATTATAGGCAAAGGTCACAGCCACACCATTGACAATGGTAGCGATATAGAGATAAGACTGAGACACAATGGCTGATGGGGTCCCTAAAAACTGGAGCAGGGGATAAAGTCCGACAGCGCCAATGAAGATCACGAAGAGACTGAGGATGCAACCAATAATAGCAGTTGCGGCGACTGATTTTCGTAATTGGTCTTCGTTTTTAGCCCCATAATTTCTCGCGATAATAATCCCCATCCCATTGCCAACACCGACAGCAAATCCAACAATCAAATCAAAAATAGCAGAGGTTGCCCCAATCGCGGCCAAAGATTTTTGACCTAAAAAACGCCCTACAATCATGACATCTGAGGTATTGTAGAGTTGTTGGAAGATATTGGATAAAAGAATAGGAAAAGGCAAAAACTCAAAAGAGCGGGTAAAATAGGACCATCTATGAGATCTACACGTTGAATTCTTTTCATAGTGTCATTATACCAACTTCAGTAACCAGCGACAAGCATCGGTAGTTGAATCCCCTTACATTTTTTGGTATAATCAGGGCAGAAAAGGAGGCTTTTATGAGCTTAACCAGCCAATTAATCACGGAAACGTTCCCAGATCTGGACAAGGTCGAGAGGCTGAATATCGAGGCATTTCCAGAAGAAGAGCGAGTTCCTTTGTCGGAATACCTGAGTTATACGGACAATGACGATGCTAATTTTTTTGCTTTTTATAACGAAGAAGAATTTGTAGGATTTGCTTTTTCTATCTATAATCAGAAAGTTTTTTATGTTAGCTTCTTTGCCATTATGCCCCACCTACGTAGCCACGGTTATGGTCAAGAAATCATTGAAAAATTGGTAGAATTTTACCAAAGAACCATGATTCTTGAAGTGGAACGTTTAGATGAAGAATGTGACAATCTAGAGCAACGTCAGTCTCGGATGGATTTCTATAAGCGTAATGGTTTTAAAACTGCTAATGCTTTTTTAGAATACGAAGGACTGAGCTTTGAAATTCTCTATCGGGGTGATCACTTTGACGAAGAGGCTTATCGCGATATTTTCCGTAAACTGCAGGAAGAAAATTATTTCGATTTCCGCATTAAATATAGACGCTTTAGTGACCACTAGACAAGAAAGAGGCTGGGACAAAAGTCCTAGCCTCTCAATTATTTTTGGATTGTCGAGCAAGACGCAGTGGTTGAGTGGGCTCTACTACGCTGATTTCATCAGCTTTTACAGCCCTACTCAACTGTGCGGAGGTGGGACGACAAAATCGAATTCTAACGAATTACCGATTTCTGTCCCACTCTCTTTAGTTTAGATATTTAATGAAGAACTCAATCAGTTTCATGATTTGTGTAAAGAACCAAGGCAGAAATAGAAAAGCTAGGAAGGTAACATGCCATTTCCAATAAAGTGAAACCAAGCCAACGGTTTCTCGAATCCAAGCGGATGGGAGATAGTAAAAAGATGTTCTTGAACCGATACTTCGACCAGGTATTTTCAATCGTCTCATAAAGACACCTGCACGGAGCGCGTGAAATGAATTGGTTACTACAAGGACTCGCTTGCCAAGCCCCTCTTCTTCAAGGAGACGCTTGCTAAAGGTCAGGTTTTCAAAAGTAGTACGAGAGCGATTCTCGATGAGAATGGCGTCCTCTGGAACCCCATGTTCCATTAAGTATCTGGCCATAGCTTCCGCCTCAGCGATCAGTTCATCTGACCCTTGGCCACCAGAAACAATCAGCTTTGGTCGTTCCTTGAACTGCTCATAAATGGCCTTTCCCTTCTCAAGACGCTGGGCCAAGAGTGGGGGAACCTTGTCTCCGATCAAACCTGAGCCAAGGATGATGATGGCGTCTGGCTCTTTGCGAACCGGAAAGAGATTGCAAAAGGTCCCATAGGATACATAAGAGAGGTAGAGAAAGGTCATGTAAAACAGGGCAAGGTCAGTCAGATAAATGAGGATGTCATTCCCTGGGAAATAGGGTAGAAAATGAAGTGCCAAAGCTCCGATAATAAACAGCCCATAGAGAAGCGAGAGGAGGTTGGCCAGTCTTTTTCCTTCAAAAGCCATCATTTGACGGCCGTTAAAAAGGAGAAAGATAGATGAGAAAATAATGCTGAGAAAAACGAAGATGGAAATCACAACAAAGACAATAATTGCAATTTGTTGATTAAACCATAGCTCAGTTCGAACGACTAGGAGAAATGCAGAAATCAGTAGAAGAAGTCCTAGGTTTATCGAAAAGAGATAAGCATTGAAAAGCCTTCTGCGATCACTCATAAAGAACAATAAAAAGATAAGAGCTGGAAATAACCAGAATAGATATAGATACATGTTTTGCCCCTCGTAAAATCTTACATCCATTGTACCATAATGACTGATAGAAATAGCGGATTGTTCATGCAAATAAGTTGCTTTCTTCAAATGAATTTGATAAAGTTAAGATTATCGTTTTTTTAAGGAGATCGTATGTTACGAAAAGGTTCCCTGACAGGTTTATTACTGTTTGGTATTTTTTTTGGTGCTGGAAACCTGATTTTCCCACCGGCTCTTGGTGCTTTATCGGGTAATCAATTTTGGCCAGCTATTGCTGGGTTTGTCCTTTCAGGCGTGGGAATTGCCATTGTGACCTTGATTATCGGTACACTTAATCCCAAAGGATATATTGATGAGATTTCTCGTAAGATTTCACCTGTTTTCGCGATTGTATACTTAGTTGCGCTTTATCTTTCGATTGGTCCTTTCTTTGCTATTCCAAGAACGGCGACGGTATCTTTCGAAGTGGGGATAGCCCCCTTATTAGGTGGAATGAATGCCAGTTTAGCACTTTTCATTTTTACCCTGGTCTACTTTTTGCTAGCCTTTCTGATTGCTTTGAATCCATCTAAGATTCTAGATCGGATCGGTCGTATATTGACCCCGATCTTTGCGATTCTCATTTTGATCTTGGTCGTTCTTGGGGCTCTGAAAATACAGTGGACATGCTCCAATGGTGGCCACAAAAAAAGCCTATCAGGCATCTGCCTTTGGGCAAGGATTTTTAGAGGGTACAATACCTTGGATGCCTTGGCATCTGTTGCCTTTAGTGTGATCGCAGTGACTACCTTGAATCAACTTGGATTTTTCAAGTAAGAGAATACATCAAGACTATTTGGTTGGTTGGAATTGTTGTAGCCCTTGGTTTTTAGTGTGCTGTATATCGGTTTAGGATATCTGAGGGAATCATTTTCCTATTCCAGCTTCTGTTATGGCATCTGATAGCAATAAAAGGGGTGTATGTATTATCAGAAGCAACCAAAAGCGATCTTTGGTCCGACTGCTCAGATTTTCCTAGCAGGAATGGTGACGGTAACTTGCTTTACCACAACAGCTGGTTTGATCGTCTCTACCAGTGAATTCTTCCATAGTACTTTCCCTAAGGTTTCTTACAAGGTCTATGCAAGTGTCTTCACTCTGATTGGTTTTGCGATTGCCAACCTTGGCTTGAATACCATTATTGCTTTCTCATTGCCAGTCTTGATGATTCTTTACCCAATCACCATTACCATTGTATTGATTGTGATAGTGAATAAATTTGTGGCTCTTTCAAAACCAGGAATGCAACTGACTATTTTCTTGGCCAGCTTGGTCTCTCTTGCAAGTGTTCTGGCAAGTACCTTTAAAATTTCACTAGTAGAAAAGGGGATTGCTTTACTTCCATTTGCGGCTCAATCTCTTCCATGGTTAGTGCCAGTAGTCATCGGGATTCTTTTATCGCTCGTATTACCAAATAAACAAACGGCAGAAGAATAAGTTATATTAAAAACTCTAAAGGTTTGTGCTTTAGGGGTTTTTCTTTTTTTGAAAAACTAGTATCTAAATCCAAACTTTAGTAAAAAAACATAGCAGAAATTTTTTTATTTTTTTGTCAGTCAATGTTATACTGAATGTAGCATATCAATATACAGGTGAACTATGAATCAATCGTTTTTTTCATTGACAGTTTTTTTCTTGCGGGTATTCTGTCTTTCTTTTCTCCCTGTGTCTTTCCTTTGCTTCCGGTTTATATTGGAATCTTACTAGGAAGTGATCAGGAAAAAGCTATCAATTGTTCAGGGAAAAAAATTCGCTGGCATGGCTTGCTGAAAACCCTTTGTTTTTATTGCAGGTATTTCTGTTATTTTTCCTCCTCATTGGTTTTTGGAGCAGGCTTGCTTGGAAAGATCATGTACACCAATTGGTTCCGTTATCTGATGGGAGCCCTCATCATTATCCTTGGTCTTCATCAAATGGAAGTCTTTCATTTTCATTTTCCTTGAAAAAGCAAAAAAATCAGTAGATTTTTGGAGCCAACAAACAGAAGAATGAATTGTTTTCAGCTTTTCTCCTTGGTCTTGGCTTTAGTTTTGGTTGGACGCCTTGTATTGGTCCAGTATTAGGATCAGTTCTTGCTTTAGCAGCATCAGATGGGCAAGATGCTCTTATGGGAGCTATTTATCTCCTTGTTTATACCTTGGGAATGGCCCTTCCGTTTTTACTGTTGGCCTTAGCATCTAGTCTGGTCCTACCTTACTTTAATCGTCTCAAACCCCATTTGTTATTGCTGAAGAAAATCGGCGGAGCTATCATTATTCTGATGGGAATTCTCTTACTTTTTGGGACAATTGAACAGTTTGTCATCTATCTTTTCATAAATATATCGGAGGTTTAACGCATGATGAAAGGTATTAAATACGCTTGTTTCTCAGTTCTTTCTTTAGCTTTGCTGTCAGCTTGTTCCATGAATCAATCCAGTGAGAGTAGTATGGACAATCAGCCAACAATGAATACAACAACGAATAAGAATGCTTTGGTAGGAAAAGACGCTAGTGACTTTGAACTAAAGGATATGAAGGGGAATACGGTTAAACTTTCAGACTACAAAGGGAAGAAGGTTTATTTGAAATTTTGGGCAACCTGGTGTGGCCCTTGCCGGCAAAGTATGCCTGAACTAGAGAAATTGGTCAAGGATACGGATAGAGACTTTGAAATTCTGACCATTATGGCACCAGGACTCCAAGGTGAAAAAACAGAAGAAGAATTCGTTAAATGGTTTGATCAACAAGATTACAAGTCCGTACCGGTCTTGTACAACCCAGATGGTTCTGCATTTGCAGATTATCAGGTTCGCTCTATTCCTACAGAAGTCTTTATAGACAGTCATGGGAAAATTGGACATGTCCAATTAGGGGCTATTTCAAACGAAGATGCTAAGAAGATCATCAAGGAGTTACAATAAAAAAATGAAGCACGCAGCTTCATTTTTTTCTAGTTTCTTAGTTGCTTGCACCGAAGTGGCATCAGCATCTCCGTGCCCTCCGTCACCATGTCCTCCAGCATCAGAAGCACCAGAAGTTGCATCTGCACTACCGTGTCCACTAGCAGGAGCAAATGGACCGCTTCCGCCAACTAGACGTTGTCCTGTTGTTTGTAGGTACCAGTCCAACCATGGTTTGAAGTTGAAGACAATCTCATTGATACCAGCGTATGAACCATCTTCATAGTACATAGCTTGGTAGTTGTGAGTGTTGATCACGCCTTCAGGAGATCCTGGAACAATAGTCCGAACATAGTCTTGGTTACCGTTACGAAGGGTACCAATCACCCATTCCACGTTTTTCATACGTGCTGGTGGTAGGGAGCCGTGAACGGTTGACATCCGGCTTCCTGATTGAGGTGGCACGCGTTTAGCAAACATGGTATCTGGATCTTGATGGGCATTGTTGTAGTAGAGGAATTGGTTGTTATCATCGGCATAAGTCAATTCAAATGGCATAGCCTTCAAGAACATATCAATTTGGTTAACGGTTAGGATACCGTGGTCGAGTTTGACATAGGTATCGCCAAAAACGGCACCAGTGATTTCAGCTACTTTTTCTACCCAGTCTGGATCGTCAGGATCGACTTCAGTAACAGTTGTAGCGATTGGATGATTACAATCCAAGTCTTCTGGTTCAATTGGTTTTGGTTTTTTCAATTTCGATACAACCTCAACGTATTTCATAAAATTATCCAAGCAGGTTTCAAGGAATTTGACGGTTCCCTCGTTGATGATATTGCCGTTTTCGTCAAAAGCTTCTTTCGCTTTTCCTAGAAGGAATTCATTCCCTGGAAGAGTGTAAGCATTGACACCTGGAGCATCAAGGATCTTACGGAGGTGAACCTGTGCGCGTGAAGTCCCTTGATCATAGTAAGAAGCACCGACGATCATAACCGGTTTGTTTTCAAATGGATGCACCTCGAAAGAGAGCCATTCAAGAACAGACTTGAGAGCAGCAGAGATCGTATGGTTGTGCTCTGGAGTGGCAATGATAACACCATCTGCACGAGTGATTTTGTTATATAAAAGACGCAATTGGAAACTTTCGTCCCATTTCATCTTGGTTAAACATTGGAACTTCGTCGATTTCAAGAACTTCCAATTCAAATTTGATTTTAAATTGGCGGCGAATGAATTCCAAAAGTTTACGGTTATATGATTGATCGTAGTTCGATCCTACAAGTCCAACAAATTTCATTCTTTTCTGTCTCCTATCTTACAAGTTTTCCCAGTCAAATTCTTCAGCATCTTTTCGAAGCAATTCTTGGGCGTTGCGCAATTTGTCTGTGATTTTTTTACAAACACACGGAAATCATTGAAAGATGGCATCTAATTTTTTTGAATGACATCTAAATCCACCAAGTCTCCATTTTGATCAAAGGCTTGCAATGAATGAGAGAGCAAGAATTCATCTGGCAAAACAGTCGCTTTAATTTCTGGAGCATTTAAGATTTGGCGAAGTTGGAGTTGGGCGCGTGAAGATCCCAACGTACCGTATGATGCCCCAGTAATCATGACCGGTTTGTTCAACAATGGGAAGACTCCATATGAGAGCCAAGCGAGTGCACTCATCAAGACTGCTGGAATAGAGTGGTCGTATTCTGGAGTTCCCAATAATGACCCCATCAGCTTCTTCAATTTTTGCAACAATCTCCAAGACAGCTTCAGGCACTTGTTTGTCAGCTGGTTTGTTAAAGACAGGGATATCTTTAATTTCGACCAATTCGATCTCAGCCTTATCAGCAAAAATGTTTTTTTGCATGTATTGAAGCAGTTGACGGTTTTGTAGAACGTTTGGAGTTAGTCCCCACAATCGCAATAAGTTTTATCATGGAAATATTCCTTTCTGATAGGAGAATTATAAATAAGATTGAAGCCCACTTGTATAGGCGATCTTGCCTGATTGAGAAAACCAATAAGGTATCTATACCAGGAAGTGATTCAACAGTGTTGAGGATAGAAGCAGGAGATTCCCCGAACAAGCGGGTAGTCCATATCTCCCCGTCTACGGATCGATCAGATATGATGGTGATACTGGCTAAGTCTGTCTCGACCGGATAGCCCGTCGCGCTATCAAAAATGTGGTGAAACGACTGGCCGTCAACTTCTAAATGACGCTCGTAGATGCCAGAGGTGACAATAGATTTATCCTTGACAGAGAGGACCAGTAGGTGCTGACCTCTTTTTTCGACTGGATTTTGAATACCAATCCGCCAAGGCTGTTGTTTGATAGGGGTGTTGACCGACAGTGAGGATATTTCCTCCAAGATCGATCAAGGCATCTGTTACTCCCTGACTCTTTAAAAAGGTTGCAATGCAGTCTGCACTATAGCCCTTAGCCAAGGCTCCCAAATCAATCTTCATTCCAGGACGTGTCAGAAAGACCGTATGGTTTTTCTGGGTCGAGCTGGATTTGGTGAGATCGATCTTGGCCAGAGCTTGATCAATTTCCCCTTGCTGGGGACGTCTAGCATCTGAAAATCCAATTCGCCAGGTCTGTACAAGAGGACCAATGGCGATGTTTAAATGGCTGTTCTGAGCTTGACTATGCAAGGTTCCTAATGCAATCAGTTCAAAAAGATCTGGATGTACTTGGACAGGAGCAATACCAGCTGGTGATTGACCTCCATGAGTTCAGAACTTGCATCATTAGCACTGAAGCGATGTTCGTAGGAGCGAAGAAGTTCAAAGCGAGCGGGCTAAGAGTTCATTCGCTTGTGGGTGACAGATCGAAACAGTGATGGTCGTTCCCCATCAAACGTTCGGATCGACTACTTAGGGTCCACTAAAAATCTATCCTTTCCTATTTTCACTTACTTACAGTATATCAAAAAGATATCGTTTTCACAATCCTTTCGAGCATATTGTTTGACATTTTTTGAAACATGTGAAGTGTGATTTTTCTGGAAAAATTGAAAAAAGATCACAAATTCTGAGCAAAAATAATTGTAACCGATATCATTTTTATGATATACTCAAGAAGTAAATTAAATTAAAGGTAGGATTTATTCTATGAGTAAAATCGTTGTTGTAGGGGCTAACCATGCCGGAACAGCTTGTATCAACACTATGTTAGATAATTTCGGAAATGAAAATGAAATTGTAGTTTTTGACCAAAACTCAAACATTTCATTCCTTGGATGTGGGATGGCACTTTGGATCGGTGAGCAAATCGATGGTCCTGAAGGTCTTTTCTACTCTGACAAAGAAAAATTGGAAGCAAAAGGTGCAAAAGTCTACATGAACTCTCCTGTTCTTTCAATTGACTATGACAACAAAGTGGTAACTGCGGAAGTTGATGGAAAAGAACACAAAGAATCTTACGAAAAATTGATCTTTGCGACTGGATCAACACCAATCATTCCTCCAATTAAAGGAGTTGAAATCGTTCCTGGTAACCGCGAATTCAAAGCAACTCTTGAAAATCTTCAATTCGTTAAATTGTACCAAAACGCTGAAGAAGTGATAGAAAAATTGAAGGACAACAGCAAACACTTGAACCGTATCGCCGTCGTTGGTGGTGGTTACATCGGTGTTGAACTTGCGGAAGCTTTCGAACGTCTTGGTAAAGATGTTGTCTTGGTGGATATCGTGGACACTGTCTTGAATGGATACTACGACAAAGACTTCACTGACATCATGGCGAAAAACTTGGAAGACCACAACATCCGTTTGGCACTTGGACAAACGGTTCAAGCGGTTGAAGGAGATGGTAAGGTAGAACGCCTTGTAACCGATAAAGAGACCTTTGATGTAGATATGGTTATCTTGGCTGTTGGTTTCCGTCCTAATACAGCTCTTGCTGATGGTAAGATCGAACTCTTCCGCAACGGTGCTTTCCTTGTTGATAAGAAACAGGAAACGTCACTTCCAGGTGTATACGCAGTTGGTGACTGTGCGACTATCTTTCGATAACGCTCGTAACGAAATGAGCTACATCGCTCTTGCATCTAATGCAGTTCGTTCAGGTATTGTCGGTGCCTACAATGCGACTGGTCATGAATTAGAAGGAATCGGTGTTCAAGGTTCTAACGGTATCTCTATCTACGGCCTTCACATGGTTTCAACTGGTTTGACTCTTGAAAAAAAGCGAAAAGCTGCAGGCTTCAATGCCACTGAAACTGGCTTTCAACGACCTTCAAAAAACCTGAATTTATCAAACACGATAACCACGAAGTTGGTATCAAGATCGTCTATGATAAAGATACTCGTCAAATCCTTGGAGCTCAAATGGTATCACGTGATAGCGCCATCTCAATGGCTATCCACATGTTCTCACTTGCGATTCAAGAACACGTGACGATTGATAAATTGGCCTTGACAGACTTGTTCTTCTTGCCACACTTTCAACAAACCTTACAACTACATCACAATGGCAGCTTTAACTGCTGAATAATAGCTAAAGTTCTATTAAAAAAACTTTCCTTAGGTGAGTACGGACGTCATGGAACTTCGTAGAAGTTCCATGACTAATTATTGAGCCTAAGGTCTCAATAATTCCGAGTGCCTGAAACTGTATTGTTTCAGGCACTTTTCTCACAGCGGAAAGTTTTGACTTTTCTTTATTCGTTCCATAAATAGGACATATTTATATTTCTTTGTAGAATTTCTTAACTTATTTTTATTGGATAAAATGGTTTTGTCCACATTCTAAACAAAAACTAACAAGGGTAGTTTTGTTTTTCTATCTTTACATGTATTCAGAGGCAGTGAAATAAGGTATAATGAATAGGATAAGAGTTTGAAGGAGTTAGGGAATGTCTGCTAAAGAAGAAGCCTTTAAAAATGAATTTCAATTTGCCTCTAGTTCAATTGTGGCCCATATTGTTAGAGGTGTTCTGGTTGGGATCGTTGTGGGCTGCATCGTCTCGAGTTTTCGTTTTTTGATCGAACATATTTTTCATTTTGTTCAAGGCGTTTACAAGGAGATGTCTGGTCAACCATTTTATTTGTTTGCGATGCTGTTGGGGTATGGGGTGATCGTACTGATTGCTGGTCGCCTCATTCGCACTAATCGGGATATCAAAGGATCAGGAATTCCGCAAGTCGAAGCAGAACTTAAGGGGCTCTTGGCGGTGAGTTGGTGGGATACCTTGTGGAAGAAGTATATTTTAGGTGTCTTGGCCATCGGAAGTGGCTTGATGCTTGGTCGTGAAGGTCCTAGTATTCAATTAGGGGCGATGGGTGGAAAAGGAGTGGCCCATCATTTGAAGGTCAGCCCAGTTGAGGAGCGGTCTTTGATTGCAAGTGGGGCTGCCGCTGGTCTTGCCGCTGCCTTTAATGCACCTATAGCAGGGGCTTTTATTTGTGGTTGAAGAGGTCTACCATCATTTTTCACGTTTCTTTTGGATTTCGACCTTGGCTGCTAGTTTGACGGCTAATTTTATTTCACTCAATGTCTTTGGTCAAACACCAGTGCTTCATATGCCACAAAATATTCCACCTCTCCATCTGTCTCAGTACTGGATTTATCTTTTTCTTGGAGTCTTTTTAGGGGCAGCGGGTTATGTCTACGAAATAGTGGTTCTCAATATCGGTCGACTCTATCGTTTGCTAGAGAAGATTTTCCATGTTCCTTCTCATTATTCTTCCTTATTTGCCTTTATCTTGATTCTTCCAATCGGCTATTTTCTTCCTCAAATTCTTGGTGGTGGGAACCAATTGGTCTTGGATTTAGCTCGAGTACCGTATCCAGTGCTGACCATCCTTCTCTATTTTGTGATCCGTTTCATCTGGAGTATGTTGAGCTATGGTAGTGGCCTGCCTGGAGGAATTTTCCTGCCCATACTAGCATTAGGATCTCTTTTAGGAGCCATCGTTGGAACCTTCCTCCAAAACATTGGCTTTATCTCTCAAAATCAGTTGCCTCTCTTCATTATTTTAGGCATGAGTGGGTATTTTGGGGCTATTTCAAAAGCACCTTTAACAGCGATGATCTTGGTGACAGAGATGGTCGGTGATATTCGTAGTTTAATGCCTCTAGGTATGGTGACCTTGCTGGCTTATATGATCATGGATCTCTTCCATGGAGCGCCAGTCTATGAAGCCATGCTCGAGCAATTGTTACCGGATAAGGCGCAAGAAGAAGGAGAGTTGACTTTAATTGAGATCCCTGTATCAGAAAAGATTGCAGGAAAGCAAGTTCATGAACTGCACCTCCCTCAAGATATCTTGATCACCACGCAAATGCGAAGCGGTAAGAGCTATACGGTCAATGGTGCGACTCGCTTGTATCTAGGGGATAGCATCTTTGTGGTGGTTAAAGAATCCGAAATTGGACGGGTTAAGGATATTCTTTTGTAAAAGACAGATTCTCAGAAGAGCTTTTCTATTATTAAATTTTCAGACAATTATTGAAAAATGAGAAACTATCTGGTAGAATAAGGGCAAGAACAAATGAGGAGAAGTCTTTCATGAAAAAATATAGTCTACTCTTATTGAGTGTTGCTCTTTTAGCAGGGTGTGCAAATTCTACTAGCAAACAGTCGAATCAAAAGACGCAAACCAGCTCAACAGTGCAGTTGTCTAAAGGCTGACCAGAAGACCTTGGACAATGCGACAGCTGAATACAAAGACTTTGTTGAAATGCAAATTGACCAATTGCTCAAGGAGACAGAAGGATTCCGTGCTACCCTAAAAGACGGTAATTTGGAAGAAGCCAAAAAGCAATATCCCTTGATCCGTATGGCCTATGAACGGTCTGAGCCGATTGCTGAAACCTTCGGGGAATCGGATGTCAAGATCGACTACCGCTTGGTGGATTATGTGGATGAAAATAAATCAGAAGATGGCTGGTCAGGTTTCCACCGGATTGAGCGTATCCTTTGGGAAAACAATACTACAGATGGAACAGACAAATACGCTGACCAACTGGTGAACGATATCAAGGAGTTGAAAGCTAAAATTGCTACAGTAGAAGTAACACCGGATATCATGTTGACCGGAGCTGTCGATTTGCTCAATGAAGTGGCAACGCAAAAGATTACAGGTGAAGAAGAAGTCTTCTCTCATACAGATCTTTACGACTTTCGTGCCAATATTGAAGGGGCTGAAAAGATCTTCTCTCTCTTTAAACCTTTGATTGAGAAAAAAGATGCCAAATTGGTTAAAACCTTGGAAGCAGAGTTCAAGAATGTTAATGCTTTATTGGACAAACACATGACAGATGATTCAAACTATAAGTCTTACACAGACTTATCCAAGGAAGATACCAAGGAATTGGCAGAAGCTGTGACCAAACTTGGTGAACCTTTGTCTCAAATGGGTGTGATTTTAGATGGGAAATAAGAAACATGGCTGACGAAAAATTTTTAGATAAAAAAATGGACCGTCGTGAATTTCTTAAAAAAGCAGGTATTGGAGGGGCTGGTCTAGCGCTGGGCCTCTCTGGTGCATCTGCTTTTTTCGCTAATCAAGACAGTTCCAGCAAAAAAGCTTATGATGGGGATGAAGACATCTCCTTTTATGGTAAGCACCAAGCAGGGATTACGACGCCTATGCAGAAGGCTTGCTACTTGGTGGTGTTAGACCTTCACACGACGGACAAAAAAGAAGTCATCCAGCTCTTTAAAGACTGGACCGATTACAGTAGTAAATTAGTTGAAGGAGAGTTGGTCAAAAAAGATGGTTCCAATGCCCTCTTGCCTCCAACAGATACAGGTGAAACAGTGGGACTCAACCCCTATCGCTTGAGCTTGACTTTTGGAGTTTCGGCTTCCTTTCTAAAGAAACTGGGCTTGGAGTCCAAACGTCCGAAACTCTTTCGTGATTTGCCTCCATTTCCAAAGGAGCAGTTGCAGGACAAATACACTGGTGGCGATATCGTCATTCAGGCCTGTTCAGACGATGAGCAAGTAGCCTTTCATGCGGTGCGAAATCTGATTCGTAAGGGTCGCAATACCATTACCATGAAGTGGAGCAAATCAGGCTTTGCAGCTATTGGTGATCGAAAAGAAACGCCGCGCAACCTCTTTGGTTTCAAGGATGGAACAGCAAATGTCACGACGGAGAAGGACTTTGATAAGGTCGTCTGGACTGACAGCAAGGATTGGATGAAGGGTGGTTCCTATATGGCTCTTCGCCTAGTACAAATGCACCTGGAAACGTGGGACCGAACCAATTTGCAGGAGCAAGAAAACACCTTTGGTCGCTACAAGGAGTCCGGTGCTCCCTTTGGTAAAACCAACGAATTTGATGAAGTAGATTTATCTAAACTACCAGTAGATTCACATGTCCGTTTGGCCAAAGAAGTCGATCGACCGATTTTACGGCGGTCATATTCCTATTCGGATGGCATCAATGAACAGACTGGGCAATTTGATGCTGGCTTGATCTTTATCGCCTTTCAAAAGGATCCGAACAGCTTTGTCAAAATCCAAACCAACTTGGGCGCAGTCGATAAAATGAACGAGTACATCACCCATATCGGAAGTGGACTCTTTGCTTGCTTTGCAGGCGTTGAGAAAGGAGGGTATCTTGGTCAAGCACTCTTTGAATAAACTCTTGATCTTGTTCGGCCTTCTTGCCTTGTTCTGGACTCATCCAGTAGCTGCGGAATCTTATAGCGATCTCTTTATCAAGATCACAGATGCAACAACCGCTGTAGAAAATAAGGACCAGGATAAGGCCAAGAAATTGATCGCTGAGATTCAGGCTGATTTTGAATCCAAAGACCACCATGATTCCAAGGCAGGAAAAAAAGTTAGCCAAGCCCTGGCTATAAAAGGGGAGGTAACCAAAGACGATCTTACCAAGATCTCATCAGCCTTGCTCGCTTTTGAAAAAGAGCAAAATCCGGTCGATTTAGAGGCGGAAAAAGACAAACTCGTGAGTCGCCTCGCACCTTATTTTAAGAACCTACAAGAGGCCATTACAGCTAAGGATCTGGATAAAACCCGTCAAACCTATGCAGATCTCAATAACACCTGGACGCGAAACGAAGCGGTGGTAAGAGATCACAGCACAGCCTACTATGGCAAAATCGAGACGGCCATTTCGCTCTTGCGCAGTAGTATTGAAACAGAGCCTACCGATTTTACCAACATCCAGTCCTCTTATGATGACCTCAAAAATGGGATTGATGCCTTTGTAAAAGGAGAAGCCATTAGCAGTGCCAGTACGGATTTGACGTTGAACGATGGGATCAAGCTTTTGGAGAAGGCGCAAAGCCAATTCCAATCCGGCGACGATAAATCTGCTGCAGCGACTATGAAGCAGTTCATCACGATCTGGCCAACCATCGAGGGGGATGTCAGTACGACCAATCCAACTCTCTACACGCGCGTAGAGAGTGAATCCCCGGTTATTATGGTCAAGGGGAAAGAAAAAGTCTATCAAGAGAAATTACAGGCCTTGATCCAAGACCTGTCTGCGATCGATACGACAGCTTCTTACAACGCCTTTGATGCCATGTTGATTCTTCTGCGTGAAGGAGTAGAAGCCCTTCTGATCGTCATGGCGCTTGTGACGACCCTTAAGGCTGCTAAGATGAGGAAAGGCCTCAAATGGGTTTACGGTGGAGCTGTTGCTGGTGTTCTTGCCAGTGCAGCGATCGCTCTTGTTTTGCAAGTAGCATTTCCAGCCGTTTCTTCGGGGACTAACCGGGAAATCATTGAAGGTGGCGTTGGGATTTCGCTGTGGTCATGATGATCCTCATCGGAATTTGGCTCCACAGCAACTCTTCAGTCAAACAGTGGAATGCCTTTATGGACCGTCAAATGAAGACAGTGACGGCTACTGGAAGCTTTGTCTCGATGTTTGCTCTCAGTTTCTTAGCAGTCTTTCGTGAAGGGGCTGAGACCATTCTCTTTTATGTCGGGATCATTCCGCGGATTACAACTGCGAATTTCTTACTGGGAATCGGGCTTGCTATAGCCGTTCTCATCATCATTGCAGTGGCTATGACCAAGGCTAGTCAAGCTATCCAACCTCACAGAATCTTTTTCATTCTGACTTGGTTGATTTACGCCTTGGCCTTCAAGATGCTCGGTGTCAGCATTCACGCCCTTCAGTTGACCAATATCCTCCCTAGCCATTTGGTCAATGGACTTCCAACCATCGATTGGGCGGGGATCTATCCAAGCTGGGAAGTTCTTCTTCCTCAGTTAATGTTTGTGGCTCTGATTGCTCTCGTTACGGTGAGACAACATGGCAAAGAGTAGAGCAGATGAAATGACCATTGTCGAGCACTTGGTCGAATTTCGAAAACGATTGATCGCAGTGGTCTTGTGTTATATTATCGTCTTTCTGGTGGCTTTTGTATTTGGTGGAGAACTCTACCAAGCCTTGACGGCTAGCCTCCATCAAAAACTGCTGGTATTGGGGCCGAATGATATCCTCTGGATCTATGTATCGCTGGCTAATCTCACAGCTTTTAGCCTGACCTTGCCCTTTATTGTCTACCAGATTTGGCAGTTTGTAAGGCCGGCTCTGAAGGAGAAGGAGGCGCGTGCAGTTTTTGCCTACATCCCAGCTAGCTTTATTTGCTTTGTGCTGGGGCTTGCATTTGGTTATTTCTTTGTCAGTCCAGCTATTTTAGAGGTCTTGATGCGCTTGGGAGAAGGACTGTTTGATACCCAATTGACGGCACAAAATTATTTAACCTTCTTATGGCACACCACCTTGCCTTTTAGGGGTCTTGTTCGAGTTACCAGTTTTGGTCGCTTTTCTGACCTCGATTGGGTCTTTTGACACCACAGTTTTTAATAATCTACCGACGTTACGCTTACTTTGTTCTGCTGGTCTTAGCCGTCGTGCTAACCCCTGCAGACTTTATCAGTGACTTGGCCATGACACTCCCTTTGATCCTCTTATTTGAAGTGAGTGTCGCCATCAGTAAAGTCATCTATTCAAGAAAAAGGAGAAACTAATGGGAATTTTACGTGATATTGGAGCACCAGGTTTGATCATCATCATCCTGGGCGCCCTCTTGATTTTTGGACCAAAACGCCTGCCAGAGTTGGGCCAGTCCATCGGCAAAATGTTTGCTGAATTTAAGACAGCTGTCAACAAAGGCAGTGAAGAAGCCGATCAAGACACCAAAGAAGCTAAAGAAGAAAAAGAATAATCAGACAATTTTCAAAATTCTATTGAGTTCGATTGCATAAAAAGGTATAATAAGACAAGTACTTGCAATCGACGAAGGAGGAAACCATGATTATTACGATTTTGTCACTCATTTTCTATTTCAGCTATATCGGATTCTTATGCTGGTTGGTCGTAAAAATTGTCGAAAAATTGTTCAATTTCTTGTTGAACCGTTAATAAAGAAACAATCCATTTCACCCCGAGTGAGTGGATTTTTTTGTATCCTGTTTATTCAGATAGAGACCCTGTGGGCTCTTTTTGTTTATCTAATTCCCCTAGCTAGTGACGAACTTGATCTTCAAACTGTATTTCGGTATGATAGTAGGGAATAGAATTACGGTTTAGTTGTGTAGGGCTATTTGAAGAAAGCATACAAAGGGCTGTAAAATAATTATCCAGTAGTAATTAATACAGAAGATATTTTTAAAATTTTTTTGGTCACACAACACGAAAAAAAGTTCCATATACCAAAAGGATATAAATGATGAAAAGAGATAATATTTTTATCGAAGATAAAATTAATGAACTCATTACATTTAATGAAATGATGATTAAGGAATGGTTACAAGAGTTAGACCAACTTAACCAAGGAATTAATCCTTATAAACGTCCCATTGACGAAGTTATTACACTAACTCAAAATAACATCTCTTATTATCAGGAAAAAAATATGATAGCCACCTACACTGCAGGATATTCTATTGAAAAATTTAAAGAAGAGTACCTTACATTTGTTGATAGCCTTGTCCCTGTGTGGCATAGAAATTCAGGATATGATGCGATGCTCTGGGCTCTCTCCATTGGCATTATGTTAGAGATTGATGAAACGACTTTTGATCTTTTAGTAGACTTGGTAAAAAAAGATGATCCAGAGGACTATCTGATCGATTACCTCATCCAGAATGGACAATTCGGATAAACTATAATTTCCCAAGACCTTATGGCTTTACCCGAAAGATTATCGAGGAAGAAAATTCTGAAAAGGCCGTGTCTCTCTTGAAAGAATACTTGACTAAAAAATGGTATCAGGGATGTAGAGATGAAGGCTGGTATGATTTGCATAAGCGCAACATTGATAATTATTATGGCTACTGGTCCTTTGAATCAGGCGCGCTTTGCAAATTGAAGGGCTTAGATTATAAACAATTAGAAGGGCTTCCGTATTTTCCATATGATTTGGTTGCGGAAGGTAATATATATATATATATATAATCTATATTAGGACTTAGAAAGAAGATAGAGTTGGAACTAAGAGACACGTTTTCAGATAAAAATAATATAAATGGACTAATCCAAGTTTTTCAAAAAGCCATTCAGGATTCTGAAGAACGTATTCAAGCAATTGAACAGGATGAGAAAGAAGGAATCCAAAAAAATTTTCTTTGGATAATAAAGTTGTTATTTCTAATATAAGATCATCAATATGTCGTTACCAAAAAAAGAAGTTATGATAGCGACTTATACTGCGGGTTATTTTATTGAAGATTTCAAGTGTGAGTATATTAAGTATGTAAAGAGTTTGCAACTATCTTGGCATGGCAATTCTGGCTATGAACAGATGGTATAGGCTCTCTCTATTGGAATTTTGTTAGATATTGAGGATGATGTGTTTAATCAGCTAGTAAATTTGGTCAAGAAGGATGACCCAAAGGACTATTTGATTGACTATCTGATTCAATATCGTCGTCCAGAGTGGAAGATTCGACTGAATTATAATTTTCCAAAACCTTATGGTTTTACCAGAAAAATTATTGAAGAGGAGGATTCTGAACAGGCTCTAAAATTGCTTAAAGAATATTTGGCTAAGAAATGGTACCAAGGGAGCAGAGATACAGGATGGTACAATTTACATAAAACCAATAAAAGAAGTTATTATGGCTATTGGTCCTTTGAAGCAGGCGCTCTCTGCAAGATTAAGGGATTGGACTATAAACTGCTAGAAGGGGTTTCGTATTTTCCATATGATTTGGTTGCGGAAAAATAGCTTTGATATGAACTAAGGTTGAAAAATGATGGAAGAGAAGATTTTAACAAAAGAAGAAGTACTTCAAAATGGTGTTTGTTTTGAAGAAGAGTTTGATTGGGGTGGATGGTATTGTGAGCAGATTGTTTCTGAGAACGAATCTGGCGAAGAAATTCCATTTACAGGTTTAGCTTATGATTTATACCCAGATGGTCAATTAGAGTTTTATGGATATATAGATAATGGGTATAGGCATGGTCTAGCTGTCTACTTTTTATTCTAATGGAAAAAAATTAAAAAGAATTAATAATCAAGACAGAGGTTCAGCCGAAGGAATTCAAAAAGAATATTTTGAAAATGGTGATATTAAGTCGGTTTCTTATTGTATTGCAGGAGGAGAAATTCTCTATAAGAAATATGATGAGACTGGTAAAGTTATTGAAGAAAAAACAGAGCCTACCGAAGATGATTTCAAGATAGCAAAAAAGTGGGGTGTTGATTTATCGACTTTAGACATAAATTTGAAGTAGAACAAAATCGCTTGAGATCTCAGATTGATTTGACGAATCGTTTCATACCTTCTGAAATCCAGTATGTGGCAGGAGTGGACCTTGCTTATTGGAAAGAAGGAGATAAGGAATACGGTGTTGCATGTATCGTTGTCATCAACCGTAAAACTATGGAAGTGTTGGAGGAAGTGAGTTACTCTGACGAAATCCATGTTCCTTATCTTCCTAGTTATCTAGCTTTTCGAGAGCTCCCTTTAATTTTAGAAGCCGTAAAGCTTTTAAGTAGTAAACCAGATTTGTATATGTTTGATGGAAATGGATATTTGCATCCGCGCAATATGGGGATTGCGACACATGCTTCTTTCTACTTGAATAAGCCGACGATTGGCGTCGCTAAAAACTATTACCATATTGATGGGGCGCAATATACTGTCCCTGAAAATCATGAGGGAGCTTATACTAATATTGTAAAAGACGGTGAAATTTATGGGCAAGTTTTACGGACTCATCAAGATGTCAAACCAATCTATATTTCTTGTGGGAATTGGATTGATCTGGAAACGACTCGGGAATTTATTTTAGAATTTGTGACAAAAGATAGCCGTTTGCCAATCACAACACGATTCGCTGATATTATGACACACCGGAAAAGAAATAAGAGAAAAATTTGAGATCAGATTGGAGAAAATATGAGTAACAAAGTATCAATTATGCAAGAAATGTTCAAAAAAGAAGGTTCAGATGAACTCGTTCCTGCAGTAACCATTATATTAGATGGTCAAATTAGAAATATCATCGACGCTCTTTCGGAACAGAATGGCTATGAAGGCTATCCAGAGGCTATTTCAGAAATTCTTTTCAAAGGGATAGAAGGTATGATTAAAAAATAAATCAAGGAAGTTGTATCTAAATTATTAAGATAGAAAGAAGAAAATATGAACTCAATTTTGTTTAAAATCAAAAGTAACCAATCACTAAGAATTGGGGAGGTACTTCAAGCAGAACTTTTTGAATGTTACAGCGTTTCCGCTAAGGATGCAGGGTTAAAGCCATCTGCAGACTCTCTTATTTCGGATTTCCATTCTGTTCAGTTTGGGGTCAAAGAGAAGTCTAGTTTAGGGTTCCATCTAGCTTTTGACGGTCAAGCCTATCAGGTATCTGTTCCGGATTTGGCGACAGCTTCTGACTGGACTGGGGCCTTGCTGTTCTTGAAACCTTGCTCCTAATCTTAGAAGTCAGTGTGTGTGAACATGATGGCATGGAGTATGATAAAGATTCCATTCTTGATTTTCACTTCACGGATATTTTCTTATCAGCTCTTTCAGAATTGACTAAGGAAGTAAAAGTTCATCCTATCGTGGAAATTATGGGAGTGAAACGTCCTATTTACATCAATGAACTCTATCTAGGACAGATTATCCATGTGCCGGATGATCAACTCCTAAATAGTTATGACCAGCGCTTGCGCTTTACCCAACAGTTAAATGCTTATTACTCTGAGCAGCAAGTTTTTAAAGTAGAGCAAAATGGTGAGGACATCATTATCCCTATCAATTATCTAAATAGTGAAGCGAGGACAGTTCTACCAGCATACCCTGAGTTGGAACCTCAATATTTGCAACAGTATCGAGGAAGTAAGGTTGCAGTAGCACGATTATTCATCATGACAGCTGATGGTAAAAAACTCGCTGAAGTTCCTTATCGGGAATTTTTAGAGTCGTTAACGGAAGGAATTTATATGCTGGATGCCAAATATGTTCTCGTAGACCCGATTTCACCTGAGATGTTGCAGAAGTTATCACAAAACTAACATTCTAAAAAACTGATTATTTTGAAAATGTAAATTAGACTCTTAAATTTGATGGGAAGCTAACTAATTATCCCAATAAGGTTTAGAGGTAAAAATAAAGAAAGAATAAGTTTGTATGCGACAAATAAAAGGAAATGGGTTTATTATAACTGAAGAAAATGGCAATTATACGATGTCCTGGATGACAGGGGGTGTTCAAGAAAGAGGAGTTACTTATCCGCTAAGTAAAGAGTTGGTAGATAAGGCTTTGAAGTCAGAACAGGATGCTTATGAGGTAGAACTATTCTTAGCGACTGGAGAATGGGTAACAAAGAAAAGCAAGGATGTAGCTAGACAAAATTATTTTAGGTTATCACCTGTTCGTATTTTAGTAAATCCGTCGTCTATTAAAGAGCTATTCTCTGATAAAGAATTTGAAGAATTGTTATATAAGGCTATATCTGAAAAATTAAACCCAACAGAACTCGATTCTATTGGTGTAGTTGAAAATCATTTAGAACTTCTTCTGGTGGATCCGGTTGGCTGGGAGGAAGAGATAGAATCAGTCCATCTGGAAATTCTGCAAGAAAAAATTAACAATTATATTCACTTCCTCGAAAGCAAGCAGTATGTGGAGCGATATGGTGATAAGTTTGATAAAAAAATCATCCATATCACATTCCAGTCTTCTCCATCTGATAACGGTTTAGCCTTTCTAACAATTGTTCAGAAGTCTTTGCAAGGAACAGATATGAGCTTGAAGATAGAAGTACCGGAGTAATATTAAACCCTCGTTTAATCGAAATAGTTTGTGTAAAAAACTAGAAAATTGATTAATAACTAACAATAGATAGGAGAATATTAATCGAATGAAGTATCTAAAGGCCCTCAGCTTTCGAACTAAGACGATTATGTGTTTGGCTTTGTTAGCTCTCTTTGCCTACTCAGCTTATTCCTACGCCTGGCCTAAATATGTTCAGTGGAAGGAAGACCATGAGGTACAGATTGTTAAAACAAAGGTGGAAAGAATCGAAACTTTTGGATCTCAGAATCGCTATGTATACTATAAAACAAAGAACTCAATTCCGCCAGATGTTTTATCCAATCACTTTGTCACAAGTGATGCAAAATTTGTTGGCATAGGGAACAGTCGGTTAGTTGAATTATCCGTAAACGTCTATGATCTCAATCATATAAATAATCCTCCGAAGAGAATTGATGTTGTTAAACTTATACAAAAATATAATCAGGATTATAAATTGGATTTTTACTCGACAAGAGATTATACAGTTAACGGGATAGATTATTTAGTTTTTTTCCATAACGAATAAGGAAAACAAGGAAGATAAGAAAGAGATTGCTTTAGATGTTGATACAGAGCAGATAGGAGTGGCACTTCCTGAAGATAAGTTAAAAGAACAAGCAAAAAAAGTAGTAATAAAGTTTTTTTGCTTTCTTTTACACTAATTTAGATGATATTTTTAGAAAAAAACGGAATTACGGGGTCGTTTTATCTAAGGTATAATAAAAAAATAAAAACGGATTGAAGAATGACTCTTTTCAATTTTATCAAAGAGTTTCCAGAAATCTTTGATAAATTAGAAAAAGGAGGACGGATTGTGGTTCGCAAAGGAGAATACAATAATCCGGAAGCTATTTTCCAAGATATGCGCCATTGGTTTGCGCCAGTTGGTCAGGATAAATTAGATGTTATTGCAACCGATCCAAAGACAAATGAGCAAACTCCGATCCATACGTATCAAGAATACAGAGAGTGGTACGAAGCACATCGAGATCACTTATAGTTTTCAGAATTTTTATAGTTAGGAAGAAACAATGCAGTTTTATTTTATTGGTGGCCTAGGTAGTAATGGTTACCATCTGACGCCACTTATTGAAGAGTTAGGCTTTCCTGTGACATTTCTAGATCCCTATAGGGAAATGATTCAGACAGAAAACGATCTTCGTGCTTGGTTTCAAGGTCAGATCAGCCAGACGGAAGAGATCTGTTTATTGGGGCATTCCTTGGGTGGAGATTTAGCTCGTTATCTGGCTGCCGAGTTTCCTCAGATTCGAGCTCTGATTCTCCTGGATGGGGGTTATCTGGATATGGAAAAGATCCTGTCTCTTGAAGAAGAACTAGAAGGAACGGCGTCTTTCATGCAGCAGCAAGTTTTTGCGACTTTAGAAGAAGCTGTGTTATCCGAACTTGGTGATGGAGCAGATCCTACTCCTATAGCGCGAAAAGCGGTAGAGGCTAGCTATTGTTGGAATCCAGCGAGTGAACAATATGTATTAAATCTGGATCTCGAAAAGGTCATGGCCTTTATTGCGTCTACGGCGTCAGATGAAGACTTACCAAATTCCACTGGCGGACCTACCTGTCCTCTTTATCGGACCTCGGTACCAAGAAGAACCTGAATGGAGAAAAGAAGCTCTGAAGCAACTAGATCCTCAGATCAAGCAAGTCTTGCTAGAAGGTTTGGGGCACGAACTGTATACAGAGGCGCCTGAAATTGTAGCTAGAGAAGTGAACAATTGGCTCCAAAATGTTCATAACTAAAACCTGTTTCTCTTTTTGAAACGGGTTTTTGTCTTGTAATTTCCGAACGTTATTTCCTATAAAATCATTCCCATTGCATTAGGTCCGTATCTTTGGTATAATCTATCAAGGAAACGTCAAGAGACGTAGCGATGCGCTTGCGCATAGGTAGGTCAGTTTTTAGAAAAGAGATTTTTCAATCTATGTTAAATGAATTTCCTATTTTCGACTATGAAGATATTCAGTTGATTCCCAACAAATGTATCATCAATAGCCGGTCAGAAGCAGATACAACCGTCCAATTTGGAAAGCATACCTTCAAGCTTCCAGTCGTTCCTGCCAATATGCAGACAATCTTGGATGAGAATGTAGCAGAGCAGTTGGCGCGTGGTGGTTACTTCTACATCATGCACCGTTTTGATGAAGCGGGACGGATTCCTTTTGTCAAACGCATGCATGATCAAGGTTTGATCGCTTCCATTTCAGTCGGTGTTAAGGAATACGAATACGACTTTGTGAGTCAATTAAAGGCAGATGCTCCTGAGTATATCACTATTGATATCGCACACGGTCATGCGGATAGTGTCATTCGGATGATTCAACACATCAAGAAAGAATTACCAGATACCTTTGTCATTGCTGGAAATGTTGGAACACCTGAAGCTGTTCGTGAATTGGAAAATGCGGGAGCTGATGCGACTAAGGTCGGGATTGGCCCTGGTAAGGTTTGTATCACCAAAGTTAAGACTGGATTTGGTACAGGTGGTTGGCAATTGGCTGCTCTTCGCTGGTGCTCAAAAGCAGCGCGTAAGCCAATCATTGCGGACGGTGGTATTCGGACCCATGGTGATATTGCCAAATCGATTCGTTTCGGGGCGTCTATGGTCATGATCGGTTCTCTCTTTGCAGGCCATATCGAAAGTCCTGGTAAAACAGTAGAGATTGATGGAGAGTCTTTCAAAGAATACTATGGATCTGCTTCCGAGTACCAAAAAGGCGCTTATAAGAACGTCGAAGGTAAGAAGATTTTATTGCCTGCCAAGGGTCATTTGCAAGACACCTTAACGGAAATGGAGCAAGATTTGCAAAGTTCGATCTCGTATGCAGGAGGCCGAAAATTAGCAGATTTGAAACATGTTGACTATGTGATCGTTAAGAATTCTATCTGGAATGGCGATGCACACTAATTGAATTACTTATTTATTTCACGAATAGGCGTGATGTTTCTACAAGGTGCCGGAACACCTAACAATAAGTAAGTCGGGATTATTTCTCTTTCTAGAGGGATTTCAAGGCTTGCTTAGCAGGCCTTTTTGTGTTTTGTGAATGAAGTAGAGGATTTTAAAAAAGTAGGAGGAAGTATGAAATTACTTGAAGAACGCATCTTAAAAGATGGCAATGTTTTAGGTGAGAATATCCTCAAGGTGGACTCCTTTTTGACCCACCAAGTGGATTTTAAATTGATGAAAGAAATTGGTCAGACTTTGCGGATCGGTTCAAAGATGCTGGCGTGACGAAAGTCGTAACCATTGAAGCATCTGGAATTGCACCAGCCCTTTATGTAGCAGAAGCCTTGGATGTTCCCATGATCTTTGCTAAGAAGGCGAAAAACATCACGATGAATGAGGGCATCTTGACGGCTGAGGTTTATTCCTTTACCAAGCAAGTGACCAGCACCGTTTCAATTGCTGGTAAAATTCTTGGATCCATCAGATAAGGTTTTAATCATTGACGATTTCCTTGCAAATGGTCAGGCAGCCAAAGGCTTGATTCAAATCATCGAACAAGCTGGTGCTCAAGTCGAAGCGATTGGGATCGTGATTGAAAAATCCTTCCAAGATGGACGGGGATTGTTAGAAGAGTTGGGATATCCAGTTGTATCCCTCGCACGTTTGGACCGTTTTGAAAATGGTCAGGTTGTATTTAAGGAGGCAGACATCTAATGCAAAAACAAGAAAGCCATTCACAGGCGGCCATTCTAGGCTTGCAACACCTTTTGGCCATGTATTCGGGATCTATTTTGGTGCCGATCATGATCGCAGGAGCTTTGGGCTATAATGCTCATCAACTAACCTATCTCATCTCTACAGATATCTTCATGTGTGGGGTCGCAACTTTCCTTCAAGTGCAGCTCAATAAATACTTTGGGATCGGTCTTCCGGTAGTCCTTGGGGTTGCCTTCCAGTCTGTGGCACCTCTCAGCATGATCGGGGCTAGCCATGGTAGTGGTGCCATGTTTGGTGCCTTGATTGTCTCAGGGATTTATGTCATCCTTGTATCTGGTTTCTTCTCTAAGATCGCCAATCTCTTCCCATCAATTGTAACAGGATCTGTTATTACAACCATTGGTTTGACTTTGATTCCAGTAGCGATTGGAAATATGGGAAATAATGCGCCAAAACCAACCGTTCAAAGCTTGATCTTGGCTGTGGTGACCATTCTCATCATTTTAGTTGTTAATATCTATACGACTGGTTTTATTAAATCCATTTCAATTTTGATTGGTTTGATTGCAGGTACTGCCATTGCGGCTTCTATGGGCTTGGTGGATTTCACACCTGTATCGCAAGCACCAGTGGTTCACGTTCCAACACCTTTCTTCTTTGGAGCTCCTAAGTTTGAAATCACCTCCATCTTAATGATGTGTATCATCGCAACAGTTTCTATGGTGGAATCAACAGGTGTCTATCTCGCTCTTTCTGATATTACCAAAGATCCAATTAATAGAACGCGCCTTCGCAACGGGTATCGCGCTGAAGGGTTGGCTGTTCTCCTCGGTGGTATCTTCAACACCTTCCCTTACACCGGATTCTCACAAAACGTTGGCTTGGTGAAATTGTCTGGTATCAAGACTCGTCTACCAATCTACTACGCGGCTGGTTTCCTTGTCCTTCTTGGTCTCCTTCCTAAGTTTGGAGCTCTGGCACAAATCATTCCAAGTCCAGTTCTTGGGGGAGCGATGCTAGTCATGTTTGGTTTTGTATCGATTCAAGGGATGCAGATTCTTGCGCGTGTTGATTTTGAACACAATGAGCACAATTTCTTGATCGCAGCTGTATCGATTGCTGCAGGGGTTGGTTTGAACAACAGCACCCTCTTCAATGGCCTTCCAACAGGATTCCAAATGTTCTTTGCGAACGGAATTGTCGTTGCCAGTGTCTTGGCGATCGTTCTCAATGCTGTTTTAAACCGCAATAAACACTAATTACAGATGAACCGGAGGTCCTTGGATCTTCGGTTTTTTGACTTTTAAGGAAACATATAGTAGAGTGGAAGAGGAGAAATCTTATTTGATGAGAAGAGAGTTAGAATCATGTATGCAACCTATCACTTTAAAGAGCGCTTGCGCTTGTTTTTGAGTCTATTTTTGCCGATTTTAATCTACCAATTGGCCAATTATTCAGCCAGCTTTGTCGATACAGCCATGACTGGTCAGTACCGGACCCTTGATTTGGCCGGTGTTTCTACAGCTACCAGTCTGTGGAATCCATTTTTTACTTTCCTGACCGGGATTGTCTCTGCGCTGACGCCGATTGTTGGGCATCATTTAGGCAAGGGAAATAAAGAACGGATTGCTGGTGATTTTTACCAATTCCTCTATATGTCATTTGGTATGGCTATTCTCTTAATAGGCTTTGTTTGGGGCATTGCACCCATGATTCTCAAGCAGATCGGTTTAGAAAACTGTTGTTGCCCAAATAGCCATTCGCTATTTATATTTTCCTTTCTCTGGGAATCTTACCCTTGTTGCTCTTTAGTATCGTACGGACCTTCCTCGATACCTTGGGCATGACGCGTCTATCCATGTACTTGATGCTCTTGCTTTTGCCTTTGAATGCTTGTTTTAACTATATCCTGATCTATGGAGCATTTGGTTTTCCTGAGATGGGAGGAGCAGGAGCAGGTCTTGGAACCTCTCTGGCCTACTGGGTCTTGCTGGTTATTGCGGTTTTGATCTTGTGCAAACACCCTAAGGTAGCACCTTTCCAGTTGTGGAAGCCACAGCCTTATGATTTTAAAGGGATGAAAGAAGTATTGGGCCTTGGGCTTCCAATCGGTGGAATTGTTTTTGCAGAAGTCATCATCTTCTCGCTGGTTGGTTTGTTAATGGCAAAATTCCCATCACTCACCATCGCGAGTCACCAATCGGCCATGAATTTTTCAACCCTGATGTATGCTTTCCCGGTTAGTATCTCCAGTACCATGGCGATTATCGTATCTTACGAACTGGGAGCAGGAAGACCAGAAGTGGTCAAACAATATTGCCGTTTGGGACGTCTGACAGCCTTTGGCTTTGCCATTGTCACTCTCGTCTTTCTCTATACATTTCGCTTCCAACTGGCAGGACTATATGGGAAGGATCCAGTCTTTGTGCAGCAAACAGCGATTTTCATGACCTATAGTCTCTTTTTCCAAGTAGCCGATACCTTTGCAGCACCCCTACAAGGGATTTTGCGGGGCTATAAGGATACAACGGTTCCTTTCTTATTAGGAGTCTTTAGTTATTGGTGTATCTCTATCCCACTAGGGATTTTCCTTGACCATGTGACCAACTTGGGTCCCTATGCTTATTGGATCGGCCTTATTTCTAGCCTTGTCGTGAGTGGAATTTGCTACCAACTTCGGCTCTGGCAGATCGAAAAAAAGCAAACAAACTAAACTATAGTCTGGGAAACCAGGCTTTTTATGTACCGTAAATATTATAAATTTTCTGAAAGTTCTTGACAATTGATGTCAAAGTGGTAAGATTAGGAGGTAGAAATGAAGAACTAGAAGGAGAACAAGATGAGAAGTGATATGATCAAAATGGGGATCGACCGAGCACCAGCGCGTGGTCTCCTTTATGCAACAGGGCAAGTAAAATCAGCAAAGGATATGCAAAAGCCCTTTATTGCCATTTGTAACTCCTATATTGATATCGTTCCAGGACATGTTCACCTGCGTGAATTAGCAGATGTTGCCAAGGAAGCTATTCGCGAGGCTGGTGGGATTCCTTTTGAATTTAATACCATCGGTGTCGATGACGGGATTGCGATGGGCCATATCGGGATGCGTTATAGTTTGCCATCTCGCGAGTTGATCGCAGATGCTGCTGAAACAGTCATCAATGCCCACTGGTTTGATGGTGTTTTCTATATTCCCAACTGTGATAAGATTACACCAGGAATGATTTTGGCAGCCATGCGGACCAATGTGCCTGCCGTATTTTGTTCTGGTGGACCCATGAAGGGTGGCGTTGACATGACGGGGCATCAGGCGACGCTCTCAAGTTTGTTTGAAGCTGTCGGTACTTATCAAGCTGGTGATATGAGCATGGATGAGCTGGATTTCTTGGAAAAAAATGCCTGCCCAACCTGTGGCTCTTGCTCTGGTATGTTTACTGCCAACTCCATGAACTGTTTGATGGAAGTATTAGGCCTTGCTCTTCCTGGAAATGGTACCATCCTAGCTGTTTCAGATGAACGTCGAGAATTGGTTCGCCAAGCAGCCAAACAATTGGTAGAGAATATTAAAAAGGATATCCGTCCACGGGATATTGTGACCAAAGAGGCCATCGACGATGCCTTTGCGCTCGATATGGCCATGGGTGGTTCAACCAATACTGTTCTCCATACCCTTGCTATTGCGCGTGAGGCAGGGATTGACTATGATCTCAAAGATATCAACGAGATTGCCAAGAAGACACCTTATCTTTCTAAAATTGCACCTTCAAGTGTTTACACTATGCATGATGTGCATGAAGCTGGTGGTGTTCCAGCCATTATCAATCAGTTGATCAAAAAAGGTGCCATTAAGGGTGATCGTATCACAGTTACTGGTAAAACCTTGAAAGAAAACGTAGCTGGTGCTGAAATCAAAAATGAAGAAATTATCCATCCAATCGAGCATCCGATTTCACCTGTAGGTGGTTTGTCGATCCTTTACGGAAATATCGCTCAGGATGGGGCTGTTATCAAGGTCGGTGGGTGTAGATCCATCTGTGACCACTTTCCGTGGAAAGGCCATCTGCTGTGATTCACAAGATCAAGCCCTTGAGTTGATTGACAATGGAACAGTCAAGAAGGGCCATGTCGTTGTTATTCGTTACGAGGGTCCCTCAGGGTGGTCCTGGTATGCCAGAGATGCTAGCGCCAACCTCTAAGATTGTCGGACGCGGTCTTGGTAAAGATGTGGCTCTGATTACCGATGGTCGTTTCTCAGGGAGCTACTCGTGGGATTGCTATTGGTCACGTTTCTCCAGAAGCAGCAGAAGGTGGAAATATCGCCCTTAATCGAAGATGGGGATGAAATCGTGATCGATCTTCCAAATCGTACTATTGATTTGCTTTGTCGATGATGCAACTCTTGCAGAACGTCGCAAAACATTTGAAACCTTTCAAATCAAAAAAATCTCCAGCGGTTGGTTGCGTCGCTATACAGCCTTTGCCAAATCAGCCAATGTTGGCGGAACCTTGATGAGTGACGAAGAATTCGAAGAACGGAAAGCAGAACGTCAAGCCCAAGAAAAATAAGAAAAACCTTTCCTGCTATGTGATATCACAAGCAAGAAAGGCTTTTTTTAGTGGAACCATTATTTGGTGCGCATTTCACCTTGAGGGAAAGTAGGTTCCTTCAGGCATATCGTTAATGATGACGTGAACAGCTGACTGAGGAGCACCAGTATTGCGGACAACAGCTTCGGTTACTTCCTTGGCCAAGGCTTTCTTTTTGTTCCAAGGTGCGTCCTTCAAATAGGGTCAATTCGTACAAATGGCATATGGCCACCTCCTAAATTTTTTTATAGGACTATTTTTATCACATTTTGGGATACAAAGCTTAGCGAAAATTATGGTAAAAATGATAATGAAACACATTTTAGAGAGAACAAAAGGAAAATGGCACAATTATATTATAAATATGGGACCATGAACTCGGGGAAAACCATTGAGATTTTGAAGGTGGCCCATAATTATGAAGAGCAAGGCAAGAGCGTCGTCATCATGACCTCGGCAATCGATACACGAGATGGAGTAGGAGTGGTTTCTAGCCGGATCGGTATGAAACGGGAAGCTGTTGCGATCGAAGACGATACCGATATCTTTGGCTTTATTAAAAACCAAGCAATCAAACCCTACTGTGTCTTGATCGATGAAGCTCAGTTTTTGAAACGACACCATGTCTATGATCTGGCAAGAGTCGTGGATGAACTAGATGTGCCGGTCATGGCTTTTGGCCTCAAAAATGATTTCCGAAATGAACTCTTTGAAGGTTCTAAACACCTCCTCTTGTTAGCCGACAAGATCGAGGAGATCAAAACCATCTGCCAATACTGTTCCCGCAAGGCGACTATGGTCTTGCGTACCCAAGCAGGTAAACCTGTCTATGATGGAGAGCAGATCCAGATCGGTGGACACGAGACCTATATCTCCGTTTGCCGCAAGCATTATTTTAATCCAGACATTCCAACTGAAAGCGTCTAGAATGTTATAGAGAGGATAATAATGTCTATTTGTTTAAAAGATGTTACAATAGAGAATTATTTTGACGTTTTAAATCTAGAAGTTCATCCAAACCAAAGGAATTTTATTGCATCCAATTCCATTAGTTTAGCTGAAGCTTATGTATATGATAAAAATGGTGATTTTATAGCTCCCTTAGCAGTTTATGATAAGGAAGTATTAGTTGGTTTTGTTATGATTGCCTATGACCAGAAAATTGGGATCAGCAAGGGAAATTACTTGTTATTTCGTTTTATGATCGATAAACGATTTCAAGGTTTAGGCTATTTTAAACCGACTATGGATGCAGTCATTGACTTTGTTCGAACAGAGCCAGCTGGAAAAGCAACAAGTCTTTGGTTATCTTATGAACCGGAAAATCATCAAGCGAGATCTTGCTATCTCCATTATGGATTTAAAGAAACTGGAGAAGTCATAGAAAACGAAATTGTAGCAATCTATGATCTAACAACCAAGAATTAAGGAGCGAACATGAATATCTATGATCAACTACAAGCTGTAGAAGACCGATACGAAGAGTTAGGAGAGTTATTGAGTGACCCAGATGTGGTCTCTGATACCAAACGCTTTATGGAGCTTTCAAAAGAAGAGGCTTCCACTCGCGATACGGTGACAGCATACCGTGAGTACAAGCAAGTCCTTCAAAACATTGTCGACGCTGAGGAAATGATTAAGGAAGCAGGCGGCGATGCGGACTTGGAAGAAATGGCCAAGCAAGAGCTAAAAGATGCTAAGGCTGAAAAAGAAGAGTACGAAGAAAAACTGAAGATCTTACTTCTTCCAAAAGATCCAAACGATGACAAGAACATTATCTTGGAAATCCGTGGAGCAGCTGGAGGAGACGAAGCCCAATTGTTTGCTGGTGACCTCTTACAAATGTACCAAAAAAATATGCGGAAAGCCAAGGCTGGCGCTTTGAAGTCATGGAAGCTTCCTACAATGGCGTTGGTGGGATCAAAGAAGTCGTAGCCATGGTTTCTGGGCAATCAGTCTACTCGAAACTCAAGTATGAATCTGGTGCCCACCGGGTACAACGCGTTCCTGTGACTGAAAGCCAAGGTCGTGTCCATACCTCAACTGCCACTGTTCTGGTCATGCCAGAAATCGAAGAAGTCGAGTACGACATTGATCCAAAAGACCTTCGGATCGACATCTACCACGCATCTGGTGCGGGTGGACAGAACGTCAACAAGGTCGCAACAGCCGTTCGTATCGTCCACTTGCCAACCAACATCAAGGTCGAGATGCAGGAAGAACGGACCCAACAGAAGAACCGCGAAAAAGCCATGAAGATCATCCGTGCGCGTGTGGCTGACCACTTTGCTCAGATTGCCCAAGACGAGCAAGACGCTGAGCGGAAGTCAACCATCGGGACTGGTGACCGTTCAGAGCGGATCCGGACTTACAACTTCCCTCAAAACCGTGTGACTGATCACCGGATTGGCTTGACCCTTCAAAAATTGGACACCATCTTATCTGGTAAATTGGATGAAGTGGTCGATGCTTTGGTCTTGTATGATCAAACACAAAAAAACTAGAAGAGTTGAACAAATAATGTTGTTGGGACCATTATTGGCCCAGTATGAAGAAGAATTAATATCCGTTGGAGAGGAAGCAGAAAGCCCTCCTTCGCGTATCGTGCTTTAAAATAACTGGACCTTTTACAGACTTTGTCCTTGCCTTGCAAAAAAAGAAGTGGAAGTAGAGGATCAGGCCTTGCTTGATCCATCTTTTGAGCAGTTGAAACATCATGTTCCCTGCCCAGTATATTATTGGTAGCGCAGATTTCTGTGGCCATGTTTTTTTACAGTGGATGAGCGCGTGCTGATTCCACGACCCAGAAACAGAGGAGTTGGTGGCTCTAATTCTCGAAGAAAAACGATGAGAAAGCCTTACGAGTTCTGGATATTGGTACAGGAAGTGGTGCTATCGCTATTAGCTTAGCCCTTGCTAGACCTACCTGGCGGGTTCAAGCTAGCGATGTCTCAGAAGAGGCTTTAGCCCTGGCTCAAGAAAAATGCCAAGCAGTTAGAAGCTGTCCTTGAATTTCAAGTCGTCAGATGTACTGGACGAACTAGAAGGTCCCTTATGACCTGATTGTGTCCAACCCTCCTATATCTCTCGGGATGATGTAGAAGAGGTTGGAGCCAATGTATTTAGCCTCTGAACCCCACTTAGCTCTTTTTGCAGATCGTGATGGATATGCCATCTACGAAAAGATTGCCCAGCAAGCACCAAGTGTTTTAACACCAGACGGAAAGATCTATCTAGAAATTGGCTATAAGCAAGGAGCCAAAGTAAAAGAGCTCTTTCAAGAAGCGTTTCCTGACAAACGCGTTCGAGTTCTGAAAGACCAATTTGGACAAGATAGAATGGTAGTAGTAGACAATGGATCACATTGAGAAAGAATTAGAAGCAGGCCGTGCGGTTATTCTGCCAACTGAAACAGTCTATGGTATTTTCGCTAAAGCTTTGGACCAAGAGGCAGTTGATTATATTTACGAATTAAAACGTAGACCTGAGAGAAAAGGCTCTGAATTTAAATGTAGCCGATGAAGATACGATTCGAATTTATTCGAAAGATCAACCTAGCTATTTAACAAAAACTGATTGATTCATTTTTACCAGGGCCTCTAACTATTATTCTTCAGGCGAAATGAAAATGTACCTAACTGGATTCATTCAGGCTTGGATACGGTTGGTTTCCGTATTCCGGCTCATCCAAAAGACGTTAGAATTTAATTCGTAAATATGGTCCTTTGGTTGGTCCTTCGGCCAATCTTTCAGGTCATGCAAGTGGAACAAAGTATGAGGGCTATTGTAAGCGAATTTGATCAAGTGGTTCCTGGTATAGAGGATGATGACTTTCTGACTGGCCAAGATTCAACTATTTTTGGATATCTCTGGTTCTAAAGCCAGGATTTTTGCGACAAGGTTCGATTACAAAAGCTGATTTGCTTGCACAAGTGCCAGAGCTTTCTTTTGAGGAAGATGAAACTTCTCAGTGATAATGTACATAAATAATTTTTTTATAAAGGAGTAGACCGATGATTTTTGATAAAGAAGATTACAAAGCTTATGATGCAGACCTATGGAATGCGATCGCTAAAGAGGAAGAGCGTCAACAAAACAATATTGAGTTGATTGCTTCTGAAAATGTCGTCTCTAAGGCAGTGATGGCTGCTCAAGGGTCTATTCTGACAAATAAATATGCCGAAGGCTATCCCTGGTCGTCGTTACTATGGCGGGACAGATGTGGTCGATGTGGTCGAAAGTCTCGCGATCGAACGGGCCAAAGAAATCTTTGGCGCTAAATTTGCGAACGTTCAACCGCATTCAGGAAGTCAGGCAAACTGTGCTGCCTATATGGCCTTGATTGAGCCTGGTGATACCGTCATGGGGATGGATCTAGCTGCCGGTGGGCATTTGACGCACGGAGCTTCTGTGAGCTTCTCTGGTCAAACCTATAACTTTGTGTCCTATAGTGTAGATCCTGAAACAGAGCTCTTGGATTTTGATGCCATCCTAAAACAAGCCCAAGAAGTGAAGCCAAAACTCATCGTTGCTGGTGCCTCAGCCTACTCTCATATTATTGATTTCTCAAAATTCCGTGAGATTGCAGATGCAGTAGGAGCTAAGCTCATGGTTGATATGGCCCATATTGCTGGTCTCGTGGCAGCAGGTCTTCATCCAAGTCCGGTTCCTTATGCCCATATCACGACAACGACCACTCACAAGACCCTTCGTGGACCTCGTGGAGGTCTGATCTTGACCAATGATGAGGAATTAGCTAAGAAAATAAACTCTGCTATTTTCCCTGGTATTCAAGGAGGACCGTTGGAGCATGTCATTGCAGCCAAAGCTGTCTCTTTCAAAGAAGCGCTGGATCCTGCCTTTAAAGAGTATGCAGTTAACGTGATTAAAAACAGTCAAGCCATGGCTGGTGTCTTCTTGCAAGATCCTGATTTCCGTGTCATTTCAGGCGGAACAGAGAACCACCTTTTCCTTGTCGACGTCACTAAAGTTGTTGAAAATGGGAAAGTGGCGCAAAACTTGTTGGATGAAGTCAATATCACCCTCAACAAGAACTCTATTCCTTATGAAACCTTGTCTCCATTTAAGACCAGTGGGATTCGGATTGGTGCAGCAGCTATCACCGCTCGTGGTTTTGGTGAAAAAGAAAGTCGCACCGTTGCTGAACTCATGATCAAAGCGCTGAAGAATGCAGACAAGCAAGAAATATTAGACGAAGTGCGTAGCCAAGTCAAAGCCTTGACAGACGCCTTTCCACTTTATGAGGACTAAACCATCCTATGGATATTTACGTAAAAAAAGCCATCATTCATCAATTTAGCCCAGACGATACCGATCTCTATCTGGCAGATAAATTTCTCAATATCACACCTAAAATCGAGGAATACTTGCGTAAGAAGATTGAACGGGTCTACTCGGATGAAGCCAAGACTGGTATTTTCGAAGAGGACAATCCTTTTCTTGAGATGATCTCAGATGACCTATTAGAAACTTCGGTCGTAGTAGCGAATCGCTGGAAGGAAGAATTTGTCGTCTCTGAGAATCAAAAAACCAACGATTTGGTTTTTGTTGAGTTTTCAAAAGAAGGGGTGGACCATTTTGCCTTTCTTCGGATTGCCTTACGGGAAACCCTGACCCATCTTGGTGGTGAAGTGGACAATCCGATTAAGTTGACGCAAAATAATCTACCTGGTTTTGGGACTGGTGCAGATGAAGCTTTGGTCATCAATCTTCAAAGTCGCAAATACCACTTGATTGAAAAACGAATCAAGTACAATGGGACTTTCTTGAACTATTTTTCTGAGAATCTGTTGCAGGCGCAACCCAAGATCTCTCCTAAAAAATCGATCAAGGCACTAGAAAAAACAGCCCAGAAGATTGCGGAAAGCTTTAACACAGATGATTTTCAATTTCAATCAAAGGTTAAATCAGCTATTTTTAACCATATTGAGGAAGAAAATAAACTCTCTCCTGAGAAATTAGCGGATGATCTCTTCGATGACAATCTGACAGCTCGCCTTAGTTTTATTGACCAAGTTAAAGAAGCTGTACCAGAGCCTGTCACCTTTGAAGAGATTGATGCAAGTCGCCAGTTGAAGAAGTTCGAAAATCAGAAATTATCATTGTCAAATGGAATTGAACTGATCGTTCCGAATAATGTCTATGAAGATGCAGAATCTGTTGAATTTATTCTAAACGAGAACGGGACCTATTCTATTCTGATCAAAAATATTGAGGATATACAGAGTAAATAATGATTAAACGTATAGTGAAGATCTTCTTATTCATTCTACTAATATTTGGAATCTATAAGGGAATTCAGATCCATCATGACGTCAAACAAGTCATGCAGTACCGCTCCCTGGTTAGAGAAGTCCTTGCTGAGGAGGATACCACGGCCAATGAAAATCTCATTCTTGCTATGATCTATACTGAGACCAAAGGCAGAGAAGACGATGTTATGCAGGCGAGTGAGAGTGCAAGTGGTGAGACCAATACTATTAGTGATAATAAGGCCAGTATTCGCCAAGGAATTCAAACTCTTTCAGATGAGTTAAAAGAAGCCAAGAAAAAAGGCGTTGATAGCTGGACTGCGGTTCAAGCCTATAATTTCGGGAAAGACTACATCGATTACGTCGCAAAACACGGTGGGACAAATTCCCTAGAGTTGGCCCGCGCTTATTCGCGGGATGTGGTAGCGCCAAGTCTTGGCAATGTAACTGGTGAAACTTATCTTTACCTCCACCCTATCTCTCTTTTAAACGGGATGGAACTCTACATTAATGGTGGCAATATTTATTATTCCCGTTTAGTAGAAACCAATATGACGATTATGAAGTTATTTTCATGGTTTTAATCATTTTCCAGAGAGCCGATTGGCTCTTTTTTTAGCTGATCAGTTCTGCCTCCGATTTTGAGGGATAATAAAAATGTCATGCATTCTTAAAAGAACTGTAAGCTAGTTTTAAGAAATCAACTGTATAATGAAAATCGAAGTGGGTAAACTCTTTATTTACTTCTTTTTTCATCTCTAGTGAGGTGAGAAAGGTTATAAGAGATGCCCATTGTTGATTTGAGTTAGAAAGAAGAAAAAGATGAAATTAAAGAAGATTGCATTGTTTGTAACGACGACTTTGGCCTTGTTTACCGCTATCCCGCGAGTTTCCGCAGATAGCAATGTGCAGAAAGTCATTGATGAAACCTATGTCAAGCCAGACTATGTTTTGGGCTATTCGTTGGACCAAAGTCAAATCGAGCAAACCTTGAGTCTATTGAACTACGATAGTTCGAAAGATAGAGATGAGTGGAAAACTATGACACCAGAGGTTTATTCTTCGATTATGAACGTTGCCAACGATGATAGTTTAGAACTGTATTCCTCTGTTAAAATTCAAAAATTAGGCAAAAATAAGCCACTAGAAGTGAATATCGTGACACCTCAAAACATCACCAAGGTCACTGCAGATATGTATCGCAATGCGGCTGTTACACTTGGATTGGAGCATGCACAAATTACAGTAGCTTCTCCTATCCAAGTGACCGGAGAAAGTGCCTTGGCTGGGATCTATTACTCGCTTGAGAAAAATGGTGCCAAGGTTTCTCAAGAAAGCAAGGATCTAGCCCAAGAAGAGTTAAAGACTCTATCAGGGATCAATGAAGAGAACGCGGGAAAGAAAAACTTCGATGCGGATAAATTGAACGTGGCATTGACCGACATTAAAACGGCAGTAGCCAATGCCAAACAGAACAATCAGGATTTAAGCAAGGATGATATTCGAAAGATCGTCGAAGAAACCCTGAAAAATTATAAGCTGGATACAACTGTAACAAGTGATCAGATTAATTTGATCGTGAATTTCGCAGTCAACCTCTCAAAGAGTAGCGTCATCAGCAGCAAAAGCTTTACTAAAACCTTGTCGGACTTGAAAGATAGTATCGTAGACAAGGCAGGCGATACCTTTAATAATATCAATCTAAATTTTGATACCAATGCTATTCTAAAAGACAGTGGAAACTTCTTCACAAATGCATGGAATGCCATTGCTGGCTTCTTCGGAGCCATCTGGAATGCCATTGTCAAATTCTTTAGTGGTTTGGTTGGCTAAAAATAGCACGAAAGCACTACAGACAATAAGTCAGAGTGCTTCTTGTGTGTTTAATGATTCTTATATTTTATAAGACATTTTTAGGGTTGCTAAATTCTATTTTTAAGCTCGTAAAAAAAAGGTCCACTGGACCTTAAAACTCGCTTTGCTAATTTTTGGCTCGTGAAAAAAAGGTCCACTGGACCTTTTTTTACTCCCACTCAATTGAGACTGGTATATCCTATCCCTTGTAAATCAAGGGTTTAGAAGGGTTATATACTTCAATGGGGGGATTTTTCGGGGGGATTGATTTTTTCATATGTTGATTTCAATTAAATTTTACTCTTGTTTCTGATGCGGTTTGTATGGTAATTGCATTTGTAAGTAGTTGAGCTATCTCTTTATCAGCACCACTGTACAAGTACTAATGATAGTCAGCTATCAGGAACATATTCATACGAAAAAAGCGGTATTGATGGTTCTGAAATGGGATTCGAAGACGAAGAATTGACATTGCATTACGAACTAAAAGTAAGTGGTGATGAAAACATATTTAATATCAATCTCCTTTCAGAGAGAGGCAATAATGTGAAGTACCTCTATTCCGAGAAAGTAGCTATTGATACAGACAAAGAGATTATCAGTGATAACAATGGTACTGAGCTGAAATATTCAGTTTCTGGAGATTCTGTAACAATGCCTGATTTAGCAGGAGATAGTGGTGAAACAGTAACATTAAGTAAATAGAATAAACCAAAGAATAGAGCTTGATATGTAATCTATCAGGCTCTATTCTTGTAAGTAATATTTTATATTAATCATCTAATTACAGTTTTTTTACATTTTTTTATTAATATTTCTGTATTGTCAATTAAAAAAATTTCCCATCATTATTACTAATAAACTCATTGATATATTTAAGAATACAAACATAATGATTATAGTAAACGTTATATGTATTTACATCTAAACAGAAGTGAGTTAAAAGCAAATTTAACATGGTCAGTTCGTTTAATATCGGTGAAATCTACGATTTTTTTGCTCTATTGGCATCAATTTTCTTTCCTAGAGCATATCTATTTGGAATTTCGTTATTATCACTATTTTGAATGATACTATAGTCATTCATAATGGGTGTATTTACTTTAAAAATTTTTCAAAAAAATGTTCTCTATTAATAAAAAAAGATTATGGGATTTTTAATTCCTTAATTAATTTAATAATGGGTACATACAGGTTTGTGTTAAACATATTAATAGAGGTGATTCTATCTAACTCGTTTGTTAATATTTTAATTTGCTCGTCATAGCTTGTAAATAAGTTAAAACCCAGCAATTCATGCGAAAGTAGTCTATTTATTTCTGTAGGAGTCATATTTAAAAACATTAGTAATTGCTTCAAAAAGAGCAGACAGTTTCACTTCCATATAAAAACCTTTATAATTCTTGATATGATATTAATAAAAGCATGAATAGATTTTTTTATACTATAAAAAGTCACTAACTTCTTGGACTTGTTCTAAAGTATAGTAATTCTTATCAATTATTTGTTTAAATATATCAGCTAACTTTTTTTCCTTGTTTCGGAAATATTGGATGTTTCATAAGTTAGAATTCGTCTATTACGTAAATCGAAAGGTAGTTCTGAAACATCGCCAAAATCAGAATTGAACACACAAATAACTCTATCCCACCCTAGACACTTTTACTGCATATCCTAATTCAAATAATACGTTAGGGTTAGGAGTTCTTTTACCATTTAAACTACTGTTTATAATTGATATATCTGCTATAAATAGGCCACACTTATCAATTTTTGGTTAATATTGAATCAACAATATCTGGACTACCTAGAACACCTTTTGTATCTCTGTCAATTTCAGTGATAAGAGAGTACGGAGAATCTTGGTTCATTTTTTTCAATGCTAATTTTATAGAATTCTCAATTAAATTTCTATTTGTTTTTATTCGGTAAGTCAGATTGCCATGAAAAAGAATATTGTAGTCATAAAAAAAGCTCCGATAGTTAATCAGTAGAATATTATTTGTGAATGAATTTGGTTAGCAATAACTACGATGTTTGAGTTCCTCATTTATTTTGATAATATAGAAAAATTAATATGAGCAGAATGAGATGATATTCATACTCATATTGCTGAATAGAATCATAAATAGGTACTCCATGCAAATACTTATTTCTGATTCCCCAGCTATTCTCATATGATTTGTTATTTAGGACGAAATTCAAATAATTAATTTCTTGAATTGAAAAATAAGGTATCCGAAAAATATTAACCATCCATTATCAAGCATCCTATCAGCACTGAGTTTTTCAGATTCAGATAAAGATATACTATTAACAGAGCCATATAAGAATATTTTTTTTCTAAAAAGACTTATTTGGGACATATCTTTAAAAGATATAACGCCTGTATCATTTTTGGCAAAATTCAGCATCTATTAGTAGTTTTATGTAATCTATTTGATATTCATGAAAAATTTGCATAACTCAAGCATTGTTGTGAAATTAATTCCTTAAAGTTGCTTCCTTTGTATTCCTCATTAATAAAAATGAATAGGACTTTGGTCAGAGAATAATAAATTAACAATCTGTTGAATATTATTATCTGAATTATTCATTGAGAAGTATTTTCTTTTAGTAAAAACTCTGCAAAGATTCAATTGAAGGAGTAGAAGTAATATTATATAAATTTACATCAATAAGCCCTTCTTCACTCAATAATTTGTATTGTTTTCTTAATGATTCTTCGATTCTAAAAAGTGTTGCTGTTTTATTTCCCGTTGTTTCTGAAATTGAAGGCACATCAAAATGTATCCAATCAATACCGTACTGATTAGTCAGGAAAATATCGAAAAACCAAGTAATGAAATCTTCAATTCTTAGACTGAATTTCTGTAGTATTTTTGATAAAGCAATCAGTTTCATCACGTATAGTTGATGCTTGACTGAGAAGTAAAAACCAAATTTATAGTGATTTTTAGTCGAAATGCCTAACGTTCTTTCAAGTACTCCCATCTCTAATTGAGGAAAGCTTGCTAATGCAAAAGTACCAACACTTGTGCTCAGTTCAAAGTCTTTACAAAAAAATAGTCTAATATATTTTTGAAAATTATGTTTTTTTCAAAAAGTTTAGCACTATCTATAAAAAGTTGATAATGTATATTCATATTGTTTTGGCCTAGCTCCACCTGTTGCGACTGCAATAGGATTATACAAACCTTTTTCAATTCCCTCAATATGAAGCTCCCTACTCTTTTTAATTGCGTAATAGTACGCTTCCTTCTTTGTATATACTCTAATATCAACTTGAATTCCAAAAATCCTTATCATTAAAAACTAGAATTAAATTCTTGAATTTTTTTGTCAATCAACAGTTTTTGTTTATCTGTAAGTTGAAAGTATCTATTCTTATCGAAACCTTTTATAGGGTTTCTTAAAAATTTTTAAATAATTTATATTCACATCGGGGTCACAAATATTTTTTTCAATTAAATCATTCCACTCTAAATTTGTGATATTACTTGGGATAACATTTTTACATGAATTTGAATCTACAAAATTATCGAGTAATATTTCAAGATGAGAGGGTGAACTCAGAAAAAAATTGCTTAATGAAAGTAGGATACTTTTTTTAGAAAAATAGGTATTTTTTTAAGAGATGACATAAATGTAGATTGGATTCTATAAAATATTGCACAAACTCTACTTCACTAATTTTTTTGACCATAGTTAAATAATGTAAATATCTCAAAAAAAGTCTTCACGATAGTTATATTCGCTTTGTAGAAGTTTTATGTTATTTAAAAATCTCATCTTTCGGAGCAGAACCAAAATAATTATTTTTGTAGTTGAATCATCGAAGGAAGAGATTTCTTTATTTCTTCAATATAGCTTAGCGACCAGTCAATTGAAAAAAACCTCATTTTCTATGAATTTGATAATATTATAAAAATTCAAGGGCTTCCAAAAAAAGAATTTAGGCTATAAGAATTCGATAAATAAGCATCTAAAAATTTCTTGAATTCTTGGAAAATAGAAACCGATAGATAAGTCATTTACATCATAAAAATTTTTACTCTAGACATCATATATTTTTTTACATTTGAAAAAAATAAAAATTACGTGCTATTAAAAATACTTTGTACTTTTTATTATAAAAATCCCTCCAAAAATGTTGGTCAAAAAAATTTTTAACTAACTTTTCGGGGGGATTTAGGGGGGAATCAAACGAAGATACACCCTTTTTAGACTATTTTGTTCCTGCTAAACTGCTGTAGAATCGCTATTTTGAAGGTAAATCAAGCCTCTCCATTATTCCCACTCTACAGTTGCAGGTGGTTTGCTTGTGATATCGTAGACGATGCGGTTAACGTGGTCAACTTCGTTTACGATACGAACAGAGATTTTTTGGAGAACTTCCCAAGGAATCTTCGCAAAGTCAGCTGTCATTCCGTCGATAGAAGTGATCGCACGGATGACAATAGTGTAGTCATAAGTACGACCATCTCCCATAACACCAACTGAACGAACGCCTGTATTGACAGTGAAGTATTGCCAGATATCGCGGTCAAGACCAGCTTTGGCGATTTCTTCACGGAGGATAGCGTCTGATTCACGAACGGTTTCGAGTTTTTCTTCAGTGATTTCTCCCATAACACGGATGGCAAGACCTGGGCCTGGGAATGGTTGGCGCCATACGATGTGGTCTGGCATACCAAGCTCAGTACCAAGCGCACGAACTTCATCTTTATAAAGAGTGTTGAGTGGCTCGATCAGTTCAAACTGCATATCTTCTGGAAGTCCACCAACGTTGTGGTGAGACTTGATGGTTTGAGCAGTATCCGTACCAGACTCGATCACGTCAGTGTAGAGAGTTCCTTGTGCCAAGAATTTCACATCTTTGAGCTTACTTGCTTCGTCATCAAAGACATAAACAAACTCGTTACCAATGATCTTCCGTTTTTTCTCAGGATCAGATACTCCAGCTAACTTATCAAGGAAACGTTTTGCAGCATCTGCTTTGACTATGTTCAAACCAAACTTGCCACCAAGCATCTCCATAACTTGGTCAGCTTCTCCTTTACGAAGAAGACCGTGGTCTACAAAGATACAGATCAATTGATCGCCGATGGCTTTTTGAAGGAGAACCCCAACAACGGAAGAGTCAACACCACCTGAAAGACCAAGAAGGACACGTTTATCTCCGACGGTTTCACGGATTTTTTTGATCTGCATGTCAATGAAGTTGTCCATGGTCCAATCACCTTTAGCCCCACAGATGTTCAAGGCAAAGTTACGCAAGATATCATAACCGTGAACAGAGTGACGAACCTCAGGGTGGAATTGGATACCGTAGATTTTCTTATCTGGATTTTCAATGGATGCAAATGGACAGTCAGCAGAAGTACCAGTGCGGATAAAGTCAGCTGGAATTTCTGTAACAGCATCTCCATGGCTCATCAAGACCAATTGTTTATCTGGTGTGCCGGCAAAAAGAGCAGAAGATTCTGTCAAAGTCAGTTCAGATTGACCATATTCGCGGTTACCAGCATCACCTGCAGGAACGACCTTCCCACCCAATTTATGGGTCAACAATTGCATTCCGTAACAGATTCCTAGGATTGGAATACCGAGTTCAAAAATTTCAGGATCGATATCAAAAGAACCTTCCTCGTATACAGAGTTTGGTCCGCCTGAAAGAACGATCCCAACTGGATTGATTGCACGAACTTCATCAGCAGAAATCTTGTGGCTCTTCAATTCTGAGAAGACTCCAATTTCACGAATCCGACGTGAAATAAGCTGATTGTATTGGCTACCGTAGTCAAGCACGATGATTTTTTCAACATCATGCAAATCAGTTGATAGGTTTGTCATCTTATCCCCTTCTTAAAGAAATTTACTTTCCTCTATTCTAACACAAAAGCCTTGTCTTTACCAATCTCTGATTGAAGAATTAGGAATTTTACGCTACAATAGAGATAACACAGAGAAAGAGCAAGGTTATGATTCCAGCTTACATTCAAATTCATGATCAAATTAAGTCTGAGATTGATCAAAAAATATGGAAAATCGGGGAGCGTCTTCCCAGCGAACGCGATCTGGCTGAGAAATTTCAGGTGAGTCGGATGACGCTTAGGCAGGCTATTACCCTTCTGGTTGAAGAAGGAGTGCTTGAAAGACGGGTAGGAAGTGGTACCTTTATCACCAGCACGCGCGTTCAAGAAAAAATGCGGGGCACAACCAGTTTTACAGAAATTATGAAATCGCAAGGCAAGGAACCTTCTAGCCAAGTGATTTCTTACAGGAAAACCATTCCTAGCCTCCAAGAAGTGGACAAATTGGGCATTGATAAGACAGAGACCATCATTCGGATGGAACGGGTCCGGTATGCTGATGGGATCCCTGTTGTTTATGAAGTGGCCTCTATTCCAGAGAAATTTATTAAGAATTTCAATCGCGAAGAGGTTACCACCCATTTCTTCCAAACCTTGGAGCGTCATGGCTATAAGATTGGTAAGTCGCACCAGACCATCTATGCGCGATTGGCCAAGGATAAGATTGCGGACTATTTACAGATTTCAAAAGGACAGGCTATTTTAGGTCTGACACAGGTTTCCTATTTTGAAGATGGGACGGCCTTTGAGTATGTAAAAAGTCAGTATGTCGGTGAGCGGTTCGAATTTTATTTGGAAAATAACTAAGCTCGCAATTCACAGTAATAAAAAAACTCTTCAAATGTTTGGGAGACTTTCTCTCTTTGGCATTTGGGAGCTTTTTTAGGTTGAAGACATTCTTTCTAAATAGTGATAGTAAAGGCAAATTGGAAATATTTTAAAAAAATTTAAAAAAATTTTTATTTTTTCTTCAATTTTTGATTTTTTTTACGAATTAATAGATAGAAGCAGGTTTTAAAGCTTAATAAGAGATATAAGGCAGGAAAAAATGAAAAAAATTAAAATAGATGTGGTAGCTGTTCCCTTGAGCGGGCATCTGTACCCAACTTTAAATCTCGTTAAACCCTTGTTAGATGATCCTTCGATGGAGATCCGGGTTTTCACAGGACCTCAGAAAAAGGCCGTTGCAGAAAGTCTTGGCTTCACTGTCGTTCCAATTCTAGAGGACAAAGTAGAAGAATTTGAACGCGCGGCGAATAACGATAAGAAACTCAATCTTTTTTCTGCTTATCGGCAATTATCCAAGAGTCTGGATTTGATTAATCATGTATCGGATCAATTGTTAGAGGAGTGGCGCGTCAATCGTCCAGATATTGTGATTGCTGACTTTATCACTCTATCAGCTGGTTTTGTGGCTGAACAGTTAGAAATTCCTTGGATTACCACCATGGCGACACAATTTGCGATCGAAACTCCTTATGGTCCTCCTTGCTTCTTCGGAGGGATGGGAGTCGCGCGCACGAAGAAGGAAGAGAAGATCCAAGCACTATGCCGTAAACTCACGCGCATTGGAAAATACTGTGGCGCTTTCCTCTTACGCAAACGCTTAAAACGTTACAATTTCAAGTTGTACAATCAAAATGGAGTGGAGACCATCTACTCTCCTTATGCCATCTTTGGAATTGGGATGATGGAGCTAGAGTTGAAAACACACTTCCCTCATCAATATGCGTGGCTTGGCCCTTTGGGAACTTCTCTTGAAAAAGCTGAAGATTATCCTTTAGATCTCAGTCCTTACGAGGACAAGACGAAGGTACTCGTGACATGTGGAACCCAGTTGCCTTGGGCGAAGGAGAACTTGCTAGAGCAAACCAAGCAGTTGGCCAAAGAGCATCCAGAATGTCACTTTTTTGTCACTCTTGGAGATGGGGCAAAGGAATTCTCTGAAGAAGAAGTAGCGCCAAATGTGACGGTTGTCTCATATCTACCCTACAAAGAATATATTCCGCAGATGGACTATGTCATTCACCATGGAGGAGCTGGAATCTTTTATCAGTGTATCGAATTTAAAAACCAGCCTTGATCTTGCCACATGATTATGACCAATTTGACTATGCGATTCGAGGAGTAGAAGCAGGAATTGCTTTTCAAGCACATCGCAATCGCACCGAAGAGATTCAAGCAGGTTTTAAGGCCCTATTAGAAAAAGAATCTTGGGAAAAGTTAGAAAGACTAAACAAACTTTCAAAAACCTACAAGCCGTTGGATACCTTGGAGTTTGAGATTCAACGATTATTAAGACGTGGAACGGATGGGAAACTATGAAAATTCTTGTAACAGGTGCGACTGGCTTCCTTGGAAAATATGTGATCGATGAGTTGTTGGCTCACGATTATTCCATTGTAGCCTTTGGCCGAAACGAAAAAATTGGGAAGGCTCTGGAAGGTGAGCGCGTCCAATTTATCAAAGGGGATTTGAGCGCTATTGAGGAATTAAGACAAGCCTTCCAGTCTGTTGATGCTGTGGTTCACGCTGGAGCTTTATCCACTGCCTGGGGACCTTGGAAGGCCTTCTATCAGGCGAATGTAGTTGGTACTCAAAATGTCCTTGACTTGTGCCGTGAATATGCGGTAAAACGCTTGGTTTACGTATCTTCTCCCAGTATTTACGCAGCTGGAAAAGACCAATTAAACATCAAGGAAAGCGATGCTCCCAAAGAAAATCACCTCAACAATTACATCCGAAGTAAATTGGCGTCTGAAAAACTTTTTTCTGACTATTCAGATGTGCCAAGTATCATCTTACGTCCTAGAGGATTATTTGGTGTGGGGGATACCAGTATTTTGCCTCGTGTCTTACGCCTCAGTCGAAAAATTGGAATTCCTTTGATTCGAGGAGGAGAGCAGCTCATGGATATGACCTGTGTGGAAAATGTCGCCCTAGCCATTCGCTTGGCTCTGGAAGCCAAAGAAGCACACGGGCAGATTTATAATATTACAAATGGGGAACCAAAGACCTTTAAGTATTTGATCGAAACAACATTAAAGGGATTGGGAGAGCCGATTCGCTATCGGAAAATTCCAGCAGGTCTTGTAGCAGGTGTGGCTTATAGCCTTGAAGGGGTGTATCGATTCTTTCATCTGAAAGCCGAACCCCCCTTGACTCGCTATACCTATTATCTCCTTCGATATAGCCAAACCCTCGATATTCAAAAGGCTCAAACTGAACTTGGCTACTATCCAAAAATGACCATTGAAGAAGGGATTGACAACTATGTCCAACATGATCAAGCACATTGATTATTTTCCAGCAGGCTATTGCAGCAGTCATTCTGGTCTCTTATTTAAGGGGATTCCGAATGAAAAAATGCAATTTCCTGCAGGTGTCTTTTTGATTCATCACCGTGAAAAAGGCTATATTTTGTACGATACCGGCTATCACTACGAGATTAAGAAAAAAGCTCGATATTTCTGGTACCGTCTAGCCACCCCAATGCAGATGAAAAAAGAAGACCAGATCGATTATTTATTGCAAGAGCGGGGGATTGATCCAGCAGCCATTTCCTATGTCATTCTTTCGCATTTGCACCCTGATCATCTTGGTGGAGCAGCACTTTTTCCAAATGCTCATTTCTTTGTTACCCAGGAAGTCTATGAGGTGTACCAAAAACCGAAATTTAAAGATCTGATTTTTAAAGAGTTTTTGCCAGCTGATTTCAAAGATCGGGTGACGTGTCTCAAAGCAGACCAAATGCATCCTGCCTTTTCTTACCGCCCGACTGCTGATCTATTTGGGGATGGGAGCATTCTCGTATCGTCTATCGATGGGCATGCGAGAGGGCAAGGCTGTCTTTATCTGGATGATCTCAAGCTCTTTATTGGAGCAGATCTTTCTTGGGGAGTAAACCTCTTGCCTTTCACACGGCAAATGCGTCTCATTCCTTCCTTGGTTCAGGATGATAAGAAGGCTTATTTAAAAGGAGTTGATTTGCTGGAAACACTCTTGCAAGATGGCATTCAAGTTGTGGTCAGCCACGACCCGCAAGATCGGATTGAAAGGATTTTAAATGAAAAAAACAGTCTTTCTGAAAACCTTTATTGAAACCAGATGGTGCCATCGATTCCGTTCAAAAGAGGCCTTGAAACGATACCAAGATAAGCAATTGGCACGCTACCATACTTTTATCACTTCTCAGTCTCCCTATTTCCAGACTCATTCTCCTGAATCCTTTGGGACCATGGATAAGCATTTCATGATGACGCATTTCAATGAACTCAATACTCTGGGAGTGGATCGAGATCAGGCTTTAGAGATGGCGATTCGCGGAGAACAAACGCGAGATTTTACCGAGATGAATGGAGAAGTAGCAGTAGGCTTGTCTTCTGGGACTTCCGGCCACCGAGGAGTCTTTGTCACCACAGAAAAAGAGAGAAGTATGTGGGCTGCAGCAATCTTAGCCAAGATGTTGCAAAAAGGAAACCTGGTTGGTCATCGCATTGCCTTTTTCTTACGAGCAGATAATGAACTCTATCAAACCATTAATTCAGGCCTTATTCGCTTGGAATATTTGATATTTTCAAGGATAGCAAGGAGCATTTAGAGCGTCTCATAGACTATCAACCAACCATTGTGGTCGCACCAGCTTCTACCTTGATTGAGTTAGCCAACTATGTCAGCAATCAGCAACTTGCGATCCAACCTGTCAAGGTTGTTTCTGTCGCAGAGATCCTAGAAGATCGAGATGCTCAGACCATCGCCAAAGCTTTTCAACTAGACAAGGTTGATCAGGTCTACCAAGCGACAGAGGGATTTTTAGCTTGTACCTGTTCAGAAGGCAATCTACATCTCAACGAAGATATTTTGTCTGTTGAAAAAGAGTATCTAGATGATAGCCGCTTTTATCCGATTATTACAGATTTCAAACGAACGAGTCAACCCATCTATCGCTACCGACTCAATGATATTCTGGTGGAAGAAAAGTCCCCTTGTCCTTGTGGCTCCATCTTTACTCGAATCGCAAAGATCGAAGGACGATCAGATGATATCTTCTATTTCAAAAAAGAAGATGGCAGTAGCCAAATGATCTATCCGGATTTTATTCGACGGTGCATTCTCTTTGTCGAAAATATTCAGGACTATCAAGTAACTCAGTTGGCAGATGGATCCATTACCATTGCCTTGAGTCACCGGACAGAGTCTATGGAGCAAGCGATCTTTGCTCAATTTGAACTCTTAGCTCAGCAAAAACAATTCATTCTCCCAAGTATTCAATTTATTGATTACCAATGGGACCCAACACGTAAATTAAAACGTGTTCAACGACTTCAATAAAAGGAGAATCCTATGACTACTGTAAAAAGACATTTGCAAATTAAAGGCTATGGAACTGCGCTTCCAGCTCATACAGTTACTTTCAAAGACCAGACTCGCTATCGCGTGAAAGAAGGAGAAGAAACACAGATTGATCTTGCAGCGCGTGCGATTGAGGCAGCTTTAAACCATGCTGGACTTGAGATGACAGACATCGACTGCCTGGTTTCGGCTAGTGCGGTTGGTGTTCAGCCCATCCCTTGTACAGCAGCTCTTATCCATGAGCGCGTGGCCAAGGGACTGACGATTCCTGCTATTGGATATCAATACAACTTGTACCAGTTTTGTATCAGCTTTGAGCACTGTTTCTTATCCGATTGAAGGTGGTGAATACCGTCGGGTGCTGATTGTATCCAGTGAAGTAGGAAGCCTAGGGCTTAATCCCAAACAAAAAGAAAGCTTTGAACTATTTAGCGATGGAGCTGCAGCTTTATCTTTGAAGGAACAAAGGAAGATAAAGGAATCATTGCCAGTATGCAACGTACCTGGTCTGAGGGAGCCCATGATACTGAAATTCGTGGTGGTTTGACAGCTTATCATCCGAAATTGTACTCTGAAGCAACCAAGACGGATTTCATGTTTGACATGAAAGGGAAGAAAATTCTTTTGCTTTCTGCCCGTGTTATTCCAGAAATGTTCCAAGAATTCCAAGAAAAATCAGGCATTTTTAAAGATGCTGTAGACTATATTATTCCCCACCAAGCAAGTCGCGCCTTACCACTTGTCATGGACAAATTGGGCGTTGGCAAAGACAAGTACTTCAATATTGTCAGTGATTATGGAAATATGGTTTCGGTAGCCGTGCCTTTCGGCTTAGCCTATGCACTGGATCATGGCTATGTGAAGGAAGGAGATACCATCTTTTTGATGGGAACTGCAGCAGGGATGACGGTCAATATGTTGGCACTGAAACTCTAATGATAGATCCTCTTATTTCAAGCTCAAAAAGCATCAAGTCCCGCTAGTCTTTAGCGGGCTTTTTTGATATAATGAAAGGTATGGAAATTGAGAAAACCAACCGAATGAATGCGCTCTTTGAGTTTTATGCAGCGCTCTTGACGGACAAGCAGATGAACTACATCGAGCTCTATTACGCAGATGACTACAGCTTGGCCGAGATCGCGGAAGAGTTTGGAGTGAGCCGTCAGGCGGTCTATGACAATATTAAACGTACAGAAAAGATTTTGGAAGACTACGAAATGAAACTCCATATGTATTCCGATTACATTGTTCGTAGTCAAATTTTGGATCAGATTTCTGAAAAATACCCTGAAGATCCTTTTTTACAGGAACAAATTTCTGTGCTTTCCAGTATCGATAATCGAGACTAAATAAATATAAGACTTAACTAGGAGAAAGAGTATGGCATTTGAAAGTTTAACCGAACGTTTACAGAACGTCTTTAAAAATCTTCGTAAGAAAGGGAAAATCTCTGAAGCGGATGTCCAAGAGGCGACCAAAGAGATTCGTCTAGCCCTCTTAGAGGCCGACGTCGCCCTTCCAGTTGTAAAAGACTTTATCAAACGCGTCCGCGAGCGGGCTGTAGGTCATGAAGTCATCGAAACCTTGAACCCTGCCCAACAAATCGTGAAGATTGTCGATGAAGAATTGACAGCGATTTTGGGTTCAGAAACAGCAGAAATTATCAAATCTCCAAAGATTCCAACCATTATCATGATGGTCGGTCTTCAGGGGGCTGGTAAAACAACCTTTGCTGGGAAATTGGCCAATAAATTGGTCAAGGAAGAAAATGCACGTCCTTTGATGATTGCAGCCGATATCTATCGTCCAGCGGCCATCGACCAGTTGAAGACCCTTGGTCAACAGATCAATGTCCCTGTCTTCTCACTTGGTACAGAAGTCCCTGCAGTAGAGATCGTTCGCCAAGGTTTGGAGCAGGCAAGAGCCAATCACAATGACTATGTCTTGATCGATACGGCTGGTCGTCTGCAAATCGATGAAACTCATGGGCGAGTTGCGAGATGTTAAAGCCCTAGCTGAACCAAATGAAATCCTCTTGGTTGTCGATGCCATGATCGGTCAAGAAGCGGCCAATGTGGCGCGTGAGTTCAACGAACAACTCGAAGTAACCGGGGTGATCTTGACCAAGATTGATGGGGATACCCGTGGTGGTGCAGCCCTTTCTGTCCGTCAGATTACTGGGAAGCCAATCAAATTCACTGGTACTGGTGAAAAAATAACCGATATCGAAACCTTCCACCCAGACCGTATGTCTGGTCGGATCCTCGGTATGGGGGATATGCTGACGCTGATCGAGAAGGCTTCTCAAGAATACGATGAGAAACGCTCCCTTGAACTCGCTGAGAAGATGCGGGAAAATACCTTCGACTTCAACGATTTCATTGATCAGTTAGATCAAGTTCAAAACATGGGACCAATGGAAGATCTGCTCAAGATGCTTCCAGGGATGGCCAATAACCCTGCCATGAAGAACCTCAAGGTCGATGAACGAGAAATTGCTCGCAAACGTGCGATCGTATCATCCATGACACCAGCTGAACGGGAAAATCCAGATTTGTTAAATCCAAGCCGTCGTCGTCGGATTGCGGCTGGTTCAGGAAACAGCTTTGTCGAAGTCAATAAATTCATCAAGGACTTTAACCAAGCCAAACAGATGATGCAAGGCGTCCTCTCTGGTGATATGAACAAGATGATGAAACAAATGGGGCTCAATCCAAATAACATGCCGAAGAATATGCCTGGTGGAATGCCTGATATGTCTGCCCTCGAAGGCATGATGGGACAAGGTGGCATGCCTGACTTGTCAGCTCTTGGCGGAGGCGCTGGAATGCCTGACATGAGCCAAATGTTTGGCGGTGGTCTCAAAGGAAAAGCCGGTGAATTTATGATGAAACGGGCGATGAACAAGATGGCCAAACAAATGCGCAAAAATAAGAAAAAACGGAAATAATCGTTTCTAATAAGGACCTGGAACACACTGTTCTGGGTTCTTTTAGAAACTACTACTAGAGGAAACATGTTAAAAAAACTATTTCAACAACTCATTCGTTTCTTTGCAAGATTGTTTTCTTCGCACAGAAAGCCCTTTGAATTTCCTAAAGGGTCGAAGAAACCACCGATTAGACCAATCATCTTTGTACCTGGGAGTTCAGCCAGTATACAGCGATTCAACGGAACCATCCGCATGCTCCATCGCTTTTCTAGAAAAAAACAGAGTCTCTTAAAAATAAAAGTCAACAAAGATGATTCTATAGAGATGGAAGGAAGACTGAATACGAAAGAGCCGAATCCGATGATTGTGATTGGCTTCGAGAACAATCGAGATGGCTACAACAATATCAAGCAGCAAATCGAATCCCTTAAGATAGCTCTAACCTACCTTCTTGATCACTATCATTTTACAGAGTTCAAGGCAGTAGGGCATTCTAATGGTGGACTGGTTTTGACTGGTTTATTGGAAAGTGGCTTTTTAGAGAAAAAGAAGGTAACCGTAACCAAGTTGGTTATTATTGGAAGTCCTTACCGTTTCAATCAAGAGATGTATGACGATTTTCAAACATGGAAGCATCGTCTGGGAAAAGAAGTAGAAGTTCTTAATTTTGTTGGTAGCTTTGCTGGAAAATCAGATGGCATCGTTCCTCTCTCTAGTGCACAAGCAGCAAAATCTATTTTTGACAATCAAACCTATACAGAAGTGAATTTAAATGGTCGTAAGGCTCATCATTCAGCTTTACCCACTAATCCAGATCTAGTAAAACAACTAAGTCTGTTTTTGAATCTATAATTAAATTACATAATTTCGGTTATGTAATTTTTATTTGTCTCTTGCAATCCTTAGGTAAATATGGTACATTTTTGGTAGCGATTACACATACCTAAGGAGGATTTTATGAAAGATCCTAAATTACTAGAGATAATGAAAGTTTACAAGGGACGGGATGATGTTCCAGATGATTTTGATAACTTTTGGAATCAAGCCCTAGCAAAGATGACTGAACTGCCTGAATACAAGCTCGAAGAACGAGATTTCAGCATTCCAAATGTGATTTGTTATGAATTAACCTTTAAAGGAACACGAGATGGGCTCGTTTATGCGCGGGTTGTTCTCCCAAAAATAGATCAAAAAGTTCCCGTTATTTCCATTTTCATGGCTATATGGGACGTTGTTGGGATTGGGCTGATATGTTAGCTTATACAGTAGCCGGCTATGGTGTTGTGTCTATGGACGTGAGAGGGCAGTCAGGCTATTCAACCGACGGAGATCGCTCACCACTTGGAAATACGGTTAAAGGACAGATTATACGTGGAGCTGTGGAAGGTCCGGACCAGCTCTTTTATAAGGATATCTACTTAGATCTTTACCAGTTAATTGAAATTGTTGCCAACCTTCCTCAAGTAGACGACAGCAAACTTGCTAGCTACGGAGCCTCTCAAGGAGGTGCCCTAGCTCTGGTTGCTGCTGGATTGAATCCCCGAATCCAACGAACTGTAGCCATTTATCCATTCTTATCGGATTTCAGACGTGTATTAGAGATTGGGAACACCAGCGAGGCCTATGACGAGCTTTTCCGTTATTTCAAGTTCCATGATCCATTCCATGAAACAGAAGATCGTTTGATGCAGACTTTGGCCTATATTGATGTGAAAAATTTTGCTCATCGGATCAAAGGACAAGTTCACATGATTACAGGACTAGACGATGATGTTTGTTATCCTGAAACGCAGTTTGCTATTTATAATCGCTTAGAATGTCCAAAAGAGCATTTAATCATGCCAGAATATGCTCATGAAGCTATGAACGTTCAAGTCAATGATCGAGTCTATAATTGGCTTTGTGGTAGCAAGATTCCATTTCAGTATGTAGAAAAATAAGTTAGAGAAGAAAAACAATCAGTAAATCCATGAGATTTGCTGATTTTATTGTCTTTGAAAAGAATCTAGTATAGAAAGAAAACTAAAAGTTTATGTACAATTGACTAAACTAGAGCTAAACCATTGATACAACTGAATTTGAAGCATAAAGTACATTCTTTAAAAAGTGTACTTTATTTTTTTGTTTTGTACATTATTATGGAGTGGTATTTTGTATGTTTTCTAGTACATAATATTCTCTAATCTAAGGAATTGATTTGTACATTTTTATACTCAAGCAATAGCAGAAGAAGTGGTGGTTCAATTGTACATTTTTTTGCAGCTTATTTATGTTCCTACTTAACACAAGATATAGATTTTTTTATTTTGTTGATGGTATAATGAATAATAGATAGAACAATAATTCTAAATGTAAAATTCTAATTTTATAATTGAATTTATATGAAGCTAAAGGATTATTGTAAAAAATACTATGTATAGACTTTTTAAATGATAGGAGTTACTATGGCTGATAAATTTATGCAGTTTTTTTAATGATAATATGGTTTTTGCCATAGTAAACAATTTATAATAGAAGGTACGGAAGATATGATACAAGAATATCATAACTATTGGTTTCATATAAAAGGCTCAATTATTGGAGAACTTATTGGACTAATTGTCTGCTTAATTGTTGGCTTAGTTGTATCACTATTATAAAGACAATTTACACTTATTCAACCATTAGTTGATATAAAAAAATATCCCACTCAACCAATGGTATGTGTACTTTTTAATAATAATAATTTACACTTAAATTGAAGGAGGTGAAGGTTATGGATCAGATTAAAATTGGAAAAATTTATAGCTGAAAGTAGGAAAAAGAATAATTTGACTCAAATGCAACTTGCAGAAAAAGTTAAATATTACAGATAGGGCTATATCTAAATGGGAAAATGGAAAAAAGCAATGCCTGATTCATCAATTATGCTAGATTTATGTAATGAACTTAAAATAAGTGTAAATGAATTATTAAGTGGGGAGATGATTGATATGAATAATTATAATGAGATAGCAGAAAAAAATTTGTTAGAAATGGCAAAAAAAGGAAGAAATGCAAAATAAAAAAACTAATGATGTATGAAAAATTTTTATTGGTTTTGGCTCAACAATATCTTTTTTTAACACTAATTTTTTTGTTACATCATTTTTTTAATAGAGAATAATATAGCAAGAATATTGTTGTTTATATTAGCATTCGTTCTTTTTAATAATAGGTGTTTCATTTGCATTAAAAAAATAGAAACAGAAACAGGTTATTATGAATGTCAAAAGTGCCATAATAAATATGTTCCAAAAATACAGTAAAGTATATTTTTGCAATGCACTTTGGAACTACAAGATATATGAAATGTCCAAAATGTAATGAGAAAAAGTTGGCAAAGAAAAGTTTTAAGTAAATAAAAAAATTACAAGTTATAGAGATAATTATAAGAGCCCATCGGCTCTTATTTTTTTGCTTTAAATCCTGTTCACTCACAAACTTTTTCTTATTGAAACTATTAAAGCTTGTTCACTATTCGAAGAGAAGTTTCTCAGTGTTGTCCTTACTGTAACAACGATAAGCCTCTGAAGGGGTATAATACATTTGATTATTTGTACCCTGAACTAGCAACATTGTGGGCACCAAATAATAAAGTCTCTATGGATAGTTTTGTTCCATTATTAACTGAAAAAAGGTTTTATTTATGGCGCTGTAAAGAATGTAACTTCGAATTTCATGAGCGCTTCAGCATTATACTAAATAAGTATTTAAGTTCCGAGACAAAAGATCTTAAAGAAATGTGTCCATTTTGTGCAGAATTAAAAGAAAGACAAGATAATATCTCTTTTGAAGATTTAATGAATGAGTGGGACTACCTTAATAATCTTATTCTAGGAGATCCAGAAAGAATCACAAATAGTACGAAATTAAGATTTTGGTGGATTTGTAAGAACAATCCAGAGCATCGTTATAGAATGGCTATCGTAGATAAGATTGCAAATGTAAAACGATCTATCGAGCCATGTATGTTTTGTAAAGGCCGTAGACGAAAAAGAGAACATTTTGTTCCTTATAGGAAAATTTAAAAAACAGGTTCAAATTTGAACTTGTTTTTTTATCATAGATTTTTATAAAGTACATTATTTTTAAAAGATTGTATTTTTTTAGTTTTCAAGTAGATAATGTACAGAATTTAAGTATGCGAAAGATTTAGTTTTCGCGGGAATAAAAGTACATTTTTGCTCAAAAAAATTTTTTTGTTAAAAAAACAGAACCCTATAACATCTTTCCGAAAAACTATAATTTTCTTGAAAAATATATCTGGCTATGCTATACTACTAGTATAGAAAGATTTGGAGAAAAACATGAAACGCGAGATCTTATTAGAACGGATTGATAAACTCAAACAAGTCATGCCTTGGTACGTCTTAGAATATTACCAATCAAAACTGGCCGTTCCATATAGTTTTGCGACCTTGTACGAATACTTAAAGGAATACGATCGATTTTTCACCTGGGTCTTGGAATCTGGTATATCGGATGCTGACACCATGGCCGAGATCCCCTTAGACGTTCTGGAGCACATGAGCAAGAAAGACATGGAATCCTTTATTCTTTACCTACGTGAACGTCCTATGCTCAATGCCAATACGACGAAAAACGGTGTTTCTCAAACAACCATTAACCGTACCCTCTCTGCACTATCTAGTCTCTATAAATACTTGACTGAGGAGGTTGAGAATGAGCAAGGGGAACCTTATTTCTACCGTAATGTCATGAAGAAGGTTGCTACTAAGAAAAAGAAAGAAACCTTGGCGGCCCGGGCTGAGAATATCAAACAAAAACTCTTTTTAGGGGATGAAACAGAAGGTTTCCTAAACTATATCGACCAGGAGTACCCTCAAACACTCTCAAATCGCGCCTTATCTTCCTTTAATAAGAATAAAGAGCGAGATTTAGCCATTATAGCACTCCTTCTCGCCTCTGGTGTCCGTCTCTCTGAAGCCGTTAACCTAGACCTTCGTGATCTCAATCTTAAGATGATGGTGATTGACGTCACTCGAAAAGGTGGAAAACGAGACTCTGTTAATGTTGCTGCCTTTGCTAAGCCTTATCTGGAGCAATATCTTGCAATTCGAGACAAACGGTACAAGACAGAAAAGACTGATACAGCCCTCTTTCTGACCTTGTATCGAGGTGTCCCAAACCAAATTGATGCTTCTAGCGTGGAAAAGATGGTGGCCAAGTATTCAGAGGACTTCAAAGTCCGTGTGACACCCCACAAGCTTCGCCATACATTAGCAACACGTCTCTATGATGCAACCAAATCACAGGTTTTGGTCAGTCACCAGCTGGGACATGCTAGCACCCAAGTTACTGACTTGTATACCCATATTGTCAATGATGAACAAAAGAATGCCTTGGATAGTTTATAAGATTACATAACGGAAATTATGTAAAAGGTATTCTATTAGAAAAAAGAGCGTAAGATTTTTTTCTATGGAATCTTACGCTCTTTTTATTCTTTCCTATATTTAACTTCATTTCTTTGTATGATATCTTACTCCAATTGGAAATCATTTTCCCAATTCATGAATTTGATTTTTGAAGCAATCCTTAGAATTCTTTGTTTTCAAACAGTTTAATAGCAATGTAAAAAAATTACTATTGAATAGATTACAGTTAAAAAGTAGTTGAATGGTGTAGCTAATTATCGAAATATTCCTTGAAATAGGGTTTAAAATATTCAATACTCCTAATGGGCTAAAAAGATAATAATAAGTTATTTTGGTCTAATAAACTTCTTGAAATCAGTTCTCCTAAACCTCTTAACAAAACAACCCCAACTAGAGCACCCTGATAAAGAATTTGATATCAAAAAAATAAACAAATAATTGCTGTACTATAAAAAATAGTTGTAAAAAACGTTGTAATAATTTGTATTAATCCAGCAGTAAAAGTAAGCATATTATCTGCAGAGGAAGAGTAAGCTCCAACTTTAAAAAAATCCAAATAGTAATGTTGTCGCTATAAAAGATGTTAAACTTAAAAACAACTAAAAATTAAGAATGAGGTAAAAAAATAGATGCTAACAATTTTGAAAAACAAAATTTCTACTCGTTTAACCGGTGTGACTAACAATGATTTAATTGTTTTTTTGCTGAATTTCTTGATAAAACGGTACTAATGCTACTATAACTCCTACTATCAAAGCAAATATCGAAAATGTATCGCTGGAGGTTTTAAAAACATTTCCAAATGAAGATTCTGGTGCAACCATTCTTAGATACAGTATCAATAGAGAAATGACACAAACAAACCCTCCAAAAAAACATAGAAAATCTTTTTTTCCCAGCAAATAATTTGAACAACTCAATCTTTATTAATTTAAGCATATCAATTCTCCATATCACTCTGCATTTTGATAAAAAATATCTTCAAAAATTATTTTTGTTTCTCAGAAAAAAATTTATGATGGAGATATCCTGACGAAGTAACTCTGAGAGTAATTTCTCCTTTACATCTTTCAGTGATTCTATATCTAAAGATAACTCAAGTTGCTCTATTCTCTCAGAGAAATCAATGTTTAAGTTATTTAAGATAGACTTTGTAAGTTCTATGTTATCAGTTTTCAACAACCAAACATTCTTTATAGATCCAAGTGATAAAAATTCTGTCTTTTTCCCTTGGAAATTTACTTTCCCTTGATTGATAATTGTAACTGTATCCACTAACTTACTTAATTCTTCCAATGAATGACTTGAAATTACAATCCCAACTCCTTTTTGGGACAACTCAATGAGTAAGTCTCTAAACTCTTTAATTCCTATGGGATCTAATCCATTGAATGGTTCATCTAATAATAAGATAGTTGGCTGATGTATTAATGCTTGAGCAAGACCCAAACGTTGTTTCATACCTAATGAAAAACTAGATACTTTACAATCCACACTATCCTCTAAACCTACCAAACGCAGATAGTTTAAAAGATCTTCTTTTGATAAGTTTACTTCATCATAAAGACTAGAAATAAGCATTAAATTCTGTCTAGCTGTTAAAGATCCATAAAATGTAGTGTATTCAATAATTGTACCAATAGTATTCAAATATCCCTTTGATTTCCCATCAATTGATTTCCCATTGATTTTAATTTCACCAGATTCTTTTTTTACTAAACCTAAAATCGTCTTGAATATTGTAGTTTTCCCAGAACCATTTTGTCCAATGAGCCCCATTATTTCGCCACTCTGCAACTCAAATGATAAATCTTCAATTACTTTCTTTTTGTTATACGATTTATTTAGACCAATAATTTGTAATAGTGCCATTTCGTCTTCCCTTCCTTATTCTTAATCGCTCTGCACTTCTGCTGTTTTTTATTGGTGCAGTGTTTCGTGTATTCCTTAGATAGTTGTTGGTGAAGAGAAAGTTACTTTATAAGAGATGGAAGAAATTGTTTGGCTTTATTTTTGTATATCTTTACATCCAGATAAACAAAGAAAATTCAGAAATACAATGAATAGACAAACTTTCTTATGATTTTTCTCCTTTCTACCATTCTTGATAGCGCATTACGGAGTTTTCATTTCGATAGATTTTACCTTTTGGAATCTCACTATCCTTCTTTTTGAATTGAATCCATAGAATTCCTTTATCCGATAGTAAAATGGGGCCATGATCATATAAATAATGAATCCGATGCTTTAAATCCCACAAATAATATTGAGATTTAACGCGCTCCTCACTTCTTCTTTCTCCCATATAAGTGAGATAAATATTGCGATATATGGAGGTTTCTGCTTGTGAAGTAGAAAATAACTTTTTATGGTTTTTATTTTCGAAGGTAAACGAAGCATCTTTATTATTTGCAACCAAGTATAGAAGATTGTGCCCATTCGTCATTAAATCGACATAATAGCGGTGATCATCCCTTGTTTGATCTATAACTTTTTTCTGCCCATCACTTAAGGAGTAGGCTACAATTTTTGTGGTTAAAGCTGTGTTATCAATTTGGACATAATACAAGTGATCTTTAAATACAGTCGGAAAACCGCTATTTTCTGATTCAATCGTCTGATGAGTCCCTGTTTCAAGGTCAAATTCTTCAATTTGATATAGGCTATCGCCTACTTCATAATTTATAAAGAGTTTCTGGTTGGATCGAGCTACTTGAGTAACTGGAACTGTTCCAATAGTTCTCCTATCGATCAGTGTCGTTAAAGATTTGTCCTTTATCTTCCAAAGATAGTAAATCCCTGTCTGATTGAGTTGATCATACTCTTCAAAAACAACAATATCATGATCAACATAGCTGACAGCTACATGAGTCAGATTAGATGTCTTATCAACATCTTTTATCTTTTGAAATTCCTTGGTATGTAAATTCATACTGGCAAGATAATTCTGATCATCATGTCCTTGGTCAACAGCCTCGCCATAGGCAATCCCATCATTTGACAGTGCGGTAGGTGTAAAAATTTTCCCATCTGGATAAGGGATAGAAATAGAATTTTTTAATAAGTCTTCTGCCTTTCTTTCCTCGAACCCTATTTTCCTAGACACATTGGTACTACCGGAAGGAGATTTTTTTTGTGGCCCTACAAGAGTGCAGGCTGATAAGAGAATGATAATACCAAGGATGATAAAACTTAAAAATTTTTGTTTGACATGATCTGTTTTCTTCATCAGCCTATACCTCTGGAATAGCTATAAAAGATAATCTAGAAGATCCTACCATTCTTCAGCCATAGACTAGTTGAGTTTTACCACTTCGTCGGCTTTTTCCCAAATCACTGGATTATGGGTTGCGATAATGATTATACGCTCTTGATTCTTTAACATTAAGAGCAAGTCCATCACCTCTTGTGAGGTTTCTGGATCCAGTGCTGCAGTTAGTTCATCTGCCAAAATTAAAGGTGGATCTTTTAAAATAACTTTAGCCAATGCGACACGTTGTGCCTCTCCCCCGGATAATTCATAAATCTTTTGATCCAGAGCAAGGTAAGCCAGTCCTACTTTTTTTAGCACTTCTTCTTCTTGCTGCTTCTTCTCTTTTTTCGTTAATTTTTGCCCAATCAATCCCAAGTCTAAATTTGTAGCGATAGTCTCGTTTTCAAGTAGGCCAAAGTTTTGAAAGAGATAGCCTAATTCATGCTTAAAGAAGTGATGCTGTTTGATTTGTTTCAGTTCTTGCCCTTGATAGCTTATACTCCCTTCTTCATAAGGCTCTATCTTCGCCAAAATATTAAGCAAGGTTGTTTTACCACACCCACTATTTCCGATCAGAGCATAGACCTTACCTTCTGTAAATTGCAAGCTCAAATCTTGAAATACCGTTCGTTGGCCAAATGATTTGGTTAAATGTTCTATGCTAATCATATTAGGCTCCTTTCAGTACAGTGGCTAGCAAGTGGTCTTCTTTATGAGACCGGTACAAGAGAATGAACCAAGCATTAGTAATAAATAGCAAGAGAGTGACAAGAGCAATCCACCATTCTTGAGTGAGAAGGAATGTCAGGAGGCTTCCTAATAGTAAGAGGATACTTTCTGAAAGCAAAATCATTTGATGAATGTTTACAAATCCTAGACCTGCAATCTTCTTCAAGAAAATTTGTTTTCTAAACTCTTCAAAATATAGGAAATTCATAGTGTTAAAAAGAAGAATAGAAGTTGCTATACCAAAGACTCCTCCTGCAATCGCCATGAGATTTTCTATTTGTATGGATTGGGCAATTTGCTGGTAAACGTCTACTGCATAGTCGTACTGACTAACACTTTTTTCAAGATCATACTCAGCAACGAGCTTCTTACTATTCTCAAGTCCATTAAAATAAAGGTAGGAATTTAGTTGGGTGAAATAAGGATTCTCATAGCCTCCAAAACTTTCAGGTTGAATAACCACTAAAATAGGATCTGTAAAGAATTGCTTATAGCTAATTGGTGTGTTGTTGTAGATAAAGCGTTTTTGATGATTCGGAAGATAGGTTACCTGCGCCTTCATTGATAAGGTGATATTTCCTTGATCATCTCGAGGAGATAGATAATCTTCATATCGTTTGATCATCTCCTCTTCACGACTTTTTAGTTTTTCCGGAAGTAAGAGACCAAATTCTCCTGCTTGTAAATGATTTAAGTGATCTTTTCCTTCAGGAGAAACTGGAACATTCTGAATATCAAGATAATTTGGAGTTACATAAAGAGTTCGTGCAAGTGGATCGTAATCTGTGATTGAAAACTCTTTACCTGTACTAGGATCCGTCATAACTCCTTTTGAACTAAAAAATACGAGATTATGATAAGCTAAAAGACCACCATTTTCAATACCAGACTCGATGAGCTTGGACCATTTCTTGCCATATTCCTTCATAGTCTCTTTGTTGGTATTCTGATAGAAATCTTCTCGATTTGTACCAATTTGAACCCAGTTCGACTGTTTAGACCAACCCTCACTTCCCTCTTGGTAAGTTTGCCAGACTGATCCATAAATACTGATTCGATGAACTGCAAGACCAATTAGTGTGACAGCGAGAAATTGACAAATAAAGAGGAAAAGCAAAATACGCTTTAATGGAACCTTCCCTTTTAGAAGAGTAACTAAATGCATTGTTTGAATACTATATGCAAAGAGGAAGGATAAGACAGCAGATAAAATAAGTAACATCCCATTGTAAATGATACTACTTGAAATGATGATGGAATAGGAAAAGGGTGTCAATTGAAAAAAATAAATCAGAACCGCACCCATTATACTTGTGGCAATACATCCAAAAAGCAACTCTATACTATCATCTTTTAAAGAATGTCCGAAAAGCTGCAAGCGTCTCATTCCTGAGATATATCGAATCCCAGCGCTTCTCATTTCAAGTGTTTTCTGGATAATCGTCAAAGCGCTAAAACTAATGATAAAAATAACCAAGGCAAGTGATTGTGAACCTGAGCCAAAAAAGGCAATAAAGGTCTGCAGAGGATTTGGTTTCTCTATAAAAGTTTGTGAGAAACCAAGAGTATGAAGCGTTTGATCCAGCTTTTCAGTTTCTAAATCACCTGTTAATACATAATAATTCATTACCAGTCTTTTTCATTTGTTGTGTAAGGGCAGCACCTACGGCAATTCCCATACCGCCACCAACGATCCCGTTGGCACCAAGGTTACCAGCATCAAGGTCAGCGATATGCATGGAGCCGCCTTTCCCCTTACAAGTACCGGTATACTTACCAAGGATCTCAGCCATCATGCCATTCAAATCGATTCCCTTAGCGATAGCTTGTCCGTGACCACGGTGGTTAGATGTCAGCAAATCATCGTCGTTTAAAGCCAACATAGCGCCAACGTTAGCCGCTTCTTCCCCAACAGAAAAGTGCGTCATTCCTGGCACTTTCCCTTTTTTTACTAACTGTGCAATTTTTAAGTCCATGCGACGGATTTCTTCCATTTTACGGAACATTTCCAATAATAGACTTTTATCTAATGTTGCCATCATTTCGCCTTTCTTAGCATTTATTCATTCTCTTTCATTCTAGCCAAAAATGAAAGCACTGTCAAAAATAATGCTCAAATGATTTCACAAACTTTATTCCTTGGAAGACGGTTTTATAAGCTTTTTAAAATCCAAATACAATATTTCACAAACTTATCACTCATGACTTTGCTATACATATAAAAAAACCGATAGGATCCTATCCTACCGGTCATCATCTTATGATTGGCGTTGACCAAAGTCATGAATCATTTGTTCCAATACTTCACGACTAGGTGTAGTAAGCATATAGAGGTAATCTCCCTGAAGTTCCGCAAAGGCCGCTGGCATGTCTTTCTTGACACGGAATTGATCATGGTATTTAGCCAAAACTTCTTCCTCTGACAGAGTATAAGCTGCATTTGCACGACGAGAAGTTGCCAAGCAATAAAGGGGCTCAAACTCAGAAGCTGGGAAAGATTCTCCTGCTACGATGGCAGCATAGCCACGGTACAAATCAATCGAGTGAGCGTAGTTGTAGACATCGATGGTAAAGCCACCTGCAGGGCGATTATTGTACTCGATCGCAATATAGTCATCCCCATCGCGGAAGAACTCAATATGGAAGAAACGTTCCTTCATGCCAAAGGCTTTGACAATCGCTTCCCCGTATTGACGCAATTTTGGATCCATCTCTTTAAGGACATAATAAGAGTTGTCCATCTTGTAGAGCATCAAATCGAGCGGCGTATAAGCATAGTCAAATGTAGTGGAGAAGACAATGTTGCCATCACGATCGACCAGACCATCAAAGGTACAAATCTCGCTAGAAGTGACGAATTTCTCAAAGAAGTACTCGGTATGGCCATCCCATTCTGCCTTGAAATGGTCCACATCTTCTGGTGTTTCGATCTTGAAAGTCGCTGCTGCTCCTACCCCATTGTCGGGCTTAGCAATCAATGGCAACCCAATCTTCTTCACGGCCTTATCAATGTCTTTTTCTGTTTTAACCACAGCACCCGGAACGACTGGGACTCCAGCCTTCTTGAAGAGTTTCTTCATTTCGGATTTGAACTTGGTTTTCTTCAGATCTTTTGGCTTAGCCCCGAAGACATTGAATTGCTCCCGAAGCGCCGCATCCAATTCCAACCAGTACTCATTGTGGGATTCGATACGATCGATTGGACCGTGTTTGTAGAAAAGAAAGGCTACTGCACGCTTCACTTCATCCAGATTTTCCAAATTTTCAACACGGAAATATTCTGTTAAACTGTTGCGCAAAGGCTCATCTAACTGTTCATATGGCTCTTGACCAATTCCCAAGACAGTGATCCCTTTATTAGCCAGCTCGATGGTAAATTGTTGGAAGTTTTGTGGGTAATATGGTGAAATAACGATATAATTCATTGAGGTCTCCTCCCTTTTTACTTATAGATACATTTGGCCTAGGAAATATGGCATTTGTTTGCGCCACCATTCCCAATCGTGGGCGACATCATGTCCCCATTCAGCGAACCATGCAGGAATATTTTTGTGATCAAAGGCTTCTTTCAGTTTGTAGAAAGATGGAAGTCCATCTTGTTCCCAAGCCCCTAAACCAGTACAAACAACGATTTCAGCCTGACGGTAACGATCGATAAACCAGCCATCGTTTTGGTTCCAAATATAATCAGATGGCGAGTTTTGGTAAATGGCTTCATCGCCTCCAAGTCACCAACAAAGAAACGAGCGTCATAGACACCACTCAAGGCAATCACTTTGTTAAAGACATCTGGATGTTGCAAGAAGAAATTAAGTGCGTGGTAGGCTCCCATAGAGCAACCAGTTGTCATCATCGGATCAAACCAGCCTGTTTTGTGTTTGATAAAAGGAATGGCTTCTTCAATCACATAGCGTTCATAAGCACGATGCATTTCGGCACGATCGTGAGGATTCTTCCAATTACAAAGCCAACTATCACTATCCACACTGGAAAGGGTAAAGAATTGAACCCGTCCTTCTTCGATAAACTGAGCACAAGCATCAATCATACCAAAGTCATAGTACTCGTTATGGCTTCCACCTGATGAAGCAAAGACCACAACAGGAATCCCTGCATGTCCATAGCGGTTCAAATACATTTCACGGTTGAGTTGGCCACTCCAGTGGCTTAAATGTTCAATATTCATAAGTTTCCTCTTTCTCTCTATTGATTTGTTCTGAGTCCATTAATCCCAATTTTCAGTCAAAAAGCGAAGGCACTCAGGTAAATGTTCGGCCCAAGCTTCTTCATGGTGAATAGCGCCGGATTGAATCCGAATGGCAATATTTTCTAAAGCAACTCCTTGTTGGATAACGTCGTGATAATAACGAAGAGATGAATCAATATAGGCTTGCTTGATGTTTCCTGCCATCAAAGTTTTATCTGTATCATCCGCCTCTTCAGTCCCTACATAGATGTAGATCCGTTGGTCTGAGTATAATTTTTTACGTTCAATATAATGATTGAAGGCATCTTGGTGCAACCAGTTAGCGGATGAAAAGACCCCTAAACAACCGATTTGATCTTGGTACTCTAATCCCAAGAATTGGGTAATATTTCCACTAAGGAAGATCCAATCATGGCCGTATGTTCTCGATCAGCAAGAGTCCGGTATTCTTGGTCGATAAAAGGTTTCACCACTTCCATGACAAATTCGCCGTACTCAACTCCCTTGCCACCAAATTGCATGCCAGGGATATTAGATTCCTTGTACTTCCAGGCAGAGTATTCATTCATGCGTTGGAAACCATCATTATCAATCGCAACGACAATCATGCGGCTAATATCAGGATTCCGCTTAATGGCTGGAATCACCTTCCAGGAATGACCCGCATAAGCTTCCTTGCTATACAAAACGTTTTGCCCATCGTGGAAATAAACCACAGGGTAACGTCTATCTGTATCCGTTTCATAATTCTTAGGTAATAAGACTCGCACACGACGGAGTTTTCCGGTATAAGGCACTTTCAACTCGTGTGTCTTCATATCTAAATAAAAATAGGATTTGTTCATTGTCAGAAAACTCTCTATATTCTAAATTTTATTCATTATACCATTTTTAGAAGAAAAAGTCTGGATTTTCTCCAAACTTTTTCCTTTCTTGGGTTATTTTTCCATAAACTGAGCCAAATCTTGTAAAGAACGTTCGGCAATTTTCTCATAACGTTCCTTTTTATCCCGAATGCGTGGTCCTTCCAGCTCTTTGATAATCCCGAAGTTGACATTCATGGGTTGGAAATGCTTGCTGTCAGCATGGGTGATATAGTGAGCCAGACTTCCGATAGCTGTCGTTTCTGGGAAAATCGCAGCTTCTTCTCCTTTGAAAAGGCGAGCAGCATTGATTCCAGCTACCAAACCTGAGGCAGCTGACTCAACATAGCCTTCTACCCCTGTCATTTGACCTGCAAAGAAGAGATTAGCTTGTTTCTTAGAACGGTAGGTTTGTTCAAGCAGATTTGGAGAATCCATGTAGGAATTGCGATGCATGACTCCGTATCTCACAAACTCCGCATGTTCCAAACCTGGAATCATTTGGAAGACCCGTTTTTGCTCGCCCCATTTAAGGTGAGTTTGGAAACCAACGATATTGTAGAGGCTGGCAGCCGCATTGTCTTGGCGCAACTGAACAACTGCATAGGGTGTCTTAAACTCCCCATCACGTGGACCTTTGTAATCATCTGGATACTCGAGTCCAACTGGTTTCATAGGGCCATAGAGCATGGTTTTGATCCCTCGTTTGGCCATGACTTCGATGGGCATACAACCTTCAAAATATTTTTCTTTTTCAAAAGAGTTGAGCGGGGCTTCTTCCGCATTGACCAAGGCCTCGTGGAAATCCATAAATTCTTGTTTGGTCATTGGGCAGTTGAGATAAGCTGCTTCTCCCTTGTCATAGCGTGACTTGAGATAGACCTTGTTCATATCGACAGTATTGACATCGATGATTGGAGCTGCTGCATCATAGAAAAAGAAACCATCGCCACCATTAAGGGCATGGATCTTTTCTGCCAAGGCATCACTGGTTAGAGGGCCTGTTGCGACCACTGTGATGGCATCTGTAGGCAATTCCGTAATTTCATCACGAATGACTTCAATGAGTGGGTGTTGGGATACCTTCTCCGTCACTCGACTAGCAAACCTTCTCGGTCCACAGCCAGTGCTCCACCGGCCGGTACCCGGGTCGCTTCCGCTGCTTCAAGGATGACAGAACCCAAACGGCGCATTTCTTCTTTGAGGAGCCCGACAGCATTGGTGAGAGAATCCCCACGAAGAGAGTTGGAACAAACTAGCTCCGCAAAGTTGTCTGTTTTATGTTGCGGAGTGGATTTGACGCCACGCATTTCATAAAGCTTGACCGGAATTCCCTGTTGGGCAATCTGGTAAGCTGCTTCAGAGCCAGCAAGGCCCGCACCGATCACATTGATATAAGATTGAGACATGACACTAATACCTCTTTGGGTATCCAAACACTCCACGGGAATATTTGACACCCACAAATCTTTCTAATTTTCTACTTGGTCCATTATACCAAAAAGGCAAGTAAAAAGACAGGGAAGCTTTTTCTTCCTGTCTTTTTACTATTTATTTATAGACACAACCAAGCTCCTAAGAGAGCAGATAGGATACTGAATAAGGACCCGATCAAATAATACTCCGCAAAGGCTGGATTCTCCGATATTTTATTGTAGCGGGCGATAGATTTGGCTGTAAAGACCAGGCCGATCGAAGCAAATTGCCCATAGATGAGACAAGCGCCGATCACCAAACGCTCTAAAAAGCCAATCATGGAACCAGCCCCAGTGATCGTATCCATTTTCTTCTTGCTGGTGGGTTGATACTTGGCAAACAGAATTTTAAAGGCGATATTGCTTGGTTTCCCAACTAGGAGGACATAAAAGATTAGATTTAAAATGTCCAAGGGTAGATAGGTCGTCCCATTCTTCGCTCCCATAAGGACTAGACAGCTAATGATGGCGATATGCAAGACTTGATCCAAGGCAAAGGTCCATGCTTTTGGTAATTTCAATTGCTTCTGCACGATCGGTTTTAAGAAATCTATTCCAGCATGAGTCAGTAAAATGACCAAGCAAATCCACCACAAGTCCAGATGACAGAGGGAAACCACGATCAGAGGCAGAGCTACATATAGAATGTGAAGCCCGAGCACCTTCTTATCCTGATCCTTGCGATCCGCCATCTTCTGACTTTGAAAATAATAATCCGATAACAAATGACAAATCAACAAGAGGATCAAGTATGGATTCGTTACGATACTAGACAATCCGCTCATGGGCTTCTCCTTTCTCTAAGCTTTGAATACAAGCTAGTGTTGCTGCTCGTCCCCGTAAATAAACACGAATACTGCTACTCTTTAAGCGCTTGGACAGGGCACTTGGGTTGATGGCTAGCGCTTGGGCTAAATCTTGCTGACTAAAGTTTTCACTATAGACAGATCTCTTTAGCAGATTGAGCAGAATCTCTTCCTGACTCTCTCGCCAACCCGAACGTATGGCTTCTCCGGAAGCGATGAGCGCATTCACCACTAAGTCCTGGCTGTCATTACCGCTCAAAAAATAGATCTGGGTGTTGCCATAATCATTTTTCTGATGGACCAGATTAATAGCTGCGCGTGCATTCCAATAGGCTGGTCCATCTGCACCGATACTTTGCAGGGGATCGATATCCGTTACAATCTCCCCGAGGCCAATGCCGAAACGAAGTTGAGTCGGTCTTAGTTCTGAACGTAGGGTATCAATGATTTGAAAAACCGGAGCCTCCACTTTTAAAAGCGCTTGAAACTCATCCCCCAAAGTTAGGGTAAAAGCCGATGCTAGGCAGTCTTTAAAAAGCTCATTGATCTTTTGAAGGGTTTTTTCTAACTGTTTTTGCAGGTCAAAACGTTCTTGTACGATTTTGGAATCAATCACATCTGCAATCAAAGCAATATACATAAAGCCCACCTCCTTATGTCTATTATAACGAAAAAAAAAAAAATGTCTATTATAACAGACATTTATGAAAAATTGCCGTTATAACAGACATTTAATAACTTATTTCACTTTTTTTCTTCTTCGTAGTCACCATTGCTACATACGACTTGTTTGCCGCCACCACGAACTTTTTTCTCAACTAAGTAGTGGCCACATTTTGGACAATCCCGACCGATCGGTTTATCCCAAGAGGTAAATTCACACTCTGGGTAGCGATTGCATCCATAGAAGATACGGTTGCGCTTGGTTTTGCGTTCGATGATTTGTCCCTGATGACACTCAGGACACTCCACACCGATTTCTTTGACAATGGCCTGAGTATGACGACAATCTGGGAAATTACTACAAGCATAGAACTTACCAAAACGTCCTAATTTAATCACCATCGGGCTACCACAAACTTCACAATCAAAACCAGCTGGTTCGTCTTTGATTTGGATTTTTTCCATCTCTTCTTCAGCCTTTGCGACTTCCTTAGAGAATGGTTTGTAGAAGGCATCGATGACTTTTTGCCACTCTTCCTTTCCAAGTTCGACATCATCGAGTTTCCCTTCCATCTCTGCTGTGAAGGTCACATTGACAATATCTGGGAAGAATTCAACAATCAGTTTATTGACGATTTCCCCTAATTCTGTTGGTTCAAGCGTTTGGCTACCAGCTTCACATAATAGCGTTTTTGAATGGTCTCAATCGTCGGAGCATAGGTTGAAGGACGACCAACACCGTTCTCTTCCAAGGTCTTAATCAAGGTCGCTTCAGAATAACGAGCTGGTGGTTGAGTAAAGTGTTGCTCTGGCTTGCTATTGACTTGCTTGACGATATCACCTTCTACCATATTTGGCAACATCTTGTTCTTATCTGAGTCGTTATAAATAGCCAAATAACCATCAAATTTCACCTGGCTTCCATTTGCTGTATACTGAACCCCATTTTGACCTAAACGGACATTCATGGTATCAAAGATAGCTGCTGTCATTTGACTAGCTACAAAGCGGTTCCAAATCAAGGTGTAGAGTTTTAATTGGTCTTTGTCCAAGTATTTAGCAATGCTCTCAGGAGTATTGAAGACGCTAGATGGACGAATTGCTTCGTGGGCATCTTGGGCACCAGAAGCATTCTTCACACGGCTTCCATGCTTGGAATATTTCTCACCAAAGCGATCCACGATAAAGTTCGCTGCCTCATTTTGCGCAACTGGACTGATCCGTGTGGAATCGGTACGCATATAGGTAATCAAACCTTGAACACCAGAGCCAATATTGATTCCTTCGTACAATTGCTGGGCGACCATCATGGTCTTGCGTGTACGGAAGTTGATCTTATTGGCAGCATCCATCTGCATAGAGGAGGTTGTGTAAGGAAGTGGAGCATTCCGACGACGTTCTTTCTTTTCAACTTTTTCAACGGTAAAATCTTTGCCATCTAAGCGTTCAAGAACAGCTTTCACCTCTTCATTGGTGTTGAGCTTCATCTTCTTGCCATCAATCCCATAGAAGCTGGCTTGGAATTGCTTGGTCCCTTTTTTGAAGACACCATCAATGGTCCAGTATTCTTCCGGCTTAAAATCATTAATTTCATTTTCACGATCAATGATTAATTTGAGGGCAACAGATTGCACGCGCCCTGCAGAAAGTCCTTTTTTGACCTTTTTCCAAAGAATAGGCGAGATAGAGTACCCTACAATCCGGTCCAAGACCCGACGTGCTTGTTGGGCATCGACCAAGTCCATATCGATTTGGCGCGGTTCTTTAAAGGCATTTTTAACGGCATCCTTAGTGATTTCGTTAAAGACCACGCGGTTCTTTTCCTTAGCATCCAAGTTCAAAATATGCGCTAAATGCCAAGAAATAGCTTCTCCTTCGCGATCCGGGTCACTTGCGAGAAAGACTTGTTTGGCTTTTTTAGCTTCTTTTTTCAAATCATTGATCAAGGGACCTTTTCCGCGAATATTGATATACTCCGGTTCATAGTTATTGTCGAAATCGATCGACATGGTTGATTTTTTCAGGTCCCGAATATGGCCCACACTAGCCATGACTTTGTAGTTACGACCAAGGTATTTTTTTCGATTGTTTTCGCCTTCGCAGGAGACTCCACAATCACCAAATTTTTTTCTTGGTTGTACTGCTTTTCTTTTTTGTTACCACGTTTTATCCCTCTGTATTGTATAAATCTCATTGAGTTTAATACATTTTAAGAAAGATGTCAACTAGGAACTTCTCCTATAGGAAAAATCACAATTCGTATTTCAATTCATCAAGAATGTCCTGGCCTGATGTGACAAGCTTTGCGCCTTCTTGAATCAGGTGATGACAGCCTGCAGATTTTCCATCTAAAATATTTCCTGGAATAGCAAAAACGTCTCGGCCTTCTTCCATAGCGCTCTCACAAGTAATCAAACTCCCTGAACGGAGTCGCGCCTCTGCCACAATTACAGCCTGACAGAGGCCTGCAATGATGCGGTTTCGCTCAGGAAAATGAAACTTAAGTGGTGCATGACCTGGTCCATACTCGCTTAAGATCAGATGGTGTTCCCCCATATGCGCCTGCAGTCTTTGATTGCTCTTAGGATAAAAAATATCTAGCCCTGTTCCTATCACTCTGATAGTCTTGCCACCATTGCGAATACTGGCATAATGCGCAGTCGCATCAATCCCTTTTGCAAGTCCACTAACAATGACCAATTCTTTCCCAAGTTCCTTAATAATCTTCTCTACAGAACGAACCCCTTCTCGCGTGGTCTCGCGAGCTCCAACAACTGCGATCTTCGGTCTGGTTAACAATTCCAAATCTCCCTGGTAAAAAAGGAGTACAGGAGGATTGTAAATCTGTAGCAATTCCTCAGGGTATTTAGGATCAAAAATGGATAGAGATGGGAACCGTTCAAACTCCTTGTGTAAATGGTCTTCATCTAGTTGCCGGTATTTGTCTACAAAATGAAGGATACTACGACAGCGAGCGATCCTTGCTATCTCTTCTAAGCTTGGTAAGACTTGGTCTTTCCTACAGTAGTCCAAAATTCTTAAGACTTGCTCATTTGATAAACCGGCTTCTTTTAATTTAAAGATTTCAAATTTCTTCATGGTCACCTTCTACTTCCTCTCACTAATTTATTCGAAAAAAAAGGAAAAAAAGCTCTATTTCTAGAACTTTTTTTGATGTGTCGAAGAATAAAAGTAAGATGCGGCACCAATCAAGTTGCTTTCATTGTGGAAGCGAGCCGCTTGAATGGGCAAAGCCTCAAATTGTTTATGCCCTTTTTGAGAGAGTAGGTTATGGTATTGTCGACTGATCTCATCGATCAGTAGTGATTGACTACTAATGCCCCCTCCAATCGTCACTTTTTCAATCAGGATCAAAGATTGAAGATTAAAAATCAGAATAGCAATATCATGACAATACTCCTGAAATAAGGATATCAGCTCCTCGTTGTCCTCTTGATCAAGAGCTTTGAAAACAGCAATACCATCTGCCTTTTCTAGGTTCAAGATGTGACTAGCCTTCTCAACAAATTGAACAGCAGAACCGGTGTTTTCCAAAAGATTGGAAATGCCTTGCAAAAAGAGTTCGCGATGAAAGCGGCGATTTTCTGGTGTTCTTTCTGCCTTATCAATAGACCGAATGTATTCTGTCAGTTGCCATCCTCTCAATAGGTCACCATTAGAAAGAAGAGCAAGGCCAACTCCTGTCCCTAGGACCAAGGTTGCACCACATGGACAATCTTTTAGATTGCCAAGCCTTGCTTCCGCTAGACCAGCAGCTTCTCCATCATTAAGAACGGTGACGGGTACTTGAAATGTTTGTTCTAGTCTACTTGCTAGAGGAATGCCTCGCAAATATGGAATGAGACCACCTCGAAAGACAAAGCCAAGGCTCTTTTGGATCTCACCAGGGCATGAAATGGCGATTCCCTCGATTTCTGCCCGTACTGGAGCAACGATTTCTTCTAATGCTCGCCAAAACTCCTCAATCGTAGTTGGCGTTGGGATCTTGTCTATATGAACCAATTGATAGTCCGCGTCCATCAGACTGTACTTTATAAAGGTCCCTCCGATATCGATGGTAAATAGCATAGCCTAATCCTCACACATTGATTTGACAGGTTCAAATGAACGCCGATGGATCGGGGTCACCCCCAGCTTGTGGAGGCCAGCCAGGTGATTAGCCGTCCCATAGCCAACGTTCTGCGCAAAATCATAACCCGGATATTCTTTATCAAACTCTTCCATCATCTGATCTCGAGTCACCTTAGCTACGATGGATGCTGCAGCAATGGATAAGGAGTTAGCATCCCCTTTGATAATACTAGTTTGGGGAATAGGAAGATCTAACTTCATGGCATCAATCAAAAGATGCTGGGGTTGAGGATCTAGCTGACCAATGGCCTCCATCATGGCTAGTTTCGTAGCTTCGTAAATATTGACCTGGTCAATCACGTGATTGTCCTTGATGCCGATTCCAATCGCAATGGCGTTTTGGAGCACAGCCTCATAGATTTCCTTGTGTTTAGATTTTGGAATCTTTTTACTATCGTTGAGTCCTGGAATCTTACAAGCTTTCGGCAAGATCACGGCAGCTGCAACAACTGGTCCTGCTAATGGGCCACGTCCCACTTCATCTACTCCTGCTATGAGTTCTATCCCACGAGCATAGCATTCTTTTTCAAAGGCCAGCATTCCTTCCAAGCGCAAGTCTTCATCCACTTGTTTTTGGAGTTCGCGTTTTCGTTTGCTGATAGCCGCTTGAACGCCTGCTCGACCATCAAGGATCAACTCTTCAAATAAGGGATGATCTAGCTCGTCAATCATTGCTAAACGCTCTTTAGCTTCTTTAATCGTTGGCATCTATTTCACCTACGTGATCCAGCGTATACCGTCCCAATTTTCCATCGCGAACATCTTTGACAAAGAGTTGGTAAAAACGGTCGTAATCTTCACGAAAGCCCAATTTCTGGGTCATCTCCATAATGATTTCAGGAGCTTCTTGTTCCAGATCCATTTGTTTAAAACGTTCCTGCAAAACAGCTGGATAGTGCTCTTTGAAATAGTTAAGACCAAAGATGGTCACTTCATCCATCGGAAGCAACTGGTCCTTGATGGCGCCTGTTAAAGCGAGCTTTAAGGCCACTTCTTCATCTTCAAACTTGGGCCAGAGAATCCCTGGAGTATCCAAGATTTCAAGATCCTTATTGGTTTTCAACCATTGTTGCCCCTTGGTCACCCCTGGTTTATTTCCAACAACAGCAATTTTTTTCCCTGCTAATCGGTTCATCAAAGTTGATTTCCCAGCATTAGGAATCCCAATGATCATGGTCCGAAGGGTTTCAATCTGAATCCCCCGTTCCTTTTGACGGGCAATTTTATCGGCCATCAAGCTCTTAGCAGCATCTGTGACCTTCTTAACCGTAGATTGCTCTTTGGAGTTGATAGCCAAGGTTTTGATGCCTTGAGACTCAAAATAGTCCTGCCATTCTTTTGTTGCCACAGGATCTGCCAAGTCTACCTTGTTCAAAATCATTAATTTAGGCTTATCACCAACAATTTTCGTTAACATAGGATTTTGGCTTGATAGTGGCAAACGAGCATCTACCAAAACCGTCACAAAATCCACAAATTTTAAATTTTCTTGTACTTGCCTTCTAGCTTTGGACATGTGTCCAGGAAACCATTGTATAGTTGCCATGTTCTCCATTCCTTTCCAGTTCAATCTCTTCTATTATACCATGTTTTCTGAAATCACTGTGATTAATAAAAATACTAAAAAAGAAGCTACCTAGGTAACTTCTTTTTTATATTCTAGCGAATTTGCTCAAAATGCAAATGCACGGCGATATGATCACCATAGCCGCTCCGTTCCAAATCGCGTTGCAAGCGATAAGAAATGTAGTGTTCTGCAATGGTAATATAACCAGCACCAAGTAAACGGTGCTCAACCATTGATTGGATCATGCTGATGGTTGCGCGTTCTACTTGTGCTTCATCCAAATCCATAGCAACTTTCTTGGTCACTTGAGCTAGGTTTTGTCGCAAATCATCTGTCAAAACATAGACCACTTGCGCAGCTTTCAAAATAGCTTGGTAAATTTTATCTGGGTTGAATTCAACCACTTCTCCACTACGTTTAATGACTTCCATCGGAGTCTCCTTTATGTTTAAATTTTCATGAATACTCCATTTCCCTTAGAAAGAAATGAAGACCTACTACTTTATTATATAATTTTTTTGCCAAGAATCAAAGCTCTTTTCAGGACTTAGTGTGGTTAATTGGATGAAAAAAATCTAACGATCACTTTTTTCCATGACCACATCTTCTTTTTTATAGCTATAGGTCAATCTCCAAAGATGATCAGAGACATGATCCAAACGGAAGGTCTTCAAAATCTTCTTCAGAGGTAACTTCTCCATCTCTACTTTTCTAAGGACTTCCACTAATAGTTCACCACCAGCATTGACAGCAATCAGCTGATCTTCGTCACTATCATATTGGAGAAGGACTGTTTTAGTCGGTTTATAGAGAACATTATAGAGATTGTAGGCTCTATCAATTTCAAAATGTTTATCCTTGTCGGCTTCTCTTGAGTAGCGGTGAATCGTAAGGGGACCAATTTGAAAAGCCCCTGCTAAACTAAAAATGAATCCTAAAGCTGCTATCGATTCCCAAAGAAGATTGAGTAGCTTGGAATCGAAATCAAATATGAAATGAACTAGCAACAAAATAATTCCTGTACCAAATCCAATTAAAAGTAAGAGAGCGCCGACGCATCCAGCTTTTTCGCCTGTTTTAATGGTCGGTTTATCATGGATCATCACACCATCTAACTTTTCAAGACTATGACGTTCTTTAAATTTTTCTAGTTCTGATTTTTCTGAATCCGTTTTTCTAACTCTGTTTTCTAACTCTGACATACATTCCTCATGACAATTTTATTAATAATCCGGACGAAGAACTCCCGTAATGATCTCTTTAGTAGCATGGTAATCCCCATCTACTACAACCTTGATGATACGTTTCGCTTCTTCTGCCGGTGCTGGCACCAATGGCAAACGAGTTGGCCCTGCTTCAAAGCCCATATAGTTTAAGACAGCTTTGACAGGAGCTGGACTCGGATATGAGAAGAGAGCATTGACTTTAGGGATAAACTGACGTTGGATGGCCGCAGCCTTTTTAATATCGTTGTGCTCAATGGCTTGGAACATCTCATGCATTTCATCTCCATTTGTATGAGAGGCCACTGAGATCACCCCATCAGCCCCAAGGTTCATCGCATGGAAAGCATCTCCATCTTCCCCTGTATAGACGAGAAATTCTTTTGGCTTGTGTTCAATCAAATAGGCCATATTAGCTAGGGTTGTACACTCTTTGACCCCAATGATATTTGGGTGTTCTGCCAAACGAAGCATGGTTTCAGGTGTCATTTCTACTACCACGCGTCCAGGAATATTGTAGATAATAATCGGAAGATTAGATGCATCCGCAATCGCTTTAAAGTGTTGATACATTCCTTCTTGAGATGGTTTGTTGTAGTATGGGACGATAGCCAATCCTGCCGCAAAGCCACCAAAAGCATCCACTTCTTTAACGAACTCAATCGAGTCGCGGGTTTCATTGGTTCCGACACCAGCGATCAAAGGAACTCGACCATTGACAATCTTTTGAACGGCCGCAAAGAGTTGCAATTCCTCATCGTGGGTCAGAGTTGGACTTTCTGCAGTCGTTCCAGCTAAGAGAATCCCATCTGTATGATGAGCCAAGAGGTGCTCGATCAAGGCAGGAAGAGCATCAAAATTAATGGTTCCATCTTCATGGAAGGGGGGTGATAAATGCGGTGATGATTTTACAATCTTTTAAATCATTATAAGACATAGAAAAACCTTTCTCTATATAAGAAAGAGGCTGGGGCTTGCTTGCCTTTGCCTCATGATCTGTTCATAAAACAAGTTGATTCGCTAAAAAGCTGAGGAAGAAATCAAACTCTTCGAGTTACTGATTTCTGTTTCGCTCCCTACTTCAACTCAAATTTCAATTCAGCTGTTGGACGTACGAGTCCACGTTCGTGAAGAGTTTCTGCGATTTGGACTGAGTTCCAAGCAGCTCCTTAAGGAGGTTATCTGAAACAACCCACATGTGGATTCCTTTTTCAGCATCCAAGTCTTTACGAATCCGTCCAACGAAGGTATCACGTGAACCTACAGCATTGACTGCTTGAGGGTAGATTTGGTGAGCAACATCATCTTCAAGGACTGCACCTGGGAATTCTGCAATAGCAGCTTTCACTTCGTCAATTGGTGCCACTTCTTTTGTTTCAATGTAGACTGACTCTGAGTGAGCTGACAAGACAGGAATCCGCACACAAGTTGCTGAAACGGCAATGCTATCGTCTTCCATGATTTTCTTGGTTTCATTCGTCATCTTCATTTCTTCGTAAGTATAGTCGTTTTCTGTGAAGACGTCGATTTGTGGAAGAGCGTTGAAAGCAATTGGGTAATGTTTTTTATCACCACCACATGGCAAGATTTCCGCTTTGACATCGCGTGGACTGACCCCATCATTCAAGACTTCCTTCAACTCACGTTGGGTTTCAAGAATCGCTCCCATACCAGCACCTGATACAGCTTGGTAAGTAGACACGATGATACGGTCCAAGCCCCATTTTTGACGGACTGGTTCAAGCGCTACCATCATTTGGATGGTTGAACAGTTTGGACAAGAGATGATTCCGTTGTGAGCATCAAGTGCATGTGCATTGACTTCAGGAACTACCAATGGGACATCCGGATTTTGACGGAAATAAGAAGTGTTATCAACCACTACTGCGCCTGCTTTCACCGCATAAGGTGCATATTTGGCAGATGTTGAACCACCAGCTGAGAAAAGAGCAATATCAACGCCTTCAAAAGCATCTTCAGTCGTTTCTTCGATGGTCACGTCTTGCCCTTTAAATTGCAAGACTTTTCCTGCAGAACGTGCTGACGCAAGGTAGCTAATTTTATCGATTGGAAGAGTAGATTCTTCCAACATTTTGATCATTTGAGCACCAACGGCACCTGTAGCACCGACAACAGCAACTGTGTATCCCATAGTAAATCCTCTTTCAAAATTTTCTAAAAATTGAGTATTTGTATCATTATACAATTTTTTGGCGTAAATGAAAAGTCCTGAAGACACAAAAAACTCTAAGCAGGCAGAGCCTGCTAACTCATGACAGAAAAAGAAGTTTAGCCTATAATGAAGCAGAACAATACAAATCTGTGGTGTTTAATAGGGCTTTTCCTAGTCTGTACAAAAAACTGGATGAACAAGAGTCATGAGATAACTCGAATATGCCATGAGCATGAAAATAAAATTACTAGTAGCCTCTTGTTCTATTGTTCAAATAGTTAACAGGAGGTTTTTATAATGGAAGTCATGATTGAAACTTGTTGTGGAATTGATGTCCATCAAAAGTCTATCGTTTGTTGTATTCTAGATGGTCCACTAGATACCAATAAGCCAAAGAAAATTCAGAAGAAATTTGGGACAACTACTGTAGCTCTTCGAAATGCCTTAGCTTGGATGGTAGAAAACCATGTAACACATGTCTTTTTTGAAAGTACTGGGCAATATTGGCTCCCGCTCTTTAATATATTTTCAGATTCTGATCTCGTCTTAGTACTTGCCAATCCTCAACATATCAAGAATGTACCTGGTCGTAAGACAGACGTGAAGGACGCTGAATGGATTGCTCAACTCGGCCGTTGTGGACTAATTGAACCTTCCTATATCCCTGCCCCTGAAGTGGTACAGCTTCGTTTATTAACACGTCGCATGCGTTCTTATAAACAACGTCAAACTCAAGTCAAAAATGAAATTCACAATCTCTTACAACGAGCCAATATCAAGCTAACCTGTTGTCTTTCTGATATTTTTTCTAAGACGGGGCATGCACTTTTAAAATTATTCATTAACGGAGAAACAATTGATGTAGAATCTGTTATCCCCTGTATACAGAAGCGAGTGAAAGCAAGTCCAGAGGAACTCGTTGAAGCGATGGAAGGGAAGTTGTCACTAGAAGACCGCTTCCTCTTAGATCAAAGCTTAGAGGAATGTCAGATGTATCAGGAACTCATTGAAAAACTGACCGATGAGATTCAACACTACATCGAAAAGGAGTTCCCCTGAGGAAAATAGGATACTTCAATCCATTCCTGGTGTGAATGAAAACTGTGCTGCCACTATTCTAGCTGAGATTGGACCAACTATTACAGCCTTTCCATCCGATGCACACTTAGCATCATGGGCTGGACTCTGCCCAGGGTCTTATGAAAGTGCTGGCATTAAAAAATCCTCACATATCACGCAAGGAAATCGATATATCAAACAGGCTTTGACCATGTCGGGATTAATTGCAGCACATTCTAAGGATTCAGCTTTTTCTTCTTTTTACAATCGAATTTCCCAAAGAGGAAGTAAGATGAAAGCCGTCATTGCTTGCGCACATAAGATTCTTAGAATCATTTACAAATTACTATCCACCAAGCAAACTTATCAAAGAGAAAAGGCGCTAGGACTGGAGAAACAGTTCTAATGCCCAAACTAAAAAATTTTCAATTACAGTATAGCACAGGAAGTGATTTTTTGCGCTTTTTTACTGCTTTTTTTCAAATAAAAATCCTGATCCGAAGACCAGGATTCGAGGCACCTTTCGGTGAGAACAGCCGGTTCACACAACTGTTCAAGGTCCGCTACTGCGTTACAATTGAATGTAGACCTCCTCAGCGCAAAAGGCTCCAAAGGAGCCAATCGACTCATCGCATAAATCTAGTTTACCATGAACATCCACAAACTGTCAAGAAGGTAGGTACTTGCTTCCTTCTCGAATACTCAAAGGAGATAACTGCTCTCGATAGCGGTCGATAAAGGACCCTACCCAATCCGGATTAACCTTGGAATAATTGCGTAAACTCCAGCCGATTGCCTTATTTATAAAGAACTCGTTTTGACCTAGATTATTGAGGATCACTTTTTCTAACAAATCCGTATCTGTTTTTTCTTTCCTCATAAGCTGGTGATCAATGGCAATCCGCCTCAACCAAAAGTCCTGATCCTTACTCCAATCCAGCATAACCTGCTTGGTTTCTGGATAGTGAAAAGTAATCTCTCCGATGATAAGGTCCAATTGATCTATACTGTCCCACCATGATTTGGTTTGAGCCAATTCCTTTAGCTTTGGAAAATCTTCAGGTCTAAGCTCTTTCTTCTTTTTATCCAGATAATCCATAGCAATATATTGAAACTCACGGTAAGGTTGCTGCCAACACTCTTCCACAAAAGCCCAATCAATTGGATCCTTTATGAAAGGTTTAAAAAACTCTCTTTCAATCTTTTTGAGAATTGGTTTTTGAACGCCAAGAAAGTTGAAATTATTTTTCATATAAGCTTCCATTGCTGGGACCTTTTCAGGAACTGTTGCTGCTTCTAAAATGGGAATCAAGTCTTCAATCTTCATCTTCTTCCTCACATTTCAAGAGTGTTACTGGCCCATTGATGGTCTTTTGCATCCAGACGATATCATGCCATTTGTTAAACTTATAGCCTATCTTTGGGAAATGTGCGACTTGAACATAGCCCCGCTTTTCATGCAGGGAAATGCTCGCTTCGTTCGGTACTGCGATACAAGCCAGAAACGTAAGTAGCCTCGTGCTTGCAACTCCTCTTCTAAGGCCGTATAAAGGGCTGATCCAATCCCCTGTCCACGTGCTTCTTTTGCGACATAAATAGACAATTCAGTGGTCCAATCATAGGCAGCGCGTGCATAATAGGTCGAGGCATAGGCATACCCCACAACTTTCCCATCCACTTCTGCGACCAAATAAGGAAATTGGGTTAGCGTTTTTGTGATGCGTCTTTCAAATTCCTGGACAGTCGGCACATCAACCTCAAAGGTAATGGCTGTCTCTGTCACATAAGGTTGGTAAATCGCTCGGATAGCTGCTGCATCGCTGAGCTGAACGGGTCGAATCATCATGGTGGCCTCCTAATTAGATTATACCTAGTATACCGATATGCCTTCTCACTGTCAATGAAGGACAAGCAGCAAGCAAAAAATCCTGGAATTGTATCCAGGATTTCCATCCTTCTTAAACCGTTTGACTTAACCCCATCATCCGGTAAAGGGATAAAGCACTCGGAGCTTTCAAAAAGCTCTTTTGCTTGGAATTTGTTGCTTTTAAGACATAGTTAGGTTTGACTGTTTTAGTGACTGTCTTTGCTTGTTTAAGATTCAGACCGGTTTGTTTTTTAGACGGTTGAACTTTCGATGGTTGAAGGGAAGCTTTCACTGCGCTTACTTGAAGTGGATTTTCTTTCACTTTCAAGGCTTGTCCAACTGGTTTTGAAGCAGGAGCAGATAATCCTGCTTGAGCTGGATGAGAGAGTTGACTCATGGTTTGATTGTTTCTGACTTCGACATGATTTAGGATACCTCCATTTGGATTGAGGTGATCGGTCACACCTGTATCAAATGGCGCTACAAATACATTGTCCTCAATGGTGACATTTTTAATATCTCCATAGCGCGTTTCAACATCAATCGATCCACGATGCTTATTGTAGATATCGCTCTTCGTTCCTGTACGCTCCAAGAGATTGTGGTGAACCCGAATTCCTTCTTCATTCAGATCAAAGTTATGGCCCTTAAAGACAGTCGTCAAGCGAATTCCGGCATCACCGATATTGTCTTTAATCCGATTGTAGGCAATTTCATGGCCTTTTCCACCAAAGATTCCAACACCCCCAGCGCGCCAACCGAGCTCAATTGTATTGTGCAAGAATTTATTATTTTCTGCTACTGCCGATTCTGTTCCATCCGCAATACTTGACCAGCTGGCAAGTCCGTCATCTCCCTTCCCACGGATACTAGAATTGCGGACAATCGAATTCTTAGTCCCTTGGGCAAATTTGACTCCGTCAGCCAGGTTGTTTCGCAAACGGACATTTTCTACTACTAGACCATCTGTGTACTTCATATCATTTTTTCCAGCATAATCGCCAATCCACATGCCGACTTCAAAATGTTCGGCCCAAATATCGTGAATATGAGAATTCTTCCCTGGCGTTCCAGAAATGGCCTTGTACTGAGCATTTTCACCATAGCGTGAACGAAGGTTGGAAGAAAGATAGACATCGCTAAATTCAACATGGTTGTCTTGGTGAAGGAAGTCAAATCCACCGCCACCAGCTTGGTCACTAGTGAAATGCAGTTGGGTATGCCAGATACCAGCCCCTGAAATCTTCATATCAGAAGCATCGATACCGACTTTTCGATTGAGATTAAATCGCCCAGCTGGGATATAGACATTTTTACCGGTTTGTTTTGCCTCATAAATCGCATCATAGAGGGCCTGGCTGTCATCAGTATCATCGTTTGGCGTAGCTCCTTTAGAAACAATATTGATAGCATTGTCCCCTTGAGCAATCGGGTCAGGAGCTTGCTCGAATTCCACAAAGTCAAGGCCGCAATGGACGTCGTCTGACTTGTTTTTCACCAGTGAAACCACGTCTCCTTTTTGAAGCTGAACTCCTGGAAGTAGGCTGTGTACTTCATCAAATTAGAACCGAGCGCGTGTATCAGCCTGGGCACTATCATGAACACCTTTGTCATTCAAGTACTGCCAGTTAGACGAGGACGAAAGATTCAATTGTTGAACACTGTGACCATTCACCTGTACATCGAGTTGTCCACTTGCTCCATCTGGCACTGTGTAGCGTACGGTTAAAGCATTGGCTGGTTCATTGACCTTAAAGGAGACACCATCTCCCTTTTCTTTTAAAGCGACATAAGTCTGATCAGAAGCTTCAATAGCTGTTGAGTGACTGTCTTGAGACTGTTCTACCTCTGCCTTTCCAAGTTGGTTCCCTTTGTCTGCTTCATAACGGGTGTAAGGCATAGATGCGCCATATTGGCTGGTATCTACTTGAGAGCTTGCGGGATCAGAGGTTGTCGCTTCTTGCCCTTGTGTTTGGACTTGTGCCTGCTCTCCAGCTTGATCAGCTGCCACAGATTGTCCAGTCAAAAAACAAGCCCCCATGATCGCAATCACGACAGAAAAGACTCCAAGCTTAGACTTGCGAATGCCAAAAACGATATCTTTGTTTAAATGATTCATCACACTTTCTCCTTTTATTTTTTACAACAATTCTATCCTAATAAAAATTATCATGACAAACAAGGTGAATTGTGTGAATATTCTGTATCAATTTGTTGCAGAAATGTTAACCTTTTTATGTAGTAATAAAAGTGAGTAAGAAAAAAGAGGCTGAGAATGCTTTCTCAAACCTCTTTTGATGACACGAGCTTATTCCGCTTTTTTATTTGAAAATTGGCTATTGTAGAGCTCATAGTAGAATCCTTTATCTGCTAACAAGGATTGGTGGTTGCCTTGCTCGATGATTTGGCCATCTTTGAGGACAAGGATTTTATCTGCTTCTTGAATGGTAGACAGGCGATGAGCAATGACAAAGCTAGTCCGCCCTTTCATCAAATTCTTCATGGCTTTTTGAATCAAGAGTTCTAAACGCGTATCGACAGAAGACGTCGCTTCATCCAAAATCAAGATTTTAGGATCCGCTAGGAGCGCACGCGCAATGGTTAGGAGTTGCTTTTGCCCTAGAGAAATATTGCTAGACTCCTGGTTCATTTCCATATTGTAACCACCAGGAAGCGTCCTGATAAAGTGATCGACATTGGCTGCCTTTGCAGCTTCCACAATTTCTTCATCCGTTGCTTCGAGATTACCAAAGCGAAGGTTTTCTTTGATGGTTCCTTCATATAACCAAGCATCCTGAAGCACCATTCCGAATTGTTTGCGGTAATCTTGGCGAGATAGATGACGAATATCATGACCATCGACTGTAATCGATCCTGCAGTCACATCGTAAAAGCGCATCAGCAAATTAATCAGGGTTGTTTTCCCTGCTCCAGTCGGTCCGACAATAGCCACCATTTCACCTGGTTTCACTTCTAGGTTGAAATCACGAATCAATGGTTTGTCTGCTACATATTGGAAATCAACGTTTTTAAAGCTGACTTGCCCTGTCAAATCTCCAGAGAGGGTTTCTGTCACATCTGCTACTTCATCTGGCTCATCCATGACTTGGAAAATCCGGTCTAGAGACGATTTGGCACTTTGTAGCTGTCCTGCCAATTGGGTCAAGTTTGAATGGGTTGGTTGATCTGCCAAACATATTGAACGAAGGCCTGCATATTCCCGACAGTTAAACGACCTGCTAACACTTGCAAACCACCCATCAAAGCGATAATGAGATAAGTCAAATCTGAAATCCCATTTAAAATCGGCATCATTAAGCCAGAAATGAAATTAGCCTTGAACCCTACTTTTTGAAGGTGATGGGTAATATCATGAAACTCTTCCTGGGAAGATTTTTCCCGGACGTAGAGCTTAAGGACATTAAATCCTGTTAAATTTTCTTGCACAAAGCCGTTCATTGCCCCCAAAACATTTGCCTGCTCTTTAAAGTAAGGCTGAGATTTTTCATGATAAATCGAGCACTGAAATAAGTGATCGGAATGGACAAAATGACCACTAGCCCCAGCTGGATGTTTAAGTATAAGACCATGCTGATGACAAAGAGCAAGGTAAAGATAGCGTTGACGATTTGTAAGAAGGACTGTTGCAAGGCATTCGAGACGGTTTCGACATCGCTAGTAAAACGTCCTAACAAATCACCAAACTGATGCCGGTCAAAATAGGAAACCGGAATGTGATTGATTTTATGAGACAAATCATTTCGCATGTCCTGAACGGTCTTTTGAACAGCATTGGTCATGAAATAGTTGGAATAATAAGATCCCAACTCATAGAGGACCCCACGGAATAGATAGAGTGTCATAATGATCGCGATATAGGAGGTATTAAGACCAGCCCCTGCAAGCCCTTTTGCCATATCCATGAGATTTTTTGTCAACTCCGTAATGGCAAGTCCCAAAACAAAGGGTTCGACAACACTCATGACGACACTCAGGATTTTTAAGAAAATGGACAAGCAAACTTCCAAGCGATAGGCTCTCAAGTAAGTCCATAGTCTACTAAAACTGTTTTGTTCTTGTTTCATCTGCTTCTCCTTTCTATTCTTCTGTCAATGATGGACTATCGAGCTGCGAATTAGCGATCTCACGATAGATCTCATTACTTTCCATCAATTCATCGTGGGTTCCTCTACCAACGATCTCTCCATGGTCCAAGACAATAATTTGATCCGCATCCATAATGGTTCCCACACGTTGCGCTACAATCAAGACAGTCGCATCTCCTGTGACTTCTTTGAGACGCTTCCGTAAAGTGGCATCCGTCTTGTAGTCCAAGGCAGAGAAGGAATCATCAAAAATAAAGACATCTGGATCTTTGACAACAGCACGGGCAATGGACAAGCGTTGTTTTTGACCACCTGAAAGGTTGCTTCCACCTTCTGCCAAATGCGTATCAAAGCCTTCCTCGCGACTGTCAATAAATTCCTTAGCTTGGGAAATATCTGCTGCTTGTTCTAGCTCTTGTACAGATGCGTCTTCTTTCCCATAACGAAGGTTTTCAGCAATGGTTCCAGTAAAGAGTAAGGCCTTTTGCGGAATAAAACCAATCTTTTGGCGAAGGGCCTTCAGATTGTAGTCACGTACATCCACGCCGTCGACCAAAATCTTTCCAAGTGTTACATCATAGAATCGAGGAATCAACTGCACAAGTGAAGATTTCCCAGAACCTGTCGATCCGATAAAGGCGATCGTTTCGCCAGGTTTGGCCTGAAAGGAAATGTTGTGAAGAACTGGACTCTCCGTCTCACCTGGATAAGCAAAGGTGACATTGTCAAATTCCAAATAGCCACGAGATGCTGTCTCTGTTACACCATTCTCATTCGGATCGATCGAAATGGGCATGTCCATGATTTTCTTGAGACGACGGCTAGAAACCGCAGTCCGAGGATACATGGTAAAGAGATTGGCTAAAAAGAGGAAAGACAAGAGCGCGTGAAAGCTATACTCAATAAAAGCAACCAGATCCCCAATTTTCAAACTACCGTCATGAAGAGGATCCAAAGCAAACCAGACAATCGCCACAATCATAGCAATGATGATCTGCACAAATAAGGGCTCTGTTAAACCAGTTAGTTTGAACAATTTATTCGAGTTTTCTGCGTAGACTGCATTTTCAGCCGCAAATTTCTCTTCCTGGAATTCTTCACGGGCAAAGGCACGAATCACACGAAGTCCTGTCAAATTTTCACGCGCAAACTGGTTAAGATGGTCGAGTGTCTTTTGTTGCTTCTCGGAAAGTGGACGTGTCTTAACTGCTACATACCAGACGACGACAGCAAGAAATGGTACGGAAACCGCTACAATCCACGCTAAAGAAGGACTGGTTGTCAAATCAAGAGAACACTGGAAACCATCATCAAGGGTGTGATGACCCCCATCTTCAACATAGAATCCGCAAACTGCATCAAAACAAAGGCATCCGAAGTCAAGCGAGTGACCAATGACGATACCCCGATTTGCTCATACTCGTGATGCGAGTACTCCTGTAACTTAGCATAGAGGTCATTGCGCATATCGCGGACCATGGTGGTCGTTAGCTGGCCAACCGCGTAAGACAAGATAATCCGACCCACAATCCCAAGCAAGATAATCGCAAACATGACCCAGCCCCAGAAATAAAGCCGATCCACATCACGCGGGTTAATCCCCTCATCAATCATGCGAGCTAGAATCGTCGGCAAGCCCAAATTGACAATAACAAACAGGACAGCTGAAAATAGATTCAGGGCTAGCCACTTGGGATACTTTTTCAAGTAAGACCAAATATAAAGCATAGATGATTCTCCTTTTCCATAAATAATAACCTTGATCACACAGAAAAGAGGGAGCGAGACGGAATCATTTTCAAAGAAAATCATTCCTGCCCCAGTCCCATCTGTAGTCTCATTCATTATACCAAACCAGCCATAAAAGTAAAGCAAAGAGAGGGGGACAGAAATCGGTAATTCGTTAGAATTCGATTTCGTCGTCCCACGTCCGCACAGTTGAGTAGGGCTGTAAAAGCTGATGAAATCAGCGTAGTAGAGCCCACTCAACCACTGCGTCTTGCTCGACAATCCAAAGATAATTGAGAGGCTAAGACTTTTGTCCCAGCCTCTTAACTAGCATTATTTCCTGCGTTTGAATTTAGCATTTTTAAGAAGCGACGATGCAAATTGATTCGTAGATTCTTGATCTTTTGTAAAGCTAAATGTCAGGGTATCCCCTTTGATCTTGTATCTAACGGTCTCACCTTTGTCTTCTAGCGCACCAATTGTTTTGGCCTTTTGATTAACTTTAATTTCTGTTGAATCTACACTTTTATGACCGGGTCTTTCAGTTTTAATAGTTAAATATCCTTTTGAATCATTAATTTCAATGGACAACTCCAAAGAATATTTTTCATTTAGAGAATCAATTTCTGAACTGGAAGCTCCTTGATCTTTGAGAATTTTTTTCATTTCTGCTTTAGTCGGTTTATAAACATATGTTCCATTATCACCTTTTGCCCCACAAGCTACAAGGAAGATTGCTGCAAAAACTGCTATAAAAGCCAAAAAAATCTGTTTGAAGTTTTTCATAAGTGCTCCTTATTACATAGAATATCCTTCTTATAACAACAATTTTGTCATATCTCAATGAAAAATTAAATGATACTAATCCTGTAAAAGACATAAAAGAAAGAATGCACAAAAAAACCAAGGCCTAAACCTCGGTTTTCATTTCGATTGGAAACTCGATTATTTAAGAGTAATTTGAGCGTGATACCCAAAACTCCAAGTATAAAGCTAATTTCTAATTATTTTATTTTTGTGGGGGTGTATATGGGGGTGTCGCTCCAACTCCTTCCTGTTTAAGAAGTTGAGTTATTTCATTTCCAAGAGTTGCATTGTTTGCATTATAGTAATGACTATAGGTGTTTAAGGTTGTAGCTTTATCAATTCTTCCAGAACGCTGAGATACTTCTAAAACATCCTTTTTCAGAACATTGATCATGAATGAATCGTGTGAATGACGCAATCCCTTGCCAGTTATTTCTGGAACTCCAGCCAACTTTGCATGACGCTTCAACATTCTTGTTAAAGTACTTTTTACCATTGGTTCACCAAACTTAGATAGAATATAATCTTGATTAGAATTAGAAATCTGAATTGAGCGCCAACGTTCAAGTACTTTTATTGTTTCATCATCTAAGTCTATATATCTTATACCTGCTTCGGTTTTTGTCTGCTCTTTACGTTTATAGACTCCACCCTTTAAAACTTCTAAGGTTGAGTGAACAAAGATACGTTTATTCTCTTTATCAAAATCTGACCAAAGTAATGCAAAACCTTCACTAACACGTACACCAGTCATATAGTACAACCAAGTGGTTGTAAAACGGTGAAGATCTTCGTAATCAGTTAAATCAAAAGTAGAGATAAATTTCTTAAACTCTTCAAAAGTCCAGAATTTTGTATCTGGTCTTTTACCTTTTGGATTATCTAGACTTTTACAAGGGAATGTTTTGATATATTCCATTCTCTCAGCATAGCCTAAACATTGTTTAAAACGAATCCAAACACATTTTGCATAATTCGCAGAATACTTATTAATAAGTTCTAAACGAAATTTTTCGCAATCACGAGGTTTAATGTCTCGTAATTTCATTTTTCCAAATCTCTCAATAAATGTATCAAATTGAGTGATCGCGGTTCTATATGTGCTATCTTGTACCGTTTGTTTGTAGTAAGGTAAAAACACCTCTAACATATACTGTTCAAAATTGAGATTATAGTCGCTATAATCAAATTTATCGTAAAATTCAACTCTTGCTCGACATAACTCATCATATGCCTCTTTTTCAGTTGAAAAAGACTTTCCCCATATATTTCGATATCTTTTAAACCTTTGACGTTTGCCACTAGCTGATGTTTTGAATTCAGTTTGACAGTAAATCCTCCCTTTACTGTCTCTAAAAACACCTTTATATTTTTTTGACATTGCTTTCAATTCCTTTCATTAAGTAAATTGAAAGCCGAGTAATTCTTCCACAATAAAACTAGGTGCAAGATCAAGTCTTTTGTTATCGAAAGGCGATTTACTTAATTTTACCATATTATTTGAAGAATTCAAAGATTCATCAAATTGATTTATAGCAATCTTTTTAGCTTGCTTAATTATTTCTTTTTGAAGCTGTTTTTGAAAAAAACCTAGCTTCATAATATCTCTATGATTAACTGTCTTCATTTTTTTTCTCCTATATTGTAGAACTCAGTAATATAACTAATTTCATCTCCTGTACTAATAATATGATTAGTTTTTTTGAATAATTAGCATCTAAATCAATATCTAGCCCATTGATAGTCATTACTTCTCCTTTAGTAGCTGTTATTTCAATTGGTTTTTTTATTCCTCTAGAACACCTATAAATCCTAACACCTTTTGGATATAAATATAGTCGTGCACCTTTGATATATTTTTTTGTATTTTGATTATCATTTATCTCTAGATTAGTTAAATATGCAACAACATAATTTCCTACCTTATCACTATTATTAAGTCTTTTTAGTTTTGGTGAAACCTTTTTTTCCAGCACTCTTCAATAATTTTTATTTGGAATATAAAGAGAGTTTCTTTTTAGGTGCTTTTTATAAGAAGATGACAATGCCAACTCCCACTTGCTTGTGGCTCAATAACATTAATATATTCTAAATCTGGATACTGTTTTCTTAAATCCCTAATAAATAATTTAAAATCTCTATATACAATTGTGATTTCATTAGTGTATTTAGCGTAGGTCAATGTTATCCAAAGTTCATTCTTATCTCCCCTAAAAATTATGAGCAATAAGCCTCCTTAATTTTCTCATCGTTATACGAGTAGATTTGATATTATCACTTCGTGTAACACTGCTTGTATTCATATCAAATATTTCTCCAGTATCTAAGACGACATATTTTCTATTCGGAAGTACTTTTATAGTTTGCTTATGTAATCCATTCGAAGTTGTTAATTCAAGTGTATTACCATATCTATAAGATTTTACGATACTTTCTGAATTTACTTTTGGATTATTTATTTTTACTCCTCGCTTTCGTTATTGTTCTATTGTTTGACGTTTATCAAGTTAAAAGCAATAGAAGCAAGCTTCTATTGCTGGGCACATTTCTTCAAGTAAAGAAAGAGGGACGTTCCACTTGCTCTAGCTCTCTGAGCTGAGCACCCTATTCTTTACTTTCGAAAGTGCTCTAATAATATTTTTCTAATTCTTTTAGAAAGTCAAAATTTTTATCAAAAAACGGTGTTTCAAAATAATTTGGTGAAGTCATTTTTCCGTCAACCTGTACATAGCCTCCTCCTTTTATTTCAATTGATTTATAATCCTTAAACTTTGAACCAAAAACCATTCTGTAACCATCTTCTGATAGATTACCAAGTGCAACGCGACAACCTAATTGATCCCTAATAGCACCATCTAGAACACTCGTATCTGGGCGGTGCAAGGATACCTCGGCTAATATACCCACTTGACGCCCCATCATAACTATGTTATAGATGTAAGACATGGCTTCTTCAGCAATTTTTTTATCAGATACTTTTACAAAAGCTGTAAATTCATCAATAAAAAACTACGATTGGTTTTTAAACCAAAAATCTGAAAAGTCTTTCCCAAAGGATTCTTGACTAGAAAAATATTTGTCGTATCTATTCATCATTTGAGAATTTACCACTCTCAATATTTTACAAATTTGATTAGATGTAACAGCAACATTTTCTTCTGGAAAGCCTCTAACATACCTCAATAAACTTAAATCTGCATTTTTCGGATCACAGATATAAATATCAGCTCCCATCGATGCATATCGTAAAATTTTATAGTTCAAAAACATACTTTTTCCTGAACCTGTTGTACCAACTGTTAAACCGTGCGGAGCTTTTGCTAATATCGTATGATATTTTTTTTGTGAGTTGAATTACTGTCGAATTTCTACCCCTTTCTAAATTTAAATCCGATACCTTTAAACGTTCATCTTTTATTAATTCAAAAGTATAGTCGGTGTACGTTAACTGCTTTGTATTAGAGATCAATTTATTCCCAAGAAATGCTTCTAGTTTGCTTCCAAGGTCATTGACTTTATGACTTAGAAGTCCACCTATATTGTAAACTCTAATGGTAAATGTACTTGTGTCTTTTTTTATTATCAATCCATTCCATTTCCAAAGTTTCAATATATTTTTTTTGAGTAGTTTCAGAAATATATGTAATATATAATTGATTTAATTCAATAAATTTATATAACTTTTTGTTGTTTTAAATACTTTTCTCTATTAATCATGCCAAAAAAATGAACAAAACAGCTGATAGAAATTCTAAAGCAAATATAATCAAAATTTGATTTATACTCAATCTCAAGTATATTGATGGGAGCAAATATAAATCAATAGCGAGAGCCAATACTATATATATTAAAAAAATATTATGCGGCTTGCCCAAAAAGGGTATACCCAGTTTATACTAACCCTTTTCATGTTGCTTATTTCCTTGTGAATCTAAAAATTACATCGGCAGTAATTGACAATTGATTTTGATATTCGCCATAGACTGTTGCTTTACTAATATTTACTACTTTACAAACTGTTTGAAGTGGTTTAAATGAAGAATAATCATCAATCCCTTTGTTCAAAACAGTAATGACCACTTGTTCACCTAGGTTATTCTGTTCGTTTTGATACTCTGTATTATCTTCAACAATAAGTAATGTTACTTTTTAAATGATTATCTTGTGTAAGTCTGCAATTTAAATAAACAAACTCTTTTTTTCAAAAAAATGATTTATCGAATTTTAAAAACTTCTTAGATTTTTTTAAAAGTCATTATTTCTACCTCTTTCTAATTTTTGAATTAAAGAATCAGCAACTTCTTAATTCAGTTGAAAACAGATTTGCAACTCTATTTTCAATTTTTATCAAATCATTGCTGTGATCTGATAAATTAATTATAAGTTAAAAAAATAATGATTTAGTCTAAACTTTCGTCCATATTTTAATATTAAATCGTAGACATAATTATAGACTGTCTTATAAATTTCATCGATATCACTCATTTGAATCAATTATTTAATTAAAAAAGAAGTATAAAATATTTATACTTCTTTTTCTTTAACTCATAAAAAAATCTTCTAATTCAGAAATTTCAATTAAACTTAATAGTTTATTTTTGATATGCAGTATACTCTTTCACATGATTAAGCATTAAATCATTTAATTCTAACTGCATATACTTTGACGCTCTGCTATTTACTGTTAAAAGACCAGGGACATGACCAGCAAGTTTACCTCTATCACTTCTGACATAATTTAAAAAAATCATTTCTATTTAAAATTTTCTGTTCAGGAACTAGTTCTTTTTTTACGAACTTCATTATTTATAGGAGGACTATATTTTTCTTTTAAATCTTACTCCTTTATCTGTTTTTAAGCATGACACTTGTCATGTAGTCCAAATTTTTTTTCAATCTTAAATATTTAAAAAGGTATTGAATCATTCTCTAAGATCGGTATTTCAGGCTCTATAATCTCTTTAGTTAGAAAAATTAATCATAAATCCAATTTTAAAAAAATAGTTTCTTTTTTTAACTTATTAATTACCTCAGGAAAGAATACATTAGCCAATTCATAATTTAACCACTGTGTAAATTGTTCATCTATTTCTTTAAAAAAAGAAATTTTGAATTTTCATCTTTAAATATGTTGTTAATTACACGATTTTTTTAAAATGAATTTACTAACTTCCTCTTAATCAGGTACCATGGGATAATAAATAATAAAGAACATTTTTGATCTAATTTTAAGTTATACCAAGTTGAAAAACTCAGCAAAAAAATACATAAATAATCGATAAAAGATTTATTAAAAATTATCTAATCCATCATTAATTTTTCTTTTTTTGATAATATTTCTTGAAAAATAGTTATCAAATGTAATTTCTAAAAGATTCTCAATTTCACTATCTGTACCAAAAAATTAATGTACTTTTTTTCATATTAAATATTTGGGAGTAATCGTACAATAAACTATCTGGAATAAAAATTACCACTATTTGTATTCTTCCCAGATTCTATTCTTTTTATTGTAGACACCTGACCAGACGAAATTGTTCCAATTTTTTTCTTGAACCTCTTAGATTCCGGAATCTTACTGAAACTCTTTTTATTAATTCCTTCTCAAAAATAACTCATGTTAGCTCCATTTTTTTTATAAAGTAAATTCAGAAACAATTTTCTTTTCCTCTTCTGTTAAATCAAATAAGTCCATAACTAGATTATCAATATCAAGATTAAAGCTTGTTAATCAACTCAGAATCTTGTATTTCTTTCTTCATTTCATCCATCAATTTCTCTACCAGTATCGCTATTGAATCTTGTTGTTCTTTTGTCGAATTTGGTATTGGGAATTCTTTTAATTTGACTTAGTCGCATTTGTGGGAAAGTATTTCGTTGTAAAAAAATCAAATTTATTAATAGCGTAGTACGATAAAAATTTTAGAGTTTAATACCCCACAAATAAATTCTGGTGTACATTTAATATTTCGAATAGCAATAATACTTCTTTCATGAACTAAGTTCTCTTCTGTTACAGTACATGATAAACAGTAAGATGATTTTTTTGGAATTTGTCTGATTAAAAACTCTTTTCCCTTCAAATATTTCAGGACTTCTTGGGGCAGCAAGTTTTTTTCATCATAGCTTAGCCAAATATTACTCCAAAGCGACATGTATCTATCTATGTTTCTACCAATATAGAATTTCTTATAAGTATCATCAAGTTTTTTTATTAGAGGTAAATGGTTTAGAATTTTTGAATAAATTAAATTCTTCTTTATCCAATGGTTGAGGAGGTATACCTTTTTCCACGTTCGTATAGTTTTTACACCATCTTTAACAGAAGCATAGTTACCTTCCAATACTTTTTGAATTACTTTTCAATTTTTTTAATTATTATTTGTCGAATATCATTTATTTCCGAAATTGTAATAACATTTTGTTTTTAAAAAGTATATCTGGATCTGTCTCGGTTATAATATTGACCTCCCCATTCGTAATTTCTCCAAGTAATACTTTTTTTTGGTTCGTTTACTAAACATATCAACAATACAAACATCAATAGATGCTTCATCAAAAAAATTTTTGTCTTTAGAATTTATAAAGGTTATCTCATCGTAACAACTCAAAAATATGATGTCGAAGAGTCTTATATTGATTTATAGTTAAAAAAAGAATTCGGAATAATATAAGAAACACCTCCGCCATACCTTATTAACGAAAAACGCTAGCTCTAAAAAAATAACCCAAAAGTATTAGCTTGATAATTATTTAAAGGATAGGTTCTAGCATAGTATGACTTCATTTCTTCAGTAAAAGTCTGATTACCAGAAAAAATATAGGGTGGATTTCCAATGACAAGATCAAATCCTATAAACTCACCATTTTCACCCAAAATTTCAGGGAATTCCATTCGCCACTCCATACCACCTCCATAGAGTGGATTTTTCAAACGCTCATCAAATTCTTTTTGAGCCTGTTCAAGTTGCTTGTTTAATCTTAAATATTCTTTATAATTATTATTTTCCTCTTCAAAAAGACTAATCGCACCAGCTTTGTTTCTCTCTGATATCAGCTTCTGTAGTTTCTTTAATTCAGGACTAGATGCCAAATCATCAAAAGAATATTTAAGTCTTTCAATCTTTTTCCAAATATTTGCCTTAGTTGCCTTATTATTTGTATCTTTATATTCACGAACTAAATCTAAGTATTCTTTAAAAATCATTTCTACGTAGATCAAACTCATAATTAAAATCAAATTTATGGAGTAAACTATCCCCAACCTTAATGTTAATATCGATATTTGGTAAAGTTGTCAAAACTGGTTCACTAATCTCATCATCCTTATAGTAGTAGGAAGATTTTTAATAGTTCAATCCATAGACGCAAACGACAAATATTTACTGAGCTTGGGTTAATATCTACACCAAACAGAGTATTTTTCTAAAATCTGTCTTTTTTTGAGTAAATATAGATTTTTGAATTCGTTCTGATAAATCATTTCCTACCTGATACACGAAATTATTACCAGACATATCTTGAATTATTAACTCGTCATTAATAACATAACATTGAATTATATTACCGATATAATTCCTTCAGAATCAAAAAAGAACATTTAAATCACTTTTTAGAGCAATAATTTCATTTTAGAACGGATACTAAAAAAATGCCCTGAACCCTATAATGTCAAGCAAAAGCTTTTATTTCCTGTTAGAATAAGAGAAATCTTTCTTTTTTTACTATTTCCATACAATTTTTTTGTATCTGATTTGCTTCACAGCTTACTTCTTTGATGTATTTATCCATCAATTCTCTATTAAGTGAATCACATGAATAAACAACTTCTTCTCTAGTTATCCTACAAATTTCTTTTTCAAGATCTATAAGTTCGCTTTCTATTTTTTTGTTTAATTGCCAAAAAAATTGATCTTTTGTTAAAATTCCATTCTTATACTTTTTCAAAATTTGAAAGCTTCTTATCTTTCATCTTTTTCAGTCTATTGCTTAAATTAGCACAATTGTTTACTCTTGAACAATCATCTGTCTCAATACCATACTTTTCTCTTATTCTTTGAAAAAAATTATATTTTTCGAGTATATCTACATTTGAATTTTTATGCCGAATATTATTACACTTACAAATTCTACAATAAAAAGTAACGATGTATTCTGATATCTCCAGAAACCAATGAAGTTTTGTTTTGAACTAAACTTAACACATGATTACATGTTGGACATTTAACAAATCCTTGTAATGGCGATTTTGTTCTCCAAGGATAATCAGTATTCTTTCCTTTAAGAAATACTTTCTTTCCTTTTATTTTTTTGAACTTCTTCAAAATCTTTTTTTGAGATAATCGCTTCATGATTATTTGCTACTCTTCCCCACTTATCTTTGAGTTTACTTACATAACATTCCTGCTTAGATAATGATTTTTCTATCATGTTAAAAACATATGTTCCCGTATATATCTCATTCGATAAAATATCACTAACTGTTCCATTTGTCCAAGTAGAATCTTTTCGAGTTTCAGAAAGAATAATCGTTTTGTCATAATCCATATTAGTAAGCTCTTTTTTTCGCTTATTCGGTGTAGGTATATTCTCTGCATTCATAATCGAAGCAATTCTCCATGTTGATAGACCTTCCAAAGCTAAACTAAATATCTTTTTAACTATCCATGCTGTTTCTTTATCAACAATAATAGTATACTTATCCTTTGGATTCCTCATATATCCCAATGGTGGACTCCAAGCTAAAAACTTTCCTTGCTTTTTTAACTCAGTTGTCACTGTCTTTACTTTCACTGAAATATCTTTAGCGTAAAAATCATATAACAGTCCTCTAAATTGTATATCTAAGTCTGTTCCATTACCTTTTTCTTTTAAACTATCATAACCATCGTTAATTGCAATAAATCGAATTCCAAGAAACGGGAAAATATTTTCAAGATAATCACCTAACAAGATGTAATCACGCATAAATCTGGATAAATCTTTCACAATAATAACCTGAATATTTCCCATCTTGACTTCATTTAACATTTTTTGAAATGAGGGTCTATTTTCATGAGTTCCACTGTAACCATCATCAATAAATTCTTCTACTTCCATCCCATTAAATTCATCATTTCGCTTCACATAATCTTGCAAATAAAGTCTTTGATTGATGATACTTTCACTTTCATCTACCTTAATGGCATCTTCAACAGATAATCTGATATAAAGAGCAATTCTACTCATTACTTGCACCTCCAACTAGTTTATCCATCTCAAATTTGAAAATTATTTCAAACTTATGATTTCCATATACCACTACCTTTTCTACTAGATTATGAATAACATCGCTTGATAACTTATCAACCTTTTGTGAATCCAATATATCACTTATCCACTTCAAAGATTTGTTTCTATCTTTTTCCAATATTGCTATCTTATTTTCAATGATCAATACTTCATTCTTCAATAAGTCAATATGATTAAGTGAAATTTCTTTATTTGCTAAAAAAATGTACACTTATCAATTTTTTTCCTAGTTTATATTTTTCATAACTCCTTTGCTTGTTCTTTAGTTCTTTTTCTATCATTTTTTTGAACTTTTTCGATATCTTCATTATATTTATTAACACTTTTTATCAAATCGTTGAGAAATTCTACTTTTTAAGCAATTTTCACTAGTTCTCTTTTTCAATTGCTCAGTAATTTTATCCATCAAGGCTTTATCCAATTCCTCTTCCATAATAAACATACTTTTCTGGTTATCCAACCGTCCAGTCCATGAATCTGTTTGAAATGAATAATGTAATCGATGCTGTTTCTTTCCATATATTCTTGTCCTACGATAAAGTTTTTGTCCTTCATAAGAATAAATCAAACCCTTATACCTATTCTCATAATCTCTCTCAAATTCATGTTTATTAGACGAAAAGGAATGCTTAAGAAGTCTATTCTCTCTGCCCTTAGCTACCTTCTCAAAATCCTCTTTTGAGATGATTGCTTCATGAGCATTTTCAAAAATAATATACTCACTCTCTTCTACTCGTTTTTGTTTCAACCCCTTAGCTAGATATTGTTGTTTAACTCCTTGTACCAAGGTACCTGTATAACTCCTATTAACTAGCATTTTACTGACAGTTCCTTTAGTCCATTGAGGATCACCATCAATTCTATAGATACGACCTGTTTTGTAATAGGTCATTGAATTTGTGTAACCTTCTTTGTTTAAATATTTAGCCACTTCGTATTGACTATAACCTTCAAGAGTTAACTTAAAAAAATGTTCTCAACTATAAATCTTACTTTTTCATCAATTACAAGCTTTTGTCCCTCTTTTAGTTTCATTATCTTATAACCAAACGGAGGAACTGAGCCGATGAAATATCCATTCTTTGCACGATTGTGTTTACTAGTTTTTATTTTCACAGAAATGTCTTTTGCATACAAATCATTTACAATATTCTTTAGTACAATTTCGAAGGATTTATTAGAACCTTCGTCTTTCAAGGTATCGACTTTATCTGAAATAGAAATAAATCTAACACCCAAAAATGGAAACACTTTATCAATTAACCGTCCCATCTCTAGATATTCTCTACCCAATCTCGATAAATCACGAATGATAATGCAATTTATCCTTCTAGCACGAATATCTTCCATCATTTGTTGAAATTGTGGTCTCTCAAAATTTGTACCACTATATTCGTAGTCAGTGTAAACATTAACTATTTGAATATTTTCTTTCAAAGCATACTCTTTAGCACAAATGATTTGAGTTTCAATTGAATAAGACTTTTCACGCCATTCTTCTTTCCGATCACTCGATAACCTAGTATAGATCCCCGCTTTATAAAATACCTTCTGTGTGTTCTCTTCTTTTCGTGCATCATATCTATCATATCTTCTAGAAGTTCTTGCCATTAGACAATACCTCCTTCTGATAATCCATTATGTCACTCTCTAACTTCTCTCCAAATGAAAAAAAGTTTTTGAATCAGTTTTCTGTTTTTTTCTTTCTTATGGCTCCCTTCATCTTCAATAATTTTCTGTAATAATTTAACTGTATCAATATGGTTAAAAAAACATAATTGATAGTTTGCTTTTTCCCCAATTTCAATTTTTATCTATAAATGATACTAAGGATAGTCTATTAAGCTCCTCTGTTTCAGGATTAGGAACAATATCTGAAATCAGATTATGCTTATCTCTCAATTTCTTTTTTTAAGTTGTCTACAACTTGTTGTTTAGTACTGATTTGCTTTTTCAATATCTCTTATTTTATTTAGATAAATATTTCTAAATTGCTCAAATTCATCATTTGTAATTAGTTCTTCCTCTAAATCACTGTACAAAGATTGTCTGAGTTTTTCATACTTTTTCTTTTCTGCTTCTAGCAACTCAAAATCTACGTTGATTGTTACTGCTGAAACATCTAATTTACTCACTTTTTTAAGCAGTTCCTTGTATTCTTTCAAATGATTATACAAAGCTTGAATGGTTGATTTTATTAGAACTTCCTCTTTAATACTGTGTCTAGTACATTCTCCTGTGCGTTTATGTTCAGAACAGATATAGAAAATTTTATAGCTATCTTTTGACTTCACCTTTCTACGAGTCATCGAACTACCACAATCTCTGCAATACAACATACCAGTTAACACATCGGGTTTTTCTTTAGAATTTTTTACATCCCTAAGTAACATTTTATTGGCAAGTAGAAAAGTCGTTTTAGACACAATACCCTTGTGAGTATTTTCTACTCTAATCCAGTCTTCTTTTGCAACATTCACTAATTGTTTAGATTTATAATTTAGCTTTGTTGTTTTGCCTTGCTCTAATGTTCCAATATACACTCTATTCGTAATAATTCGATTGATAATTTTTGCGTCCCACTTTACACCCTTAGTGGTAAAACCAATATTAAAATTCTCTCCACTATTTTCTTTATGTTTAAGAGGAGTAACTTCTCCAATACTATTCAAAAAATCTGCTATCCCTTTTGACGAGTAACCTTCAATCTTCATATTAAAAATTCTATCAACAACGTGAGAAACTTCTGTATCAATAACAAGATGATGTTTATCGAACTTGTCTTTTTTATAGCCAAATGGTGCAAAAGCACCGATAAATTCACCATTTTTTCTTTTTACTTCTTTAGATGATCGAACTTTCATAGAAATATCTCTACAATAGCTATCATTGATAAAATTTCGGATAGGAAGTATCAGATGCGTATCACTCACATCTGCCTTCGCACTATCGTAATGATCATTTACAGATATGAAACGAATACCTTTATCGGGAAATACTTTTTGAAGATATTTTCCCGACTCAATATAATCTCTTCCAAATCGTGATAAGTCTTTTACGATAATAGTATTGAATTGTTTTTGTTCAAGAGCATAAATCATCTCCTTAAACTGTGGACGGTCAAAATTCGAACCTGTGTATCCATCATCTACATACTCCGCTTTTATTGAAAGCTGATTTTCTTTCGCATAGGATTGAATGATCTGTCTTTGACTTGAAATTGAGTTACTTTCGTTACTATCTCCATCTTCTCTTGATAAACGAAGATACATACATGCATAAGTTTCCATAGGAATTCCTCCTTAAATAACATTGGGCAAATAGTTTTTAAGGAGCCTTCATCTATCACTTATCATTTTACCGTATTTTCTTATTTATGTCAGCTCCTATAGCTTAATACACGACTTACATAAATACATCTCGACTATCTCTAATAAATCCAATCCATTCTCCTCACTTGTTGAGTAAGTGATATTTTCACGTTCTAACTTTTCTATTTGCTTATCTTCCTTACTATTTTTTTATTTAGATTTCTTTCATCCATAATTGTAACCTCACAATATTTCATTAAGTTTTATGACATTGGTAGGTGCAATGGCTGCTACATTGGAATCTCACCATTAGCACTTTTAAGATGTGCTAACATAAACTATTGAAGTATCATTATCACCATTTGTATCATAGAAAGTAAGTCACCTATCTCACTCTTTATGTATTCCTATTTATCGCTCATTTTCTTCTATCCTTGGAACTTACCAGTATTCATTTAAACCGACTATATCAGCAGAAAAGTCTTGGCGTAGGTCATAATTCTCCACAAACGGATAACGTCCTACCTTGGTCTATTCAGTTTTCAAAAGGACATCAAGGATTTTTTTATGAGTTATTGAATATGTTTTCTAAAAAAACTCTCATTTTAATCCTTCACTTTAATAGTGAAATTTAACCCCTTTTTCGTAACCAAATTAACATCTTTTTAAAAAAAGAAGTAGACAAAAAAATCTCTGTCTACTCCTGAATTGTACTAATTTATTCTATTTGAAATCTTTCAATAGTTTTTTTAATTTCTCTAAAATCTTATTTCTCTTTTTTTATAAGAGCTGGATGAGAAACTTTTTTTATCTGCCGCTATTGAACATATAGACTCCTCTTGAAAAATATAGGCGGTTAACGATTTCTCTTTCATCGTCATTCAAATCAGAAAGCGCTTCTTTCAGAGCAACTATCATCTCTTTTGCCAAAATAATCTTTTTCAATATCTATCGCCTCATCTACAAGATTATCTTCAAAATGTCCATCCAAATCATAATTAGAAAAAAATAACAAATGGTTATTTTGATCGAGTCTTTTAAGGTACTTTTCATGATTAGTCACATGCCAATATGCTTTATAGACTTCCTCACTAACCAATATTTTTTTACCGTTGACAAACAAGAAATAGTTTTTACTCATTTTCATACCTCTTTTCGTTTCAAATTCTTGTTTGAAAAAGAAAAAAGGAGGACTTCGGCATGATGGCATACCGAGTCCTCCAAAAATGAGTAAAAGTACATGTTTTTTTATTAGATTTTTTTAATTTGAATGAAGTCATGTTTTTTTGGGACAGACGCAATCAAAAAGCACAACATAACTGACGACTGTAGGTCGTATTTGACTTAAAAAGTTTGAAATAATTTCCATACCCCTGTTCCCCTTGGCAATTCAGTAATAAACCACCCTACTCCCACATAGAAGCTATTAAAAAAATCCAACTTTTACTTATATGTATATATAATATTATACCATTATAAGTATGTGTTTCAAGATTTTATCCCATTTTATATGGTTTTAAGAAGATATTTAACAACCCTATTCCTAGTAATTGAAGATTTTTAATAGACTTCTATTTCAGTTTTACTCTAAATATTTTTACAAGTTAATTTAATTGTGGTACAATAATGTTGTTTTACAAAACAACAGGAGGCGAGCCATGTTTTCATCTAAAATATTAAAAAAACTACGAGAAGAAAATAAGCTATCACAATCATATATTGCGAACTTATTGGGTATCAATCGTTCTTCTTACAATAGCTGGGAAACAGGAAGGGCAGTACCAAATCAAAAAAATAGAGAAGGTCTTGCAACCATATTCAATATTCCAATTACTTACTTTGAATCAGAATACACGATTGTCAACAATTATCTTCAGCTCAATGAAGAAAACCAAGAAAAAGCAGAAAATTATGTAGAAAATTTATTGCAGACTCAGCTACAAGAGGATATTATCCCGCTATATCCTATCAAAGTGTTATCAGAGGTCTCCTTATCAGCTGGTCTTGAAGAGGCACTATTCGATGAAGAAGAAACTATTACGGTCTACTCTACTGAAGAACATTTTGGTTATGATATTGCAGCATGGATAACAGGAGATTCCATGGAACCAATTTATCAAGATGGGGAGGTTGCTCTGATAAAAGCAAATGGCTTTGATTACGACGGTGCCGTATATGCTCTTTCATGGAATGATAATTTGTACATAAAGAAATTATATCGCGAAAAAGAGGGGTTTCGTATGGTTTCATTAAATGATAAATATTCTGAACAATTTATTCCTTATGAGGACAACCCAAGAATTGTTGGTATTGTTATCAGTCACTTCATGCCAGTTGTAGGGGGATAAATCATGAAATTTAAAGATATTATAGAACGTGAAACTTATGATTATCATGAGAATGCAACTGTAGAAATTCTTGTTCCGAATGAGAATAAAGATACTGAACTTTATCCCTATGCTTTCGTAATTGACGGAACTACACTTATTACTATGAAGGGAGAACACTAATGGAAATCATCGAACACGACCTATCTTGTAAATGCCACAGACGAAAAGAATGGATTGAAATTGATGGAGTACTTTACCCAGTCGAATTTTCAGTAGATAATCCCAATACTCCTCCCTGGAGTGAAGATAAAAAGCAAAAACTATCTGAATTGTTCACTAGCGTACTAAGAGAAAAAGAAGGAAAGAAATCATGATTCAGAAGAATTTATTTATACACGATAAAAGAGTTTATTTAAAAACAGATGATTATGGTACGATTGATGCCACAACTTATGTCTTATCTTTGGTCAGAAATTGGTTTATTGTCAATGATTATCACATCACCAAAGAAATAAATCCCGAAAATGGGGTACATGCACTGATGTATTCAAATGATGAAGAACTTGTAGAACATGTTAAAAATATCTACAAGATTAAAGAAAAAGACTTTACACTCACAACACAGGATGAAGAACTAAAATATATAAAAGATCTACGAAGTAAGGAATAATTTATATGGGCTATATTGACTATTCAAAAGAACCTCAGTCGGATATAGCTTTTGTTGATATGAAATCCTTTTATGCAAGTGTTGAATGTATAGATAGGGGACTTAACCCTCTCACCACTTCCTTGTGTGTTATGAGCCGTTCAGATAATTCTAACGGTCTAATTCTCGCTTCTTCTCCTACGTTTAAGAAAGTATTTGGCAAGAAAAATATTGGACGCTCTTATGAACTTCCTTTTGATGTTCAGACTAGAAAATTCAACTACTACAATGCTCAAAAATATGGATTGAACATTACACCTCAATTTGTTCACTACATTGAATATTGGGCTAAACGAACTCTAATTGTTCCACCACGTATGGATAGATACATTGAACAAAATATTAAAATCCAGCACATTTTTCAAAACTACGCTGACCCAACTGACATTCTCCCCTACTCCATCGATGAAGGTTTCCTAGATTTAACAAGCTCACTAAACTACTTTATCAAGGACAGAAATCTGAATAAAAAGGAAAAATTAGATGTTCTTTGTGCCAAAATTCAGAACGATATATGGGACAAAACAGGAATTTATTCTACTGTTGGAATGAGCAATGCGAATCCACTTTTAGCAAAATTGGCACTAGACAACGAAGCTAAAAAAACACAAACCATGCGTGCTAACTGGTCATACGAAGATGTTGAGAGTAAAGTTTGGACTATACCAAGTATGACTGATTTTTGGGGAATAGGATCTCGAACTGAGATACGACTTTTTAAATTAGGAATAACTACTATTAAAGAGCTTGCCAACTGTAACCCAGACCTTTTAAAAAAAGAAATTGGTATAAAAGGTCTACAACTGTGGTTTCACGCTAACGGAGTAGATGAGAGTAATGTACACGAACCTTACAAAGCAAAATCACATGGACTTGGCAATTCACAAATTCTTCCACATGATTACATTCATCAAAGAGATATCGAACTTGTTCTATCAGAAATGGCAGAACAAGTTGCCATTCGCCTTAGAAATGCCAAGCAAAAAACAACACTTGTGACTATACATATTGGCTATTCCAAAATCGAAATGAAAAAGTCTATCCACGCTCAGATGAAAATAGAACCAACTAATTCTACTCGTAACTTAATCAACATCGTCTTAAAACTTTTTAGAAGCAAATATACTTCAGGAGCTGTTCGACGTATCGGAATTAATTATGCTGATTTTGTTGATGAGAGCTATTCCCTTATTTCATTATTTGACGACGTGGAGGCAATAGAAAAAGAAGAAAAATTACAATCTGCCATAGATTCCATACGAGACCAATTCGGATTTTTAGCTATACAAAAAGGAACCTCTCTTTTAGAAAGTTCCAGAAATATTGAGCAAAGTAAACTCATTGGAGGTCATTCAGCAGGTGGATTGGAGGGATTAAAATGATTGACCGTTCCTACTTACCTTTTCAATCAGCAAGAGTCTATCAAGATGTTAAAATGCAAAAATGGATGGGATTCTTTCTATCAGAACACACTAGTGCTTTGACAAATGATGATAATAATAAAATCGTCCCAACAAGTCAACTTTCCTATGAGACCAAACTCCTTTTACTTAACCAAGCATATTCTCAGCAACTTACTATTTTTATTCAAGAGATAAGTGACAGTGTCGTTCATACCTATACTGGGAGAATCTGCTACTTTGATAAAACAAAATTACTCCTCAAGACGCAAGAGGCATACATCACTATCACAATAGAAGATCTTATGACCATTCATTGGATAGAGGAGGAATACTATGAATCAACTTGATGTTTATAAAAATGAACTACAGATGGATTACTTTAGCAAAGCTTATAGACAATTTGAGCAAGACTTTTATCGCTATTCGGCATTGAATATCCCCCTGACATTTTTGACTGATGACATTCTTTTATCGATGGCAAAATCGGAAAAAAGCTATTTTAAACTCAATAAAGAAAATTCAAAAGACCACCAAGATCACTATTTTCTATTTGAGGTGAGTATTCTTGATGAAAGCAAATTAACACGAATCTACCAGTACAAAAAGACCGTAACTTCCCTATAAAAATTTAATTATCTAGTGCTGACATTCGATGATAAGTTTTGATATAATACAGGTATAGATAACTAACTCGCTTAACGCTTATCTACAATTCATTCTTTTGTAGCAAGCACAGTAAGTGTGTACACACTTACGACAAATTGATGAAGCAGCCCCTTGTGGAACTGCTTCTTTTTTATCAATTTAAACTTGTTAGGGAACCCCCTAAGACCCCAAAATACACTGCAAGGAGAAAGTAACTATGGCAAACAGAACAAGAAATATTCAGCTCAAAATATGCCTTACTCCAGAGGAAAAAGATATGTTTGAGAAAAAAATGAAACTAGCAAAGTGCAAAACAATGAGTCATTTTATACGTAAATCTGTCTTAGAAGGAGATATTTTTGTGGTAGACTTACAACCCTTCGTAGACTTACAAGGACTCCTCTATAATGCAACTAACAACATCAATCAAATTGCAAAACGTGTCAATACCACTGCTCTTATCTATAAAGATGACATACAAATAATGAAGGAAAAAATAGACTCCCTCTCAAAAGAAATCTGGCAAATACACTCTCTTTTACTCTCAAGAACACATAAGGCAGGAGAGAAGCAAAATGGCAGTCACTAAGATTCACCCTATCAAATCAACGTTAAATCTTACTATCGACTACATCACAAATAACGAAAAGACAGACCAAGAAATTCTTATCAGCACGCATAAGTGTCACGTTACAACAGCGCATACTCAATTTTTAAAAAGACGAGAACAAGAACAAGTTCATGGAACTGTTCTAGCAAGACACCTCATACAATCTTTTTTGCCTGGAGAAATCTCCCCAGAATTGGCTCACGAAATTGGACTGGAACTCTGTAAAAGAGTCTTAAAAGATGAATACGAATTTGTACTAAGTACTCATATTGATAAAGGGCATATCCATAATCATATCATCTTCAATAACGTCAATATGGTGACAGGAAAATGTTATCAATCCAATAAGAAAACCTATCATCAAATCCGCTATCAAAGCGATCTAATCTGTAAGGAAAAAGGGCTATCTATTATAGATGAGTACTACGAAACTTTTAAGAAAAAATATAAAACAAAAGGTAAATCATGGTATGAAGATAATCAACGAAAGCAAAGAACATCTTGGAAAAGTAAACTTCAATTTGATATCGATAGAGTAATTAGACAATCAAAAAATTGGGATGATTTCCTGTCTAAAATGGAAAAAATAGACTATGAAATCAAGCATGGGAAACATATTGCCTTCAGACATAAGGATAAGGAACGATTCACCAGAGGAAAAACAATTGGAGAAGATTACTCAGAAAAAAGACTCAAGGAACGAATCGCAGAATCACTGTCGAGAAAACGAAAACTGGCTAAGGAACCAGTAGGAAATATCATTAATCTAGTCAATAATTCTAAAGTCCAAGCAAGTAAAGAATATGAATTTTGGGCAACAAAACATAACCTTATAAGTGCTTCAAAAATAGTTCTCCTAATGCGAGAAAAAGGGATTAAATCATTTGCACAAATTGATAAAGCTATTCAAAAAAGTGCAACAAAAAGACAAGAATTGCAAGATAAAATAAAGGAAATTGAGCATGAAATAAACCAGCTATCAATGACTATGGAGAACATTTATACCATCAAAAAGTATCTACACATATACCAAGTCTACAAAGAAGATACTACTGACAAAGCTTTCCTCAAAGAGAATCAAACTGAAATCACACTTTACCGGAATGCACTAAAAAATCTTAAAAAATCTTATGCAAAACTCCCTAACACAAAAAAAATACTCACTCAACTTGACCTCTTACAAGAAAAAAAGAATACCCTTTTTCAAGAGTATTCTTCAACAAAAATCTTATATGACGGAGTTATATAAGATTCGAAAAAAATTATGAGAAGTATATGGAGAACGAAGTTGAAAGATAACATTTTGAAATAACTTGCATACCATTCAACTATTTTGACTTAACTTAAGAATATTTTCAACATACACAAACAATACGATGAAACGTAAACGTCCAATAACCAAGTATATTGAAAAACAGCTCTCCACGTGATACGGAGAGCTGTTTTTCGACAAGGTGTTGTAACAATCTGAGAATATAGTTTTCATTTTGAAAATGTCAAACTCTCTTCTTGCTTCCATAATCTCTTGTCTATTGATTATTCATCTTCTTTTTTCTTTGTTGCAAATACGCCTACTCCTAATAATAGAGCTGCGATTGCTGGTAGAACTGTTCCAGATATTGATGTACCTGTGTTCGGAAGTTCTTTTTGACTGTTTCGTTTTGAAACGTTCGCTGCTTTTGTTTTTGCTGCTGGTGTAACTGCGTTATCTTTTGCTCCGTCTTCAGAGATAGTTTCTTTAGTAGTTCCAGCTTCAGTAACAGCTCCAGTATCTGGATTTACATTGTAAGTAGTTGTAGACTTAACTACTTTGTTTCCTTCTTTACTATATACTACTTTGTCTTTTGCTCCGTCTTCAGAGATAGTTTCTTTAGTAGTTCCAGCTTCAGTAACAGCTCCAGTATCTGGATTTACATTGTAAGTAGTTGTAGACTTAACTACTTTGTTTCCTTCTTTACTATATACTACTTTGTCTTTTTGCTCCGTCTTCAGAGATAGTTTCTTTAGTAGTTCCAGCTTCAGTAACAGCTCCAGTATCTGGATTTACATTGTAAGTAGTTGTAGACTTAACTACTTTGTTTCCTTCTTTACTATATACTACTTTGTCTTTTGCTCCGTCTTCAGAGATAGTTTCTTTAGTAGTTCCAGCTTCAGTAACAGCTCCAGTATCTGGATTTACATTGTAAGTAGTTGTAGACTTAACTACTTTGTTTCCTTCTTTACTATATACTACTTTGTCTTTTGCTCCGTCTTCAGAGATAGTTTCTTTAGTAGTTCCAGCTTCAGTAACAGCTCCAGTATCTGGATTTACATTGTAAGTAGTTGTAGACTTAACTACTTTGTTTCCTTCTTTACTATATACTACTTTGTCTTTTGCTCCGTCTTCAGAGATAGTTTCTTTAGTAGTTCCAGCTTCAGTAACAGCTCCAGTATCTGGATTTACATTGTAAGTAGTTGTAGACTTAACTACTTTGTTTCCTTCTTTACTATATACTACTTTGTCTTTTGCTCCGTCTTCAGAGATAGTTTCTTTAGTAGTTCCAGCTTCAGTAACAGCTCCAGTATCTGGGTTTACATTGTAAGTAGTTGTAGACTTAACTACTTTGTTTCCTTCTTTACTATATACTACTTTGTCTTTTTGCTCCGTCTTCAGAGATAGTTTCTTTAGTAGTTCCAGCTTCAGTAACAGCTCCAGTATCTGGATTTACATTGTAAGTAGTTGTAGACTTAACTACTTTGTTTCCTTCTTTACTATATACTACTTTGTCTTTTTGCTCCGTCTTCAGAGATAGTTTCTTTAGTAGTTCCAGCTTCAGTAACAGCTCCAGTATCTGGATTTACATTGTAAGTAGTTGTAGACTTAACTACTTTGTTTCCTTCTTTACTATATACTACTTTGTCTTTTTGCTCCGTCTTCAGAGATAGTTTCTTTAGTAGTTCCAGCTTCAGTAACAGCTCCAGTATCTGGATTTACATTGTAAGTAGTTGTAGACTTAACTACTTTGTTTCCTTCTTTACTATATACTACTTTGTCTTTTGCTCCGTCTTCAGAGATAGTTTCTTTAGTAGTTCCAGCTTCAGTAACAGCTCCAGTATCTGGATTTACATTGTAAGTAGTTGTAGACTTAACTACTTTGTTTCCTTCTTTACTATATACTACTTTGTCTTTTGCTCCGTCTTCAGAGATAGTTTCTTTAGTAGTTCCAGCTTCAGTAACAGCTCCAGTATCTGGGTTTTACATTGTAAGTAGTTGTAGACTTAACTACTTTGTTTCCTTCTTTACTATATACTACTTTGTCTTTTGCTCCGTCTTCAGAGATAGTTTCTTTAGTAGTTCCAGCTTCAGTAACAGCTCCAGTATCTGGATTTACATTGTAAGTAGTTGTAGACTTAACTACTTTGTTTCCTTCTTTACTATATACTACTTTGTCTTTTGCTCCGTCTTCAGAGATAGTTTCTTTAGTAGTTCCAGCTTCAGTAACAGCTCCAGTATCTGGATTTACATTGTAAGTAGTTGTAGACTTAACTACTTTGTTTCCTTCTTTAAAATATGTAATAGTTGGTTTTGTGCCTACTTTAATCACTTTTGGTTGCATTTCAGTTGTAACTCTTTCAGACTCAACAGGATTTGTTAATTCACCTGTATACGGAGCTACAGTATAAGTAGTTGTGATAGTTTTCTCACCTTCTTGACCAGCCACTTCTTGTCTAGACTCAAAAGGAATTGTCCCATCAGCACGATAAATTGTCGCTATAGGTATTCCTTCAGTTCTTGTCGTAGTATTATTCACTGGTTGCCATAATGGTTGTAAAGTAATCGTTTCACCTGGTGTAACAGCATCGCGCGTCAATAGGTTTGTTCCGTCTTTTGACCATCCTAGGAATTTATGATTTTGTTTTGGTTGACTCGGTCTTGGTAATGTTGGTAATGCGGTATCACTTGGAGTCACCTTAACTGGAGTAAAGTTCTCACCTTGGAATGTCAAAGTTGCATTTGATACTTCACGTACCCACGTTCCAGCAGTTGCAGTTGAGTTACCAGCGTATGCATCCGCCCAATCTGAAACCGTATACGTGTGTTCTTTATCCCCAACCTTGTGCCATTTATCGGTATATTGGTTGCCGTAGGAGTGAGTTGTCGGTATCGTTCTAATCCCATCAGCTTTAAATTTATCTCCGAGTTTAAGTTCTTTAAGTTTGCCTGCACCATCGAACATTTCTAACATATAGTTCTCTTCTATATCATTCGTTACTTCACTTGTGTCAAAATGCGTCAGATCTAAATTAGTTAAGTTAGACATACCCTTGAACATTTCTGACATATCCATTACCTTACTTGTGTCAAAATGCGTCACATCTAAATTAGTTAACTTAGACGTATCACTGAACATAGCTGACATATCCGTTACTTTACTTGTGTCAAAATGCGTCACATCTAAATTAGTTAACTTAGACATACCCTTGAACATAGTTGACATATTCGTTACTTTACTTGTGTTAAAATTCGTCACATCTAAATTAGTTAAGTTAGACACATCCTCGAACATACGCCACATATTCGTTACTTCACTTGTGTCAAAATGCGTCACATCTAAATTAGTTAACTTAGACGTATCACTGAACATAGCTGACATATCCGTTACTTTACTTGTGTCAAAATGCGTCACATCTAAATTAGTTAAGTTAGACATACCCTTGAACATAGCTGACATATCCGTTACTTTACTTGTGTCAAAATGCGTCACATCTAAATTAGTTAACTTCTCCGTATCACTGAACATTTCTGACATATCCGTTACTTTACTTGTGTCAAAATGCGTCACATCTAAGTTAGTTAAGTTATACAAAGCACTGAACATACCCCGCATATTCGTTACTTTACTTGTATCAAAATGCATAGTATCAAAAGTTAACGGAACAAAGTCTCTATCTTTGTAAGTACCATCACTAAGACCAAATTTAGCAAATAGCCTCTCACTATTTTCAGGCGCATAAACCTTATCCGCAAAACCAACATGCTTAATTTGTGCACCATAATTAACTTTCCAAGTAGATTCACCAGAATTATTCGTCAACGTATCCTTACCAACTTCTGGCTTAAACAATAGATACCCGTTTTCATATAATTCCCAAGGCACACCGTCTTCACCACGAGCAATCACGTTACCTTCTGGTTGAGGTGTTGAAGGTGTTGATTCAGGCGTTCCTTCGCCCATTCTGAAACCAGTCCCTTTTACCATCTTTTTACCATTACGGCTGTCTTGGTTTTTCTTTGGTTTTACAGTTTCTTCCGCTTTCATTGATTTTAAGATAAAAGTTAGTGATTTAATTTCTTTAACTTTTGCCTCTACTTCTTTTTGAGTAGCTGTTTTTGAAGCTTGTAAGTCATTTACTTCCTTGATTAATTTTTCAGCTTGTTCGATTTGTGCTTTTTGTTTTTCATTTGCACGAATACGATTTACTTCTGATTGTAACGCACTCACTTTTTCTTGTAATTCAGTCGTTTGTACTTTTGATTCTACATTATCTTTCAAGCCAGTCGATACACCTTCAGTCACAGCTTTTGGTTCAGTAGCAGCTTTTGGTTCAATATTATCTTTCAAGCCAGTCGATAAACCTTCAGTCACAGCTTTTGGTTCAGTAGCAGCTTTTGGTTCAATATTATCTTTCAAGCCAGTCGATACACCTTCAGTCACAGCTTTTGGTTCAGTAGCAGCTTTTGGTTCAATATTATCTTTCAAGCCAGTCGATAAACCTTCAGTCACAGCTTTTGGTTCAGTAGCATCTTTTGGTTCAATATTATCTTTCAAGCCAGTCGATACACCTTCAGTCAGTTCCGTAACGCCATCATTTACCTTTTCAGTATTAGCCGTAGCAGATGATACTGGTAAAGTATCTGCCTTAACCGCACCATTTGCAAAAAACATTAATGCTGCAACTGCAACACTTGCTGCACCAAAATGGTACTTACGAATAGAATAACGGAATACCTTTTCTCCGTTCACTTCACGATTTGATTTTCTCATCTAATCGCCTCTTTCTTATTTTTATTTTTGAGGTACTAAAAAATACCCCCCACCTTAAATATTTTAGGAATTTAAGGAAAGGATACACTTTTTAATTTTTGGTACCACACTTGTTTAAAAAACCATAGTACACTCTTTATTTTACATCTTTTTCAGAAAAAAATTAACAGTATAACCATCTATTTTTTTTCTAATTTAATTACTCTGATAATTTTGTTGGTAATTTGTTGCCAAATTTGCTATCATTTCGTTGAGTTTCTATGACTATACAATCTCTTGTTAAATAAATTTTATTTGTATTTTCTTTGTGAATACAACATCTTTTCTACACATAATATGCATTTAACTTATGCACTGTATTTTTCCACTTTTACCCATACGCATTTTGTGTCCCTTATGAAGTATTTCTCTTTTTTCAGAACTAAAAAAACTATAATCGAAAATAAAAAATGCAGCCCCTAGGCTGCACCGTTCATTTAAAGTTCCGTTGATTTAGAAACATGAAGTTTATTCTTTGGCTTTTCTTTCTCTTGTTTTATTTGAAAAAAAGCAGTAAAAAAGCGCAAAAAATCACTTCCTGTGCTATACTGTAATTGAAAATTTTTTAGTTTGGGCATTAGAACTGTTTCCCCAGTCCTAGCGCCTTTTCTCTTTGATAAGTTTGCTTGGTGGATAGTAATTTGTAAATGATTCTAAGAATCTTATGTGCGCAAGCAATGACGGCTTTCATCTTACTTCCTCTTTGGGAAATTCGATTGTAAAAAGAAGAAAAAGCTGAATCCTTAGAATGTGCTGCAATTAATCCCGACATGGTCAAAGCCTGTTTGATATATCGATTTCCTTGCGTGATATGTGAGGATTTTTTAATGCCAGCACTTTCATAAGACCCTGGGCAGAGTCCAGCCCATGATGCTAAGTGTGCATCGGATGGAAAGGCTGTAATAGTTGGTCCAATCTCAGCTAGAATAGTGGCAGCACAGTTTTCATTCACACCAGGAATGGATTGAAGTATCCTATTTTCCTCAGGGGAACTCCTTTTCGATGTAGTGTTGAATCTCATCGGTCAGTTTTTCAATGAGTTCCTGATACATCTGACATTCCTCTAAGCTTTGATCTAAGAGGAAGCGGTCTTCTAGTGACAACTTCCCTTCCATCGCTTCAACGAGTTCCTCTGGACTTGCTTTCACTCGCTTCTGTATACAGGGGATAACAGATTCTACATCAATTGTTTCTCCGTTAATGAATAATTTTAAAAGTGCATGCCCCGTCTTAGAAAAAATATCAGAAAGACAACAGGTTAGCTTGATATTGGCTCGTTGTAAGAGATTGTGAATTTCATTTTTGACTTGAGTTTGACGTTGTTTATAAGAACGCATGCGACGTGTTAATAAACGAAGCTGTACCACTTCAGGGGCAGGGATATAGGAAGGTTCAATTAGTCCACAACGGCCGAGTTGAGCAATCCATTCAGCGTCCTTCACGTCTGTCTTACGACCAGGTACATTCTTGATATGTTGAGGATTGGCAAGTACTAAGACGAGATCAGAATCTGAAAATATATTAAAGAGCGGGAGCCAATATTGCCCAGTACTTTCAAAAAAGACATGTGTTACATGGTTTTCTACCATCCAAGCTAAGGCATTTTGAAGAGCTACAGTAGTTGTCCCAAATTTCTTCTGAATTTTCTTTGGCTTATTGGTATCTAGTGGACCATCTAGAATACAACAAACGATAGACTTTTGATGGACATCAATTCCACAACAAGTTTCAATCATGACTTCCATTATAAAAACCTCCTGTTAACTATTTGAACAATAGAACAAGAGGCTACTAGTAATTTTATTTTCATGCTCATGGCATATTCGAGTTATCTCATGACTCTTGTTCATCCAGTTTTTTGTACAGACTAGGAAAGCCCTATTAAACACCACAGATTTGTATTGTTCTGCTTCATTATAGGCTAAACTTCTTTTTCTGTCATGAGTTAGCAGGCTCTGCCTGCTTAGAGTTTTTTGTATTTATTGATAGCTCCTAATACAGATGTTTTATTTTCTGAGTGCTTTTGTGACTGCTCCCTTGCTTTTAAGAGCTTAGAAGCAAGAACTCGTACATTACTATGAATCTTACCTTGGTCGTCAATAGATGTACGAATTTTCCCAAAAATCTTGACAAAATCACCTTGATTAAAATTTTTGGGGATTTCTCCTTTATCTCCATAAGCCGAACAGTTAGTGTAGAGTTTGTTTCCCTCATCGTCCTTTGATGCAACTGAAAAATTAACAGCTGTAAATACTTCCCCTTCTCTTGTTTTTCTCTCAACCACTTCAACTTCTCCAACGATATTACCAACAAGATTGACCAGGTTGTTTTCTTCTATTTGCCGACTGTCTACTTGTTGGCTCAATTCTCCATTTTCACGTAACTCTTCAATCATCTCATCAAAGGTATCATTTAACAACATCATTGAGTCATTATTTTGATAGTTATCATACAGCTTATCAAGAGCTGACTGGTCATCAATTCCTTTTTCAAAGCTGATAAATGCTTTGGTAAACTCTTTATAGTTGTCTGTTGCCATTTGTTCTAGTTGTGCTTTCATATCTTTATAATCCATTTTTCTATCCTCCATTTGTATCTTTTTATCGTTCATCTAATACATTTATTTTTTTCATCATTACTAGTTACTTTATCCTGTGATTGGTAATTTTTTATCTGACCTAGTATAGATACTTTCTCTTCCTTTTCATGCAGATTATCCTCCACATCATAAGTGGATTCAAAAGCATCACTATCTCTAAAGTCATCATCATAGCGATCTGCAATTCCATCATTATTCATATCTTTTGAGAGTAGGTCATAAATGTTCCCCTCATCATCTCTTTCAAGTCCTGTTGCTGCTTTCAGTTCGTCATCATTAATCGATACAAACTCAGAAAAATCACCGTATTCAATTTCCATTTTCATAGCCTCAAGAGCTTGCTCTACTGTGCCATTTTCGTCCATGTATTGATAATGACTGATTGGTGTCTCATCTACGTACTGTGTCGCTGTGTAGTCTTCTAGATTTAATTCAAATAAAATTCCGTGTTCTTCATCATTAGAGCTTGTGTAGGCGATATCTACATGTTTTAAATCGGGATAAAGCTCATTAAAACTGTCATAACTAAAGTTCTCTGCATACTCTCTATTATAAAAGTCAATAATTGCTCGTTTAAGATCTTCTAACAATGGATTAGGATTTTCTTTTTCTTCCAATTCACCCATATCTAGGAGTTGATTAAGCTCTGCGAGTCTTAATACCTTCGTTTTTAGCTCCTCTTCTTTTTCAAACGGCTTTTCTAATTCCGCTTTAGCACGTTCAAATTGATTTTTGGTATTGCTGAGTTTATCTTCCAATCTTTCAAGTTTTTCAGGAATCTTATCTATGACATGATTTAATCTTATTAAATTACCTTCAGCACTACTTCCCAACTCTCCAGAATGCTTTACATGACCATTTAAACTAAATTGATATTCGTTGCTAAATACATCAAAATGAACTTCTAAGTCTAAATTTCGATATTGTCCTATTATTGGGGAGTCATTTACTTTTAAATTTTTAATAGACTCCAGCAACCTTTCCCCAGCAATTTTTTTGTCCTTTATTCTCTCACCATGAAGCGTTAATGATGTAAACTTATTATCACCAACTCCTTGAGGTTCAATAGTATTCAAATCCTCTTTCATATCTTGAATCAATTCTTTAGTGCGTCTGATTTCCTCTGGATAATATGTTGTCACTTTATCTTCTAATCGATAACGGTTAGATTTATAGTTAGCCTCTAACATTTTTAGTTTTGTAACTTCATTATCCAAATCCATTTTCTCCTTGATTTTAGGGTCTCCTGTTGCGAGAGCTTTAATTTCTGCGTAATTCAAACTACTCTCATCTACATCTTCTGCAACACGAACTGGGGTCTTACTAGTCATGATTTGTGAGATAAACTTTTGCTTATTCTCGATTGTTTGCCATAGATAGGCATCGAATGTATTTTCTGTGATATAGCGATAGATATGAACTTCTTTATTTTCATTACCTTGCCTGATAATTCTACCCGCGCGTTGCTCCAAATCAGCTGGTCGCCAAGGAACATCTAAGTCATGCATGGCAATTAATTTCTTTTGAACATTTGTTCCTGCCCCCATTTTTTGAGTCGAACCCATCAAAATACGGATTTCTCCTTTTCGAACTTTTGCAAATAACTCTTCCTTTTGCTTGTCTGAATTTGCCTCATGTATAAACGCAATCTCTTCTTTAGGTATTCCCAATTTAACAAGCTTATCTCGAATATCATCATAAATATTAAAACTTCCATCTCCTTTCGGTGTAGACATATCAGAAAATAATAGTTGTGTAGATTGGGTTTCTTTTGTCTTTTCCCAAATCGCAAACACATTTTTCACGCATACATTCACTTTTGAATTGTCATCATCAGGTAGTAAAGGATTAATCAACCGTTGATCAAGGGCAAGCTTTTTCCCATCATTGGTAATTCGAAGCATATTATCTTCTTCTGGCTCTACCAATTTGTTACGAACCCTCTCTGCTCTTTCAGACAAGCCTTGTAGGATTTGTTTTTGTTCTTCACTAGGAGTTGTCTTTATAACGTCAAAGTGCGCTTCAGGTACAGGTAGTTTTAACATATCCGCTGTTTGAATATCTGATACTTCTTTAAAAAGACTCATCAATTCAGGCAAATTATAAAATTTAGAAAAGCGTGTTTTTACTCGATAACCAGTCCCTTCAGGAGATAATTCAAAAGAAGATTGGGTTTCACCGAAAGTCGAAGCCCAAGAATCAAAATGTTCCAAGCCATTCTTCTTCAATTCATCATACTGAAGATAGCGTTGCATAGTATACAATTCTGTCATTGAGTTTGAAATCGGTGTTCCAGTCGCAAATACTATCCCTTTACCATTCGTCATTTCATCCATATACCGACACTTCATAAACATATCAGATGACTTAAAAGCTTCAGACTGTCCAATTCCTGCCACATTTCTCATTTTTGTATACAGATATAGATTTTTATAATTATGAGCTTCATCCACAATCAACTTATCCACTCCTAATTCTTCAAACGTGACAACATCATCTTTTTTGAAATCGTCATTCAACTTTTTTAACTTAAGCTCTAATTTCTTCTTTGTCTTTTGAAGTTCCTTGACTGTAAAATGTTGACTGCTATCGTACTTGTATTCTTTTATGTAATCTATAATATTATCAATCTGATTTTGAATATGCTTTTCTTGATATTCCTTTGACATTGGAATTTTTTCAAACTGACTATGCCCAATAATTACTGCATCGTACTCGCCTGTCGCAATCTTTCCGATAAATCGTTTCCGATTTTTAGGCTCGAAATCCTTTTTATCTGCTACCATGATGGTGGCAGAAGGATAAAGCTGCATGAACTCTCTCCCAATCTGTCCAGTTAAATGATTAGGAACGACAAATAAGGTTTGCTACACATGCCAAGCCTCTTCGATTCCATAGCACTTGCGACCATTTCAAAAGTTTTACCGGCTCCCACAACATGAGCAAGCAAGGTGTTTCCTCCATAGAGAACTCTAGCAATCGCATTTTTTTGATGTGGTCTAAGGCTGATATCCGTACTCATACCATCAAAGGTTAGATTAGACCCATCATACTCTCGATTTCGTATAGAATTAAACCGTTCATTATAGATATTCACAAGTCGATTTCTTCTATCAATATCTTTGAAAATCCAATTTTTAAATTCTTCTTTTAATAGCTCTTGCTTTTGACCTGCAAGCATCGTCTCCTTTTTATTTAAAACTGCTGTCTTTGAGCCATCTGGATTGAGAACCTGATCAAAAATTTTAGTTTCCTTTAAGTTGAGGGCATCTTCTATCAGTTTATAAGCACTCACTCGACTCGTTCCATAAGTTAACTCTGCCAAGTCATTTCCTCTATCTTTACTCTTTCCTTCTACCTTCCACTCACTTGTCATTGGAGAAAATTTGGCTTTAATATCCCATCTCAAATAGCTCGGAGTTTTTAAGGTCTCAAAAATAAACTGTTCGATGTCTTTTGTTGGTAGCCAAGTAGCACCAAGTCGAACATTAATCTCACTAGCTTCTAATTCCTTCGGCATAACTTTTTCCAGCTCTGTCTTTTGATAATTCAATTGCTCTAGCTCATATTCTAATGACTGACGCTCCTTCATTTGAGAATCTGAAAGCTGTGATTTTGCAGTTAACAAACTAGCTATATAACGATCGATAATCCGAATTTTTTCTCGAATGTTGCCACTCAAATATTCATCTTTTGGAACGTAAATATAGTGAGTTGAATCTGTATCTAAACTACTAGTAAAAGGCAACTCCCCTACCTCTATATCAAATGATGCTTCTGGATGAAAATAAGAATTCTCTTTATCTAGTTGTAAAAATATTTCACCTTTTAGTTCCTTGATTAAGGTATTCCTGTCTTTCGTGGTTAAGGCAGACATATATTCAAAATCAACGACTCCTTTTTGAGAAATTGAAAGTACCAACGCTTCAACTGAAGTATCAACATGTTCCACTGCTTTTGCCTTGGTAATCGTACGTTTAGTAAAAATATCTCCTTTCGCTTTAAAATTCTGTTCTTCATCTAGTATCTCAATGGAAGATACCAAGGAAAAGTTACTATCATCTCTCAATGCCCGTGTATTACTGAGAGTGTTGATAAAACCATGTTTTTTTGAAAAACTATCGTACGCTTCATTTAATTGTTGTTGCGCTTTTTTTATCTCTTCATCACTGGCATCTTCTTTTTGTTTTTCAATCACTACTTTCAAAGCATTCTGTACAGTCAAGTAATCCTCAATCTTTAACTTTATCTTTTCTGAGACTTCTTTTTTGATAAAAAGTGAATCTTCTCGGTAATAGACATCCCCATCGATTAGGGTATAAGAAAAATTTTTGACATCATTTGTTGCTGCAAGAGTAGCTCCCCCTTCCTCTTTTTGTTCAACTTTTTCATAGTTTGCTTTCTGAGAAATTCTTTGTCCTACTCCTTTTAATAACGTTTCAAGGGATTCCTCTTTGGGCTTACAGGTGAGAGTATCGCCAAAGCGTCCACTCACACTTTCTATTGTTCCCAATACCATTTCAGGATGGTTTATAAAATAGCGATTGTAGGTTAAACCATTTTCATCTTGTCCAAGATGAAGCCAATCATTATCTCGCTCTAAAATACTGTCTCGTTTCTTCAAGAAAATAATATCTGAAGTCACTTCTGTACCTGCAACGCCCTTAAAAGTTGTATTAGGGAGTCTAATAGCTCCTAGAAATTCTGTTCGTGAATTGAGATACCGTCGAACACTTTCATCTCTTTTATCCATCGTGCCACTAGACGTGATAAAAGCAATAATCCCTCCGTTTCTTACTTTATCGATGGTTTTCGCAAAGAAATAATCATGAATAAGAAAATTCTGGCGATTATATTCTCTATCATTGACCTTAAAATCCCCAAAAGGGATATTCCCAATAGCCAAATCAAAGAAATTATTGGAAAAATTTGTCTCTTCAAAACCTTTTACTTGAAGATGGCTTTCAGGATAAAGTTTTTTCGCAATTCTTCCACTAATTGAGTCCAATTCAACTCCGTAAAACTTTGAGTGACCCATTTCAGCTGGTAAATTACCTATAAAATTTCCTATCCCCATTGATGGTTCAAGAATATTACCACTTTGAAATCCCATATCAGATATGGTTTGATACATACTGTCGATAATAGCTTTAGGTGTGTAAAACGCTGTTAACGTAGAAGCTTTTGCGGCTTCATATTCAGATTCTGAAAGAGTATCTTTTAGGAAGCTTCGAGCTTTTTCCCATTGCCCTTCTTTACTTTCATCAAATACTTCAGAAAGTCCTCCCCAGCCAACATATTTGGCTAGCATTTCTTGCGAAGCTTTATCTAAGATTTTGTCACCATTTTCTATACTGTGAAGTGTTGAAATAGCCTCTAAATTTCCTGCTAATCGCTCACTCGGACTTAGTTTTTCAGGAAACAACTCCTCTGTACTCTTATAATTTTTCGCCCCTATGTAGTTAGAATCTTTCTCTATCACTCTTAGATTTTCATTTACAGGAACCTTTTCTGAACTAACTTCCTCCTGATTTTGAAATTCAAATAAGTCTCCCTGAATCATCCCATTCTCGTGTACAAGACCTTTCTCATCCCCAACAGGTAAAACTCCTTCTAGTGGTTCCTTTCTTTCCAATTCTTTCTCAAAACTAAGTTCTCCATCAAATATCGAGTAAAGTTCTTCTTCACTCATTCGCTTTCTGAGTTCTGTATCTGTTAACTCCCTAAAGGTTTTAGGGAACTCTTCTGAAAGCAAACGCTCAGCATGGAGAGTTTCCAGTTCATGCAGATTAAAATATCCCCATTCAGCTTCATCACCTAATACCAAACCAAAGGCATCCCCTGTTTCTTTATCATACTCCGTTAAATACCAGGTCCAGTCGCTCTTAAAAGGAATTGTATAAGCCGCATGCACTTCTTTTTCGCCTAACTTGACATGTTCTTGTTCATAAAAAGAAGGAACTTGTTCCAACATTTCTTCCGTCATGAGATTGGTCGGATTTTCTTGAGAATAAAAAAAGGAAGCATTTTCTGCTTCCGCTGTTTTTGTTTCTACACTTCGATGATTTCCTTGATGATAATCTCTTTAATGCCGATATCATCGCTTGATATTGTGGATGATTCTCGTCTGAAATCTGCCAAGCTTTCATCATCTTGGGTTTCTCTTCCCTCAGAAATTGAATAGCTCGAATTTGAGTCTCCATCAAGTGCTCCACTAGTTTCTCTTCCTTGTATAAATCCACGAGCAACTGATAATCCATCTCTTTCGGACTCTCTGCCAGATAATCGAGACGCATGACTGAGTAAATCGGATTTGGGAACTCCATTAGAAACTCCTCCTTGGTTTCCAACTGATTCAATGTTTTCTCCTTGATGAGTGATAGAATTTCCTCTGTTGTCTCCACTGTTGAAAATTCGCTTTTCTCCATCATCATTAAATTGGGTATTTGTTCGAATCTCATGATCAAGCCCTCCTTGTGTGTGATTCTTTTCCTTATCATTATTATACTCTGCACTATCCTCTTTTGTCAGCCCCTTAGGCACAATTATTTGTCTACTTCGCTTCATCGTACCTTCTATCATCTGATGACAAGCAGATGATAGGCACTTCCCAATACTCATCAGCGAAATAGAATCTAAGTTATCTCTATTTTGATTAACATCGTCAATTGTTAATGGGTAAGGGATATGGAATCTATTAGCAACCGCATAACTAATAGAATTTCTCATAAAGTGTGTAAACGTATCTCTTTCGTTTAGAGGGAGACTTAATTCATTACACAGATTATCAATCTCATCGTCAGCTATTAGTCTAGTTAAAGTATAAAGGTTTTCAACTAGATTTTCACTAGATTCATACCCCTGTTTTTCTATCATATCTCTCAGAATTGGTAGGTGCTGTTCTTGCTCAAATGACCACAACTCTACTTCATTTACATTTCGATTAATTGAAATTGTTTGACTAATATCAAAAACATAGAAAATTTCTTGTGACGGATGTTTGCTTAAAATTGGGATTCCCTTTTGCCCTCTTGTTACTGTACGTTGAAATCGTTCTTTCCACATATCAAAGGTAGCACAAGCTATAGCTGTAGGACTTGATCTATAGATACTTAACTGATTGATAAAATCATACCGTTGATTATTACCAATCACCTCTAAAAGTTTTAGATATTCTTGAGGACTTTCTAACACATCTTTTTTAATCTCTTCGATTCGATTATTGAAGTCATGTACTCTCATATTCTTCCTCTTTTTAAAAAAGAGACAATAGAAATCATCCTACTGTCTCGTCACTTTTATATCATTTTGTTTTTATTAATTCCATACATTCTTCTAACTTCATATTCAAGGCATTATACACTACTGTTTGAAAATATTTTTCTCCTTTATCCCTAGATAGAATAAAATCAACTTCGATTTCACTTTGTAACTGATAACCTTTTAGTACCGTTTGGGGCTTTGTTAACTCTGTATTTGTAAAACCGATGGTACACACTCTCTCTGCCGCCGCAAAAGAACAGGAAATCCTATTTTTGTGAAACCTCTCCTCCACAACAATATCTTCTGATGAAAATATTTTAATAGCACTCTCTAAAACACTAATTTTCCTACGAATAGAACCTTTCTGACTCCTTCCGCCTAATTCAAAATCCGTATCCTTTATAGTCTTTTGATAACATTTTTCAAAAAAAATTTTTGCTTCTAAACTTGTCTGAACTCCTGTCAAATGCAAAAAATTATCCTCAAAAGCAGAAACGATATAATATTTCTGATACCTAAAATTTCTAGAGAAAATAAGGTAATCTTTCTGAACTAGCAATTCATAATATAACACTGCACAGTCCATCAACTTTAATCGTACTCTTTCTTTAAATGATTGTTCTACCATCGCCTCACCTCAAAAAAAGGAGGATGAAAAATCAACCTCCTTTGGTTTTTCACAGTTTCCTTCTGCACTGGATATGGGTTTTCAGTCTCCATTCCGACCAATGGAAGCAGGTTTAACGTCTCTACTCCGACTCATTACAAGTTGAAAATTCAACTTTTCCTACTAACAGTATACAAAATTATCATTCAAATGCCAAGTAAAAAGAACAATATTTGATAAAATAAATTCCTTCTTAAAATACCTCTGCTAACAATTTCTGAAGAATTGCTTCTAAAATATTAACCACAATACTATTTCCTGCTTCACGATACAAGATAGAAGACATTCTTCCCTTTCTTTGTGGATAGATTGCCCTTAGTGTATTAAAGTCTCCATCCTCAAACCCCATTAGCTTAAAACACTCTCTTTCTGTTAAATATCGATATGTCCCATTTTTTAAGTCTACCACACCTGAATTCGGAACTCGAACCTGCTTAGTTGAGATTGTATAGGCAAACTGCTCTATCACCTTTACTCTTCCTTCGAAATTCTGATTTCTAGGTTTCCCATTCAGATAACTTAATATTGAAGATTGTCTTACTTGATAAATCTCTGGGACATCCTTTTCTAGAAATGAAGTAATATTTCTAGTTGGACTCCTTAATAACATTGAAAAATCAAACGTTTTCTCTCCTAGTAGACTAACCACGAAAATCCGTTCTCTTTTCTGAGGAATTCCAAAATCCATCGCATTCAGTATTGCATACTGACTCGTGTATCCTAGTCTATCTAGTTCGTGAATATAGTCAAAAAAAGTTTCTCTAAAATTTTTATCTAAAACCCCCTTCACATTTTCCCATAGAATCATTCTTGGTTTTTCTCTCATTTCTTGAATGATTCGTATCGTTTCGTATAGAAGACTTGATCGTGTTCCCGACCCTCGTTCTCCCCCTCGTTTTAATCCAGAACGACTAAAATCCTGACATGGACTCCCATGCATCAACAAATCTACTTTAGCAGTTGACGGATGATAATCAACAATATCTCTCGGTTGAAAGTTTTCGTGATACAAAGCATTATAACCTTTTACACAATTTCTATCCTTTTCTACATAATCTACAACATGATGAGGAATCCCTTGTCTGATTAACGCTTTTCGAATGGCTCCAATCCCACCAAATAATTCTAACACTTGCAATTCATCTATTGTTCTCACCTCCTCACAAAAGGAATTACATTCTCTTTTAATCCGCTTTTACATTGTCTTGTTGATACTGTTGAATCGTACTTTTTATTTCTTCTTCTAACTTCCTCAAAAACTCTTCTTTAGTTGCTTTTCCTTGAGCTATTCTTGTTAATTCCATTTCCCATTTTGAAGTGGTTGTTGCTGACTTAAAGGTATCTGATACGACTGTAATCAAACCGACTCCCTTGTGAGTCGCAAGTAAATACTTCCTATCTCTTTCAACCAGTCCTTTAGAGATTAGATTTTCAATAATACCTGCTCTTGTAGCGGGTGTCCCTAACCCCTTTCTCTCAACTTCAATTCCTTTTTGTAGCCCATCTTTTCCAGCCATTTCCATAGCTTTTAACAAGCTCTCCTCTGTAAAGTGTTGAACAGGTTTTGTGTACTTTTCCTTAATTTCTTTTTTATGAACGGAAATCACATCACCAACATTCAAATCTGGAAAAGACTGATCGTTTATTGGATGTTGAAATGCACACAAGTAACGTGTGAATCCCTCATCTACAATGACTTTCCATGACTTAACAAATGTAAAATCTTCTATTTTTGCAATAATTTTTCTTTTCTCTTCAACTAGTGGATATCCTACACTAGCATGCAGTTTATTCCCTATAAGACAATAAACTTGCCTTTCCTCCTCTGACAGACGAGATATATTTTTGGTTAAAGAGCTAACTGTCGGAATTATAGCGTGATGATCCGAAACTTTCTTAGAATTAAAGACTATCTTCAAACGACTTTCATCAAAGTCATTCATTCCTATGATGCCATTAACAATAGAATCAAGCATATCCTCCGTAAGACATCGACTGTCTGTTCTAGGATACGTGATATACTTTTTCTCATATAAGCTTTGAGCAAGATCTAATGTTTTCTGCGCGCTATAACCAAAATAATGATTACATTCCCTTTGAAGACTCGTTAAATCAAATGGTAGCTCTGGTCTCGTCACTACCTCTTCTCTCAGACTTTCTGTGATTTGAATGCTTTCACCTACTAAATCCATAATCAATTGAGCTATCATTTTCTCATCTAATCTCTCGGTTGATAGAGTCAAATCCTTACCCATCACTTCGACTGTATAGTACTTTTGTTTTTTAAACTGTAAAATTTCGTCATCTCGTTTTACAATCATAGCCAGAGTAGGTGTCTGAACTCTTCCAACAGAATAAGGCTGTCTATATAGACATGAATAAAGTCGGCTAAGATTCATTCCAACCAACCAGTCTGCTATAGACCGTGCCTGTGAAGATTCAAATAAGTCATCGTAAAACTGACTATCTTTTAAATTCTTAAATCCTACTTCAATAGCTTTATCTTCCATTGAAGAAATCCATAATCTCTCGACAAACTTTGTACATTGTGCTTGATTATAGACTAATCGAAAAATACTCTCTCCCTCTCGTCCTGCATCGCAAGCATTGATCAAACTTTTAGTATCTTTTTTATTCATTAGTTTTTTTAAAAGTCGAAAATGTTGTTTTGTTTTCTTTGAAACTTCGTAACGGTAGTGACTAGGAATAATTGGTAAATCAACTAAATTCCATCGTTTATATCGCTCATCATAGGTTTCTGGGTTCGACATCTGTACCAGATGACCTATACACCATGAGACTCGATACCCTCCTCCTTCATAATATCCCTCTTTCTTTTTAGTCGCTCCTATGACTTTAGCAATCGTCTGCGCAACACTGGGTTTTTCTGCAATAACTAATTTCATTCTTTCTTCTCCTCATATGAAAAAAGGACGAAAGATAATCTCCCGTCCTTAGTTAGGTATTTTAAACTATTCTTCATTACAGTACTTCATCTTCTTCATCAGCTAGTTCTTTGTCTTCCTCTTCCTCCTCATCTTCATTGTCATCAGTTTCTGAAAAGAAATCCTCGTTCCCATCTTCCTCTAAATGTTCTAATTCTTTATTTTCTCTTTGTTTTATAACCTTGAAATAGTAACCTGCACCTAAAGCACCGACCACTACAATAAAGACAATGAAATACATTCCCATATTGCTTTCTTCTTCCTTTTTAACAAGAGACACTTCCTCTTTTTTAGGCTCTTCTTTAATAATCTCTTGTTTGGGAACTTCTTTCTTTTGAACCATATTTAACAAATCATCCTCAGATACTTCCGTTAACAATTGTACATTGTCGTTTTCTTTATCATGATTGATAATTAAATGGAATGTTTTCCCGCTTTTAGTAGTAAAAGTTACAAATTGTCTTGCGTCAGCTGAAATAGCAGTTGCTTCCTTCTTATCTCTTTCATCACCATGGTGAATCGGATAATCTTTATTTGCATTATCCTTATTTTCAGTAATAGTTCCTCGTGCTTTTGAGGGTGCAGATGGTATTCCTTTTGTGACTTTTTCACTAGTATTCCCTTCACTGATTGTTCTACTTCCTTGACTAGAAGAATGACTCGTATCGCTATCCTTATTAGGTGTACGAATCTCTTCTTTTTTTGCTTTTGATGTTTCTTCTTTATTTGAATCATCAACTGTAGTGGATGGTAAACTAGGAGATTCATTACTAGAAATCGTTTCTTGCCCATCTTGTATCAATTGTGGCAAGACTGCCTTTTCTTCACCTGCTTTATCAGTTAGTGATTGGCTCTTTTCTTGAAGTTCCTGCATCTGTTTCTTCAGTTTCTCAATCTCCTCATTAAGAGCTTGGTCTCTATCAGAAATAACCGCCTTTTCCATTCTCTTCTGAAGAGCTTGATTTTTTTCCTCTAATTCTTTGATTCGTTTCTTTTGTTCCTCATTTAATTGAGATTTATCTTTTAACTCTGCCTTTAGAGTATCAAGTGCTTTATTAAGTTCTTTAGATTCCTGATTTATTTTTTCAATATCATTTTTTTGTGAATCCCTTTGACTACTGTCTTCTTTTTCCTCATTTTCAGTAGAATATTGACTAGTTGTTTTACTCTTTCTTACCTTCAATTCTATTTTGTCATGACCATCACCCTTTACCAAATAAGACGAGAATGCCTCTACAAATTCCATCTCCTTTGAAATAGGTGGTAAATCTTTTTCTACAAGTTCTTGCCCTCTGTTTGCTGAAATGTTGTGTTCTTTATAGACTGTACCATCTTCCCAAAGATAGTTGATACTGACATTTACTTTCTCTTTTGTTTCTAATTGAGTCCGCAAAGAAGGAAGTAGTCCGTCAGTCGCAAATACAATTTGTTTTTGCATCAGTAAATACCCTATTGCAGAAACTAGAATACCAGAACTGATAGCTAGTGTTAGCCATACTTTCTTATTAAATTTTTTAAATTTCATCTACAGTTTTCTCCTCTATTTTCTTTTCTTGACACATATTCACTAAATCCTCAATCGTAATATGATTTCTTCTACAAATAACGACGTATTCCTTATCTAGAAGTTCTTCTTTCTTGGAACATAAAAATCTCTAAATCCTTATCAATTTGTTCCTTCTTTTCTAATAACTTTTTAATTTTTGATTCACACGATGTAATTCTTTATTCATATGTAACCTCCTTTACCTTTGAACATTTGGTGGAAATCCAAAACCGACAGGAGAAGACTGACAACACGTCGCAATCCAATTATCAAGGCTAGTCACTCTAATTTGTCCGATATTATCCATTACTTTACCATCTCCAATATAGATACCAACATGTCCATAAGTTCGACCTAACTCTCCACCAGTACTACAACTTTCAACTGCTACAATCATTCCAACTTTTAACTTTGAACGATCACTCGTATAAGTGAAGTTACGATACATATCGTTCGCATTTCCGCCTATAAAGCCAATACCAGCGTTTTGATATACTTGTGTCACCCACATAGCACACCATCCTGGACCTGGAGAAGGTGTAATATAAGCTGCATTTACAATACTTTTTTGAATGGCATCTGATGCCTCATACTCTTTTCCGCCACCTACTGCTCCAGAAACGCTACCTCCTCCCCTTCCTCCAAGCAAAGACTGATTACTAAATAATGCAGCCATATTCCCTTGGGCTGAAAATAGAAATTGATAATGTTTTAAATTATCAGGGTAATTAGCAAAAACTTTATGAACAATGCTATCCATCTCTGTTTTATCTAGTGTCACAATAAGCTTCTTATACAGATATGCTTCTTTACTTTCGTTCCCTTGGCTGTCTGTAACCGTACGATATCGAGTCTCAGTTTCCACTCGATAATTTACTTTATACATCGTGTCAAATAACTCTTTCAAAGGTGCTTTAATATCAGAAAGATTCTTGATTTCGCCATATCTTGAAGTAATATACGAAAGTAACTCATGTACATTATGACCAATATCTCCATGCTTATGGATAATATACTCATCATAACCTGGATAATGACTTTGAACATTTTCCAATTCGTTATATAAATCTGTCTCTAACTTGGAAAATATTTGATTGATTCCTTTTAAAATATGTTCACTCGACAAATAACTGGTCGCTAGGACACCACTGGTAGAGTTTGCTACTCCACTCATTGAAACACTAGTAAATTGAAACAGAATCATTCCAAAACCAAAAATCACTACTGTTGCAATCGCAATCCCTTTTGCTCGTTTACTAATAAATTGCTTTGTAAAGTTTATTCCCTCCAATAAACTTTTTTTGATTCTTTCTTTTAAGCTGTTGCTAAATGAATTTTTAATAGCTTCTTTCATCTGCTTCTTCTTTTGAAATTTCTTTCTTCTAGCAATTTTTTTAGAATCAATTAGCTTGTTTCTCTTGTTTACAATATTACGAATAGTAAATGGGATTTTTCTTCTAGATTTTTCTCTTACTAGACTAGATAGACTTTCAAACCGTTTTTCTTTGTGTTTAGTCGCATACTTTTTAGCACCTTTGAGAAATGTGGAAGCTGTTCTCAATGTTTTTTCAGCAGCCTCTACCCCCTGATTTTTCTTCACTTCCATAAGATAAATATATCCCACCAGCACTAGCAACTTGTGTAGCACCGAGGAACCCAATAGCCTTTTTTTGATTTTTACGCTTACGAGATTTTCTATTTTTGCCTGCCTCTTGTTTAGTTGATTTTTCAAACACATTCTGAAACCCTGGTGATGTTTTTTGCGTTTTAACAACTTTAGTCTTAACATCCATAGTTTCTTTATTTGAATTTCTCTTACTAAAACTATTTATCTCATTAGTTCTGTTCGATAAGTTCCTTTGTTTTTTTCTTTTTGAATGTTTCTCTTTCGAATTTCTTTTTATCTACTTGAGGACTTTTATGATAGTTTCTAATTTCCTCTTCAGGAAGTGAAACTGACTTAATAGGTTCAAATTCTCGATTCTGGGTTTGATTTTTATGTTTCTTCCGATAAAATTGTCTGTTGATTCGACGACGTCGAATCCTCTTAAAATGATCATTCCCTTGAACATAAGAATTCCCTGTTATATTTTTGTCTATAAATCTTTTCTTGAAAATGAGAAGTAGGTCTTCTTATTTCAGAATGATAGGTCTTATCCCTTTTCCTCTTAGATAGATGAATTGAATATTCAACAGAAGGTAACCCTATCTCAGTTTCTTTTATTCTAGTGAATCTCTTATGTTGTTTACTTAGCTTTCTTTTAGAGAGTGGCATTGTTTGCCTAGAAGTCCAATGACGCACTGAATCACCTAAAGAATGATAGGTACTTGAATGACCTTGGTTTGAAAGCTCCGATACTGCATTTGTTAAAGAAGCTGTTCTTTTCTTCTTATACCCTCCACTATTTTCCCCGGTTTGAGCTGTTGCTTTATCTATCCCATCTTTACCTTTATCTGATGCTTCTAACTCTTTTTTAATCAGATAATTCCATTTTCTATTTTTTCTAAGAGGACGTTCTACCGTACATGCAAGATTTTTATTATGGATCTTATCCTGAAAACGATAACCTACCTTCGCAATTTTTTGACTGTAGTCATCAGAAATTTTTCTCCTATAAGATAAAACTTCACTTGTTGTACTATCCTTACTTAATGTCTGTTCATCTTTAGCTTTTATCCTTTCATTTAGACTACGTTTCCGTTTTTTTACCATAGGTTACAACCTCATTTCTTCTGGTTTCGTAGTCATCTTTTGATAAAGAATCGTGTCTTTCGGGAAATTATCCACAAAGGGAACAATCGTATTTCCAAAAAAGACTAATCCCTCTCCAGCTTTTGAATTGGTTACAAATTTTTCTTGATCTTTGGAAATTTTCAGTTTACTCACTAGATATTCTCTATCTCCTGTTGCTTGATTTAACATGAGAATAAAATCAGTATTATCAAAAATATTCTCAATTTCTTTACTGGCAAGAAGATCTTTCACATTTTGTGTAATACCTGTTGGAATACCTCCCCACTTTCTAAATCTTTTCCATATTTCCACAGAATATTGAGAAGTCTGTTCATCCTTTAATAACAAATGAAACTCATCAATATAATAGCGTGTACTTTTTCCACTATTCCGATTCTGGGAGACCTTATTCCATACTTGGTCTTGTATGACAAGCATCCCAATTTTCTTTAGCTGGGTTCCTAATTCTTTAATATCAAAGCACAAAAGTTGTTTATTTAAGTCAATATTTGACTGATGGTTAAAGACATTGAGTGATCCAGAGACGTAGATTTCCATTTCAGTGGCTAGCTTTTTCCCAACTTTTTCTTCTTGTCCTTTTAACATGTCATACAAATCTTGTAAGATTGGCATATTTTCAGGAATTGGATTACTAAAATATTCTTCATAGATTTTGGGTAAACATCTATCAATAACTGATTTTTCTTCCGCAGTTAATCCACTACCTCCTACAACTAGTTCCAACATTGACATGATAAAATTCGCTTTATCTTTAAGTGGAGCATCGCCATCGCCATAGTTCATATTGATATCTAAAGGATTCAGGTAGTCCTGACTTTTCGCACTAACTTTAATCACTTCTCCTTTAAATTGCTTTACTAGATTCCCATATTCTCCTTCAGGATCACAAATAATAATGTCATCATCTGTTGTCAAAATAGCATTTGCCATCTCACGCTTAGCTGAAAAAGATTTCCCAGATCCTGGAGTCCCTAGAATAAGACCATTCGGATTCTTTAACATTTTTCTATCAGCCATGATAAGATTATGACTTAAAGCATTTAACCCATAATAAAGACTATTTTCGGAATTAATAAATAACTCTTCAGTTGTAAAGGGTAAAAACACGGCAGTTGAAGAAGAAGTTAAGCAGCGATTGATTTCAATTTTATTTACCCCCAATGGAAGGACACTGATAAATCCTTGTTCCTGACTATGATCTAATCGTTTAATCTTACAGTTATGCTTACTAGCTATTGATGATATTTGAGATAAAGTAGCGTCCAATTTTTGTAAACTTTTTGCAAAATTCATAAAGATAATCGTCACTACAAACATACGCTCATCACGAGTTTGAAGATCTTTTAGCAACATTTTAATATTATCTCCATAAGTAATTAAGTCACTAGGCAAAATATCCATATCGTAGCCACTACGGACAGCTTTTTTATTCTCCTCAATTTTCATCCTATCAATATCAGTATTTTTTCGTTTCACCATTTTAATAGCTTCCGTCTGCTCAATTGCCTTAATATGAAAAGAAATATTGATATTATCGTCAATATCCAAAAACTCTGCAAGCATACGGTCTGATAATTCACTAGCTAAAATTTGAATATGGCTCACAGCACCTATATGGGTTCCAAACTTAAAATACCTACTAGGAATAAAATTAAAAGAATCTGGCGCAATCACGCTTTTCGTACTTTCTCTTGGTTTTAAATCTTTGTAAGAGAAAGAAAAAAACTTATCAGGATTTAAAATATCATGTAAAACTTTTAAACGTTCAATCCCTGTCAATGATTCTGCTCTTACCCCCATGCTTTTAAGGTTCGATAATAAATCAATTTCTATCCTTTCCAGTTTAGTTCTTGCTTGCTCAACATTCGTTGCCTCAATCCCAAAAGTGATATACTTTGATTTCTTTAAACCGTTGTTTCCTTTTGCAAGTTGATTTTTGAGCATATCTCGAAATTCTAAACGAATATCATCGTAACCATCGTTTTTATCTGGTATTTGAATGGCAGCCTTTAACTCAGTATTTCTCCCAATCTGATTAACATATGAAAATTCAATTGTTACAGTAGGGTCAAATGAATTGAGTACATTCGCAAATTGATTAAAAATCAAATCTTTATCTTCTTCTAATGCTAGTTGATAATTGATATCTTGAAATGAAATACATTTATTGAAATGAGTTTTATCTAGCTGACAAATACCACTTTTTAACATTCTCAAATATGGTATAGTATCCTCCACGGTATAACGTTTCGGTTCTTTCTTAAAAATCATATCAATTACAGAATTTTTATCTGTTGCAGAGAGTCTTTTTTCCTTTCTTAACTCACGTTTATTTTCTCTTAAGATTCTTTGACTTTCTAGTAGTTGTAATTCTTGTGTTTTTCTTTTGTTTTTCAAGATATACCTCCTTTCTCACTCTGATAGGTGGTTGATAAAATTTATGAAGGTAAATGTATTTAAAGTATTTCTCAAAAATATAAACCATCCTTTTTCAAATAAAGTAATAAAAAAAGATAGGCAAAGTCGAAATAATGAGAAATAAAATAGCGACATCATTTGGAAGAAATTTCCTGATAAATAGGTAAATTGGAACTCCTACAAATCCAGCACATGTGAAACCAATCAGCTGTCGTCTAGTGAGGTTAAATGCTACCTTTGTTTTTACTTTTTTTAAATCCTTTGGTATCGGTACATATCCCATTTCATCCCTCCAATCTATTTTTCTTGCACTTTTTCGACCAGTTATAAACTGAGTAACTAATAACTCCAATTCCTGCTAACAAAATAAAAATAGGAAAAATACTTCTATTATCTCTCATTTCTTCTCCTCCTTAATGAGCATTTAAAATACTTTTCGCCAAAGTACCACTCTTTAACATCATTAGACCTAATAAAATTGCATAGCCTAAAACCATAAAAATGCTTGCATGAATATCTGTTATCTTAATTGTTTTAACCAATACTGAATAGATTCCCAAGCAAATCATTAAAAACAAACCTTGTAATCCAATTGCAAATAGACCTTTGATATAATTTGTCCCTATCTGTCCCCATTCCTTGTTTCCCATTGTCGCAAATGGAATTGCTGAAACAGAACAGTAGACATAAATTTCAAACATCCTTCCATAGACTACTAACATAATGATGATAGACATCACTTGTATTGCTACTTTTACCAACGATGTCTCTAAAAGTATCATCACTAGTTCACCAAGTTCTTTACTTTTTAGTCCGTCTACCATACTGACTATCTGATCAGATGAAACAGTGGCAGAGGTATTAATAACCCCTGCCGCCTGATTCACTAAATGCTGGGCGACATCAAAAACTGCCATTGAAAAGGTAAAAGCATGTGATGCTAACCAAACTGCTACCCACATTTTGATAATATATTTGAAAAACTCAAAGGTGTCTGTATCGTGCATATTATTTCTTTGCATAACCATATTTATAAGTTCAATGCATAACACCGCAGTTATAATAAGACCTGCAATCGGAATAATCACATTATCATTAATATTTTTTATGAAACTAAACACATCTGAGTTCCAACCCATCGGTGTCTTCCCTACATCTTTGGCAATACTACCAACTTGGTCATTGATATCAATAAACATTGAATTAAGGTTTGCTTGGATACCTTCGAGGAGAAGTTTCTGAAAGAACTCTTTTATCTTATCGAAAATCCCAAACATTCTATTTCCCCCTTATTTCAACAAATTTCCAAGTAATGGAATTAGTTTTAGTCCAATCAAGACAATACCTCCTCCTGCCATCAGTTGTTTGATTCCTTGTGATTTTGCGCCAGGGTTATCGTTCCCATAACCTTCCATCAAGTTAATGACACCCCATGCTCCAAGTCCGGCACCAACTGCCATTACCAATATTTTTAAGACATTTACTGCTTGTGCGAAAAACTCCATCTTCTATTCCTCCTCGGATTCTTCTTTTGATTCTATCTTATTAAATGATTTGACAATAAAATTTCTATAAGTTTTGTCCTCTTTCACTCTCTGATTGAAATACCCAAATACATGAACAAAATCATCCTTTGATAATTTCATGACCTCAGTAACTTTATCCCCGTACACTGCACAATGAATGTATTCCTTTCCTTTTCCGTATCTTTTTACGAGCGTAAAATTTGCGACACTGACTTCTTCTGTATCTCTCATAAAAGTAGTCTTGACTGGTGCTTCTATCAGATTGGCATTAATATTTATCATTTCTTTATCCACTGTTATACCTCCAATAAAAAAATGCGATTGAAGAATTATTTCAATCGCTGCGTTCATATTTTTTTCTATTATCTTGTAGGGCTTTTTATTTCTTATCATATATTCATATTCTCCTCAAAAATAAAAAAAGGACGACAGAATATCAATCTTCCATCGTCTTTTTTTAGGTTCTATTTGACATAAAAAAATCTTAATCTAACTTATTTTTTTAGATTATCAAATATCACTTTTAATAAATATCTATATCTTGCATCATCGTAATCTTGTAATGATACTATTTTCATTTAACTCAACCTTTCCCCTTTGTTTGATATAGCCTTCAATATCAAAGATGTTCCTCTTATCATAGTCTTCTAAAAGTTTATAATTCTTATGTTTTGTAATGTCAAACTTATCAGATAAAAAAGGTCTAACACCTCTTAATTGAAAGATACATTTTCCTCCATCCATAACGGTAATTTCATCTTGACTCATGAGATCCTTCCCAACTTTTTGATAATTCAGCCCAAAGCTCTTTTGGTTGGATCTGGTTTCAGATGTGTTATATAAATCAATCGTTTCTTTACCAAGTGTCTCAGATAATTCTTTTAAGGTTGTCTTTTCCTTTCCACCAAGAAATAGAGTACTGTCACAATTTCCTACAATAGTATCCGCACTGTCTTTATAAATAGCTTTAAGTTGTGACTGAGCTTGTAAGATAATGCTTGCAGAAATTTCTCTACTACGAATAGTCGCAATTAACTTTTCAAATTTTGGAATCAAACCGATGTTTGGAAATTCATCAAGAAGACATCTCACATGGACAGGTAATCTTCCACCATACACATCATCAGCTTTATCACATAATAAATTAAACAGCTGAGAATACATGATAGACACTACAAAATTAAACGTATCATCTGTATCAGAAATAATAACGAACAAGGCTGTTTTACTGTCTCCAAGTCTATCCAGCTCTAGTTCATCTTCCATCATTAAATCTCTAAGTTCTTGTATATCAAAAGGAGCTAATCTTGCTCCACAACTAATTAGAATGGATTTAGCAGTTTTTCCTGCAGCTAGTTTATATTTCTTGTACTGCTTGACTGCAAAATGAGTTGGATTACGCTTCTCCAATGCTTCAAATAAACGGTCTATTGGATTCATATAACTTTCGTCTTCTTCTCTGACCTCTGAGGCATCAATCATATCAAGCAAGGTCGCAAAATTCTTCTCTTCTTTCGGAGCTTCATACCAAATATAACCAATTAACGCTGTATAATAAAGTTTTTCAGCTTTAACCCAAAAATCTTCTCCTGACTTCTCTCCATCTCCTTTCGTATTAGCAATGATTGTCTGAACCAGTTTTAAAATATCTTTTTCAGAATGTAAATAAGCAAATGGATTATACTTCATACTCTTTTTGAAGTTGATAGTATTAAGAAGTCTTATCTCATAGCCATTATCTTTCAGCATTTTCCCACATTCTAAAACAATAGTTCCCTTTGGATCAGTAACGCAATAAGAAGAATGCATTTGCATAAGATTTGGTTTAACATAAAATCGTGTTTTCCCACTCCCAGAACCACCAATCACTAAGACATTCTTATTTCGAGAATATTTAGGATTTTTAGGGCGACCATTCATCGTTATGCGTTCTGTTTGGGTTAGCAATATGTTATTTTTAAAATCTTCATCAATATAAGGTTCTATATCTGATAGTTTCCCCCATCTAGCGGAACCATATTCTTTTCCTTGTCGAAATTTTTTCGAATTTTTCCCTTTTGAAACTACGATAAGCTTCATGAGAAATGCTAGAAATACTCCTACCAAAATAACAACTAAATGCACACTAGGTATGAAAGAAAGTTTTTGTATCTCTAGTATTCCCTGAAAAATTTTATCAATCACATCCCCACCAACATAACTTTGTACATGGTGTGACAAGATATTCCCTATATACCAGAATACAAGATACGGTAGATTCTGTTTAACAAACATTGACTTATTCTGTATTTTGAGACTGTTTTTTATATCTTTTTAACATTTTATCCATCATAGACTCTGCTCTTTCTGTTTGTTTTTTTATCTTATCTTTAAAAAAAGTACCTCTTTTATAACAGATTTGAAATGACTGAGTTGTTTATGAATCGATTCTTTTCTCTCTTCTTTCTTATCAATAGTCCTTAAAACTTGCTGGAAGGCTTTATTCATAACCTGTGTATCCTTAGCTTGAAAAAATACAGAATGTATCCCCGTTTTCTTATCTCTCATAATAGAAAATTTCACGCCGTATTTATTCAGCACCTTCTTTAGTTCTTTTAATTCAGTATCCTTTACTTCAATATCTTCCAATTGTCCTTTCTTCACCATATTTTTCAGTTTTGTTTTACTTCCTTTAGCTTGTATAAACTTTTTGAAACCACCATACAATTTACCTTTTTTCATCAATTTCTTCAAAATTTTTAGTATTTCTCTTGAGCTAGCTTTTGCGACTTGTATTTCAAGATTCAAACTTTTACTACTAATCTCTTCGTTAATCATTTCACTCCTCCCTCTCTTAAATCAAAATTCGAAAGGGCTGTATAATAAGCATCAATTTCACTAGGAGCATTATAAGAGGCAGTTAGAATAAAAGGACGTATATTATAAATTCGACTCTTATTTTCTGATAAAAGTTGAGTTAAGTAATCCATGTGAGAGCAGTCCAGTTGTCTAAATCTTTCTTGCACAATTGATGCAGGTAATTTTACTTGGTTAATTGAAACTAAACTAGATGGTTGTAAAATCATCACATCAGCAAGTATTCTGAGGATTTGATCATACAATTCTGCTATCTCATTATTACCAACACTTAAATGTTCATAATAGCCAGTCTGATTTCTTAGTTCTTCTAAACTATCTGAATATGATTTTTCTTTCTTTACACCCTCTATCCGTCCTTCTTCTGTAAGACTTTGTTTTGTTTGTGATGGATTGATGGAAGGATATGAGGGAAATTATCTGACTAATCTCTGTTGTATTCTTTGTAGTAATCTCTGGTAATGGTTGGAGGATTCTGCCATCATGCACTGGTGGAAAATCATCAAATGCATTAGAGCAATCTGCTATCATGCGTTGGGGCATTTTGCCATCATCCATTGGGGCATTTTGCCCTAATGCATTTGGCATTGACTCCTCTAGCTTTTGTTCCCTGACTCTTCTTTCTTCATCCATCTTTCGTTGATTCATTTCAAAAAATAACTCTTCTAGTTTATCGTTATTGATTGTATACCACTTAGTTTTATCCCTCGGATCTTTATTATAGTTTCCAACTAATAGATAACCTGCCTTTGCTAGCTTTGTAAATGTTCTTTTGACAGTATCAACACTCATATAATCAAAGTCATTTTCTTGCCATGCTCGAATAGAATTATATGTCCAATACTTTCCATCATGATAATTCTTTCCTGAACGTTTATTAATTTCGATCCAATAGTTAATTTGTTGCATAACAAGTGCCTCGTTCAATCCAAGCTCTCTTGCTAGAGCTTTATTTGCTAGAATTGGCTGCTCATCAAACAGATACATACTCATTTTATTCCTCCGTATTTAATTTTAAGTAAACAAAAAGACGATAAAGAATTATCCATCGTCTTCGTTTCATTTATAGATTTTTTAGTTTAAAGTTAAAGAACTCTAAAATGGCAAGTAACCATAAAACAATTCTTGGTAATCCAAAAGGACTAAAGATAAATGATAAAATCAGTGCTTCAATTCCAGTATTGATTTCCTGTCTTATGAAACATGCAATTGCTGCAATCAAAGTAAAACTAGATAACAGTCCTAAAAACAGGATTCCAATGCTTGAAATGAATTCTAGAAATGCTATCAGTATTGATAAAATTATGGTAACTGGAAATAAAATAATACGTATTACCCATCTCATACTCTAACCTTTACTTGTTTTCCTGATTATCTTCTAATCTGTCCAAAGCTGAAGTGTTTAATGACTCGAGGGATAGCAACTGAGTTCTTGCTAGTTGTCTTAACTCTATCATCCGCTCAGCTTGTTCCACACCTTTGCTAATTAAGATAGCATTGTAACTTTCCATATTCGCAAGTACTAACAGTTCATTCAAACTTGCGTAGTCTCTCATATTCCCCTTTAATTCAGGGTTTGCTTCACGCCATTGCTTCGCTCGCTTATTAAACAATGCGACATTGAGCATGTCCGCTTCACTTGCGTACTTATACGACAACTGTTCTTTCGTGAAATTTTTTAGAAGATGTTCCTTAATTGCATTTGTATGAATTTTGTAGTTTATCTTTGAAATCTCTCGATTCAAATTCCAACTTAATGATAACCTTGAATTCTCATCCTTTTTCAGTCTCTTATAATCTTGAATCAAATACAGTTTAAATTCTGCTGAAATCCAAGACGCAAATTCCATTGCTATATCAGGGTGAGCAAACGTACCGCCACCTCTACCTGACTTTGAGACAATACCTATTGCATTCGTACTTGAAATCCAACGTTGCGGAGACAAAGTAAATGCATTAGTACCAGACTCTTTTCTAAAGGAGTCGAATTCGACCCCTTTAAAGTTTGGATTATTAATTGTCTCCCATAATCCTAAAAATTCAATGGTATCTCGCACTCTAAGCCAGTTCTTTACAACATCTTTAGGCTCTAGAACATTCTTATATCTTGCAATATCAGTAAGACTTATATAATCATGTTCAAAGTCCTCAGTATAAATTTGAATTGATAGCCCCTTTGCTTCAATCTTTCCTTTATTTAATTTAACCACGACACTCCTCCTATAAGCTGATGTACTGTACACAACTGCTAATCTCGTTAGTAACTCTATACAGTACATCAACCTTATTTTGATAAATTGGATACTCCTTAATTGAAAAACTATTTGCCCATGACACAATTATGACATAATCCCCTACCGCAGGATCACAAATTTTAATCTGGTCAATTATATCGCTAACCTTTTTAGCGATTTCCATAGATCGAACTTGAAATTTCACATCCTCTATACTTTTACAGTCCCATGACATAGCATCATTTATTTTATCAACCACTACCATTCGAACAGCTTTTCGAGACATATACATAGTAATGTTACCTGGTGTATAGAAAGACCCATCTCGATATCCATTAATTTTTTTCAAAAAAATTAAACCAAGTACAGAAGCATTAATCAAATCATTTTTTTGATTTTTTTCATGGTGAGAAATACTTGTTGAGAAATCGTAGGAATCTAAAAAAATTCAAATAGATATTGAATGAAATTAATCTTCCCACTTTTTTTCTTTTTTTGTTAGACCCTTTAAGCGATGTTTTTGAATAAATCTCAATATCACCTTCTGGTAAACGATCGATTCCTATTCCTTCACGGGAAACTTCTAATTCATTTTTCTTCAAATAATGATGAATTTAAATATGGTACATAACCGAATTTTTTTCTGTACTCGTTCATTTCTATCTGTCACTTTTTTTAGCCAGTACAGCAAAGAACAAAGTATAAATTTCTTCAAAACTCGGCAATTTATCATACGTTAAGAAACGATATGATTCATCTTTATTAAATAGAACTAGCTGAGATTCTAAAAAGTTTCAAAAATAGAATTCTATTCATCCAAATGACAGTCAGTTGAATAGCAATATCTTCTTGTCTATCTTTTGGTACATCTTTCACTTCTAGCTTCTCAATAATATTCTCAACGAAAGAATATTGTTGGCGTTTGGAAGGTTTTAAACGAGAAATAATTTTTGAAGTCCCTACTTTAGATTCTTCAAGACCCATCAAGTATAAAAAGTTCATCATAGAAATTCTTATTTAACTTATTTGAATCTGTAAATATCTCCTTATTTAAAAGATTTTCTGCAGTAAAAGAAACGGTATAGTTGAGTCAAATTATTTTTCTTTATTTCAATTGACTTACTATTTTTTTTATAAGTGCATCTCGTAAATCAAAATGGGCTATTTCAATCTCTTTATCAATCGCTAAATCTATTGCTGGAGATATAACTTCATTATAAAGAAAAATCAGTTGTATTGCTAGATAGTTGATTATTTTTTTGAATTTAGTTACAAGATCAACTAACTTCTTATTTTTTTGTAAAAATGTTTTTTTCGATTTCTTTTTGCTTCAATTACAAACCATGATAGACCGTTTGTAACAATACATTTTTTTATCTCTAGATTATGTTCAAATAATCGCTCTCTTAAGTAATAAGCTACAATTTCCTGAAAAAGCCTTAGAATTAATTTTATCCTTAGCCATCATCTCTGTTTTATTTGTTAAACTTTTGTGTTCAAAAAAATAACGCCTAAAGTAGAATTTGAATCTTTCCCGTTATAAATAGCTAAATCTATTCTATTTGATGTATTAATAAAAATTATGTGGTAAAAAGCTCTTCAAGAAAAAGATTTTAATAAATTTTTTTGATATTCCTCAGATTCTCTTTGATTATCATATAGATGAGTAAGATAAGTAACTAACTTCTTCCCAAAGGTTTCCTTATCTTCATCTAATGGCATAATAGCCTGAACAGATCGGTTCATAGAACCTTTTAAACTTAACTCTTTAATCGCCATAATAACTCCTATAAAAAAATATCCATCTAACAATTTAGATATGATTCATTAAACAGTTTAGAATATAATATTATTATACATCAAATTTAAGCAAAATAAACACCCCCATAAAAAAATTATGGGGGTGTCTAGAAAAGATATACAAACGACAGTTTTTTTACACTATCACTTAAATATTTAACATAAAAATAAACAAGTAGAATACTAGGACTTAATAACAATTATACCATCTCTTCCAAAAAGAAACTGAGGTATTATCAAACTTTTTCATTAACAGTATGATAATCATTATTTGTAATCTCAGAAATAGTATTATAAAGATTACTTTCTTTAATAACAGACAAATATTTATCATCCGATAATCTTTCAAAGATTAAATTTCTATCATTCAAAAAAATGTTTTTTTACAGTTAAATTTTTTTCACCAAAAAGAACCTACAATAGCCTCTAATACACTATTATTTATTCCAATCTTATAATCTTTAAAATTTATAAAAAGTAAATTCAACCCTTCTTCAATTCCAACTTCTATATACTCGGAATTTGTTGATAATAATGATAGTAAATTCTTGTAGTACCTCAAAAATTGCAACGTTAGCATTAAAATGACAAACCAAATCACCTTGATATTCAGGATCAACATCACAAAAAAATGTAATTCATCATTTTCGAAATAAGAACCTGTTACATGTTTTTTTCAAATTCTTATCCTTAAATCTTCTTATAATACCGGGAGATTCTTCAAATTTCACCTTGCGAATTGATTTGACTTGCTCTTTTCCTTTTTCAATAGTACCAGAATCCAGTTTTGTTTTCCATGTACCTTTAGCTTCAATTAAATAAGCTAAGGGCTTAGGCCCATTACTTAATCCAAAAAAGTCTGGAACTTTATTTGAATTCTTCTTTTGCCGATAAGAAATATTAGAATCTTTTTAGATGAAATAAATGAGGAATTTTGTAATGTTTCTCAGCAATTGCGTATGACGAAAGCATACCTATAAAAATAGGATACAGCTGCTTTTTATAGATTGTTCTGAATTTGAATAATCACTAGTAATTTTGAAAGTTCCGCCAACATCTTCAAGAGCCATTCTAACCATGTATTCATAAAATAAATATGCATCAGAAGAAGAACCATTATTTTGAACACCTCCGGCAATTGAAAGATATCTAATAAAATCTTGCATTGTAACCTTTATTGATTTAATAATTCCAATTTTATCATAATCAGAAACTTTATTATAAAAAAAGTAACTTTTACCATAACTATATATCCCTTAATAGAATTAACAAACACCCCCACAAAAATTTGTGGGGGTGTCTATGGGGAGGTTTCAAAAGAAACAACTCCTATATTGTCGCCTCAACAAATAACGAAAAGGCTATTAAACTCGGCTTTCAGCTTTAAACAATCAGTAAATGATTATTTAAGAGTAACTGAAGCTCCAGCTTCTTCCAATTTACCTTTGATTTCTTCAGCTTCAGCTGCAGCAACACCTTCTTTGATAACGCCAGGTGCACCATCAACAAGTTCTTTAGCTTCTTTAAGACCAAGACCAGTGATTTCACGTACAACTTTGATAACGCCGACTTTCTTGTCGCCTGCAGATGTCAATTCGATATCGAATGAATCTTTAGCAGCACCTGCGTCAGCAGCACCAGCTGCAGCAACAGCTACAGGAGCAGCTGCAGTTACACCAAATTCTTCTTCGATAGCTTTTACAAGGTCGTTCAATTCAAGGATTGAAGCTTCTTTAATTTCAGCAATAATGTTTTCAATGTTCAATGCCATTGTTATTTCCTCCAAATAAGTTTTAATTTTATGTTTTTATATTTTTTTGTAGCTAGGCTACGCTGCGTAGCTTAAGATTAAGCTGCGTCTTCTTTGTTGTCTGCAACCGCTTTGACTGCAAGAGCAACGTTGCGCACTGGCGCTTGAAGTACAGAAAGGAGCATAGAAAGAAGTCCTTCGCGGTTTGGAAGAGTTGCAAGTGCAAGAATCTCTTCTTTAGATGCGACAGCGCCTTCGATTGCACCACCTTTGATTTCAAGTGCTTCAGCGTCTTTTGCAAAATCGTTCAAGATTTTCGCAGGTGCGATAACATCTTCGTTAGAAAATGCTACTGCAGAAGGTCCAACGAATACAGATGCAAGATCTTCAAGACCAGCTTTTTCAGCTGCACGACGCAAGATTGAGTTTTTGATAACTTTAAACTCAACTTCGCTTCCGCGAAGGTTGCGACGGAGAACTGTATCTTGCTCAACTGTCAAACCGCGAGAATCTACAACGACGATTGATGCAGCAGCTTTCATTTTTTCAGCTACCACGTCAACAAGTTCCGCTTTTTTAGCAATAATTGCTTCACTCATTAGTGTGTTCACCTCCGTAATTATTTTGCTTGGGGAATTTTTCCAAAAGAAAAACGCGCCCAAACCTAGACACGAAAGTACAATACGCTTCTTTTAATTGATACGTTTTGTCCTCGGTAGGATCTTTATGAGTCGAGCTCCCCTACTGTCTTAGGCAGTTTTTTCAAACCGTTAATTAGTTTATCACATATAAAAAAAGAATGCAAGTACTTTTGCAAACTTTTTTATATTTTTAATCGTTGTAGAGACTCTTGATGTTATTCAACCAAGCATAGGCTAGTCCCATTAGGACTCCTCCTCCTACCCAGTTGGCAAAGAAGGTTACGCTATAATGACGTAAAATATTTAAAAACTCAAAATGTGGCAATTGGCTAGATACTGAATTAAAGCTTAATAATGAGAAGGAAGCAAAGTTTGCAGCCAAGTGTTCATTGGTCATAAAGACAAACATATAGATAGCAGATAGGGCTAAGAGCACCTTCGCTGTTTCATCTTTGAAATATAGATAAGAAAGAATAGCAATATTAACAAAGATATTGGCAATAACTCCTTCAAAGAAAACCACTTGATTGCTTCGTTGGAGTTTATTTTCTGCTACCGTGGCTAGGAAACCTTTTGGATCGATATGTGCAAAGGCAGTTGTTTGATTGAAGAGAAAAGCGACGATTAAAGCACCAATTAAATTAAAGAAGGTACAATAAAGAAGAATCTCCAATGCTTTCTTCCAATGAATTTTCTTTAGATAGGTACCCGCCGTCAAATACATCATATTTGAGGTGGTTAATTCCGCATTTAAAAATAAGAGGTAAACCAAGCCCCAGGCAAAGATAAATGGAAAAAGAAAACGACCAGATCCAGGTACAAAGGTATTTAATAAGTCTGCGGCAACTGCTCCGACCGCCGTACTTAAAGTAAGAAATCCTCCAGCAAAAATAGAACGGACTGCATAACGCGTTTTAGATTTCTGATAGAGATCTTCCTTCTTATTACAAGCCGCTCCAACTTTTTGAATAAAATTAGATTCAGACATACTATTCTCCTTATAAAATGTTTGTGAATAAAATCATTATATCATAGAGAAAAAGATTGAAAAGGTTTTCAGGAAAAATTCTCAACTTTTCAAAATATACGTTTTATATCGAATATCACTGTACGCTAAAAAAAAAAACAGGCATCTGCCTGTTTTAATTTTAATAATTTAATCGGTTAGCCCAAGCGATATCTAAATTCAAGATTTCTTGTGAAGTGAACTGTTGACGGTATGGGTTGTATACCGAACCTGTGATACCACCCTGAACATTTGGTGAATCGTATTGAGTCAAATTATAGGTTTCAATGATGTTATTAAGTTTTGCATAGTAGCTAGTATCTGTTGCATAAACACCTGTCAAAGCTGCTGTTGCATCTTGATAACTAGAGGTGTTGCTCTTCCAAGCACCTGCAAAATGTCCTTGTTTCAAAACAGCTACATAGTCTTGCAATGATTCGTAGTAAGATGGGTAAGAACGAAAAGCGTCATTAATCGTATAGGCATTTCCAGCACCGTCATCTTCCCAAGTTTGCATCACTGCTGATTGACCAGCATAACTTCCTTTAATACCGAAAAGGTTGTAATGTGGATAAGAAGACAAGCCAGACTGACCTGATCCACTTTCAAGGATGGCTTGTGCGATCATAACGGAAGCATAAAGGTCATTCTCTTGACCGAGCTGACGAGCTGACTCACCAATTTGTGAGATGAAAGCTTCAGTTGGGTCTGAATAAGCTTGGTAAGTTCCATCATTAGCACCAACTGATGTGACGTGCTCGCTCATAGCAGCACCAAATGTCCCCACTGCTAATACAGAAACAAACAAACCAAATAATTTTGTTTTATTCCGTATTTTCTTTTTCATTATACAATTTATCTCCAATTAATTTTTGATCATCTTATATCTTTATAGAGATTATACCATATAAATAGAAGAAAACAAAGATACTTATATTACACTTGTATTACAATTGCGAGATAAATCCAAAACAAAAATGACATTTTCATGTCATTTCAATTTATTTCGTAAAACGCATTTTCTAAAATAGCATCCCATGACTTCTCTAGTCCTTCCCTGGTTACAGAAGAAAAGACAATAAAGGTGTCAGCTGGATCAAAATCTAGTTTTTTCTTGATGATCGATTCATGTTTGTTCCATTTTCCACGCGGAATCTTATCTGCCTTGGTAGCAACTAAGATAACGGGAATTTCATAATATTTTAAGAACTCATACATCTGAACATCATCTGCAGAAGGTTCATGACGAAAATCGACTAGGCTAACGACTGCTTTTAAGTTCTCCCGGCTAGTGAGGTATTCTTCGATCATCCGCCCCCACTTCTCGCGCTCTTTTTTCGAGACACGTGCATAGCCATAACCAGGTACGTCTACCAACCGGAGTTTATCATCGATATTGAAGAAATTGAGCAGTTGGGTTTTCCCTGGTTTTCCAGATGTTCTGGCCAGATTTTTTCGATTTAAGAGAGTATTAATAAAAGAAGACTTGCCGACATTGGATCGACCGGCAAGTGCAACTTCTGGAATCTCATCTTGAGGATAATGACTCTTATTTGCAGCGCTTAAGAGGATATCCGCATTATGTGTGTTAATTTCCATATTTTATCTTTCTAGGCTGTTTCGAGAATTGGTTTTTCAGTTCCATCTACAGCTTCTTTTGTAATTCGAACAAGTTTGACATCTTCTTGACTTGGAATTTCAAACATGACATCCATCATCGTTTCTTCGATAATCGAACGAAGTCCACGAGCTCCTGTTTTTCTTTCGATGGCCTTATTAGCAATCTCTTGAAGGGCCTCATCATCGAATTCCAATTCAACATTATCATAAGAGAGCAAGGTTTGGTATTGTTTTACCAAGGCATTGCGTGGCTCTTTCAAGATACGGACAAGGTCGTCAACTGTCAATTGCTCAAGAGCAGCAAAGACTGGAAGACGTCCGATCAATTCTGGGATAATCCCGAATTTTTGAATATCTTCTGCCACGATTTCTTGCATGTAAGAGCTTGATTCATCAATAGCTTTATTGTTCTTACCGAAACCGATGACTTTCACCAAGACGTTGCTTAACAATTTCTTCGATCCCGTCAAAAGCCCCACCTACGATGAAGAGAATATTCTTGGTATCCACTTGAATCATCTCTTGTTGTGGGTGTTTGCGTCCACCTTGAGGCGGGACACTAGCGACAGTTCCTTCGATGATCTTCAAGAGGGCTTGTTGCACCCCTTCACCAGAAACATCACGCGTGATAGAGACATTTTCACTTTTCTTAGCGATCTTATCGATTTCATCGACATAGATAATGCCTCGTTCAGCACGTTCAATATTGAAATCAGCTGCCTGAAGAAGTTTCAAGAGAATGTTTTCAACGTCTTCTCCTACATAACCAGCTTCTGTCAAGGCTGTTGCATCTGCAATGGCAAATGGGACATTCAAGCTACGTGCTAAGGTTTGGGCCAAGAAAGTCTTACCCGAACCAGTAGGGCCAATCATGAGGATGTTTGATTTTTGCAATTCAACATCTGTCTCATCTTCACGCGTATCGTGAAAGTTGATGCGTTTGTAGTGGTTATATACCGCTACAGCAAGGGCACGTTTGGCACGATCTTGACCGATCACATAGTGATTCAAGATATTGAGCAATTCGATTGGTTTTGGAACTTCGCTAAGGTCTGCAAGAACTTCTTCTGCTAGCTCCTCACGGATAATTTCTTGTGCTAACTCTACACATTCATTACAGATAAACGCGTTGTTTCCTGCAATGATTTTTTGGACTTCATCTTGACTCTTTCCGCAAAATGAACAATAAACCATCATATCATTATTTTGATTCGTTGGCATGTATTTCCTCTTTCTGTCATTTTCTATTTCTATTTAGTTTAAAATAAGGTCATGTAAAAGGCGTGAATGGAATTCACAAGATTGGTAAAAGCATTTAGTAAGAATAAAATAGCGAGGCCAAAACGTTTTTTACGAAAGGTTTGTAAGGCACAAATCAAACAGATGACACATAGGACAGCTGTAAAAAAACCAAAGACACTTCGCTCCATTAGTCTAAATCCTTTCTCTTATAATAGTTGACCGTAAAATCATATGGGTTCTTCTCATCTTTCGGATGATGGACTTGACGGACTCTTTCATAGCGGTTATCTTCAAATCTCGGTGCCAATGTATCGCCATCGATCGTTGCATGAATCATGGTCTGAATCAATTCTTCTAAATGGTCAGAGAAGAGCTTTAAAATCTGACTGCCACCGATAATATAAAGATTCTTCTCTTGGTTCTGATACCAGTCCAAGACTTCTTCTTTGCTGTGCATGACGAGTACAGCATCGTTTTCAGGATCATAGGCTTGATCTTGCGTTAAGATAATGCTGGTCCGACCTGGGAGAACCCTTTTATTCATTCCATCAAAGGTCACTCTTCCCATAAGAATTGCTTGTCCCATGGTTGTTTCTTTGAAATGCTGAAGCTCAGCTGGCAGATGCCAAGGCATCACTTGGTCCTTTCCGATAATGCCATTTTCAGTTTGAGCCCAGATACCAATTATCTTTTTCATTCTCTCATCCTTTACACTGATACTTCTATTTTATCAAATTTTCTTATAAAAGACTGATTTCAACTATCTAGTTTGGAGGATATTTTTTAAATACAAACAGAAAAAACCGCGAGATTTTCGCGGTTTTTCTTAGCCTCAAGTTAGCTTAGTCTTCTTTTTTGCGTTTTGCAAATCCGAATAATGACAGACCTGCTAAAGCGCTAAAGATTGCAAGACCAGCAGTAGAAGATTCTTTTGTTCCTGTGTTTGGAAGTTGTGCAGTAGGATTTTGTGGATCGATATACTTCACTTCTTCTTTCGTTTCTGGAACGACAGGAATCGTTGCTTCTTCTGGTTTTGGTTGTGGAGTAGGCTGTGGCTGTGGCTCTGGTGTCGGAGTTGGATCCGGCATTGGAGTTGGTGTCACAGTCTTCTTGTAGATATGTTGAGTGTTTCCATCTTTATCTACAACAGTCTTCACGAAGTCATAACCTGGGATATCTTTCTTCGGTTGTTCCCCATCTTCTGTTGGGTTACCTGGGATTGTGTCCCCATTTTCGTCTACATATGAAGTCGTAACTTTTTCATAGACGTGTTCGGTATCACCATTAGGCAATTTCTTCGTTTCCACAAAGCGGTAACCTGGAATTTCAGCTTTTGGTTCTTCGCCATCAACTGTAGGATATCCTGGGATTTCCTTACCTTCTTTATCAACAAACTTAGTGATTGGAAGGACAGTTGGTGTGTAAGTTGCAGTAACTGGAGTACCGTTCTTATCAACACGTTTCACTGTTACACCTGTACCTGTTCCTGTGAATGCTTTTTCTGGAACAAAGGTTACGGTTCCGTCTGGAGAAACAGTGTAAGTTCCTTCACCTGGAATAGTCTTGGTAATTGAACCATCTTCAAATGTAGCTGGTACATCATCATCCATTGGCACACTTGGGTTACCAGGCATGAAGCTTGGTTTACTTGTTTGCGTTTGACCTTGGATATCTGTCGATGTAGCATCTTCAGAAGTTGGAACAACTGGAGTAATCTTCGGTGTATAAGTTGTTTCAACTGTAGTTCCATTTGTATCAGCTGCTTGAACCTTAACTGGGACAACATCACCTGAATAAGATTTATCTGTCGGTGTGAAAGTAACTACACCTGTATCTTTATCAACTGTGTATGTACCGATCACATCACCTGCTGGTGATTTCGCTTCTACTGATGCTGCTGGTTGACCATTTTCATCAAGAAGAGTAATCGAATCCTTGTTAATTGGAGCTACTTCATCACCTTCAGTGAAGGTTACAGTTCCAGTTTGAACAAGACCTTGAGGTCCAGTAGATTCAGCTGGTGTTGCAGTTGGAGTTACTGGAGTTACAGTTGGTGTGTAAGTTGCAGAGGCTTTGGTTCCATTCTTATCTTCACGAACAACTGTTACGGCTGGTGATTTACCTGTGAATGATTTTTCAGGGACAAAGGTTACTGTTCCCTCTGCTGCTACTGTGTAAGTACCAACGCCATCAACTGTTTTGGTAGTTGAACCATCGTCAAATGTGGCTGGAACGTCATCGTTCATCGGCACACGGCTGTCGCCTTCAGTAAATTCAGGCTTACCTGTTTGAGTTTGACCTTGTTTACCTGTTGTTTCAACTGGTGTCGCTGTCGGTGTGACAGGAGTTACAGTTGGTGTGTAAGTTGCAGAAGCTTTGGTTCCGTTCATGTCTTCACGCACAACTGTTACCGCTGGTGCAGTACCAACAAATGATTTTTCTGGTACAAATGTCACTGTTCCGTCTGCTGCTACTGTATAAGTACCAACGCCGTCAACAGTCTTGGTAGTTGAACCATCATCAAATGTTGCTGGAACATCATCGTTCATTGGCACGCGGCTATCACCTTCAGTAAATTCAGGCTTACCTGTTTGTGTAGCACCTTGGATATCAGTAGATTCAGCTGGTGTTGCTGTTGGTGTTACAGGAGTTACAGTTGGTGTGTATGTTGCAGAAGCTTTAGTTCCATTCTTATCTTCACGAACAACAGTTACGGCTGGTGCTTTACCTGTGAATGATTTCTCAGGAACAAAGGTTACAGTTCCGTCAGCTGCTACTGTGTAAGTAACAACGCCATCTACCGTCTTGGTAGTTGAGCCATCGTCAAATGTTGCTGGAACATCTTCATTGATTTCTACTGTTTTCTCAACGCCATCAACTGTTACGGTTCCGCCCTTGAATTCAGGTTTACCTGTTTGAGTTGCACCTTGAATGTCAGTTGTTTCTGCTGGAGTTGCAGTTGGAGTCACAGATAATACAGTTGGTGTGTATGTTGCAGAAGCTTTTGTTCCGTTCTTATCTTCGCGGACAACGGTCACGGCTGGTGCAGTTCCGACAAATGATTTCTCAGGAACAAATGTCACAGTTCCATCTGCTGCTACTGTGTAAGTACCAACACCTTCAACGGTCTTAGTTGTTGAGCCGTCGTCGAATTTTGCTGGAACGTCTTCATTGATTTCAACAGTCTTTTCAATGCCATCAACCGTTACAGTTCCACCTTTGAATTCAGGTTTACCTGTTTGAGTGGCACCTTGGATATCTTCTGTTTCAGCTGGTGTTGCTGTTGGTGTTACTGGAACGATTTCAGGCGTGTAAAGTTGTGTCCACCTTGATACCGTTTGAGCTTTCAGCTTGAACCTTGGCTGGTGTGACTGCGCCAGTGTATGACTTGTCAGTCGGTGTGAAGGTCACTTGACCAGTTGCTGGGTCAATTGTGAAGTTACCGATCACGGTTGTACCATCTGCTGCATAAGCTGGTGTCGTTGAAACTTCGTTACCATCTTTATCTAGCAATGTGTAGCTATTATCTTTGATTGTAATGGCTTTATCTTCACCATTTACTTGAACAGTTGTTCCTGCAAAGGTTGGTGTACCTGTTTGAGTGGCACCTTGGATATCTTTTGAAGTTGCAGGGCTTGCTGTTGGAACAGCCGCTACAACTGTTGGTGTATAAGTCGCATCTGATGTAATGGTTGCTGTCTTACCGTTCGCATTGGTAATCGTCGCAGTTGCTTGAACTGTAACACCAGTTGCAGTTCCCACAAAATCTTTTTCAGGTGTGAAGGTCACCGCTCCTGTAGTAGGATCGATTGAATATGTTCCTTCACCTGCTACCGTCACCGTTGTTTCATCAGTCGGTTGACCAGTTGCTGGATCCACCAATTTCTTGCTTGTGATTTGAGCAGTCTTGTCGCTACTCAAATCAAAGGTTGGTGTTTGGGTTTGAGGAACGTTTTGAATGTCCGCAGAAACCTTGTCTGTAGGAGTCACTGTGATTGGAGTAACCGTTGGTGTGTATTTAGCTTCAGCTGATTTGATGTACTCAGGTTGAACAACACCATCCTTGTTTCGACCAACTGGAGCTGATAATGAAACAGTAACACCATTTGCAGTACCAGTAAAGCTTGGTTCAGGCACAAACGACACTTCACCTGTTGAAGGATTGATGGTGTATGTTCCTTCACCTGCCACTGTTACAGACGTAGCTTCCGTGATAAGACCTGTTGCTGGATCTACTAACTTAGCTGGATATTCTGCACTAGGAGCAATGGAAATCTTATCTCCATTAGCATTTGTTTCTGTAGTATTAAAGGTCGGTGTTTCTTTTTGAGTTGCTCCTTGAACATCAGTCGATGTCTTGTCAACTCCTTCGATTTCAATCGGAGTGACTGTTGGAACGTATTGACCATCCATGGTATTCAACTGACCATTAATGTTAGGTTCTTGATCTGGGAATTTGGTTGACCAACCAGTATCGTAGCCATTGTTATCTGAACGACGAATAGAAATACCATCAGCTGTTCCAAGGAAGTTATCTTCTGGGATAAATTCAACGTCTACGTCCTTACCATTAGCAGTAATCTTGTATTTACCTTGACCTGGAACTACGTAGTAACCTTCTGCATCAAGAGTTGCACGGTTACCATCTTTGTCAACGATGTATGGTTCTACCGTTTCGTCAATAACGGCACTAGAATTAGGCTCATACTTGTGTTCTCCACGTGCTGTAAAGGTTACAGTTGCAGTTTGCTTCGCCCCTTGAAGACCACTTGTTTCCTTGAATTCCCCTTTTGGTGGGTGGGTGATTTGAGTCTTAAAGTCTTCTACTTCCCCTGAGAAGGCCATACCGGTTGGGCTCTCAATCTCGGTAGCTTTCTTGGCAATACGAACACGAGCACCTAGTTCTTTAACGCTTGGGTCGACGTAAGTCTTGCTGTTTGCAAAGGTCAACTCAACAGTGCCATCTTGTGTGATTTTAGCGAGATTTGAGCGTTCATCCTCATCGAAGGTTCCATTTTGGTTAAAGTCTACCCAACCATAGATATAAGCTTCTGAAGCTCCATCTGTATGGGCTTGAACTGCCAGTTTGTAGTTACCTGGGCGTGTACGATCCATCTTGATCATCTCATTGGTTGTACCTTTAAGCTCATCTGGAAGCAATTGGTTAATTCCTTCATCGGCCGTGGTTGCCTTATCATCACCGAACCAGTCAAGAACAGTATTCTCATCCATATCCGGGCTAACGCTACCAAGATAAGGTTGATTTACTTTAGCTCCCGTAACACCATCTACAGTTGCAATAGTATGTACTGCCTTACCATATGACTCAGGAGCATCCCCTTCATCAAGTGGGAAGAATCCTAGCATTGCTGACTGTTTACCACCTGAAGCGATATAAAGTCCAACTTCAGAGGCACCACGCGTCATCACAATTGGAACTGTGTAATTCCCCTCAGAAATGTTTGGTCCAAAGACACCCGTACCTAATCCACCTGTAACTTGGTCAGGATTTCCAAAGTACTTCCAAGCTACTGGTTTCTTTTCTGGTCCAACTTGAGTAGAATTACGAAGTTGTCTAAGGTTTCCATTATTGTATTTAGGTGTAGGTCCCAAAAGGTTTTCTGCATCTTGTGGAACATAAGGTACTGAAGTGGCTGGTCTAGTAGATTTCTTCCATTCTCCAATGTGCTGCCAACCTTGTCCATTGGTAGTAAACATAACAAATTCACCAGGGTTAGCAGACTCACCATCAGCCATGACTACAGCTGGCTTAACTGACTTGCCACGGAAGGTTGCAGAAATTTCAAACTGAACTCCAATATTCCCACCGTTATATGCAGAACCCATGGTAGTCTTCTTGGCTTTGGTATCAATGCCTTCTAATCTAATTTCAGTCCAATTATTTTGGGCATCGGCGATAACTTCTGCCTCTCTGCCTTCATTAAAATTTTGTCTAGCAAGCGTTGAAGTAACACCATTCACATAACCATTTTTAGCATTTGGATCATAGGTTGCTTTTTCGGCTTCTGTAGCCCCTTGCTCTTCCATGCGTTTTTTATAGATTTCAGTCGCTTGGAATGGCTTCAAGGATTTGACCTTTACAGTTACTACATAACCAGGCATGATTTCCTTGGTATAGGTAGCCCCAACTTGAAGAGCTAAGCTCTCGGACAATTCATTCGGTTTGACTTCATTTTTAGCGACTAGGATTGTTTTTGCCCCTGTCCAGTTAGCTACATCTCCAAAGTCCAACCATGCAATTTAGCTAGCTAAAGATTTGGCATCAACATTTGTTGTAAAGCCAGGCTTTTCAACTTTTGGAGTTGAAGTTGCATCTTCTACATCGTCCCCAATTAAGGTTGGATCGTTAGCATCACCAAGGGCACGACGAGAACGGCGGCGAGGTGCGTTAGTTGTCTCTTCTGTTGCGACTGTATTGTTTGCCGTTACACCTTGTCCAGCTGAAAGAGTTGTTTCTTCTTTCTTATCTGTAGTTGTTGAAGCTGTTTCTGCTGCCTTGTTTACTGGTGTAGCAACTTTCAAGTTTGGTGTTTCGGAAGTAGTTGCTGCAGTTGATGTTGCTGAAGCTGCTGTACTTGTGCTACTTACTTCACTAGTTGAAGCAGGTGCTGATGTTGCACAGCTGAAGCTGTTGCATGATTGCTTTTGCAGCTAGGGTAGTTGCTTTCAGCTGTTGATGCTGCTGAAGTAGCTGTTGACGTCGATGGCGCTTCTGACGCTGTTGCAACTGCTGCTACACTCTCACTTGTCGTATCTTTATTTTCTTCTGCGGCTGCACTTGCGGCTGTCCCAACCATGACAAGTGTCCCCAAAAGTACTGAGCAAACACCCACATTCAATTTACGAATTGAGAATCTGCTAATACGATCATTAAATAAGTCTTTTCCCCATCTAATGGACCTCCATATTTATCTATAAATTAACATTCTTTTTAAAATTGTTTAGTTTTTTTACAAACCTTATCTATTTTAACAAAAACCCGAACGATTTTCAAAAATATTTTGACTCAAAAAAATGAGTAAAAAAATTTTTTTAGCTAAAATTGTTTTTAATTCTAAAAGGATTTTACCAATTGATCAAGGGCATCAAAAAAACCTTGATTTATTACTAAATGGCAAGATCGAAACTTTCAATTGTGGCTTCACTGGATCATAATCGACCAGTTCAAAATCTTCTGGTTTGATGTCAAAGAAATTGGTTCCATCTGGTACATTCAAAACCAAGTGTGGCTGACAATCTGAAGGCTCCCGACGGAGTAACTCTTCAGCCTGTTCAAATTGATTATCATAGATATGAAGGTTATTAATGAAGTAAAAGAACTTTCCGACCTTCCAGCCAAAGTGCTTGGCAATCATCATCTGAAGAGCTACATATTGCATGGCATTGATATGGTGGGCTACCAACATATCATTTGAACGCTGGGTCAGGGTCGCATCTAGATAGATCTCTCCATCAACCCGCCGCACGTCAAACATGGTCTGAAAAGCACATGGCAAGAGTCCTTCTGTCTCCTCAAAAGCATCATAATCCCAGAGCGAGATGATGTTGCGACGATTCCAAGGATTGGCTTCTAATTGTTTGAGGATCTTTATTCGTAATGTCATGCTTTTTGACCACAGCTCCATAGCGCTGACCAATCGTCCGACTATCTCCCACTTCCCAGTCATTCCAGTAGTGGACATTGTACTTGTCTTCTAACAGGTCTAAGCTATTCGACTGATCCTGGTAGATCCAGAGCATCTCTTTGATGGCTGATTTAATCGCGATGGGACGAAGGGTCGTGATAGGAAACTCGCCTTTTGCGAGGTCGAATTCCATAAAGGCTCCCGTGATGTACTTGGAGTTGGCCGTTCTACCATCCTTGTACTTAGGACGCGCCTGCTCTGACCAGACCCCTTCTTCCATAATTTTTCGAATGTTTTCTTTAAAAATTGTATCTGCTTTTGTCATATACTCTCCTTGAATCCAGTTTTGTCTTCATTATATCACAGGACACAGAAAAAAAGGAGATCCCAGCACGAGCCAGATCTCCATTTCATCTTATTGTAATACAAGGGATGCAGCACCGATGACACCGGCGTCATTTCCCAAAGTAGCAAGCGCCAATTGAGTAGATTCACGCACTTGTGGGAATGAGTTTTCTTCAAAGACCTTGCGCACACCATCCAAGAGGAAGTCTCCAGCAGCAGATACTCCACCACCGATAACGATCTTAGATGGGTTCAAGGTTGAACCGATGTTGGCAGCAGCAAGTCCAAGGTAACGTGAGAAGTTCTTGTAAACGATCAAAGCAAGAGCATCGCCTTCTTTTGCTAGATCAAAGACCGTTTTAGCTGTCACTTCTTCACCATTGTCGATCAAGACTTTCAATTGAGAGTCCCCTTCGTACTCATCGGCATAACGACGAGTCAAGTTGACGATACCAGTTGCTGAGGCAACCGTTTCAAGACAGCCTTTTTTACCACAGGTACATTGGATTGGATCATCAAAGTCAACAGTGATGTGACCAAGCTCACCAGCAGCTCCACGCACACCGTGCAAGAGACGACCTTCAGCGACGATACCACCGCCGACACCTGTACCAAGTGTCATGAAGACAACATCTGGTTGGTTTTCACCAGCCCCTTTCCAACGTTCACCCAAAGCAGCAACGTTGGCATCATTATCGATAAAGAATGGAATATGAAGGGCACTTTCGATCTTTTCTTTGACTGGTTGAAGGGTCTTCCAGTTCAAGTTGTAGGCACCGATAACTGTACCTTTTTCACGGTCAACGACACCAGGTGATCCCATTCCAATTCCTTGGAACTCAGAAGCATCAAGCTCAAGCATCTTCAAACGATGCGCGATGGATTCGATCATATCATCTACGATATGGCTACCTTCATCCAAGATATTTGTTTTAATAGACCATTTTTCTTGAACTTCCCCATCCAAAGTAAGGATAGCAAACTTAATTGAAGTTCCCCCAAGGTCAATCCCAATAATTTTTTTAGACATCTGTAACTCCTTTCAAACTTGTAAACACTTACAGATCTATTATATCAGACTTTTTATCAAACGCAAAGGTTTGCACGTAACTTTTCTTAACTTTTTAACAAGAGACTAAAGGATTGAAATCCTAGAAATGAGGAAAATCAAGCCAATAATATTTAATAGAAAGACACTAATCGAGAGTGGACTAACGATTAAGAACAACCCGATGAAGAGCTGTAGCAAGGAAAAGAAAATATAACGCTTGGACAGTTCTTCAACCTTTCTCGAGTAGAAATTGGCTTTTCGGAAGTTTAGAAATCGAACGGTAGATCAGCCAAATTCCTAAAGTGACTGGAAAGACAATCGGCAAGGTCTTGTAGCCATAGAGCAGTAAGTAGACCGCAAAAACCAAGGCGACCATACTGTGAAAGAGCTGTTGCTGCTGAATGATACCAGCCTGACGCAATCGGTAATAGCGTGAAAAACGCGAAAGGGAGATTAAAAAGAAACCACAGGAAATCAACCAGCTAAATGAGCCAATGTGCTCAATCGGATTGATAAACAAGACGATACCGATAATGGTAAAAATAGTGGCTGAAATCCCAAGGGATATCCGGTTCAATTGATTCATAGGGCCTCCTTATTCATCTAATTCGCTCAGGTATTCATAGCGATCGTACTTCTCAAGCAGTCGCTCATTTTCCTGATCCAATTCCTTTTGAAGGGCTGACAATTTGCCAAAGTCAGAGCCGTTTTCATTCATCTCCACTTCAATCTCTGCAACCCGATTTTCAATGGCTTCGATATCTGCTTCAATGCTCGCCCACTCCTGCTTCTCCATGTAGCTCATGCGCTTCTTCTCTTCTTTTGGCTTGACAGGTTTCTCTTTTTCAACCTTGTGACTGGCCGTTACTTGAGCTGCTTCAAAGGCTTTTTTTCATCCAGGTAATCCGTATAATTGCCAAAAGAACTCACGAATGCCCCCCATTTTTCAAAAAGCCAGGATCTTACTTGCAACCTTGTCCAGGAAATAGCGGTCGTGGCTAACGGTAATAACGGGACCTCCAAAGTTTTGAAGGAAGTTTTCCAAAACCGTCAAGGTAGCGATATCCAAAGTCATTGGTCGGCTCATCGAGGAGAAGCACATTAGGTTTTTCAATCAAGAGTTTTAAGAGAAAGAGGCGCTTCTTCTCACCACCGGAGAGTTTTTCGATCAAGGTTCCGTGCATGGAACGTGGGAAGAGAAATTGCTCCAAGAGATCTGCAATCGATGTCGTCCCAACGGTCGTCTTCACTTCCTCAGCAACTTCCTGGAGGAAATTAATCACGCGCTTGCTCTCATCCAAACCATCAATCTGTTGAGAGAAATAAGCCACCCGCACGGTTTCCCCGATAATGACTTGCCCTGACTGAGGCTGGAGTCGCTCAGCGATCAAATTGAGTAGAGTCGATTTTCCGACGCCATTATCCCCGACAATCCCGATGCGGTCCTTGTTTTGCACCAAGAGGTTAAAGTCCTGTAAAATCGGCTTGTTTTCAAAAGCAAAACTCACATCTTTAAACTCGATGACTTTCTTTCCGATCCGGCTGGTCTCAAAGTTCATCTCCAAATCCGTCTGGTTGCTTTGACCAGACAAGTCTTGTTTGAGATCATGGAATCGATTGATCCGCGCCTGTTGCTTGGTCGCACGCGCCTGGGGTTGACGACGCATCCAGGTCAACTCCTGCTTATAGAGTTGCTGCTTCTTATGAAGAAGGGCGGCATCACGCTCATCTTGCTCAGCCTTTAAGCGGACATAATCCTGGTAGTTACCCTGATACTCGATCAAGCTAGCTCGATCCAACTCAAAGATCCGTGTCGAGATATTATCCAAGAAATAGCGATCGTGGGTAATGAAAAGCACGGTTTTCTTAGAGTTCTTCAAGAAATTGGTCAACCATTCGATGGTATCAATGTCCAGGTGGTTGGTCGGCTCATCTAGTAAGAGCTGGTCGTGATGAGACAGCAAAACTTGGGCCAGTTGCACTCGACGACGCAAGCCCCCAGATAGATCGCCAACATTGGCATTCAAGTCTTCAATCCCAAGTTTTGAAAGGACTGTCTTGACCTGACTCTCGATTTCCCAAGCATTAAGCGAATCCATCTCCGCCATGACCTTTCAAGACGGGCTTGGTTCTCTTCTCGGTAATCCGCCATCAAGTATTCATAATCGCGAATCAGCTGCATTTCACGCAAATCACTAGATAGCACCGTATCCAGAACCGTCTTTTGATCATCAAAGTCTGGTTCCTGCGTCAAATAACCAATCGTATAATCACTCTTTGCAGAAAAAGGACTCACATCTCCATCAAAGCCAGAGCGACCTGACAACACATCTAACAGCGTGGTTTTTCCAGTCCCATTGACCCCGATCAATCCGATCCGATCCAAGTCGTGAATGATAAAGGAAATCTCACGAAAGACAGTCTTATCTCCGACAGATTTGGTTAATTTATCGACAATAAAATCGCTCATTTTTCCTCCTCTTTTGCATGCTGGATATAGGCGATGATGGCCTCTTTTTCATTGGCCAGTTCCCCATCGACAATGGCATATTCAATTTTTGTCAAAATCTCTCCTAAGGCTGGTCCTGGTTGAAAACCATATTCTTTGATCAGCATACCGCCATTAACCACCACTTCATGCTTATCATGAATGGTCAAGCTATCATAAACGCGCTCGATGGCCAAATAATCCACACTCAAGGCATACGCTTCACGAAGCTCTTCAGCCACTAGCAACAAACGCTTCTCATACTTGTAGCAAGCACGCTTGTCTAGACTTCCTTTTTCTCGGAGCTTTAGAATCTCCACGATCTGCTCCACCGTCTTGGCAAAGTCTCTAGAGGTCTTCCACTTTTTAAAGAATTTTGGAATATCTTGAATCCCTAGTGCTAAGACCAAAGCAGCCCAGGCTTGCTCAGAAGTTGAAAAGGTATATTCCAACTCTATGTCAAACAAACGCTCGATCGCTTCTTTGCGATCCTTCATCTCTGGCAGATAGTGATAGGCTCCACTTGCTAGCATAGCCTCCAAGCCTTGTCTCCAGTATGGAGAAAGCAAGAGCTTATCAAATTCGATGAAGGTGCGCTCTACTGAAATCTTCTCTAGTAAGGGAGCACACTCCTTCATAGCATCAAAGGTTGCCTCTTCTAATTCAAAACCGAGACTGGCTTGAAAACGAAAGCCTCGCATGATCCGGAGCGCATCTTCGTTAAACCGTTCATGAGGAAGCCCAACTGCCCGAAGGACCTTGTTTTCTAAATCTTCTAGTCCATGAAAGAGATCAACAATTTCTCCTTTTTCATTTAAGGCAAAGGCATTGACGGTAAAATCACGACGCTTGAGGTCTTCTTCTAGTGAGCGTACAAAAGACACGGAGCTTGGACGGCGATAATCGACATAGACATCCTCCGTCCGGAAGGTCGTAATTTCATATTCTTGACCATTTTCAAGAACCAAGACGGTCCCGTGTTCGATACCGATATCTACTGTTCGATCAAAAATCGCCTTGGTCTCTTCTGGGATAAGAGGAGGAAGCGATATCGACATCGTGAATCGGACGATCCAAGAGGGCATCTCGGACAGATCCCCCTACAAAATAGGCCTCAAAACCAGCTGCTTTAATCTTCTCTAATATTGGTAAAGCCTCCTGAAACTCAGAAGGCATCTTTTCTAATCTCATAGTAAGTGTTCCAAACCATAGACAAGCTCATGACGCTTGACAACTTCTTTAATCCCTAGATTTACTCCTGTCATGAAGGAAACACGATCATAGGAATCATGACGGAGAGTCAACCCTTCGCCTTGGCTACCAAAAATCACCTCTTGGTGAGCGACTAGGCCAGGCAATCGAACTGAATGGATGCGCATCCCTTCAAACTCTGCCCCTCTAGCTCCAGGCATCAACTCTTCTTCATCTGCTGCACCTTGCTGGATCTTCTCGCGCTTCTCAGAGATCAACTCAGCTGTCTTAATTGCTGTTCCACTCGGTGCATCTTTTTTCTTATCGTGGTGCAATTCGATGATTTCTACATTCGGGAAATACTTGGCTGCTTGCGCTGCAAATTGCATCAAGAGTACGGCTCCAATGGCAAAGTTCGGCGCGATCAAGCCACCCAAATCCTTTTCACGTGAAAGGTCTGTCAATTCTTGGATCTGCTCAGGAGTGAATCCAGTCGTTCCCACAACAGGCGCAAAGCCATTCTCAATTGCAAAGCGAGTATTTTCGTAAGCGACCTTGGGCATGGTAAAGTCGACCCAAACATCTGCCTCTAGACCCACAACATCTTCTTTGCGGTTAAAGACAGGAACTCCTGCAACCTCTGTCTCATCAGTAAATGGATCGATCAAGCCAGCTAATTCTAACTCAGGATCTTCTGAAACCATCTTGTAGGCTGCTTGTCCCATTCTTCCCTTGAAACCTGCGATAATGACTTTAATTGACATAGAATTCTCCTTAAACGATAGGGATATACCCAACTGCTAAGCTATGGTCACCTAAGTGCGTCCCAATCACCCCTCCAAAGGTAGCAAAAGGAATGTCACCTTCCACTCCTTCTTCGATGAGCAGTTGGCGAAGTGCTTCTGCTTTTTCAGGGACATTGGCATGGATGACAAAGACTTGGTAATGACCATCTGCGATATCTGATACAACAATCTCTACCAAGCGTTTCATGGCTTTCTTTTCCGTCCGGACTTTCTCAAAGACCTCAATCACGCCTTCATCATTAAAATGAAGAATAGGCTTGATGCTCAAGAGGTTCCCAAGAATAGCAGCCCCATTTGACAGACGACCACCTTTGACCAAGTGGTTTAAATCATCCACCATGATATAGGCAGAGGTACCATCAATCTGGTGTTGGACATTGGCAACAATCTCGTCGAAGGAACGGCCTTCACCAGCCCATTTCAAGCAGTCTTCTGTCATCATTCCTAGAGGAGCACTGGTAATTTTTGAATCCGGAAATTCGACGGTCAGACCTTCAAACTCATCCTTCAAATATTGGATATTTTGGTAGAAACCAGAAATACCAGATGACAAGAAAAGACCGATAGCATGCGTATAGCCCTTAGCTGTCAAACCAGATAAGACTTCTTCTAACTCTGCAACACTCGGCTGGCTAGTCTTTGGCAATTCCTTAGACGCAGCCATCTTTTGGTAGAACTCATCGTGTGTCAGGTTCTTCCCTTCAACATAAGACTCCCCATCGATATAGATCGGGATCTCTAAAATAAATAAGTCGTCGTGATGGAGCACGTCTTGCGTTAAATAGGCAGACGAATCCGTGATCACTGCTAATTTCATTGATTAAAACTCCAAATTAATACCCGGTAAATCGAGGGCAATTTCTGTGACTTCATAAGTCAAACGGTTGAGCATATTCAAGCAAGGGCGAGCCAATTCTTCCACTTCGTCTTTGCTGAATTCACTTGGTTCATTGACATAACGACCAAACAAGTGGTTGATTTGAGTGATGGTTCCACTGATCACAAAACCGTCAAAAACGATCATGTAGCTCAAGATGACAATCAAAGAAGTCGTGTTTTGTTCTTGATCACGATTGATCAATTGAAAGTTTACATCTACTTTTGTTTCAGGGATGCCATTTTCTTTTTCCCACTCAAAATTACGAGCATCATAGTGGTATTGGCTGACAAATTCTTTTTCACGTTGAATATCCATTTTTATTCTCCTAAAAATATGCGATAGGCTTATTATATCATAATTCAGCTCAAGATACCAACGCCGAATGAGGTGATTTTTTCACTAGTACAGAAGAAAAAGGTTGGGCATTCCCAACCTTTTAATCATATTTAGTTTTTAGGTTTGCGAAGCAATCCGAACAAGATACCACTTACGACTGCACCGATCAATACGAACAAGATGTAAAGAAGTGGATTTGATGTAAGAGCGATAACGAAGATTCCTCCGTGAGGAGCCATGAGTTTCAAGCCTGCAAGACCAACAAGGGCACCTGTCAATGCTGAACCAGCAATGAAGCTAGGGATGGCACGAGCTGGGTCAGCTGCACCGAATGGAATGGCACCTTCTGTGATGAAGGAAAGACCCATAACGATGTTTGTCAAACCTGAATCGCGTTCTTCTTGTGTGAATTTATCTTTAAACAATACAGTTGCTACGAATACTGCCAATGGAGGAACCATACCAGCTGCCATAACAGCTGCCATAACAATAGAACCACCTGAAGCAACAGATTCAGCAAGTGTACCTGTAGCGAAGACATAAGCGGCTTTGTTAACTGGTCCACCCATATCGACAGCCATCATACCGCCGACGAGAAGTCCAAGAAGGACAGCTGAGCTACCTGACAAGCTTGAAAGGAAGTTGTTAAGACCAGTATTGATAGCAGCCATTGGAATATTGATGAGGAACATCAAGAAACCTGTCAAACCAACACCAAGCAATGGCAAGAGAAGGATAGAGCGGATACCATCAAGAGAACGTGGAAGACCTGCAAGGGCTTTGCGAAGTAAGAGAACAATTCCACCTGCAAGGAAACCACCAACTAAGGCTCCAAGGAAACCAGATGATACGGCTGCTGGTAATTCACCTTTAGCAGCACCGTAGGCGATATTTCCAAATGCTGACCCTGAGCTAGCAATAGATCCAGCGATAAACCCTGCTACAAAACCAGGTTTTTCAGCGATTGAGAATCCAATGTAACCTGCAAGTACAGGAAGCATGAAGCCAAAGGCTACTCCACCAATTGTTTTAAATTGTGCTGCTAATACATGATAAGAACCAAGACTAGACAATTGATCTTGAGGAACACCAAGAACTTGGTCAATCAAGAAGGCAAGGGCGATCAAGATACCACCACCGATAACGAATGGGAGCATTTGAGAAACCCCACTCATCAGGTGTTTGTAGAAAGCTCCACCCAAGCTCAATTTTTCTTGGCTAGCGCTAGCTTGTGCTGCATTTTCAGCGTGGAAGACATCTGCTTTTCCATCCAAGATGGTTTGGATCAATTCTTCTGTCTGACGGATACCGGCTGCGACTGGTTTAGAGATCAATTTTTTGCCATCGAAACGAGCGGTTTCAACTGCTTTATCAGCTGCAATGATGACCCCTTCAGCTTGGCGATTTCTTCAGCTGTCAAGCGGTTGCCGACACCAGATGCCCCGTTGGTTTCAACGCGGACTGTAACACCCATTTCTTCCCCTTTTTTGATGAGGGCTTCTTCTGCCATGTAAGTGTGGGCGATACCTGTTGTACATGCTGTAACGGCAACGATGAGAGGTTTGTCAGATGAAGCTGCTTCTTTGACTGCTTCTGCTTTTTTCGCTTCTTCAGCTGCAGCTTCTTGCTCTTCTGCATCAAAGGCTGCGATCACTTGATCAGGAGTGCTTGCTTGGCGAAGTTTGTCTGCAAAATCCTGGTTTCATCAAGTACTTAGACAATTCAGCAAGGGCTGCCAAGTGAGTGTCGTTTGCTCCTTCTGGAGCTGCGATCATGAAGAACAAGTCTGTTGGTTGGCCATCAAGTGATGCATAGTCCACACCCTTGTTTGATTTTGCAAACAAGACTGTTGCTTCTTTGACTGCTTCATTTTTGCTGTGGGGCATGGCAATTCCGTCACCCAAACCAGTTGAAGTTTGTGCTTCACGGTTCATGATTCCAGCCTTGAAAGTGTCAAAATCTGTCACCACACCATTGTCAACGAGCGATTGGACCATCTCATTGATCACGCCCTCTTTATCTGTTGCCTGAAGGTCAAACAACATCACGTTTTTATTTAAAACGTCTTGAATTTTTCATAGTTTTTTTCTACCTCTACTTTTTTTCATAAGTTTCTTTTATATAGTCAGCTGTCGCCAAATCATCTGAGAAGGTGGTCGCTGTTCCACAAGCCACGCCCCATTTGAAGGCTTCGATGACATCTCCTGTCGTTGCGAGCTTCCCAGTGAAGCCAGCTACCATGGAATCTCCAGCCCCGACAGAGTTCTTCACTTGACCCTTGATTGGTTTTGCGGAAGTAAGTGCCACTTGGACTGACAAGAAGAGCACCATCACCCGCCATGGAAATAATGACGTTTTGTGCTCCTTTGGCCAAGATTTCTTTGGCATAGCGTTCAATTTCTGGCAATTCCGTCAAGGTAACGCCAAAGATATCTCCCAATTCATGGTTGTTTGGTTTGACCAATTGAGGATTGAACTCCAAGGAATCAATCAAGGTTTGCCCTTCAAAGTCACAAACCACTTGCGCACCTGTCGCACGTGTTGCAGCGATCAATTGTTTGTAAACGGCATTTCCAAGTGAAGATGGGGCAGATCCTGCAAAAACTACCACATCATCTGCTCTTAAGCTCGATAAGATGCTGAGCAATTCTTTCAACTGAGCTTCCGTCACTTCTGGGCCGTTCCCATTGATTTCCGTTTCCTCATCGGCCTTGATCTTGACATTGATCCGTGTATCTTGGTCCACTGTCACAAAGTTGGTGGAAATGGCTTCGCTAGTCAGTACATCTTCAATGAAACGCCCTGTGAAACCACCGATAAATCCAGTCGCTGTGTTCTCGATATCGAGACGCTTCAAAACACGACTGACATTGATCCCTTTACCACCGGCGAATTTATCTTCCGAAGCCATCCGATTGACCGCTCCGGTCTCTACATGATCGAGACGGACAATATAGTCAATTGCTGGATTCAGTGTAACTGTATAAATCAAACCTCTATAACCTCCGTTTTTTCTTTTAAAACCTTTAATCGTTGCGGTTCACATTGATTGGTGATAATCATGGCTCGCTTGATAGGAGCCACTTTGACAAAGGATGTCACCCCAATTTTCGAATCATCCGCTAGGATATAGGTTTTTTCGCATTTTCGATAATCGCACGCTTGACAGATCCTTCTTCCAGGTCTGGAGTGCTGTAAAATTCATCATCGATTCCATTCATTCCAAGAAAGGCCTTGTCAAAATTCAACTGACCGATCTGATTGAGCGCAATCCCTCCGATACTAGCATCTGTAGAAGATTTTACCTTCCCACCGATGATGACCGTTGGAACATTTCGCTCGACCAACTTGGTCGCATGGTGAATCGAGTTGGTCACCACGGTTACCGTTGGATTGACAATTTCTTGTACCAAAAGTTCATTGGTCGTCCCAGCATCGATAAAGATCACGTCATGATCTTTGATCAATTCCGCTGCTTTTACCGCGATTTTTGACTTAACTTGAATGTTTTTGATAGATTTTTCTTTATTGCTTTCTTCCTCTTGAAGAAAATGCAGGCTTTCCGCACCGCCGTGAACCCGGCGAAGTTTACTTTCAGCTTCTAATTCATCCAAGTCACGTCGAACCGTTGATTCAGACGTCCCCAGCTCTTGTACAAGGGTTTCTAAGGAAACAAATTTTTCCTTCAGTACCTTCTCGAGGATGAATTGTTTTCGTTCAGACTTAAGCATTTCTCCTCCTTTTGCAATCGATTACAAGGACTATTATACTCCATCTCCAAAAAATGTCAACACTTTTTATCATTTTCTATCATTTTCTTTCAAAAATTCTAAAAGTGTACAAAAAGAGAGCAGGAAAGAACTCAATTTGTTAAGCGAGTTCTTTTCCCACCCTCATATATCTTCTTTGAAGAGTTTGAGCAATAAAGTGTCTAAGCATCCACTCTATCTTCGGTATGTCTTAATCATTTTTTGAAGATTGTTTCTTTTTCTTGAAACCAAACAATCCAGCAAGTAGCCCGACGGCAACACCTGTTGTTGCTACTGCATATTTAGAAGAATCTGCACTTGCCACAGCTTGGCTGTTTTCTTTTTTAGGTTTGATCTCTTCTACTTTGGCTTCTTGTTTTGGAGCTGGAGTAGCTGTTGGTGCTTGCACTTGTGGACTATTGGTAGTTGTTGGAAGAACCGTTGGTCTATCCGAGAAAGTTGTTGGATTGCTTGAGCGGATATCCATTGGCATATCTGCTGCTTCTAAAATAGCTGGATCCATCCGTGAGGCTAGATCTTCATATTGGGAATTCAACAGTTCCACGACACTTTGATAAGATTGAAGGGTTGTGAATTCTGCTTCCAATTTTTCTTTTTTATTCTCTAAATTAGCCACCGCAGCTGATAAAACAGATTGGGCTTTGACCAATAATTCTGGAGCATTTTTAAAGTCAGAAAGACGTTTTTCAGCAGCAACCAGGCGCTCTTGAGCTGCCTTCAAGCCCTCATGCGCTTCTTGAACGACTTGGGCTTTTTCTGCTTCTTCTGCTTTTAAAAGATCTAATTTCTCACGCGCAGCCGCTAACAAATCTTTCGGCTTTTTGAAGCGCTGCTTCTTTTGGCTGGATAGCTGCTTCAATCCGACCTCGAGATACATCAAGAGTCGCCTTCGCCTTTTTCAACCGCATGGTCCTTGCTAACGAGAAGAATCTTGTAATTTTGGATGGTCTTTTGGACATTGGCCATCTCTACTGCCACATTTGAATTAGCATGGCGGGCATCTTCTAACTTTGCCTTGCAAGATAATGATTTGAGACTCTTGATTGGCCTTGTCCAGCTTGAGATTAGCGACTTCATCAGATTTTGCTTTCACATCTGATCTTGTCGTCGTAGCCCCAGCTCCCTGACGCAATTGGTAAGCGAGTGCACTGGTTGACACTGCTGAATTGACCGGGACTGTGTAAGAAAGCTGCTTCTGACATGGCATTGCTAGGGTCATAAGCGACTGATAAAGCTGTCGCTTTGTTGTCTACCATTTGGAGATAGTGACCAACCTTAGCAAAGGCCTCAGCACCAATCTTCATATAGATATCGTTGGCATCGATTTGTGTTTCGTCTGTTGGTAGACCATATTGAGCCGCTACTTCTTGATAAGCCGCTTTTTCATTGTACCAAAAATCAACCGCACCAGCAGGTGAGAAGCCATATGCAATGTTCTCGTTTGGCAAATACTTAAACATATGCCAGTTAGCTTTCTTGAAGTATTCTAACTGTACTTGGCTGGCAGGAAGGGAATAAGGATCCAGCTCCAATTCAGGCAAGCCGGCATTGCGACGATAGCTATTGATAGCATCCGCAATTTCAAGTGCTCGGAGGTTGGCTTGCAAAGATCCAGACTCTCCAACTGTCAAGCCGTCTTCTTCACGACCACGCTTGTAGAGGGCTAAAGCACTCGCTGCAGCTTCATTGCCATTGTCAGCTAAGTGTTGCAAAGTAACCTTCATAGGTTGCTTGACTCAACTGAACTGGGCTATTGGCCGCTGCTTGTTCTAAGGCTGCCAATTCTGCTTCCTTGGTAGCGATGACCGCTTTCAAATCTGTCAGACGCGTTTGAGCCAGTTGAATGTCGTTCTCAATTTGAGCCACTGTATCTGAACCGGTTTGCTGACTCGCTTGCAAGGTTGCAAGGTAATTCTGAGATTCTCGGATACTTTGCTCGACTTGACTTTGCTCCAACAAAGCTTGGTTGAGCACATTCTCATCATTTGAAATCGGTGCTTTGGCTTGGTTCAATTCATTTTGTGCTACATCGACCAAAGATTCCTGAGCAGTAACCTGATTTTCCTGTTGACGAACAGCCTCTACGACTTGGTCATGGGCAGCTTCTGCTTCTCGAACCTTATTTTCTTCGATGGTCACATAGGCTTGAGCCACCTTGACGTCATTTTCTGCATTTCTGAACTTGGGCATCCGAAGTTGTTGCGATGAGGTTTTCCGCATCCGTCACTTCTGCTTTCTTTTCTTCCAGCTCTTGTCCAGCAGCCTTGACTTCTGTTTGAGCATCGATCACTTTTTGCTCTTGGTAGTGGACATCTTTCACCACTTGGCCTTTTTGAGCTGTAATTTGCTTCAACTCATCAACTGTAATTGGTTTTTCAACTACTTCCGTGCTGTTGGTTTCTGGATTTTCATTTTGCTTGACCTCTTCGGCATTTGCTTTGTGATGAAACATACCAGATAGGACCGTTGTTGCAGCAATCCCTGTCGTGAAAACCGATTTTCCTAATTTCTTTCCCATTAAACCCACCCCCAAAACTTAATCATTTTCTTGAAGTTTCTCTACCCCTTAGCATACCACATTTTGTTACCAATAACTAGTAGGTTTAAAAAGTTTTTTTCATAAATTTTTGAGGCAAAAGAAAAACAGCTGACGCTGTTATTCTTCTTGTTTAATTTGTTCCAACATCTTCTCTTCTTCTGCTGTCAACTCATAGTTTTCTAGCAAGTCTGGCCGACGTTCTAAGGTCTTTTTCAAACTCTGATAGAGGCGCCACTGACGAATATTTTCATGGTGACCGCTCATGAGAACATCTGGAACCGTCATCCCCCTGTAATCATAAGGTCGTGTGTATTGAGGATATTCTAGAAGACCAGAGGAGAAACTGTCATCCTGGTGACTAGACTCTTTTCCGATCACTTCTGGAATCAAACGAACTGTCGCATCAATCATGGTCATGGCCGCTAACTCGCCACCCGTTAGAACATAATCTCCAAGAGAAATTTCATCCGTCACCAAGGTTTTGATCCTCTCGTCGTATCCCTCGTAGTGACCACAGATAAAGATCAATTCTTCTTCCTGAGCCAACTCTTCTGCGTAGGCTTGATCAAAGGTCCGACCAGCAGGATCCAGCAAGATCACGCGCGGATTCTTTTTCTCAATCGCATCAAAGGCATCAAAAATCGGTTGAGCTCGTAGAAGCATGCCTTGCCCGCCACCATAGGGTTCATCGTCCACATGGCGCGCTTTCTCCGCGTTTTCACGGAAATTATGGTAGTTGATCTCGAGAAGTCCCTTTTCACGCGCCTTTCCGACGATGGAATGCTCAAGAGGAGAAAACATCTCTGGAAAGAGGGTTAAAATATCAATCTTCATCGTCTAACCCTTCTAAGATGTCTACATCCACCCGGTTTCCTGGGATATCGATATTGAGCACCACTGGTGGGATATAAGGCAAGAGAAGGTCTCGTTTGCCTTTGCGTTTCACGACCCAGACATCATTGGCACCTGGTTGCAGGATTTCCTTGATCTGACCGATTAGCTGGTCATTTTCATAAACATCAAGGCCGATGATCTCATGGTAATAAAACTCGCCATCCTCCAAATCCGTCAAGTCTTCTTCTGCAACCTTGAGGCTAAAAGCCTTTGAATTTTTCGATGGCATTGATATGGTACATATCCTTAAACTTGATGATGTCGAAGTTCTTGTGCTTGCGGTGACTGGCAATGGTCACTGTTTGGACAAACTGATCCTTCTCATCAAAGAGAGCCAACTCTGCTCCTTTTTTAAAGCGCTCTTCCGCAAAGTCTGTCACAGACAAGACCCGCATCTCTCCTTGTAAGCCTTGGGTATTGACAATTTTCCCAACGTTAAAATAATTCATTTTATTCTTTACATTCCTCTTTTAATTAATTTATCTCTACAGTTCTCTAATAAGAGCTGCAATTTTTTCCGATTCTGACCACTGTAGATAGTGGTGGTTTCCACCTAGAATGAGTTTTGTATTAGAATTCCAATATTCTGAATCTCTGTACTCTTTTTCTCTATACGCCTGACAAAATACGAAAACAGGAATATTATCTGCTAAGGACAAACTATCAAAAATCTTCAGCAGTAATATTTACAGATATCTGAAATCCAGGAACTTGCTTTTCCAATTCTAAGCCCTTTTCTTCCATCAATTCCCAAATCAGTCTATCAGTTTCAGGTTCAAATGTTGCTTGAGTTAGTCCCTTAAAATAATTTTTCCGGACCACATTCTTCGATCATTCTCATTTGCTCTTCCATTTTCTGGATAAGGATTTTTGAAAAAAATCAGCAAACATTATATTTTTTTGTTGTTGGTTCAATTGCTATCAAAGGCTTGACACTTAATTGGTTTACTCATTAACTTTAAAGCCAAAACACCACTTAAACTATGAACACAAAGTATATAATTGAAATTTCCAATCCCTTTCAGGATTTCGTATACCGCTTCAACAAGATTATCCAAATTAAAGTCCTGTTTGATTATGAATCGGACTCCTACCTGTATTCGGAAAAATCAATCGTAAGGTAACCTATTGAGGAAGGAAGTTTTTCAAGTATTGGTAGAAAATTTTCATAACTCGGTATCAAACCAGCACCATTTAAACAAACTAGTACTTTATTTCTCTTTTTATAAGTAACAGAGAGACAACCAATCTTTTGTAGTTACTTCAAATCGGTTCATATCAAAACAACTCTTTCTAAACAACAATTCACTCAACATTCTTACGTTTTATTTTATCACGTTCAAGGGATTTTTCTCAAATGCTCTTTTTCTGCTAGAAAACTGCTCCAAATCCTGCTCGTGCTGGTATTTTGACTGCTGCTGTTTTTATCCTTTTTTTCAAAAGATGGTTTTTAGTGAGGTCGATGTCATTGATAGCTGCGATAGCGACTGTGTAGTGAATGATATCAGCCAGCTCTTTGGCCAATTCCTCATTTGAATCCTGAACACCCTTCTTTTCGTCCAGAACGTCCATTTAAAGACCTCAGCGACTTCCCCAACCTCTTCGACTAGTTTGATAAAACAGACCTTCTTCTGTTCGAGTATTCTTTGGTAATGTTCTTTTAAATAGGCTTGTAATTGCCGAATGGTCACTTCTTTCATTCTTCTCCTTGCAACAAAAAAACGGGACAGAGTCCCGCCTTTTATTTTTCGTCAATAACGATTCTTACTTTTTTATCTTCAGTTGGGACAGAGTAGACAATCGTTCTTATCGCAGAAATGGTGCGACCTTTTCGACCGATTACACGACCAACATCGCTAGGATCAAGGTCAAGGTGGTACTCCAAGAATTCAGGAGTATCTTCGATCTTGATGGTTAAAGCATCCGGTTGTGAAATCAAGGGTTTCACAATTGCAATAATGAGATTTTCAATCGTATCCATACATCAACCTACTTAAAAAATTATTTTGAGAATTTAGAATCGTGGAATTTCTTCATCACACCAGCTTTTGAAAGGATGTTGCGAACTGTATCTGAAGGTTGAGCTCCATCAGCCAACCATGCAAGAACGCGATCTTCTTTCAAAGTTACTTGGTTTTCTTCAACAAGTGGATTGTAAGTTCCAACTGTTTCGATGAAACGTCCATCACGTGGTGAACGTGAATCTGCTACGTTGATACGGTAGTAAGGTTTTTTCTTAGAACCCATACGAGTCAAACGAATTTTAACTGCCATTTTTATAAGTCTCTTTTCTATATTTTAATTTTCGGTGAAATAGACAAGCTATTTAGCACATGATCTATTATAACACATTTTATAGACCTGTCAAGAAAAAAACTTGACAGTATTTAAAATTTTTTATTTTATCAGTAAATCGGCGATTTCTTGATAGTTGCTAACGGTATAAGTCGGCACTACTTGGCTGGTATTTTCCTTATGATCAGGATTATACCAGACGGTATCAATCCCCGCAGCATTTCCTCCTGCGATATCCGCCGTCAAAGAATCTCCGATCATGAGGGTCTCTTCCTTGCTAAACCCTGGAATCAGTTGGCCAACTTTGTCAAAAAATGCAGGTTCTGGTTTCTGAGTATGAAGCTGTTCAGAGATAAAGACCTCTTTAAAATAAGGTGCAATTGTAGAATGAGCTAAGCGTCCTTCTTGAATGGCAGTCACTCCGTTCGTTGCACCATAGAGCTGGTAACCTGCTTTTTCAAGTCGGGCCAGTAAGTCCTCCGCACCCTGGGAAAGACTGCCCTTGAAGACTGATGTAATCTTGGTAGCGAAGAGCCATCTCAGCCCCATCAACCGTGATCCCAAAGTGGGCAAACCCAATCGCAAACCGACTATCCACGAGTTCTTGTTTGGTGAGCTTCTTTTGTTCTAAATCCTTCCAGAGCCCTTGGTTCATAGGTTTGTAGTAATCTTTAAAGGCCTCTACATCTGAAAAATTCATGTCTTCTAACATCTGCGTCAAGGCTGTTTCTTCAGCCGATTCAAAATCCAACAAGGTATGGTCCAAATCAAAAAGTAAAAATGTATATGCCATTACAAACGATCTTTCAATTTTTCTACAAATAAATAAGCAGCTGGGCAAGTGAGCGTATTTTTGATGGTCAGATGGTTGATCTGATAAATCTTCTTGCGATCGGTGTGAGGGAAACTCCCGACAAGCTTTAGGCCGAACATCATAGATGGAACAGAGATTGTCGCCACCAAGAAAGGGGCAAGGCATGGATTTAAAAACCTTGTCCCCATCTTCATCAACTTGAAGAAATTCTGCCTCAAAAGGCAGGAAGTTTCATCTTGAAATATTTGGCGATCCGCGTGATATCCGCTTCCTTAAAATCAGGGCCCTAAGGTCTTTGCAGCAATTGGCACAAGCCGTACAATCGATTTCTTGGAAAACTTCATCGTGGATTTCTTGCGCTAGTTTATCTAAATTCTTAGGTGGCTTCTTCTTGAGATTCGCCAATACCTTGCGGTGCTCCTTTTGCTTTTGGAGAGCTAACTGATGGTATTGTTCAATATCAATTTCCTGTGTCATCCTCTATTTCCTCTTCTAAACAATAGAAAGATTATACCACAAAGACTCTAAAAAAAGATAGATCCTGAGATCTATCTCACTTGATTAATCCGTTACAGCACCTGTTCCGTCTAGGCTCCAAGTGTCTTCGATGTATGGGATAAAAGTTTTCAAGGTTTCTGCATCCCCTTCAAAAGAAATGGTATAAACTTTTTCACCCTTCTGGAAGATCCAAGTAATCAGGTATTGACCGGATTTCATGACAATTTGAAGCTGGTAAGCGTCCAGACCTGCGACTTTAGTCCGCGCTCCCGTCATCTTTCCAACATCCTGGTTATCTTGCCACATAACAGCCAGTTTCTTGGCTAAAAATTCTGCATTAAATTCAATATCAGCTGGGACTTTTGCCTTCTCTCGCGTAAAGCTGTCCAAGGTGACAATATTATAGCCACTACCATCCGTATACTGGACAGCTTCTGTCCCATCGATATCCGTGAACTTGAACCATTTACTTGGAATATCGATGTATCCATAATCTGCATTTCCAATCCGCTTGGTTTCTTGACTGGAAGTGTTTTTCTTTGTAGAAGAAGTATCCTTTGACGAAGAGCTGCTTGTTTTGCTTTTTCGACTTTACTGCTACTTTCTTTTGTAGAAGAAGTTGCTGTGTCCTTTTTGAGTGGTGTGACTACAAGCCATTAGTGTGCAGGTAGAAAGAATCGTCAGTGATGTGACCAATAATTTGTGTTTCATGCTCAACCTCCTTGAGAACGTTTTCTTTCCTCTAGTCTACCATGAAAGTGGGTATTTTAAAATAGGATAAGTGTCACATCTGATGGAACCTTTCTAATTCAGTTTATTTCTTTCAAACCTAAAACAAAAGTGCCCTTTTTTGGGAGGCACTTTAAATGTTATTCTTCATCCATTGACAAGACAGATAAGAAGGCTTCCTGTGGTACTTCTACAGATCCAATCGCTTTCATCCGTTTCTTACCAGCCTTTTTGTTTTTCAAGAAGCTTGCGTTTCCGTGAGACGTCCCCACCATAACACTTGGCCAAGACGTTCTTACGAAGGGCCTTGATATCTGTACGGGCCACGATCTTATGACCGATGGCTGCTTGGATAGGCACTTCAAACTGTTGACGAGGGATAATCTTCTTGAGCTTCTCAACGATCAACTTACCACGTTCATAGGCAAAGTCCTTGTGAACGATAAAGCTGAGGGCATCGACAGTATCGCCATTGAGAAGGATATCCATTTTGACCAATTTAGAAGGACGGTATTCAGACAACTCATAGTCAAAGCTCGCATAGCCACGAGTAGAAGATTTCAATTTATCAAAGAAATCAAAGACAATTTCCGCCAGTGGGATTTGATAGATAACATTCACCCGATTTTCATCGATGTAGTCCATGGTCACAAAATCCCCGCGTTTCCGTTGAGCCAATTCCATAACCGAACCGACAAACTCTTGTGGCACCATGATTTGGGCTTTGACATACGGTTCTTCGATCGAAGCGATCTTGGTTGGATCTGGAAACTCAGAAGGGTTTGAGACATCCAGTGCTTCTCCATCTGTCAAATTGACCTTGTAGATAACAGACGGTGCTGTCATGATCAAGTCAATGTTGAACTCGCGCTCCAAGCGCTCTTGGATAACGTCCATATGAAGAAGTCCCAAGAAACCACAACGGAAACCAAATCCAAGAGCTTGAGAAGTTTCTGGTTCAAATTGAAGACTGGCATCATTCAATTGCAATTTTTCCAAGGCTTCCCGAAGGTCATTGTATTTATTGGATTCAATCGGATAAAGACCTGCAAAGACCATCGGATTCATCTGCTTGTATCCATGTAGCGGCTCGCTTGCTGGATTGGTCGCTAGGGTCACCGTATCCCCGACACGGGTATCCGCAACGGTCTTGATAGAGGCCGCAATATAGCCAACGTCTCCCGTCGCAAGGAAATCACGTCCAACTGCTTTAGGAGTGAAAATCCCAACTTCAGTGACATCAAAGGTCTTGCCATTGCTCATGAGCTGGATCTTATCACCTGGTTTAACCATTCCGTTGACCACTCGGACCTGAAGGATTACCCCACGATAGGCATCATATACAGAGTCAAAGATCAAGGCTTGAAGAGGGGCTTCAACATCACCCGTCGGTGCTGGAACTTTCTCAACGATCTGCTCCAAAATCTCTTCAATCCCGATACCAGCCTTGGCAGAGGCTAGGACAGCTTCACTAGCATCCAGACCGATGACATCTTCTACTTCTGTGCGCACACGTTCTGGATCTGCAGCTGGCAAGTCGATTTTATTGATAACTGGCAGGATTTCCAAATCATTGTCCAGCGCTAGGTAAACATTGGCTAGAGTCTGGGCTTCAATCCCTTGAGCGGCATCCACTACGAGAATGGCACCCTCACAGGCAGCGAGCGACCGCGAAACCTCATAGGTAAAGTCCACGTGTCCTGGTGTGTCAATCAAGTGGAAGATATAGGTTTCCCCATCTTTAGCCGTGTAGTTCAACTCGATAGCATTAAGCTTGATGGTAATCCCACGTTCCCGCTCCAGGTCCATACTATCTAAAAGTTGGGCTTGCATCTCCCGACTAGACACGGTTTCGGTTTTTTCTAAAATTCGATCGGCCAAGGTTGACTTTCCATGGTCAATATGGGCGATGATCGAGAAGTTCCGAATCTTCTCTTGTCGTTTTTTTAATTCTTCAAAATTTGGCATAATCATCTTCCTAGTAAATTTAATCGTACTCTTCATTATAACAAAAAAGATAGGGCTTTGCCTATCTTAATTCATTATTTTCAAAAATCGCTTCTGCGTTTTATTTCCCTCATAGCCAATGCGTTCGTAAAAGAGATGCGCTTCTTTTCGATGAGAGGCAGAATTTAAACGGATAAAAGCATAATGCTTGCTTTTGGCAAGTTCTTCAACTCGCTCCATCAATTGACGACCGATCCCACGTCCTTGAGCAGAAGGGAAAACAGCAAGTCCCAAAACATTTAGACCAGCGTCACTATAGAGGCTTTCATAAACTTCCGCTTCCACATAACCAAGAATATGGCCTGTTTGGTCCTCTTCATAAACAAAGCAAAAATGATCCGAATCTGGCGAATTAAATTTATCAATCTGAGCTGCCACTTTTTCAAGGTTCGAATCATACCCCAATGCTTGGTGACATAAATCTCTAATTTGACCTGCATCTTTGACTTGAACAGTACGAATCATACCTCCACCTCCATGAACTCTTTGGTTTTATCTTAGACCTTTTTCCTCAAAAAGTAAAGGAAGACCTGATAAAATTTAAAAAGAAAATCCGATTTAGATCAAATTCATCTTTTTTCGCATTTCTCAGGGATTTCTATTTACTTTTTCGATTTAATTCATTATAATAGTAAGGGTAAATACAAGGAGGTGAGTACGTTGGCTAGAGGTCGTGGAAAAGCAAGCCCTCAAGACAAAGAGGCATTACGGATTATATCGGAAAAAGATTAGAGAATTACTGAAAGAACAAGGAAAAAAACAGATCGAATTATCTCGTATTACTGGAATCCCTGCAAGTACCCTGACTGGATATGTAAAAGGAACTTCTCTTCCCGTTCCTGAAAATTTAGAGAAGATTGCAGCCTTTTTCCAGGTAGCAGTTGCTGATATTGACCCTCGATTGCGCAATGATTTTGTAGTCATTGATTCAGAGATTGAACGATTGTATAAACAGCTCGATGAAGGAAATCAAGAAAATCTTCTTTCTTACGGAAAGAGTCTCTTGACCCATCAGAAAGAAAGACAGAAAATTGAAAAGCAATACCACTCTTATTCTGTCTATGATTCTTTTGCAGCTTACCAAAATCAGAAACAAGCGGATATCGTCTGGTTTGATCAAAAGATTCCTTACGATTTGGCTTTTTGGATTCATACGGATTCCCTCGAGCCTAAATACGAAAAAGGGGCCGTTGTGTTAATCAAGCAAACCTATTACGATCAAGCAGGGGCTATTTATGCCATTGATTTTGATGGGCAAACGTTAATCAAACGTGTCTTTCGTGAGGCCAACGGTATTCGACTGGTTTCCCTCAATAAGAAATATAGTGATCAAATCATTCCACTAGATGAGGAACCTGGGGTGATTGGAAAAGTGATTGATGGCTTTGTTCCTCTTGATTTGGAGGAAATCAAATGATTCAATTAATCGCGATTGACTTGGACGGAACTCTTTTGCATGAGGATAAGACTCTATCTAAAGGCAATATTGAAGCTCTTCACCGAGCCCATGAAGCCGGCTATGATATTGTGATCTGTACTGGGCGACCCTTAGCAGGTGTACGGCCCATCTTTGAAGAGATTGGACTCCCTGACGGCAACTACTATATGATTATCAATAACGGGTGTACAACCTTGTCTACTAAGAATTGGGAAATCATTGGCAAGGAGGAATTGAGCCTTGAAGACATGCACCGATTGCATGTTTTAACGGAAGATACAGACGTCCAGCTAACCTTATTTGACATGGATCACTACCTAGTGGTCGCACCTGAAGCCAGTGAACTTGTCACGATGGATGCGGGTATTGTTAATAGTAAACCGACACCTATCTCAGAAGAGGATCTACCCAACCTTGTTCCTATTTTTCAAGCCATGTACGTAGGAGATCCTTCTGCTATTGATGCCTTCCAAGCTCAGCACGAGGCTGCATTAGAAGCCGATTTTAACACTGTACGTTCACAGGATATCTTGTTTGAAATCCTTCCAAAAGGCGCGAGCAAGGCTTCTGCTCTTCAAGCATTAAGTCAAACATTAGGCTACAGGAGAGACCAGGTCATGGCTCTTGGAGATGCCAATAATGACCTTGAAATGCTACGTTTTGCTGGTTACAGCGTCGCTATGGGAAATGGCAATGCTGCTGTCAAGGAAATCGCAGACTTCATCACCCTGACCAATGATGAGGATGGCGTGGCCCATGCTATTCACAAATTAATTGAAATCTGAAAAAGGAGAATGATCATGAAATACCAAAATTTGTTGGACCGTTTTATTACCTATGTAAAGGTTAACACACGTTCAGACGAAAATTCTACAACCACTCCAAGTACCCAATCACAAGTTGATTTTGCAACAAACGTCTTGATCCCTGAGATGAAACGCGTGGGTCTTCAAAACGTCTACTATTTACCAAACGGCTATGCTATTGGAACACTTCCAGCTAATGATCCAAGCTTTACACGCAAGATTGGATTTATCTCTCACATGGATACCGCTGACTTCAATGCCGAAAATGTCAATCCACAAATCGTTGAGAATTATGATGGGGGTGTCATTGCCCTTGGTGACTCTGGTTTCACACTCGATCCAGCTGATTTTGCTCATTTGAACAACTACAAGGGACAAACCTTGATCACAACTGATGGTACTACTCTTCTGGGTGCAGACGATAAGTCAGGTATCGCTGAAATCATGACAGCTATTGAATACCTGACAGCTCATCCTGAAATCAAACACGGAGAAATCCGTGTTGGCTTTGGTCCAGATGAAGAAATCGGAGTCGGCGCAGATCAATTTGATGCAGAGGATTTTGACGTAGACTTTTGCCTATACTGTCGATGGTGGTCCTCTTGGAGAGCTTCAATACGAAACCTTCTCAGCAGCTGGGGCTGAAATTACCTTCAAAGGACGCAATGTCCACCCAGGTACAGCCAAAGGTCAAATGATCAACGCTCTTCAATTGGCCATTGATTTCCATAACAAACTCCCTGAAGGAGCACGTCCAGAATTAACCGAAGGCTATGAAGGCTTCTACCACTTGATGAACATCGATGGAACTGTCGAGGAAGCAAGTGCCAGCTACATCATTCGGGACTTTGAAACTGAAAGTTTTGAAAAACGCAAAGACCTCATGAAATCTATTGCCGATCAGATGAATGCGGAGCTCGGTAGCGAACGCGTTCTCCTCACCCTCAAAGATCAGTACTACAACATGAAGCAAGTGATTGAAAAAGATATGACGCCGATTACCCTTGCTAAGGAAGTCATGGAAGATCTTGGAATCACTCCAATCATTGAACCGATCCGCGGTGGTACAGATGGATCTAAAATTTCCTTTATGGGGATTCCAACACCAAATATCTTTGCCGGTGGCGAAAAACATGCATGGTCGCTTTGAATACGTTAGCCTCCAAACCATGGAACGCGCAGTTGATACCATTATCGGTATTGTGACCAAAAAATAAGAAACAAAAAAAGGATTCGGATTGATTGTCCGAATCCTTTATTGTATGCTTGAAAGCTTGACAATTTCTTTGACCTGATCAATGGTCTGAATCAGGTGAAGGCTTGTCTCATTGATAGGAAAGATAATAGACTTTATCTGCCAAAGATTCTGTAAAAGGACGATTCGTGAGTAAGATCACCTGTTGTCCTTTTTCTTTCAGCTCTTTCACCTGCTTTCTCACCTTTTGGTAAAAACGCTCATCGCAGATTTCTAGATCATCCACCAAGACACAAGCAGCGTCCAAACCCAATGATTCATTGGTTCCGTTTTGGGTCAGATAATAGGATGCGCCCGCTTTGACCTCATATAAGCCAGCTGATGGCTCAACCGGAAGGAAGGCTGGACCGGTTGCAACTTCTGCTTCTTTTTCCATTGCTACAAGATTGGCTAGGACCTGCAAATAGACAGGTGCTAATTTACTCAAATCCAAGAGTTCCTCAAACTCAAAACCACGTTTCAAAGCTTCTAAGATATAGAAGAGCCGGTGGGGCATATGACGAGCAATTTTCTGGATTAATTCATCATCGCTCATTTCCTCAGGAAGGATGGTCAGCAAGTTCTTATCTTTAATGGTTTCTAGGGCTTGTTGATAAGCTTCATCGATTCTCTTCCCAAATCCATAAACTGCCCCATAAGAGTGAATTTGGGTATTGAGGCGGGCATTTTTAGCAGCATCAGAAAAATCGGGATCTTAAAGAAGATATAGTCCAAACTCGGTTCGTAAACAGCCTTTAGATCTTTTAATAGGGGATGAGGCAAATGCTCGAGAGAGCGCCCTAATTGCAACTGTACTCCTTGCTCAAACAAGGAATAGCCCAAGCCCATAGAGGCTATCGAGATACTATCTGAAGCAAATGGATTAACTTCTAGGATATAAAAAGCATAGCTCGTCGGATCCAAAGCAAACTTGATCGAAATGGCTCCTGTCAGCTTCAGATAGCGACTGATGTGGATCGCTGCTTCACGAAGATTTTGAAACTCCCGGTCTGTCAGGGTGACCGCTGGCATAAATTGATAAGAGTCACTAGAGTGGATCCCGACAGGATCAATGCTTTCAATAGAGGCCGCCAGGTAGTGATTGTCTTCGCGATCGCGCATGACGACAAAATCCAATTCCTTAAAGCCATAGGTCGAAAATTCTAGCAAACACTGCTGACTTGGAGAGACGGCAAGTCCCGTTTCTACTGCTTCGCACAAGTCATCCAGATTATGAGCAATCTTTCGTCCCTGCCCTTGCTTGCTCGCTACCGGCCAGATCATAATGGGAAATTGAATGCCTTCAGAAAACTCAATGGCTTCTCGAACAGAACCAACCAGTGCGGAAGCGGGTACCTGATAGCCCAACTCTTGAAAGAGGCGTCGTTGATCCGCCTGCTGATAAAAGGTCCGGTAGCGTTGAAGGCTCGGTCCGATAATCCTAATCGATGCGTCTTTGAAAAATCCAGTTTCTTCCAAACGAAACAAGAGGTTCAAAATCTGTTTATCCGCAAAAGGCTAAGAGCAAGCGAGATCCAGTATAAGAAAGAAGAGTCGTCCTAAGAGCATCCAGCTTGAGCTTACTGACTACAACCTGTTCTCCAGCTTCCTGTGTGATAGCATTTTCTTCGCCCAGATAAAGGACAAGAGCATTTCCCATCCTTGGCATTGAGTTTTTGTGCTTCATTTACCGCAGCCAAGAGGCTAATATCCTGATAAGAATCTCCACATAGGAGAAGCAATTTCTGGTTTTGTTTCATCATTCCTTCTCCCTTCTACTTTCGTGAATTTTGGCATCAATCAATTCTAAAAATTCATCGTAAAAATAGAGATTTTCCCTTGTCCCTGGACTAGCATCCACTTGGAATTGAACCCCTAAAATCGGTTGGTAACGATGACGAAAAGCTTCAATACTATGGTCATTGACGTTTTCATGCGTGACCAATAAATCATGGGGCAGGCTATCGCGTGCGATACTATACAAGTGATTTTGACTCGTTATCTCGATTTTTCCTGTCGCAATTTCACGCACAGGAATATTTAAACCGAAATGCCCGACTTCCATGGGAGCTAGCTCAGCCCCGTAAGCTTGAGCCAGCAGCTGAGCTCCCAAGCCCATGCCCCAGATCGGAATCTGACCATTGAGCTTTTTGATCAAGCGGCAGAGTTTTTTCACCTGATGGGGATCGCCAGGCCCACTGGATAAAATAACGCCATCGGGCTGTTGTTCCATCAGTTCATCATAAGAGATATCATAGGGATAGACCGTCACATTACAGTCCCTTTGACTCAGCTGGCGTAAGACAGAGTGCTTGACCCCTAGATCAATCAAGGCAATACTCTTTCCAAAACCTGGTACAGCATAGGCCGTTTTTGTCGAGACTTGACGCACTTGGTCTTTGGGAAGGACTGTCGCTCGCAACTGATCCAGGATATGCTCGATCGAATCCCCCTTGTTAATGACAGTCGCCTTCATCCGTCCATACTTGCGGACAATTTTTGCCACCTGTCTCGTATCAATCCCTACAATACCAGGGATTTTTTTTCGCTTCAAGAATTCATCCAAGGTCATCTGTTGCCGCCAATTGCTCGGCATCTCCACCAGATGCTGAACCACTACTGCCAAACAAGTGGGCGTAATCGATTCAGAATCATCCCGATTGATCCCTGTTGCGCCAATAACTGGAAAGGTAAAAGAGAGTATCTGGCCACTAAAAGCCTGATCCGTGATCAATTCTTGATAGCCTGTCATGGCTGTCGTAAAGACCAATTCACCAGTCACATATAGGTCTGCACCAAAGGCTTCCCCTTCAAATACAGTCCCATCCTCTAGGACCAATAATCGTTTCATCGAACCCCTCCCTTCTTTTACACTAGTCCAATTTTATCATAGTTCCTCAAAAAAAGGAAAGTCAGATTCCATGTAGCTATCTACTCTGTCCTCTTCCTTTCCTTTCAATGAATTGTCAGTTATCTTATTTAGCTCCGCGACCTTTAAGGACGGCTTCAATGATGGCCATACGGACAAAGACACCGTTGGTCATTTGTTCTACGATACGTGATTTAGGAGCTTCTACCAAGTGGTCCGCAATTTCAACGTCACGGTTGACTGGTGCTGGGTGCATCAGGATCGCTGTATCTTTCATACGGTCATAACGTTCTTGAGTCAAGCCATGAAGACGGTGGTAGTTTTCTTTAGAGAAGAGTGATTCGTAATCATGACGTTCGTGTTGCACACGCAAGAACATCATCACATCTACTTCTTCAATGACTTCATCGATAGTGACGAAACTTCCATAGTCTTCAAATTCCGCACTTCTCCATTCGTCTGGACCTGCAAAGTAAAGGGTTGCTCCCAAACGTTTCAAGATTTGCATATTTGATTTTGCCACACGTGAATGATCCAAGTCCCCAGCGATACAAACTTTCAAGCCATCAAAGTGACCGAATTCTTGGTAAATGGTCATCAAATCAAGCAAGCTTTGGCTTGGGTGTTGACCTGAACCGTCTCCACCATTGACGATAGAGGCTGTGATCGTTGGGCTTTCAACCAATTCTTTGTAGTAGTCCACTTCAGGGTGACGGATGACACAGACATCTACTCCAAGAGCCGACATGGTCAAAATTGTATCGTAAAGTGTTTCCCCTTTGTTCACAGAACTTGTCTTCACATCAAAGTCAAGGAGATCACATCCCAATTTCAACTCTGCCACTTCAAAGGCTTTGTGGGTACGAGTTGAAGGTTCAAAGAAAGGTTTGAGATGATGTGTTGGTCTTCGTAGGATGCTTTAGCTCCGTTTTTGAACTCAATCCCACGTTTGATCAATGCCATTACTTCTTCATTGGTAAGAGTTTCCATTGAGACAAGGTTTTTAAGAGCGATTTGATTTTCAGACATGTTGATTCTCCTTTTATAATGTGAATGCAAATAGTTTACAATTTGTTTAAGCTTCTTTGATGAGGACGCGGTCTTGACCGTCTAGCTCCACCATCTCGACAATGATTTCCTCTGACTTACTTGTCGGGATATTTTTCCCAACAAAGTCCGGACGAATCGGCAACTCCCGATGCCCACGGTCGACTAGAACCGCAAGACTCACTCGAGCAGGACGACCGTGACTGACCAGATTGTCAATGGCAGCGCGTATTGTGCGACCTGTATAGAGGACATCATCGATCAAAATGACTTCTCTATGAGCGATATCAACTGGTAAGACCGTTGTATCTTCTGTCGCCTTCATGTCATCTCGGAAAGGCTTGGTATCTAGTTCTGCTACAGGGACATCGATTTGTTCCAGCTGAGAGAGGCGTTCTTGGATCCGGCGAGCGATGTAAACGCCACGCGTCTTGATCCCCACCAGCACAATCTGGCTCAAATCTTTGTTTCGTTCAATGATTTCGTAGGTGATGCGGGTAATGGCCCGTTTCATCGTCAAATCATCAACGACTTCTTTGGTTTTCATTCAGTCCTCCTTAGTTGTAAAAGAAAAACCTCCTTTTTCAAGGAGGTTCAGCAAATGAATGGTCTAAGAGGATAGAGTCTCGCCCTATGGTCCTAGCCATTGTTTTTCACAGTCTCCTTGCCTGCCTCACGGGACAGGATTAAAGGATTTATTTAATTGAAATAACTATATCACAGTTTCAAACGACATGCAAGAAAAAACTCAACATTTTTCAAAAAAATTTAAAAACATGACTTTTCATCCGAATAATGTTCGGTTTTTACTAAGAAACAGCCGATTCCCGCTTGATATTTTTAATCCCATAGAGCACATAGCCAGCCAAGAGGTAAGCGATAAAGATGATCACCACCCATTTTCCAACAAGGCCCAGCCGTATTTATTCACATTGATAAAGAAATAGGCAAAGGGACTATCTTTTGCACCTGGAATTGGCCACTTCAAGACCAACCCATTGAGAAGAGCAAAGAGCATGTAAGCCAGTGGAATCAAGGTCCAAAAGAAAGGATCGAGCTTACGGTATTGCTTGGCTTTATCAATCACTAGGGTATCAAAGAAGAACATCAAAGGAACGATGTAATGACAGAGGAAGTTTTCCAAACGATAAAACTTCTCAGGAGTCGCCAGAGGCGCCAACATAAAGTGGTAGATGACACAGGTAATCATAATGGACATGGTAACTGCGCCTTTCATACGAAGGTAACCCTGAGTCTGGGTCGAACGACCTCGAACCATGCGCCAAACCATGTCTCCCATAAAGAACATGACTAACATGTTGGATAAAATGGTGTAATAGAGCATCATGCCAAAGCCACCATGCTTGGTGAGTTGCAGATAAACGCCAATAACACTTAAGATAAACAATAGAAAACGATAGCTAAATAATAATTTGAATTTCATAGTATTCTCCTGAAAGAAAAGAGGCAAGGCCCTCCTTCTTTTCTTTAGATTTTCTTCACAAATTCTGATTTTAGTTTCATTGCACCAAAGCCATCAATCTTACAATCGATGTTGTGGTCTCCTTCAACGATACGGATGTTTTTCACGCGCGTCCCTTGTTTCAAATCTTTCGGTGCACCCTTAACTTTCAAATCTTTGATCAAAGTCACTGTATCGCCATCAGCCAATTTGTTTCCGTTGGCGTCAATCGCTACGACACCCTCTTCTTCTTCGACCTCAGCTGGGTTCCATTCATACGCACACTCTGGGCACACCAAGAGCGCTCCATCTTCATAGACGTATTCAGAGTTACATTTTGGACAGTTTGGTAAGTTATTCATTTTTATCTCCTTATTCAAATTAACTTTCATAGTATACCATGAAAGCGAAAATTTGACAAATCCTGCTCGACTGTAGCATTTTCAAGAAAAAGGAGGCGACTTGGCCTCCCTACATAGATCATATTTCTCAATCTTCCTGCAATTCTTGAATATCTCGAATCACGCGCACACCTGCTTGATTCTTCTCGCGCAGTTCAGCATCAGAGTATGGGAAGGTATTGATCAAGATGCTCTCCATCCCGATACTTTGGGCAACAGCGACATCTGTCGTAAAGTCATTCCCCACCATGACCGTTTTCTCAGGGTTCAACTGGTGTTCTTTCATCACTTCCAAGAGGAACTCTGGCTGAGGTTTGCGAATACCTGCATCAGATGACAAGTAAATGGCATGGAAAAGCTCTCTCAAACCAACCAAATCAATCTCCGGATTGGTAAAATCTGCTTGGGCATTGGATAAAAGAAAGATTCGGCAACCTGCAGCTTTCATATCCTCTAACACTTCTTTCGTGTGAGGATAGAGCTCCAACCGCTTGCGAGAAAGGACACGGAAAGTCCTCGCAATCAAACGTCCCCACTCTTTGAGGTGGGCAACACTATCCCCACTTGGATGACCTTCTAAATACAATTGCACAAAGATGACCGTCAGATCAATCTCTGGATAGGCAACGTGTTTTTCCTTAGACAAGTCTTCTTCGGCTTGTTGCACCAACTCTCTATAACGCAGGCGCAGACCTTCTCCTGTGTAGCTTGCCCCGTAGGATTGGTAGATCTGAGCCATGGTATCCCATAAAATGGGGCTCGACTCATCCGTTTCGATGTCGACCAAGGTTCCATAAAAATCAAAAATATAGTTTTTAAATGCGTACTTGTGCGGATTCATCTCTCACTCCCGTAACAAACATCGTAAAGGTTGCCTTGCAGACATTGGCCCCGTCTTGATTGGTAATATCGACATCCACAACTCGAGTCGTCCGTCCACTGTGGACACATTCGCCATGGATCGTAAGGACATCACCCAGACGTCCTGCTTTCAAGTAATTGATCGAGGATTGCAAGGTCACCCCATCGACACCTTGAGAAACCACGACCAAACCACTGACTTGGTCACACAGGGTAAAGAGATAGCCTCCATGCGCATTTCCATAATAATTGAGCGATGATTCCACGACCTTGGTTGTCACCACCACATGGCCATCTCTCATCTTTTCGATTTCGTAATTTTCAAATGCAGCAATTGCATCAAAGTGAAAATCTTTCATATTACTTGCCACCTTTTCTAGCATCTTTTCAACTCCTCTATCATACTACAATTAAGAAGCAGATACAAGCAAAGGGGCAATTCCTTAGAAGCAGAAGAGGAGACTCCAACTAAGTAAGAAGACGATACTAGGCACAATATATTTTCTTGGGTGCTTCCAACATTCTCTCTTTAAATTCCATTTTCTTAAAGGGAAATAGATTTCAATCAGTAAGTGCAAAACAGCTTCCACTACTGCTAGAATCATCACTCCTAGTAAAAATAGGATCCCCAAGTCAGGCATAACCACCATTTTTAATAACAGAGCAACAAATAGATTGACAGATAGGAAATAAGTCAGCAATACACGGTAATACATCAAGTAAAAGAACCGACTCTTAGGAAGAGACTTAACATGATCGATCAAATCTTTATCAGCGGAAATGAGAGTGGTTAATGGCGTATTGACAGAAGCAATCGTTAAAAGGATGATGATTTTTAATGGAGCCTCATAATCCTGTATGAGAATGAGAAGGAGGAAGATGAGAGTAAAGACAAAATTGATGGAAAAATAGCGCTCTTGAAATAAGGAAATCCAAAAATAATTGCCACTATTTCTCTTTGCGACGAGCAGCTGATCATTTTTTGAAATCGCGATCAAGTCCTCATTTTTAAAAATAAAGACAGCAATGAAGGCTGAAAGTAAGATCATATAGGACACTTGTTGGACCCATAAAGAAGATACTGTAAGAACAGTCGTTACAGAAATGAGGACTCCTCCTAGAAAACTAGGCCTCGTATTGAACTGGATAAAGACATAAAACACACTTAGTATCACCAGTAAAGAAAGGAGGACGAGCTTAAAGGATTGTAGCAGGTCTAACCTGACTCCTAAAAAGAGGATCAACAACAGCACGCGCTCCAACAAATTGAGAAGAAAGGTTACTGTCAGAAAAGACCCTTTAAAACGATTGAGAGACAAAGGAAGCTGGTAGTAGGCCTGGACCCTGTCCATCGAAAAGTAGGAATAGAGCAATTGAAAAGTTGATAGAGCAGTAACAATAGCCGTACTGATCAACAAAACTTGAAAGCTCGTAGAGAATTTTGCTCCAACAATATGGTAATAAAGACCAAAGGCTAAGGAAGTCAAGAACAAGAAGAACCGATTTTTGGATACCAAATCTCTAAAAATTGCTAGTAGCATGCTCTACCCCCTCTGACGATTGACGTCATGAAACCAATCTTCTAAATTCGATTCGATCGCGTCTAGGTGACCATCTTCAATAGAATAAGCTGTATCACACACCCGAACGATACTCTCTGCGATATGCGAACTCATCAGAATAGAGCCTTCTTCTTTATACTGCAATAGCAAACCATATAGAAATTCTGTCGCATCAAATCAAGGCCATCAAATGGTTCGTCCAAAATAAGGAGGGTAGGTTTGAGATAAAAAGCTGTGATCAAGAAGACTTTCTTCTTATTTCCCGTTGACAAACTACCGATATCGGTGTTGAGAAATTCTTCAAAATGAAAGCCTGAGATCAGGTCCTGCAAAAACGTATCATCTCTCTTTCGATGATACAAACGACAGACAAAATTAAAATAATGAACAAAATCCCAGTTTAAAAAACTATTGTTTTCAGTAAAAACTGTATAGGTACGGCTCTTATAGAAATTCGTATGAAAAGAGGTCGCCTTGTCTTCTATGGTAACAGTCTCAACTGCATACTGCCGATGATCAAAGACACTACTTAAAGCTTTTAGCAAGGTTGTCTTCCCAGCTCCATTTCGACCAATCAACCCGACTACAGAATGATTAGGTACAAGCAAATTCGTGTCTTTTATAATGGGCTTGTCTTTTTTATACCAAACGTTTAGCCCCTTGATGGTTAAACACTCACTCTTCATCGACGCACTCCTTTATAAAGGTAAGAAGCCCCAACCAAAAGCAACAGCAAAGCGTATAACCATTCCTTTTGAAGGCAAAGACTAAGGCACCGATCAAGAAGCAAATTCCTATAAGGATTCTAAATTGTAATTTCATATCTTGCCTTCTTTCTATTCACAGTATGAAAGATTACAATTGTATTTTATGCTTATACTATAGTACTTTTTCTGAGCAGATTCAAGCACGAATGGAATATTCTTTCTTCTTTTACCTTACAAGCAAAAAAGCTAGATACCTCTATCCCTTTGCTTAAAATCTTAATTTTTCCCAATCATCGTCTGTCCGTTTACGATAATAGTACTCGGACAAATCTGGGTCTTCCATCACTTCCAGCAGAGGCAGCATATCGTAGGATAAGTCCAACTGTTCTAATTGGTCTTTCTCAACCCAAGAAACTTCTCCTTCCTCAGATGATCTGAGCTGGCCTGAGAATTTTGTTGTCTTGTAGCAAAAGACAATATAGCGACCTCCATCGTCTAGTGGCCAGTCTTTGACTGCGACGAGTTTTGGATCTGCAATTGTCAGTCCTGTCTCTTCGTAAACTTCACGAATGACAGATTCTGCAAGACTCTCTCCTTCCTCGATATGACCTCCAGGAAAGGCATAGCCAGCCCAGTGAGTCTTTTCAGGTGAGCGGTATTGGAGGACTACTTTCCCATTTTCAAGATCTTCGACCATGCAAAGATTGCACAGTATAGTAGGCGTTGTACGTGACATAAATTTCCTTTCTATGATTTATTCCTTTTTGTTTCAATATATTTCATAAGCAAAATCGTTAAAGCAGACACGGTAAAAAAAACCAGATAGGTTGCTATAGGAAACCAAATGTAACGGTGATCTAGGGATAAGAGGGATGGCAAAATCCCTTTACTATTTTTCCCACCAACCCCGATAAAGAGATGGGCCACTAAACCGATACTATTTAGATAAATAAATAAATCTGCATATCTTTTTATTGTCATCCTTGCCCCAGACAAGTCTAGGAACCAATAGTCAAATAATCGATACACCAGACAAAAAAGATTTAAATATAATGGAAAACTATAATTGATATCTCTATAGGGCGACGGAATAGGAAGACTATTAAAAATAAGATTAATACCTACTCCTATTCCTAAGATGAGACCAAGGATCAGGAAAAAGCCTATAATTTTATGAGAATCTAGCCAGAGCTGAAAACTTTCTTTCCTTGATAGATTCTTTTTTGTATTTGAATTTCTTTTATTCTTTTTCATTTGAGTGAATCTTCCTCATTTTCTTCTTCTCTCTTTTTATTATCAAGATGCTTGGAAATTAAAATTATCAACATAGCCACAAGAAAGAAGATTACATAGGTAAGAATAGGAAACCAGATATAGTGGTGGTCTAGAGTTAGCAGGGGAGGAATACTCTTTCTATTTCGACCCATTATTCCAAAAAACAAATGAAACAGAAAACCTACTCCATTTAGGTACAAGAATGGATCTGCAAAATCTTGTACTGTAAGCATTCCATCAAAAGTATCTCTAAAAACACCGTGATAAAGCATGTTCACTAAGAATACAAGATTCATATAAAGTGGAAAGACATAATAAAAGTTTTGATAGGGTTTTGGAACAAAAGTTGTCCCAAGCAAGAAATAGAGTATCCCAAAAGCTGATAAAAAAAATATACTACTATCTAATAGAAAAGCTATTTTTGAATGCTGTAGCAACCATAATTTTACTTTATCTAGCCAGCTCATTTTTCGATTTAGTTTATGGTATTTTTTTGATTTTTTCTGTGCCGTGACTTTCTTTTTCATTCGTTTCTTAATCTTTCGTTCCATTTACGCCTCCTTCTTCTCTTTTCTATCCGTATAACCAAAAGCAGAATGCCCAGCCCTAAGAAAAAGAAAAATAGATAACTTACAATAGGAATCCAGACATAGGCTGGATCCATAGAAATTATAGGAGGGAAAATTCGTTGACTTACGACGTCCTAGCCAATTCAGTCCTACCAAGAGATGAAAAGGAAAAAGAGAACCATTGAAACCAATAAATATCCATGAAAAGTAACGCCATTTCTGAAGTGTATCACTTCCAGAATGAAAGACAAGGCAATAGGTTGAGAAGATCAGAAAGAAAAGATTGAAGCTTAAGGGAGAAAGATAGTTTAAGCTTGGGAGTTGATAACCAATGAAAGGGGCGGCAAGAAATGATACATACAAAGATCCAAATAACACACTCGTATCCAGGAGTTGACCAATCCTTCGGTGCCTTTCCATCCAAAGAGAAAACCTCTTAGTCCAAGAAGACTTTTCTTTTGTCTTGTACTTCATTTGTCTACTCATCTTCATTATCATCTACTCCTTTTTTTGAACCTTTAGAGAGAAAGAAGATTGCCAAAGTTAACATCAAGACTAGAAGGTAGATGACAATAGGAAACCAGATATAAGCTGAGTCAAGTGAAAATAAAGACGAAAGGACGACTTTCCCATTTTCAAGATCTTCGACCATACATAAGTTGGTCAATATAGTAGACGTTTTACGTGACATATACTACCTTTCTATGATGGTAACAATTAATCAATATATACTTTCTTCTCTATTTCTTTTTTCATGACAAAGGGATTCACCAGCTCATGGTATTCATCAAAGGCATCTAAAAGGGAGCCTCTTTGAAAGACAATTGACTTCTCTTTTAAATAATATTCCGAGTGAATCGTTACCGAACCATGACCATCAAAACTAAAGAAAAACACAATGAATAATACTAGGATCAGGCTAGCAAAGAAACTAAACAGTAGCCCCACTACATTCTTCCAATTGGCTGTGTGAGTTCGATAGAAGCGATACCAGATGTGACTAAATGCCGTCACTGCTCCTAGATACAGCCAGGGATTCCAAAGAAGTGGCGTAAATGCGTAGCCAAACAATTCTAAAAGGAAGTTGGCAAACACGAAAAGTAAAAGAATAAGATACACAATCCTAAACAGGTACAAATACTTTCCCATCATTGACCTCTCCTATGTAAACATTGGTTCAAAGCTTAAAAAATCCAATAATCTTCTTATCTTAGATAATGATCAAGAGTACATGGACTGCCAACCGTAGCCAATGATCAATTAGGGGCGCATCCGGATCACTTTTTTTGCTGTCTAAGAATAGACTTAGTGATAACAATAGTAATGCAAGGGCAATAACTAGTTTGAGAGATAACACCATACTACCAAGAACAAGAGAGGCTAGAAAACCAAAAAATGGCAAAGGGGAAAATAAAAATGCCAAAAACCTGAAATACATCATAATCAATGATAAAACCAATAAACCAAAGACGACAATCTTCGTAAAAATAGAGACTCTTTTTCCTTCTCTTTTCATTTTTGATAGTGAATAAATGACATAGATCATATAGATAAAAAGAGCAACATATGGAATCATTCCTACATTTTATAGATTATGTTAATAGTTTAACCAAAAGCCAATTAAAATACAACTAAAGACACTAACTTATCAGTAGTAACCCATCTCTGATCAAAGTTTCTTCACTTCTGCTGCTACCTTTTGGAGATGGTGTTCTCGAATGCTAGCGGTGTTTCACATCCCGGCCGACTTCTCCCAAAATGCAGACACGCTTGGTTTTAATCCCACAGTGGTTCAAGACGGCATTCTTCAAAACAGAGATACCATAACTATCCGGAATGTTGAGAGGACCTGAAAAGATCTTATACCACCAAGTAGGCGCCATGGAGGTCGCATAAATACTGGCCGTTTTTCCCTTTGAGTAACTTCTTGAATTGCTTGCCTCTGAGGTAATTCCAGATAAAGCTACCCTGATCATTGGCTGAGTAAGCAATCCCCGGTGTAAAGACCCGATCGATCCAGCCCTTTCATGAGGCTCGGCATACTACTCCACCAGATGGGATAGACAAAGATCAGGTGATCCGCCCACTGGATCCATTCTTGAGAACGAAGGATAAAGGGATCTTCTTCCATCCGTTTTCGGTAACCATAGCGAAGGACAGGATCAAAGTCCTCTTCATTGAGACTGATCACTTTAAGCTCGTGGTGATTTGAGTCAATAGTTTCGACAATGGTTTGAAAAATAGCCTGACAGTAACTTTCCTTATCTGGATGCCCATTGATGACTAGAATTTTCATTCGTCTTCTCCTTCATTTCTTTGAGTTCATTCTATCTCTTTTATTTTTTTACTTGATTAATTGATAATGGTTCAAAGATTGATAGATAGGTCCTTTAGGAATTTTTATTTGAAGAACACATCATCCGCAATTCCTTAACAGGTTTTCCAAGTTCAAGCATTTTTTCTTGACCATCAAAAGTAAAACCCATTTTTTGATAGAAAGCAATGGCTCGCTTATTATCTTTTAACACCCATAAATAAATCTCAGAGAAATGATCGAGAGCAGCAAATGCAGCTTGCATTAACTGTTTACTCACACCTTTTCCATAGTAATCTTTTAAAACATATAAGGCAATGATTTCACCAGCTTGAATGGCCTCATCACGAAAATTTCCATAGCTGATAAATCCAACGACCTTCTTTTCCATCCATCGCAATCAAGGTATTTTCTGGATACTTTTGACTAAAGAAACGACATCTATCTAATGTCATCGTCTCCTGATATTCCGCGGGTAAAAGATTGTCATAAGCCTCTCTCCACGTTTGCCAATGAACGAGAGATTTTCCTTCTATCTCTTCAGGAGTTTCCATTGTTTTAATGATAATCTTCATTCGCTTTATCCTATCTAATCCAAAGCCTTGACTTCCAACATCATATCGCGGATTTGCGCTGCCAGTTCAAAATCAAGCACTTCGACGGCTTCTTGCATTTGACCTTGCAGTTTCTTGACCAGTTCCTTGCGCTCTTGGCGGTTGAGACTGGTGATATCCACTTCCTTATCCTCTTCTTTGGCCACAGCCTTGGTAACAGAGATGAGGTCACGGATTTCCTTCTTGATGGTTTGTGGGACAATGCCATGCTCTTCATTATAAGCCATCTGGATTTTCCGACGACGGGCTGTTTCATCGATGGCTTTTTGCATAGACTGAGTCATAGTATCTGCATACATGATCACGTGACCCTCACTATTACGGGCAGCACGACCAATGGTCTGGATCAGACCACGTTCATTACGGAGGAAACCTTCCTTGTCCGCATCGAGGATGGCAACTAGACTGACTTCTGGTACGTCAATCCCTTCGCGAAGAAGGTTAATCCCAACCAAGACATCAAAAACGCCCAAACGCAAATCACGGATAATTTCCGTCCGCTCCAAGGTCTTAATGTCCGAGTGCATGTATTTGACCTTGACCCCCATTTCCTTGAAAGTAGTCGGTCAAGTCTTCTGCCATCTTCTTGGTCAGGGTAGTGACAAAGGTCCGCTCTCCACGTTCTACACGCGCATTGATCTCACCCAAGAGATCGTCCATTTGTCCCATGGTCGGACGCACTTCCACCTCAGGATCGAGTAGACCTGTCGGACGAATGATCTGCTCGATGACGGTATCGGTTTGTTCCATCTCATAGTCACCTGGTGTCGCAGACACATAGACAATCTGGTGGACATGGCTTTCAAACTCCTCCCGACGCAGTGGCCGGTTATCCAAGGCAGACGGCAAACGGAAACCATAGTTGACCAGCATTTCCTTGCGCGAGCGGTCTCCATTGTACATGCCCTTGATCTGTCCCATGGTCATGTGACTTTCATCGATCATGATGAGAAAATCTTCTGGGAAGAAGTCAAGAAGGGTGTAAGGAGGCTCTCCTTCACTCCGGCCATCCATGTGACGAGAGTAGTTTTCGACGCCATTGGTGTAGCCCATCTCCCGTAGCATTTCAATATCGTACTCGGTCCGTTGTTTCAAGCGTTGAGCTTCCAAGAGCTTGCCTTCTTTTTCAAAGACCTTCAACTGCTCTTCTAGTTCCGCTTGAATCTTGGCAATCGCCACTTCCATATGGTCGTCATTGGTCACGAAGTGAGTGGCTGGGAAAATGGCCAAGTGGTCCACATCTCCCAGAACCTGACCAGTCAGAGCTTCAATCTCACGGATCCGCTCAATCTCATCCCCGAAAAACTCCACCCGAAAGGCATGTTCATCACGCGAAGCTGGGAAAATCTCGACCACATCTCCACGAACACGGAATTTCCCCGTTGAAAGTCGATGTCATTGCGCTCAAACTGGATGTCCACCAGGTCATTGAGCAGTTTATCACGAGAAATCTCCAGACCTGGACGCAGACTCACCACGCTATCGGCATATTCCTTCGGCGAACCCAAACCGTAAATACATGAAACAGATGCGACAACGATGACATCGTTACGCTCTAACAAAGCTGAGGTTGCTGAGTGACGTAGTTTATCAATTTCATCATTGACAGAGCTGTCCTTTTCGATATAGGTATCGCTCGATGGCACATAGGCTTCTGGCTGGTAGTAATCATAGTAGGAAACAAAATACTCAACCGCATTCTCTGGAAAGAATTCCTTGAACTCCCCATAGAGCTGGCCTGCTAGGGTTTTATTGTGAGCAATGACCAAGGTCGGCTTATTGACTTGGGCAATGACCTGGCTCATGGTATAGGTCTTCCCCGTACCAGTCGCTCCCATCAAGATCTGCGCCTTCTCACCACCCTCGATGTTATCCACCAACTGTTCAATGGCCTGCGGTTGATCCCCAGACGGTTGGTATTTGGATACTAGTTTAAATTTGTTATCAGTTACTCGATTAATCATCTCTTTGACCTCACATATATAGACCTTATTTTACCATAAATCACTAGAATTCTCTGAGATGAGGAATGAAAGGGAAAACAACATATTACAAAATAATTATTTGGACACGCATTAGAGTGAAAACTAAACAAGACTCTCGCAATTACTTCGAAAGTCTTGTCTTTTATTCTAAAACAATGCAATACGTAATAAACATCAGTGTCCATGATATACAAAATTAGCAAGGTTTGCTGATCGGTATCATTTTTACGAAATCAATTTACTACTTAACTTCTTGATTCCTTACCAAGAGGTAGAGAGTTGCTCCAAGTGAGCATACAAGTCCAATAACGTAAGTACAGAGTTGCAAAGAGGAAACTCTCCCTAATATTGTTTCCGCAATAATATTATAAAATAGATAACTAGTTAGTGGTTCCACTACTCTTTCTATGAATGGTTGTACCAAAATAGGAAATAGCAGCAAAATAGCTAAACTCCCCATTGGACTTTTGAAAAAATAACTTAAGAAGTAAGAAATTAAAAAATATTGGATGGAGCCAATCAAATAGAAACTGAAAATTTCTAAACTGACACCATTTTTGCTACTAAAAAAATGAAACCATATAAGCAGTACAATGAAATTTAAGGTTGATTGGAGTAGTACATCACATAACTCTACGAACAGGATCCGAATTGAACTTAAGATCCTTTTTCCACTTACCAAATAAACTAGTTTTGTTTCGTGTGATTGTAACTCAACAAATGCATTAACACACCCAATACTAACAGAGAGCATTGATGCAAAAACAAGAGCTTGCTTTATAGATAATTGTACAACAGTATCATTGATTGAAAACGGTAAAACGCCTAAGAGACACACAAAACCTATCAAAAGTGACTGGATAGCTATCTGGTACTTTACGGGTTTTAAACTATATTTTTTGACAATAAGACTAAAAAAAATTCTTGCCATTCTTCCTCCTCATTCGAATCATTTCTACAACCATTATAAATACCAAGAACAAGATCCCTTCTACTACTAAAAGTGTAAATCCATACAATTGGCTCGTTTGGGCTCCTTCAATTCGGCCAAAAGCAAATGACTTTGCTCCAATCAAAGGCAAGAGATTTTCTATTTTAGAGGAAATTCCTCTTAGAATACCTGATAAAGTGATTACCAATAACAAAACAACTGCAATTAATGAAGTCATTGATTTTTTCGTTACTATTACTAAAAGTAAAGCTAATAAAGTAAGAACGATCGCAAATATCATAACTCTTACCGTAACATCTAAAAACAAAGTAAATTCTAAATAATTCTTTAACGTTGAATCTAGAAAAACGAGTAAAACAACAGCATTTACTATAGAAAATACTAAAGTAGAAAGTATCGATAAGACAACCGAACTTGCAATAAAACCAGTAAGACGAACTTTCCAGTTAGGAATCAATAACTGAGTAAAATTATCATCACCAAATTGGTAATGGGTTGAATAAACAAGTGAAACCAAGATTGGCAAGAAAATAACACTTGCTTGGTAGGGTGAGGATAAGAGAGCATCCCTGACTGTATAGACTGGATTCGATGATAACATAGACGGATCAAGGTTAACTGCTTGACCATTTCCTTCCACTAAAGCATTTATCACCTGGATATTTTGAATTGAAAAAAATATGCTGACTCCTAAAATAAGAAAAAAAGTGAATTTAAAAGTAGCTAAACTACAATATTTATAGAGGTCACTAAAAAAGGAACGCTTCAACATATTATTCACCTTCTTTCCCTTCGAGTGCCTTAAAATATGCTTCCTCAAAAGATCCAAACTGTTTCAAAATGTCTTTGGTAGGAGCATCAATAACAATCTTCCCATTAGAAATTCCAACCAAATGATCTACAGTTAATTCTAACTCACTCATATAATGACTTGTCATTAATACAGTCTTACCTTCATTGACAAAAGACTGCAAAAAATTGCGTACCCAACGTATTCCTTCTGGATCTAGTCCATTGATTGGTTCATCTAAAATTAAGATGTCAGGATTTGCTAATAAGGCTGTTGCTAAACCAAGACGTTGCTTCATTCCTAATGAATAGTCTTTTACTTTTTTATTTTTAGCTTCACTTAACCCCACCAACTCTAAACATTCGTTGCACCTATTTTTGTCAACGCCACAAGCCAAGCCAATCCACCGAAGATGCTGAAATCCTGTTCTAGTTGGATAAGGTTGACAACTATCTAGGAATGATCCAACAATACAAAAAGGATTATCTCCCAATTGAGAGTATTTTTTCCCGTCGATCAACGCCATTCCCATTTGACTATTTTCTAAACCAAGTAAAATTCTAATTAAAGTTGATTTTCCAGATCCATTCGGTCCAATCAATCCAGTAATCTCACCTTTCTTGGCTTTGAAAGACACGTTTTGAAGGACAATTTTATTATTATATTCCTTATGTAGCTTTTGAATTGTTATCATTCATTCTTTTTCCCTTCTGACTTTTAGTGAAATTCCACCTTCACTTGAAGCAAGTATAACAGGAGAAAATCAGGAAATTATCAGAATAATTATTTTCTTCATTTCTAACAAATTACATTCCATATTTGCTATAATATGCTCATATAATTGGAGGGACTATGAAGTATAAAATTTTAGCCATTGACGATGATGAAAAAATCTTACGATTAATAGCGAATACATTAAAAGCGAACAACTTTCACGTGGAAACTCGTAAAAATATAGAGGAGATCAATATCTGTGACTTTACTGGATTCGATCTAATTTTACTTGACGTCATGATGCCTATTTCTGGTTTAGAAATCTGTCGTTCCATTCGTTCACAAATTACTACTCCAATTCTATTTCTAACCGCTAAAGATTTTGAAGAAGATTTACTAAAAGGAATACAAGCCGGAGCCGATGATTACATCACAAAACCATTCAGCATAAAGGAATTGATTGCAAGAATTCAAATGCATCTTCGTAGAGAAGAAAGATCACATCATGCCTCTAAAGAAGAGATGGATTCAAATATAACTTTTTATCGAGATCGTCAAGAAGTTTATTATCAATCAAAGAGAATTTCATTAACTAAGCGAGAGTTTGATTTACTTTATCTTTTAGCAAAAAATGAGAACCGAATATTTAGTATAGAAGAGCTTTACAATTACCTCTATCCTGTAGACTCTGATGCACAACTACGATCCATTACTGAATACATCTATCAAATCAGACAAAAATTTAAGATTCATCAAATTGATCCCATCAAAACAGTATGGGGAGGAGGATACAAATGGAAAAAGAATTGACAATCAAGCAACTCATTAAGCGTACCTACCTTAAAATCATGTGGCAATTTCTTCTATGTCTGATACTTTTTTACATAGTTCCAGCTCTTCTATCTTCTGTATCTGGAATTAATGAGAAAAATGTCAATCGCTTTGCTTTATTTTTTAGCGTCAGTTCTTGGATTTATCTTTGCATCATTTTAATTTTTATCATTGTAATAAATATTAGACGATTATTAACTGAGATTCAAACAGAAATGAATATGGTTTATCATAGTGGTCTATATTTCACAAAAAATGAAAATCACCATTTGCAGATTAAAGAATTTATTGAAACAAATGATCTGATCGAAAAAATGCAATCTGATATAAAAAATAGGATTGAAAATGAAAAAGAACAAAAAAAAGAACTCATGTTTCAAGTATCTAGCGCTGCACATGATCTTCGAACTCCTCTAACCGTCATCAGAGGAAATGCTGAATTCCTACAATCTACCAAACAAACACCTCAAGTAATGGAATGTCTAAAAGATCTTGAGCAAGCAAGTATTCAGTTAAACGATTATTTTAACCACTTTATCCAATACTCCAAAACCTTTTACGACCAGGATATTCAACTTGAGAACATATCAATTAAACAAGTAACTCATCAATTGAAGGAACATATTACTCCTTTACTCCCTAGAAATACACATTTTGTTTTTACTAACACAGTAACTTCATCGACACAAATTGCAATTCATTCCAATCTATTTTTCCGAGCAATCACCAATATTATTAATAATGCAATACAACATCAAAAAGAAAATGATGCAAAGATCCAACTAACAATGTCACAAGAGAATAATCGATTAGTTCTAACTATATGGAATAATCAATCTACTTTTTCAAAAAATGTTTTACAACATGCTGGAAATCTTTTCTACAAAGAGGACCAAGCAAGAACACCCTCTCAAGAAAGTCACTTTGGACTTGGTTTATCTTTCGTCAAGCGCGTCATGAAACTTCATAATGGAACTATGCACTTAGAAAATAGTAATAATGGTGCACGAGTGAAACTAATCATTCCCATTATTATATAGAAAAAGCCGAACTCATCATTATGTGTTCGGCTCAAAACGCAGACAAACGTCATTTTTGGTGTTTGTCTTTTTCATATATGACTTTCAGACATTACACAGAGGTTAGTCATCAAACTTTTCTTTCCTCTCCCCTAAGCGATAGACAATCACTAGGGATACAAGAAGAACCAGAGTGGTGATGATTGATCCTTCTGCTCCAAATGCCCCTCCGGTCAACCAGTCAGGTCCATCTCCCATGGTAAATCTAAAGATAGACGCATCTGCGCCTGTGCCACTGACTTGAAAACCAAGGAGATTTCCTTGTACATAGTTCCAAGTGCCGTGTTGGGCGACCACTAGCCAGATACTATCCGTATAGATAAAGCAGACCAGCCAGCACTCCATCGAGGATGATATTCAGAACGGATAAGAAGGTCACTCCTGCATTTCCCATATGCAGAATGCCAAAGAGACTACTAGAAATCGCGATTGCGAAAGGCAGATTAGTTCTTGCAGCAATCCGAGTCAGAAGCCAACCTCGCGTCGCTACTTCTTCCGTCCCCCCTTGCAGAAGCCAAAATGGAAATAATCCTAGGATAAAAAGCAAGGGCTCTAAACTGAGCTCATTTAACACAAAAGACCCGATGCCACTTACTTGGTAGACAAGCGCGATCACTCCCATTTGAACAAGTGAAATCATGATCCCCCAGACTAGATACTTGAGCCAATTTCTTTTTACAAAGCCTAAACTTGATAAAGCATTCTTCTCTATGACCTTCACCCAAAAAATAAAGAGAAATAGTATGATTACAAAACTGAAAAGCTCATAATAGAGAAGATAATGGTAGAAAAATTCTTGAATACTTGCTGTCCCATTTCCTGGCGAAAAGAACTCCACTAGAAAACCTATAACTAAGGAAAATGGTCCCACCAATTCACTACCAATCCAAAGGCCTCCTTCTATAAAGAGAGATGCTAATAATACATAGAATAGTGTAGAAATAAGAACTGGCCATGAGGTGTTAGTTTTTATATCCTGAATCATCTTTCCTTTTTTCATGATCAACCTCCATTTATCTGATAGGTCCATTGTAGCAAAGAAAATCAAGAGCTGCAATATCGTTTCATGTTAGAAAACCTAACATCAAAACTGGATTTTTCTTGCATAGCAAAGTCTTTTCTGATATAATAGCTCTTGTAGAAAAACATAAGACCATTCATACTCGATTTGGTATGGATGATTTGTTTTTTTAAGGCCATCCTTTGGTCAATGTGCTCATGGGTCAAATCCCCTAAGAGAAAAGAATTAAAAGGAGACAGAAATGAAGAAAAAATTACTAGCATGTTTGCTGTTCTTATTTCCATTCGTTGCATTCGCTGGTCATGCTCATGCTGAAACGATCAAGGTCGTTTTTCGACACAGCATATGCACCGTTTGAATTTAAGGATTCAGATCAAACCTATAAAGGAATTGACGTAGAGATCTTGGACAAGGTCGCTGAAATCAATGGCTGGGATTTGGACAAATCCTTCCCTGGATTTGATGCAGCGGTCAATGCAGTTCAAGCTGGTCAAGCGGATGCCATCATGGCCGGAATGACCAAAACAACAGAACGTGAAAAAGTCTTCACCATGTCTGATACTTACTATGATACAAAAGTTGTCATTGCGACTACGAAAGCTGACAAAATCACGAAGTACAGCCAATTAAAAGGGAAGACAGTCGGTGTTAAAAACGGAACTGCAGCCCAACGCTTCCTCGATAAAAACAAGGACAAGTACGGCTACAAGATCAAGACTTTTGATACTGGTGATCTCATGTATAACAGTTTATCAGCTGGTGCGGTCGATGCAGTGATGGATGACCAACCTGTTATTCAATACGCCATCCAAAAGGGTCAGGACCTAGCTATCAATATGGACGGGGAAGCAGTCGGTGGCTTTGCCTTTGGTGTTAAAAAAGGTGGAAATCATGAAAAGTTGATCACTGAATTTAACAAGGCCCTCGCTCAAATGAAAGCTGATGGAACACTTGATGAGATCATCAAAGAAATGGACAGGTGAAAGCCAATCATCAAGTAACAGTGCCGTTCCAGAAACCACTACTCCTGCTGGTCAAAAAGCAACTCCTAAAAAATCAAAATATAGCATTTCAAGTGACTCATCTTTTGCACCATTTGTCTTCCAAAATGGAAAAAACAAATACACAGGGAATCGATATGGACTTGATCAAGGCGATTGCCAAAGACCAAGGATTTACCATCGAGATTGATAACCCTGGATTTGACGCAGCGGTAAGTGATGTCCAATCCGGCCATGCGCAAGGAATGATCGCAGGAATGACCGTAACAGATGCTCGGAAAGAAACATTTGATTTTTCTGAACCATACTACACGGCCAATTCTATTCTAGCCGTTCAAGAAAGTAGCAAGATTGATTCATATGATGACCTAAAAGGAAAGACAGTCGGTGTTAAAAACGGTACTTCCTCACAAAACTTCCTTGAAGAAAACCAAAAGAAATATGGTTACAAGATCAAAACGTTCTCTGACGGAGCTTCTATGTATGATAGTTTGAATTCTGGTTCTGTTGCAGCGATCATGGATGACGAACCTGTTATCAAATACGCCATTAAACAAGGACGCAAATTCAAAACACCTATCGAAGGAACTCCAAGTGGTCAACTAGCATTTGCCGTTAAAGAAGGGTGAAAATCCTGAATTGATCGAAATGTTCAATAACGGTCTTGCAAACTTGAAGAAAAGTGGCCAATACCAAAAGATTCTTGATAAATACCTTAAATCAGATAGCAAATCAAGTACTTCAAGTACAACAGCAGATGAAACAACGATCTGGGGCTTGCTTCAAAACAACTACAAACAATTGTTAAGTGGTTTGGGTGTCACTCTTGCCCTTGCACTTCTCTCTTTCGCCATTGCTATGGTGATCGGTGTTATCTTTGGGATGTTTAGTGTTAGCCCTTATAAATGGCTCCGCTGGACAGCAGAAATCTTTGTCGATGTCATTCGTGGGATCCCACTCATGATCCTCGCTGCCTTCATCTTCTGGGGAATTCCAAACTTGATTGAATCGGTCACAGGTCATCAATCCCCAATCAACGACTTTGTCGCAGGTACCATCGCCCTCTCTCTAAATGCGGCTGCTTATATTGCAGAAATTGTTCGAGGAGGGATTCAAGCAGTGCCTGCTGGTCAGATGGAAGCCAGCCGAAGCCTCGGGATCTCTTATGGTAAGACCATGCGCAAGATCATCTTGCCACAAGCAACCAAGCTCATGCTTCCAAACTTTGTTAACCAATTTGTCATTGCGCTAAAAGATACGACGATCGTATCTGCGATCGGATTGGTGGAACTCTTCCAGACTGGTAAGATCATCATCGCCCGAAACTACCAAAGTTTCAAGATGTATGCGATCCTTGCCGTCTTCTACCTCGTGATTATCACCTTGCTAACACGATTTGCAAAAAAATTAGAAAAGAAGGTTAACTAATGGCTAAATTAAAAATTGATGTCCATGACCTCCACAAATACTATGGTGAAAATGAGGTCTTAAAAGGAATCTCAACAAAATTCTACGAAGGGGATGTGGTCTGCATTATTGGACCGTCCGGTTCTGGTAAATCGACCTTCCTTCGTAGTCTCAATCTCCTCGAAGAAGTTACAAAAGGTCAAATTACAGTTAATGGATATGATCTAACCGATCCAAAAACCAATGTTGATTTGGTCCGTGAAAATATCGGGATGGTTTTCCAACACTTCAACCTCTTCCCTCACATGAGCGTCCTTGAAAACATTATGTTTGCGCCAGTAGAGCACAAACTGATGACCCGTGAAGAAGCTCAAAAAGTCGGGATGGAATTGTTGGAAAAAGTTGGACTCGCAGATAAAGCCGATGCCAATCCAAATAGTCTTTCCGGTGGTCAAAAACAACGTGTGGCTATCGCACGTGGACTTGCCATGAATCCAGATATTATGCTCTTTGACGAACCTACTTCTGCCCTTGACCCTGAGATGGTTGGAGATGTATTGAACGTTATGAAAGAGTTGGCAGAGCAAGGCATGACCATGATCATCGTTACCCACGAGATGGGATTCGCCCGCCAAGTAGCCAACCGCGTCATCTTCACCGCAGACGGTGAATTCCTCGAAGATGGCAAACCAGACCAAATCTTCGACAACCCCCAACACCCACGCTTGAAAGAATTCTTGGATAAGGTTCTAAACGTTTAAAAAATAGTGGTTTTTGAAGCATCTAGCAATTTTGCTAGATGTTTTTTAGACCCAAAAAAGCATTTTCAAATCTGAAAATGCTTAGATTGAAGATAAAGACATATTAAAAACTTTCCTTAGGTGAGTACGGACGTCAGCGAACTTTTACGAAGTTCCATGACTTAGTTTTGAACCTAAAGTTTCAAAACTCCCGAGTGCCTGAAACTAAATTGTTTCAGGCACTTTTCTCACGGCGGAAAGTTTTAATGTTCTCTTAATTCGTTATACAAATTAGGTAGATATTTATTTCTTTACAGAATCACTTTACTTATTTACTTTAAAAATAGTTTGTCTACATTCTAACTAATCTGTTGCTGAGCTGTCTGCATCTTGTAGTAAACACCTTGCGCTTGCATTAGCTCTTCATGAGTGCCATGCTCAACAATATCGCCATCCACCATGACAAGGATCATATCAGCATTTTGAATGGTCGACAAGCGGTGAGCAATGATAAAGCTGGTCCGTCCCTTCATGAGCTGATTAAAGGCATCTTGAATCAAGACCTCAGTCCGAGTATCGATGGAGGATGTCGCCTCATCCAAGATCAAAATCTTAGGAACTGAAAGGAAAACCCGCGCAATCGTTAAGAGTTGGCGTTGTCCTTGAGACAAAGACTCTCCAGCATCTGAAAGATACGTATCGTACCCTTGTGGCAACTGCCGAATGAAGAAATCTGCATTGGCCGCTTTGGCTGCTTCTATGACTTCTTCTCTAGTTGCATCTGGACGAGAAAAGGCGATATTTTCATGAATGGTCCCAACCTTGAGCCAGGTTTCTTGCAGGACCATACCAAACTGTTGGCGGTAAGAAGCACGGGTGTAGTCCGTAATTGGTACCCCATCAATCGTGATCTCTCCAGAGTGAACAGGGTAGAAACGCATGAGCAGATTAATTAAGGTCGACTTTCCTGCTCCTGTAGGTCCTACAATGGCAACCTTACTGGCTGCTGGAACCTGAATGGTTAGATCTTTGATCAAGGTCCGCCCCAAATCATAGCCAAATGAGACATGCTCAAAACCAATCGCACTTTTAACATCCTGACTTTCCAGAACTTGATGACCCGTCTCTTCGATCTCAGCTTGATCCAAGACGCTGTACAAGCGCTCTGCGCAGGCAAGAGCACTTTGGAGTTCTGACAAGACAGAGGAGATGTCATTAAAGGGCTTGGTATATTGGTTGACATAATTGAGGAAGGTCACCAATTGACCGACAGAAAAGTGAGATCCCGAAATAATGCGTACAGCACCAAATCCAGCCACTACTGCATAAATCAAGGCATTCACAAAGCGAGTGGCAGGGTTGACAGTTGAGGAATAAAAGACAGCGGATTGGGAATAATTGGCATAGCTTTCATTAGTCCCTTTAAAAGCCGTACGGAATTGATCCTGAGCGTTAAAGGACTGGATCAAACTTTCCTGGGTCAAGGACTCTTCGATCAACTGAGTTTGAAGACCACGCGCCTTGGTCTGCTTTTGGAAAAGCGTATAAGAACGCTTGGCAATAAAACGAGCAATCAACAGGGATAAAGGGGTCAAGACCAGAACCGCCACCATCATAAAGAAATCCAATTCTGCCATGGTCACGATGGTGACAAGAATGGTTAAGAGGCCAACAAAGAACTGGTTAAAGACCATCAGAAGACCACTATTGAGTTGCTCTACATCGGTCGTGAGGCGACTGACGAAAGTCCCCGCTCCCTTGTTTATCTAGATAAGACAAGGGCAGTCGGTGTACTTTTTTTCCATCACTTCTGCTCTCAGGCTTTGGCTAAACCGATAGACCAATTGATTGTAGACAAGAGGATTGATCCATTGGATCAAGGTATTGACCACAATGACCAGAACCATTTGGATCAAAACGGGCCATAAGACTGTCATCCCTTGAGGATTGATGACTAAATCAATCGCATGTCCGATCAGGATCGGTAGCCAAACCGTTAAGGCTACTTGAGCGATGGTTCCAAGACTAGCTAGAATCAGGAGCCCGGGATGGTGAGCAAAATCTCTAAACAGACGTTTTACATAACTAGAACGTTTTTGACTCATGCTTCCTCCCTCCCGTGTTGTGAATAATGAATTTCTTGATAAATCTCATTGGTAGACAAAAGGAAATCATGATTTCCCAGTCCTACTTGATGTCCCTTGTTCAAGACCAAAATCTGATCAGCAGACTTGAGACTATTGGTTCGTTGAGATACTAAGATCAAACTCGTATCACTCAATTCTTCTTTAATCGATTTTAAGAGACGAGCTTCCGTCAAATAATCCAAGGCAGAAGTTGAATCATCCAAAATCAAGAAAGGAGCCTTCTTCAAAAGGGCACGCGCAATGGTCAACCGTTGACGTTGGCCTCCTGAGAAATTTCGCCCAAAGGCTTCCACTGGCTCATCGAGTTGTCCTTCTTTTTCACGAACAAAATCAGCAGCCTGAGCTGTTTCTAGGGCCCACCACAAATCTTCATCCGATAGATTTTCTTCCATTCCTAGTAAGAGATTCGAGCGGATAGTCCCTCTAAAGAGCTCTGCCTTCTGTGGGACAACAGCTACCCACTCCCGCCACTCCTTGAGAGTTTTAGGAGAGTGACCTTGATGATAGAGGGCTAATTTCCCCTGACTAACAGTATACAAGTGACTCAATAACTGAACCAGGGTGGATTTCCCAGATCCTGTACCACCGATAATTCCCAACATCTGTCCATGATCCAGATCAAAGGAAATATCTTCTAGAGCTGGGCTTGAAGCCGTTGGATAAGTGAAAGAAACTTTCTGGGCGCTGATCGCTTCTTGCTCTGTTGCAGTTTCTTCTGGCAAAGCTTCTAAGAGGTCTTCTTCCTTCAAATCAAAAAAATCTCTTGGACACGCTTGGCTGAAATATAGCTGACATTTAAAGACGTGACCAGCATAGCGAGTTTGATCAATTCTGTTAAAAATTTGTAATAAATAATTGACCAAAGCGACCAACATCCCTTGGGTTAGAAGACCAGCAGAGATATTCAATTGTCCTTGCCAAATGACACAAACCAAGGTCGTATTGACCACAAGGAAGGTCAAGGGACTCACCAAACTAGACCAGATACCAGCACGAATTTGCCAGATCTTGTAGTCCTGATTGACCTCTCTAAAATCTTCTAATTCACTCAGACTGTTGTCCAAAGGCCCGAATCACCCGCATCCCTTGAAATTGCTGACGCGTCACCGTGACCATTCGGTCTGTGATTTTCCGAATCTTAGCAAAAGAGGATTGACAATCCGAGACATGATCACAATAATCAGGGTTAAAATCGCCACCATCCCCAAGAACCAAAGAGTGAGTTTAGGACTGATGGTGAAAGCCATGATGATAGAACCAAAGACAATAATCGGTGCTCTCAAAAAGAGGCGCAAGAATTGGTTGATCCCAACCTGGATTTGATAGGTATCCGAAGTGAGACGGGTTACCAAACTAGAAGTACCGATCCTATCTCGTTTGTCCTTTGGAAGCGACAAGATCTTATCATACAAATCCTTGGTCATCTCGCGGGTAAAGCCGACAGCTGCTTTAGAAGAAAAATACTGGGCAGTAATAGCTACGACAACCCCAAAGCTCGCAAATAAAAACAAAACACCGACCGTCATCACCACTGCGCTCGTTTCCTTTTTCGGAATGACCTGATCGACTAAGTGGGCGATGATTAAGGGAACACACAATTCAAAAATAGCTTCTAAGAGTTTAAACACGGGCCCAAGAAAAGTTTCCCATAGATAGCCCTTAAAATACTTCAATAATGATTTCATACGACTCGATTCTATTTTTTAATGGATATACATATTTTACCACAAATTCTTAAGATGAAAAAACTCTCCCTGCAGAGCAGAGAGAGTTGAATACTGACCAGATGAAGGTCAGAAATCTTATTCCTTCCTTGGCACCTTGCTTAAAGTCTTGCCCATTTTCCCCAATCCTATCATTAAGAGAGGAAAAGAGAATAGCGTTATAAGGCCTAGCACAAGAAACATAGCTACAAAGCCACAGCTATCAATGAACCAACCAGTCAAAGGGAAGATGACAATCATAGATAGACTAAACATCATTGAATTGATACTCAGCATGGTTGCTCGTACACTTGAAGGTAGATAGGCTTGTAAATCATTGTAGTAGATGGGTTGATAAACGGCATAAAGGGCATTGGTCAAGAGATAGACACTCAGATAGGCGAATGAAGTCTTGAATGTTACCAAAAGCAAGACCAACCCTGTCAGTGCAACCAGAATAGGAAAGACTTGATTACTATTCCATTTTTTCCCGATTTGACTGGCCAGATAAACCGCTAGGAGATTGAATCCACTACCAATTAACATGATGAGCGAAACTTGCCAACTAGCTAAGTCACTAATTTTCTGTTGGTAGTAAAAATAAAACATACACATGATGGTCCCTACCAACTGATAGGTGAGCATCCAGTAAAACAAGACTGGTTTTTCCTGCCATTCTTGTTTCACTACCTCCAATATCCGCTTTAAGGTCAAATGATTTCTTTCATCACTCTTGCTCTCTGGCTCTTTCATCAGAAAGATCAAAAGAATGGAAAGCAAGGAAAGCCCAATAGCAATATAATAGGTCCAAGCCAATGCTCCGTGAATAAAGAAGCCTGCCACAACTGTACCTAAAGTTCGGGTGACTTCGGCCACACCAGACAAGAAGCTAGAAATCTGAAGATAACGGTCTTTTTGACCTGCTTCTACCGCTGAATCAAATAAGAAAGCCGTACTGGTCCCCGAGTCAAAATTATAAGACCAAGCATTGACCATCATGGCAATGGCATAGATCCAAAAATTCCCCTGACCAAATAAAATCAAGATCGAGGATCCAATACTGGACAAGCGAGCCAAGTAGAGATTAGTCTTGTAGCTAAAGCGATCGGCCAACATACCAGATGGGATCTCACACAAGAGACTTGTCCCATGAAAGATACTCTCTAATAAACCAATCTGAAGCAAAGAAAGACCATTTTGAATAAAAAAGAGAATCCAAAAACTGGTGATTCCAAAATAAGATGTAAATTCCAAACCTGCTAGGAGTGAAATATTGCGTTTGTAAGTTCTTTTAAACATTGTTTTTCCTCTTTCAATAGATTATTTGAGTGTTTCTAAAAGACTTACTTAGAGTTGCCTACATTTTCTCCACCTCTTTCATTCTTTCTTGATTCAGTTCTTGACGCAATTGGCTCACTTGATTAGACAAGGATACCAACAATTCGGTTTGCAACTTTTGAATTTCCAGTAAATCCGTCTGGTCTTGCTGCACCATATGATCAATCTTCGTATGCAACAAGCGAATTTCCCGTTCAGACTCCATATTGACGTTAAAGTCATTTCGCGCTTGCAGGCGATCATAATCTGCTGCCCTGTTTTGGCTCATCATGATCAAAGGAGCTTGAATCGCCGCAATCGTAGAAAGTGCTAGATTCAGCAAGATGAAAGGATAAGGGTCAAAAATCCAGCCAAGGGATGCAAGACATTGATCAACATCCAGATAGCCATCATCATGATGAAGCTAATAATAAAGGTCCAAGAACCACCGAAGCGCGCAACCGAATCCGCCACACGCTGACCGAAGGTATAGCTGGCTGTCAAGCGGTCTTCAACGTTAAAGGGACGCTCGCTTTCGGGCATGACAGCTGTTACCTGCTGTTTAATCGCATCATTTTTATCATTGGCACGATCAATAATCTGACCTAGATAATCCATACAATATTGGCTCAAATTTTTATACGTGATAAAATCATCCATTTGACTTTCCGGGTAGGATGTCTTGAGCATCTGTTGAATGCTATGGTCTAGATCTGCGATCAAAGACCCCTGACCATCCTCGTATTCTTTCCCATCGATGATGTCTATTTTCAGCATTGAGTTTCCTTTCATAGTTATTTGAAGCAGATAAAAGTGAAAAACGCCTAATGGCGTTTTTACGTCTATTAAGGTTTGATACGGTGCAACATACGTGGGAATGGAATGGCTTCACGAATGTGTTTTGTACCAGCCGCGAAGGTTACCATACGCTCGATACCAATACCAAATCCACCGTGTGGTACTGTACCGTATTTACGAAGGTCAAGGTAAAATTCATACTCTGTACGATCCATACCGAGTGATTCCATCTTCGCCACAAGGGCATCGTAGTCTTCCTCACGCATTGAACCACCGATGATTTCTCCATAACCTTCTGGTGCGAGCAAGTCTGCACAAAGTACGCGATCTGGGTTACCAGGGACTGGCTTCATATAGAAGGCCTTGATATCTGCTGGGTAGTTCATGACAAAGGTTGGTACACCAAAGTGGTTTGAAATCCAAGTTTCGTGTGGTGAGCCGAAGTCATCTCCATGTTCCAGATGCTCATAATCAGCATCTTCATCATTTTCATGCTCTTGCAAGAGATCAATCGCTTGATCGTAAGTGATACGTTTGAATGGCTCTGCAATGTAGCGTTTCAAGAGCTCCGTATCACGTTCCAAGGTTTCCAAGGCTTGAGGGGCACGATCAAGAACACCTTGTAGAAGAGCTTTCACATAAGCTTCTTGCAAGTCAAGTGACTCATCGTGTGTCAAGTATGAGTACTCAGCATCCATCATCCAGAACTCAGTCAAGTGACGACGAGTTTTTGATTTTTCAGCACGGAATACTGGACCGAAGTCGAAGACGCGACCAAGAGCCATAGCACCTGCTTCAAGATAAAGCTGTCCTGATTGGCTCAAGTAAGCTGGAGTCCCAAAGTAGTCTGTTTCGAAAAGTTCTGTAGAATCTTCTGCCGCATTTCCTGAAAGAATGGGGCTATCAAACTTCATAAAACCATTCTTGTCAAAAAATTCATAAGTCGCATAGATGATAGCATTACGGATTTGCATGACAGCAACTTGTTTGCGTGAACGCAACCACAAGTGACGGTTGTCCATCAAGAAGTCTGTTCCGTGTTCTTTTGGAGTGATTGGGTAATCTTGAGATTCACCGATAACTTCGATGTCTGTAATATCTAATTCGTAACCAAATTTAGAACGCTCGTCTTCTTTGACAATCCCTGTCACAAAAACAGATGTTTCTTGGCTCAAGCGTTTGATGGTGTCAAATTTTTCAAGCCCCACTTCTTCGCCAAATTTTTCGATAAAGTTTGGTTTAAAAGCCACACCTTGGAAAAAGGCAGTCCCGTCACGCAATTGCAAGAAAGCAATTTTTCCTTTACCTGATTTGTTGGCCACCCAAGCACCGATGGTCACTTCTTGACCAACGTAGTCTTTTACTTCGATGATAGTAATCCGTTTTGTCATCATTTATCTTCCTTTTCTCGTTAAACTTGTCCGAAGACATTATCTTCTTAATTGTATCATAAAAAGGCTTTCAGTGCTAGGTTCTACCTGTGAAAACCAGATTTTTTTTAAAGAAAAAGATCCTCAGCTCATTACTAAGGATCTTGTAATTTTATTTTTCCATAAAGGCCTTGAGTCGGCGAACAGCTTCTTTCAGGGTATCCAAATCTGTCGCATAAGACAAGCGAACATTTTCAGGGGCACCAAAGCCAGCTCCCGTTACTAAAGCAACCTCTGCTTCTTCTAAAATTGCTGTGGTAAATTCCGTCACATCCGTATAACCCTTCATCTCCATGGCCTTCTTGACATTTGGGAAGAGATAGAAGGCTCCTTGAGGTTTGATGGCTTCAAAACCAGGTACTTCATTCAACAAAGGATAAATAGTATTCAAGCGCTCTTCAAAAGCTTGACGCATGATCTCAATAGAAGATTGATCTCCTGTGAGGGCTTCGATTGCAGCATATTGGGAAACGGTTGTTAAGTTGGAAGTTGTTTGGCTGATCACCTTGGCCATAGCTCCGATAATCTCAGGATCACCCACTGCAAAACCAACCCGCCAACCAGTCATAGCATAGGTTTTAGAAACTCCGTTAATCACGATAGTTTGCTTGCGAATCGCTTCTGATAAGCTAGAAATGGGCGTAAAGGTATTGCCATTATAAACCAATCGACCATAGATATCGTCTGCCAAAATCAAGATGTCATGTTCAACAGCCCAATTTCCGATTGCTTCGAGTTCTTCTTTACTGTAGATCATTCCTGTTGGATTGGATGGCGAATTCAGCAAGACAACCTTGGTCTTGTCTGTCCGTGCTGCTTCCAGTTGCTCTACCGTTGCCTTGAAGTGATTTTCTTCTGTTGTTTGGAAAGTAACAGGTGTGCCTTCTACCATCTTGACCTGGTCTACATAAGAAACCCAGCAAGGGGTTGGAATGATGACTTCATCACCTGGATTGATGACAGAAGTAAAGAAGGCATAGAGGATAAACTTAGCACCAGTACCGACCACAACCTCATTTCGGTTCACTGCATAGCCATAAAACTCTTTCATGTAGTCGCTAATGGCATCCTTCAATTCTGGAAGTCCAGATGCGACCGTATAAAAGCTGGCACGACCATCCTCAATGGATGCGACTGCTGCTTCTTGAATATTTTTTGGAGTCGCAAAATCAGGCTGCCCCAGGGTCAAACTCAAGATGTCACGACCTTCTGCCGCCAAAGCTTTAGCACGCGCATTTGCAGCCAAGGTCACACTTTCTTCCATTTCCAATACACGATTTGATAATTTCATATTTCCTCCTCAAATCTTAAAAAACACCGGTGACTTTCCCAGTCTTGAAATCCACCACATAATAAGAGCTCCCAGCCTTGACTTCCCAGATCGGTTTGCCTTTAAAGCGCCCAAAAGTTACCCGATCAATCGCGTCCTGACTCTTCTCTTTAACGACGGAAGCTGCCTCTTTAGAACTAACTCCTTCTTTCAAAGGGTAGGTATAGACTGCTTCATCCGCCTGCGCCACCAAAACCGCTAGTTCTTGCCCTTCTTGGTCCTTGCCAATAAAGGAAAGATACGCTTCTTTGCCATGAAAGAAACTCTCCGTCTCAATGGTAGCAATCGAAGAGTGAGACAGAGCTATTTTTCTTGCTTGCGCAATTTGATCCTGCAAGCGATCAGAAGTTTTTTCAGCAAGAAATAGCCATGAAAAAAGGAGCGTGAACACTAAGATACAGATTCCTATTATATGTTGCCATACTATAAAAAGATTATTTTTCTGTTTCACTCCCTCATTATACACCAAAGCTACCTAGAATTCTATAGATTTTCAAGAAAGAATTGTTACTAATATTTCATACCTGTTACAATGTTTTAGTATAAAATTGTTTGATAAACAAACTAAAATTAACACCTTTGCTATTATGTGTTCATAGTTTAATAAATTTGTCACAATTTTGTAACTAATTTGAAAATAAAATTAAACGACAGAAATACTATTTATTGATAAAATATAGATATGGAAAATTTAAAGAGATTATTCAAAGAAGCAAACGTAGATTTAAAAACCATGATCGTCTTCCACAAGGCAGAACGATTGATCCGTGCGTCTGAGGCTCATATCTTTAAAAAGCACCAGTTGACACCAACTCAATTCTCTGTACTTGAGACCTTGTACAGCAAAGGCGATCTCCGCATTCAAGATCTGATTGATAGCATTCTTGCGACCTCTGGAAATATGACTGTGGTTATTCGCAATATGGTCCGCGATGGTTGGATTACACGCGAAACTGATCCAGAAGACCGCCGTGCTTATCTTGTATCTATTACAGATGCCGGTCGTAAAAAGATCGAAGAAGCTCTTCCAGATCATATCAAATATTCAACGCTTGATGCAAGTCTTTAATAGTGGCGAGCAAGCTGAGTTGACAGAACTCTTGAAGAAATTCAAACATATCGCCTAAGCCTACTGCTCAAGACGATTCTGACTCCAAAATCCTCTATTTTGGAGTTTTCATCGTGCATTCTCTTTATCTAACAGATCAAAAAAATATTCCTGACGCTTCTCAGGAATATTTTTATTTATTCTTTCACAAAGACCCATTCTTTCTCTTGCGATAAATCCTCACGATAAGAGAAACCTGCTACTTCTAATGATTTCAGATCTTCTAGATGGGTGATTTCTTCCTTCATCATGGCTGTCACCATGGCCCCACGTGCTTTCTTTGAAATCGTCGAGTGAATCTTCAGTGTCCCACCACGATTCTCCATGAATTTGATCCGAATCATTCGCTCACGAATGGCTTTTGAAAAGACCTGTTCAAACTCAGAAGACAAAAGGGATAAGATCTGCTCCTCACCTTCTACTACCTGATCATAGTCCTCTTTCCAGAGGACCTTTAGAGATTTTCCAGCTGGTTTTAACTTCATCATAAAATCTAAGCGATGGGGCGCAATCCCTTCATAGGCAGGTAGTACACCGTATAAAGCAGTCGTGATCAACAAATGCTCCTGCAGATAAGCCTGCTCTTTTTCGGATAAGTCTTGACGCTCGATACTACGGTACATAAGGCCATCAAACAGTTCCAAAGCAGGATAGGTTTTAGCACTCCCAGCTAATAAAGCCTCAATTCTTTCTTTTTCTACTTGAGCTCTTTCCTCTGAGATCCCGTAAAAGGTCGCTAATTCTTCTAGGGAGAATGCCTTCAAAGCTTGGAGGATGGTTTTTGTGTTCTCTGACAAGGGTTGGGGCTCGACGATACGAGCCTGTTCGTTCAGTTCTTTAGCGGATGGAATTAATAGTTTCATAGGTCTATTGTACCATATTTTTCAAATTTTCTTGACAGGAGTTTTTATTAATGTTATTATCTAGTTATGAAAACTAGATTAAAGAAAGGTGAAGATTTAGTGTCCACTTTTTCCTATCCAACGTGGGAGCAACTGCCTGAGCTAGACCTCTATCTCGATCAGGTCCTACTTTATGTCAATAAAACCTGTGCACCTGTCCTCTCTTCTTCAGATAAGGGCTTGACGGCTGCCATGATCAACAATTACGTAAAACATGGCTATGTCGAAAAACCAGATAAGAAGAAATACCAGCGTAGACAGGTGGCTCGCTTGATCGCTATTACAACCTTAAAAACGGTCTTTTCTATTCAGGAGATCGCTTCTACCTTAAATTTCTTGCAGGACCAGGCGAGTTCAGATCTTCTCTATAATAGCTTTGTCGCTTATCTCAATGAGCAAAAAGAGCCGATCGCTCCTATTATTCGCTCTGCCTGTCAGACGGTTCAACTTTATCTTGAAACCCTATCTTATATTCAACCAGTAAAAACGGAGGAAGAAACTGATGAATTACTCCATGAAACTAAGTAAAAAATTATCCTTTGGAGAAGAGATCGCAAATAGCGTAACACACGCTGTTGGCGCCCTTCTCATGTTGATCTTGCTTCCGATCTCAGCAGTCTATAGCTTTGAGCAACATGGTCTGCTCAGTGCTTTTGGTACGTCTATCTTTGTGATCAGTCTCTTTTTGATGTTTCTGTCTTCGACCGTCTACCATGCCATGTCTTACGATTCACCTCAAAAGTATGTGCTTCGTATTATCGACCATTCCATGATCTACATTGCGATCGCAGGTAGTTACACACCAGTTGTCCTTACCTTGATGAACAACTGGATGGGCTACAGCATTATTTTGATCCAATGGGGACCACCATCTTTGGTATTCTCTACAAAAATCTTTGCCAAAAAAAGTCAATGAAAAAGTTCAGTCTCGCTCTTTACTTGATCATGGGCTGGTTGGTCATCTTTATTATTCCCCAAATCGTTAGCCAAACCAATCCGATCTTCTGGGGTCTCATGCTCATGGGCGGTCTGTGCTACACGGTTGGAGCTGGCTTTTATGCTAAGAAAAAAACCATACTTCCACATGATTTGGCACCTCTTCATCCTGGCAGCTTCTGCTCTTCAGTATTTAGCGATTGTATACTTTATGTAATACGCTCACCACTCTTCTGAGTGGTTTTTTTGTGATTTTTTTCTGTACAATAGAAAAAAACTGTATGGGGACAGTCAGGATGAAGACGAGCAAATACCAACAAATTATTCATGTCTCTAAAAAAAGCTATTCAAGATGGAGAACTGGAAACTGGACAGAAAAATTCCTTCTGTTCGTCAGTTAGCTAGTCAATTTTCTTGTAGTAAGGACACGGTGCAACGAGCCTTGCTGGACTTGACTTACCAGCACTTCCTCTATGCTAAGCCTCAGAGTGGCTACTATGTTTTGGAGCAAGAACCTGATCGACATGAGGATCTTCCACTAAAATTAGAGAAAGACCGCAACCAGGCTTTTCGAGGACTTCCGGACCTGTATCAATGAAACCTTGATTGGACGGGAGAATTATCTCTTTCAATAACTTTTCGGACCAAGCAGGCTTACTCGAAGTACGCCAATCCATTCAAGGCTTATTGAAGGAAGAAGGGTATTTATACGACTGCAGATCAGATTGTTTTGACTGCTGGTACCCAGCAGGCGCTCAATATCCTCAGCCAGATTGACTTTTCCCAATAAAAAAATCGCAGATCTTGATCGAGCAACCGACTTATCATCGGATGAACCAACTCTTAGATTCGCAGCAACTTGCCTACCGTACCATTCAACGTAATTTAACGGGGATTGATCTCGAGGAACTTGAAGAGATTTTCAAAAGTGGCCATATCAAATTCTTCTACACGATCCCTCGTTTTCACTATCCGCTTGGTCATAGCTATTCGACCAAGCAGAAAAGAAGCGATCTTGCAACTAGCTGACCAATATGATGTCTACCTTGTTGAGGACGACTATTTGGGAGATCTTGATGGCAGTAATGCTCCATCTTTTCATTATTTGGATCAAAAAGGACCGAGTCATCTACATCAAATCTTTTTCGACCAATCTCTTTTCTGCTCTTCGCATCACTTCCATGATCCTTCCCCAAGACCTTCTAAAGCCGGTCTTAACCTATAAGACGATTCTGGACTATGATAGCAATCTGATCATGCAAAAGGCCTTGAGTCTCTACATTGATAACGGTATGTATCTGACCAATAAAAAGCGACTCCTAGCCAGAAAAAAAGAGGAAGAAGCCAGTCTAAAGACCTTGATGGCCCAGTCTCTCTTCTACCCTCATCTGACCCTGACCCACGATGGGATCCTTCTAGAACTCAGCCAAGTTCAATCTCTTGCTGCCTTAAAACACAGTGGACTCCCGCTTGATTTCTTTGAAGCAGCCTACATCACTTCTTGTCCTTATCAACTCGCCAAGATCAAATCAGCAGATGTGGCCAACGTTTTACCAAAACTTACAACTTTTTTTGAATGAGAAACCCTCGTACAGATTATACGAGGGTCTTTCTTATTTCTTTAATTGCTCATAGATAAGTTTGGCATTTTGAAGGCCGATCCGATAATCGAGGCGAATCAGGCGAATCGCTTCCATCTCTGGTTCTTTGAGGTACTTCTCTCTTTGTTCCTTGGAAATACTACCTGGTTTTAGAAGATAGTGAGTGAATTGATTTCTGACTTTATTGAGCTCAACTTGAAGGGTGAAATAGAGTCCAAATAAGACAATCACAACTCCCATCAGGATCAGATCGTTTGACATGGTGTATGCTCCCTTTTCTGTTCTTTTCTTTATTTTACAGCTTTCAAAGAAGAAAAACAAGGTTAAATTTGCATTTAGACCTTGTTTGTCCTTATTTCATCATACCGGCCTGGAGGTCATACATTTTCTTATACGTTCCTCCTAGAGCAATGAGTTGGTCGTGGTTGCCTGATTCGATGATTTTTCCCTTTATCGAGAACATAGATGCAATCGGCATCTTGGATGGTAGAAAGGCGATGGGCAATGGCAATGGTTGTCCGCCCTTGGCGCATCTTCTTCAGAGAGTTTTGGATCATCTCTTCCGTCTCTTGGTCGATATTGGCAGTGGCCTCATCCAAAATGAGGATCTTAGGCTGGGCAGCAATGGTCCGGGCAAAAGCCAGAAGCTGACGCTGACCAGTCGATAAGGTAGAACCCCGCTCTGTTACCGGATGATCATAGCTACCAGGTAGACTCTCAATAAAGTCTGCTACATCCACAAATGCAGCTGCTTGTCGGATTTCCTCATCTGTCAGTTCTTCATGGTACATCCGGATATTAGAAGCAATGGTTCCGTGATAGAGGAAGGGTTCTTGCAACACTAAACCGATGGACTTGCGCAAGGCTTCCTGGCTGTAGTCCTTGATATCCTGTCCATCAATCAAGATCTGGCCACGATCAAATTCATAAAAGCGCATGAAGAGATTGATAATAGAGGATTTACCAGAACCAGTATGACCGACAAAGGCGATGGTTTGTCCATTTTTGACCTCAAAGGAGATATCTTTTAGGACATCCCGTTTGCCATCATAAGAAAAAGATACATGCTCAAAACGAATATCTCCCCGCTCGATTTCTTTCAGGCTACCAGCTTGCTTGGGCTCATAGTCGTCTCGATCCATCATCTCAAAGACACGACCTGCAGAAATGGTTGAGGTCTGCAAGGTTGCAAAATTTTGGGTGACATCAATCAAGGGCTGGAAAAGCTGGCTAACATACTGGATAAAGGCATAGATAAGACCTGCTGTAAAGCCTGAGGACTGCCAATTTAGGCCGAAAAAGGTTAGAATAACCGCATAAGCCAGGACCTGTAACAGTGTCATAGCTGGCCTCAAAAAGAGGGAATTGACATCTACAGATCGGTTGGCATAGTCCAAATGTTCCCCATTAATCTGTTCGAATTCATCCGTCAAGCGCTTTCTTGACGAAAGGCCTGCACGATCCGCATTCCTTCAATGGATTCCGATAATTTCACATTGATATCTGATAATTTTTGTCGGGTCATCTTGACCAAGCGATTGGATAACTTGCGATAGAGACGGATGGAAAACCAAATGATGGGAAGAAAAGGCAGGATCCAAATGGTCAAATGCCAGTCCAAGCTAAACATGGTTACTAGAGTGACTAAAAAGAGTAAAAAGGATGAAACCAGGCTTGAAAAGACCGTAGAAAACATATCTGCGACTGCCTGTGTATCATTGGTCACTCGAGAAACAATCGAACCTGCTGCTGTCTGGTCATAAAAGGACATGCCCAGCCTTTGAAGATTTTGGAAAATATCTAAACGGATATCTCTTACGATAGAATTGGATACACGCGCAAAGGTTAACTGACTCAGATAAGTTGCCAGCACGCGCCCAATGAATAACCCATAGTAGAGAATGAGAAACTGAAAAGCTGTCAGAACTGGAGAGCCTGCTTCTGTTGGATCCACTAGGTGGTCAATATACCAGCGAGCTGCAAGAGGGATCGCCGTCAATAACAGACTAGTCAGGAAGGTAAAGGCTAAGGCTAGGGCTGTTAACCATTTATAACGCCACATGTAAGTCAAGAGCCGCTTCATCACATGAGCTTCAGATGTTTTCATTCAGCTTTCCCTCCATTTCTTCTGATAATTGTTGGGCTTGGTAGGTTTCATAGTACCAACCTTTTTGAGCCATTAATTCCTCGTGATTTCCTCGCTCCTTGATCTGTCCATTCTCCATTACCAGAATCAAATCCGCATGAACGATCGCTGATAGGCGATGGGCTGTGATGATCGTTGTTTTCCCCTTGCGTTCCTGCTTCATATTTTCAATGATTTGGTGCTCCGTTTTAGCATCTACTGCAGACAGGGAATCATCCAGAATCAAGATCTCAGGATTCATGACCAAATGCACGACTCATGGCAATCCGTTGCTTTTGCCCGCCAGAAAGAGAGACCCCTCTCTCTCCCAGCACTGTCTCCATCTGGTCTGGCATGGCCAGAATATCTTCATAGACTCCACAAGTTCTCAGAGCCTTTATCACCTCTTCTTCCTTGATCTGTGGATCTGAAAAAGCGACATTCTCGCGAATGGTCATGGCAAAGAGGATCTGATCTTGAGGGACGTAACCGATCAAGCTTCGAAGATCTTCTAAACGATAGTTTTTGATGGAGATGCCATTTAGCAAGATAGCTCCCTGCTCCAAGTCATGCTCTCTAAGCAAGAGACGCAACAAGGTGGTCTTTCCAGATCCAGTTGGACCCACAATTCCAAGGGTTTGCCCTTTTTCTAAATGAAAGGCAACCTTTTCAAGGACAGGCTCTTTCTCATAGGCGAATTCTTCAATGTCATATTCCAGATCTCCGTTTTGAATGTCTTTGACTGGTTGACTTGGATCTTGGATATCAGGTGTTTCTGCTAAAAGTGTCTCAATCCGATCATAGGAGACGCTAGCCCGCTGACTAATATTAAACAAGAAGCCCATGGCTTGAAGGGGCCAGACGAGCATATTGAGATAGGTAATAAAGGTTACGATTTGTCCAACCGTCAGGCTCCCTTCCTGAACAAATAGCCCCCCGAAGTAGAGCGTCAAAACATAGGAGAGACCGACAAAAAGAAGAGTAGTCGGATCAAACAAAGCATTGTAACCGGCTGAAGTCATATTCTTTGAAAAGACCATTTGATTGGTTTTTTCAAAAGCCCGAATCTCATCTGCCTGAAAGCCAAAGGATTTGGTCACCTTGACTCCTGATACTGATTCCTGGACAAAGTTGTTCAACTCTGAGAAGCCTTCTTGTGCCTCTTTGAAGGCTTTGTGGTTTTTGCGTCCAATGGCGGAAGTCATTACCACCATAACCGGTAGGGGCAAAATAGCCAAGAGGGTTAAGCGCCAATCAATCATGAAAAACATGCTGACTAGAGTCACCAAGGCTGTCACGGAAGCATCCACTGCAGACATAACCCCGCCACCGGCAAACATAGTTACCGCATTGATATCATTAGTAGCATGGGCCATGAGATCTCCTGTCCGATAACGCTGATAAAAAGACGGAGACATGAGCGTAAATTGCTGAAACAAACGGTAACGCAAGATTCGAGCCAACTTATTAGCCGTTCCAAAAATATAGCGTCTCCAGACAAAACGAAGGCCATACATGGCTAGAGCTGCGAGGACCAAAAGGGCAATATCCATAACTAACTGCCCCAGTGTCAGCTTTCTTTTATCGATCAAATCGATCACAAGGCCCATGATTCTTGGAGGAATGAGATTTAAAAAAGCTAACCAAGATCAAGGACCCTATCCCGATCAAGTATCGCTTCTTCTCTAAATTAAAAAAACCAAGATAATTTCCTCAACAGATTCATCTTATTTCCCCTTTTTGGTGAGTTGCCAACTACTATCCACTAGAGCAAACAACTCCTCATCAGCAATTGTTCCATCTAAGGGATACTCACCCAATATTTTTTATTCATATGAAAAGCTGGATAAATCCCCTTCTGCTGGATGAAATGGGCTACTTGGTCAGACTTGACATTCAAAACTTCTATTTTCCCAGACTTGCCAGCATCTAGTTTTTTCCAATCAATGGTCATAAAGACACCATACCACTTGAGAGTGTCTCGGTGGCGAATGGCACCGGATTCCGGAGATCTCTCCCACAAATACTCAATCGTTCCCTGATAGTACAGAGAGATATAGGCCATGAGACGCTTGGCTTGAGGATAGAGAAATTTCTCTACCTCAAAACAAGCTTGGCGAATCCTTGCAAGACTTTCCTGACAAGCTTCTCTGACTTGGCCAACGAAATTTCCTTGTAGCTGTTCCTGATGGATCTGGATATACTCGTCCCCTGTATCCTGATCATAGACCTGAAAAGATATCTTCTGGTCGCAGACACGGACCTTTAAGAGAAAAGAGTCCGATAAGACTGGGCACTGGTACTCATAGCCTGTCCCACTCTTTTCAAATCCATAAGCCAATCCCTTTTCTGGCTGAAAGGTGTATCGGTCAAAATAATGCTCTAAAAACATTTTCTCTCCCTTATTCATTTTTGCACTAGAAGAGGCTGGAAACAACGTCCCCAACCTTGATAACGGATCTTCAAAACTACTTCAAGCAGTGATCGTTTCTTTTTTAAAACACGATGCGCGTGCCATGCAGTTGACAAACGCCCAATTGCTCCAAAAAGAGCTGACGATTGTCAAGGGTCACACCCCCACCTGGCAGGATCTGAATCTTTCCCTTAGCCGCAGCTAATAAACGATGATAGTGGGCAAAACGTTGCTCGAGTGTGGCACCTGGATTTCCACCTCGTGTTAAAATGCGGGCCACACCCTGATCAGAAAGCCACTCAATCGCTTCTAGCTGATCTGTATGAGCTAACTCATCAAAGGCCATATGAAAGACCACCTCTGCCTCTCCACAGGCTGCTAGTAAAAGCTGCATGACCTTCTGGTCCAACTTTCGATCGCTCGTCAGCGCACCCAGAACAAAACAAGTAACCCCTATTTCTTTCGCAGCACGAATATCCGTCAGCATAGCTTCGACTTCCAGATCAGTGTAGACAAAATCTCCACCACGGGGCCGAATGATCACACATAGATCCACAGACTTCGCTCTTGTCAGTTTGATTGCTTCATTGACCACACCTATACTCGGTGTGGTCCCGCCTACTGCCAGGTTGTCGCACAGTTCAATGCGACCTGCCCCAGCAGCAATCGCCTTATCAATATAAGTTAAATTCTCTGCACAAAATTCAAAGACAAGCATGACAACTCCAATTACAAAGACTTAAAACAAGGATATACTAACAGTTACCTTAGCATTGCCATTTTCCACTCTCGCTTTTGAGATACTATAGCCTGCTTGAGGGATCTCAAGGGTGATTTGATCACCATTCACTGTAAAGCCGCCTCCATTTTGATTGGATTGATCCTTCAAATAGTTGAGAACCAAGAATTTTGGAATGGGCATTTTCCCTAATTTAGCACCGGTCACGGTCAAATTCATGACATTGTTTTCGACTTGACCAGTCATGGTTAAATCTAGATAGCTATCAACTGGCCCTAATGATACAGGAACTTTGACGTGAAGGTCATTGCCATCCATTCCTAGTGCCATCTTTTGATAGTCAGAATTGTCAAGGGCGGATCCAGCACTTGCTTTTACGACCTGACTCAATTGCACAGAATTGAGACTTAGCTCAGTTGAGAGCCCTTCGGTGCTCACAGAAGCGTTTGAAACTGCATTTTTAGCCAGCTCAATCAAAGAACTCCCTGCCTGCACATTTCTCAGCTGCTCCCCTTCAGGAATTGATCCAGGAACCAACAGGATCACTAATAAAATAAATAAAACGATCACCATGCCAATCAGGCGTCTTATCCACTTAAACATCTGCTCCTCCGATACATGAAAAGTTGTATTCTTATTGTACCCTAAATCTAAAGAAATTGCGACTAAGAGGGGCCTTTACAAAGCAAAAGAGAGCGTGGGACAGAAATCGGTAATTCGTTAGAATTCGATTTCGTCGTCCCACCTCCGCACAGTTGAGTAGGGCTGTAAAAGCTGATGAAATCAGCGTAGTAGAGCCCACTCAACCACTGCGTCTTACTCGACAATCCAAAAACAATTGAGAGGCTAGGACTTTTGTCCCAACCTCTCTTTGTGCATTATTTAGATTTAATGTAGTTAACACCATCTGCTTTTGGTGCGACTGCTTGTCCGAAGAAGGCTGCCAAGACAACCATGGTCAAGACGTAAGGCGCAATTTGCAAGTAGATGGATGGGATACCTTTAAGCAAAGGCAATTGATTCCCGATAACAGCCAAACTTTGCGAAGCTCCAAAGAAGAGACTAGCCAGCATGGCCCCGATTGGGTTCCATTTCCCGAAAATCATAGCTGCGAGGGCAATGAACCCAGGACCAACAATAGTAGTCACCGCAAAGTTAACGGAAATAGATTGAGCGTATATGGCTCCTCCAATACCAGCTAGGGCACCTGAGATCATCACTCCTAAGTAGCGCATTTTATAAACATTGATTCCCAATGTATCTGCTGCTTGTGGGTGTTCCCCAACTGAACGAAGACGCAATCCAAATTTTGTCTTGAACATGATAAACCAAGCAAAGAATGAAAAGAGAATCGCAACCCAGCCGATGATGCTGGCATTGTTGAAGAAAATATCCCCAATGACCGGAATTTTAGATAAGACTGGAATTGACGTTTTCCCGAAGGCAACTTTGATATTATCAGTTTGTCCCTTGTTATACATCGCTTTAACAAGGAAGACTGCCAATGGAGGTGCCATCAAGTTCAATACTGTACCTGAGACGATATGGTCAGCACGGAAATGAATGGTTGCCACCGCGTGAATCAAGGAGAAGAGTACTCCAATCCCTGCAGCAACGATCAAGGACAACCATGGTGTCAAACTTCCTAACTCAGGTTCAAAAGTCAAGTTAAAGATAATACCTGAGAAGGCTCCCATAACCATGATTCCTTCTAGACCAACGTTAACAACCCCAGCGTGTTCTGAGTATGCTCCTCCGATACTTGTGAAGATCAGCGGCGCCGCATACACAATCATAGAGGAAACAAGAATACTTAAAATCGTTACAATACTCATTAGTTTGCTCCTCCTTTTTTAGCTGAACGCATCGAGATCATCTTTTCGATAATGTAGTGAGCACATACGAAGAAGATAATGGATGCTGTCACAATTTGAACGACTTCTTCAGGGATGGCAGCTGGCTTCATACCAACTCCCCCAATTTGAAGTGCTCCAAACAAGAAGGCAGCAAATGGAATACCAATTGGTGAATTCATCGCAAGAAGGGCAACGGCCATTCCGTTAAATCCAACACTCATTGAGCTGGTTTGAACGTAGACATTTGAGTAAATACCCTAGACCTTCTGCTACCCCACCGATACCAGCAAGAGCACCAGAAATGATCATAGAAAGGATAATGGTCCGTTTTGCAGACATCCCAGCGTATTCTGCCGCATTCGCATTGAGACCAACGGCACGGATTTCAAAACCAAGTGTTGTTTTCTTCATCAAGAACCAGATGACCACCACTGCGATGATGGCAAAAAAGATCCCGATGTTCATTTGTGATTTGTCCGTCAAATTACGCAACCACTCCGTTTGGTAGACAGCGTTGGCTCCCACATCAATGGTTGAGTCCTTGTTTTTCATCAAGGAAGCTGGGAAGCTATGAATCAAGGCATTCCCACCATAGAGAACAATGTAGTTCATCATAATGGTGATGATGACCTCACTGGTTCCGAGATAGGCACGAAGGAAACCAGGAATCGCTCCAATAAATCCACCTGCGATAGCCGCAATCAAAACGGTCATCGGAATCATCAGTAAGCGAGGCATATTTGGGAAGGAAAGGGCAAACCAAGTCGCCATGATCCATCCTGCAAAAGCCTGACCAGGAAGTCCAACGTTAAAGAAGCCGGCCCGGCTAGCTACCGAAAATCCAAGAGCAACTAAAATCAGTGGCCCCATAGCACGGGAAATATTACCCCAACTCTTAATCGAACCAAAGGCTTTCTTAAACAGCAATTCATATCCCCAAAGGGCATCATAGCTGAAGGCCCACATAATAATGGCACCCAAGACCAATCCTAAAAGGACAGACACCAATGGAACAGCAATTTGTTTTAAATTCTTATTCATTTGATGCTCCCTCCTTTACTTGTCCTCCTGCCATGAGGATTCCAAGTTCTTGCTTATTCGTTGTTTCAGGGGTTACGATCCCTTGGATCTTCCCATCATGAATAACCGCAATACGGTCAGAAACATTCAAAATTTCATCTAATTCAAAGCTGACAACCAGAACGGCTTTTCCATTATCCCGTTCTTGAATCAAACGTTTGTGGATATATTCGATCGCTCCAACGTCCAATCCACGAGTCGGCTGGCTGACGATTAAGAGATCTGGATCGCGATCGATTTCGCGAGCGATAATGGCTTTTTGCTGGTTCCCTCCTGAGAGAGCCTTAGCAGGTACCACTTCACTGGCTGCACGAACGTCAAACTCTTCCATCAACTTCTTGGCATAAGAGGTAATATTTGGATAATTTAAAATACCATTCTTGCTAAGAGGTTCTTTGTAGTAAGTTTGAAGAGCCATGTTTTCAGAGATCATCATATCAAGGACCAAACCATCCCGGTGACGGTCTTCAGGGACGTGCCCTACCTTCATTTCTGTGATTTGACGTGGACGTAGTCCTACAACATCCTTGCCTTTAATCTTAATTGAACCCGATTTTACCTTCCGTAGACCTGTAATGGCTTGGATCAACTCAGACTGACCATTTCCATCAATCCCTGCGATCCCAACGACTTCACCAGCACGAAGTTCCAGTGACAAATTCTTAACAGCTGGGACACCACGGTTTTCGTTTACAACCAAGTTTTCGATCGACAAGACCACTTCTTTCGGTTGAGAAGGACCTTTTTCAGTCTTAAAGGAAACAGAACGGCCGACCATCATTTCGGCCAAGTCTTGGTTAGTAGCTCCACCAATCTCTACTGTCTCAATAGATTTCCCACGGCGAATAACCGTTACGCGGTCTGAAACAGCACGGATTTCATCCAACTTGTGCGTAATCAAGATAATGGATTTTCCTTCATTCGCCAAGTTCTTCATGATTGTCATCAATTCTTCGATTTCAGCTGGTGTCAACACTGCAGTTGGTTCATCGAAGATCAGGATGTCGGCTCCACGATAAAGCGTCTTTAAGATTTCCACACGTTGCTGCGCACCAACGGAAATATCCTCAACTTTAGCATTTGGATCTACTGCCAAGCCATATTTTTTAGACAAATCAAGGATATCTTGGCTGGCTTTTTTAAGGTCCAAAACACCATGTTTAGTGGTTTCAGAACCAAGGATGATATTTTCAACAACAGTGAAGGCTTCAACCAACATAAAGTGTTGGTGCACCATTCCAATTCCTAAAGAAGCTGCTTTGAAGGTGAGTCTAGGTTAACAGTATTTCCATTTACCACAATGTCTCCGCTTGTTGGTTCCAACAAACCAGCCAGCATATTCATCAGGGTAGATTTCCCTGCACCATTTTCTCCAAGAAGTGCATGGATTTCACCTTTGCGCAACTGAAGATTAATCTTATCATTTGCTACAAAGTCACCAAATTTTTTGGTAATCTCACGCATTTCGATGACATATTCATGTGTCATGTGGGTGTTTTCCTTTCAAAATTTTTTATTTCAATAAAATCTGCTAGAGAACTAACAGATTTTATTGAGACAAAAATGTCTCACTTTAAAAGAAACGGCCCTTAAAGGGAGGGCCGCCCAATCAAATATTATTTTTCAGGAACTTTAAGAGATCCATCAAGGATTTTAGCTTTGGCATCTTCGACAGCTTTTTTAGCATCTGCAGAAAGGTTGTCAGTTGTCAAATCAACTCCACCATCTTTCAAGCTATAAGTAATCACTTTACCGCCAGGGAATTTACCGTCAGCAGCTTTCTTAGCCAAGTCTTTTACAGATTCTCCGACTTTCTTCAAGCTTGAAGCCAAGACAAAGTTAGATTTTTTACCATCTTTAGAAGTGTATTCACCTTCAGCTTTTTGGTCACGGTCCACACCAAGAACCCAAACTTTTTCGTCTTCATTTTTCTTCTCGTTCAAGTCTTTTGCTTCAGAGAAGACACCTGCTCCAGTACCACCAGCTACTTGATAGATAACGTCAGCACCTGCAGCGTATTGTGCAGCAGCAATTGTTTTACCTTTAGCAGCGTCACCGAATGAACCAGCGTAGTCTACTTGAACTTTGATAGATGGGTCAACAGATTTAACACCAGCTTCAAATCCAGCGCGGAAACGAGTGATAACTTCACTTTCCATACCACCTACAAAACCAACTTGTTTAGTTTTTGTAGTTTTCGCAGCAGCGATACCAGCAAGGTAACCAGCTTCGTTGTCGGCAAAGACAGCAGATGCTACGTTCTTTTTACCTTCAATACGGTCGTCAATGATAACAAAGTTTGTTTCTTCGTTGTCAGAAGCCGCTTTTTCTACTGCATCACGCAAGGCAAAACCAACACCAAAGATCAATTTGTAGTCGTTAGAAACAGCTTCATCAAGGTTTGTCGCATATTGAGATTCATCTGTTGATTGGAAGTAGTCAAATCCGTTCCCTTTAGAAAGACCGTTTTCTTTCCCCCAAGCTTGCAAACCTTCCCAAGCAGATTGGTTGAATGATTTGTCATCCACACCACCAGTATCGGTAACGATAGCAGCTTTCAAATCAGTTTTTGATTCTGAGTTTGCGCTATCTTTTTAGACGCACGATTTCCACATGCTGCAAGTCCGATAGCAGCGACAGTTACTAGACCAAGGCCTAGCCATTGTTTCTTGTTCATTACTGAACCTCCTAAATTATTGTGCAACATTGTTGCGAAGTATTGAAAGGGTCAAAAGACCGCCTCACAGACCCTATTAAGTCAGGTCTGTAAAGGAATATGGAAGTAATTCCTTGACCGTCATCACGACCGTCGATTTATCTTTAGATACTAAGGTTACAGGAAGGTCTGGCTCAAAAAATTCAGCCATGACCTGGCGACAAGCACCACATGGAGAGATGGGCTTTTCTGTTTGCCCGTAGATAATGAGCTCTTGAAACTCACGAGCTCCTTCAGAAACAGCTTTAAAAATGGCTGTCCGTTCTCCACAGTTGGTTAAACCAAAACTGGCATTTTCGATATTGACACCTGTATAGATTTCTCCATCCTTCGTTAGCAGTACAGCTCCAATTGGGAAATGAGAGTAAGGCACATAGGCTTGTTTACTCACTTCAACTGCTAAGTCAATCAACTCAGTAGTCGCCATGAGCCACCCTTTCCTTCCATGATGGCTACACCAGAAGAAGTCCCGATACGGGTCGCACCTGCTTCGATAAAAGCAAGAGCATCTTCATAAGAGCGAGCACCACCAGAAGCTTTAACACCCATGTCGGGTCCAACAGTTTGACGCATTAAGGCCACATCTTCTACCGTTGCTCCTCCAGTTGAGAAGCCAGTTGAAGTCTTCACAAAGTCTGCGCCAGCTAACTTAGCAATTTGACAAGCAACGATCTTTTCATCATCGGTTAAGAGACAAGTCTCAATGATGACTTTGACCAGCTTATCACCGCTCGCTTCGACTACAGCTTGGATATCTTCTTCAACTAGTGCTAAATTCTTAGACTTAAGAGCCCCAATATTAATGACCATGTCAATCTCATCGGCACCGTTTTGAATAGCATTTTTTGTTTCACACGCTTTGACAAATGGTGTATTTGCTCCTAAAGGAAAACCAATGACGGTACAAACTTTAACGTCTGAATCGCGCAAGCCCTCAGTCGCAAAATTCACCCATGTCGGGTTCACACAGACACTCGCAAAATCATAAGCCTTGGCTTCTTCGATCAGCTTTTCGATCTGTTCTTGTTGTGCATCTGGTTTTAAAAGAGTGTGATCGATATATTTATTTAACTTCATACAATCTCCTGAGCTGCTTAAGATATTATTTCAATAATTTCTTTAACGCTTTCAGCCCTTTCTAGTATTTTAACATTTTTTTTGAATTCTGTAACTCTTTCTTGTGAATTTTTTTCATTCATGAAAATACGGGCAATGCGTTCCCCTTTTTTGACGTGCTCTCCCACTTTTTTGTCAAACACAATCCCTGTTTCATAATCGAGGGGATCCGATTTGACAGCACGACCAGCACCCAGGCGCATAGCAAACAAACCAAACTCCATGGCAGGTAAAGCAGCAATGACGCCATCTTGGTCCGCTGTTACTTCAAGGACCTGATCCACTTTAACGGGACGATGCAAATCTTCTAAGTCTCCACCTTGAGCCACAACCATTTCTTCAAACTTCGCTAAAGCCTGACCATTTTTCAAGTGTTCATGGATGGCTTCAATCGATTGATCTACATTGGCCAATTTCAACATGATTTGCGCTAATTCACAAATAAACTCTGTGACATCAGCGCGCCCCTGTCCTTTCAGAATATCCAGGGCTTCCAAAATCTCTAAACGATTGCCAATACTGGTTCCCAATGGTTGGCTCATATCTGTAATGACAGCGATGGTTTTCCGACCCACTGCATTTCCAAGATCCACCATGGTACGTGCTAAGCGACGAGCATCCTCAATATTCTTCATGAAGGCACCCTCGCCCACTGTCACGTCCAAAAGAATGGCATCCGCACCAGCAGCAATTTTCTTACTCATGACGGAGCTAGCAATCAAAGGAATGGTATCCACTGTCGCCGTTACATCACGCAGAGCATACAAGAGTTTGTCTGCTTTTACGAGTTGGTCGGATTGACCAATGACCGATAAGCCGATCTCCTGCACCTGCTGGATAAATTCCTCTTGAGTCCGTTCAATCTGAAAGCCTTTAATGGATTCCAACTTATCGATGGTCCCACCTGTGTGGCCTAAGCCACGACCACTCATTTTGGCAACCGGCACTCCGAAACTCGCAACCAAAGGCACCAAGACCAAGGTCACCTTGTCTCCCACACCACCAGTCGAATGTTTGTCTACCTTGATTCCTGGAATAGCTGACAGATCAAACTGTTGCCCTGTTCGGACCATCTTCATGGTCATATGAGAAATTTCTTCCGTCGTCATCCCTTTAAAATAAACGGCCATAGCAAAAGCGGACATTTGGTAATCTGGAACCGTTCCAGCCACATAGCCCTCAATCAGCCATTCAATTTCTTCCTTGTTTAAGGCAAGACCATCTCTTTTTTTCTGAATGATATCTACTGCTCTCATGATTCTTTCTCACTTCTTAAAATATAATAGCCTTTGTCTTTTTTTACTGTCTCACAATTGCCAAACGTCTCTTCCATCTTGGCCTTAGCACTTGGAGCCCCTTGCTTTTTCTGAATGACAATGGTCAAGTCTCCACCTGGCTTCAAATGATCAAAACTACCCGTAATCACCTGATGCACCACTTTCTTACCGGCTCGGATCGGCGGATTACTAATCACATGGTCAAAAACCCCTTCAACCGCTTCATAGACATCCGAAGAAAAGATCTGAGCTTCCACGCCATTTCGGCTGGCATTTTTCTTAGCCAAGTCTAGCGCCCTCTCATTGACATCGACCATGGTCACTGCGACTCCCTGTGCTTTAGCTAGAGAAAGGCCAATTGGACCATAGCCACAACCGACATCAAGAACGCTTTCCCCTCCTTGGAAATCCAGGGTTGATAAGAGCACCTGACTTCCATAATCTATCATTTTTTTACTAAAGACGCCCGCATCTGTATAGAAATTCATCTTTTGTCCCAATAAAACAACAGCCAGATCATGAATATCATGGGCTGCATCTGGGTTTACATCGAAATACATTTTACTCATAAGGTTATTTTATCATAATTCACTCCTTTTTAAATCGTTTACATGACCTCTAAAAATTGGTATACTAAAGACTACAATAGGAGTGACATATGGACAAAGAATTTCTACATTTTGAAAAAATTAATCGGGAAACCTGGCAAAATTTGCACCGCAAAACCACCCCACCTCTCTCTCAAACAGAGCTCAATTCTATTAAAAGTTTCAACGACCGCATCAACCTCCAGGATGTACGTGACGTCTACCTGCCTTTGACAAACCTGATTGGAATCTACAAGCGTTCCAAAGAAGATTTGGCCTTCTCAAAAGGTATTTTTCTTCAAAAAACGAGTGAACGCCAACCCTTTATCATTGGGGTTTCAGGGAGCGTTGCGGTTGGAAAATCTACCACTAGCCGTTTACTTCAAATCCTGCTGTCGCGAACCTTCGAAGGCTCGACAGTAGAATTGGTGACAACAGATGGCTTCCTCTATCCAAATGCTATCTTAAAAGAACAAGAGATCCTCAATCGAAAAGGATTTCCAGAAAGCTATGATATGGAATTGCTCCTTGATTTTCTTAATCAAATCAAAAACAACAAGAGCGTAGAAATCCCTGTCTATTCCCACGAAATATACGATATTGTCCCAGATGAGAAGCAAACGATTTTACCAGCTGATTTTGTCATTGTCGAAGGAATCAATGTCTTTCAAAATCCGCAAAATGACAGTCTCTATATGACCGATTTCTTTGATTTTTCAATCTATGTGGATGCCGCGGTCGACGATATCGAATCTTGGTATATCGATCGCTTCCAAAAACTTCTTGCATTAGCTCAAAATGATCCCAATAACTACTACTATCGATTTACAGAGCAACCCCTAGAAGAAGTTTTAAGCATGGCCCATCAGGTCTGGGAATCCATTAATTTAGTCAACTTACAACATTACATTCAACCAACCAGAAACCGAGCTGATCTGATTCTCCATAAGGCAACCAACCATGAAATCGACGAAATTTATCTCAAACGCTAGAGAAAATGGCCTGTTAACGGTACTTTTTTAAGGAAAAGCTATTTTAGGCTTGTCAAATCTTAACTTTTCATATATAATGAGATAGTTAGATTATCAATGGAGGTGAATAACTTGGCAAACATTAAATCAGCTATCAAACGCGCTGAATTGAACGTTAAACAAAACGAAAAAAACTCAGCTCAAAAATCAGCTATGCGTACTGCAATCAAAGCTTTTGAAGCAAACCCATCTGAAGAACTTTACCGCGCTGCTAGCTCAGCTATCGATAAAGCAGAAACTAAAGGTTTGATCCACAAGAACAAAGCTAGCCGTGATAAAGCACGTCTTGCAGCGAAACTTGGTTAATCAAGAACAGCATAAAAATCAAGCTCTCCGGAGCTTTTTTTGTGCCTAAAATTTTTGAGAGGTGCTTATGAAAATTGTTATTATCGGCTATTCTGGATCAGGTAAATCCACCTTGGCTGAAAACTTATCCCGCCACTACTCCATTCCCAAGCTCCACATGGACACCCTTCAATTTCAACCGGGTTGGATAGACAGTGACCGGGATTGGATGGAGGGACAGATGAGACAGTTTCTCAGCGATCATAGAGACTGGGTCATTGATGGCAATTACTCTTGGTGCTGCTATGAGGAGAGAATGGAGCAAGCCGACCAGATTATCTTTCTCAACTTCTCTCGTTGGAACTGCCTCTTTAGAGCCTGGAAACGATACCGCCGTTATAAAGGCCGAGTCCGTGAGAGTATGGCGGCAGGTTGCCCTGAACGCTTTGACTGGGAATTCATCCGTTGGATTCTCTGGGACGGACGAACAAAAACTGCCAGAGAAAGGTATCAAAACATCCACTCCACCTACCCCGAAAAATTTATCTCTCTCAAGAACCAAAAAGAGTTGGATGAGTTTCTAAAAAACATACAATAAAAAGGTTGGGATAGATATCCCAACCTTTTCTTATTTATCAACGTAATCGCCACCGGTGAAGCCATAGTATTCTTCCAGACTCAAGCCTGAATCTGCGATATCTTGTGCTTCTTTTCCGATATAGCGGAGATGCCAGCTCTCTGGCATGTAGCCTGTCACTTTTTCTTTTCCTTCTTGGTAACGAACCACAAAGCCATATTTAGCGGCGTTCTTAAGCAACCACTTACTTGGTCCAGGTTCTGTCACCAGATTACCACTGGTATCGATCAAATCAAAGGTCAAACCTGTCTGGTGTTCACTATAACCCGGTCTTGCAGAATAACGATCGGCGGCTTCCTGACCATCTTGATTGACATAGTTTTGATAGAGGCCAACTTGGGTATCGTAGCTACGAAAACCACTATATTGGTCACTGATCGGATAACCTTCTGCCTGCATAGCTGCAATCAATTCATGAAGGGCTGAAACAGCTTCAGGATCTTCACCTGGGTTAAAGTCAGGCGACAAGGGATAATGTTTGTTGGCGATCATGACCTCACCATATTTCCCTTTGACACTATAGTAAGAACCATTATAGCTGACACCAGAGTCCACTTTCACATCTGACTTACCAGCTTTTGACGACTCTTCTTTGCCAGTCTCTTTTGACGTATCCTTTGCAGAAGACGTTTCTTTGGAAGACTTGGTTTGCGTTTGTTTAGTTTCTTCTTTTGCAGAAGATTTAGAACTAGTGGATTGAGATTGGGAGCAAGCTGTCAGGGTTAACAAGGCAACTGTCACCAAAGTTAATTTGGAAAATCTTGCTTTCATGGGGAATCTCCTATGATTCTTTTGTTACGACAATATCCGTAATCACATAACTTGAACCTACTTTTTTCAAGGTGTAGGTCTTTGTACTTGCGGTTTTGTGAATCTGGATGGCTATCTGTATAATGCACGGTAAAGTCTTCATAAGTCTTGATCGTCACCACACCATTTTCTTCAGTGACACTTTGAATGTCCAAAGCTCCTGGAGTATAGTAGTCAATTTTTGCCTTTCGAACACCATCACCAGTTGTGAATTCAACCATGTCCTTTGTAGGCTTGACTTTGTGTGTCATAGTATTTAGAGTAGGTGTTGTTTCGGTTTGAAACGGAGCTAAAGACTGCGTCGCGGTACTCTTTCAAGAACTCTTCTGCCAAGGTCCGATTTTGTTCTTCTTTGGCTGCTTGCGCTTTCTTAGCATCTTGTGCACTCTTGATGCGTTTTAGGGTATCTTTGGCTAGTTTAAGTTCGATCGGATCGTTCTCACCCTCTTCAATCGTCACCTTAGCCTTCTCAGTTGTATAGGTTTCCCCATTCATGTTGAAGACAGCATGCACTTCAATTTCTTGATAAGGGATGCTATCTACTTCAAAGGTCGTGCTGGTTCCGACTTCTTTGCCGTTGACCACAACCTTCACATCTGTTGGGTTTTCAACTTCATCTGGAACTCAACTTCTAAATTGCGTTTTTCAGAATTCAACTGCAATTCTAAATTATTCTTGGTTGCTTTTTTAGGATTGAGATGGATCTTAGAAGTAACATTTCCGACCTCTGTTTTAGCAGTCAATTCCATTTCTTTTGTATTGTAATGGAAAGAACCAAGATCTGTCACTGCATCCTTTTTCAAGGTTACCGTTTTATTGGCAGCCACTTTGAGTTTGGCTTGGTCCAAATTGGTCTTGACCTTTACTTGTACTGGATAGCTGGCTACACGGTATTCTTGGAAGATCCCAAATTTCTTGTCTGCTTTTTCCAAACCAAAGATCTTGTTTCCAGATTTATCCGTATAGCTGCCTTCTCCACCATTATCGATGATCTTGTTCAACTCTGTGCCGATATCGACTCCTTGATCTTCCATGCTGGTAATCAAGCTTTCGGCTTCATCCTTTGTCCATTTATCGTTATCGGTTGAAAGCAGGTCTGCTGCTTCGCGATAATCCTTGGTGTCCACTGCCTTAATAAATTTATCTGCAGTCACTTCGACACGTGTTGTAGACTGGAAGTAAAAGAAGGCTGCTACCAAAGCGATCACAAGGACTGCGATAGCAGAAATAATTCCAATTTTCTTCTTGGAAAGTTTCTTTCCTCCCTTCGTTTTAGGAGCCTTTTGTTTTTCTGAGCTGGACCTGCTTCTGTGACATTTGGACCAGCAAAGACCTGCGTTTGCTCAGCAGCAAGTGGAGTCGTAAACTCTTGAGTCGGCTGTTGAGGGACATATTCCTGTGTTTCTTCTGTTGAATCTGGGGTCGCAAATTCTGCTTCAGGCACAGGTCCTACAAAAAAACTCGAAAGTTTTGACTTTTTAGCATGGTAAATTCTTCTGCACTTGGCTTGCGGCCATAGGTTTCTTCAAAATGTTGCAACCAAGCCTGACGAGCTGCTAGAAGTGGATCGACATTCTTCACTTCTTCAACTGGTTCAACCACTGGTTCCTCGACAGGAGCGACTTCCTCAGATGGGGCATTTCCTGCGATAGACTGAATTTGTTTCAAATCAAATCCACAAGCTTTCCCAGCCATAAACTCTTCTGGTGACGGTTTGCGACCGATCACTTTTTCAAATAATTCAACCCATTTCTTTTGCATGGATCTCTTCTCCCTCATTATAAAATAGGGAAAGTGGGTCCCCCCACCTTCCGTTTTGTGATATTGTTAGAATCCAAAGTTAGAGAAATTTGGAGCACTTGGAATAAATCCTACGGCTACTTGTTCTAAAATACGAGCATTCACATAAATGACAAAGATGGCAATGAGAAGCAAGACAACAGATGATGCTACTAGAAGCAAGAATTTATCTGCTTTAAAGCTTGTCTTGTTCAATCCTTGATGAACGACATAGCATGTTCCAACAAAGAACAAGAAGAAAATAAGGAAGTTTACAAAGCCATAAAATTCATAAACTTTTACAAGACCTACTAAGAAAGCAAGAAGGGCAAGTGGCAAAGTGTAAACAGACAAACGTCCAAACTCTTCAAATGAACGACCGTAACTGTATTCCTTGTCTTGAAGAACCACACGACGAACAAAGAATCCAGCTACTTGGAAGGCGTAAAGGCTAAAGAATAGGGAAATCAATGTCAACATAAAGGCACGGAAATCCATTCCATAACCACCTGTAAATCCACTAGCTGTGAAGAAAGTTGATAGGGTCAAGACAAAGGCAGTCAAGACATACTGTAAAATTCCGTTAAGAGCTTTTGGATTTTCTACAGCTGTTGGACGTTTCAAAGCTGAAAGGAACCAATTCCAGTAACCACCAACGGCAACACCAAATTGACTTGGTTGGGCAGGATAAGGTTGTCCTGGTTGACCTTGGTAAGGAGCTTGTTGATAAGCTGCTTGAGTCGGTTGTTGGTAGGCTTGCTGTGGAGCTTGTTGGAAAGCAGGTCCATTCGCTGGAGCAACTTGAGGAGCCGGTTCTTGAACTGGAGCTGCAACTGGTTCTTCTGCAGGTGCAGTTGGCGCTGCTGGTGCTGCGACAAACTCTGGAGCTTGAGGAGCTGCGACTGGTTCTTCAACAGGTGCAGTTGGCGCTGCAACAAACTCTGGGGCTTGTGGAGCTGCTACTGGTTCTTCAACAGGTGCAGTTGGCGCTGCAACAAACTCTGGGGCTTGTGGAGCTGCTACTGGTTCTTCCACAGGGGCAGTTGGCGCTGCAACAAATTCTGGGGCTTGTGGGGTTTCTGGAACCACTACTTCTTCTTGAAATTCTCCTGCAGCCAGTGCTTGAGCAATTTCTTCTGCACTAGCAGAACGACCATTTACGGCTTCGAAATAATCCAGCCAATCTTGTTTTGACATAATGAATCTCCTTAACTATTGTTTATACTAGGGTATTATACAAAATTTCTGAACCATTTTCAATGAAAGACTGGAAAATCCCTGTAATATCTTTTGAAAAACATACAAATTCTACTCATTTTTAGAAATTAGTAAAGAAAAAGAGGCTGGGCAAAAACTGTCCAGCCTTTGATGTTTGATAGGAATAAGTGCAAGACGCAGTGGTTGAGTGGGCTCTACTACGCTGATTTCATCAGCTTTTACAGTCCTACTCAACTGTGCGGAGGTGGGACGACGAAATCGAATTCTAACGAATTACCGATTTCTGTCCCACTCTCTTTTTAGGATTCAAATGCATCCATGCCACCTTGGACGTTGGTCACATCATAGCCTTGCTCTTCCAAAAATTGGCAAGCACGTGCTGATCGTCGACCAGACTTGCAGATGACATAATAGGGATGATCCTTCTCTAATTCCTGGTAGCGATCTGCTAACTCAGATAAGGGAAGAAGACGAACCCCATCTAAGTGAAGGGCATCATATTCCTCCTGCTCGCGTACATCAAGAACGTGTATGTCTCCTTTTTGATAAGCTTGGTAAAAGTTTGAAAATGGAATTTCTTTCATGATTTCTCCTGTAAGGTATGTTATGGAAGGGTTAGAATTTCATAGCTAAAGCCAATTGACTCTAAAAATCGGAACAAGTCTTGGGTTTTAATAAAGATCGTTTTTTCGTTGGTATTGGGATGAAAGGTCATGATCTCCTCTGACACAATGTCTTTATCGAAATAGACACGAATATCTTTTTCTTCATTGTTCAATAAACCAAATGGAGAAACCGTACCTGGCGGTAATTGCATTTTTTCAGCTAAAGAATCTGCTGAAGCCATGCGGATCCGGTTGGCTTCCACTTGCTCTTTGAAATCATCCATATCCAATGGCTTCTGGTCATCCATGATGAGCAGATAGTATTGGGTTTTCTTTTTGTTGGTCAAAAACATGGTCTTGGTCCGGACACCTTCTAAGCCTTCAATATAAGAATCCGCCTGCTCCGTCGTAAATGCAGGTGGGTGTTCCACCACATCAAATGAGATTCCCAACTCATCTAATTTTTCTTTAACTTGTTGATAAGGATCCATCGTCGCTCTCCTTTATTTTTGAATGATCTCTTGTACTAAGGTTTGCAATTCTGGGACCACTTCTGCCTCAAACCAAGGATTTTTAGCCATCCAGATTTGATTGCGAGGGGAAGGGTGAACGAGTGGAAAATAGGTTGGCAAATAGTCTTTAAAATGGTGGACCCGTTCGGTTACCTTGCCACTAACCTTCTCATGAAGGTAGTATGCTTGGGCATATTGTCCAATTAAGAGGGTCAACTCAATATCCGGACACTCCTTGAGGAGTTGAGGGTGCCACTTTTCCGCAAAGCCTTTGCGAGGTGGAAGGTCACCAGATTTTCCATGCCCTGGGAAATAAAAATCCATGGGAATGACCGCAAACAAACCAGAATTATAAAAGGTGTCTTCGTCAACTCCTAACCATTCGCGCAGGCGGTCACCACTCTTATCCTTCCAGTAAATGCCTGCTTCCTGAGTTTTCAATCCAGGTGCCTGTCCGATAATATTGATGCGAGCAGTTTTTGGGGCTGCAAAGAGTGGCTCGATTCCTTTATCCGTATATGCTTTATTTTGAGGATCTGCCATAATGGCTTGTTTAATGCTTTCAATCCTTGGCATAAGTCCTCCTTCTATGGAAAAACTCAGCCAGAAAAACTGGCCGAGTAGTGGATTATTTGATTAGTTCATAGATGGCTTCTGCGTAAATAGCTGCTGCACGATAGAGATCTTCAACATCTGCGAACTCATTAGCTTGGTGCATGGTATTGACATAGTCTGGGAACATAGCACCAAAGGCAACCCCACGTTTCAAAAGACGACCAAAGGTACCACCACCGATCACTTGTTCGTGTCCTCTGAGGCCAGTTTGTTTTTCGTAAACACGCAAGAGAGTGGATACCAATTCGTCATCCATCGGAACATAGTGAGGTGTGTGACCATGAGCGGACAAGCTTACTGTAGCTACTCCTTCGATCTTTTCAAGGGTGGACTTGATGGTTTCAGGATCTGTACCTTGAGGGTAACGGATATTGAGAGCAATAGTATTGTCTGCTTGGCTGTCATCAAAATGGAAGACACCTGCATTCATGCTCAATGGTCCCATCTTGGCATCTGTATGGGCAATGCCTAATTTTTCACCAGCAAAATCTTCATGAAGAAGCGAAGCTGTCACATGAAGGTAAGCCTTAGCAGCACCACCAAAATCAAATTGGTTCAACAAGAGAGCCAAGTAGGTCGCACCATTGATCCCATCTTCAGGAGTTGATCCATGAGCAGATTTCCCAACAATCGTCACGGTATAGGTTTCTTCATCGACAGTTGAGATTTCATACTTGAGCTGGTGTTCCTTGGCAAAGGCATCTAAGAGGCCAGCAAGATCTGGTAGTTGACCAGAAACGACCGCAGTCGCCGACTCTGGTACCATGTTTTCACGAAGGCCACCTGTAAAGCTATGAAGATGGGCACTTCCTGTGTTGTCATTTCCAAAATGAAGGTACTCAGTGATGTTTCCTTTTTCCCCATTGATGATTGGGAATTCCGCATCTGGTGAGAAGCCAAAATCTGGCTCAGGAAGTCCGACGTGTTTGAAATAGTAATCCATGTCGCCCCAGCCTGATTCTTCATCCGTACCGACAACAAAGCGCACGCGCTTAGAAACAGGGAGTCCTAGGTCTTTAATGATCTTCAAACCATAGTAGCAGGCCATTGTAGGCCCTTTATCATCAGACGAACCACGCGCATAGAGCTTACCATCGATAATTTCTGGTTTATATGGATCTGTCTTCCAGCCACTACCTGCAGGCACGACGTCCATATGGGCAAAGATACCAAGCTCTTCTTCTCCTTCACCAAAAGTAAAGTGACCGGCATAATTGTCGACATTCTTGGTTTCATAGCCATCACGTTTGGCAATTTCCAAGAATTTTTTTCAAGAGCTTTTTACAGGACCAGGTCCAAAAGGATGCTCTGCATCTGCCTTGCTGTCATCACGTTCAGAATTGATTTCCAAGAGGCTGTATAGGTCAGCCATCATCTCATCGCGACGTTTTTCTACTTCTGCTTTAAAGTCAACTGTTGTCATGAATTCCTCCTCAATCTTCTATTTGCTAATTGGCTTAGCGTTTGTCAATGATTTCGTCCACTGGTAAGCGATAGCTTGGCTCTACTTTTTCAGCCGCATAGCCAACCGTAATCAAGACTTCCGGACGGAAACGCTCTTCGATGTCCAATACTTCATTGATTTTTGATTTATCAAATCCCAAGATAATATTGGTTCCAATGCCTTGGTCCGTCAAAGCAAGTACCAAGTTCATCGCCACAAGACCGGCATTCAAAGCCAAGTAATCACTTGTTTGTTGGGCATCATAGCGTGCAAATTCAGCAGGAAGATTTTGCATAAAGTATTGCAACTGCTCGTCTGTGAAGTTTTTCACCCCACCGACACGCGCAATCTTGCGAGCCCGTTTTTGCAAATCAGTATCTGTAAAGAGGGCGATGGTCACAGGTGCTTCCATGACTTGATCGTAGTTTGCACCATAGGCTAATTTTGCCAATTCTGCATTTTTTTGACGAACGACCACAAATTTCCAAGGCTGGCTATTGTGGGCACTAGGGGCCAAGGTTGCGATCTCAATGGCAGTCCGTACATCCTTTGGATCGACCGGTTGGTCAGTGAAATGCTTGATCGCATGGCGTTTTTTATTGAGCTCTAGAAATTTCATAAGCTTCTTCCTTTTCTATTTCTGTTACCTCTATTTTAACACAAAATGAAAGAGCTTGCAGGGTTTTACAGCCTAAGATTGTGAAAAAAGAAGCGGACATTTTGAAGATCCGCTTCTTTTTTATAGGTTGAATACACAAGAGATCTACCTATGATTCATTGGAAAGATTGAAATAGGTAGCTACTTCTTTAGCATAACCGTATTTCTCAATTAAGCTAGTTAGAAGCTCGATGTTATGGCCCCGATAGTTATCCTCGCGTCTTAATTCTTCGTACATCTCAATAAAGGGAAGGCCTTGTTCCTTGGCATCTTGAAGCTCTGCTTCATAGTCATAGGCCACCTTACGAAATTGCAGGTTGGTCACTCCATCTTCTTCAACATCGATCAGAGCATATTGAGCTCTGTGGTTTTGAATTGGTTCCCAGTCGAAATAAGGCATGCCAATAGTCCCTGGATTAAGAATCTGTTGGCCCTGACTGCCATAGCGAAGCAACTGCTTGTGGACATGACCGTAGATCGCCATATCCGTCTGATCATCCAGCAGTTGGTCAAAGTTCTCCGTCGCATTTGCTGGACGCAAATCTCCACCATAATTCTTTTCTGGCAAATTGTGGGTCAGTGAAAAGCGAATACCATTGACCTCCTTCTTCTCTACCAATGGAAGGGCGCGAAGCCAATCGATCCGCTTAGGATCTAGTCCTTCCATGAGGTACTGAGTGAGGCGAAGAAGTTGGATCTCCTGCGGATCCTCAAGTCCGTACTCGCCATCCAAGGCTTCTAAGAGACAATCGTCCCAATTTCCCCGAACAGCCGCTGTGATCGGAATCGCATCCAGCAACTCAAAAAGGTCATCTCTTCCAGGCCCCGGAAGCAAAATGTCACCTAAAAGCCAGTATTCCGTCGCGCCTAGAGCACGCGCATCCGCAATCACTGCCTCCAGGGCTGTCGTATCTCCGTGGATATCAGATAAAATAGCGATTCGATGGTTCATTATAAACTCCTTATGATTGGTATGATTCAGAATCCTCCGCCACTTCCATCAAGGGACTTGCTTCTTCCTGCTTTCCTTGATGGAGCTTGGCTTGCACTGCCTCCGCGACTGCTCGTGGGATGCCGACTGTGACGATCTCATCTACAGTGGCCTCTTTGATCTTGGTCAGTGACTTGAAGTGCTTCATCAGCAACTGCTTGCGTTTTGGTCCCAAACCTTCGATGCCATCCAGCTGAGAGGAGAAGGAATTCTTAGATCGAAGCTGGCGGTGGAAGGTGATGGCGAAACGGTGGACTTCATCCTGGATCCGTTGGAGGAGGAAAAATTCCTGCGAGGTTCGAGAGAGTTCGATGACTTGAAGGGGATCACCGAAGAGCAATTCATGGGTCTGGTGCTTGTCATTCTTTTGCAGACCTGCAATGGGAATATCTAACCCCAACTCTTCTTGGATCACCTGTTTAGCGATATTGACCTGGCCCTGACCCCCATCGATAACGATCAGATCTGGTGGCGTCAGGCCATCCCGCATGACCCGGCTGTAGCGTCTGCGAATGACCTCCCGCATGCTGGCATAGTCATCTGGTCCGACGACGGTCTTGATCTTGTACTTGCGGTAGTCCTTTTTGCTTGGCTTCCCATTGACAAAGACCACCATGGCTGAGACCGGACTGGTCCCCATGATGTTGGAGTTGTCAAAAGGACTCAATGCGCACAGGGGTTGGAATTTGCAGGAGTTTTCCAAGGTTTTCAATAGCACCTTGGGTCTTTTCCATCGATTTTTCAAGGAGATTGAACTTCTGCTCCAGACTGACACGCGCATTTTTAATAGCCAGATTGACCAACTGCTTCTTCTCCCCGCGCTGGGGCTTGAGGACCTTGGTATCCACTAGGGCCTTGACCGCTTCCTCATCGATATCCTGAGGGATCAGGATTTCATTGGGGATCAGGTGAGATTTCTCCTGGTAAAACTGCCCCACATAGGTCAAGAAATCCTCGTCCGGATCATTGTAGTAAGGAAAGAGATTGACGTCGCGCTCGATCAGCTTGCCCTGACGGACAAAGAAGACCTGCACACACATCCAGCCCTTGTCCACGTAGTAGCCAAAGACATCCCGGTTCTGCAAATCCTTGGCCATGACCCGCTGTTTGGTCCGCAGGGTCCCGATGGCCTGGATCAGATCGCGGTACTCGGCTGCCCGCTCAAATTCCATGTTTTGCGCAGCGGTATTCATCTTGAGCTTGAGCTCATCGATAATCTTATCATCCTGCCCCTTGAGGAAATCAGAAACCTCCTGTGCCATGCCCCTGAAATAGGCCTCGTCCTTATGGCAGACCGTGTGGGCCATACATTGCCCTAAATGGTAGTAAAAGCAGACCTTGGAAGGCGGATTGGTACACTTTCGGAATGGGAAAATTCGATCCAAGAGTCGCTTGATCTCATTGGCCGCTCCTACATCTGGATAGGGGCCGAAATAGAGACCACCATCCTTTTTGACCTGGCGCGTAATGATGAGGCGTGGATAGCGCTCATTGGTAATCTTGATGAAGGGATAGGACTTATCATCCTTGAGCATGATATTGTATTTGGGCTTGTTCTCCTTGATGAGGTTGATCTCAAGAAGCAAGGCCTCAATATTGGACTCAGTGACGATAAATTCAAAATCCACAATCTCAGATACCAGCGCTTCCGTCTTGGTATCGTGGCTCCCTCTGAAATAGGACCGCACCCGGTTGCGAAGATTCTTGGCCTTCCCCACATAGATGATGGTACCGTTCTTGTCTTTGTGAATGTAACAGCCCGGACTCGTCGGCAAGAGCTCGAGCTTGGATTTAATCAAGTTATTCATACTCTCTATTATAGCAAAAAAGGGAGGGGTTAGCCTCTCTCTAATATGTTTGTATTATTATCCACCTTCACCAAGTTAAAAATAATTTTTAAATTATATATCAGACCCTCATCCTCAATCCTTTATCTTCACTTGCCCTTTTTCATAGCAAAAAGAGAGATCTAAAAGGATCCCCCTTTACTAGCAATCGATAATCTTTATCCTTTGAGATTAGCCATCTGGAAGATCGGAATCACATAAGGAACAATAGACATCAGGATAGTAAATAACACGAAGAACCAGAACCAGAAGGACGCGAGGGCACGCTGGAAAACTCCCGGTTGAGGTTTATTGGCTTGAATATAAGCCTTGATGGCTGGCCATTTGGTCGCAAGAACCACTATCATCACAATGGAACCAATGACTAAAACACCGATTTGAAGCCAATTCGCTAGTCCCTCGTCCACATGATAGGCCACATAATGCAAGCCTTGCGAAATCACAAAGTTATTGAAAATGTGATAGAAAATAGCCCACCAGATATTGTATTCAAAGGCAATGTAGCCGAATCCTAGACCAATAATACTTGCAAAAAAGAGCTGGTCAAAATTGGCATGGAAGAGACCAAACAAGATAGCCGTCATGACAATGGCAAAGACCTTTGCCATACCGTTCCAAGCCTCGCAAGCCGGCCCCACGGAAGAAGAATTCCTCTGTGATTGGACCAAAAAAAGCCAGCATACAAGAGCATGGTCCATGATCGCTCAATCGTATCACCTAGATCGGGTGTTGGAGAATGAAGGCCAATGGTCTCAAACATGCGCTCAATCACTTGTGTCATCACAGATGAAAAAGACTTGAGAAAAAGCCAAGAAAAGGCGAGAAGAATAAAGAAGACTGAAAGAGTCATCTTGCGTCCCTTGTGCTTAAGATCATATTTATAAAGGGCCTTCTTGCGATAGGCATTAAAGAGAAAGAGTCCAATGGAAATAGAGATAAGGTAGGGAATACCCAGCCCAAACATTCAGGGCATGGAGTTTCTCCGTTACTTGACTTGGATCTTTTCTGAGGGAGCCTGCTATGGTCAATCCAAGAAGGACTTCCCACAGGACGGTTACCAAGGTCATTACCAAGAGATAAATGGCAAGTGTCCCGGAATACCTTCCTATATCTTTTTTAGGGTCTAATAATCGGTTGTATTGGTTCATTTCTTCCTCCTAGAAAATAGATAAAAACTCGCACACATTCCTTCGTATAAGACAAAGAAAATCAAAAAGGCATGCATAAAGTAGTCTTCTGGTAATGCAAGAATAATCGAATCCACGCGCGGATCAAAGAGCCAAGTATTGTCCCCAGCAAATAAGACCTGATGAAAGAGCGTAAAGAATTGATCAAAGCCAATCATAACAGCCACCACTGCAATCACCACTGGTAAAACCATCATCCAAAAGAAGAGACTACGGTATAAGGCCAGGTAGCCTTTTTTGACAACTGTCCGCATAAACTGGATAAAACCAGGGAGAGTGACCACGAAAACAACTGTCACTAAGTGAAATAGGTACTTGACGGCCTCAAAATGGTGCAGTCCATTTTTTGAAGAGGGGAATTGAGGCATCTTCAACACCCATTGAAAAGGATTGGTCAAGTAGTTCATCAAGACATTAAAATTCTTTATGATAACAGAAGCCGAAAAACCAGTACGGCTTTGAATCCCCAACCAATGAATCTCCATGGGATAGAGGACCCAAGCTAGAGCAATGGTGAGAAGGATTGTAGCTGACAAGATAAAGAAAAATTGGTTGATTGATTTTAAACTTTTAAGCATCAAAATCCCACTCCGCTAAACTGGAAACAACATGTGTCGGTGCAATTGGTAAGGTTGGCACTTCTTCTGGTTTGGTAAAACCAGTCGTCACCAAAAGGGTTGGAATCCCATTGTCAATACCTGCACGAATATCTGTTAGATAATTATCTCCTACCATAACGACTTCTTCTCTTTCAAGACCCAAGTGTTCAATAGCCTTATCCATGATGATGGCCTTTGGTTTTCCAATGATCACAGGCTCGACCCGTGTCGCAGCCTCTACAAGCGCAATCAAGGATCCTGCACCTGGCAGCAAGCCACGCTCTGTTGGAATGTTCAGGTCCGGATTGGTCCCAATAAAGTGTGCTCCTTTTTGAATCGCCAAGGTCGCAATAGCAAACTTCTCATAATCCACTTGCCAATCCAGGCCAATCACCACATAATCAGGTGCTTCTTCATCCATGATATAGCCAGCTTCTTCAATAGCGTCTTTGAGCCCCGCTTCTCCGATCACATAGACCTTTTTGCCCAAATTTTGGTCATTCATGTAGTCAATGGTCGCAAGGGTAGCTGTATAGATAGTCGAAACTGGGGTTTCAATATTGAAATGAGTGGCCAGCATATCCCGAACAGTCTCTGGTGTGCGGGTTGTATTGTTGGTCACAAAGAGATAGGGAATCTCACGCGCCTGCAGTTCATGAACAAAAGCTTCTCCTGCAGGAATTCGTGATTTTCCTTTGTAAATAGTGCCATCCAAATCAATCAAATAGCCCTTATAGTGCATTTATTCTTCCCTTTCTGTGTCAGCTTCTTCATGAAACTTCTCTGCATCGACTCGTCCACCAGAACCATATAAGAGCAATGCTCCAGCATAGAGGACAAATTGTAACACCAAACCTGTAAAATTAATCCCTTGACTTCCCGATTGGGTGAACAAGAAGGATGCTACCATGAGGATCACAATGGTCAATAACAAGCCTATCACGGTTGCCTGATCCACACTGATTTGATAAACCGTGCGTTTAGTGCTCCGATTTTTCCCGTCAGACTTAGTTTCTGGTTGCAAATTCTCCACAAAATCCGTCACCAAGGTCGCAGCGAGGCTGACTGTCGTGCTAAAGAGCACGCCTTGGGACAAGCGGTGATAGAAATTGGACCAGAAGGATCCTGATTGGCTAGTAATCCCAATCGAGAAGATCATGACCGGTAAAAGAAAGGCCAAGGTGAAATGGATCCAGACCCGGTACCAGCGTATATCTTCTCTTAAAAAGCGACTAAAACTATCTAAATTCAAGCGATAGCGGAAAAATTTATAAATTTCCTCTACCAGGATGATGCCCAAAGCACAAAGAGTCAAGAGCCAATCTCCCAACATGTACAAAGGGTTCTTTTGACGCTTGGCATAGGCCACAACCCGTTTTTGATAGCTTTCAAGTTCCTGTTTTTTATTTTTTAATCTTCTACTTTCCATAAGTCCAACCCTTTTCTTCTACTTCTTCCCACTCAATTTCAGCTTGGGCATTGATCTGACCATCTGAAGTAATTTGGTGCTGGGTCTTCAAGCCCTCTTGTTCATATTGAGAGGTGATGAGACCTCCTGCTAGCACTTCTTTGACATATTTTAGATGAACTTTTTTAGGGACATGATGGGTCAAGAAGTCTGCTCCCATCACCTCAAAAACCCAGTCCAAGTACTTGCTATTGTTGACATGTCCGTTCATATCCAAGTCGTAAAACCGAACTCGGTATTCTTGTTCCACGCCACCTTCTAATTCTTTGAAACGGGGACCGCGGAGCATGGTTTTTGAAAATTCAGAGTCAAAGGCATCCGTGATTTCACTCATAACAGGATGAACCTTGCGTGTATCACGATCCATCAAGACAAAGGTCGCGACCATCTCAATGATAGTATTTCCTGCTTCATCCTTGATATTAAAGGCCCGGTAGCAGAAAAGTCGATTGTGACTCTTGGCATAGGTTTCAATAGTGATTTTCTCATCAAAAACAGGGAGACGCTCGATCTTCATATTGTAATCCGTGATAATCCAGACTAGATTGTAATTCTCTAGAATGTACATATCACTCATGCCCAGCTCAATCGATTGCATGCCTGATACCTGCAAAGACAGCAAGATCAATTGCGGAATTTTTATAAATCCATTGACATCGCTCATATCAAACGGAATTTTCATGCTGTATTCAAATGTTTTTTCCATTTTCTACTCCAAAATAAACTTCTCTGCTACAGTGTCTCCTAAAAAGAGACCTTTCTTGGTCATTCGTACAATGTCCTTGTCAGGTACCAAAAGGCCCTGCTGGATCAATTTCTCAACCACTGATCCATATTGTTGGTCAAAATTCACACCAAACTTTTCTTCAAAACGCTTCTTGGAAACGCCTGTTTTCTTACGTAGTCCTAGAAACATCTCTTCCTCCATCATTTCTGTCTGAGTCAGATGCTCTTCTTGGACACGCGCATTTCCCTTTTCAACCGCCTGCATATAGTGACGGATAGGGCCATGATTCTTGTAGCGAACACCGTTGACATAGCCGGATGCACCAGCTCCTAAGCCATAATACTCTGCATTATCCCAATACATGAGGTTGTGGCGACTTTCAAAACCAGGCTTGGAGAAATTTGAAATTTCGTAATGCTCAAAGCCCGCTCGCTCCAACTCCTGAATGATGTATTCAAACATCTCCGCTTCTAACTCCTCCTTTGGTAGAGGAAGCTTGCCCCGTCTCATACGGTTCATAAAGACTGTGTGATTCTCAAGAATCAAGCTATAGAGGCTCATATGAGGAATGTCGAGGGCAAGAGCCTTAGCGACATTTTCCTGGACCTGCTCCATAGTTTGCGTCGGAAGGGCATAGATGAGGTCGATCGAAATATTGTCAAAACCAGCCAGCTTCAGACGATCGATATTGTCATAGATATCCTGCTCTTGATGGCTCCGACCAATCTTTTTGAGCAAGCGATTATCAAAGGTCTGTACGCCCAAAGAAACCCGATTGACCGGTGAATCCTTCAAAACAGCAATCTTATCCGGATCCAAATCACCAGGATTGGCCTCGATAGTCAACTCTTCCATCTGAGAAAGATCAAGTGACTTGGTCAGCTCCTTGAGCAGATACTCTAGCTGATCCGCAGTTAAGGCTGTCGGTGTCCCACCCCCAATATAGAGAGTCCGTAAATTTGTGATTTCTTCCCGACGAAATTCTTGGATCAAATGATCCAAATAAGCATCGACCGGTTGGTTCTTGATAAAGACCTTCGAAAAATCACAATAAAAACAAATCTGGGTACAAAATGGGATGTGGACATAAGCGGACGTTGGTTTTGTATGCATACCTTTTAATTATACCATAAAATCCCCCTAAGTCCGAGAAGAAAAGGGTAGATGAAGCAAGGTTTTCCTTGACAAGAAGGAATGAAAGGAATAGAATAAAGCTAATCACATTCGGAGGTAAGGAGATATGAACAACTAAGTTTCGTTAAATAAGATACTTTATTTAGTGGACTGCTTGTTCTATCTCTTTTTGTGTGCCCTCTCGCCTATTCTCCAACTTTTTGTTGGCTTAATAAGGTCTTTTTCTGTTTGGGTCCACTTGAATACAGCTCTACTAAATAGGTAGAGCTGTTTTTTTGTCCCAGTGGAAAGGAATCTTATGCTAAAACTATCCCACCTCACCATCCGCCACACAAAAGATTTACGCGATCTGGTTCGCGATCTGTCCCTAACTATTCATGAAGGGGAAAAAGTTGCCATTATTGGCGAAGAAGGAAATGGAAAGTCTTCTTTGCTTCATGTCCTCATGTCCCCAAAATCACTACCAGATTATCTGACTATAGAAGGCGAAATCACCACTTCTTTTCACTCCTATGCCTATATTCCCCAGACTTTGCCGGAAGCATTGAAGGGAAAAACATTGGAAGAATATTTTTTTGGAGAAGACGAGCTAGACTATGCCACCCTCTATAGACTGGCTGATCAATTGCATTTCGATAGCGACCGCTTTGCAAGCGACCAAGCTATTGGAAGTCTATCTGGAGGAGAAGCCCTCAAAGTCCAACTGCTTCACGAACTTTGTCGTCCTCATGAATTACTATTTTTAGATGAACCTTCAAACGATCTGGATTTGGAAACCCTGGACTGGCTCCAACAGATGATTCAAACAAGTCCCCAAACCATCCTATTTATTTCCCATCATGAGGATTTTTTGACGCAGACGGCGGATACCATTATTCACCTAAGACAGATCAAACACCGCAAGGAGGCTGAAACCATTGTAGAGCACCTAGGCTATCAAGACTACAGTAGCCAGAGGGAGCAACAATTCAAGCAACAGTCCCAGCAAGCTGCCAACGATCAACGAACCTACCGAAAAACAATGGAGAAGCATCGCCGCGTCCGTCAGCAAGTTGAAACTTCCTTACAAAACACTAAGGATAGCACTGCTGGACGTCTCCTGGCAAAGAAAATGAAGTCCCTCCTGTCACAAGAAAAGCGCTACGAGCGAGAATTCCAATCCATGACTCCCCAACCCTATGATGAGGAAGTCATCAATCTGCATTTCCCTCCCCTCACTACCTTGTCTCCTCAAAAACGAGTCCTTCTCTTAGATCAGGAAGAGCTCGCAATTGGTGACCGTGTCCTGATCAAGAACCTATCCCTTACACTTCTAGGACAGGATAAAATAGGGATTATCGGTTCCAACGGTGTAGGGAAATCCACTTTTCTAAAAATGATATGGGAGATCTTACGGAAGAATGAAAGTATCCGCACTGCCTATATGCCTCAAGATTACACTGAAGGCCTTCCTTTGACTCAGACACCAGTTCAATTTCTACAGCATTCAGCGATCGCGAAGAAATCAACACCATTCAATTGCATTTAGCCTCCCTCAACTTTACCTATTCTGAAATGTACCATCCGATCTCTGAACTTTCTGGTGGCCAGCAAGGAAAACTCTATCTCCTTCAACTAGTGCTCACAAGTCCCCAGTTTCTGCTCTTGGACGAGCCTACTCGCAATTTTTCCCCCACTTCCCAACCAGAAATTCGACGCCTATTCACAGACTACCCAGGCGGACTAGTCACGGTCTCCCACGACCGGACCTTTCTCAAAGAAGTCTGCCAAAAAATCTATCGCCTGACCGAAAATGGTTTGGTAGAGATAGAGGCTCTCTAACGTAAAAAAGATTGGCCAAAAAACCAATCTTTTAAATTGAAAATGAAGTCCTCTTAGAAACTTTCCTTAGGTGAGAACGGACGTCAGCGAACTTCATAGAAGTTCCATGACTTAGTTTTGAATCTAAGGCTTCAAAACTCCCGAGTGCTTGAAACAATCCTGTTTCAAGCACTTTTCTCACGGCGGAAAGTTTCAATAGAGGATTGGATAATTCTTGATTTGTTAGCTTTGAATGAAAGAACAGTTTGTCAATGTTCTCCAAACTTGGTTTTGACCAATTATTTTATCTAATTTTGTTCTGCCTCTTGTCCCAATTCTTGGGTGCGTTTGTAAGCCGCTTCCACACCTGCAATGATGTCGCCCCGTAAGCCGACTTGTTCCAGACGATTGACTCCTGCGATGGTAGACCCACCTGGGCTACAAACTGCATCTCGCAAGCGGGCTGGGTGCTCGCCTGTCTCTAGAACCATTTGACTAGCGCCTTGGAAGGTCTGTGCAGCCATCTGCAAGGCTTGCTCTCGTGTAAGTCCTAATCCTACTCCTGCATCTGCCATGGCTTCAATCATCTGATAGACAAAGGCTGGCCCACAGCCTGCGACAGCCGTTGCAGGATCCATCAATTTTTCTTCAATTTCGTATAGGACCCCTGCTCCTGATAAGAGCTGGTTGACTTTGGCTACTTGCTGGTCTGTCACTGCTTGGGAGCGGGCCAGACTGATAACACCTTGACCAATGGCCACAGGCGTATTGGGCATGATGCGAATTAGCCCTAGCTGGTCGTTCTGGATCACGTCAGCCATCTTTTCTAATTCCAGGCCTGCAGCCATGGAAACCAGTAAGAGATTAGAGCGTTGGGCCAAGATGCCTTGATACTCTTCTAGAAGAGGACAAATCTGATAGGGTTTGACCCCTAAAAAGATTACTTCAGCCTCTTGAAAGACTTGTTCAAGATCAGACGCCGTTCCCCCATACTGGCTGATAAACTCTTGCACCTTTTGAGGAGAACGATTGACCAAGAGCAGGTCTTTCGCGTCCACTTCTTTTGCGACTGCTTTGGCTAGACTAGCCCCCATGTTTCCAAGACCGATAAATGCAACTTTCATTTCTTACCTCACTTGACCATTTCCACTGACGATATATTTGTAACTGGTCATTTCCCGGAGTCCCATTGGTCCACGCGCATGGAGTTTTTGGGTCGAGATCCCCATTTCACAACCTAGGCCAAATTGACCCCCATCTGTAAAGCGTGTAGAAGCATTGACATAAACGGCTGCTGAATCTACTTGCTTGGTGAAATAAGCGGCTGTCTCAGGATTTTCAGTCACAATGGCATCCGAATGATGGGTGCTGTGAGCTTCAATGTGGTCCACCGCTTCCTCAACTCCATCAACGACCTTAACTGCTAAAATATAATCTAAAAATTCGGTATCAAAATCCTGTTCCTGTGCTGCTGTTCCAGAAATGATAGCCTGAGCTTGCTCATCTAGGCGCAACTCAACGGATCTTTCCCGATCATCCACTAAACGCTCTTTGACCAAGGGCAAGAAATCAGACGCGATCGCTCGATCCACCAACAAGACCTCCATGGCATTGCAGACGGATGGGCGACTGGTCTTAGCATTTTCGATAATGGCGAGGGCTTTCTGGAAATCAGCCTCCTTATCCACATAGACATGGACGATCCCAGTTCCTGTCTCGATCACTGGGACAATGGCATTTTCAACCACCGCTTGGATCAAGCCAGCACCACCACGTGGAATGAGCAAAGTCCAGATAGCCCTTAGCCTTCATCATAGCAAGGCTAGAAGCTCGACTCGTATCTTGGATCAGTTGGAGAAGATCTGGATTGAGTCCGGCTTCTTCCAATCCAGCCTTGAGGGCTGTCACGATCGCTTGAGCAGAATGAAAGGCATCCTTTCCAGTACGAAGGACCACTGCATTTCCACTCTTGATGGCAAGCGCTGCAGCATCAGACGTTACATTTGGACGGCTTTCATAAATGATCCCAATGACACCCATGGCGACTCGAACTTTCTGGATTTCAAGGCCATTTTCCAAGACTTCAGTATCCAGCACTTCCCCAATCGGATCTGGCAGGTCTATTAAAGCACGAATTCCTTGTGCCATCCCTGCAATCCGCTCTTGATCAAGAAAGAGACGATCCAGCATGACTTCAGAGATCTTCCCGCGTGCCGCTTCCATATCGATTTGATTGGCTGCTAAAATGGCTTCCGTCGCTTTCAAAAGCTGGCTGGCCATAGCCTCCAAGGCCTGATTTTTAAGAGCTGTACTGGCTGTATTGATGCTTTTCTTAGCTGATCTCGCTAAGGCTAATTGTTCTTGTGTTGTTTCCATACAATTCCTCTAAAATTCTGTAAAGAGTAGGTCAATCTCAGGAGTTACCGAGATCCAATCATCCCGGTGGATGATGATTCCCTTAGCTTTTTTAGATTGGAGTAGATCGCGCACAGCTGATTGGCCGAGACGGACCTTGCCTTTTCCGAGTAATTGACCAGTCTCTTGATGATAGACGCTGACGATGTCGTGATAAGAGAAATTCCCTTCTGCCTTGGTCACACCAGAAATCAATAAACTCTTCCCATGATCCAACAGGGCTTCCGCTGCTCCAGCATCCACCCAAACAGCTCCTTTACTTTCTGCATAAAAGGCTAGCCATTGCTTCTGAGTTTTTAAGCCTTTGTCCTCTGCAAGGAAGTAACTGCCATCTGCTTGATCTTCTGCTGCTTCGATCAAGGCATCAGGCTTGAGAGACGAGCAAATATAGACAGGAACCCCAGACTCGGTCGCAAGGGTCGCTGCCTTGAGCTTGGTCAGCATACCGCCGGTCCCGTTGCTACTGCCAGCACCACCAGCCATCTCGATCATCTCGCGAGAAATGTGTTCGATTCGATCCAAGCGCTTAGCTGTTGGATCCTGAGAAGGATTGGCTGTATAGAGACCATCGACATCTGTTAAAAGCACCAAAAGATCCGCTTGAACCATGGCTGCAACCTGCGCACTCAAGGTATCATTGTCTCCTACTTTTAACTCGGCAATCGAGACCGTATCGTTTTCATTGATAATCGGAATGGCCCCACGATTGAGCAAGACAGAAAGGGCCTGGTGGGCATTCTTATAGCGACGCTGGTCCGCAAAATCATCCTGGGTCAACAAAATCTGCGCAGAAACAATGTTGCGCAAGAGCAGGTTGGCTGTGTATTCTTCCATCAGTAAGCCTTGCCCAACTGCCGCAGAAGCTTGCTTGTCGGCCACCTTGGTCGGCCGTTTCTTAAAACCAAGGGCACCAAATCCAGCAGCAACTGCCCCTGATGAGACCAAGATCAACTCATGACCTGATTCATGTAAGAGAGCCAACTGCTGGGTAATGATCTTGACCTTCTGTCTGGAGAGACTTCCATCGGGATTGGTCAAAGACGAGGTCCCTACTTTAAAGACGATTCTTTTTGCTTTCATCGCTATGTTTCTTTCTAATACTATTTATTTCGTATCTAATGAAAGTGAGGCTGGACAAATACTGCCCAGCTCTCTATGTTTGATAGTAATAACTGCATGACGCAGTGGTTGATTGCTCAAAGCACTGCTTTGAGGTGGCGGATAGAACTTGCGAAGCAAGTATCCTAAGTCTTTGTTCGCTTTTTAGGCTCCAAAGATAACCTAATGTTGGAAACAAAGTTTCCTTTATCTGCAACCTTCAACAGTCTCCCAGACTGTTGAAGCTATGCGGGGTGGGAAAATTGAAAAGGTTTGGGGAACCTTTTCAACCTTTTTATTTTTAGGAGTTCTTTCCCACTCCCATTCTTCACTATCCTTTTCGAAGGTCTTCCAGCGTTTTCTCAAAGATCGCTGGCACTTCTGCTGTAAATTCCAAGGTCTCGCCTGTACGGGGGTGGGTAAAACCTAGTGTCCGCGCATGAAGAAACTGTCCTTGTCCTTTAAGTGTCTTCTTAGGACCATAAGCAGGATCTCCAGCCACTGGATGGCCAATATAGGCCATGTGAACCCGAATTTGGTGGGTTCGACCAGTCTCCAGTTGCAACTCTACCAAGGTGTAATTTCCAAAGCGTTCCAAGACTTGAAAACGGGTCACTGCAGGTTTTCCTTTAGCTGTCACCGCCTGTTTTTTCCGGTCCTTTTCACTGCGACCAATGGGTGCTTCAATCATCCCTCGATCATTAGGAAGATTGCCATGAACAATGGCCCAATACTTCCGTAGAGATTTTTTGTCTTTTAGTTCCTCTGCTAAGGCGACGTGGGCTTGGTCATTTTTTGCGACCATCAGGAGGCCTGACGTGTCTTTATCGATCCGATGAACGATCCCTGGACGCAATTCTCCATTGATTCCTGAAAGGTCCTTGACATGGTATAACAGCGCATTGACCAAGGTCCCACTGGTATGACCCGCACTAGGGTGAACGACCATGCCCTGTGGCTTATTGACCACTACAACATCCTGGTCCTCAAAGACGATGTCTAAGGGTAGATCTTCTGCTTCATAGCTGACCTCTTCCACTTCTGGGACTTCATACTGGATGATGTCCCCTTCTTTAACCGTGTACTTGGCTTTTTTCACAACCCCATTGACCAGAACTTTTCCTTCTTTGATCTGCTCATTGGCCACAGCTCGTGACAAGGGAGTCAAATCCGCCAAAGCCTTATCCAGTCGCGCACCGGCTACTTCGATTTTAATTTCCATGCGTTTCCTCTTTCAACATCAGGATCAGGAGCAAGAAAACTCCAACTGTCAAATAACTATCTGCTACATTAAAAATTGCAAAATTCATAAAGTCCAAGTGGAACATATCGACCACAAAGCCCTGACGCAGGCGATCGATAAAATTCCCCAAGCCACCTGCAATGACTAAGGTCAAAGCCTGTCACCATCCAAAGCGACCCCTTGAGATGCTTATAGAGATAGTAAAAGGCCCCTACCATCACGACTAGAGTGATGAGGGTAAAGAACCATTGCTGATTTTCAAGAAGCGAAAAAGCTGCACCTGTGTTTTGAAGATAGGTCAGGCTGACCACATGGGGAATAAAAGACTTGACGACACCCAGTGGAATGTTCTTCACCACATACCATTTGACCAGCTGATCCAGTAGGACCAATAGGACGATCGCTACTGGGACCATTGTTTTTCTCTTCATTTCTTACCTCTTTTGATCAAAATATTCTACCATGACCTCGACAAACTTCTCTGCTACAGGAGAGAGATCCATCTCTTCGCGTTTGACATAGACCATTTTATTGTCTAAATTATCTTCCAAAGGAATCACGGTGATGCCATTCACTGACTGGCTATCCAAAAAGCCTGATCCCGTCGCATAAGCATCCGTCCGCTCCAAGATCCCATTCAAGGTAGCCCGGTCGGTCACATTGAACATTTGTGAGCTCGAGCTGGTATCGACAAAGTTCTCTGAATAATAGAGGTACTCATCTTTTTCTTGGGTAAAACGAACAGTTGGCAACTGAGCTAGATCTTCCATAACCAGTTTTTTCTTCTTAGCCAAAGGATGTCCTTTGCGAAGGTAAATATGAGTCTGAAAAGGAATCAAATCGACCACTTCAAGCCCTAATTTATCGACCCGTTGCATAATCCCTTTGGTATTTTGACGGTTGAGATAAATAATCCCTAACTCACTATGCCCTTGAGCCACTTCGTCTAAAATTTGGACCGTCGTTGATTCAAAGATGCGGAAATTTTTATTTTCCGGATAGCGGATCGAAAATTCCGTCATCAAAGGTGGTAAGAAGTCATAGTGCTGACTAGAAATAGAGAATTCTTTCTTCTCTTCTTCAGGACTGGCATATTGATTTTGAAAAACATCAAACCCTTTGACCACGTCCTGCGCTTTTTCATAAAATTCCATTCCCCGACGGGTCAAAAAAGTCCCAGAACTGGTCCGACGAAAAATCTTAAAGCCCAGTTCCTTTTCCAGATCTCTGACGGAGATGGACAAGCTAGGCTGACTCACATACATTTTTTCAGCAGCCTCACGAAAAGTGCCACTATTGGCAATCGCCACTACATATCGTAATTGTTGTATATTCATTCTATTTTCCTTATTACAGTATCGATCTATTATACCATAAATTAGGGGCTGAAAGAAGAAATCCGTTTAAGAGACCTTCATCAAGTGAAAATAAAAAACTGGAACTAAAACAGTTCCAGTTGATACTTATTCAATCACTTGGCTTTCTGATACTTTCTTGTACCAATGAGCCGATTTCTTCGGATAGCGTTCTTGGGTTTCAAAGTCTACATAGAAGAGACCATATCGTTTTTCATAACCATTAGACCATGAGAAGACGTCCATCAATGACCAGATGAAGTAACCTTTGACATTTGCACCATCTGCAATCGCATCAGACAATACTTCCAAATGTTGTTTCACATAATCGATACGGCCATCATCGTAAACAGTGTTGTCCACAAATTCATCTTTGTATCCAAGTCCGTTTTCGGTGATATAGATCTTTTTATAGTTTGGATAATCTTTCTTGACACGCATGATCTGATCATACAAACCTTGAGGGTAGATGATCCAGTCCCAGTCAGTACGAGTTACATAGTCAGGAGCTACACGACGTCCAACACCTTTGATTTGGTATTTAGAACTTCCTTTTTCACCTTTACCGTTGTGGATGATTTCAGTTTCACCATCAAAGGCTTCCATCCAGTCACTCATGTAGTAGTTAATTCCAAGAAAGTCGTTCAAATCTTTAGCTGCTTCAAGCGCTGCAAAGTCTTCGTCACGAAGATCCAAGCTACCACCATTGACAGATAAGATGTGATTAACCCCTTCCATAGTTGCATCTGAATAGTGTCCAAGGTAAGTCGCATCCAAGATAAATTTGTTATGGATGATATCTTCCAATTCAGCCGCCCGAACGTCTGCTGGATTTTCTGGATCCAACGGATACTTGGTTGGAAGAGCGTGCACAACTCCAATTTCACCTTCATACCCTTTGTCTTTATACAATTTCACAGCACGTGCATGAGAAACCATCATATTGTGGTGAGATTGGAAGACTTTGGCAAGGTCATATTGAATCCCTGGTGGGAATTTACCGACCAAGTATTGACCATCACCAATTGGGCCAATTTCATTGAAGGTTGTCCAGTAGTTGACTTCTGGGAATTCTTCAAAACAGAAGGCCGCATAATCTACAAAATGTTCGATGTTTTCACGATTCAAGAAGTCTCCGTTTGAGTGAAGAGCTTCAGGTGTATCAAAGTGGTGAAGAGTTACAAATGGTTCTACATGACGTTTATGACATTCTGCAAATAACTTATGATAGAATTCTACCCCTTTTGGATTGACTTCACCATAACCAGTTGGGAAAATACGCGACCAGGCAATGGAAATCCGAATACCATTGACACCGTATTCTTCAGCTAATTGAAGGTCTACTGGATATTTGTGGTAGAAATCACTAGCAGGTTCTGCTGTATACCAATAGTTATCAGCTAAGTACTTGTCCCATGCAACAGGGCCTTTCCCATCTGTATGAGTAGCCCCTTCTGCTTGATAGGCGGCTGTAGCGCCACCAAAAATAAAATCTTTAGGAAGTGTTTTTGTCATTTTTTCACCTTTTTCTTGATTGGATCAAAGGAAAAGTGAGTGGAGAGGAGTTAGTGAGCCATCCATCTCCATCTCACTTCTTGTTCCAAGCCACCGAATTGTGACATGAGGAGGTAAAAACGATATATTTTTACCGACGAATTAACAAAGTCGATTAGGAAAAATCGCCATAGCGATTTCCGTTACGATAGGAGACTGTTTCACAGTCCCTATCGTTAATCGAATGCGCTTGAACAAAGGCTAGAGCACCTTTTCCATCACGGGTTAACTTGATGTACTGAGCACCTTCTGTCTTCGCCAATTTGATGCCTAGTTTATCTGTTTCAGCCTTCATATCTTCGATAGTTGGAAGCAACCTGAGGCGCCAAGATAACAAGGTCAAATTCTGGCAACATTTCACGGTGGGCTCCATAGCCACCTGCTGCAGCTTTAACTGGAACTTTATACTCTTCTGCGGCTTTATTCAAAGCATTGGCAAGAAGACCACTTGTTCCTCCACCAGCACAAAGAACGAGGACGTTTGTTTCTTCAGTAATTGTATTTTGTGCTGAATCTACTCCAGCTTTTTCAAGAATAGCATCTGCTTTTGCAGTGTTAAAGTTTGCAGCTACCTTTTCTTTTAATTCATCATTAGTTTTACCTGAACGTTCTTCTTCAAGAATTTGTTCATCATAAACCTTGAGGAATGGATAGTAGATAACAATATCTACTACAATTAACAATGCTGCAAGAGCGAATGATAAGAACTGGAAGTTTGTACCAAGAACAATACCAAGAGGTCCTGGTGTAGTCCATGGAAGGTTGGCAGTAAATGAGTTCATGCCAAGTGTTTCAATAAAGAACTTAAAGATCCATACGTTTGCAATTGGTGCAAAGATGAATGGGATAAAGAAGATTGGGTTCAAAACAAGTGGTGCACCAAACAAGATTGGTTCGTTTACACCAAAGAATGTAGGAACTACTGAAGCGCGTCCAATAGCACGATTTCGTTTCGATTTACATAACCACATAAACATGAACGGAACAACAAGAGTTGCACCAGTACCACCCATAGTGACGATGAACATTTGTGTACCAGATGTAAGGATCTTATCAGCGTGCATACCTTGTTGAAGGAGGTTCAAGTTGACTTCGGCATTTGCATAAGTGATCGCTGCAATCGCAGGCTCAACGATAGATGGGCCGTGAATACCAATAAACCAGAAGAATGCAAAGGCACCGAAAATAATCGTAATACCAACATAACCGTCTGCTGCTGAGAATAGTGGAGCAAGAAGGGTACCGATTGATTCAGCAACCGTTACATGAAGGCTTGCTTTCACAACTAATTCAAGTGCATACAAGAGTACAACTGACAATGTAAATGGAATCAGGTCTTTAAATACTTGTGAAATATTTGGTGGAACCTCGTCTGGCATGCGAATCGTCACATTATTTTTCACACAGACCTTATAAACATTAACGGTAACAAAGGCTGCAATGAAGGCTGTCAACAGACCTTTTGTACCCATGAAGGCTGTTAAGAATCCACCTTCTTTAGCAGGTTCGGCAGCCATGAGCAAGAAGCCAACCATAGAAGCCAACATTGTAGAAATGAAGTTGATTTGGTTAGTTGCTGGAAGGTCGCGGTTCATTGAATCAGTCAAAGCCTTAGCCGTTGTACCACCAACGAAGAAGGCCAAGATGCCCATAGAATAGCTATATGGAGTCATCAAGAAAGTTTCAATATCTTTAGACCAATGGAATCCCCAAGCGTTTGGTACATACGCAATTAGGATGAAGATAGATGAGAAAAGGATAACAGGCATCCCTGCAATAAAGCCATCCCGAATCGCTCGCAAATATTTGTTTCGAGAAATCTTTTCAAAGAAAGGTTTCCCTTTTTCAATCAGTTCAATCAGTTTATTCATTATTTCGCTCCTCTTTTATATAGTTCAATCAGATGGTGAATCACGTCTTTTAATAGGATTGTTGTCATGAGATGGTCTTGACCATGCATCATGGTAATGCTATAGGGGATTTCTTCTCCTGCTGCTTCATGCGCTAGCATGGTCGTTTGAGATTTGTGAGCCTCAGCGATACAAGACCCCGCTTCTTCTACTAAGGATTCTGCTTTAGCAAAATCACCATTTTCAGCAGCTTTTAAGGCTTCCACTAATTTTGATCGAGCGTCACCGGCATAAGCGACAATTTCAAAGCCAAGTAATTGGACTTCTTCTTTATTCATGTTGGTTCCTCCTTATGATACCTTTTGAAAATTTTTATAATAGACGTTGAATATGAAGGGCTAAATAGACTTTTTCATTAGGAGATATCTTGGCTCCTGTCTGTTCAGCGATGGTTTGGTAGATTTGATGACTAATCTCATAAGCCTTTGGATAACTTAGCTGAATCAGTTGTTCCATCTCGCTCAAACCTTCTGGATCTTCTCTTCCCTTATCTAGCGAATCTAGGAAATAATTGAGATGGATCATAAAGCGATCATAGAAATGACTGTTTTCTTCTTTCCGTTTCAATCCATTTTGAGCTAGTTTTTCTTCTACAGCTTTCAAAATAACTTGTCGGTCCTGAACATCTGGATCTTGCTCATGAATCATTTCCCCCTTGTGCATTAATGAAATGATAAGCGATGCGATTCACTTCATCGTCAGGAAATTGATCCAAGAGCCGCTTTCGAAAGATCTCAATCGCTTCTTTTGCGATTTTATAGGGAATCGGATGCATAGCAGACACATCAGGAAGGTCACTGTATTTATATCTTCCCTGTTGAACTGCCTGGTAAGAACAAAAGATGTGATCTGTTAATGTCACATAGATATATTCTTGAACAGGATAGGCATATTTCTTAGACAAGGTATCAATCACTTCATAAGTGGTTGTAATGAAATCAAGAGGAACATTCTTTAGAAGGGCCATAAAGTTTTCTCTTGACTCATCCGTGTTTAAACGAAATACTTTTTCGACCTTATCATCAGCTACTAGATCATTTTTCTTTTTCCCAAATGCAATCCCACTCCCAATAACAATCAACTCTTGTTGTAGTTCATTTTGAACCAAAGCAACATTATTGTTCATTGGATGGATAATACGATACATGAGGCTCTCCTTTGTAAAATTTGTTAAAAGCAAATAAAAATGACCACGAAGCAACTGAAAAAACTAGCATACACTAATTGTTCAGTCTACTTGTGGTCACGCCTAATCTAACTTAGTAACGCTCACTGCTATTCAACTTATAAACTTATTCTATCATAAACTTTTTGTTTTGTAAACCCTTACAGCGAAAATTTTTAAACATTTTTTTATAAAAAATAAACAAGACCTTGAAATAATGAAGAGGCTGGGATAAAAGTCCTAGCCTCTCAATCATCTTTGGATTGTCGAGCAAGACGCAGTGGTTGAGTGGGCTCTACTACGCTGATTTCATCAGCTTTTACAGCCCTACTCAACTGTGCGGAGGTGGGACGACGAAATCGAATTCTACCGAATGACCGATTACTGTCCCACTCTCTAACTGTTGCTTTAGGAGGCAATCATCATTGAATCTTATACGCGTTCTGTCCAAGGTGTTGCTACTTTATCCAAGACTGCGTTCAATTCTTCAATATTTTGACGCCCTTCTGTACGAAGCCATTCACGAGCAGCTGCTTCTCCATCTTTGATGTAAGCTTCTACTGAACCTGCCCATGTCGCACGTCCACAAAGAACGCCGTTGAAGTTTGCACCAGATGCATGAGCAAATTCCAAAGTTTCTTGGAAGAGTTTTGCTGATACACCAGCACTGAGGTAGATGTATGGAAGGTTGGTTGCTTCTTCTTGTTCTTTAAAGAAGGCAGCCGCTTCTTCACGACTATAGACTACTTCACCTTCTCCAAATCCTTCCACGTAGTTGACATTGACTGGAACTTCTACTTTCAATACATCGATATTGAAACGAGGATCTGAGAAGACTTTCATAGCTTCAATGACTTTACGAGGTTTCACTTTTGCATATTCAGCAGAGGTTGCATCTGCAATTCCTTCGTCATAAGCCAAGATTTCAAGGAAGAATGGAATGTCTTCTGCCACACATTCTGAACCAATGCGTTCGATATAAGCTTGTTTTTCTTGGTTGAGTTCATCTGCACTATCTACATCATAGTAGAGCAAGAATTTCACAGCATCTGCCTCTTGTTCTTTGATGCGTTTTGCTGACCAAAGGTTCAAGCAGTCAGGCAAGCGTTTGGTGCTAGATGTATCATAACCGGTTTTTTCGTATGCAAGCAAGAGACCAGCATCTTTGTCCAAGGCTTTCGTAGCAGGCAAACCATATTCTGGGTCCAACAACATTGATGAAGCATATTTTGTCAATTCATCTGCTACAAGAACTTTCAATTCTTCCATTTGTGCTACAGTTGGCTCAGTGTCCTGGTATTTGGCCATCAAGCGTTTCAAAGCCCCACGTTGGTCGAAGGCCAAAGCTGAAATAACACCGTCTTTTGTACTAAGACGTTCCAAATAGTTGCGTTTTTGTTCTGTTAATACCATTTTATACCTCTTTTACGATTAATTGTTGATACAAGGCATCATAGTGCCCCATGTTGACATGTCCTGTTTGTGCTTCTTGCGCATTTAACATTCCAAGAACATTTGCTTTCTTGAGCAAGTCTGCGTCACTCTCATGATGATAGAGACCAGATGCAATCCCTGCAACAGTCGAATCACCAGATCCGACTGGATTGACGACATCAATCTTAGGAATATCTACCTTATAGAAGACGTCGCCGTGCTTTGCAAAAGCGCCATTTGCTCCAAGGGAGACAATCACCCATTCTATGCCATCAAAGAGAGCATCCTGAAGAACTTCTTTTAAGTCTTCCACATTCTTACTCACTTCTTTTCCTAACAATTGAGACAACTCTTCATTGTTGGGCTTAATGACTGTAGGCTTGACATCTGCTTGAATGGCAGCTTCTAAAGAAGCTCCCGAGCAGTCGAGCACGACTGATTTTCCAGCTTCCCTTGCAATCTTGACAAGGCTAGCATAATAATCCACTGGTAAACCAGCAGGAAGACTACCTGAGATAGCAACCACTTCCACTTGATCGATCAAGTGACGATAATGTTGAAGGAAACCTTGCCCTTCTTTCTCAGAAATGGTTGGGCCTTTTTCTAATATTTCTGTTTGCTTGCCTTCGTGAAGGATGGCGATACAATTACGTGTATCACCAGCAATCTCAAAGAAACGTTCCTCTATTCCTTCTCCTAAATGATCGAGAATGAATTGGCCCGTTCGACCACCAAGTAGGCCGGTCGCTGCTACTGGATCCTTGATCTCAGAAAGTACACGAGTGACATTGAGACCCTCCCACCAGCTGTCTTACTCACCTCAGCCACTCGATTGACTGTATCCAACTGGAGTACATCCAAAGGATAAGAGATATCAATCGAAGGGTTCATCGTGACCGTTAATATCATATGTCACCTCTTAGTCGTGGTATTCACCACGGTCCCATTTTTCAAGGAATTCTGTAAAGAAATCAGCATCCGCTTGATGGGCATTATGGGTTTCCACATGTTGGATCTTAGCGATCAATTTTTTATTTTCTTCAGTCGGTTTGTATTCAGCGTGAATAAATGCTTCAATGATATCGCACATGAGCAATTCACCAGTGATTTTACCACCAAACCCGATCACATTCGCGTTCAATTCTTCTTTAGCATACAGAGCAGTTGTCATATCGCGTACCAAGGCAGAACGGATACCAGGTACTTTGTTAACAGCATTGTTGATCCCAACACCTGTACCACAGATACAAACACCAAGATCTGCTTGGCCACTTGCTACGGCTTCACCGACTTTTTTACCAAAGATTGGATAGTGGGTACGTGTATGGTCATAAGTCCCAAAGTCGAGCACTTCATATCCTTTTGATTTCAAAAAATCAGAAACAGCCATTTTTTCATTTGTCACAATGTGATCACAACCAATTGCAATTCTCATTTGAATTCTCCTCTCATTAGCACATCTTATTCAACATATCGACACGGATTTGGTGACGGCCACCGTCGTATTTACCATTGACGAAGCCTTTGGCAATGTTCTTGGCCAATTCATCCCCAACAATTTCGGCACCCATGGTAATCATTCGAGAATTGTTGTGTCCACGTGTCATATAAGCAGAACGTTCATCTGAAACTTCTGCTGCCACCATTCCTTTGATTTTAGTTGCAACCATAAATGGACCAGCACCGTATGCATCAATCACGATTCCAAGATTTTGATCGTTTTTGTTCACTTCGCTTGCAACTGCAAGTGTCACATCTACAAAATCTTGACCTTCAGCAGTTACATCCACAACATCGAAGTTTTCTTTTACAAGAAACTCTTTCACGAGATCTTTTAATCTTAATCCTGCAGCATCTGCACCAATTACAATAGACATGTCCTGTCCTCCTTTTGTTCGTTTCAGCAAATATCCCTGTTGTTAATTTTTCACAAAGAAACATTTTCTTACTTTTGATATTATATTACACCTATTTTGAACGAAAGTCAACATTAAATTGTTTATTTTCGAACATTTTTTTAAAATAAAAACACCATATCCACAAAAGATATGGTGTCAGTTTTCAAATTACATATGACGATTATTTTGCATTTGCAGCATATTCTTCGTTACGTTTGATCATTTGTTTTCTGTACCAAGCGAAGATTCCGATATAGAATGCCAAGAAGACAACTACACCAAGGATAGCTTTGATATCTCCAGTTGTAGCGTTACCGATTGTCCAACCGAGCAATTTTTCAACTGGGCCTTCAAGAGTTGAGTGAGTGATCAATTGAGTAGAAGCTACCCCTTTAGGGAAGGCATCAACACTCTTAGCCAATTGAGTTGCAAATGGTGCAATCAATGTTCCTGAAAGAAGGAAGAGTGGCAAGAGAAGGCTTCCAAAGATGATCATACGGATCAATTTACCGCGTGTTACAACCAACAAGGCTGGAGTCACACCCATAGCGATGATACCTGCAAGTGGCAAGATACCATTTCCGACTTTAGAAAGAAGCACTGCTTCGATCAACATGATTGGTGCAAGTACGTTCGCACAAGCCCAGATTTCAGCACGACCAGCGATAAATGGCCAGTCCAAACCGATGTTGAATTTACGTCCTTGAAGACGTTTAGTAGCAACGTTTGTAATACCTTGTGACAATGGTTCTACCGCTGCGATGAACCAAGAACCGATCAATGAGAACAATTCCAAGCAGACACCGGCAGTCAAACCAAGGCTCAACCAACCTTTAATAACCAATTCCCATTTGTCCGCATCTGCGACACCAGCAACTGGATGTGGAGTACCCATGATACCGATGACGATACCAAGAAGGAAACCGATAAAGAATTTAGATCCCCAGAAACCGATCTTCTTGTTCAATTTAGCAGCGTCGAAGTCGTATTTATCAAGACCTGGGAAGAATTTGTCAAAGATTTTATCCAAGACCATGATGATTGGGTTCATCATGTAGTTCATGTGAGTTGAAGTCATAGGTGATGAACTTGGTGCATTTAAAAGATCATCAAATGTTGGTTTCATCAAGTCAGAGTTGATGATTTTCATAATCCCTACAAGGACAACTGCAAGAGTTGCAACGAAAAGTGAAACTCCTTGGCTGACACCGTTGTTGTCTGCATACCATTTGATCAAAAGACCAGTGATAGACAAGTGCCAGATATCGAAGATATCGACGTCAAGTGTATCAGTTTTCTTGATCGCAAGCATGATAACGTTGACGATCAACATAATCAACAAAGAAGTAAAGTGTCCAGGCAGACCCCCAAGTAATGGTCGCAAGAGGTGCCCAACCAACGTCAGTGATATTCAATTGAATACCAGTGTTCTCAACGAATTTTGCAAGAGACGCTGAGAAAGCTCCATTCAACATACCGATGATAGCACCGATACCAGTAAGGGCGATGGCAAGTTTAATACCACCTTCAAGGGCTTTAGAGAATTTCACTCCAAACAAGAGAGCCAATAAAGTCAAGACGATCAACATGATGATCGGAGCACCCATGTCTAGGATGGGTTTGAAAAACTTATTGGCAAAATCAATAATGCCATTCATAATAAATCCTCCCGATTTATAATTTTTTTGTAATTTACGGCATAAAGTGTTCCCAATTTTATCATTGGATAACGCTTACAAACTTGTTTAAAAAAATATTAACTTAATCCATGTTCTTTAATGGCAACTTCGATGTTATCAAAGACTGGCGCACTCATCGCTGGAATACGGAATAAAATTGGTCCTGCTTCTACCACTGGAATACCAGGATCGAATCCCAAATCAGTTGCAGCAATTGGAGTAAAGATATCATAACCTGAAATCAAATCTTCATTGACATCTTTGACCATGACAGCGTCACAACGCACATCATAACCACGGTTTGACAACTCTTCTTCCAAGGCATTCTTAATTTGGTGGCTAGAGTTAACACCTGCACCACAGGCAGCTAAAATTTTAATCATTTGGATGTCCTCCATTATAAATATTTACGAATGTTTTAGGAAATAGTTTCCGTAATGTATTGATAAAGCTTATCTTCACTATCTAATTTTGATAGAGCTTCGAGATTTCCATTGGATGTAAAGAAATCCATCAGCTGGGCCAAAATATTGGTTTGGCTAGAGCTTAAATTGTTGATAATGAAGAATAAAAGTGAAACTTGAACTTCCTTATCTGGAGCAATCATATTATGGAAGGTTACGGGTTTATCCAAACGAACCACGACCACATTCTCAGTGAGATTATGGACAATGTCTGTGTGCGGGATCGCCACATTTGGTAAGTCCTTACCAAGAAATTCCATGTCTAATCCAGTCGGGAAAGACTTTTCACGCTCAATCAAAGCGGAACGATAGGTTGGTGTCACAATCTGTCGCTCTTCAAGTAAGCTTGCTACCTGCTCAAAGAGATCTGTTTGATCCTTGGCATGTAGGCAAAATACAAGATTTTTGTTAAAGAGTTGATTTAATCCCATTGTTGCCACCTCCTTATCTAACTATTTATTTTATGGTTAGAGTATATCACTATATTGATTGATTGTCAATCATTTTTTGTCGTATTTTGTTTATTTTTGTTTATATTCCTCTTTAAAGCGCTTTCTAACCGTCATTTTCTAACATTATTAAAAAAGTAAAAAGAGAGTGGGACAGAAATCGGTAATTCGTTAGAATTCGATTTCGTCGTCCCACCTCCGCACAGTTGAGTAGGGCTGTAAAAGCTGATGAAATCAGCGTAGTAGAGCCCACTCAACCACTGCGTCTTGCTCGACAATCCAAAAATAATCGAGAGGCTAGGACTTTTGTCCCAGCCTCTTGATCTTAAATGATTTTCGTATAAAAGCCGTATTTGTCTTTGATCTTCTTTGGAATACTATCATCGGTAATAATGGCATTTAGATCTTCCACACGATAGAAACTGTAGAAGGAATAACTATCAAACTTGCTGTTATCGGCTACCACATATTTCTCTATTGCATTGTTCAGAATAATGGCATTGCCATTTCCTTCTTCTTCATTAGCTGTAGAGACACTATGGCCATCGATTCCATTGACCCCGATAAAGGCTTTAGAAACCTTGATTTCTTTCAAGAGTTTATTAGCAAATTGACCGACAAAAGTTTGCGTCTTCACCCGGTAACGACCACCAACTAAGATCAGGTCATAATTTGGGAAATCCTTGAGCTTCTCAAAAATCGGCAGGGAATTAGTGACGATGCTAATTTCTTTCCCTTCCAAATAATCTCCGATAAAGTCTGTTGTTGTACCAGAGCCAATAAAGACGGTATCCCCATTTTCGATCAAGTCTGCACATTTTTTGGCAATGCTTCGTTTCTCATCAATATTGATCAGATTTTTTTCACTGTGAGAAGCTTCTAATAAGCTATCTTTGACTTTTTTGTGGGCCCCACCATGTACACGAACTAAAAGACCTTGTTTTTCAAGATCGATCAGATCGCGACGAATGGTCATGTCTGTCACCCCAAAGAGTTCCTTAAGCTCTTTGACCGATACCACACTTTTTCGATCCAGTTCCTGAAGAATTTCAACATGTCTGCTATCTTTCATGGTACTACTTCCATTCCTACTATATTTGTCTCTATTATACTACTTTTTTCAAAAAACACAAATTCAAACATTATATTAACAAGAGTAAACATGATATTTTTAAATAAATAAAAGAAAAAAAGCCTTCCGTTAATCCGGAAAGCTTTGATTTATGCTATTTCTAGCTTCCTCACCTTAATATTTCAAGGCTCGGGATAAAAAGGTTAAGGAAACCTTTTTATTTTGCGATTGGGTAAACAGAAACTTGTTTTTTATCGCGACCTTTACGTTCGAAGCGTACTACGCCTTCAACTTTTGCGAACAAAGTATCGTCTCCACCACGTCCAACGTTCACACCTGGGTAGATGTGAGTACCGCGTTGACGGTAAAGGATAGATCCACCTGTTACAGTTTGTCCATCAGCTGCTTTAGCTCCAAGACGTTTTGCTTGTGAATCACGTCCGTTTGATGTAGAACCTCCACCTTTTTTGTGGGCGAAAAGTTGCAAGTTAGCAAGATTCAATTTCAACATAATTGTTTTCCTCCATGTTAGTTTTCTGTGATAACTCTTGTTTGGACGAACTCCGATGAGTTCTCCGATAAGTTTGCCATCCCTAAGAAAAATGATTCAAAGAATAGTTGGGTCATTTCTCTTTGATGTGGTGGAATATCTGTCGGGATCGTCACCCGAAGGAAGCCACCTTCTTCTTCGTTTAATTCTAGATCCGGTTCGTAGCCTGCAAATTTCTCAACAGAGTTGACAAAGTTAATGGCTAGAGTCGAAACCGATGCACACACGACATCAAAGCCGTATTCACCGCTTCCAGCGTGCCCAGTGATTTCTGCACTCCTCAGCTCGCCATCTTCGGCTCGTTCAAAGACTGCTTGTATCATGTGTTCTCCTAAAAATTAAGCGTTGATAGCGTTGATGACAACTTTAGTGTAAGGTTGACGGTGACCTTGTTTACGGTGGCTACCTTTTTTAGGTTTGTACTTGTAAGTAACAACTTTCTTTTGTTTTCCTTGTTTTTCAACAGTTCCAACAACAGTAGCTCCTGAAACAAGTGGAGTTCCGACAACAGTGTTTTCACCACCAACAAGAACAACTTCGTTAAATGTAACTTCTTGACCAGCTTCAACGTTCAATTTTTCAACGTAGATAGCTTGACCAACTTCAACTTTAACTTGTTTTCCGCCAGTTTTAATGATTGCGTATGTGCTCATTATGCACCTCCTATGTATTTTTGGGTTTCCCCGTATTTTTGTGAAGACTCGCCTAGCATCGTGGGACGAACCACTTACTCTCATGGAAATGAGCGACGATGTTCGAGCGGTTGCACAGGCATGTGCATAGTCAACTCTCTTAGTATATCACTTCTATCAGACAAAGACAAGTATTTTTGCGCTTTGAAAACGAATTTCTTTTATAAAATGGATTATTTTGTATCTTTTATGTTAAGATCGCTTGTCAGTCCGACTTCTTCATCTACTTATCCTTAAATTTAAAGTCATTGAAGCTCATTTTTGCTTTAGACGAATCGTTCATGCTCTTCATCTTTTCTTCTTGTTCCTTGGTGATTTTGATAGGAATGGCTGCAGCCGTATTGGGTTTCAACACCCCTGATTCGCTCACTTCATAGTCAACCGTGACATCTTTGAAAAGTGGCTCCCCATCATATTCCAAATTCAGGACAAAGGATCCATCACGATCGATGGTTGTGGTGGTACGATTCACAATAAAGAACAAGGCGAAGCGGTTTTCCTCATTTCCAAAGGTATAACCTGGGAAAAAGACAAATAATTTTCCAGCTTCTCCAAGCGTTGGATGTTCCTTGATAAATTTCTCAGATGCTTCCAAGACTTCGTTGTCCTGATCTTTGTACTGGTCGGCTCTGACAAATGTGAGGGGTTCTTTTTTACTGCTGGTTGACTGGCTGGTCTTTTCTTCTTTTTTCGGGCCAGTAAACGATACTTTGACACAGCCTGTCAACAGAAGCAAACTTGTCATTAAAACGATAACTTTTTTCATCTTGTCTCCTTTAAGTTGGTTAGAAAAAGAGGCTGGATACTCCCAGTCTCTCCTATAGCAAATCCTCGATCAGGTCATCGACCTCATCTTTTTCTGCTTTTGGTGTGATCTCGGTTACGATGATACCTGCTACCGCACGCTCAACCAAAGCTTCTACATCCATCCGTTGCTCATACTGCTCTGCATTTTTGAGTTTCGGATTGGTCTTTGGACGATCTGGTGCAAAGATGGTACAACAATCTTCGAATGGCTGGATAGAAATTTCAAAGGTATCAATGGCTTGAGCAATATCGATGATTTCCAATTTGTCCATGGTCACCACCGGACGGATAACCGGCGTATTGGTCACTGCATTGATGGCCTGCATACTCTCTAAGGTTTGGCTAGCCACTTGTCCCAAGCTTTCACCATTGATAATCACCAAACCACCGCGAACCTCGCGAATACGGTCTGTAATGCGCATCATAAAGCGACGGGTCAAAGTCATGAGGTAAGCTTCTGGTGCTTTTGCCTTGATTTCCTCTTGGATCTCTGTGAAGGGCACCTCGATAAATTGGATATTGCCCCCAAACTTAGTCAACTTCCGTGTTAAGTCATGGGCTTTTTTCAGCGCACCTGGGCTAGTATAAGGTGGGCTAGCAAAGTGTACTGCCTCAATGTCCACACCCCGCTTTAAGGCTAGGTAGCCAGCTACTGGAGAGTCGATCCCACCAGAAAGCATGAGCATGCCCTTACCAGACGTACCAACAGGAAGGCCACCTGCTCCTTTAATGGTTTCATAAGAGATGTAGGCTGCTTCTTCTCGAATTTCAACTTGCAAGTTGATATCTGGTTTTTTTCATCTGAGCTTGGATGGTTGGGATCGCTTCAAAGACCGCACCTCCCAAGGTTTGGTTGAGCTCGCGACTATCGAGTTCAAAGGTATGGTCACTGCGTTTACTTGAGATTTTAAAGGTCAAGCCTTCCTTGTAAATCTCCTTCATAATCTCTTGTACTGCCGCTTTTAAGGCTGGTACTGATTTTTCAATCTTGTAAACAGGTGAAAAATTTTGGATTCCAAAAACCTGCTTGAGGGATTCTGCTACTGGCTCATAATCCGTCCCATGCAGATAAGCATGCGCCCGATCGCGGTCGGCTGTCACTTTGACAGCTGGATAGATAGATAAAACATCTTGGATATTATTGCGAAGTTTATTGATAAAACGCATACGGTTCTTTCCTTTAGTAGAAAGCTCTCCATAGCGAATCATAATTTCTGAATAGGTTAAGGTCATGTTGATTTCCTTCTAAATTAACGTACTTTTCGTGTTTGCTCGTAAATCAGTTTGAACTTGGTCAAGAATTGCTCGACTTGGCTCATGTCATTTTCAAGATCGAGACTCAAGCGAACAGCTGTCTGTGCAATACTCTTATCCACTCCCATGGCAATCAAGGTTCCAGCTGGCTTACCAGCTTTGGACGAGCAGGCACTGGTTGTTGAGATGTAAATATCAAACTCTTCAAAGGCATGGACCACTACTTCTCCACGAACTCCCTTGATCCCGAAAGTCAAGATGTGAGGCGCAAAGTGATCCTCACCAGAAAAGACAGTGACATCTGGATAGTTGGCCAATTCTTCGCGGATGACTTCTTTCATCTGCTGGGTCTTGCTGGCAAAAGCTTCTTGGTTTTCCATGGCTAAGCGTAGGGCTTTTGCTGTTGCTGCGATGCCTGCCACATTCTCAGTTGTCGAGCGCATTTCTTTTTCTTGACCACCTCCGGTTAAGAGAGGGGTGATCTTTTTGCCTTCTTTGATGTAGACAAAGCCGACTCCGCGAAGTCCATGGAATTTGTGACTAGAGAAGGTCGCAAAGTCCACGCGCTCTGGTAGATAAACTTCTGTTGCTACCTTTGCCAAAGCTTGAACCGCATCGACATGGAAACTAACCGTTGGGCGATCTTCCAGAAGAGCCGCGATTTCATGGATGGACTGGATGGAGCCAATCTCATTGTTGACGGCCATGATAGAGACCAAGGTCGTATCCGGACGGAGAAGATTAGCCAAGGCATCCACCTTGACAAAGCCACGCGCATCCACTGGAGCGTAATCCACTTCGAATCCCTGCGTCTTTAACCAAGCAGCTGATTCCTTGATAGCGGGATGCTCGATGTCAGAGACAATGATATGCTTGCCATAAGGAGCTTTCTCAAAGGCGACACCCTTGAGGATCCAGTTGTCCCCTTCTGTCCCACCAGACGTGAAGTAAATTTCCTCAGCCTTCTTACCAATTAGCTCCGCAATTTGTTTCCGAGAAGCTTCCAAAATACGAGTAGCTTGACTACCTAGATTGTGCAAACTAGAAGGGTTGCCCCAGATACGAGTCGCTACTTCTGTATAAGTCGCAAGGACTTCTGGATAGGGTTTAGTCGTTGCTGAATTGTCAAAATAAATCATGTCCTACGCATCCATCACTTTCTTTTTACGTAACTTCTATTTTATCATTTCTAACCGCTTGGGACAAGGATTTGATAAAGAGAGATGCAGCAAAATCACTCTATAAAATTCAGTTCTTTTTAGACATTTTTCAGAAAATGACTTATAATAGGAAAGTGTTAAAAAACAATTTTTGATAGAAAGAGAATGAACATGTCACAATATTCAAGAAGTAACAAAAACCAAAAACCTGAGGAAAAAGTAGATTCAAGACCATCTCGCGGTGAGAAAGTCAAACAAGGGTTGTCCGTATTTCAAACCGTTGTAGCTACGATTGCCAGTCTCTTAGGGATTATCGTCACTTCCTTTACCATCATGAGTCTGCTCAATAAAGACAATCAAAAAACAGAAGACAAACCATCTAGTAGTACCAGCGTCGTCGTGGTCCACGATAAGGGCTCTGACTCAAGCGCTACCAATACAGATGCTAACACCAATACACAAACCAATTCAAGCAATACAGAAACAAGTTCACAAAAAGAAACCGATAGCTCATCTGCTACTGAATCTAGCTCGTCTGCCGCACAAGACCAAGGCTCCACAGCAACAGACAGTGGCGCAGATACAGCCACATCTGGATCCAACTAAAAAATCAGTAAGGACAACCTTACTGATTTTTTTTGGCTTTCGATGCCAGCTTTTACTGATTTTTATAGAAAGCATCTATCTCATTGTCATACTCCCATTTGAGTTTTGAACGCTCTTCCTGGATTTGATCCAATCATTCATATGGAAACATGTTGGGTCTATCTCTGTAAGCTGATTCTGCTAGTGAAGCATATAGATTATCAAAACTTTTTAAATGCCAATTACTCAAATAATCTACCCCCTATTCTAATGTCGGATCCTATATACATCTCATCTAGATTCAATGTATTGTCATCATTAATTGGGATATCTACTCTCCAACCCGATTCTTCAATATGATTTATACCTCCATAAACATTTATATAATATTCGGGAGTTGTAAGCCCACCATCACTCCATTGTGTCTGATCCCAATCAATCTGAACGGATTCAACTTTTGAATTTTGTGCTTTGACTAAATCAATAACCTTCTGTTCGTGTTCTTTTAGATAGTTCAGTTGTTTTTTCTTTATAGTTTCTTCATCTTCCTTTAGGTCTTTCGTAGATGAAGCAGCAATCGTTTTTCCTTGTTTTGTATCATCTATATGCTTCACGGTACATCCTCCTATACTTAGGAGCGCTACAATTGAAGCAACTATCATCATGATTTTTCGACTTTTCATAAGTCCCCCTACCATTCTGTACAGATTATTCTCTAAAATTGGAAACTGGATAAATGTTATTCCGGTTATGATAGCATTTATAGTTTGAAAAACAAGCTATCACACTACATAGAGCTTTTTAAAACATGAGTTAATGATTTCTTTACTTTTAATCATCAAATCTTTAAATTAAAAAGCTATGATGCAAGTGACAATTTAGACTATTGGTCTATTACTTACACATAGCACGTTTTTTTCCTATTATTTTAAGTTCCAATTACTCAAATAATCTCCCCCCTATCCTAATGTCGGATCCTAGATACATCTCATCTAAATTTAATGTATTGTCCTCATTAATTGGGATATCTACTCCCCAACTCGATTCTTCAATATTATTTATACCTCCATAAACATTCATATAATATTCAGGAGTTGTAAGCCCACCATCACTCCATTGTGTATGCTCCCAATCAATCTGAACGGATTCGACTTTTGAATTTTGTGCTTTGACTAAATCAATAACCTTCTGTTCGTGTTCTTTTAGGTAGTCCAGTTGTTCTTTTTTTATGTCTCCTTCTGGTTTTTGTACGACTTTCTTTGAAGACGAGGCCGTTATCTTCTGTTCGGGTCTTTTGGTCAGGGTCATGATTTTTCCTCCAAGAAAAACCAGTCCTAGGATCGGTAACAAAATAATCAAAAATAGTTCCATTTGTCTCTTCATTCAATTCTCTCCAATCTAAACACTTTTAATTGATCTATCAACTGAGTCACTCGAAAATTTCTTAATCTATGCTTAAGTTTTGTCCCAGAGACATCGTCTTTAAATTAATCTTTCCATCTTCCACGACTACATCAACTCGCCAACTAGATTCAGGATTTTTATCAAATCCACCAAAAATGAGAATCATTTCGTCACCACCTTGAGGTGTTCCATTTCCTGCCACGCCCCACTCAGTTTCATCCCAATATATTTGAACGGATTCAACTTTCGGATTTTGGGCTTTCACAAAATCGACGATTTCTTGCTCGTGTTCTTTCAAATAGGTTAGCTGCTTTTGTTTAATGGTTTCTTTGTCTTCTTTTTTGGTTGAAGAGGTCCCAGTTTGCGCTTGTCTGCTTTTTTCACGTTCTTGCTTCACACATCCTACTAGACATCCAATTGTTAAAATGAAAGCAAGTGCGATTATCAAATTGTTTATTTGTTTTCTCATATTTTTATTTCGTTTAAAAGTGATTCCTCTATTGCATCTCTCATTGTCTAACGGACGGATCATTTCTTTTCTACCCGATACAAATTGTCTGAACCAATTGAATCTATTTTTGGCATTTTATTTTCGTCTAACGTAAAATTCAGGCTAAAATTTGTTAGGTCACTTCCATTAGCATAACCATAAACTAATAGTATTTCGTCCCCTCCCTGAGGCGTTCCATTCCCAGACTCTTCAATTACCATACTATTCCAATCAATCTGGACGGATTCGATTTTCGGACTTTGAGCTTTCACAAAATCAACAATTTCTTTTTCGTGTTCTTTCAGATAGGCGAGCTGTTTTTGTTTAATGGCTTCTTTGTCTTCTTTGGCTGATGAAGAAGCGATGTGATTTATTGGTTTCGTCTGTTCTTTTGGCTTCTCAACACACCCTCCAAGGCTTAAAATTCCAGCAATGGCAACAACTGTTACCATGATTTGTCTTGTTTGTAATCTCATAACTTTTCCTTATCCCAATTACTCAAAAACTTCTCTTCCAACACCAAAACCATTGCTTAACATCATAGTTTAGATCAGGCATTTCATTAACAATCTCAATCGTGACATTCCAACCAGAATTTTCAATATGATTAAAGCCACCATACAACTCGATGATTTCGCCACCTCCTTGAGGGGTTCCGTTGCCTGCTTCGCCCCATCGAATATCACTCCAATTAACCTGAACAGATTCTATTTTAGAATTTCTTGACTTTACAAAATCAACAATTTCTTTTTCATGTTCTTTCAAATAGGCAATTTGTTTTTGCTTCGTCGCTTCTTTATCTTCCTTGGTTGTCGAAGGAGTTGCAATGGGTGCTTGTTTTGTTTGCTCTTTTGATTTTATAGTACATCCTCCTATACTTGCAAGGAGAGCTAATGTAGTGATTAATTTAAATATCGTTCGTTTTTCCATGGGGTAACTTTCTCTAACACAGTTCATTTTCAATACGTATTGTACTTGTTTAGGAAATTGGCTTTCCGCCAATCGTAGGTTCATGAAGCATAAATATTTCTCGCATGTTAATTGACTGATCATCATTAATTGGAATATCCACTCCCCATCCTGAGTTCTCAATATGATTAATGCGCCCAAAAACATTCATATAATATTCGGGAGTTGTTAGCCCACCATCACTCATCTGAGTTTCATCCCAATCAATCTGAACGGATTCGACTTTCGGATTTTGGGCCTTCACAAAATCGACGATTTCTTGCTCATGCTCTTTGAGATAAGCGATTTGTTTTTGTTTTATGGCTTCTTTGTCTTCTTTGGTTGATGAAGAAACGACAGTTTGCGCTTGTTTCGTTTGCCCTTTTGGTTTTACGCAACCACCCATACTTACAAAAACAGCTATCGTAGTGATTAATTTAAATATCGTTCGTTTTTCCATGTGGTAACTTTCTCTAAAACAGTTCTTTTTCAATACGCTTTATATTTCCATTAGTCAATAGGCTCACCATCAATACTGATGTAATCACCCATTGTCATATTTTTAAGATTTACAGTCCCATCTTCATTCATGGGAATATCCACTCCCCATCCTGAGTTCTCAATATAATTAATGCGACCAAAAACATTCATATAATATTCAGGAGTTGTAAGCCCACCATCACTCATCTGAGTTTCATCCCAATCAATCTGAACAGATTCGACTTTCGGATTTTGGGCTTTCACAAAATCAACGATTTCTTGCCCATGCTCTTTGAGATAAGCAAGTTGTTTTTGTTTGATCACTTCTCTATCTTCTTTAGTGGAGGAAGAGGTGGCAGTTTGTGCTTGTTTCGTATGAGCTTTTTGTTTTACAGTACAACCTCCAATGCTTGTGAAAATAAGCATTAAAGCTAATAACTTAAGTGTACATTTCATTTTAATTTTCTTGTTTCCTCATAACACTTTTACTTCTATTTACTTAAGAAAAAATTTTCCAGCCACCATTTTCCTCGATATAGATATCATTAAGCATGCCCATTTTTTTGATAGTTGGTATGCTATTTTGATCTTCTAGGTAAAAATCAACGGAGAATTTTGTATTTTCTAATTGATTAATCTTACCAGAAATAGATAAATTGTATCCACCACCCTGAGGCGTTCCGTTTCCAGACTCTTCAATTTGCATACTGTTCCAATCAATCTGAACGGATTCGACTTTCGGATTTTGGGCTTTCACAAAATCGACGATTTCTTGCTCATGTTCCTTGAGAAAAGCGATTTGTTCTTTTTTTATGTCTCCTTCTGTTTTTTGTACGACTTTCTTTGAAGAGGAGGTCGTTATCTTCTGTTCGGGTCTTTTGGTCAGGGTCATGATTTTTCCTCCAAGAAAAACCAGTCCTAGTATCGGCAACAAAATAATCAAAAATAGTTCCATTTGTCTCTTCATCTCTTCTTCTCCAATCCTTCCTTTCATGACTGGATGGGCCAGTCACTTTCCTTACTATTATAGCATCTTTCATTTGAATCTCAATCTAACTCACTAGTTAGAGACTATATGCAGCAATCATAAAAGAACTTTCGGGGTTCTTCTATAATATAGGTAATCCTTTTTTACAAATAACAACCTAAGTGATGCTAAGAATTCAAATGTTGCATTTTTGTAGAGTATCTAAATATATAATGAAACTTTCCGCTGTGAGAAAAGTGCTAGAAACACCATTGTTTCTAGCACTCAGGAGTTTTGAAACTTTAGGTTCAAAACTAAGTCATGGAACTACCTGGATTGCTGAAATCATCCACTGGATAATTTCACCTAACGTCCGTACTCACCTAAGGAAAGTTTCTAAGAAGAATTTATCTTCAAATAAAAAGGAACCCGAAGGTTCCTTTTGTGTTATTTTCGATACATCTTGACTTGAAGGTAAAGATCGTTATAGACTCCAAGCAATTTCTTGCCTAATTGTTGATAGACTTCCAAATGGTCCAGTGTTTCATCACTTGGATAGAAGGATTGGTCATCTTGGATTTCTTTTGGCAACATGGCTTTGGCTTTTTTATTTGGCGTTGAGTAGCCGACATAAAGAGCATTTTTCAAAGCATTCTTAGGACGAAGCATGAAGTTAATAAAGGCATATGCTGCTTCTTTATTTTTCACGGTTTTTGGAATGACAATGTTATCAAACCAAAGGTTGCTGGCTTCAGTTGGAACGACATAGCGAAGATCCTTATTGGCTTCGAGCATTTGGCTGGCTTCTCCTGAGAAGGTAACCCCAATAGCCGCATTGTTTTGGATCATATAGCCTTTCATCTCATCAGCAACCAAAGCTTTGATGTTTGGCGTCAAGGTGTAGAGTTTATCTACTGCCTCTTGCAATTTCTTTGGATCCTTTTCATTGAGGCTATAGCCCAAGGTATTGAGACCAATTCCCATGACCTCACGCGCACCATCGTACATCATGATGTCATTTCTGTACTCTTCACGCCAGAGATCTGACCAATGTTCAGGAGCATTTTTGACCATCTTGGTATTGTAGATAATCCCCAAGGTACCCCAGAAGTAAGGGACTGAATATTGGTTACCCGGATCAAACGATTGGTTCAAGAGTTTTGGATCGATATTTTCCATCCCTTTGATCTTGGATTGGTCCAACTTTTCAACCAGATGCTCATCCATCATCTTGGCAATCATGTATTCACTAGGAATCGCAATATCGTAGGTGGTTCCCCCTTGCTTGATCTTGGTGTACATGGCTTCGTTGGAATCAAAGGTATCATATTGCACCTGAATTCCGGTTTCTTTGGTAAATTCCTTGAGCAATTCCGGATCGATATAATCTCCCCAGTTGTAGATGACCAACTTGTCACTATTCTTGGTATTCATGCTCGCTTCGATCTGGTGGCTAATTCCCCAGAGGACCAGAATGACAAGGACAATCCCAGTTAGGAATGAATAAAGTTTTTTCATGCTGCTTCCTCCTTTTCACGGGTGATAAAGTAATAACCGATGACCAAGAGCACACTAAAGAGAAAGACAAGGGCGGACAAGGCATTGATACTGAGGGAGATCCCTTGACGCGCACGTGAGTAGATCTCTACAGACAAGGTTGTAAAGCCATTTCCAGTTACAAAGAAGGTCACGGCGAAGTCATCAAGAGAATAGGTAAAGGCCATAAAGTAGCCCGCAATGATGGCTGGTGTCAGATACGGCAACATGATCTCTTTAAGCATTTGCACTTGAGTAGCTCCCAAGTCATAGGCAGCATTAACCATATCCCGGTTCATTTCCTTGAGTCGTGGCAAGACCATCAAGACTACAATGGGAATCGAGAAGGCGACATGGCTAGCCAGAACAGATAGGAAACCTAGCTGGTACTTGACCGTCGTAAAGAGAATCAAGAAGCTGGCCCCGATCATAACGTCTGGCGCTACCATGAGAATGTTATTGATGGAGAGCAAAGGACCTTCTAACTTTTTCTTGGATTGGTAGATATAAATGGCTCCAAAGGTTCCAATCACTGTCGCAATCAAGGCTGACAAGAAGGCCAAGAGGAAGGTCTCTGATAAGATCAGCATCAGGCGACTATCTGCGAACAATTCATTGAAATGCTCAAGCGTGAAGCCTGTGAAGGCATTCATATCTCCCCCTTTATTGAAGGCATAAAAGATCAAATAAAAGATAGGAAGATAGAGGATTAGAAAGACGAAGCCTAGATAGAAATGAGATACTTTTTTCATCGTTCTCTCCTTTCTCTTGTTGCCCACATGGTAAGAGCATAGCAAGGATCAGAACAACTCCGATGGTAGAACCCATTCCCCAGTTTTGTGTTGTCAGGAAGTGCTGTTCAATCGCAGTCCCTAAGGTAATGACGCGATTTCCACCGATCATCCGTGTCAACATGAAGAGACTCAGACTAGGAATAAAGACAGATTGTACACCTGAGCGAACTCCATTCATGGACAAGGGGAAGACCACATGACGGAAGGTATCCCAACGATTGGCTCCCAAATCATAGCTGGCATTGATCAAGTTTGGATCTAAGTCATCTAAGACATTAAAGATCGGCAAAATCATAAAAGGCAACTCGATGTAGCTGGCTACAAAGATAAAGGAGAAATCGGTAAAGAGGATCTGCTGGGGAGCGACTCCGAGAAAGCTTAAAAAGCTATTGATGGAGCCGTTTTGCCCAAATATTCCGATAAAGGCATAGGCCTTGAGCAAGAGATTGACCCAGGTTGGCAAGACGATCAACATCAGCCACAACTGCCGGTGTTTGAGAAGCGTCAAAAAGTAAGCAGTCGGGTAGGAGATCAAGAGCGTCACCAGGGTGACGATTCCGGCATAAAGGACCGAATTAAAGCTCATCTTTAAATAGGTCAAATTTTGCGAAGTGAAGAACTCTTTGTAGTTTTCAAGTGAAAACTGCCCTTCAACGTTAAAAAACGATTGAAAGATGATCATGACTACAGGAGCCAAGACAAAGAGAAAAATCCACAAGAAATAGGGGAGGATAAATAGATTAGAGGTTGTTTTCTTCATCTCTTTCCTCCTCAATGGCATTAATCAAACCAGCTTCTTGCTCTTCCACTTCAACGTACTCTTCGATCCGTGCATCGAATTCTTCTTCGGTTTCGTTGAGACGCATAACGTGGATATCTTCTGGTTCAAAGTCTAGCCCAATGACTTCTCCCACGATAGCCTTCCGAGTGGAGTGAATCATCCACTCATTTCCCAAATCATCATAAGCGATGATCTCGTAATGCACACCACGGAAGAGCTGGGTGTCCACCTTCACTTGGAGCTTGCCTTCTTCAGGAAGAGTGATTTGCAAGTCTTCAGGACGAATGACGACTTCAACTGGTTCATTTGGACGCATTCCCCCATCGACCGCTTCAAAGCGTTTGCCATTAAACTCCACCAAGTAGTCCTCGATCATACGCCCATCTAGAATGTTGGACTCCCCGATAAAGGTAGCTACAAAGTGGTTGATCGGTTCATCATAGATATCTACTGGTGTACCAGTTTGGACGATCTCTCCTTCATTCATGACAAAGATCCAGTCACTCATGGCAAGGGCTTCTTCTTGGTCGTGGGTAACAAAGACAAAAGTAATCCCCAAACGTTGTTGCAATTCCCGCAACTCATACTGCATATCTGTCCGCAGCTTCAAGTCAAGTGCAGACAAGGGCTCATCTAAAAGGACCACTCGTGGTTCATTGATAATAGCCCGGGCAATAGCTACCCGCTGACGTTGACCACCAGATAATTTTTGGATCGAGCGTTTTTCAAATCCCGCTAACTGGACCATTTTCAAGACTTCTGAAACCCGACGTTCGATCTCAGCCTTGTCCACCTTTTTCAAACGAAGGGGAAAAGCCACATTTTCAAAGACCGTCATATGTGGAAACAAGGCATAGGATTGAAAGACGGTGTGGACATCCCGTTTGTTGGTAGGGACATCATTGATCCGTTCCCCATCAAGATAGACATCTCCAGTCGTCGCATCCAAAAGACCGGCAATGATATTAAGGATGGTCGATTTTCCAGATCCAGATGCACCGAGTAGGGTATAAAATTTCCCTTCTTCCAATTCAAAATTGATATCCTTTAGGACAACGGTTCCGCTATCTTCAAAGACTTTTGAAACATTTTTAAACTCAATAATTGGTTTTTTCAATTCACATAAATTCCTTCTTTACTGCGATTACCAAACTGCTTTTCAAACGAAAATGCAGCGGCTGACAGGAAAACCTGTCAGACCACCAATACCTCTCGGGGACTTACTAGACTGCCCCACCTATTTACGGTATCGATAGGCACTCACCCCCTCTCCGACTGATGCTATCGATGGTACACAATCAATTATTCTTCAATACTTAAGCTCTTAGGCTTGGCCGATAATGCGAACTTCTGGTTCTAAACGGACACCTGAGTGAGCTTCTACTGCCTCAATGACATGGGCGATCAGGTCTTCGTAGTCTTTAGCTGTTCCATTATCGACATTGACCATAAAGCCGGCATGCTTTTCAGAAACTTCCACACCACCAATTCGATAGCCTTTCAGACCTGCTTCGCTGATCAATTGACCTGCAAAATGACCGACAGGACGCTTAAAGACAGATCCACAAGAAGGGTATTCAAGGGGTTGTTTCAACTGACGAAGATGGGTCAACCGATCCATCTCCTGCTTGATCGCCTCGTGATTGCCTGGTGACAAAGCAAATTTGGCAGAGATGACAACAGCACCTGTCTCTTGAATCTTAGAATGACGGTATCCAAAAGCTAGTTCAATCGCTGACAGAGTTTCGATCTCTCCGTCTTTGGTCAAGACCTTACAGGATACGAGGACATGAGCGATCTCTCCCCCATAGGCTCCCGCATTCATAAAGACAGCACCACCGACACTGCCTGGAATGCCACTAGCAAACTCGAAGCCTTTCAAACTATGGTGCAAGGCCACATGAGTGGTGTCGATGAGTTTAGCTCCTGCCTCTGCTTCGATCACATACCCATCCACACTGATGTCACGCAAGCGATCAAACATAATGACAAATCCCGGAATGCCCCCATCGCGGACAATGATATTAGACGCATTGCCCAGAACCATCCATGGGATTTGTTCTTGGTTGGCAAATTGAACGATGCGTTTTAATTCGTATTGGTTGCGAGGAAAGGCTAAAAATTCAGCATTCCCACCTACCTTTGTGAAGGTATAATGTTTTAAAGGTTCTTGAAAACGGATATCAATCCCTTCAAGAATTTGATTCATTTTTTCATTCATCTTTCTGTCTGTTCTCTCTCTATAAAAATACAAACTATTATACCAAATTTTTGACTATTTTTCGACCCTAAAAAACAAAAGAAGACCTATAATATTCAGGCCTTCCTTTTATCATTCATTATGCAATTTTACGAGCAATGGCACGATTCTTTTGTCCATCCAGAGCTGATTTGACCGAAATCCAAGCACCACCAAGAGTAAAGACAGCTAAGAGTGCTAGATTCAAGTAAAATTTATCAGGGACATCCCCTGAGAATGTCGCTTCATTGAGAAGCGTCCAGGACATATCAAATGGCAAATCCAGTTCACTCATAAGCGCCAACGTATAATCTAATTGGTTGACCAAAAAGACGGTCAAGACCATCAAAATAGCTGAAACTACCACACCTTTTTTAGTCAATTTCTTACCAAGAATCTCATAACCTTTGATGGTACAATAACCGAGGGCTGCACCTGCCAAACAGACACATAGCCAAGACGCGCTACCAAGAGGGCAACTGCTCCACCGATGATCACACCGATCACAGCCCCTACAATCCCTAAGAGGAAGTTTTCTTCCCGCGCTTCATAAGCCTCAACTGTATCTTGCACTTCGGCTTGGTAAGCTCTAAAGGTTGCATCGTCGATTAAGAAGATCGCATCTCCAATTTGATACAGACCAATTGGTCCTTCCTCACCCGTTTGCGCATTCACTTGCACAAATTGGTGGTTGAGCAAGAAATCAACAATATCTTGGATGGCTGTCCATAAGGTTTCGACAGCCTTGCCTTTGGTCATTCCGCCTTTGACAACGATCGAGGTCAAGTAACCATCAGAAGAGATGGCATTAATGGCTTTTGATTGTTCTTTTAATTCATTCCAAAGAATTTCACTATCCTCGATCAAGTCTCCTTCAGAACCTTGTTTCACACTGAGTGAAATGGTAAATACATTCTTGGTTTGAGCGCCTTCAATGACTAATAAGAAGCCTTCACGCTCCCCGTACATCACACGAGCTTCGCCATCAAATTGCAGACCAAGATCGGTAGCAATACTATATAAATATTCTGGTTTCATGTTTCCCCCTAGATTTTCGGGAAAGCTTGAGCTTTTCCCCGTACAGTTCCCATTCTACCATAGGAGAAGCAAAAAGGACATATACATTCGTATACATCCTTCTTTCATTTGTGTTACATTAAGGTTTATTTCTCAACACGAACGCCAAATGTGTCAATTTTAAGTTGGAAAATCTGACCATCTAGCCCGAGTTCTTCGAGAGCTGCGACAAAGGCTGCTGTATGCTCTGGCGCTAAGAGGTTCATGATTGTTGGGCCTGCTCCTGACAGATAGGTAGCGTAAGCCCCATGCGCGTGTGCTACTTCTTTGACCTGAGGGAACTCTTTGACAAGAGATTGACGGTAGCGCTCGTGGAAATGATCTGACTCGATGGAGCGACCAGCCGTCAGCAAATCTCCCTTGAGGAGAGCTGCGATAGCGACATTGGCTACGCTACTAGCTGCAACAGCTTCCTTATAAGACCATTCTTTCGGTAGGACATTCCGACTATCACTGGTCTTCAATTGGTAGCTCGGTACAAAGGCCACAAGGTCACAGCTTGGGAAGTCAGCCGTGACATATTGGACATCTTCACCGATGTAGCTCGCAATGACCATATTCCCAAAAATAGCTGGGGCTACATTGTCCGGATGACCTTCTATCTTGGTCGCGATACGTAATTTTTCATCGTCTGACAGCTGGAGGTTGGCTAATTGGTTGGCCAATTCAATCCCTGCGACAATGACCGAGCTAGAAGATCCAAGACCACGTGCCAAAGGCACTTGACTGGTCATTTTAATCCGGTGGGGTTGCATATCAGTTGAGATAGAAAGGGCTGTTGAGAGCAAGAGGTTTTTCTCATCTGTCGGAATCCCTGCTCCAAGATCATGCTCAATCAACCAAGCATCTGCTGGTTCAAGGACTTCAATGGTCAAATAGCGAGTCACGGCAATCCCAACCGAATCAAATCCTGGCCCTACATTGGCACTGGTTGCTGGAACAATAATTTTCATGCTTATTCTCCCAAGACTTTAAAGGTATTCAAGAGTTCGAAATTCGCCTCTGAATCCAATTTCAACCAAGTTCTTGAATTGGGTCTGGTTAACTTGGTGGGTAATGATGACAACACTTGCATAGTGACCATCTGAGTCTTCTTGGAGGATTTGCTTGAAGGAAGCTCCTTCTGCATTAAAGATCTCCGCAAGACGCAAGATTTGACCAGTCGCATCTGGTGCCTTGATTGAGAAGTAATAATTGTTCTTCACGTCTTCTGGTTTAGCCAATTGAAGAGGGCGGCTGTATTCATTGAAGGCTTTACCGATCGTTCCTTCTTTTAGACGACGGACAATGCGAACGAGGTCGGCTACGACACTTGTCGCAGTTGGTTTTTGACCAGCACCTGGTCCGTAGTACATAGACTCCCCAATACCGATGGATTCCACATAGACCGCATTCATAACGTCGTTCACTCCTGCGAGTGGATGTTGTTTTGGAAGGAAGGTTGGTGTCACTTCTGCTGCGATCCCTGACTCTGTTTCAACGATAGAGCCGACCAGCTTGATGACATATCCAAGGCTTTGAGCAACCGATACATCTTGAGGAGTGATTTGGCTGATTCCTTTGTGACCCACTTGGTCAAATTGGATATTCATCCCAAAAGCAAATTGGCTCAAGATCACCATCTTGTAGGCAGCATCGATTCCTTCAACGTCGTTGGTTGGATCACTTTCAGCGTAACCAAGACGTTGCGCTTCTGCTAAAGCATCCTCATAAGTCCAGCCTTCTTCAACCATTTTGGTCATCATGAAGTTAGAGGTTCCATTGACCACACCGAGCACTTTGGTCACCTTGTCAGAAGCTAGGGAATTCACCAAGGTCCGAAGGATTGGAATCCCACCAGCTACGGCAGCTTCGTAATAAAGAGCCACTTGGTGTTTTTAGCAATCTCTAGCAACTCGCTTCCATGAACGGCAAGAAGGTCTTTGTTAGCAGAAACCACATGTTTGCCTGCTTCCAGCGCACGGGTGATAAAGGTCTTAGCTGGCTCGATACGACCCATCAATTCGACCACGATGGCAATGTCCTTGTCTTCAATGATCTCATCGACATTGGTTACAAAGTTATAGTCATGACCCGCCGCTTGCAAGCTTTCCTTTTCAGCATCGTCTCTAACCAAGACCTTAGCGATCTCGATTTCATCTTGAGCTGCCTGGGTGATTTTTTCATGGTTTTCTTTTAATAAAAATGGTACGCCACTTGCAACAGTACCAAATCCTAGTAAGGCAATCTTAACAGACATCCTATTGACTCCTTGAATTTTCTATAGTAGCTCCATTATAACAAAAACTTGAGCGTTTGACAGCCAATTGCCTTAAAAATTCTGAATTTTCATGACAGGATCTGCCTGTAGCAAGTTCTGGAAAAGAACATAGAATTTGTGGTACAATAGAGAAAATGATGAAAACGGTGACACTATGAGTAAACGAAGAGTACCTAAAAAAATCAAAGTCCTACTTGGAATTAATGCCCTCCTCTTGGTCTGTATCTTTATTTGTAGCTTTCTTCTGATCAAACGAATCACTCGGCCGAGTGACGGAAATACCAGTGGTACTGCCGTGACGCGCTCGCTAGAAGAACACAGTTCCTCTATCGAGTGGACCCGAGTGAAAAAGCCGGTTAAACTGCCCATCCTCATGTACCACTCCGTGCACAATATGGCCGAGTCTGAAGCTGCCAATGCCAATCTGATTGTCGATCCAGAAACCTTTGAAAGCCAACTAAAGGCCCTGAAAAAAGCGGGTTACTACACCCTGACACCTGAGGAAGCCTATCGGATCCTCGCAAAAATGAAGTGCCAAAAGGAAAGAAATATGTCTGGTTGACCTTTGATGATGGCGTCGAGGATTTCTATACCATCGTCTATCCGCTTCTTAAGAAGTACAAGATGACCGCCACCAACAATATCATCACGGACTTTACCCAAAAGGAAAAAGAAAATGTCCTGACCTTTGACCAAATCAAAGAGATGAAAAAAGCTGGCTTGACCTTTGAAAGCCATACGGTCAATCATCCAGACCTAGCCAATTCCAGTCTTGAAACCCAAAAGAATGAGCTGGTCGCTTCTAAACGCCTGCTGGATAAGGTGCTGGATCAAAATACCAGCGTTATCGTCTACCCATCTGGTCGCTACAGCCAGGTCACGATCGACCAAGCCAAGAAAGCTGACTACAAACTAGGCCTCACCACTAAAAATGGACTCGCCAGCTCCGCTGATGGCCTATACGCCCTCAAACGAGTCCGGATCCTTCCAACCACTACAGGAGAGGATCTCCTAGCCATGATCCAAGAATAAAGAAAGAGAGTGGGACAGAAATCGGTAATTCGTTAGAATTCGATTTCGTCGTCCCACCTCCGCACAGTTGAGTAGGGTTGTAAAAGCTGATGAAATCAGCGTAGTAGAGCCCACTCAACCACTACGTCTTGCTCGACAATCCAAAAATAATTGAGAGGCTAGGACTTTTGTCCCAGCCTCTTTTGTTAGAGTTCCTTCTCTAGTTCTTTTAGAAAGGTGATTAAAAACTGATGGCGATTTTCTGCCATTTGTTTGGCAGTCTCCGTGTTCATTTCATCTTTCAAGAGGAGCAACTTGTCATGGAAATGTTGGACGGTATCAGTGAGGGACCTCCCTTTGTGGCCACCATAGGAAAATGTTCGCGCAATTCCTACAGCTCCTATCGCATCCAGGCGGTCTGCATCCTGGACAATCTTGCCTTCTAAGGTTTCTGGATGTTTCCCACGATTTGCTGAAAGAAACAGCATTGATAACCCGACAAATCTGGTCGATTTGGTCTTGAGGAATACCGATCTCTTCTAGAAACATGCGAGCATTCGCATAATTCTCTGTATGAAACAATTTATCATCATCAGCATCGTGAAGAAGAGCTGACAAGCCCACAATCTCCAGATCACATAGACCTTCTGCTTGTGCGATTCTCATCGCATTGGTATAAACGCGGAGGGTATGCTCCACATCATGGCCATCCGCTCGATCAGCAAATAAGGTTTTAACATACTGCTTTGTAGCATGGATTCGTTCTTCTATCATCGTTTTTCTCCTTTGTATATCTTACTTCAATCAATTTCATTATATACCTTACGCGCCTTTTCAATATCATAAATTTGATCGAACTCTTCTTTTGAATGTGTAGTATGGACTTGTCCATCCTTTGAAAGCTCAGCTGGAATAGTGACGTCCCGGTAAAGATTCACGCTCTTTTTCATAAAGAGTTCAAATACAGACATCCCCCTCGAATATCGATTAGCACTATTTTGTGGATTTAGGATCATCACCTTAGTATCCTTTTGTTTTAGCAACCGATAAGCTTTCGAAGATTTCTTGAATTGCGTTTTTGAAAGGTCCTTCGGATCAATAGAGAAACTTCCATCGGATAAGCATAAATATTCCAGACTGCTTTGATTCTTGTCTAGATTAACATTGAACCGTACCAAAGGATACTTTTCATATACCTTTTCTGCTAAATGATCATTTTGTTGCAGTTTATGAGTTTCCAAGTCTAGAAACATCATCTTCCGAATGGTAGGATCCTTTAGACTCCGGATCTGTAGCGCAGCTAGTTCTCTTCCGTTCGAACTATATATAGCCCCTAATTCTGTTGGAATATAATTGGAATCAAAATCCTCTACAATTTTATATAAATCAATTTCTTTCTCTTCTTTTAGTTTCTTTCCTTCGATCTTATAAAGGCTCAGTGTCCAATATTCATCTTTTGATGGATGCTCCTCGTAATAATAGGGACTATCTTTCAATTTTATATTGGAACGCAAAATATGGTGGGCTCCAACCTGAATGCGTCTGAGATTTAAAGAACCTCCATACTCCTTCTTCTTTTGATCTTCATCAGGTGTCGTTGATTTCCAGTGAGCAATAACACCTGCACCATCTGCAATCATCTCATAGTCATCAATTTTTGCTTTTCCACTATATTGACTAAATTGACGATAATACTGCTTCTCATATGTATGATAAGAAAACCAGATGACTCCAATAGATGTGAGGAGAACCAGCAAAGAATATATGACTTTTTTCTTTGTCATTTTCACGATTTTAACAGATCCTTTCTAGGAGATTTAATTTTCACTTTGTAATCCACCACTGGTGAAAAAAATAGTATATTACCTAAAAACATGAAGAGCGATAAAAATATCAACAAAGCTATATGAAGGATAAAGTTTGGGGCAATATTACTAAATATTGCACAAGATGAAAATACAACCAATCCAGCAAATAGTTGGAGCTATCATTGATAATAATCGATGCTTTCTATCATTTGTGACGAGGTATATCTTTATAGGGTGGTTGCTATTTACAATGTTGGGCATTGGTTTCCGAATGCTTGTCCATATCCGAATCCCTATTACAAGGCTAAAAACTAGAGCCAACATTCCAAAATTTAGCACATGTGAAGTAAAATAAAGATATTTTTCAACAGGAAAAGCCTTCGATAACAGCACGGCAGTTGTACCCATACCGAAAGCTGAAGCAAAACCTTTCTTCTGAGTATCCTTTTTATTGAGAACTTTAGAAAAATCCGAGGGAGCTAGAGTCTGCACTTCTTCCTTAGTTAAAGGATAGGCTAGATGAGGGATGAAGCTTAAAATCCATGGAAAGAAATAGCTGATGAGAAATGGACGATCAGCATCGACTAAATAAGACTCACCATCCATTTGTAAAATCCGGTAACGAAGATTGATTTTTGATAATTGTTCTATTTTTGCTTTTTTTAGCATGCATAGTTCCTTCTAATTTTCTTTGTAAATAGATTTATCCTCATCCACTGCTTCCAGCCTCTCAAATTCAATCCGTCCCTTTCTATAGGCATATTCCAGTGGAATACTACCTGATTCGATCCAAATATCAAGATAAGCTAACATTCCATTGACAAAAAGTAAACCAGCTTCAGTACCATTATGAATTTTCATATAGATTCCAAACACAATAAAAATTGGAACAAGAAAAACATAAGCATGAAATTGGCGCTGCTTCTTTACATTTCGAAAGACGATCTTATATTTTGGACGATTGGGTGTAAGGCGTCTGGCTATTTCTTTTCGAGATCTCCAGAGGATGAATCTATAAATGACAAAAGCTATCAGAATTGACAATAGAAATAACAAGATTTTAAAATAGAGATTCTGACTAATGCTATAATATCTAAAAATTCCAGCCCAAATTCTATTGAGAACCAAACTAAGTCCAATTCCAAGACTTACCGCTAGCGAATGGCTACCTTCAGGAGCCATTTTAATCTTTTTGTCAAAGTTTCTATTTGAATCCTCTAACTCTATGATATCCAACTTGAACTCCTTAGGAGCAAATCCCCAATAGTAACTTTTAGAGGTCAACGAATTTGAATCTAAAACATACCTTTTTCCATCCATTTCAAGGATGCCAAAATAATAGACATCCAAGGCTTTAAAATTTAGGTCCATATTTTGTTGAATTACTTTCTGAATTAATGTTATTTAACAATTATGTGACTTCTACGATATCACAAAACGTACTACTGTTCTTCTATTTTCTCAAGAACAATTTGACCTTGCTTATAGGGATAAGCAATTGGGTAACTTCCTAGAGTAAACATGAAAAAGAATAAGGATACGATTCCATTGATTACCAAAAAAGCTCCTTCTGTTCCATTATTCAAACCAAGAAAGAAAAGTAAACAAATGAAAATTGCTCCAACTAAAGGATATACTCCTCCATTACTTTTCTTAATAGTTGTAAAGGTAACTGTGTATTTATGGCTGTTTTTAGGAATCCATTTATCTGCTTTTTTATGGGCCACCTTTAATGAAAGCAGAATGGCAACGTAAGAAATAAGCATAGAAATTGCAAAGAGTAATAACTTTAATAATACTTGCTCACTAAGATTGTTTTGAATAAAAAGCCGCTTTAGAACATCGTAACCAACTTTAACAATTGGTTGGACAATAATGGCTACCATTATCGTACTGACAGGTGTTGTGGGTTTGATTTCGAACTGGGTATTATTCTTTTCAATCTCCACCATGTCCACTGTAATCGTATCTGTTTTAATTCCCCAATAATAACTCTTAGGACTCATTGTACTCGTATCCATGATATACTTTTTCGATTCTTGATCTGTACTCACAATCTGAAAACAGGTCATATTTGAATTTTTAAATTTTAGTTCCATTAATTTTTTCACCCTGCTCCTATTCAGTTCTTTTCTATGTGTATTTCTGAATATAAGAATCTTTCACCTATTTCAGATTTCGAGAGAACGAACGACCCTATTTTTTTGATAACTTCTACTACGACTAAAACCATCGCATACAATAAAAACGGCGGAATTAAAAGAAGTGCGAATTTCCAGCCTTTGAAAAAAGCAAGCCCTTTTGTGGATTTACCAGATTTAGCTTGTTTTACTTCTATCAGCTTCATTCGCAATAGTTTCAAGGTGACTTCTTCTTGTCTTGCATCAAATGAAACACTCTTTTCTCCTGAGTTTTCACTATCTAGATAGGTCTGAGCCATTCGGACCAGATACAATCCCTCATCTTCTTTCGCAATGGTACGAAATAGCTCCATTGCCTTATTTCTATTCCCCTTGAGGGACTCATTGACTGCCTTCAGATACATAGATTCCAATTGTGAGAATTTGTTGTTTGTCACTTCCTTTAGAACGGCATCATTGGGCTCTTTTTTGACCAGTATATCATAGCGAGCTCTGTATGCCATCTTGAGTGGTTCAACATCTGCTAAATAGTCAGAGAGCAATTCCTCAAACTCATCTTCCTTCAAATCTGGTCTAGAAAATAAGTTTGCATTCAATAGAATTTCGTTTAATTTTACTTGTTCAGCATCTGTAAACTTTTGATTCTTTTTGAGTTCGTCTACAACTGCTTCAATGGATCCAAAGTCACCAATCCTATAGAAATAGAAAATAGTGGCAACCTGTACACGCGCTTTAATAGTTTTGATACTCTTTCTTTTTTGGTTCAGAATATAGCTTGCCATCAAGTCAAGATTTATGTCCTTATAGATAAGACTATTCAACTTTTTGATTAAAAGAGTATCTTTAATGATAACCAGAATCAGCTCAATCAGTAAGTAAATCAAAAAACAAATAGTCGCGATCCTTTTACTTTGGGTCACTTGCACTGCATATAAAAATGGTAGAGCTAGAATAAGCAGTATGACTATCACCGGAATATTGTAACGCCTTCTTAGTTCTTTATAATCTTTAACCATAAATCTCCTTAGTTATTAGATTGTTGTGATTTGGTATTTGTTTGCCCTGTCTTAAAATAAGTCACTTAAAAGTCCCACTTAATGGTTTAATTCTACAAGTTAACTCCTACCATGATACCGAAATTTTGCGACTAGGGCAACTTATTCACTAGTTGGAAATAGTTGTAAGAAAAAAACCACCTCTCAGTGGTTCTAGAATGTATACATACTATTTTAAAGTAAAATAAGTTAAGCAATTCTGCAAAGAAATAAAAATGAGTTCCAATTTTAAAATCGATTCAAAAAAATACCAAAACTTTCCGCTGTGAGAAAAGTGCCTGAAACAATAACGTTTCAGGCACTCGGAATTATTGAGACCTTAGGCTCAATAATTAGTCTTGGAACTTCGAAGAAGTTCGCTGACGTCCGTCTTCACCTAAGGAAAGTTTCTAAGAGAAGTTTATCTTGAAGTTGACACCTCTCGGTGGTGATTACTTCTTCTTTTGTGGAAAGAGGGGCAGGCCTAACGTAGCGATTTTTTCAGCTGGGATCTTCATGCCATCCTTGATCCACTTGGAGATGACAGAGACAATGGCTGAGCTCCAGAAAGAATTGAGGTAGCTGCCAGCGCCATTTGATGAGCTGCCATTTCGTTTTTCTAAAAAGTCATAGACTGCCTTGGTCAAGAGCCGTTCAAAATTGTAATCAATGGCCAGGCTGATAATCTTGGCTTCTTTCTTGACTTCCTTAAAAAGATAGACCCAGACTTGGTAGAGATCTGTCTTGAGGTTGTAGCCATCTAAAGACTTGGTAATCTTTGCGATACTAGATTGAAAGATAGACTCTAGAATCTCTTCTTTTGATCCATAATTGCGGTAAAAGGCCGCGCGAGAGACCCCAGCACGCTGAACCAGCTCAGAGATGGTGATCTTTTTCAGATCTTTTTTCTCCAATAGTTGCAGGAGAGAGATTTCGATGGATTCTCGTGTAATCGCATTGTTTTCTTGGTTAAATCGTTTGAGATTTTCCAAGGATTTCTCGGATATTTTTCTTTCTGCCATAACATTTACTTTCTATCTGTCTCACCTGATGATATCTGCTTGGATAGCATTGTACTTCATGATATAATTGTAAAAGAAGACAAACTACTTGTCAATGTACATTTTTATACAATTATGAGGTATGAACTGATGAAATGGAAAATTATTGCGGATTCAGGCTGTGACTACCGCTCTTTGGACAATCTGGCACCGGATACGGAGTTTGTCAGTGTCCCATTGACCATCCAAGTGGGAGAGACCATCTATACAGATGACGCCCAACTCAATATCGATCAGATGATGGAAGAGATGTATGCGACTACGACAGCTTCTAAGTCTGCCTGTCCAAGTCCAGATGATTATATGAAGTCCTTTGAAGGAGCTGAAAATATCGTCGTTGTAACCATCACTGGAACCCTTTCAGGTAGCTACAATAGTGCTGAGGTGGCCAAGAAGATTTATCTAGAAGAGCATCCGAATACCAATATCCACGTCATTAATAGCTTGTCAGCTGGGGGTGAGGTGGACCTGATCGTTCGTAAGCTCAATCAGTTGGTCGCTGAAGGCCTCGATTTTGATCAAGTAGTCGATGTGATCACGACCTACCAGTCTAAGACGAAGTTGCTCTTTGTTTGGCCAAGGTTGATAATCTGGTCAAAAATGGGCGTCTCAGCAAATTGATCGGGACCGTTGTCGGTCTCCTCAATATCCGTATGGTTGGGGAAGCTAGTAAGACGGGTACTCTTGAGCTACTCCAAAAAGCACGGGGCCAAAAGAAAGCGATCAAGGCAGCTTTTGATGAATTAATCAAGGCAGGCTATAATGGCGGACATATTACCATTGCCCACCGCAACAATGAAAAATTTATCGAGCAATTCTCTGCATTGATTCGAGAAAAATTTGCCCATGCAATGATTGAAGTCCTTCCTACTTCTGGACTTTGTAGTTTCTACGCCGAAGAAGGCGGCCTCCTCATGGGCTATGAAATTTAATCACCACTAAAAAGAGGCTAGGACAAAAGTCCTAGCCTCTCAATTGTTTTTGGATTGTCGAGCAAGACGCAGTGGTTGAGTGGGCTCTACTACGCTGATTTCATCAGCTTTACAGCCCTACTCAACTGTGCGGAGGGTGGGACGACGAAATCGAATTCTAACGAATGACCGATTTCTGTCCCACTCTCTCTTTTTATTCTCCGATCTCTTGGTAGAGAGTGCGGATTTTTTTGCGGTAGATGGTAGAACTGATTCCCGCTCCAATTAGCAGTATGACACTATAAAGGATCACAGCTAGCAAGGTGCTGACGGAATGATAGGTCCAAATGAAGCTGACAATGATCAAGAGAAACATCACAAAGAGAAAGACAATCAAGAGAATAGACTGAAGAACTGCATTCCCACGATGACGGGTCATCAACTCCGTGATATTGGTCCAATTGGTGCTAAAGTTCTGAAAATCTTTGACATAGTCTCGAATGCAGATCGGAATGGTTGTTACAACCCAGATCAGCAACATGGCTAGGATAGCCAAGGGATGGACGCCAAAATAGAGACAAACGCCAACCAGAAGAATGACAGGAAGGATAGATTGCACCAGATAGAGCAACCAAAATTTCATAAAGAGATAACGTTTAAATCAATAGGGAGCGATCTCAAGTATTCAAAGTTTTCGCGCTCTAGCGAAATACCGATACTGGTTAAGCCTCCAAAACTATTGAAAACACCGATCAAGATGGCAACAAGGGTCAGTGGTACCAGATACTGGGGTGTTAAGTAAGGACTGAGGCCCCCTATATTTTTTGATGCTCCTGCTGCTCCACTGAGGAGGAAAATATAAGGCAGAATACTCATCATCAAGAGGACTTGCACCATAAGGGTTCCATCGCTCAAGAGTCTGCGATGATACTGAATGACAAATCGTCTAAAGGAGTCTTTCTGACCCACATGGAGAACTCTCACGCGCTCTTTAACAGTTTGGTTGGTCGCAACTGCAAGGGCCGCATCATAGAACTGCGGGATCACGATTTTGCGAACCAGGCCGATCAAGACCAGAAGGACCAGGATCCAGCCCAGGAGGCCAAGGATTGCTCCGGCGTCAAAAGGATGGAGGATGAACTGATGAAAGGCCGTAAAAGGTGGAAATAGAATGGGAATATCTGCGCCCCCTGTCACTTCTACCCGATGGGTCTGGACTAGATTCAGATAGAGATAAGCTCCTAGACTCAGAAGAGAACCAATTCCGACCATGATGTTGGAGACCAGGGTCGTGTGGTTTTTTGAAAAAGAGGGTCTTAGTGATCAGATGGGATAGGATGGTCGTCGCTAAAAAGAGAACGGCTAAGAGAATTAAGGCACAAAAGAGGCCTAGCAGGATCCCTAACGGATTGAAGCCGCCTGCTTGGACAGGCAGGATCAGAAAATAGCTAACCAAGGGAAGGATAGCCATGAGAAGGGTCAGGATGACCGAGATACTCTTTCCAGCAATGACTTCCGCATCTGAGAAGGCATAGGGCCGGTAAAACTGGAGGTCCTTGCTTTCATAAAAGACATTGTAAAAACTCATAAATCCTTGGGAAATGGTCATCAAGGAAAAGAGGGCCACCATATTGACAAAGAAGGCTGGTTGGTTCACAAAATCATAGATACTAAAGAGCAAGCCAAATATGAGGAAATAGACCAGGCCTAAAAAGAGATAGTTGAGCACCGATTTACGGGCAACATTGAGTTTGACGTCCGGTTTTTGGCCTGTTTGGCACGTAATTTTGCGATCTGAGCGGGCTGACTGGCATAGATGATATTGACATTGACCAGTTGCTGGATAATCTTAAGACGCATGATCGCCACCTTCTTCCTTCCGACCCGCTAGGCTGAGATAGATACTTTCCAGACTTTGTTCGGGGTGCTGGCCCTTTAATTCCTCGATCGTCCCATAGAAAATGAGATTTCCCTTTTTGAGAATGGCGATTTTATCACAGAGTTGTTCGGCCACTTCTAAGACGTGAGTAGAGAAAATGACCGTCTTGCCGCGATCCGCATGCTGGCGCATCATTTGTTTTAAATCGTAAGAAGCTTGTGGATCCAAACCGGTCATCGGTTCGTCCAAGACCCAGATATCTGGATCTGACAAGAGTGCTGCAATGACGAAGACCTTCTGGCGCATCCCATGTGAAAAGGATTCAATCACTTCATAGCGGTGGCTCTGAAAATCAAAGATCCTAAGAAGCTCCTCTAGGCGTTGGTCACAGTCTTTCTGACTCATATCATAAGAGGTCGCAACCAACTCCCAGAATTCATTGGCTGTGAGGCGCAAGAAAAGATCTGGCGAATCTGCCACATAACCGATCTTCTTTTTGATCGCCAGTCGATGGCTATAGAGGTCCTGACCATCCACTTCAATGGATCCAGTGGTTGGGGTGATGACACTGACCAGGCTCTTAATCGTCGTTGACTTTCCAGCTCCGTTGTGGCCAATCAGGCCGACAATTTGCCCATCTTCGATGGTCAGATCCAAGTGGTTAAGGGCAATGTGCCCATCGTAATCTTTGGTAACTCCGTGAAATGTAATCATGTTAACTCCCTAATCGATCCTCATTGGGACCGTTTTTTCTTATTCTGTTGATAAGCGATCATCGAAATGGTAGAGCAATTCTAGCAGATAGTTTGGAATGGTTTCCAAGAAGTCTTCTTTGTAGACCCGCTCTCCTCGCTTATGCAATTCTTTACCCCATGGTCCTAGATTAACTGCTGGGACCTGAATTTGGGCAATTTTTTCCAGATCCAGATCATAGACTTGAGCTGGTGTGGCTAGGCTATCTAGGACGACTTGATAAGAAGCCACATCCTTTTCCAAGGCACAATAACTGGTGTCGTTAATCCCCATAAAGTATTCTTCCACTTTTAAGAGGTAACCTCTTGTGTCCAGATACTCGCGGTAATCAGTGATGAGGGACACGATATTGAAATCGGTATTGTCTAAAAAGCGGCAATTCATGGAAGGATAATATGGGGGCGCAAAACCGATGACCACCATAGGATCCTTATCTCCGAGAAACTCAAGGAGTCGCTGGATTTGCTGAATCGCAAGGCTCTGGCAGCTGGTCCCATTACGAAAATCTTGCTCCGCTTTTTTATTAGAAGCTTCTCTAAAGTCTTGGTAGCCCTCTAAGGCTTGGCAACGTTCCTCTAGTTCTTGATAGGTGATGACTCTTGGCCTTGCAATAATGTGGTCTTGGCCTGCCTGATCCTGCAAGTGCTCATACTTCTTGTAAAAGGCATCCAAGGCCTCCTGACTAAGCTCATAAATCCGCTGTAGGAGCTCTTGGGGTGTTTTCTTCAAATGCAGAACACTGAAATAACCAGCCGCATAGAGCACGGTCGATACATCGTACTGGTCCTTCAAATCTCTGAGATAGGACCAAGAAGGAAGGGGAGACGTTTCTCCCAGCGCCTGATCTGCCAGATCGGGATGAAGATCTAGCTGGCTTGCGATGGCCACTAAGAGTGACAAGGCATTGATCCCTTTAAGGGGCTCCTTCATATGGGACAAGACACCTTGTGCCACAACGACCGGCATGAGTTTGCCGACTGTGCCAATGTGAAGGACCTTTTCTTTTCCTACCTCTGATTCAAAGGGTTCTGAATCCACTGCTAATACATAATTCAGATCAAACTTCTCCTGCAAATCTGTGAGGAGGCCCAAAGCTCCACGCATCCCACGTGAATAGGATTCCTCATCTCCAACAGAGAGATAGAGCAGATTGACCTGACCTTCCACGGGATCTGCCGCATAGGCTTCCAGAACCCCCAATTGAAGGGCCAATGCTGCTTTCATATCGCAAGACCCTCTGCCAAATTTCCATTCCCCAGAAGCTAAATCTTCCTGCATATCAGGTCGACTGTCCAGTCTTTTCAAAGCTTCTGCTACTTTATCAGAATCGAGCGCGATCTCTGCCAAATTTCCATAGTCTTCTAGATCAACTGTATCATGGTGGTGGAAAAGGATAACTGTTTTTTTCTTTCCCTTATCAACCAGGGCCCAATTGACCGACCGATGCAAGTGATCCTGTGGCACCTGATAGCGCCCAAAATGGTCCGGGTGTTCCTTGAAATAGGGGATTTGTCCAATCCGTTGATCCAGGTAGGCTTCGATTCCTTGCTCGGTCTCAGTATTGGTGAAGCTTGGAATCGCCAAGGCTTCGGAAAAAATCGTTTCGATGCTCTCTCTATTGGTGGTTTTCACTTTCTCTCCATCCTTCTTTTCTACTATTCATCTTTGTGAGCTTTGCCAAGTGACAAAAGGCTGGTGAGCATGAGTCCTAGGAAGCCAAAGAGAGTCCAAGAGCTTGTTGCTTGACCTGTTTTTGGAAGGCTTGGTTGGCTTGTCACTTCTATCTTATCTTTATCAGCTCTTTGAGCCAATTCTTGTGCAGTTTCTTCTTTTTGTTCCTTACGGAAGTCCATCGGATCTCGACCGTGGCTTGGTTTTTGAGGAATTTCAGAAATAGCTGGATTGGTTGGCGTCATTGGATTACTTGGAACAATTGGTTTTTCCGCTTGATCTACTGGACTTGGGTCTTGTTCAGGATCTACTTTTGGTTGAATGGTTGCAATTGGCAAGATCCGATCTGCCAATGACGCATAGTCTGTATCTTTTTCACTTGGTTGATAACGGAACAAGAGAGATCGACTGTCTTCTACGATTGGAATCGTTGCAGAAATAGAATCTGTCTTGAAGGTCACTTCATAAGGATCTGCAAAATAGATGTAATCTGGATCATAGGTGTGCAAACTCAAAACCAGTCGATGGCCTTTTTTCACTGTATAGAGATTTGGTTGCAGATACATGGTGTAATCATGATATTCGTTTTCTTTCAGATCAATAGAATGACTAGAACTTGCTGAGTCATAGCGAGATGCTGGATTGGCCAGATTCATCCAACCACGCGCAATCACCACACTCTTAACCTTGTGGGTCTTGTAACGTTTGAGAGGCAAGGTTTCAAGGTTGCTACCATTCCAGTAGCCTGTCTCATCGATGGTTTCTTTTTCCAATGTGCGCGTGCTATAACCGTCTTTGTCATAGGTGATTTCTTCTTTGACCACATCAAAGTCTTCGTCTGAAACATCCATCAGGGTCGCACTGACATGAGCATGGTTTTTGTCTCCCTTGACAAAAGCAGCGCTAAAATGCACAGGAATATGGCCTTTGATGGTGACATCTTGGTCGACGGTGGCTGCATAGGAAGCTGCCACTTCGGAAGAATGGAAGGCTGCATCTTGGTTACGTGTAGTCCAGTTATTTCCTGTACCATAGTAATCGCCAGTTACTGTCACATCCTCCCGTTTAGAGTAGATTCGAGCGGAGATGGCATTGTTGGTATCCCATTTATCAAAACGACGCCATTTACTTGGATCTAGATTGTCCTGAGCTGTTACTTGTGGAAGGTTTTCAATCCCATTTCAATACCGTAGAGGTAATGGCTATACCAGAGATTCATCAGGTCATTAAAGGCTTGGCCTGCGACTTCTGTCCCTGACCAACGAGTAGATGGATAGATGTGATTGCCCTGGTGGAGCAAGACCTTGGCATCGATCCCCGCCTTTTTATAGGCTTCTAACATGAGTTCAAAATGTTTGGGTTTGACATTGTCATCATTGAGCCCTTGGATAATGAGAGGGGCCGCTTTCAGATTGGCTGCATTGAGCGTGTAGTCGCGTTTAGCATATTCTTCGTTGTAATTATGACCATCCTTGTGTTGGAGCTCATTGAGCTTGGTGATATAGGCTGCATAGTAATCCTTGACCTTGTCCCAATCTTCCTTGTCAAGGATACGACCAGAGGTATAGACAGATAACCAGGAAAGGTCATTGGAAGCTCCTGTATCAAGGGGAGAGCCTTGGCTGTTGAAATGGTCATACCAACTAGCAATCCCTGCGGCTGGCACAATGGTCTTGAGCCCTTCAACCCCAGTGGACGCTACACCAAATGTCGTCGTACCTGCCCAAGACAAGCCTGTCATAGCGACATTGCCGTTGGACCAGTCTGCCTTAACTTCCTGGTTGCTAGTCTTATCAGAGTAGGCTTTGCGTTTGCCATTGAGCCATTCAACGATATTTTTGTAAGCAGCTACTTCAAGGTCAGAGCCGGTCGTATTGATCCCGTCTGATCCTTTAGAGCCCAAACCACTACTGGTCACCACTGCATAGCCACGAACCAAGTAGTAATTGTACCAGTTGAGATTTTCATAGTCATAGTGTGTATAGTCATCCGAGCTTTCACGAGGATTGACATAGTACCATTCTTTTGGATCGGTCGCCTTGGCTACTTCTTCTGTCGTAACAGTCTTGGTTGCTTGGCGTTTGGCAGGTTTCATAGAGCTTGGCCATATCGAAGTTTCCACCTTCTTTGAGACCAATTCCCTCTAAGGTGCGCTCCTCTGTTGTTCCTGTTACATAAGGACTAGCTTCAAAGATGGACGCAGCTTTATAGTCCCCATTGACAGCAGCTTTTGGCACCTGCACAAAGGTCTTGACCAAGTCAGGCTTGCCGTCTCCATCCGTATCATAATCGGTTTCCACATAGACAATATAGCGGACGATGTCACTCTTGTCATAGGAGTAATGCTCCGGATCGTCCCCTGGCGTAAATGGGAAAATAGGTTGTGCTTTGCCATTCAAAAAGAGAGGTGACTTCTTGTCTGCGCGGTAAGCGGCACGGAGCTGTTTGGCTACATCAACCATTGAAGTGAGATTAGTAACTGGAGCAGATCCCTCCACTCCTTCCTTGACCATCCCTAGGCTCTTGGCAAAAGCTAATCGGTCTTTATCAGTAGATCCGACTTGATTTTCCTTGGTTGAAGCCCAGTTCAATAGTTGATTGACTGCCTCCGTCACAGTGACTTCTTTTTCACGATCCTGGTCGGTTACAGTTGCACCAGTAATTTCAGCCAAGTCTCCTTGGGTTACTTTTGGAGTCGCGCTCTCCTCTTGACTGCCAACGGTAGGCGTCGCAGGCACAGGGCTTGGCTGATTGGTTAGAGTGGACTCAACAGTTGGGGCGCTCACTACCGCTGGGCTTGACGCAGGTTCTTCATGTAGCTCAGTCGTCGGAGTAGTTGTCGGAGCGGTTGGCGAAGTGGTTGGTCGGTTAATTTCTGAAACCTCTTCCACTTTTTCAGGCTGTACGGTTTCTTTAGTGTCTCCTTGTGTTGAGGTCACTGTTTCAGTAACTTCAGGACTTGCCGTAGAAGGAGTAACCGTCTCCTCAGTAGTTGTGCTACTTACTTGGTCTGCTTGCACATGCTGGGCAAGTACAGCAGGACTAATCAGTAAACCTGCAACGAGTAGAGAAACAAGAGTTGTTTTTTTCATAAAATGGTCTCCTTTCACCATTTTCAAAGTCAGTCCTAGCGGAACCCGACTCTATTTTTTTATATTCTCACTTTATTTCTTTCATGTATGCGATTTCTTTTTTAGAAAGGGCTTGCTTCCAGCGCAAACGTTTGTGGCATCCAACTATTTTTGGTAAAATAGGGACATTCACATGAAAGAAGAAATAACGATGGAAAATCAAACCTTAATGCAATATTTTGAGTGGTATTTGCCCGCTGATGGGAACCACTGGACGCGTCTTGCTGAAGATGCGCAACACTTAGCAGACTTGGGTATTTGTAAAGTCTGGATGCCACCTGCCTTTAAAGCTACATCTAACAATGACGTTGGGTACGGAGTCTATGACCTCTTTGATTTGGGCGAGTTCGATCAAAAAGGAACGGTTCGTACCAAATACGGTTTCAAAGACGATTATCTTCAAGCCATTCAAGCCCTCAAAGATGCTGGGATTCAACCAATGGCCGATGTCGTTCTCAACCATAAAGCTGCTGCCGATGGCTTAGAAGAATTCGAGGTTGTTGAGGTCGATCCCATGGATCGAAACAAGGTTCTCACTGAGCCGTTCACCATTCAAGGATGGACTAAATTCACCTTTGATGGCCGAAATGGCGCCTATAATGACTTCCACTGGCATTGGTACCATTTCACCGGTACGGACTACGATGCTTCACGTAATAAAAGTGGGATCTACCAAATCCAAGGGGACAACAAAGGTTGGGCTCATGGAGATCTGGTAGACAAGGAAAACGGAAACTACGATTACCTCATGTACGCCGATATCGATTTCAAACATCCCGAGGTTGTAGAAAATCTCGACCAATGGGCTGACTGGTTTATCGAAACGACTGGTGTAGAAGGTTTCCGTCTGGATGCGGTCAAACACATCGACTCCTTCTTCATGAAGAATTTCATCCACAATATTACCAAAAAATATGGTGAAGATTTCTACGTCTTTGGTGAATTTTGGAATGGGGACACAGAAACCAACGATGAGTACTTGGAAAGCATTGATTACCTGTATGACCTGGTCGACGTAGCCCTCCACCAAAATCTCTTCAGAGCTAGTCAAGAAGGTGAAAATTTCGACCTTCGAACCATTTTTGATGGAACACTAGCGCTCAATCATCCTGAAGAGGCCGTGACCTTTGTGGACAACCATGATACCCAACGAGGGCAAGCCTTGGAATCTACCATTGAAGAATGGTTTAAGCCTGCAGCTTATGCTTTGATCTTACTTCGTGAAGCTGGTTTGCCTTGTGTCTTCTATGGAGACTACTACGGTATCGAGGGCCAATTTGCGCAAGAAAGTTTCCAAGAGGTCCTCGATCGGCTCTTATGGGTTCGTAAAGATCTGGCCTACGGGGAACAAACAGACTACTTCGATGATCCTAATTGCATCGGTTGGACACGCTCAGGTACTGAAGAATCAGCACCAATCGCCTGCTTGATTTCCAATAACCAAGCTGCTACAAAAGTCATGGAGATCGGCTCATCCTACGCAGGTCTCACCTACTATGATATCTTAGAAAATTGTAGCGAAACTGTCCAAGTTCAAGAAGACGGTACTGCCGAATTCCCAGTGGCAGAGCGCTCCGTCAGCGTCTGGGTAGCCCAAGATACAGAGGGCCAATAACCTTTATATACGATTTTCTCCTAGGATCTACATCTTCCTAGGAGAATTTTTTTCCTGTAAAAATTTTATAGGAAATACAGCTTCATTTTAGCACTATAAGAAAGCGCTGTCAATGGCTATCGCGTCCATTTGAAAGAAATAAAGAGCATCAAAAAAAGCTGGAAAAACTTATCCAGCCTTCGATGTTTGATAGAAATAACTGTATGACGCAGTGGTTGATTGGTATCTTCGTTCGCTTATTAAGCTCCGAAGATAACCTAATCAACTTTGCGGGGGTGGGAAAACGAACTCTTTTTTACTAGTCGGAGTTCTTTCCCACTCCCTTCTTTTTAGCTCAATTCTGCAATGATTTCTTTCAATTGGGCTTTCGTATGAACTCCAGCCACTTGTTTGACAACTTGTCCATCTTTTTAAAGAGAAGAGTTGGGATCGACATGATACCGAATTGACGTGCTGTATTTGGATTTTCATCTACATCCATCTTACAGATTTTCAAATCATCTTCATGTACTTCTTCTGCCAACTGATCCAAGATTGGAGCTTGCATGCGGCATGGACCACACCAAGTTGCCCAAAAGTCAATCAAGACAAGGCCTTGGCTGGTTTCTTGTTCAAAAGTTGCATCTGTGATTACGTGTGCCATATTTCCTCCTTTTTCAGTAGAGACTACTGATTCTGCATTTCTACTTTTATTTTACACTAAAAGATGCCATTTTAGAAATATTTGCTACGGGGACTCCTTAGGCATTTTCTCTCTTTTTGCGCCAAAAGATGAGGCTAGAAGCTGTTAGGCTGATTACACCTAAGAGACCCAGAGCATGATCTTCGCTCCCAGTTTGAGGAAGCGTAGGATCTGCTTGCTCTCCTCCGACTACAAGAGTCGCAACTTGAGGATCTTCTGCCAATCCTTGTGAAACAAATTGAGGTCCATAAGATACAGCTAGTGTAAGATGAGATTGCTCTTGTCTTGCTGATCCTGTTTGCATCTGCTCTTCTTTTTCAGGAAGAGTTTGGCTTGGTTGGACAAAGTATTCTGGGCTTGGAAGCCTATATTCTTCCTTGTAGTGCACTTCTGGAGCGACTAGAGCAGCACCTTCAACTTCTGGTAAATTCGCATAGTCAGTATCTGTTGCACTTGGCACATAGGCTGCCTTTTGGGCTCGGGTCTTTTCGACAATTGGAATCGCTGCTTGGATAGAATCTGTCTTGAAGGTCACTTCATATGGATGCTCCACCGTTAAATCAGATGGGTCATAGGTGTTGAAAACAAGCGCTAACTTATGACCTTTCTTAACCGTATAGAGATTTGGTTGGAGATAAACTGTGTAATCATGGTATTCCCCAACTTTTGGCTCAATGCTTTCGCGTGAGCTTGCTGAATCGTAGCCAGACTTAGGATTCGCAAGGTTGATCCAGCCTTTTGCGATCACCTTGTACTTGGTCTTAATGGTTTCGTATTCGGCAACAGATAGGTTGCTTAAATTGCTTCCCATCCAGAAACCGTCTGCTGTTTTATCTTGCTTGACGCTACCATTTCCCACAACGTCAAAGTCCTCATCTGCCACGTCTACCAAGAGGGCGTTGATTTGGAAATTCTTTCCTTGACCCTTGGCAAGAGCTGCCTTGAAATGAACGGGGATGTGGCCCTTGATCGTAGTGTCCTCAGTAACATCAGAAACGAAGGTTAGATTGGCCTTAGAAGAGGCTTTGCTGACTGTTTCATTACGGTTTGCGATCTCAACACCTGCAGCCGCATAATCACTAGAAATGGTTTCTTCTAGCCGTTTCGAGCTTGCATTCAAGAAGAGACGTTGACTGCTCTTCCAGTTATCATAGCTGGTCCACTTGCTTGGATCATAGTTGTTTTGAGCTAGAACTGCTGGCAAGCTTTCGACCTGATTGTCCACACCGTAGAGGTAATGGGTCAGCCAGATATTGAGCAGGTCATAAAAGTCCTGACCATTGGCAGTGATACCGTATCCCCGTGACATAGCTGCTGGGTAGACGTGATCTCCTTGGTGGAGATAAAGCTTGACATCTTGTCCTGCTTTCTTGAGGGCATCGTACATGAGTTCGAAATGTTTGGTCTTGACATTGTCATCATTCAAGCCATGAACGATCAGCGCGCTAGTCTTGAGATTTTCTGGATGAAGGGTATAATCCCGCTCCTTCCAGACATCACTGTAGTTACGATCATGGGCGTACTGATCCTTGTTCAATTGATTGATGTAGTTGGCATAGTTTTGCCAAATCCCTGCCCAGTCGTCTTGGTCCAACATCCGTGTGCTAACGTAGAGGGAGAGCCATGAAAGGTCACTATAAGGGGCATTGCCAAACTGGGTTCCTTGGCTATTGAAATAATCATACCAAGAGGCAATTCCTGCTGCCGGAACGATGGTCTTTAGACCTTCTACGCCTGTTGCCGCCACACCAAAGGTCGTGGTTCCAGCCCAGGAGAGACCGGTCATTGCGACATTGCCTGTTGCCCAGTCGGCCTTGATTTCGACATTGCTAGTCTTATCTGTGTATGCCTTGCGTTTGCCATTAACCCATTCGATGATATTCTTGAAAGCATTGATTTCGAGATCGGATCCCGTCGTGTTAAATCCTTCTGATCCCTTGGTACCAAGTCCAGCACTCGAGATAAAGGCATAGCCTCTGACTAAGAAATAGTCGTACCAGTTGAGATCTTCGTAGTCATAAATATACTCGTAGGGACTGTAGTAATACCAATCCGATGCCTTGGCTTTTTTGGCTGCTTCTACTGTTGTTTCACTGCTTACTGGCTGTCTCTTTCCAGGTTGGCTGTGCAGTTTCTTCATGTCGTAGCTACCGTCCGTTGGAAGCCCCAAACTTTCGAGGGTCACATAGTTTTCATCGAGCGTCCCCGCTACGTAAGGGCGCGCTTCCAGAATGGTGGCTGCCTTAAAATCGCCTTGCGCGACTGCTTTTGGTAATTGAACAATGGCTTTGACCAAGTCAGGCTTGCCATCTGCATCGGTATCGTAGTCTGTTTCGACATAGACTGGGAAACGTACAATTTGGCTGTCTTCATATTTGTAGTCTTGGTCTTCTTTTTCTCCCGTCGTATAAGGGAAAATCGGCTGGGCACGACCATTTAAAAAGAGCGGACTTTTCTTTTCAGCCCGGTAGGCATCGTAGAGTTTCTTAGCTGTTTCATACATCTTGGCCAATTCTGGCTGACTAACCTTACGAGTCAGATCTTCTGATTTTTCAATCAAGCCTAAACTCTTTGCAAAGCGTTCGCGGTCTGCTTGGCTTTGGCCCAATTGGCTAGGATCCGTTGCTGCCCATTGAAGCAAGCCATTAACAGCATCTTGGACCGTCAACTCTTTAGAGGCCTGATCCGCTGCAAGGGTGCTACCTGTAACCTTTGCCAAATCCTGAGCTGTTACCGGAGCTTCTGAAGGAGGAGCAGATTGAGGTGCAGCTTCCCTGTTTGTTGCTGCTGGACTTGCTACTGGAACAGTAGGCTCACTTTGTCTTATGTGTTCTTCTGTAGCAGGGGCTGCTTGATTGGCACCTGCCGTCCGATCCAGCGATGCCTCATTCGAGCTTGCAGCTTCTTCACTAGTGACAGTATTTGTGTCACTTGTTGTCGGTCTTGCTTCAGTAGCTGGAGCATGGACCACTTCTGTCGATGGGGCTAACTCTTCTGTTTGCTCGTCTGCCGCTGCTACTTGGTGCAAGACCATCGGCGCGATCAGTAAGCTCGATGCGACAATGGAAACCATTGTTTTCTTTTTCATGTCAATCTCCTCACTTTTTTGTAATCAACACTCCTATTATACTATGTAAGCGTTTTTATATCAAATAGATATTCAAATGATCCCACAAAAAAACCGAGGCATCAGCCTCGGTTATCGATTCTTATTTAACGTGTTTCTTAAGATCTTCTTGTGCTTTTTTGTTTGACTCTGCTTGTTCTTTTTGCCATTTTTCAAGGGCTTTGTTGTAGTCAGCAGTTGTCACAGCTTTATCTTGGAGTTTCATTCCTTTGTAGATCACTTGGTCTTTTCCTTTACCACCAGTCCATGCAAATGGAGCTGAGAATGGTTCGATACGTGTCAAGAATGGACGTCCAGTTGATGAAGAAGTTGGCATAACAAGGGCACTATCTGTCAACCAAGCTTGCGCTGCCGCATATTTTTCATAGCGTTTGTTGACGTCTTGTGTTTCTGCACCAGCATCTTTGATCATCTTTTCAAAGTCGTACAGACCAACTTTTTTAGCTGCTTCATTGTTTTCACTTGGGTCAAATCCAAGGAAAGTCTTAGTATTTTCACCAGATGAAGCTTTCAAGATATCCATGTAAGTTGATGGGTCTTGGTAGTCAGGGCTCCATCCAACGTTATCAGAGAGATCCCAGTCTTCCCCAGCCGCATTTGGCGCAAAGAGGGTCACATTTTGAAGGTCTTCTTTCGAAAGCATTTGGATATCGATGACGATATTTTCTTTACCAAGTGCTTCTTCAACTGATTGTTTGAATGATTGTACCCGTTGAACTCTTGATGGTGTGGTTGGTCTACAGGCATATCGATGTGAATTGGGAATTTCACACCTTCTGCTTCCAAGGCAGTCTTCGCTTTTGCAAACTCTTCCTTCGCTTTCTTAGCATCGAAGAGACCATTTTGACCATCGTCTAGTTTAGTAGATTTCCACTCATCTCCGTAGGTATCCAATTGAGTTTTCACCATTTCACCAAAGGTCTTACCATTAGCTTGGACAAATGTTGGTGGAATGTAGAGGTTACGGATGATCTTGCTTGCTCCGTCTTTTCCGTTTAATTGAGCAGCATACGCTTCACGGTTGAAGGCAAAGCTGATCGCTTGACGGAAGTCCTTGTTCAAGAGAGCTTTCTTAGTAGATTGTTTTTCTTCATCGGTCTTCTTAGCTGTGTGTTTGTAGGATTGACGGTCGATGTTGGTACCAATAACATAAGAAGCAGCATCTTGAGGAGTGTAGGTGATTTCGTCTTTGAATTCTTTGGCTTGCTCTGAGTAACCAGATCCAGTTGGGAAGAGTTTTGCCAAGCTAAGAGCATTTTCACCGAATGATTTGGCCAATTTACTTTGGTCTTGTCCATCGTAGAATTCCAATTTCACATCTGAGATGTAGACCTTGTCTTTATCCCAGTAGTTTTCATTCTTGGTCATTTCGATAGAAGATTTTGAAGTAAAGCTCTTCAAGATGTAAGGACCATTGTAAAGAAGGGAGCTGGTGTCACTTGCTTGAGCGAATTTATCCCCTTTTGATTTCACGAATTTTTCGTTGACAGGGAAAGTGATCCCAAGAGTCAATTTAGAGTTCCAGTAAGATTCTGGTTGGTTCAAAGTGATTTGAAGGGTATGATCATCAACTGCTTTTACTCCTACAGCTGAGAAATCTTTATTTTTACCACTGACGTAGTCATTCAAGCCTTTGATAGAATCTTGGATGATGTAGAGCATTTCTGATTTGTTATCAGCCGCATATTTGATCCCTGTGACGAAATCTTTAGCTGTTACATCCGCATACTCTTCGCCTTCTGAATCATACCATTTAGCATCATCACGAAGTTTATAAGTATAAGTCAAGCCATCTTGCGAAACTGTCCAATCTTTGCAAGAGATGGAATCAAGTTCCCGTATTTATCATTTTCAAACAAACCATCAATCAAGTTTCCAGTGATATCGTGGGTTGCTGCTTTACCAGATGTGATATAGTTTAGGTTTTCTGGCTCAGTCTCATAGACATATGAGAATTTTTGACCGTTGCTTGAGCTAGATGATTTAGAACCACCCGAACAAGCTGCTAGGATACCTGCTGAAAGGAGGGCAACTCCCGCAAGTGCAATGACATTTCTTTTTTTTCATGTAAAACTCCTTAAGAAATTTTTAAGTTTATTTTAAGATTATACCACAAAGATTTTTCAGAAGAAAAGGAATTTTCAGAAAATTTTAGTTTAAGAAAAGAACTACTCCGGAGAGTAGTTTTGAATAGAATCAAATACTTTTAAAATCAAGTGACATAGCGATTTATAATAATTGTAATCATTGATTTTAGATCCAAACAAAAGTATACTAAAACTTTCCGCCGTGAGAAAAAGTGCCTGAAACGTAATTGTTTCAGGCACTCGGGAGTTTTGAAACTTTAGGTTCAAAACTAAGTCATGGAACTTCGTAGAAGTTCGCTGACGTCCGTACTCACCTAAGGAAAGTTTCTAAAATAACTCTCTCTTCAATCTAAACCACTACGTAATCTAATTGTTTCTTTTTAATCTACTAAGTCGCTCTTGAGGTAGGCATCGACCATGCGCTCTGTTGCGACTACAGAATCCAAGTGAGTCCGCTCATAAGAGTGACTAGATTCGATCCCTGCCCCGAGAAGAGCATGTTTGACTTCTGCTCCTGCGCTCATGGCTGCAGAGGCATCTGATCCATAGAAAGGATAGATGTCCAACTTATAAGGGATTTCTTGGGCTTTTGCCAAGGCTACCAAATGCTGACGGAACTCGTAGTGATACGGTCCTGAAGCGTCTTTGACACAGATGGATACCGTGTATTCATCCGTCGCTTGGTCATCTCCCATAGCCCCCATATCCACTGCCAAGTATTCGACCACTTCAGCTGGAATACTAGAATTAGCCCCATGCCCCACTTCTTCAAAGACTGAAAAGGCAAAGGTGGTCGTTACTGGCAATTGGATCTGTTCTTCCTTATACACGCGCAGAAGATTCAAGAGAATCGCCGCACTCACCTTGTCATCTAAGTGGCGAGATTTGATAAAGCCAGTATCTGTCACAATGGTCCGGGGATCAAAGCTGACAAAATCACCTACTTCAATGCCAAGGGCACGGGTTTCTTTTTCATTGGTTACTTTTTCATCCAGACGGACTTCCATATTGTCCTGGGTCCGCTCGACAGTCCCTGCATCCTTGTAGACGTGACAAGAAGTCTGATGGACCAAAATCGTCCCCGAATGGGTCTTTCCTGTATTGGCTACATGGACTGTACAATTTTCCCCTTCAATCATATTCCATGGGAAACCACCGATACGGTCTAGCTTGAGGCGACCATCTGCTTTCACAGCGCGAACAATAGCCCCCAAGGTATCCACATGGGCTGTGACGTAGCGTTGCTTGTCTGTGATCACACCAGGCACGGTTACATTCACGCCGCCCTTAGCAGTCCGAGTTACTTCGTACCCAAAGCCTTCAATGGTTTTGACCAAGTAGTCTGCAATCTCTCGTGTAAAACCGGTCGGGGAAGGAATGGCTGTTAATTCCTGCAAATAAGTCACTGTCTGATTCATAATGCCTCCAAATGTGTTTTTCTTTATTCTAGCATGAAATAGGTGGAATAGCTAGAGGAGAGGTTACAGAGTTGCGTTTTTTAACTCCTCCCGCACTTGCATTAAGAGCAGGCCTAGCTTGTTCTTCCCAGAGCCATCTCCCCCATCAGCCCAGTAGGCATCATTTCGCGTATGTTCGATGATGATGGCATCTCCTGTTGCGAGCAATTCTCTTGCGATTTCGGGATTTTGTCTAAATTTCATTCGAAGGGCCTGGAGCATCACCCCATCTTTGACCTCTTCCCAATCTGGTCTCAAGGGATTTTGACGATTGCGTCCCTCTAAAGCAGCATCCATTGGTGATGCTATCTGACGAATTTTCTCTTGAATTTCGGGTACTAAAAACTTTTGTGCTTGAAAATAATGCTCTGATGTTGGCCATATTCTGCTACCGTCTGAAAAAGGGTAGGGAGCAAAATTGGACATAAAACCATACTCATCATGTACTTTATAAAATTTAATGTCTTTCACCTTTAACCTCGATTCCAAAATCTCCTAATGATTGTTGCTTTTCTTTTAATAACTGTGTCACATAATCAGGCTCTACCTTTAAGAATAGCTTCAAGGTATCATGAATTCGCCAATAATTATCCTCAGGTTTGTCCATAATGGTTGACAGAAAGTGTTTCAAGTAGGGGATGTATTCCGTATAATGTTCCTCGCTAACCAGTCGATATATTTTGAAAATATCATAATATCCAGTCTCAGCCTGTTCGATGATTTTACAAACATAAGGATAAATTTCCCCTCTAGCTATCTTCTCTTCGCCCAAATCATACCGGCTCGCCCAATAATTTACGATATCATATAGAAAAATCCGATTGGTATCATCATAACCATACAGACGATGCGAAATCATCCACTCTAATTGCCCTTGACTGAACATCTGAGTCAAGACATCAAAGCCTTCTCTAATTCCCCAAATGGTCAACAATCTAGAGGCTTGATAGCGTAAATGGTCATCATCACTGTCCAATAATGAAGTCAACTTTTGAATCGTTTCTTCAGGAACATCCTCTAGATCAACATCTTCCAATATATCTGCATAATCAACCCCTTCAGGGACTTTATAAAACAAATCTTCTAATTCTTTATTGTTCATCACTTCTCCATTATTTGGGGAATTATTTCAACATCAATCCTCTAAAGTCACTGGAAAAATGTCTTCCCCTCTTTTCATTCTTTCTTCCATTTCTTTCCATTCAAGAACTAATTTATACAGTTCTTCAGTTGGAATAAAGCAAGGGTCTCCTAAAAGTTCTTCCTCAAATTGGAAGTAAACTTCTGTGATTTCTTTTCCAACTTCGATTCCCAATAAATTACCATCGAAAGCGTACTCTTCCATATTTCCAGAAATGACAGTCTCCAAAGCTTCGCGAACATCCGAGTAAAAATTATGAACCTCCGAATTTAAAAAATTCGACAGGGATTGAAATTTTTGATCAGTAAACTTCAAGATCATCATCTGATCTGTTCGCTCATTTCCTAAAGCGACTATGGAATACGTTCTTTTCATCATTTTTACCTCTGTGGCTTCTGCATTCTTTCAATTTAAAATACATTTAATTGTATTATTCCCTGTTACTTGAAATAATCTATTCCCTTACCATCCATTCTCGTGATAAAATTTATCCACTAATTCCCAATCGTAATCAGAAATAGCTGAATGATTATCAACTTTCCTTACGTCAATTCCTAATTTTCTTAATGCAGCTAAAGACATATGTCCTAAACAAATTGGTCCTAAAACTGAATCATTGACAGACAGTTTGACAGAAATTTCTATTAATTTATGAATCACGTTAATATCATTGTTCTTACTGTTAACAATTTCTTTAATGATATGATAGGAGACTATAGGATTTAAATCTATGTTATTTATTAAGTCCTCTTTTTGATATGTTTTATCTTCAATTTTTTTAAGAATATTCATTATATGCTCCTTATTATCTTAAATAATTTGTCGATAAATTTCTCTCGCTCATATAGATCTTAAATAAACTGTTAGCTATATCCTTGTAACCTAATCATTCTTTTTTTTTGATCTTTTAGGAATTTGAATCATCATGTGAACTAAAAATCGTCAGGTTCTTTCAGTGTGAGTCTTGGAATTCTGTCAATATTTTGCGATTCATTTAGTCCACTTAAAGTGAAAACAGGAACTTGCCTACAACTAACAGTGTATAAACAAGTTCCTCACAGGCTATTTCAATGGTGATACATAATCATCTGGAAGTTCTCCTTCAGATTCAATCCACTGCTTCTCAGCAATCGGAATCAACTCTTCAAGTTCTTCCTTAGAAAAAAGTTTCCTATTTTTAGGGACATCTATCAAAGAAGCTGGATGTTTGCTTATAAATTTTCTTCTAGATTCTCTTCTCTCTTCTTCCGTTGGTGGCCAACAATCATTCTGAATCTTCCAAGAAACTTCGCGTATCGTTCTCTCACCACTCTCTAGTAAGGAAAATAACTCATTTGGCAATTCATAAACCACACGCCGAGAGGCAATTCCTCCCTCCTCAGTAACGTAATAAAGATTATTACCATCTCTCCATATATGCTGACCGTATACTTTACCTCTTCAAACTGGATAACATCTTCCCAGCCTAATTTACTATGTTCCATGTATGTTCTCCTCTCTTGGTACTAATATCTTTCATAACACCTTCTGGGATATCTCCTGGGAAAGTTCGTCCAGTTGACCTCCACCAGTCATTGGCTCCGGCTTCTTTCCCACTTGGTATGGATATCCCTTTTTCGCTATTACTTCTGGAGTTCGCATTGAGATAGAACAGTACATATTTAACAACATGTTATAAACGACGTTCGTAGATTGGTAATACATCTCTTGTTATATCATACGAAAAGTCAGTTTTTAATTGAAGGAAATCTATAATTTCATTTTTTTGGGGAAAAAGAGAACTTGCCTCTCTAGAAAATTGAGTGATTATCAAATTAAATTCTAAACAATCAATAACAAATAGCCAATGAAAAATTTGTTTCTGTTGCTTTTTCTAATCTTTAACAGAAAAAAACCCTGTCAATTACTTTTGAATTTTTTTAAAAAAACATCAACAAATTTTTTTCTAATTTTTTTCAAAAAAATTGGCTCATTTGATATTTCCGATATAATCTCGACGCTATCTTCTGAAAAATGATTCAATAATATTTTTTTAAATCATCTAATCTTATATTAAAGTTAGTAGTTCTAGGATTTATAGACACTCCACTAAATTTTTTTAATCTAATTACTAGATCAGTAGCATTTTTGATCGATATTTCTAAATATTCAAGTTCTCTGTCTTTTCCCTTAATATCAGTTTCCTTTATGTAAAGGGGTAAAAAGTTTAAATCATTACTATCTACTACACTATTAATAGTTAAATTTTTGTTGATCATCAATACTGATAGGGCACAAAAAAATTTTTGTCTGTAATAATTCTTTAAATAATTGTATCTCTATACTTTTTATCATAACAAATTCTTAGATTCGTTATCAAATCAATTAATTTATTTTCCATCAATTTTCTTTTTAACTCTTTCTCTAATTGTTTTAAGACTACTAAAATTTCGCTTTTTATAATCCATAGTTTCATCTACAAATCTTCTTGCTAAACTAAAAAAACTAATATCACCGATATTTTCTCCTCTTCCTATACGCTTAGTTAAGTTATATATATCCTGTATAATTCCCGGGTATAACTTCTGACTTGGATATTCAAAGTCAATTAAATCTTGTAATTTGTCTGCATACTTCATATATTTGTTTTCCATAATTCAAAACCTCAATTTGGTACAATTCGTATATCCACTATCCAGTCTAATGGCCATTTATTTGGTAATAAAACTTGATCCGCCCCTCCTTTTAATATAAATCCTGAGGAATTTATTGTTTGAGGAGCAACTTTTCCAATATTTAATTCTACTCCCTTTGGAATCTTTATTACTGCTTCATATTGTCTCGTATTCTTCCATTCAGGTAATAGTGCAGTATCTATTTTAGCTTGTATACGATTTGAAGCAGGGGTTGTAGTTACAAACCCTCCTCCAGCATCAGAGTATCCACCAAATGTTCGATAGAGTGTTACTTCCTCTGTCGTAACAACCGTCCTATAATTACTATCTGTAAAGGATTCTCCAATCCAATCTGGTAATTTTGCTTTATCAACAATTTTGACTTTACTATCTAATAAAGTTGGATACTTTATCAATGATTCCTTCGCCAGATATTGGTCAAAGTTACTGGATTCCCTAGCAATTTTGCTTTCTTCTATATTTCGTAAAATATGTTCACGATCATAAGTTTTTGCTGGTTCTGATATAGTTTTAACATTGGTTTCTACCTTAGGGTTCACCTCAGGAATTACTGGTTTCCTATTGACAAATGGAACCTTCCCTTTTACTTTACTAAATACATCCGAGAAAGATGTGTAGGGTTTATTGTAGTACTGATTATATCCAACATAAGATGTATACAAGGTACTTGCTAGTTGGAGGCTATCAGTAAAAGCTCTCACCTTCTTGATATCTTTTGCACGATTGATTTCTTCCTGTGTAGCAGGTTTGCCTGTAAAAGGATCAATACCTTCTTCAATTATATAATAATCATATTTAGTTTGAAAAGCAGGATCTCGCCAACTGAGCATTTTGACTATCTAAAAGGAAATAGCGGTCTAGTAGGTAATCATAATTAGCTCGCTCTGTTTCAGATTTAAATAGTTGTGCATATGGATTCACATGAGCCATGGAGATCAATGTTTTAAGTTCTGGGTAGGCCTCTTCTAACGCTTCTTGATCCATTGCATCGATACGTTTCTTAAATTTTGGGTCCACCTTGGCTAATTCTGAAGGTAATAATCCTAAGTGATCATCCTTCACTTCATTATACCGCTTCCAAATTAGTTTCACATCCTCAAAATCCATAGTAGCAGTCACATTATCGCCTTGTCCCATTGTAAGAAACCTTTTATAGGATTGAATTACAGTACCATACTCTTCCTCCAGTTCTGCACGTGACATTTTTGAAAGTTTTTCCTCTAACGTTTTAACTTTCGGATTCTTCACTTTGTTCAGAATGGCTTGTCGTTTTTGCCATCCTAAAGAGATTGTTTGCTTCCACGATAGATCAGTTCCACTACTTGGAGGCAAATAGGTTCCGCTAGCAGCATCCCATGATTGTGCAGCTTGGGCAAAACCATTTTGAACGGCCAATAAATACCGCTCTGAATTTAAAAAGATAGTTGGAGATACTGCATTAAAAGTAAGCAGGCTAATTAATATTTTCTGTAATTTTTGTTTTGCTCCTTCTAATACGGCTATGGATACCGAAAGATTTAGAAATGCTGAAATCTTATTATCCGATTTTGTTTCCATTAACTGTCTTAGACTGGAAATCTTTTGATCTGCTTCCCTAATTTTTTCTTCTAAATTCACTTGACGCCAACTTTTACTATCTACATCAGAGGTATATTGACTGACAAATTTTTGACACTCCTCCGCCAGTGATTCTTGGTACAAGACAATCCCTTGGATTAATGGAATTACAGTACTTGTAATATGCGCCTTTGCTGAGTCGTAAGCATGCCCTTTTAACTCTTCTTCAGCTACAAAATTTTCAAGAACTTTAATCAATTCAATATTCTGTTGCACGCACTGGGCGGATATACTAGATAAACTAGTTGCCTGACTTTTAGCGGATTCTAGATACATATCTATACTCATGTGATTTCCTCCGTCACTAATCGTCTTTTTTCTTGGTGAATCGAATCTAACTTCATTTCAATAGATTTATGTTCTTTCCGAAGTTTTTCTAATTCTTTATCCAGACTGTATTCCATTATTCTCACTTGATGCTGGAATTCTAACTGATCATCCATCATTTGACTTTGATATCTGCTACCTTCGAAAAGAAAATCTAGATCATTTAACCAATGTGAATCATTCAACAGCTGATCCATTACTTCCATTTTCTTCGAATCTAATTTTTCTATCCGCTGGTATAAGTCCCACTCCTTATCTGAAAGTTGTCGTTCTTTCTCATGGAGCTTATTCCATGTATCTTCTACATTCATATCTAATCCTCTAACACATCTAAGTATTTTGATTTCGCTTCATTTGAGAATGATGGCTTAGACTGAATAGTATTCAGAATATTTAAATTTTGACGAATCATGGCATCCTTATCTTCAAATTGCTCAGCTAAGCTATGGATATTTTGAATCATATTCACAATATGATTCGATAGCTGAGTCTGAAGATTCTCAAATTGACTAATACCATTTAGCACTATTATTACCAGCAACTGTCGTTTGTTCATCTCTTTGAACTGTAATAGCTGAATGATTATTGGCAGATCCTATTGCAGTAGCATGCTTAGCAGCCACCGAAAGATCACTTTTTACGGTGTATTTATCTCCCATTCATTTCTCCTTTAAATTTTTTCATATTATAACATCTTTCACAGCTATAAAAAAGCCTAGTTAGTGGTATTCCCAGCACATTCGCTCACACAAAAAACTCAAGCCGACTGACTTGAGTTCCTTATTATTGATCATTGCGGAATTCATACCAAACTTAGGGTGTTAAATAGAATAGCTTGAGGAGAGGTTACAGGGTGAGGTTTTTCATCATTAATCCTCTAAAGTCACTGGAAAACAATCTTCCCCACTACGCATTTTACCTTCCATTTCTTTCCACTCTAAAACTAATTTATACAGTTCTTCAGTTGGAATAAAACAAGGGTCTCCAAGGTTTTCATCATCCATTTGATAATATACTTCTGTTTCTTCTTTACCTATATCAATATTGAGCATATTACCGCCAAAATCAGACGCTTCTTTTTGACCTGTAACAACTGCCTCTAATTCTTTATAAATGTGAGGGTAAAAATTATGAACTTCTGTATCAAAAAATTCGCACAAGGTTTGATAATAGGGGTCATAAAAACTTATCATCAATCTAGTACTATTGTTTTGATATTTGAATATATCATATTCTCTTTTTTTAACATTTGTAACGTCCTATATCCTTCTATTTATTTACTGCTAGGTAAAGTTAGAATCAACTTTTTTTAAATTATTAAAGTTTAAAACTATCTTTTAAATCTTCATATTCTTCATCTTTTTAAATCCAGCAGTATGATAGTTACTAATCTTTCGTCTTGAGAAAATCCTAAACAGACTCTCCCGTTAACTAAATAAAACTCCTCTTCTAGATCGATTAACTGGATCTTTAACTTATCTTTAGACAAGAATACTTCAAATGACTGGTCTAGATCATGTAGACCATTGGAAAACGAAATATCATCAAGAAAAACAGGGCATCCTTGTTTCATTTCTACGTTTTTTAGAGATAGTTTCTCAACTAAGCTGACCTTTGATGATTGAACTAGAATAATATTGGTTAATTGATAAGAGGTTGCATCCAATCCAATTTCGAGTAAGTTTTCATTTTTTACCAATCGAAAATAATTCTTATCTGAATAAGGAGGTATATTGGTTACTTCAATCGAAAGAGGAGTATAGTAGTCTACTTTGACATTGTAAGGATGTTGAACCAAACGACCTAATTTTAACATACTAAATTCCTTTTGAGGATAGAGAATCCTTTATTTTGAATTGCAAAATTACTGAGCTATCTCGGACCAGAATGCAATCTGTGGTAAGACCGTTAGCTCAGTTCCCTGTGTTATTGTTTTACCTTTTAAGAAATCTGTTAAACTTGCTGAATAATAAATAATTTCTGATCCAACAATTGAGAATACCGGTGAAACCGCAGTAGGTTTACAAGCAATATATCGATGGCCAACTATCGGCATTAAAGCAAGTGCAGATTTCATTTTACTTTTTATAAAATGATGAACATCATGAATGGTATTTGGACATTCTCCCCAGTTATCATTCCATTCAATATCATCTATTTCATCCGCAATCTCCACCATCACTTCTTTCATTTGTTTCTTTAAATAGTCAGTGTTTTCTCTTGAAAAATCTGCCCAGTTATACCATCCATTTGGAAGTTGTTCAAGATCACGATACACTTGCTTAAATTCAAGAGGCAAAAGCACCCCATAAATTTCTTCAATTTTTGTAAAGACTTCATCTGTATATTTGCTAATCATATGCTACCGTATTCTATTAAATGTTTGATAGTGATCCTCAGTAAACCAAATTGAAGCATCATCACCAATGGCTATTCGTTCAGGGCCCCGAGATTTATCTTTTTGATAAGGATGAACATCCAATTTGTTACCATAAAACAGCTCCATAGCTACAGTTCAGCTTCTGGGAATTTCCTCAAGAATTTTCTATTAGCTTCTTCTTGTGTCACGTTCGGTGGCCAACAGTCGTTTTTTAGCTTGAAATGAATTTCTGTCAGTGTTTTTTCTCCAGACTTTAATAATTGAAATAGTTCTAATGGGAATTCATAGACTACCCTCTGTTCAGCTATTCCTCCTTCATCTGTAACAAAAAAATATTTCTCATGATGTCGCCAAACATGTTGACCATAACCTTTTATTTCCTCAAACATACTAACGTCTTCCCATTCTAGGTTTGTTGGTTTCATTTTATACCTCCCTTACTTAAGCGGCGATACATAATCATCTGGAAGTTTACCTTCAGATTCGATCCAAATCTTCTCTGCAATGGGCATTAACTCTTTTAATTCTTCTTGTGTAAAAAGTAATTGATTTTTCGGATTAGCTATCAGTATCTTTGGTCGTTCTTTGGCTCTTCCTCTTTTAATTTTATTGATTTCTTTTTCCGTTGGGGGCCAGCAATCGTGCTTAATCTTCCAAGATATTTCGAGTAGTGATCTCTCTCCACTATCTAATAAGGCAAACAGCTCATTTGGTAATTCATAAACCACACGCTGAGAAGCAATTCCTCCCTCCTCATCAACATAATAAAGATGATTACCATCTCTCCAGATATGCTGACCATAACCTTTTACTTCTTCAAACTGGATAACATCTTCCCATTCTAGGTTTGTTGGTTTCATTTCATACCTCTTTTACTTAAGTGGCGATACATAATCATCTGGAAGTTTGCCTCTCCAGTCAATCCACATTTTCTCAGCAATCGGAATTAATCTTTAAGCTCTTCCTGAGTAAATAATTCTCTAGTTTCAGGTATATCAATTAATGATGTGGGACTCTCTTCTATGAATCGTTTCTCACTAGCTTTCTTTTCTTCTTCCGTCGGTGGCCAACAGTCATTCTGAACTTTCCAGGAAACTTCATGTAGTGTTCTCTCTCCACTCTCTAATAGAGCAAATAATTCTTGTGGGAGTTCATAGATTACTAACCAAGAAGCTACGGTGCCTTCTTCTAAAACTAAATAATATTTGTCCTCATTTTTCCAAATGGATTTTCCATATCCTTCAATTTCCTCAAATTGGGTAACATCTCCCCATTCTAGGTTTGTTGGTTTCATTTTATACCTCTTTTACTTAAGCGGTGATACATAATCATCTGGAAGTTTGCTTCTTCAATCAATCCACATTTACTCAGCAATCGAAATGATACGAATTATTCATGCTCTCTTTCGTACCATGAAGTATATAATGGACTAATCTTTTCAAATAATTCCTTTTCATATCTATATCTATTCTCTTGTACTTTCTCAACTAATTGACTAACTTTTTCAAATTCATTATTTTTTTGATCAAATTATCAATTAAATCTACATCTTTTTTTCATCAATGTTATGTGATGAAATATTTTTTTAATGATTATCTTTAAAAATTTGATAAGTTACCTCGTTATCATCTAATTTGGAAATCTCAGATGTTATTGCCCTCGTTCAGTAAAGACTAGATTATATCTTCCATTTCCATCCTCTATTACAGAAATTCCCTCCGGATAGTAGGGAGGTTGTTTTGAAAAAAATAAATTCCAAATTCATCTAATTTTAAATTTCCAATTTTTTTGCAACTTCGGATTCAATTTTGTTTTTTTAATTTTATTAGCATTTTATTATTCCTATTTCAATCTATGTAAAATTCTACCTTTTTCTAATTCATAAATCGAGTTCTAATTTTAATACCTTTACATAATCCATTAATATCAGCAAAGGTTACCGTTCCAATAAATAATTAGCAATAACCTTTTTTTAATTCGGTAATAGTCTCATTAGTCTGTTTGCTTAATTCAACATCATTATTCCAATAGTAAATATCAGAAAGTCCCCCATGTGGTGGAAAAAGGGCTTGATAAATTGTCAATTTATCTCTTAGACTCATTTCTTTATTAGTATTTACATATTCTTTCAAAATATGTAGCTCATCCACTTGTGGACCAATATTTTTAATATTATATTTGTCAATGATAGACAACAAATGATCGATCGCTTCTATAAAAGTTTCTTTCATACTACTATTCATCATTAGAACAACCTCATTAACTACTGCTTTTTTTTCATACAACAGTTAAGTTAAACTTCTTTAAACTCACCTTTCCTTAAATCCTATTCTACCAAAATATGCCCATGAATTCATGCCAAACTAAAAAAGAGCAGCAAACTGAGCTGCTCTCCTTTTGGTTTATTTTTCGACCATACCGCCCTTGATAAGACTGTCTTTCGTTACTGAATAACTAACTGTTTTGTCATCTAGGGGATTAAAGCCTGGGACGATTTCTTTTAATTTATTAAAATCGATTTTTGTGTAATCAATGGTATTGCGGATATAAAAGATTCCGTCTTTGTATTCTGATGTCAGTTCAAATCCATGGCCCATCAGATCTTTGAATTTTTCTTGGCTCTTAGCAACGGCTTCTTTCATGGTTTCAAGAGGGTTCTCACCAGGCACTTTTGAGACGTCGTAATCATCAACTTTTTCTTGTAATAACAAGGTATCTCCCTTGTAATACAAGGTGATAGTTGACTTACCTGCTTCATCACTCGTTTCGAGAACGGTTTTTTGTGCACCTGCTAGTGCATCTTCTTTTTTGCTTTCATCAGTTGATGACTCTTTTGTCTTTTCTTTAGCTGATGATTTGCTTGATGCTTTACTGGTCGCCTTAGTAGACGATTGACTAGTAGATTTTGTAGTCTCTTTTTGTGCGCAACCAGCTAAAAGAAGACCCGCTGTCAAGAAGACGGCTAACATTTTTGTGGTTTTATTCATTTTGAATACCTCACTTTTTTATGATGGTTAAGGAAATGACTGACGTCTGAAACGAGTCATTTAGCAAGATCAACTGTCGTTTTAGATGTTATTAAAAAAGTCTCAAAAATGATGTCCGCAGTCCCTCCTTATCGATCATTGTAGCCATCTGGGTGGCTGGAATGCCAAGCCCAGGCTGTTTGGATAATGGTTTCGATATTGTCAAATTTGGGTTGCCAACCGAGGATGGCACGCGCCTTCTCAGAGGATGCGATCAAGGTATCTGGATCTCCTGGTCTGCGATCGGCCAGCTCAAGTGGGATCGGATGTCCTGTCACCTTGCGAGCAGCTTCAACGATTTGAAGATTGGAGAATCCAGTCGATGAGCCCAGATTAAAGGCGGTCGATGGGTTGCCATTACGCAGATACTCCACTGCTAAAAGATGGGCATCTGCCAAGTCAAATGGATGGACGTAGTCCCGAACATTGGTGCCATCTGGTGTCTGGTAGTCATCTCCAAAAATAGAGATCTTTTCGCGTTTGCCTTGGGCCACTTGCAAGACGATCGGCAAGAGATGGGTCTCTGGTCCATGGTCTTCTCCGATAGATCCGTCAGGCTTGGCACCCGCTACATTAAAGTAACGAAGGGGCACATACTTGATCCCGTAGGCTTGATCGGCCCAGCGCATGATGGTTTCCATCATGAGCTTACTTTCGCCATAAGGGTTAATCGGTTTTTGTGGAGTGGTTTCAAGTATCGGAATTTCTTCTGGAATGCCGTAGGTGGCAGCAGTTGAAGAAAAGACGATGTAGTGCACCCCCACATTCATGCATGACTTCCAAGAGTTTGACCATGCCTGCTGTATTGTTATCAAAATATTTCAATGGATCGGCCATGGATTCAGCGACCAGTGAGTAGGCCGCAAAGTGGATGACCGCATCGATATCTGCATGTTCCTTAAAAACAGTGCGCATAAAGTCTTGATCCGCCAGGTCTCCTTGGTAAAAGACGGCATCTGGATGCACCGCTGCACGGTGACCTGTGACCAGACTATCGACCACGACGACTTTTTCCTGTCCTTCATTGACCAAGCGGTCAACCATGTGGGAACCGATATAGCCAGCTCCTCCGAGTACGAGTATTGCCATTTGTTTTCCTTTCGCTTCTTGTCTTCTCTCTTATTGTACCAAATTTCTGCCGCTTCTCCACACTTAAAGTGTCGCAACAAAGCGTCTAAAGGCAGCTTGTCCTTCTACTGTTCGCTTGTAGACTCCAGCATCTTCCAGCACGCGCGCAAAGATCTGGCCAACCGATTCACGGACAAGGGCCTCTGCCTCTGCTTCGTCTGTGATGGATGGGTGAGTGGCTTTCAAATCATCTGCCCAAGGCTGGTGGTAGGTCGCCACAGTATTCTCACGTCCAAGCAAATAGTTTTGGACCTGCTTGAGCTCTTCCTTGAGGCGAGGTGGCAAAATGGCCAAGCCCATGACTTCGATCAGGCCGATATTTTCTTTTTTAATGTGTTGCACATCTGCATGTGGGTGATAGATCCCATCTGGATGCTCTGGTGAGGTTTGGTTGTCACGGAGCACCAAGTCCAGTTCATAATGCCCATCACGAATCCGTGCAATAGGGGTAATGGTATGGTGGGGCTGACCATCGGATGCCGCTAAGACCTGAACAGCTGGATCCGAGTAGCCTCGCCAGGCTGTGAGGATATGGTCTGCCAGGGCAATCAATTGCGCCTTGTCGTCTGATTGCAGACGAAGCACGGACATGGGCCAGTTGACAATCCCTACCGATACAGCCTCAAAGCCCTCAATGGTATAGCTTTCCTCAACAGGAGCTAGCTCCATAGGGAAGGTGTGGCGTCCGCCTTGGTAATGGTCATGAGTCAGGATGGATCCCCCTACAATGGGCAGGTCTGCATTAGACCCTGCAAAATAGCCTGGGAAAGTCTCGACAATGGTCAAGAGTCGCTCAAAGGTCTTGCGACTAATGGCCATGGGAACATGCTGGCTATCAAGGAAAATGCAGTGTTCATTGAAGTAGGCATAAGGGGAATACTGAAAGCCCCAGTCATGACCGTCCATGTCAAAACGGATAATCCGATGATTGGCTCGAGCTGGATGGTCTAGGCGACCTTGATAGCCTTCATTTTCAAAGCACAATTGGCAGGCTGGATAATGACTGGCTTTGGCAAGTTTGGCCGCTGCAATGTCTTTAGGATCTTTTTCAGGTTTTGACAGATTGATGGTGATTTCAAGAGAACCGTAGGGAGTTTGTGTCTCAAAGGCAATATTTTGCGCAATGGCCTCTACCTTGATGTAATCGTTACGCTTAGAGAGGGCATAGAAATCAGCAATCGCGTCTTCCTTGGACTGACGGTAAGTCTCCCAGAAACGGTGGTTGACCTGACTAGGGCTAGGGGTGATCCAATCCATCAATTCCGCACCCAGGCTGTCTTTTGCGGCCATACTATCCTGGATCTTGCTATTTGCAACAGCGATCTCCACTAGCTGATCTTTGAGTGCAATCAAGTCTGCCATATGAGCTGGAGCGTCTAGCCCTTCTTCTCCAACGCGACTCATGACGCGATTTTTTAGATAAATCCGATCCATCTCTTCGTAGTCACTCGCCGCAACGACGGCTGTGACAAATGCGTCTAAAATTCCCTGATTCATTGATTCTCCTTCTTACGTTTTAAATAGTCTCTGACAGCATCCAAATCCTGGAAAACTTGTTCTGCTTTAGTTAAGAAAGACTGTGCTGGTACTTTTAAATCTGGAACACATATGACTGGGATTCCAGCCCGATAGGCTGCTTCAATCCCTGCCTCACTATCCTCTAGCACTAAGCAATTCTCTGGTAAAGCATTCAAATCACTACAAGCCTTTAAAAATATATCTGGGTAAGGTTTGCTTCGCTTTACATCTTTTGCAAAAACTAAATGGTCAAATAGGGACAGTACCCCATTGCTATCCAAGATCATTCTAGCCCGAGATTCAACACTTGAAGTTGCTAAGGCGATTGGAATGCCCTCTGTTTTCAAAAAAGTAAGTAAATTCTTAGCACCTTTTTTTAAATGAACACCTTGGGCTAAGATTCGACCTTCTAGTTCATAAACTTTAGCCAAGGTTTGGTCAAAGTTCCAAGGTAAATCATAGGTATCCAAAAATCGTTGAACATTTTCCTCTTCTCTATGTCCACTGTAGTCTCTAGAATAAGTTTCTTCTGTGAAAGGAATTCCAAAATCTCTAAGTAATTCTTGATAAACTTTTAGAGAAATGATTTCAGTATCGGCTAATAAGCCATCTAAATCAAATATTACAGCTTCCATTATTATCACCTAGTCTAAAACTCGTGTTCCTGCCGCAACTTCTGCAATATAAAAAGCTAGGCGCATAGCCAACGACTTCTTCATAGCGTTTGCCGACAGCTTCTTTAAAGGCTTCTACTTTATCTTTGTTTACAAGGGCGATGGCGCAACCACCAAAGCCTGCTCCTGTCATACGAGCGCCCAAGACGCCTTCTTGTTCCCAGGCTGTATGCACCAAGGTATCCAATTCTAGACCTGTCACTTCGTAGTCATGCTCCAAGGATACGTGGGAAGCATTCATGAGGCGGCCAAAGCCTTCCAAGTCACCTGCTTCAAGTGCCTTGCGTGCTTGGAGGGTCCGTTGGTTTTCAAGAACTGCATGACGAGCCCGTTTGATGCGATTTTCATCCTTGATCAAGTAGCTGTAGGCATCAAAGGCCCAGAGATCCAATTCCCCTAAGGTTTGGATATCTAGTTTTTCTTGAAGTTCAGAAACGGCTGTTTCACATTCTGCACGACGTTCATTGTATTTTGAATCTGCTAATTCCCGGCGTTTGTTGGTATTCATGATGACTACGACATTGTCTTTGAGGTCCAGCGGTACCAGATCATACTCTAGGGTGTTGGTATCGAGATAAATAGCCCGTTGATCGGCCCCCATACCGATGGCAAATTGGTCCATGATCCCAGAGTTAACTCCGATGAAGTGATTTTCGGTTTGTTTCCCGATCTTGACCAGATCTAGACGATCTAAGTGAAGATCATATAGTTTCTCAGCGATGACGCCAATCAAGAGCTCAAGCGATGCTGAAGAAGAAAGACCGGATCCATTTGGAATATTACCGTAGACATAGACATCCATTCCGCTATCAATGACATGACCAGCTTCTTGCAAGAAGTGGAGCACACCTTTTGGATAGTTGGTCCAGTTGTGCTCTTTTTCAAAGTGGAGATTTTCAAGTGGAACTTCAATGATCCCCTTGTCTTCAAAGTTTCCTGAGAAGAAACGCAAGACCTTATCCTCACGCTTTCTTGCCGCTCCGTAGGTACCAAGTGTAATAGCCGCTGGGAAAACATGGCCTCCGTTATAGTCAGTGTGTTCACCAATCAGATTAATCCGTCCTGGTGAAAAGAAAGTGTGGTCAGCCTTTTCCCCAAAGACAGCCTGGAATTTTGCTTGTAAATCTTGAGATGTGATTGTTGTCGTCATGAGAAACTCCTTTAGTTTTGTAAACGTTTTTATACTTGTATTATATCTGATCAGAAGTAAAACTTCAAGTGTTTTTAGTAAAATTTTATTAATTTTTTATTTTGTGTCAAAAAAGGCTATAACAAAGGGTTTTCCTCCGATTACAACTTCTATTCTATCATTGCTTTTTTGGTTAAATTTTAGTAAAATTTTACCAAAAAATCTCAATTGGGAGTGACCCAATTGAGATTCTTAATCCCTTAGTGTTTCTTTCTTGGATAGACAAAAGATCCAAGGAAGGTTAAGAGGCTGATGCCCATGAGGGAGAGGAGGTTCCCTGTTTGACCGGTTTTTGGCAATACCGATGAGGCAGACTTGCTGAAACACTTGCAGGAGCCTGATCAGTGGCTTGTTTCACAGCGATCGGAGTAACTTGTGGACGATCAAGGGTGCTAGCTTTTTCTTGCTTGCTACCAAGAACCTGTATTCCAGTGTGACCAATCTCTACTGGTTGTGTCTGATGGGTTGGATCTAAAACTGGTGAAGTTGGATCTTGGGTTTCTGGTGTTGGCAGTGGAGCAGGTGTTGGCAATGGAGCAGGTGCTGGATAGAAGAGACCATGACCAATGCGGTAGGCGTACTCTGTTTCCGACATTTTTCCGTCTACAATTTTTGGAATATCAACCGGCAAGGTACCTAGATGTTCCTTGCCATTGAAGATGACTTCCACTCCTGCAGGAATATTAGGACCAAATGCATTGTCTGGTTTGAGGGATTCCGTTGGATCCATTCCCTTATTTCCATAGACTGCTAGAATGGCTTTGGCTGCTGGATAGTTGGCTACATCATAAGGTTTAGAGATAGAAAGGACAGCTGCCTTCTTATGGTTGGTATTGGCATAATTGACGATTTCTGTTGGGATCTTGGTCCGCCAGAAATTTTTATCTAGGTGCCCTTCATAACCGATCTCTGAAATCACTACGATATGGGTGGCTTTTTCTAGGTCTTCTTTTAGACTATCAAGGGTGGATTCCTTAGTGAAGTTCTTGGCCACAAAGGAGGTATCTTTTGGAAGCACTCCGTCCGCAATTAAGCGACGCATACCCAAATCGAGTCCAGGGACTTCATTTTCAAAAGCTCCTAAGAGTAAGACATGGTCCCCTGTTTGCACCTTAAACGGCAAGGTATGGTCTTCATTTTTTACAACCGTCACTGCAGCTGCAGCAATCTTGCGTTCCAAGTCACGGTTGAGGGTTGATCCGACTGCTTCTTCTGCTTTTTCAGCCGTCCGAGCACTTGGATCAAAATTCAAGACCCCACGTTTTTCTTTGAGGGTCAGGATCCGACGAACCGACTCATTTAAGCGATCTTCTGAAATGTCACCGGTTTTCACGGCATCTACCACTGCATCGACAATGGTATCAATCTTGCTCAAATCGGCTTTACTGCGAAGGGTCGTTGGCATCAAGACCAGGTCAACTCCTGCTTTGATGGCCATCTTCACAGCTTCCACCTCACCGAAGTTCTTAGCGATAGCATCCATTCCCATGGCATCGGAGACAATCACGCCCTTATAGCCATATTTCTTCCGTACCAAGCCCGTTAAAATATCATCAGAGAGCGTCGCTGGAACATAGATTTTCTCACCTGTTTCTTTTGAAACGACCTGATCTTTCAATCTGCGGGTATTGGATATGAGCCGTCATCAAGAGGTCTACCCCTTCATCCATAGCTTTTTTGAATGGAAGGAGTTCCAATTTTTCAAGCTCAGCAAGAGATTTATCTACCAATGGCAGACCTGTATGTGAATCGACCGCTGTATCTCCGTGACCTGGGAAATGCTTGGCTGCCACAGCTACATTGTAGTCCTGAATGCCTTTCATCATCGGAATACCCAAGTAGGCAACCCGGTTTGGATCAGATGAGAAGGAACGAAGCCCAATCACAGGGTTTTGAGGATTGTTATTGGTATCTAGAACCGGAGCAAAATCCACATTCAAGCCTAGCGCAGAAAGTTCACGTCCGATAATTTGACCGGCTTCTTTCGCTAGTTTGGGATCATTGGTAGCTCCGATGGCCATATTACCGGGAAGGGCTGTACCCGTACCCAAGCGGTAGACGATCCCCCCTTCTTGGTCGATGGCTAACAATAGCGGAATCTTCCCATTGTTGGCCTTGTTTTCGATCGCTGCCTTTTGCATATCTTGCGTCAGAGCAAGGGTCTGCTTGGTTTCTTTGACGTTTCAGCAAAAAGAATGACGCCTCCAAAATCGTATTTATCAATCGCATCCGCTACTTCAGCATTGACCTTGGTGAGATCCTGTGGCGACTCCTGATTAGCCTCCTGCCACTTACGGAAGTCCGGCATGATCATTTGAGTCACTTTTTGCTTGAGTGGCATGTTTTCAATCAGTTTTTCCACTTCAGGAGATGCCGTCTCTGTCGATGTTACCGTTGGAGAAGCAGCAGGGACAGCTGCACGATCTGTTGAAGTCGGCGTTTCGGACACTTCTCCCTGATTTTCTGTAGTGCTTTCTGGCGTTGGAGAAGCCACCACCTCTTCTACTGTTGCTGCCGGTTCATTGGCTTGATCCGACGCTTGAGCTGTGTCTGCTTTTGCTGTTTGGACGGATAATAGAGCAAAAGCCGTTAATAGGGCCGCAGATGGATAAATGATTTTTTTCATAAAGCGACCTCCTTTCTTTCAATAGATATTGTACCATTGTTTTATAGTTTTGTAAACGGTTGCAAGGTGCTTGTTTTAAAAAAGGATAAGCATTTTTTACTTATCCTTTAGTTCGTTCATATTTTTTTAAAACACCATTTCTTGACCATTTTCTGTCACTTGGTAAGTGCCCTCAGCAAGATCGATTCGAGCTACTGCTGTGACAGTTTGGTCTTTGTTTTGGCGCGTGATGACAATGGTATGTTCATCTGGTGTTTCCACCTCAATGCTTCCTTCTAAGTCAAAAGCTTGCGAGTTGTTCCGGAAACTAAAGAGCTTGAGAAGGGATTGCACGACTGGTCGCTCTACTTCTTGAGCGATTTCTTCATTGCTGTAGTAATGACGGTTGATATTGCGGCCTTCTTTGGTGTTTTCTAAGAGTTCCAAATCATTTTTCCCAGCTAGGAATCCAACATAATAAACCTGCGGAATACCTGGTGCAAAGGCTTGAATTAGGCGGGCTAGGAAGTACTTACGATCGTCATCTCCAAGTGCTGAATAATAGGTCGAATTGATTTGGTAGATGTCCAAGTTGTTGTATTCTGCTGTGGAATATTTGCGTTTAACATTTGCCCCTACCTTATAGAGCTCATTTGAAGCATAGTCAATCTCTTCATCTGTCAAAATATCCTTGACATCGACCACCCCAATTCCATCATGGGTGTCCAGCGTCGTGAATTGCTTCATTGGACTCATCTTCAACCACTTGGCAAGGCGCTCCACTTTTGAACTATAGAGGGTATAGAGGGTTACCATTGGAAGGGCGAAGTCATAGACATAATAGTCGTGATCGGCAATCTTAAATTGGATGGAATAGTGCTCATGAATCTCTGGAAGAAGCTCAGCACCGTAGCCTGCCGCCATATCGCGCACCTTATCCAACAAATCCCAAATGTCTGGCTCCACGAAGAAATCATTGGTGTCCAATTTCTTGACTGCATAGGCAAAGGCGTCCAAACGAATGAGGTCACAGCCATTGCTCGCCAGGTGTTCGATGGTCTTGCGAATAAAGTCCATGGTCACGTCCTTGGTCACGTCTAGGTCAATCTGCTCTTCCCCAAAGGTATTCCAGAGGTGCTCGGTCGTCCCATCTGCAAAAGTAATGGCTTGTTTAGGAGCCCGGTCCTTGCGCTTATAAATCAAATCTACATCTGCTTGAGTTGGGCGATTCTCCGGCCAGAACTTGTCCCAGTTGAGGAAGAGGTCCTTGTAGGCACTTTGGTCGTGTTTTTCTTGGTAGTCTTTATAATACTTAGACTGGCGGGAAATATGATTGATCATAAAGTCAAACATAAGATAGTACTTATCGCCCAAGCGTTTGACATCTTCCCAATCTCCAAAGGCTGGATCCACTTGGTCATAGTCTACAGGCGCAAAGCCACGGTCACCAGTTGATGGGAAAAATGGCAAGAGGTGAACCCCACCTACTGCATCCCCAAAATATTTCTCCAGATTTTCATAGAGGTCCTTGAGGTTATTTCCTAAGCTATCTGAGTAAGTGATTAACATGGTTTTGTTTTGAATTGGCATAATGGTTTCCTTTTCTTTTTTTGAAAGCCAAGTCTTAAGAGACCTGGCTTTCTTGAGTTTTTCTATTTTAGAATTGCTTCCTAGGATACGATTGAAATCAGCAAGCTGAATCGTCCCTTTGTATCTGGAATTGAACACGGGACTAATTTCTTAGGAAAAAAGATAAATCTCCTTGTGTGCAAGCACACTAAGTCGATTTCCTATATTTCCACAGCCGTTACTACTTCAGTAGTCTACGGATGTGGATGCCCTGGGTACTACAGAAATTTTCAGCAAGCTGAATCGTCCCTTTGTATCTTATTTCACTGCGCCGTTGCTCATTCCTGCAATGATATGGCGTTGGAAGAAGAGATAGACAATGGTGATACTGATGATACCGACCACGTAAGAGGCAAAGCTTGGTCCGTAGTCGTTGAAATATTGGCCTGCGTAGTTGTATTGGAACAAAGGCAAGGTCCACATTTTTGAATCGCGGTTCAAGACAAGGAGTGGCAACATGAAGTCATTCCAGAACCAAAGGGCATTGATGATCATGGTTGTCGCATGCATGGGTTTCATCATTGGGAAGATGATGCGGAAATAAGTTGTAAACTTATTAGCCCCATCGATCTCTGCTGCTTCATCCAGACTTTCTGGGATAGAGATTTTGATATACCCTACATAGAGGAAGAGGGTCTGTGGAATCGCATAGGTCAAGTAGAGCAAAATCAAACCAAAGGTATTAGCCAAACCAAGTTTACTCATCATAACCGTAATCGGAATCATGATGACTTGGAAAGGTACGAAAATCCCCAGGATCAAGAGGGTGTACATGATGGTAAAGGCTTTTCTCTTACTCATATTGCGAGCGATGGAGTAGGCTGCCATAGGGATAAAGATCATTACTGCAAGTAAAGACAAGACAGTGATGACGACAGAGTTCCAATAATAGCCTCCGATCCCATCAGCCAAGAGACGGCTAAAGTTGTCCCATGTGAAATTCGTTGGGAATCCAAAGAAATTGTCTACGATATCCTTGGTGGGTTTGAAGGAACTAAAGAGGGTGGCAAGGAGCGGCACTAAAATCAGAACCGATCCTAGAATCAATAGAATGTATTTGCCAATCAAGGCTTTTCTTTCATCTTGTTTCATCGTGCTTCTCCTCTTAAATTTCAAATTTCTTAGATACTCTCAATTGGATGATCGAAATCACTACAATCAAGAAGAACAAGATTACGGCAATGGCATTGGCGTATCCGAATTGGTTGTTTTTAAAGGCGTAGTTATAAACCAAGAGCCCAAGTGAGGTTGTGGCATTGTTTGGACCCCCACCAGTCATGGCAAAGACTTGGTCAAAGGCGGTAAGCCCACCTTTTAGGGCTAGGATAAAGACCATAGAGACACTTGGTAGCAAGTAAGGCAATTCAACATTCCAGAAGACTTGCTTGCTCGTTGCACCATCGATTCTTGCTGCTTCTGTAATCTCAGTTGGGATAGATTGCAGACCAGCTAGGAAGATAATGATGGGCATGGCCACCCCTTGCCAAAGAAGGACAAAGACAGCCGCAAAGATCGCTCCCCACTTAGTCCCTAAAAGACTGGTTTGGAGAAACTCAATATGAAGGGTATTCCCAATGGCTGGTAGACCGTAGTTGAAGACTTGTTTGAAGATCAAAGCCACTGTCAAACCAGACAAAACAGCTGGGAAGAAGAACCAAGCACGGAAGAAGGTTTGCCCTTTGATTTTAGAGTTCAAGACACGCGCAATGAAGATCCCAAGGGCAATTTCACCAACCACCATGGCAATCGTGATGATCGCAGTAAAGCCAATCGCATTCATGAATTTTGGATCCATAAAGAGGAGCTTAAAGTTGTTCAAGCCAACAAACTTGTAGTTATAGGTCAAACCTGTCCAGTTGGTAAAACTGTAAAAGGCTCCTTGGAACATTGGCACATAGAAGAAAATTGCTTGTAATAAGAGGGGAATGACCACAAAAGCCCATGCCCAATATTTTTGTAATACTTTTTTCATTGTCTCTCTACTCCTAATCCACATCCGCTTTCATCGGGTTAAAGAAGGCATTCAAATCATTGACCATTCCTTGCTTATCACCTGTCAAGACATAGTTCATCGTCAAGGTATGGAAGTCTGCTTCACTGGTCCAGTATTGTTGCAACCACACCAAGTGACGATCCGTAAAGGCATATTTGGTCATCCCAGCAAGCGGTGAATCCTCTCCTGCTTGTTTGACCCCTTCGATCGCTGTTGGAGATCCGTCCACATCATAGTACTTTTGCATGACTTCTGGACGGGTCATGTATTCCACAAAGGCATTGGCTTCTTTTGGATGTTTGGTAGTAGCTGAGATAGACCATGCTAAGTCTCCCGCACCAACGGTTAAGCTTTGTCCTTTTTCTTTCCCTGGAATCATGAAAGTCCCAATCTTAAATTTCGGTTTTTGTTCATTGATCGCGGTGATAGCCCAAGATCCATTTGGTGTCATGAGGACATCCCCACGCGCGAAGGCTCCGATAACGTCTGTATAACCTGCACCTTCCCAGTTCTTTTGCTTCGAACCTTTAATGCGAAGGATATCCATGACCTTGATGTCATCTTTCATAATCGGATCAGACAATTTAATGGAATTTGGCTTAGAATAACGAAGGTATTGGTTGGCTTCTTTTCCTCCACCTGCTGCTGTCGCAAAGGCTAATTGATTATACCCATTGAGCGTCCAAGCATCTGCTCCTGCAATCCCAAATGGGGTTTGTCCTTTGGCAACGATGTCTTTTACCAACTGTTTAAATTCGTCCCAAGTTTCAGGAACCTTCAAGCCCAATTCTTCGAATTTATCTTTGTTGTAGTAGATTCCGTAAGCATTGGCTGTGAAAGGAACGTTGTAGACTTTTCCATTTACGGCATATTTTTCAGCGTAGCCGTTTTTCACGCGTTTGAGATAGTCTTTATTGCTTAAATCTTCGAAGACACCCGCTTTTGCCCATTCTTGCAATTCGATGGACTGTGGGTAAATATTGACTACATCTGGCACATCTCCTGCGAGAACACGTGTTTTCAATACTTCACCAGCATTTGGTACATTGACAACTTTGACCTTAACCTTTGGATTTTCCTTTTCAAAATCACGCGCGATTTCTTCCAAGGTTTTGGTCATTTCTTTTTTCTGGTTGAAATACTCGATGGTCACTGTGCCATCCGCAGATTTTCCATCGTTGGAGCAAGCACCGAGCCCAAACAAGGCTAGGCCTGTTGTCGCAAGAAGTCCGATTTTTTTATACCATTTCATTTGGCTGTCTCCTTTTATTTTTTGACAAAAACATATTGTTTGCTGAGGAAATCTCCCTGAGGAAGAACGACGGTTAAGCCGGCATACATGAGCTCAGCTCCTGAATAGACTTGGTCCGTCCCTTCTAAGCGATAGAGCGCATCTTCTTCCAATCCTTTGAGGTATAGGGTCGGCTCGATCTCCTCAACCGTTGATAAGACCCGTACATAGGTTACAACCGTGCGGTCTTGATAAGTGAACTGGACGGCTGCTTGATTGCTACCTTGGCTTGGATTGATCAAGCGGTAGTGTTTTCCGAACTGAACAAGTGGTCGAATCGTTTGTAATGAGCGACTTGAGCTGCAATCCTATCCAACTCTTCTTGCGGAAGACTGGTTAGATCCAATTCATAGCCCAGATTTCCCATCATAGCTACATGACCTCGCGTTTCAAGTGGTGTCATCCGTCCCATCTGGTGATTTGGAACAGCTGATACGTGAGCCCCCATAGAAATGGTAGGATAGAGGTAGCTAGAACCGTACTGGATCGGAAGTCTGGCAATGGCATCCGTATTGTCACTTGCCCAGACCTGAGGGAAGTAACGCATCATACCGAGGTCATTGCGGCCACCGCCTCCAGAGCAAGACTCAAAGAGAATGTTCTCATACTTCTCTGTTAAGTAAGAAACCACTTCATAGAGGCCCAAGATATACGCATGGGATTGCATCTTGGTTTCAAGGTAGGTTTTACCATTTCCAAGTTTGGTGATATTGCGGTTCATATCCCATTTGATATAGTCGATCTCATGGTTTCCAAGTAAGTCATCCAAGACCTGCTTGATATAAGAAACCACTTCTTTATTTGCGAAATCGAGTACTAGTTGATTCCGTGAATAGGTGTGTTCATAGCCTGGGACTTGAATAGCCCATTCCGGATGAGCCCGATAGAGGTCGCTATCAACAGAAATCATTTCTGGCTCCACCCAAAGGCCAAATTGAAGTCCCTTGTCGTGGATGCCTTGGATCAGTTCTGCTAGGCTTCCCCCTAATTTTTCTTCATTGACAGTCCAGTCACCGAGAGCCCGATTGTCATCATAGCGATTACCAAACCAGCCATCATCAAGAACAAAGAGTTCGATTCCCACTTTTTTTGAGCCTCATCTGCCAGCTCCAATAATTTTTCTTTCTTAAAATCAAAGTAGGTGGCTTCCCAGTTGTTGATCAGAATTGGACGTTCTTTATGAGCAAAGGGACTAGGAATGATATGGTTTTTGGACAAATGCTTGACTTTCTTGACTGAGACCGGTCAATCCCTCATGTGAGTAGCTAATCATGGCTACCGGCGTATCAAAGCTCTGATTCGGTGCCAACTCCCAGGAGAAGTTTTCTGGATTGATTCCCAATCCAACGCGAACTTCATTGATTTGATTCTTTTGAACAAATCCTTCAAAATTTCCACTGTAGAGCAGTTGGAAAGCAAGGGCAGAACCAGCATCTTCTGTCACTTCATGGTCAGCAAGAATGAGAGCTGGGGTCTGCGCGTGTCCAGAAGCACCACGGTTGGAGCTGATGGAGAAGATTCCTTGTTCCACTTGTTGACGGCGGACTGTTTTTTCTCTCGCATAGGCCCCTTGAAGGGTGATGACATCATAGTCACCTGCTGGGATATCTGCCATCACACTGAGGGCCTTGTGGATCACGACGGTTTCATCACTGCAGTTTTCAATCTTTGAAAAGCTAGTGATGGTTGCTCGATCCTCGTAAGCCGTGTAATAGAGGGTCAAACGCAGGGCCCGCTTGATCATCTTCAAAGACCAAGGCCAAGGTTTCAGCCTGATCTACCGAGTGAGGATTCGGAAGACCAGTTGCCTCGACACTGCCAGAGTAGATATTGGCTCCGACATAGAGGAAATCTGTCACCTCTGTAGTGCCGTGCTGGATCTGAATCGACGGCTTTCGAAAATCTCCAAGCCCATGCTGTCCCAAGACCTGACGCTGGGTATCCAAGCTAAAGATGCGATTGTCAGGTGTTGGATTCCCAGAGAAGGCATGATCTTTTTCATGTACGGTATTGGAAAAATGATAAGACGGGATCGGACGTCCCAGATGCTTGAGCATCAGGTAGCCATCTCGATTTTCAAGGATCAGGCTCAGTCCCTTACTTTCTACATAGAACAAATTTTGTTCGATACGAATTGCCATATCTTCCTCCATTGGACCCGAAATAATATCACTATGTATTTTTAAATTCGATTCCAATAACTTTCTTTTTTAGCATGTCTTTATTTTACATGATGTAAACGCTTACTAAAATAGAATTTTGTTGGACATCTATGGTAAAATGTTAGGTAGGAGGTTTACCTATGTTAGTCTTTTCTGAATACCAAACTGATACCATTGACCTAGCCCTTGATTTTTATGGCTATGAAGATTGTCCGAAGAACTATGAATTTGGCCCTAGCGTCCGAGATAATTTTGTCTTGCATTTTATTACAGAAGGAAAGGGAGTCTTTCACTTCAATAAGAAAGAAATCCACCTAGAGGCTGGGGATCTCTTTCTCCTCCCTAAAAATATGGTGACCTACTACAAGGCCGATGCCGAAGAACCTTGGTCCTACTACTGGATCGGTATTAGTGGCACCAAGGTGAGTGATTTCATGCGTTTTTCAACCCTGCATGCAAAAGGTTTTCTAAAGAAAACAGAGGTGGAAACAGAAAAGATCGGCCAGTTTATGGAGCGACTCGTCCACAAGGCAGAGGCTTCAAAGATGACTTCACACTACCAACTCCACCTTCTCTCTCAGATCTATGAACTGCTATTTCTTATCAGTGAAGTGGCTCCCGATATCTATCGGAGCCATCCATCTCCCACCTATCAGCTCTATCTGACCTGCAAGCATATGATTGAGACGCATTACAATAAAGATCATCTAAGTATTCAAGAGATCGCCGATGACCTCAATGTCCATCGCTCCTATCTGACAACTGTCTTAAGGAGTTTCACCAGATCTCTCCCAAGGAATTCTTGCACTCGGTCCGCATGCAGCGTGCCCAGCAGTTACTGACCAACACAGACGAAAGCATTAAGATTGTAGCTTACTCGGTGGGCTTTTCGGATCCCCTCTATTTTTCAAAGGCTTTTAAGGCCTATAGCCAACTGACTCCTAGCCAATATCGCAGCAAACATAAAATTTAGTAAAATTTTATTTCTTTTTACTAGTTTTTAGAGTATACTGGAAGTAGAAATCAATAAAGGATGAACTATGGCAACGATTAAAGACATTGCGGAAAAAGCAGGCGTTTCTCAGGCAACGGTCTCTCGCGTTCTCAACCAGGATGCGACCTTATCGGTCAGTGAAGACACGCGCAGTCGGATTCTTCGCATCGCTGAGGACCTGCATTACCAAAAGAAGAGCCGCAAAACAGCGCCTCAACCAGTTGAGGATTTTCATAAAATCGTCATTTTTGAATGGTACACGCGTGAAGAAGAATTAGATGACCTCTACTACTATGCCATTCGAATGGGGTTAGAAAAACAAGCCCAGGAATTAGGCTATGAGATCTTTCGTATCTTTAATAATGACGATTGGTCCTTGATTCAAGAGGCAGACGGCATCATCGCTCTTGGAAAATTCAGTCCCAAGACCATTCGAGATCTAGAAAGCTACGGCAAACCTCTGATTTTTGTCGATAGCAATACCCTCTATCTGGGATATTCCTGTGTGACGACCGATCTAGAAGATTCTGTTATCACGGCTCTCCAGTATTTCCTTGATCATGGCCACAAGGAGATCGGGCTCTTGGTCGGGCAGGAAGAGACGGCAGATGCGACACCGCTTCAGATGGATCCCCGTCAACGGACCTTTCAACAGTTTCTCACGGAAAAAGGACTTTATGAGGAGCGCTTTGTCTCTGTTGGTCAATTCTCAACTGAGTCAGGTTATCAGATGATGGAGCAGCTGATTCAAGACTTGGGCGACGACTTACCAACTGCCTTTTTCATGGCTAGTGATGCCTTGGCAGTCGGGGCCCTTCGCTCTCTTCAGGAGTACCAAATCGCTGTTCCTGAGCGCGTCAGTATCATTTCCTTCAATGATACTTCGATTGCTAAGTATGTCTTTCCTGCCCTCTCTACAGTGACCGTATACACTGAAGAAATGGGCAAGCAAGCCATTCAGATGTTGCGGCAAATCTTTCAAGGAAGCCAACCAAGTGTTCCCTATATGGTCAAATTAGCCACCAAACTGACGATTCGAGACAGCAGTCGCTAGGAGGTCTTAGTCTTATGAAAACACACGAAATCCTCTTTCAAACCCTTTCTCAGGCAGATGATTATGTCAACGGAGAGCAACTAGCAAAAGAATTAGGGGTTTCTCGCACCTCCATCTGGAAGGCTATTCAGCGCCTGGAAAAAGATGGGGTCGTCATCGAATCTCTAAAAAAGAAGGGATATAGACTGGTCTCAGGCGATATTCTGCTTCCTGACGTTATCGCAAGCAATACCCAGTTGACCGTTACTTTGAATGAAGAATGTCATTCTACCCAATTGGACGCAAAATTAGGTATAGAGGCCCATAAAGAGGGCAAGGCTCTCTACCTAGCCAAGTCCCAATCTGCTGGAAAGGGCCGCTTTGGTCGTGACTACTACTCTCCCGATCAAGGCGGCATCTACATGTCCCTTCATCTCAAGCCCCAACTGCCACCTGCGGAGCTCCCCCCTTATACCTTGATGGTCGCTGGAGCCATCTATAAGGCTATTAAATCTGACCCTGATCGATGTCGATATCAAATGGGTCAATGATATTTACTATCGCCATAAAAAAATTGGGGGAATCCTAACCGAAGCTATCACATCCATCGAGACAGGCCTTGTCACGGATGTCATTATCGGAGTCGGTCTCAATTTGGCTATCTCAACTTTTCCAGATGAGCTAGAAAGCAAGGCTGGTTCCTTATTTGATGGCCCTTGTCCCATCACCCGCAATGACCTCATCAGCGAGATTTGGAGGGAATTTCTTCATACGGATATTGATGAACTGGTCTACCTCTACAAAGAGCGCTCCCTGGTCTTAGGACGAACCGTTACCTTTGAGCAGAACCAGCAGACCTATCAGGGCCTCGCCAAAGACATCTCCGATACCGGCCAACTCTTGGTCCAATTAGACAATCAAGAAGAACTCTGGCTCAATAGCGGAGAAGTCTCTCTCAAGCAGTGGGATCTATAAAACAAACCAACAACTCAAAAAAGAGTCTGGGACAAAACGCTGTCTCAGACTCTTTTGTGTGAAGAGTTATCAAAACTTTTTAAACCAATTCTTGATATACTCTAAGCATATATCCAGTAAGAATTTGATAAATAATAATACAATTCCAATCTTCACAAACATGTAATATTTAAATGTGTCATCAAATGAATGCACACGGATCGGAAAGGTGAAGATATTAGACGGATTGATAAGGAAATATAGTGAGATACAAATAGATAAAACCAACGCCACTATAAAAATTTTTTTATGTAATTGCATTTTTTTACCTTCCTTTTAAATGTCAGCTTTTTATAATACGATGTATATATAAAGTGCGATGATAAAGGCTAATTAAGAGGATCAATAAGATGGAAATAATTATTTTTTTTCATTGTTTGTACCAATAATTTTGTATTACTATTCCGTAACCGTTAGAGGCAAATACAGCATTTATAACGCCTAATTGTACGGATAACCGTCTTTAATCTATTTATAATAAGTCATATAATTTAAGGATAGCACTTCCGAATCCTAGAGAAGCTAGAATTAATAATGTGATATTGCGGAATGTGAAAGTAATATTTCTTAGTAATAGTATTAAGATTAGAAATACTATTGGATATATTATGTATTTAAGCCCACGCATTTCTTTTTTTCCTCTTTGCGATTTTTTGGTTAATAATGTTATTCAGAATTTGCGATTATCTCCATTCTAACCTAAACAACATAATCTTCATATCGTCGGACTAAACCCTCGCTTTAGCAGCCTTTATGATCGTCTTTTGAATAACCTTGATACCATGCGTTTTATTGTGGGGAGGTTTACTTTATTTTCTCCTGAAATTGAGTTTTTGCTCATCCTTGTTTTACTTCCGGCGAGAGATAATAAATTTATCAATGAATAGTAAGTGATATAATGCAAGTACAAATCCCCAGAAACTACCACGAAGAGAGAATTCTTGATGATTAAGAGGAAGCAAATCATGATTTCCTATATAGATGCATGTCAAAATCACAAATAGAATCCAAAATAAATCAGTCCATTTATATTTTGAAAAATATTTATTTAACATAATAACACCTTCTTTCTTTGCTACAATAACATTATACGATAAAATGTAAGCGAATACAAAAGAAAAGGAGAAAAGCTCATGAAAACTACTAAATTTTTTGCAGTTGTTGCTTCTGCAGGTATCTTAACTTTTAGTCTCGCTTCGCCGTCTCTTGCCTTTGCGCAAAGTGTAGCACACTCACCAAAATCTCATGATGCAAGACTCCAGACTAAGCGACTTGTTCTTGAAGAAAGTAATGAAAGAAGAGTTAGAAAGGTAGTTATAAATAAAATAAGTTTTTTCATAGCAGTTCTCCTTTATTTTTTGTATGATTATATCAGAATGTTTTTAAAAAGAAAGGGTTTTCTATGGAAAATGATGTGTTTTTTGATTATTTTTTAAGATCACTTAGGTTTCATTTTCGTGATAGGTGTAAGGATATTGGATTTATAGAGTTTTTTTAAAGATGAAAAATAATTGTTTTATTACTATAGAGGATTATGTTTTGGAATCATTTGTAATATTGTCAAATATTTTGAGTAAGGATAGGATTGTGTTTTCTTGTGGAATTATTTATAGTAAGGGGAAGTTATTGGAGTAGAAGTATGTATGAATGTATTAGAGTTAGAAAGATTAAATAATTTGTACAAGATATAGTTTTTGAAGAATATTAAAAAAATATAATGGAAACTGTCTATGTAGGATGTGTGGAGTTTATAGCATCCTTTCTTGTTTTAATTCAGGAGAGTAGTAACGGTTTTTCCTTTTTTGACGAACTCTATTCCGTAACAATCAATCAATTTAATCATGTACCTAAGATTAGAATTGTTTATCCCAAATTTATTTGAAAAGTCGCTCTAAGCTATATCCTTGTTTTCTAAGTTCATAGATCTGAACTTTATCTTTTTAAGTCAATTTCATAATAAAAACACCCCAAAAAGTTAGATTTTTTTGTCTAACTTTTTGGGGTGCAGTTCATGTCTCAGACTCTTTTTGTTTGAAGAGTTATCAATAATCTTTTAAAACATTTCTTGATATACTCTAAGCATACATCTAGTAAGAATTTGATAAATAATAATACAATTCCAATCTTTACAAACATGTAATATTTAAATGTTATTTCATCAAATTCACTCACAAGAATCGGAAAGGTGAGAATTTTTAGACGGACTGATAAGAAAAATAAAGTGAGATACAAATGGATAAAACCAGCGCTACTATAAAAAAATTTTTTTTTATGTATTTGCATTTTTTTACCTTTTTCCTTTCTTGTTTTACAACATTAATTACCAATCACCAATTTTATATAGCCTGATTAATTCTTTTCATTACCCTTTCTAACAGGCTATTTTATAGTTCTTACACCTTCATCATATACAAATTTCAAAAATAATACAAGTCTGTTTTTTTCTAATTATTTTCATGATATAATAATAAAGTTTGGATATTAAACAAAAAAACTCAGTAACTATTCCAACAAACTCTATAAAAATTAACTTTTTTTGATAGCGCCATGATATATTTAAGCTACTAAACAGTTCAATTCAGTATGTTTTTTTGCCCTACTTTTAAATCATGACATTGAAAATACCTAAAAGCGCCTTCCGAAATTCAATTAAATTTCAACATTATTAATTATTCTCAATATGAAAGTCCTTTCCAAATCCATGCAGGGGGCTCTAAATCAACAGGAAAAGCCTTGAAATCAAGGCTTTTTTTGTCTATAGCAGATTTATTTTTGTATTCATTAACAATTAATAATTGAGAATCAAATTGAACACAGTAAACAAATCCGATCCTTTCATACTCTACCAAACACCATCCCCCTATTATCCCTCCACTTATGGTATGATGGTAGAGTATGTTTAGGTGCCAAGCTACTTGAGCACCTCCGTGCTAAAAGGAGAACGAATATGAAAATCGCATGGAATGAAATTAAATACCAACCCAAGAAGTTTATCCTGATTGAGCTCCTCATTACCATTCTCATGTTTATGGTGGTGTTCTTGTCCGGGCTGACAAATGGACTGGGCCGTTCGGTATCGGCTCAAATCGATAACTATGGGTCGCTGCACTACATCCTTTCTACGGATTCAGAAGGGATTATCCCCTTTTCAACCATTACGGAGAAAGATTTAGATGAGGTCCAAAAGATAGAGGGGATGGACTATTCGGGTTTGTCCATCCAGCGGGCAACCGTCTCAAAATCAGAGGATTCCAACACTCTGGATATCACCTACTTCGCGACCGATCACAATGAAGAAGAAATCCTCAATCCAATCATGGAAGATACAGACCTCAAGACCTCCGACTTAAAGAAAAACGAGGTCATTTTGGACAGTTCTTTCAAAGAGGATGAGGGAATCCAAGTCGGCGATCGCGTGATCGATAAAACCTCTAAGCAAAAACTCAAGGTCGTGGCCTTCGCGAAAAATGCCAAATACGGCTACAGCGAGATTGGCTTTATCAGCTCGGAAACCTACACAGGCATGCGGCAAAAAACAGATCCAAGCTATCAATGGCAAGCCCAAACCCTTGTGACCAAGAAAAACATCCCTTCTAGTGATCTAGCCAGCAACTTAATGGTGGCGGATAAGAAGCAGGTGATCGATAAAATCCCTGGCTACAAGGCTCAAAACCTGACGCTACGGATGATCACGTGGGTGCTCTTGCTCGCTTCCTCTGCTATCCTTGGGGTTTTCTTCTATATCCTCACCCTGCAGAAGTTGAAACAGTTCGGCGTCTTGAAGGCTATTGGCATGTCCATGAGCCAGATTACCTATGTCCAACTATCCCAGCTCACCATTATCTCCCTCATCGGAGTGCTGCTGGGACTTGGCTTGGCAACCATGATGGTGCCATTTTTACCCAATAGCGTCCCTTCCTTTATGACCCTAAAGGACAATCTCACCATCTCGGTTAGCTTTATCCTGACCTCTATTTTGTGTGGTGCCTTGTCCCTTGTCAAAATCAAAAAGTAGATCCAATCGAAGTCATTGGTGGAAATGGAGAATAAGATGGCCATTATCGAATTAGAAAATATCAGAAAATCCTACGCCGATGGTAGCCAGATGCACCATGTCCTCAACCAGCTGAATTTAAGCGTCGAACCCAACGAATTCGTCGCCATCTTGGGCCCTTCAGGATCTGGTAAGTCCACGCTTTTGGCCATCGCTGGCTTGCTTTTATCAGCGGATGAGGGGCAGATTCGTATCGCTGGCCAAGACTTGACCGGCCTCAACCAAGGCCAATGGACGCAAAAACGGCTGGAATTGCTCGGCTTTATCTTTCAAGATCACCAGCTCCTCTCCTATATGAAAATCGGTGACCAGTTAGAACTGGTGGCCAAATTAAAAGGGGAAAAGGACAAGAAAAAACGCCAAGAGGAAGTCAAAGCCTTGCTGGCAGATCTTGGTATCGAAGCTTGTTACCACCAATACCCGAATCAGATGTCCGGTGGGCAAAAGCAACGGGCAGCCATCGCTCGTGCCTTCATCGGAAATCCGCAGGTCATCTTAGCCGATGAACCAACAGCTAGCCTAGACCCAGATCGAGGGCAAGAAATCGCCCAATTGATCCAAAAAGAAGTCAAATCCAAAAACAAGAGCGCCATCATGGTGACCCATGACCGCTCCATCCTGACCTATGTGGATACCATTTATGAATTAAAACACGGCCAATTGCTAAAGGTAGAAAAGGTTGATTAAATACAAAAAGAGGCTGGGACAAAAGTCCTAGCCTCTCAATTGATTTTCGATTGTCGAGCACGACGCACTGGTTGAGTAGGGGCTCTACACGGTGATGTCATCAGCGTGTACAGCCCAACTCAACTCTGCGTGATGTGCGACAATCGAAAATCAATTGAGAGCTACGGGACTTCTGTCCCAGCCTCTATTTTTTTAATCTTGTGGCTCCTTGGGCAGTTCCATACGGAAGCGCAAGCCCATAGCCGTTTTATCAAATTGGTAGGCCAGCTCTTCATGGTCTAGCAAGTGTTGGACCACAAAGAGCCCCAAGCCGCCTTCCTTCTTCTGACGGCTAGCGGTCATTGGCATTTCAGCGGTCTCTACCATTTCCTGGCTGGTATTTTCAATCGCCAAGTGCGTCCCTTCCTCTTCGAGACGGAGCTGGATCTCTCCACCGGCATCCGAATGTTTGACGGCATTACTGATAACATTTGAGAGAACCAATTTTAGAATCGCTGGGTCCATATAGACGGCTTTGTCAGGGATCTGATTGTCAATTGTGAGCGCGCGAGATTGAGCCAAGACCTTGTACTGGTCGAGGATCTCCTCTAAGGCCTTATCCAGCTGGATCCACTCCTTGTCTCCTGCCAATTCTTGGACAGAGGACAGGGACAGGATTTCTAGGACGATCTGGTTCATCTCATCGACGATATCGAGGGAGACCGCCAGATAGCGGTCCCGATCCTTGTAGCGGCCAATCTTATCCCGCATATTTTCTAGGATAATCTTCAAGCTGGCCAGAGGCGTCTTGAGCTCATGCGAAGCCCCACGTAGGAATTCCACCTTCATCTGCTCCAACTTCAGATTTTCTTGTTTCTGCTGCTCTAGATTGTCGATCACTTCTAGGAGATGGTGATAGAGGTCGTTGATCTGTTGCTTGAGAACGCCGATCTCATCCTGCGAATGAATGGGAAGACTGGCTGTCCGATCCAAGCGCTTCATCCGCTTGGTCATCTGCTTGATCTCCAGGATCGGAGCAGAAATCAGGCGGGCATAGAGATAGGAGGCAAGCAGTGACAGAACAAAGGAAGCGAGGAGACTATAGGGAAGAAAGCCCAGACTGATGTCCCGCGCTTCCTTTTGGGAATCGACAGTTGCTAAGAATTGCAAGGTCAAATCCTTTCCCTCTTTTGTCTGGATCTTTTCGCTCTTCAATGACCAGGGAATTGTTCTGGCTGTCAGGGTTCACGAGCAAGTCATCCTTGACCTCTAGGGCATTTTGTTTTTCCTTGTCCTTGATCGAGACCTTGATATCATTGGTCTTGGAATATAGGTCGATGACCGACTCAATGGTTCCTTCTTCCTGACCTTGGAAACTCTTGGCTAGGGCCTGTGATTTCTTCAAAATCGTCTGGCGCTGAGACTCGATATAGGTCGACGGGAAAATAAAGTAAACCGAAGCGTGTAAGAGGATGACTAAGCTACTGAAAAGGGCAAAGGTGATCAGAAAGATCTTTGCAAAGATACTCCGTTTGGTCATGGTCTCTCCAATTTATAGCCGACATTGCGTACCGTTACGATACAGTCCAGCTCTAGTTTTTTTCGTAGTTCCTTGATATAGACATCGATCACCCGGTCAAAAGGAATCTCCTCCGTCTCCTTCCAGACGGCATCGAGGATCTGAGAGCGGGTCCGGGCCTTGCCCTCATGCTGGAGCAAGTATTCCAAAATTTCCAACTCCTTGGCATTCATGGAGATAGCTTGACCAGCTAGGCTGGCTGTGTAGCTCTCAAAATCCACCCGTGCCTCTCCATAGGTGAAGACCCGGGAAGGCTGGAGCTTTTTAAAAATAGCTTCGATACGGACCTTCAAGAGAGACAAGGAGAAGGGTTTTTCCAGGTAGCCATCCGCCAACTCTCCAAAAGCCGTCAACTTATAGTCCTCGTCATGGAAGGCCGTCAGCATGAGGACAGGGACTGAGCTGGTCTTCCGGATGGTCTTAAGCACTTCCAAGCCATTGAGGATAGGAAGCTGGATATCCAACAAGACCAGATCCGGCGCCTCTCTGTGAAAGAGTTCCAAGGCCTCCTGCCCATCACCTGCTTCAAAGACCTCATAGCCACATTCCATGAGATAGTCGCTCATCCCTTCGCGAATCAGGACTTCATCTTCTACGATTAGTATCTTCATACACTTTCCTTTTATCTAAGAAACTTCTTCTACCTCCTATTATACCCTATTTCTATTTTAGGAAACAATTTCTTATTCGACATCCACCAAGAGATCTTTTGGTTTCTTATGCAAGAGCCATTGAGAAGAAAGGATAGATACCAGAATCAAGAGAAGCCCACCGACCAAGACAATCACCAGCAATTGGCTCGGTTGGATATCCATATGGATATCAGTCAGGGTCTTACTGAAGCTTTCTGCCTCAGCTCCTCCACCAAGGTTGGCTGCAGAGGATTCTTGAGCCATTTGTTTGGCAATGCCACTGGTTACGTTCTTAAGCACCGTATCTCCGACTCCTTTGGCAAGAAGTCCTGCAACTCCATAGGAGAGGAGGAAGGCTGGGATGGAAATCATGACTAATTCTGCCACGAATTGTCCCGCAATCTGCACCTTAGAAAGTCCTAAAGCCAGTAAGATTCCCACTTCTCTGCGACGGGCATTGAGCCACAAGACGAGGAGAAGGGTGAGAAGCAAGCTAGCAAAGATGAGGCTACCGATAAACAAGTAGTCCGCCACTTGGAACATGCTGCTGATGGATTTTTGTAAGGCTGGGTAGTTGGAAGAGCTCTTAACCAAGTCAAAGTAATTCCATGGGATATCTAAAGCTTTGATTTTTTCGATCAATTGATCCAGGTCCTGATCCCCTTTGGCAAAGAAGGTAGCGTCCTCATAGGTAGCTGTTTGGACGGTATTGCCGTAGAGCTTGGCAGCTGTATCCAGGTCAGAAATGAGGGTATCTTCATACAATTCTTGGGCGTAAGTTAGAGGAGCTTGGTTCTTCCCTGAGAACAGACCCTTAATGGTCACTTCGACAGTTTCATTGGCCCCTTTCATTGTCAGCATCGTAGAGATTGGACTTGAGACGCACCTTATCGCCCACCTTGAGCCCATTCTTTTTCGCCAAATCTTCGTGCATGAGGATTTGGTTTTTATCCTTATCCGTCAGATGCTCCCCTTGGACCAGTTTGTAGGCTCCAGAGACAAACTTATCTTCTTTTGAAGAGTCGTTGACCCCTGTCACCATCAAGGTATTCTTGAAGTGCTTGGCCCGCTCTGGAGATTGATTTTGCAGAGTTTCTTCGGTCTCAATGATCTCGTGGTCTAGGATATCCGCGATGGCATTGATCCGCTTGATAGAGGAGGTGATCCCCTCTACCTGGCTGATTTTTTCGATATCTTCTCCTCTGAGATTCCCAGCTCCCCGTGGGGTTCCTGGATTGGTCCTGCGGTTGATCTGCATGGAGAAGCTATTGGTGATGGATCCCAGGCTTTCCGATGAAGCTTTTTGGGTCGCTCCCTTCATGGAGAGTCCGATCAAGCTCAAGGTCCCCATGAGGAGAATGATGGCAAAGAGCAAGAGAGACTTGGGCCATTTACGTGTGATATAAGCAAAAGCATTTCGCAACATAGCATTCCCTCCTTACTTGCTCTTCTCAACGAGGCTACGGCGACTCAATTCCAAGACCACATCGGAGGCCTCTGCCACTTCCTTACTGTGGGTGACGACGATGACACATTTTTGGCGTTCCTTAGCCAGTTTCTTTAAAATAGCAATGATGTCACCTGCTGTCTGTTCGTCAAGGTTTCCTGTCGGCTCATCTGCCAAGATAACAGGTGCTTCTGAAACGAGCGCACGCGCAATGGCCACCCGCTGTTGCTGCCCTCCAGATAATTGCAGGACATTGCGTTTGATTTGCGTTTCGTCCAATCCCAATTCCAAGAGAATGTCTTTCCCAGCCTGTTTGTTAACCAGACGGACATTTTCAAGTGGCGTCAAATAATCAATCAAATTGTAATTCTGAAAGACCAGGGAGACATGGTGCTTGCGGTGGTAGCTAGCCCCTTTGGTCTGGATGTCCTCCCCATCAAAGAGAACCTGCCCCTTCTTGGGATTGTCCAGACCAGCCAAGAGGGAGAGGAGGGTCGATTTCCCTGCTCCAGACTGACCGATAATGCTGTAAAATGTCCCATTTGCGAACTGATAGTTCACGTCTGAGAAGATCTCTTCTTGGTAGCTTTGGTAACTATAGGATACATGTTTGAGTTCTAACATAGGTGTCATTTCTCCTTAACTCATTTTTGTTAATATTTCTTTTGGGGTCTTGCGCCAGATCATGCTGGTCGTTACACCGAGCGACAGAAGGATCAAGCACAAGAGGCTAGCATAGGCGATTCCTAAGGAAAGGCCTTGAGGGACTTGGTTGAGCAAGTCTAGGGTCTGCTGTTGACCCGTCTGTCCGACAAACTGCTCTAAGAAACGATGGCTGACCATCCGCCCGATGAGAAAGGCTGGGATCACTGCTAATAAGGATACCAGCACCACTTCCAAGAGGAACTGTCTAAAGATCCGGCCCTTGCTCTTCCCAATGGATAAGAGCACCCCGATTTCGTGGATCCGCTCCCGTGTCCAGAGACTGAGTAAGAGCGATAGGGCACCGGCTCCCGTCACCAGGAGGACGATCATCATGATCCGTACCAGGCCTTCTAGAGTCTGAGAGGATTCCTTCATCTGGTCAAAGGCCTTGCGATCTTCGACCACGCGTAGAGACTGCCAATCCAGATCCAAGCTTTTGACTTGCTTCAAGAGGGCATCGATTTTCTCAGGATCTTTGACGCCAAAGGTGACCTGGGTCACTTCTTGCTGACTGAGACCAAGGAGCTTGGTCGCATCCTCATAAGGGAGGTAGACTTGATTCTCACTCAGATCAGAGGTCATTCCTGTGAATTTTTCCTGTTTCTTACCCGAAAAGATGCCAACGATTTAAAGGTTTGCTCTTTGGCGGGAGTCTCCCCCATCTGAAAGCTGGATAAGGTCAAGGAATCTCCGACCTTTAGCTTGTTCTTCTTAGCCAACTCTTCGTGGATCAAGATCTGGCCGCGAGCCTTGTCGGATAAGTGCTTGCCTTGCACCAGTTGGAAACTGCTACTCCGGAAATCCAGGTGCTGGTCTGTCTTCTGGGTGAAAACAGCGCCTAGCGCTTGCTTGGCTTCCTGCCCCAAATCGTCTCGCTCCACCGACTGCTGTCCCGTCACCGCTTCTTTACCAAGAATGCGAACGGGACTTTCATATTGAGGAACCATGGCTCCCACCCCAGCTAGTCGTTGCACCTTTTCAGCCTCCTTCAGCGCAAAGGGAGTATTCCCCTGCTTACTGGTCAGGGCAAAACTGGTCCCAGCCGACTGTTTGATATGTTCCTCCAGCCTTCCTCCTACTTGCATCAGTGAAAAACAGAAATACAAGCAAGAGAGGATCAAGAGGAGAATCAGAAAGAGGACCAGATTCCTCGTTCTTTTTCGAGAAATATAGGCGATTGCCTGTTGTAAGAGCATGAACTCACCCTCCATTTCAAGGTCCACGATAATACAATGTGGACGCTTTCATCATTTGTTATAGTTATTATAGAAAAGAAATGTGAAATGTTTATGAAATAGAAAAAGTTTCCTAAAAATCTAGGAAACTTTATTCGATTTAAATAATATTAGGAAAATATGCGTCCCACCTGCTTGACCTTATTTTTCAAAGATTTCTCCTTCTTGGATCCTTGAAAAGATCTGATCGGTCAGTCGGACATTCAAGAAGCTCCAAAGAGCGAAACCACCAAAGGTAAAGAGATAAATAGCTGTCAGTAACCGTTCAGGACTACTGAGACTGATATAAACCACTGCCAGATTGAAGAAGACAAGAAAGATGGTTTGAATTGGATTTAAGAGAGCAATGAGGAAACTATTTAGACAGACCTTTCTTGTAGGATCTTCAAAGAGGCCGATATAAGGGAAGATCAAGGTCATCCCTCCACATAGAAGGACGATAAAGGGAAGCAAGATCCAAATCCCATACTCACTTAAAAAGGCCGTATTTGAAAAAAGGCAGTAATCCAGATAAAGAAGGGCTGATAGTCCTAGGCAGGTCAGCCAAATCACCGTCGCTTGCTTGAAATTGGCGCGAAAGAGACGGAAAAAATGAAAGACGAGATCCGTATCTTCCCCTTTCAACAAGCGGTGCCACATGGTTGCTAAAGCCGTAAGCGATGCACCGATCGTGAGAATCGGAAGGCAGCAAACGATAAACAAGGTGTTCAAGATAATGATGTCTGTCAACCGGGTCAAGGTCTTGACCAAGCGTCCATCCAATGAAAATAATTTTTGCATCTTCTTCTCCTTGTTCTTCATCTCAATTTCTGCTAGTTCCTCTAAGGAAGCACTCAGGGGCTCTACGCCCCTGAGTTACTTACTTGAATCCATTTAGATCCCTGTTACTTCACTTCTTTTTGGTAACGATCATAGGCATCCTGTTGAATCTTCATAAAGTCATCAATACCCATCTTCTTCAAGGTTGCTTTGTAATCATCCCATTCTTTTTCAATGCCACCTTCTACTACCCATTTAGAAGCTTGTTGGGTAACATAAGAGTTGATATCGACATAAATAGAGGACAATTTGTTCAATTCTTCTTGAGAGTAGATGACATTTGGATATGCTGGCAAAGCGTATTGTTTCAATTCTTTGTCCATCTTCAATTTGAGGCCATCACCCTGTGTTTGGTCGATGTCGACATGACTATTGATATCATCAGACACATATTTTGGTCCAAAGTCACGAAGGGAATTGATCCAAGCCCATTCATCGGCAGATTTACCATCTTTTGGAGCCAAGACCTTGTACTTGTCGCCATCTTTCAGTCGCAATGCCAAAGGAACCATAGAAGTTTTGGATGCTGGCATCATCCGTGTAGAATTTATCCAACCATTTGAGCAATTTTGCAGGGTCCTTGCACTTATTCGTGATCAAGATTTCATTGCGTCCATAGTTCAAATGATCTGGGTCAGAAATGACATATTGTTTGCCATCTGGGCCTTTCAATGCTGGAAGAGGAGCATATTCGCTGGCATGTTGGCCGAAGGTTGCATCTGCTGTCCAACCACTTGACACACCGACACGCGCCACACCCTTGTCCATCCGTTTGGCAACAGACATAGAGGTATCTTCTGTAAAGAGTTCAGGGTCGATCAAGCCTTTCTTGTAGGCTTCATGCATAGCCGCTATCCCTTGTTTATAACTTTCTTCCGTCCGGAGGTAAACCGGCTTGCCATCTTTGACGGACATTTCATAGGTATTATCTCCACCCAGACGGTTGTTGAATGGCAAGATATAAGAGAAGGTCGGATCAAAGTTACCAGAGCCAAATGGAATTTCATCATTGACATCCCCATTGCCATTAGCATCCTTGTCCTTAAAGGCTTGTAAAACAGTCACCAATTCGTCATAGGTTTCCGGCATCTTCAAGCCAAGGTTGTCTAACCATTTCTTATTAATAAAGAGCTGGTTGCCGACGATTGGCCGCATTGGCAATTTCTTAGGCAGGCTGTAAATATGACCATCAGGGTTGGTCACCATAGCTTTTAATTTTGGTTCTTTTTCAAAGGCCTTGTTCAAGTTTGGCATATTATCCTTGATCAAGTCTTCCAATGGAATGAACATATTTTGGTTCTGAGCGATTTCAGAATCCGTGAAGGCATTGGATCCCAAGAAAGCGTCTGGTAAATCTCCACTGGCAACAAGTACAGATTTCTTATCAGACCAGTCTGCCGCCACCATGGTATCCCATTTGATCTTGATACCTGATTCCTTGGCTGAATCATCTAGAAAACCTTTGTGATAGTCTTCCCCCCCAATCCGACCAACGAACGGTCGTGATCTTGAAGGTATTTCCATCATTCTTGTCATTGCTTGATTTATTTGTGGAAGCTCCACAAGCCGTCAAGCCAGCTAAAGCAGCTGCTCCAAGGAGCAGATAGGCAAATTTCCTGTTTTTCATGATCTTCTCCTATTCTTTCAAGGCCCCTATCATGACACCTTGATTAAAGTATTTTTGGACGAATGGATACAGCATCATAATCGGTGCTGTTGAGATAACGATGGCTGCATATTTCATCATATCAGCCTTAATACGGAGGTCAGAAGCTACCTCCCCTGTTGCTTGCGATTGCAACATTTGATTACTAATTAAGAGACGGCGCAGGATCAGTTGTAGGGGCTGGAGATTTTCATTGGTCAAATAAATCAGGGCATTGAACCAAGAATTCCAGATTCCTACTGCTGTCCAAAGTCCAATAACGGCAATAATAGCCTTGGACAAGGGGAGCACGATCTTTCTGAAGTAATGAATGGTTCCGCAACCATCGATCTGGGCAGCTTCCCACATCCCTTCTGGAATACTATTGTTAAAGAAAGTTCGAGCTACAACGATATTGTAAGGAGATACTGCAAACGGTACGACCATTACCCAGAAGGTGTCGACCAAGCCCAATTGTTTCACTGTCAAATAAATGGGAATCAAGCCCCCAGAGACGAACATAGGAACGATAAAGAAGACACTGACCCATTTCTTAGCAAAGAGGTCCTTTCGCGACAAGGCGTAACCGGCCGGGATATTAATGACCAGGGCAACGATGGTCCCTACAACTGTGTAGAGTATGGTATTGAGATAGCTCTTTAGAAACAAAGGCTGCTCAATCAAGCGTTGATAGCCGTCTAGTCGCCATTCCCTCGGGATAAACCAAACCTTACCAGTTGCCACATCAGACGGATTACTGAAGGAGGCAATAATGACAAACCACAAAGGGTAGACAATCAAGAGAATCAAGCAAATCGCTAGACCATAGATAAAAACATCAAAGAGGATTTCTGACTTGGTCTTTCTAGCATGTTGAAACAATTTCACAATTTCTCCTCCTTTCTAGAACAATCCTGTCTTGGTATAGCGTTTCGCAAACCAGTTGACCGACAGTAAGATGATCAAGTTGACCAAGGTATTAAAGAGACCGATCGCTGTCGAGTAACTATATTGAAAATTAATCATCCCCACTTTGTAGACATAGGTCGAAATGATTTCACTTCCTGCTAGATTGAGTGGATTTTGCAAGAGCAAGACCTTTTCAAAACCAACACTGAGTAGGCTTCCTGCTCTGAGAATCAGGAGAATCATCGCCGTTGGCAACAGTAAGGGTAAGTCAATATGACGAATTTTTTGCAATCGACTCGCCCCGTCCATGGTCGCAGCTTCATAAAAGGTTGGATCAATGGCTGATAAAGCGGCTAGATAGATGATACTATCCCAACCGATATGTTGCCAGACATCGCTCCAGACATAGACACCCGCAAAGCTACCTGGTTTAGATAAGAGGGCAGGCATCTTTAAGCCGACCAATTTGAGGACATTGGCTAACAGTCCACTACTTGGAGAGAGAAAGAGAATAATCATCCCACACATGACCATGGTCGAGATAAAATGAGGCAAATAAGTCGTTACTTGAAAGATTTTTTTGAACTTGCCCACACGAATCTGGTTGCAAATGATGGCTAGAACAATCGGCAAGGGAAAACCAACCAGAATACTGTAAATAGAAATTTTCAAGGTATTCTTCATGGTTGTTGCAAATTGGAAGGATGAGAAGAACTGGTTAAAATACTTGAGACCAGCCCAAGGACTTCCAAATATCCCAGTAGCGGGAGAGTAATCTTTAAAAGCGATGACTAGACCCGCCATAGGGATATAAGCAAATAAAATCAATAAAATAATCGATGGTAGGAGCAGCACATATAAAGGAATATTTTTCTTAAATTTGCTCTGCTTCGCATTTACTTCGCTTTTCATAAGGCCCTCCTTTTCTTTCTCCTCTATTTTATAGGAATCCTTTCCATCTTTATAGAACTTTTTCGTGCATCTTCATTCACTTTTCCGTTTTCTCCACACAAAAACATGCACTTTCCCGATTTTTTTTACTTTAATATCGGTTTTGTTCATGAATCCGTTTTCAAATAGTGCTATAATATATGTGAGGTGCTCATTATGAAAGCTATTCACAGAAGTACACGAGATCACTCGATTCAATTTTTTTCGCGCCTACTCTTTCTCCTCTTAGTCGTCAATACCTTGATCAACCTTTTGATAGGTGGGATTAGCCGAAATTTTATTAAACACCAAAACATGCTCCATTTAGAGGACTCGATTCATATCTATGCGGATTCCTTAAATACAGAGCTTCACTCCGTTGAGCGTTTTATGTACAGTACCATTAGCCACAATGACTATTTGACAGAGCTCAATACCCCGCTTGATTTCACGGATTTTCATGAAAATCTAAAAAAATTGCGGATTGATTTCACTGAGTTTCAGTACCAGATGGATAGCCCCATTACCTTTTTCATAGAAACAAGAGATACCCCTCATTTTTTCAATGCCTCCAGTCTTCAACTGCCCTACCTGGACTATGTGCAATTGAAAGATCATCTTAAAACTTATGACAAAGAAACAGACAAGACCAGTCAAAAATGGCAACGAATCAGCCTGAACCAGCATGATTATCTCTTAAAATCCCTCCATTACAAAGGCAAGGCTATCTATGCCATCATTTCTACCCAGGATATTTTAAAACCCTTGCAAAAGCTCAATATCGGGAAAAAAGGGCGCTTATCCATCGATCGCCCCAACCAGATCCATGCTACAGATTCCGTCATTCAAGCCGGTAGCAATCAAACCCACCTGCCTTTTGATCTTTATGTGACGGTCGATTACGGGGACGTTTTCCGTACAAATATCGTACTGGGAAACCCTTCTCTCCTTGGTCCCTTTGATCATCGCCGTTCTCTCTACCATTCTGATCCTTTATATTCGTCAACGGATGATCCAACCGATGAAACGACTCACCCAGCGTCTTTCTCAGCTAGATGCTGCTTCTACCAAGCTAGATGTGATCGAAGACCAAGGGATTTTAGAGATCGATCAGGCCAATCACAAGATCAATCAGGTCCTAATCCATATGAAAGACCTCCAAATTCGAGCCTACCACGCGAAACTCAACCTCAAAAAAGTCGAACTCAATTACCTCAAAAATCAAGTCCGACCCCATTTTTACCTCAACATGCTTTCCATGATTCACAGCATGCTCCAGACCAAGGACTATAAGGAAATCGAGGAATTGACCAAGGTGACTTCCAACTACTTGCGCCACCTCTTTCAAGCCAATCAAGATTTTAATCGCTTAGCAGATGAAATCCAACATATCCGAAATTACCTAGAAATCCAGAAAATCCGCTATGGGGACAGCATCCACTTTGACCTGGACTGGGATCCTGGTCTGAAAGATGCGGCTATTCCCCCTCTGCTTTTACAAACCTTTGTGGAAAATGCCATCAAACACGGCTTTTCTTTCCAAGATTCCTTCCACATTCAGCTTTCCATTCATGAAGAAGCAAACCAACATCTTGCCATTTCTCTTCAGGATAATGGTCCTGGTTTTAGCTCCGCTATCTTACAAGATCTAGCAGAGAAAAAATCCTTAGTTACTGAAGATGGCCACCACATTGGTTTGACCAATGCACGGGAGCGACTAGATCTCCTCTATCCAGATCACTACACGCTTCAATTTTCAAATGGATCCCAAGGAGGGGCCCGCATCCAACTGAGCCTTCCTTATGAACCCTACAAAGGAGACACACATGAATATCCTACTCGTTGACGATGATCGTTTTATCATTAAAGCCCTACAGGAAACCATCCATTGGGAAGCCTTGGGCATTGAGCAGGGTATATACTGCCTCCAGTCTGAGCCAAGCCCAAGCCATCATTCAAAGTCACCCGATTGCCCTCATGATCAGTGATATCGAGATGCCACAAGGCAGTGGGTTAGATCTCCTAGCCTGGGTCCGGTCAGAAAAATATGACATTCAAACGATCTTCCTCACCAATTATGCTGATTTCAATTATGCCCAAAAAGCCATTGAACTCCAAAGTTTTGAATACTACCTCAAGCCGATTGACCCAGATCGCTTAGAATTTATCATTCAAAAAGCCCTCAATAAGATCAAGCGCCACAAGAGTGCGGCCCAATTAGCACAACAAGGACAAAAAGAAGCTGAATTTTGGCATGACTACTTGCGAAAACCACGTCCATCTCAAGCAGAACAGCTCCTTCAAGAAGTGACAAAACGGGGTTATAGCCCCAAACCACATGAAGACTACCTCTTAGTCCTCATCACTCTCCACTTAGTTGAAGAAGACTTTCACCCCAGCGTCCCTTCTTGGCGCTTGCAGCTCCGCCATTGTATCAAGGATCTCTCCCTGGATTTCCCTGTCCACTACTGCGCCCTCAGTAAAATCGAAAGCCAGACTGATCGCTACCTCTGCCTCTTCAAAAAGAATCAGACTACAGAGTGTGCAGACTTCCTAAAGCTATCCAGCAGAAGATCCAGCAAGACTTAGACCGATCCTCTATCCTTCTCTATTCAGATGCCATTTCCCTTGAGACGCTCTTGATAAAGGCTCTGCAACTTTGCCAATACAGTGAAGAACAAGTCTTCCATTGGAACAGTATCCACTCCTATACTTCTTTGGATGCACAACCTCAAAAGCCTGCTCATCAAACATCGCTCACTTTTACAAATCAACTAGAGACAGAACAGCTTCTCCAAATCATCCATAGCTTAGAGACTCAAGATCGCATCCCGCTCTCAGCTCTAAGTGAACTCCAGCTAGACTGGACCCAGCAAATTGGCATTTATCTGGACAAGAACGGCATTCTCGCCCACAAGTTATTTCAAAACAAACACCATCAATTTCTCTTCGAACGGCGGTTTCATGCCATCGAAGCTTTTGAAGCCTATATCGGGGATTACTGGAGCTCTGCTCGCCATTATGTGATCGATCTAGAACACCAATCCAATCTCATCCAACGGATCACTGACTACATCGATCACCATTACAAGGAAGATATCAGTCGCACCAAGCTGGCAGAGATGGTTTTTCTTAGTCCAGATCATCTAGCGCGGATGTTTAAGCGCGATACCGGCGAAACCCTGGTAAAATACATCACCGATAAACGGATGGCCGCCGCAAAAGAGATGCTATCGCAAAGCGATACCCCCATTTACCAAGTTGCCCTCCAGGTGGGCTATGACAACTACTCCTACTTTACAAAGGCTTTTAAACAGAAGGTCGGCCTCTCCCCAGGAGATTACCGCAAGCAATGCCAAGAAGCCTTTTAAAATAAGAAAAAAACCTTTGAAAAAGGATTTCTTTTCAAAGGTTTTATTTTCTTTTCTTTCTGATTTCTTTTTCAATGGCACTAGCAATCTTCTCAACCATATAGGCCGTCTGGAGATTGCGCAAGATCAAGAGGGCCCAAAAACATGCAAAGAGCATTTGACCCGCCATGGTCGCTTCATTGAAAAAATAAGTCTCCATAGCAGTAAAGACTGCTATCACTGCAAATTGTTTTCTATTCATAAAATTATTTTACCATGATTCAGTAAAAAATTCATGTATTAATCGTCTTGCAGGGTGATTTTATCGGATAAAAAGTGAAATTCCTCAGGGATGACACTTTCCTCTTCTTCCACCACTTCGGCTTTTTGCCCACGTGCCTTAGCCGAAAACTCTGCCCGGATTTGGGTCCATTCTTCCATCGAAACCGCTAAAATCTCTGGTGAGAAGCCAGCAGCATTGCTGAGGATATTTCCAAACATGGTATTGAGGTTGTCCCGCTTCATGGTCTGTTCGGCATTAAAGGCAGACTCAAAGGCTAAAATCGCATGGTTCTCATTGGCAGCGACCGGCTGGGATCCGATTAAGAGGGCCTTATCCGCACCTGCCAAGCTCTCGATGATTTCCCCCCCAAGCGTTCTGAAGACGGATCAAGTTGGTCCGTGCCAACTCTGGGTTTTCAACCGCCTCTTGCAAGATCGCGTTGACCTTGTTTCGATCTGCACGGTAGCCCTTGCTCGACTTGGTTGGGCGAGCTACTGCTGGTTTTGAAGCAGGAAGACTGCTACCTGATTGCGCTAACTGTTGCTTGAGCTGAGCGACTTCCTTCTTCAAGTCTTCCAGCTGAGCTAGCACATTGGAAGGAACCTCCACTGCAGCTGACTTAGAAACTTGGCCTGTGCTTTCAGCCAATTTAATGGTCATCATTTCAGTGTAGATGCGCGGTTGCAGACTATTTTTGATATCCGCTAGACTGGTCGTCGCCTGGTCAATCAGGTCAAAAAGACGGGCTTGATCGGCTTCAAGATTGACCGCAAATAAGTCACTAGCGTGAGTGTTTTCTCCGCCTGTCTGAACAATCAAGAGATCTCTCAGGTATTGAAGTAAGTCCGTGACGAAACGGGCCATATTCTTCCCATTATCAAAGATAATCGCCAGCTGATCCAGCGCTGCTGTCGCATCATGAGCTAGGATGGCAGCCACGTACTGATCGAGCGCAGCTAGACTGATAGAGCCTGTAATCTCTTCAGCGATCGCTGTCGTCAACTCACTACCCGCAGTCAGACTCAGGCTTGGTCCAAAATGGACAAGGCATCCCGCATCCCACCTTCAGCGCGTCGAGCGATGATCTGCACAGCATCTGCTTCATAGGCAATGCCTTCAGTAGCTAGGATATTTTCCAAATGATGAACGATATCCGGCAGTTTGATGGATTTGAATTCAAAGCGTTGCACCCGAGACAGAATGGTGGCTGGAATTTTGTGTAACTCCGTTGTTGCAAGGATAAAGACCACGTTTTCCGTTGGCTCTTCTAAGGTCTTCAACAAGGCATTAAAGGCCCCTGTTGAGAGCATATGAACCTCATCGATAATGTAGACCTTATGCTTGGCTAGACTCGGAGCATAGGTCGACTTGTCGCGAATATCGCGAATTTCATCGACCCCATTGTTAGAGGCTGCATCGATCTCGATAACATCTTCAAGACTCCCATTGGTAATGGATTCACAGATATAGCAGTTGTTACACGGCTCCCCATTGACTTGATTGGGACAGTTCATGGCCTTAGCAAAGATCTTGGCCACACTCGTTTTCCCAGTTCCACGAGGTCCAGAAAAGAGATAGGCATGGCTGATCTTGTCCTGCTCCACTGCCTGTCTCAAAGTCCGTGCCACCACTTGCTGGCCGACCAATTGACCAAAGGTCTGGCTACGGTATTTCCGATATAAAGCTTGATACATTAGTTCTTAACTCCAAACATCTTAAAGTCCCAGTTTGTCTTTTCGATCAAGAGAGCGACAAACTCTTCCAAATACTCTTGATCCAGCAGATCGTAGTCAGAGACGCATTCTGAGTCCAGGTCTAATACCCCAAGGAGCTGACCGTCCTTGACCATAGGTACCACAATTTCACTCATGGCCCGGCTATCACAGGAAATATAGTTGGCATGTTGGCGGACATCATCGACAATCATGGTTTCCTGCTTTTGAGCTGCTTCTCCACAGACACCCTTTCCAAGTGCGATGTGGACACAAGAGACGCCCCCCTGAAAGGGTCCCAAGATCAATTCTGACTGGTCATACAAATAAAAACCCGCAAAGACAGAACGAGGCAGGGCTTGATTTAAGAGGGCACTGGCGTTAGACAAATTGGCCAAGGCATTGCTTTCACCTGTTAAGAGAGCGTCTAACTGTGCCAGTAAAAGTTGGTATTGTGATTCTTTTTCCGAATGTTTCATACCTTTCATTATACCAAATCTTTGCCCAAAAATTAAGCTTCAAACAGCGAAAGAAAAGAGAGTGGGACAGAAATCGGTCATTCGTTAGAATTCGATTTCGTCGTCCCATCTCCGCAAAGTTGAGTAGGGCTGTAAAAGCTGATGAAATCAGCGTAGTAGAGCCCACTCAACCACTGCGTCTTGCTCGACAATCCAAAAACAATTGAGAGGCTAGGACTTTTGTCCCAGCCTCTGGAATATAGATAAAGTTATCTTAAAACTTTTCTCACGGCGGAAAGTTTCAATATTTTCTTGATTCATTTTAAAAATGAAATCTCAGTTTTATTTCTTTGCAGAATCATTTAACTCATTCTTCTAAAAATTATTTTATCTATTCATGCCGCCGATTGAAGTGAAAGACTTCAAAATATTGAATGGCCCGATAGATTAAAAAGATGGTCAAGATGATGGCCACCAGCCAAATCGTCTTTAGTCCATAAAACTGGATCAAGTAGGTCGAAAAAATGGCCCCACAGACGAAACTCCCGATCAAGCAGGTCATAAAGATGGCTTCCCAGAGGAATTTCATCTCCCTGTCTCTAACAAAATTTCCATAAGCTACCATGGTTTTCTTGAGATTTCCGGTCATAAAAGAGTGGTTGTAGGCATAGCTACCTACTTCTCCAAATGAGGTCGCTACGATTCCCAAACTCAGGCCAAAAAAAGGCACGATGAAGACATTTTTTACCGATGCTGGCAAAAATCCCGTCACCAAAGTTGTGAGGATATAGGGCACTAGGGTACTCAAGCGCCAGACTGAATTATCAATCAAGCGACGCAAGACCGTCATTAAAAAGATCCCCAGCATAAAGGCCAGCATCGTGGCTAACTTCACTTCTACATCTGAGATCTGCTGGCCGATCAAACCAACCGATAGAAAGACCACATTTCCCGTCTGGCCTGCCGCCAAGGTCCCACCCCGACAAATAAAGGTATAAGCATCTGAAAAACCAGCACACATGGTCAATAAACAAGCGAACGCCTTGGTCCGCGAATGAAACTCCCTTTTCATTTCCATTCTCCCTAGGAAAAAGAGGGAGTGGTACAGAATATTAAAAAACATTTCTCATACCACTCCCGCAACATTGATTGAGAACTCTTTCGAGTCTTTTAGCGAATGAAGAGTCTCACCAACTACTGCGACATTCAATTATTCCAACTAATGTGAAAGGATTGGAGATTGATTGCCCTCTTTCTCCCTATCTTTATTTTCCCTCACGCGCTTCGTTGAGGATTTTCTCAATCTTGGTTGTGATCAAATCAATCGCAACCGTATTGGTCACGCCCTCAGGAATGATCACATCCGCATAGCGCTTGGTTGGCTCGATGAACTGGTGGTACATCGGTTTTACCACACCAAGGTATTGCTCAATGACACTATCGAGACTCCGGCCACGCTCCTCCATATCGCGCTTGATCCGGCGAATGATCCGTACATCATCATCCGTATCAACGAAAATCTTGATGTCCATCAAGTCCCGAAGGCGCTTGTCTTCAAGAACTAAGATCCCTTCCACGATGAAAACATCTTGTGGTTCCTGACGATAGGTCTTGCTGCTGCGCGTATGCTCCGCATAGTCATAGGTTGGGATATCTACCGGACGACCCTCCAAGAGTTCATTGATCTGCGCAATCATCAAGTCCGTATCAAAGGCAAAAGGATGGTCATAGTTAGTCTTGATCCGCTCCTCAAAGGTCAAATGACTTTGGTCCTTGTAATAGGAATCATGCTCAATCATGGCAATCTTTTCATTCGGGAAATTGGCCAAAATGGCACGAGACACACTGGTCTTTCCACCACCAGAACCACCAGTAACACCAATAATAATAGGTCTATTTTGCATTTTCTACTCCATTACCTCTAGTCGGCTGAGAAACAATAGACATCTCAGACACATCTTATCCATTTTACCATATTTTTGTCTAGACATGAATAGTTTTTCAGTCAGAAATTTGGAAACAAAAAGGACCTTGCGGTCCTTCGATTATTTCACTTTTTCTAATTTTGCGGCAAATTCATTACCACCACGTAAGACGAGTATATTTTTTCCACCGTTTACAGGTACGAAACAATAATTTGAATTAGCTTGTATATAGACTTCCTTAGCGCTCTTCACTTGATAGCCTTGTGATTTCACCGCTTCTTGAATTACTTCAAATGTGTGTTCGATCTCTTCTTTAGAAGTCGTGTCTCCATCATACTTTTCTGAATCAGCTAGAGAATAGAATGCGTAAGCCTTGCTATCGTAATACTTATCACTAATAATTCCGTGATCTGAAATCTGAACAGTTGTATTATCTCCTTCTGTCACATTCTTCCACTTTCCAACCATGGCCTTGGTGTTTCAACCTTGTGATAGACCAAATTTTCTTCAAAGTTTCCTTCGTATGATTTATAAGTTTTCAAGTCAAATAAATCATTTCTTAAAATAATATTGCTTCCGTCTTTTTGGAGCAAATTATAGCGTGTGTTCCCACCAGATTTAATAACAACTATTTCTGTCGTTTTCAGGTTAAATTTCTTATCGACATCCGCAAGTGAATGCAAGCCCGTTGCATTTAACAAAGAAAGTGCTGTATTAAATTCTTTTTTCGCTTCATTGCCCTTGAGAACCTTTTTGATGGTCTCATCACCATTGACTCTTTGTTTCTTTCCACTTAGTTCATAGGTGACCGGACTTGAATCCGTATTTCTCAACCAAACACCATCTAGACTTGGTCCACCTGAAAAGAAAAAGAACCAAGCAAAGGCAATCACTGCGACAAGTCCCGCAACTGCGGCCCCAATTTGGGGTTGTTTATTGAAAGAAAATGTCAATTTTTTCGGTCTTGGAACAGGTTGCAAGGTTTTCGCAGATGGTTGTGGTTGGACAAAAGCTTGCTGCTCTTGTGAAAGAGGTGCGCTAGGTGCAACAGGTGCTTCTTGAGCAGGAGCCTGCGGTTCAGTTGCTGGAGCTGGTGGCTCAGTCGTTGGAGTCGGCGCTTCTTTTCGCTCTACGACGAACTCCCCTTTTTCACGCGCTTCTTGAAATTCTTGCATACTTGGCTTACGACCATTGATCGCTTCAAAGTATTCAACCCAATCATTTTGATTCATTATATCCCCCTTATTGATTCATCATAAAAACTAATCATATTATACCATAAATTCATTCTTAATTAGTGATTTTTCAGAAAATAAAAGAAAAATCCAAGCAATTTTCCACTTGGACTTTCTTCATTATTATTTCAAAACTTTTTGTGTTTTCGCGTAGTTGGCTTCGACAGCTTCTTTTTCAGCTTTCCACCAGTCTCGGTTGTCTGTGTACCACTTGATGGTGTCTTCCAAACCTGCTTCGAAGTTTGTGAATTGTGGTTCCCAACCTAATTCTTCACGCAATTTTGTTGAATCGATGGCGTAACGCAAATCGTGACCAGCACGGTCTGTTACACGGTCGTAGGCGTCTTTTGGTTGACCCATTTTTTCAAGGATCAATTCAAGCACTTCCTTGTTGTTCTTTTCACCGTCAGCACCGATCAGGTAAGTTTCACCGATACGGCCTTTAGTGAGGATAGCCCAAACACCAGTTGAGTGGTCGTTGGTGTGGATCCAGTCACGGACGTTCTTCCCTTCACCGTAAAGTTTTGGCTTGATGCCAGACAAGATATTGGTGATTTGACGTGGGATGAATTTTTCGATGTGTTGGTATGGCCCGTAGTTGTTTGAACAGTTTGAAATCGTTGCTTTGACACCAAAGGAACGTACCCAAGCTTTCACAATCAAGTCTGAAGCAGCCTTGGTTGATGAATAAGGTGATGATGGGTTGTATTTGGTTTCAGCAGTGAATTTTTCACCAGGACCTTCCCCATGTCCAGGAAGATCTTCGCGCAATGGAAGGTCTCCATACACTTCGTCTGTTGACACGTGGTGGAAACGAATGTCGTATTTACGAGCAGCTTCCAAGAGTGTATAAGTTCCAACAAAGTTTGTGTAGATAAATGGAGATGGGTCTTTGAGGGAGTTGTCATTGTGGCTTTCAGCCGCATAGTGAACAATCGCATCAGCCTTGGCAGCCAATTTGTCAACTAATTCAGCATCAGCGATGTCCCCCACAACCAACTCGACACGATCTCCAAGGATTTCTTCGATATTGGCACGGTTACCAGCGTAAGTGAGTTTGTCAAGGACAGTCACATGCACGTCTGGATGGTTGTTGTAGACATAGTGTACGAAGTTTGAACCGATGAAACCAGCTCCACCGGTTACGATGATATGTTTATATTCTGACATTTTTTCTCCAAATAGTTTTTAGTTTTGATTTTTCCTTTAGCTAGTGGGGGATGCCAGCAACCCTTCGGTTTCATGGCTCAATCGGAAGCCGAAGTCTCCGGATTTCCCTACAAGATTCCCTACGGCAATCTTGTTTCCACTAGGGCAGGAACAATCCTACCAGGCTCCTTGCAGTCGCGATACTGCTCTGCAAGGTTCATTCTTACAAATCTTCTGCTTTTTAGGGGTTTGACATCTTTGAGCAATGGGTGGTTCTTGTCTGCTTCTGAAACTTCTGCTTCTTCCAAGTTTTCCCATTGAATGTCTAGGCTTGGGTCTGCGTAGTTGACAAAAAGCATATTTTGGCTTGAGCTCCAATGCCCAGTAGTCATTGACCAAATAGCTGTAGGCCACTTTGTCAGACAAGACTTGGAAGCCATTGGCTACGCCACGAGGTACGAAGATCCCTTTAGAGGCGTCAATCACAGTTTGGTAGGTGTTCCCAAAGCTATCGCCTTCACGAAGGTCTACCCAAGTTCCAAGAACCTTACCTTCATCTGCTACAGAGATGTACTTGTCCCATGGCTCTGCATGCAAGCCACGCAAAACATTCTTACGAGAGAATGAAATATTGTTTTGCAACTTGCCTTCTGCAAAGAAGCTTTCAGGGAATCCAAGGGGAAGCATTTTCTCTTTTTGGAAGTTTTCTTTAAACCAACCACGGTTATCCCCGCGCACTGGAATATCAAACTCCATCAAGCCTGGGATGGCTTCAATTTTGCGGGCTGCTAATTCTTTATCAAAAAATTGTTCCGTCATTATGCTTCTCCAATCAAACGGAGCAAGTATTGTCCGTATTCGTTTTTCTTCAATGATTGCGCTAATTCATGGACTTGTTCTTTAGTGATATAACCCATGCGATAGGCAATTTCCTCAAGGTTAGCCACTTGGACATTTTGCAAGCGTTGAACAGTTTCGATATATTGAGATGCTTGCAAGAGACTTTCGTGAGTTCCAGTATCCAACCATGCAAAGCCACGGCCCATGAGCTCAACAGAGAGATCTCCACGCTCCAAATAGGCCTTGTTAACATCAGTGATTTCAAGCTCGCCACGAGGGCTTGGTTTGATGTTTTTGGCAATTTCTACCACATCATTGTCATAGAAGTAAAGTCCGGTCACTGCAAAGTTGGATTTTGGATGTTCTGGTTTTTCCTCGATAGAGATAGCATTCATATCCGCGTCAAACTCTACCACACCAAAGCGTTCAGGATCTTTAACTTGGTAACCAAAGACAGTCGCTCCTTTTTCCTTCGCTTCTGCCCGTTGCAACATCTTGGTTAAGCCATTTCCGTGGAAGATATTATCCCCAAGGATGAGGGCAACGTGGTCGTCACCAATAAAGTCTTCTCCGATGATGAAGGCTTGCGCCAAACCATCAGGACTTGGTTGCTCTGCATAAGAGAGAGAAATTCCTAGCTCAGAACCATCTCCAAGAAGCTCTTCAAAACGAGGTAAGTCTTGAGGAGTCGAGATAATCAGGATATCTTTGATCCCAGCCAACATAAGGGTTGACAGCGGATAGTAGATCATTGGTTTGTCATAAATGGGCATCAATTGTTTAGAAGCCGCACGTGTCAATGGATACAAGCGAGTTCCTGAGCCCCCTGCTAAAATAATACCTTTCATAATGTTAGGCCTTTCTACGTAGTCATTACCCTTATTTTATCATGTTTATATAAAAAAGTCACCTTGCATTTATGTTACAAGGTGATGACAGGATATGAGAGTTGTAGAATTGTTAGCATTGGTCTTACTCATGATTCAAATAGATTACTGCTCCTTGACTGAGCCGTCTGAAAATCTTACCTTGTAGTAGAGCCCACTCAACCACTGCGTCTTGCTCGACAATCCAAAGAAAATTGAGAGGCTAGACTTCTGTCCCAGCCTACTTCTTCACATATTGTTCAACTGGATAATCCGCTGGATCTAAGCGCAGGTTTCCTCCTGCTACGAGTTGGGCTAGATGCCAACCAATGAGGGGACCAGTTGTGAGTCCGGACGAACCTAGTCCACTAGCGACATAGAGGCCTGCTTGATCAGGAACAGTTCCCCAGAATGGTGAAAAGTCACTGGTGTAGGCACGAGTTCCCACGCGCTCCCCGATAACTTCCGCTTGAGCGAGTTCTGGATAATAGGTCAAGGCCTCTGTTTCCATCTGATTTAGAAGAACTTGATCCACCGTCAGGTCAAAGCCCATCTCATTTTCATGGGTGGCTCCCATACTGATCTTGCCCTGCTGAAATGGAATGATATCCAGCTCTCCTTCAGGCATGACCACAGGATAATCATCAGTATCTAGGTCTAACTGATAATCCCTCAACTGTCCTTTTTGCGGACGGACATCGACTTGGTAGCCAAGTGGATCGAGGATTTGCCCCAGCCAGGCCCCTGTTGCTAGGATGACTTGGTCATAGTTTTCACCAGCAATCTGATAGCTATGATCCGAGACTGATAGAGCAACCTCTTCCTTGATCACTCGTGCCCCACTGGCTTTAAGAAGGGTTTCCGTCAAAAGTGCTCCCTCCACATGAGCTCCACCTGAGGCATAAAGGAGCTTCTCAAAGCCTTGTAGTCCTGGGAATTGCTGGGCTACTTCTTCCTTAGTCAAAATCGCCAAGTCCCCGATTAAGGGAGATTCTTCTCGTCGACTCAGCCCCAACTGATAGAGATCGTCTAATTTTTCCTCATTTTTCTTGAGGAGATAGACGCCAGTCTGCTGATAAAAATCTGTTTTGATTCCGTCCTTGGCCAGGTCTTCTACCAATTCTTGGTAAAAGTCTGCTCCAAGACGAGCCAGGCGATACCAAGCCTTATTCCGCCGTTTGGAAAACCAGGGACTGATAATGCCAGCAGCCGCCTAGTTGCTTGGCCGACTCCATGGTCATAGACGGTCACATCCACTTGTGCTTCTTTGGATAAATAATAGGCTGCAGTGGATCCCACGATCCCTGCACCAATAATGGCAACTTTCATCATGACCCCTTAGATATGGTAAAAAGGATTGGTGCTGGCTTGACTGCCAATCACTTCAATCTCCCAGGCTTCCTCAGCCTTCCACTGGTTAAGCTTTTCTACTAGTTTCGACACAAAGAGAACCTCAATATGGTGTCCTGGATCCAAGGCTAAGAGGCCATCGCTCAGCATGTCCTGAGCCGTGTGATAGTAGATATCTCCGGTGATATAGACCTCTGCTCCCTTGGAGAGAGCATCCTTGTAAAAGGACTGGCCACTTCCTCCACAGATAGCGACACGCTCAATGACCCGATCCAAATCCGCCTGATCATAACTGACTATGCGCAAAGCATCTAAGCCAAAGGTTTCTTTAACCTTGCTAGCCAACTGTCCAAAGGTTTGGGAAGCTACCCGACCGATACGACCGATTCCAAGCCCTTCTCCTGTCATACTGAGGGGCTCTGTATCTTCAATGTCCAAGAGCTGGCAGAACCAATCGTTGAGACCATCTGGGACAATGTCAATATTGGTATGGCTGACGTAGACTGCGATATCATGCTTGATCAAGTCGATATAGATCTGATTTTGAGCCCGATCAGCTACCAAATCCTTGATGGGACGGAAAATCGGCGCGTGCTTGACGATGATCAAGTCCACCCCATGGGCGATAGCTTCAGCCACTGTCTGTTCGCGGATATCTAAGGCTACCATGACTTTCTTGATATCTTTTTGTAGCGTACCGACCTGTAGCCCACGGACATCTCCCTCCATGGACAATTCCTGAGGACAGTAGGCTTCATAGCGTTTGATAACTTCACTTGCTAACATGTAGGACCTCCTTGATGTGAGCGATGCGCTCTTCTAACGATGCTCTGGCAGATTGATTCTCAACAGGGACCTGCTCCAAAGCAAAGGCTAATTTCTCCACTTCCTTGGACCACTTTTGGACAAAGGCTGGAGCTTGTTCCTGCATCAAATGGGGACCAAAACGCAGTTCCTTGGCTGTCAACTCTTGAGAACCGTGTTCCACCACAAGGATCTCATAAAACTTCTCATTTTCTTCCAAGATAGCTTCATCAACAATGCGAAAATCATTGTCTACTAACCAAGCCCGCAGTTCATCCTCTCGATTATTGGGCTGCAGGACCAAGCGAGAGACATTGGCTAATTTCTCAAGACCTGCCGCTAGGATATCTGCAATCAAGCGTCCTCCCATGCCAGCAATGGTGATACAGGAAATGCCATCTGTTGGTTCAAAGGCAGCCAAACCATTGGCCAGACGGACTTCAATCTTGTCCTCTAAGCCATTATCCGCAACATTTTGGAGGGCAGACTGATAGGGCCCCTCTACCACTTCACCAGCAATGGCAGCCTCAATCTTACCTTCTTGTAAGAGGGCGATTGGGAGGTAAGCGTGGTCACTCCCCACATCCAACAGACGCGCTCCAGCTGGGACGAAGCTAGACACCAAGTCCAAGCGATTTGATAATTTTGTAAATTCCATGTGCCACTTTCTAAACTTTTATTCCACCCTTTAGTATACCATGTTTGCACCATTAAAAAAAGGCGCAACGGCGCCTTGACAAATTGCTTCTAAATTGTTCTAGCTAGCTATATAAGTCGAGAAATCTCTAATTTTTGGAGTCCTTAATCTAGGAATTGAGTTTTCCGCAGTGAGAAAAGTGCATGTAACTATTTTTGTTTCATGCACTAGGGAGTTTTGAAACCTTAGGTTCAAAACTAAGTCATGGAACTTCTATGAAGTTCGCTGACGTCCGAACTCACCTAAGGAAAATCTCAATACAGTTGAATTTTCTATGCTTAGACTTTAGTTAATTTCCTTATATTCTACTTCCAAGCCACGTTTCACAGCTGGGCGATTGGCAATTTTCTCTGTCCAAGCTTGCAGATGCTTGTATTCCTTCACATCCAAGAAAATCCCTGCTCGGTCCCAGACCTTGTCTTGGGCTAGACGGCCATACCAAGACCAGATAGCGATATCTGCAATGGTGTAGTCATCCCCTGCGATATAAGGTTTAGTGGCAAGCTCTTTGTCCAGTAAGTCCAATTGACGTTTGGCTTCCATAGCAAAGCGGTTGATGGCATACTCGATTTTCTCAGGTGCATAGTGGAAGAAATGACCAAAGCCTCCCCCTAAAAATGGTGCCGCACCCGTCTGCCAGAAGAGCCAGTTGAGCACTTCTGTCCGTTTAGCCAGATCAGTCGGAATTAATTTGCCAAATTTCTCCGCTAGATACAAGAGAATATTCGCTGATTCAAAGACCCGAATAGCTTGATCGCCTGATTGATCCAACATGGCTGGAATTTTCGAGTTTGGATTGATGGCTACAAAGTCACTACCAAACTGATCTCCCTCACCAATCTTGATCCGATAAGCGTCATAGCCTGCATCCACTCCCAGATCTTTGAGTTCTTCAAGCATAATGGTAACCTTGATCCCATTGGGTGTTGGAAGGGTATAGAGTTGGAAAGGTTGATCGCCTTTTGGAAGAGTTTGTTCAAAGCGGGCACCTGCTGTTGGTTGGTTCAAACCACCCCAGGCTCCTCCCATTTGGCTCGGTGCTTTCCATACTTCTGGTAATTGATAGTCTGACATCTTTCTTCTCCTTTATTTCGCTACTCCTAGCATATCAAATCTCGGGCTCCCTTTCAAAGATCTGCTACGCGAAGGCTACTTGACTTTTTTTGTCAAAATGATAGTATAGAAAAAATACAATTTTAAGGAGAAAACCATGTCCACGATCGATTTTCATAGTTTGGCAAAGACAGAACTTCACTGTCACTTAGACGGTTCCTTGTCGCTTCCAATCATTCGCCAGTTGGCAGCTATGGCCAATATTGACCTACCTGCTAGCGATGAGGAGCTCAAGCACCATGTCACTGCGCCTGCCCACTGTGAGAATCTTTTGGACTATTTGGAAGCCTTTGATTACATTCGACCCCTTCTTCAAACCAAGGAAGCCTTGACGCTTGCTGCTTACGATGTTGCCAAGCAAGCTGCTCTGGAAAACGTCCTCTACATCGAGGTTCGTTTTGCCCCAGAATTGTCCATGGACCAAGGCATCACCGTTCCAGAAACCATCGATGCTGTCTGCGATGGTCTACGCCAAGCCAAGGAGGAATTTGGCATTGTTGCAAAAGCCCTGGTCTGTGGCATGCGCCAGTCAGATCAAGAAGTCACCTCTCGCATTCTTGCAGAAGCCAACCAAGTTAGTGATCAAGATTTTGTCGGTTTTGACTTTGCCGGGGATGAGCACAACTACTCTCCAGAAGATATTCGACCTTTAATCGAGCAAGTCAAGAGTTACCATCGGCCTATGACGCTTCATGCAGGTGAGTGTCATTGCCCACACTTTGTTGCCCAATCGATTGCATTTGGCATCAAACGCAATGGCCACGTGACAGCTCTATCTCATGAACCAGCCTTACTCCAATCCTTTATTGAAAATGGGGTCACTGGTGAACTCTGCTTGACCAGCAACCTCCAGACAAAAGCAGCACCGACTATAGAAGATTTCCCTTATCTGAAGATGAAGGCAGCCGGAGCTCGGATCAGTATCAATACCGATAACCGGACTGTATCTGATACCGACCTCACCAAGGAATACGCCCTCTATCATCAGCATTTCCAAACCAAGGAAACTGATTTTTACCAACACAATGTCGATGCCATCCAGGCTTCCTTTGCTAGTGAGGAGGAAAAACAAGAACTCCTTAGCAAACTAGAAAAAGCCTATGCGGACTATCTATAAACGAAAAATGCTAGCAATATATGACTGCTAGCTTTTTGTATGGTTAAAAATTATTTTTTCAATTAAGAACCTATTTGTTTCAGTAAAAATAATGTCTTATTTTTAAAACTATTCAGTATAAACTAAAAACTTTCCGCCGTGAGAAAAGTGCCTGAAACACTATTGTTTCAGGCACTCGGGAGTTTTGAGACCTTAGGCTCAAAACTAAGTCATGGAACTTCTCCGAAGTTCGCTGACGTCCGTACTCACATAAGGAAAGTTTCTAGGAAGACTTTACCTTCAATTTGCAACTAGCACTCAAATAAGTGCTAGTTTTTTTAATCCTTCCACAAATCCATGGCCTTCAAGAAATCGTCTGAAACGGTCACATTGCGTGGGTTGGCTTGCTCGCGTTCTTGTAGTTTCGCCTCTACTTGGGCCAGGCTGTTGATGCCTTCACTGCGCCAGTTGCGTAAAATAGCTTGGATATATTTCCAGTGAGGCTTACCGTTAAAGACGGCTTCTCGTAAGGCTGCCTTGATCACATCTGGATCTGTCTGATCCTCGCGCACAGTCTTGGTCAAGTCTTCAATCTCAAAAGGCGTCAAGAGTCGTCCCAGTTCTTGTTGGAAGGTTTCCACCAAGTCCTTGATGACATTTCCCTTAGCAGGCGCGCTCTGTGTCTTCCCTTGTGTCTGGGCTTCTAAAATCTCATCCAAGCGCTCCAGGGCAATGGTCGCATCAAAGATGGCTTCAATCTCGCCATTGAGCTCAATGGTCCGGTACTGAAGGAGTCCCTTGGTGGTCAAATTGGACATAATCCGATTGACTTCTGTCACCGTTTTTCCTAGATGACTAGCAATCTGATTAGGAGTCAAGGCCTCTTGACCAGTCGTATTTTGAAGGAAGAAAAACTGCCAAACCAAGTAGTCATCTGCTTGGTCAAACAATTCATGATAATGAAAAAGCAAGGCACTTGGAAGAACCAAGTTGCCATACTTAAATGCTTGTGAATATGTCATAATTCCCCTTTATAGGTAACCATAAAATGAAATATCTTTTTCCAATTCTTCCAAGCGGTAAGGTGTTTCTTGATAAACCGCATAGTTGATCCAATTACTAAAAAGGTCGTCGCAGCTAAATTCCAACGAATGCGAGGCTCTGTGCTAGCGTCATCCCCATCAAAGTAATTCTTAGGAACATCCGGATCCAAGCCCGCCTTGACATCTCGGTGGTATTCTTTTGCCAGCGTATCGCGATCATACTCTAGATGGCCAAAGCTATAGACCTCACGCATGTCTGGACTAGCAATGATGGAAAGCCCAACTTCATTTCCTTGAGCGATCACTTGAAGATTGCTCTTTTCAAGGACTTCCTTCAAAGGAATATCTGTATAACGAGAATGAGGGGCAAGGAAGCGATCGTCAAAGCCTCTCATGAGCAGACTATCGGGACGCACCACTGCTTGGTCATAGATACCCGATAGCTTGTCACAGAGCTCTACTTTTTGAATCCCGTAACGGTGGTACAGTCCAGCCTGGGCTCCCCAACAAAGGTGCAAGGTCGAAAAGACATGACGCTTAGACCATTCAAAGACCTGGGTCAATTCTTCCCAGTAGTCTACTTCCTCAAAGTCCATCTTTTCGACAGGCGCCCCTGTCACAATCAAGCCATCATAGTAATTATCCTTAATATCCTCAAAAGTCTTATAGAAGCTCTCCAAATGCTCTGCCGCTGTATTCTTGGATTCATGGCTCGCCATATAGAGGAAATCTACATTGATCTGCAAGGGCGTGTTGGCAAGGAGCCGTAAGAGCTGGGTTTCTGTCGCAACCTTGGTCGGCATCAGATTAAGAATGAGAACATTCATCGGCCGAATATCCTGGTGAGTCGCCCGAACATCATCCATGACAAAAATATTTTCTGAACGAAGGATATCGACTGCTGGTAATTTTTTATCTAGAGTAATTGGCATAAAAAGCTCCCATCTTACAAGTTCTTAACTAACATTATATGATAGGAGCTTATAGTTTTCAATTATGGTTTTTCTGTAGCCAGTTATAGTATTAGACTATATTAGTAATGCATCAAGACTTTGTAGTCGTAATCGCCGATCGCTTCGCGACCTTTCAATTCATCCAACTCAATCAAGAAGGCACAACCTGCAACGACCCCACCGAGTTTTTCGATCATTTCGATGGTTGCTTTCACCGTACCACCAGTCGCTAAGAGGTCATCAACGATGAGGACACGTTGACCTGGTTTGATGGCATCTGCGTGCATGCAGAGGGTATCCACACCGTATTCTTTTTCGTAGTCAGCAGAAATAACTTCACGTGGCAATTTACCAGGCTTACGAACAGGCGCAAATCCAATTCCCAACTCAAAAGCGACCGGACATCCAACGATGAACCCACGCGCTTCAGGACCAACGATCATGTCGATTTTCTTATCCGTTGCGTATTGAACGATTTCACGAATCGCATAACTATAAGCATTACCATCTGCCATCAAAGGGCTGATATCACGGAAGGTAATTCCTTCTTGTGGATAGTTTTCAATGCTTGCAATGTAATCTTTTAAATTCATGGTTAACTTTCTTTCATAAAAAATTTTTTACATTCCATTATATCATGAATTCTACTAACTTGCATCATTTTTTGCCAAATCATTTTCCCAAGCTCCCGCGTCAAAAGCAAAAATCCCACATCCGAAAAAAGATGTGGGATTGAGTTCTAAAAAAACTTACTATTCTTCTATCAATTTGTTGTACTCGATTTTCATATCTCCCAAGTTTTTCAGGGAATAACGGGAGCTTCCATTTTTGAACCAGGTACCAAGGATGTATTGTTCAGCGACTTTCTTACTTTGGTCTCGAAGCCAAGCACGGTCTTTGCCATAGGTGGCAAGTTTCTCAAGGAGTTGCTGGTCTTTGTAGCTTGTCTCATTGATTGTCAGATAGAGGTCACTTTGGTAAAAAATCTTTTTAGAGGCGTTATATTCAAATATCAGATTAACTGAGGTACTTTCATCTAATTTGTATTTGTACAGATAGAACCAATCTGCAGTGCCTCTAAACATAGTAACAGCTAGATGCTCCTTTCCACCAACGATTTTATCAGAATAGGGAAAAGTCTGAAATCCTTCATCTTCCTTCCAAGGAGCTTCACTTCCGATTGTTTGAGTGTAGGACTTGACAATCATATTTCGCATCATCCCACCATTTTCAGAGTAAACAATCTCCTCCATGGGATTCTTGAGACTCAGGTAGATTCCCAACCAATAAAGAGCTAAAAGCAGGAAGGGGCTGAGCCATAGAAAATATTTTAGCTGTCTTTTCATGAGTCCTGACCTGTCAGGTAGTCGTAGATTTCACGAACCGTTCCAAGGGCCATCAACTCCTGCTCTTTCACGGTTTGTTTGAGGTTTTGGTAGATGCTGCTTTCTGCGATTTCGCGTTTTTCTGCTTCTTTATTCACCTTCATGATGCCATTTTCAATGGTCACGAAGCCCAACTCTTGGAAGATCTGGATCATTTTGACCAAGAGGATCTGCTGAATCTTGAGATAGGCCACTAGGTCTTTGAGTTTGTAGCGGACATCAAACTCTGGGTACTGGTAGATGGTTTTATAGAGTTTGGCATACTGGTCCCTGCTACCGTATCCTGTCAGATAGTAGGCTTTGGCGATCTCATTTTTGAAATAAACGGCCTGGAAATCATGCTCTTGGAAGATTTGCCGTAGTTGCTCTAAATCCTCAGGGATATTTCCAACGACAACAGCGTGTGCCTCTGTCAGATCTGGCAGTTCTTGGGTAAAATCAAGAACGGGAACACCTGCAGGGAGACTGGCATTTTTAGAGCGGATATTAAAGAGCTGCACACCATCCACACGCGCATCAACCAGCATGAGCTGCAGGGTTGTTTGGCCATTCCATTGGTTGACCGACAACTGCACAGCTAGCTCTAGGTCTTGCGCTTGCGCAAACTCTGACTCTAAGCTTCCCAAGCCAAAAGCCACCACCTCAAAGGTCGCATCTTCTTGAGAAATTTTGAGTTTTAAGTGGGTATTGCCAGCTCCCATCGAGCGTGCCCCTTCTACCTTGAAATTACGGATCAGAAAGACTGGTTTTTTATTGTCCATGCCAAAAGGACTCAAGCGATCAAAGCTTTTCAAGGTCTCAAGTGTTAGTTCTGTTAGATACAGTTCCTCATCGATGGCTAGAGTGGACTTGCTGCTGAGATCAATCTCTTGTTCTGCAATGTAATCCGTAAGAGCCTGAGACAGGGCAGGGAGTTGGTCCACCTCGAGCGTCATCCCTGCTGCACCGGCATGCCCGCCAAAGGCGACAAAGAGCGACCGGTGGGGATCGAGGGCATCAAAGATATTGACCGACTCAGGACTGCGAGCGCTCCCCTTAGCCCGTCCATCTTCGATACTTAAGACCACGACCGGTTGATGAAACTCTTCTAATAGACGACCAGCGACAATGCCAAGCACTCCCGGATTCCAGCCTTCCTTGGCCAAGACCTGGGCGGACAAGCTCGGGTCGACCATGGTTTTGGCTTCGTCATAGATAGCTTGGACAATCTCTTTTCGTTCTTCATTCTTCTGATGAATCATAAGGGCAATCTCGTGCGCCTCTTCATCGTCAAAACCAGTCAGTAGTTCGATGGCCGGATTGGGATCATCAAGGCGGCCAAGGGCATTGAGACGAGGAGCAATTTGAAAACCAACCGTTTCTTCATTGACATCCTCCGGACGAATCCCTGCGATCTCCAAGAGCTCCTGCAGGCCCATGCGCTGGGTATGTTGGAGTACCCCCAGACCGTATTTGACCAGGATCCGATTCTCATCTGTTAGCTGACCATGTCAGCAATGGTCCCAATTGCTACCAGGTCTAAGAGATCGACTGGTACTTCCTCAAGGAGGGCACAGGCCAACTTAAAGGCCACACCACATCCTGCTAAATAATGGAAGGGATAATCCGCATCTGGATGCTCCGGATGAATGATCGCATATGCATCCGGTAAAACCTCTGGCATAGAGTGGTGATCCGTCACGATAACATCAACTCCCATCGCTTGGGCCATGGCAATGGCTTGATTGCCCGCGACCCCATTGTCCACCGTGACAATCAGGGAAATGCCTTGCTGCTCGATAAAGTAGTTGTAGACACTCTCATTGGGACCATAGCCGTCTGTGAAGCGGTTGGGTAGGTAGACTTGCACCTCTGCACCCATCTGCTCCAAGGTTTCCTTCATAATGGAGGCCGATGTCATCCCGTCCGCATCATAGTCTCCGTAGATGAGGATCTGCTCATAATCTTCGATGGCCCGTCGGATGCGCCCCACTGCCTTGTCCATATCATGGAGCAAATAAGGGTCATGTAGCTTCTCTAGTTTGGGTTCTAAAAAGTCTTCTAAATCCTCTTTGGTTTGAATGCCACGCTCATACAGCAAGGTTGCTACGGACGCTTCTAGGCCTGCTTTTGGCAAGGGCTAAAAAGGCCTCATCTGCACTTGGCGAAGCTAACTGCCAATCGTATTTTGAAGTGATCATCTAGCTTTTGGTCTCCTCTTTTTCTTATCTGAATATTATATCACATTGCATAATATAGTTGAAAATAATTCGCAAAAACCTCATAAAATAGGCGTTTTCGGGCTATCAACTATTCAATTATCCCCACTTAAATAGTCCTTAAAGTTCCTAAAAAAGTTCACAAAAAAATACCCCGTAGGGTATCTATCAATTTACGAGTTCAGCAGGCAAGATCTAGCACCCTCACACGGTGCTTTTTGTTCGTTCTCGACTGATTCCATAGTTACACTAAGAAATTTTACAAACTCGACTTCATATCAGTTAATCTTAAAAAAGGTTTTAAAGGCACCTACCCAAAAAAAGCCTTAAACAAATTTAAGGCTAATCGTAAGATCATTTTATATGACTAATATAATCCGTTGTTTCCTTCGTACTGCTAAAGACATATTTGAAAACTATCGTAGCTAATCCAATAATATTAGCAACAAAGTAACAGAAATTGCGATAAGTACTGGACCTTCAGGTATATACTTTCTGCAAACAACTAAATACCCAAATAACAGAGTAATAGCTATTATCGAGTAAATTACTGCACCTAATGCTGTATAGGTTGCAAATTTTCGAAATTGCGCCTTCTGATTATGCTCCTTTTCCACCAGCGTTGTCATATTTTTTTTATGTTCTCGAAAGTCAGTTATTTCATCAAAAGTATTAGCTGTTTCTTGACTCGAAAGTATCTGCTCTCTTACGTTTTCATGAGTCTGAGGGGCAGGTCTTTCTGTAGATAAATCATTAATTGCTTGATTTATTCGGCTTATTGCATCATTTAATTCTCGATTCTCAGTACTCATTCATTGCCTCTTTCGCTTTCTTCCAACGGTAAAAGCCAGCAGCATTTGAAATATTAAATTTTTCAGATATTGCAGATATTTCTACTTCTCTATCAGGATTATTAAAAGTTTGTAAGAACTCCAATACTTTTTTTAAAGGAGCTAAAAACTCAGCTGCAAATTCATTTGCTTGCTTTTCACGCTGATTTTCTTCTTCTGTTAAGTAAATTTCTTTACGATAAGTTACTTCTACCAACTCTTTAGGAAGTATATTATCAGAACTCATTCTTTTAGGAAGCCATTTCCAATGCAATAAAATATGTCCCAATTCATGAGCAATTGTAAATCTTTGACGACGTATTCTTTGCAAACCATTTACTACAATTTCAGGTTTGCCATCCACTACATGGACATAACCACTTATTTCCTCATTACTTTTAATATGTGACATATCAGAATATTTTACTTTTATACCAAAATCTTCAACAGCTTTTTCAATATCTGTGATTACATTGTCTAATGATAATTCTGGGTATTCTTGTCTCAATAGACTTACAATACGTTCATACAATTTCTCATCCATAGCTACCACCTCTTTTCTAAACAGATAATTAATCCCTTGTACAATAATTGTACATTATTTACAATGGTTATTCAATAATATTTCACCAAATATATTCCATATCAATTCAGCAATGTTCTATATACTAATTCCGATCATCAGAAAATCCTTATTATAAGTATTTCAAAAGATTATTAAAAAAATTAAAACAGCTATCGGAATTAGTTACTTTTTTATTTCCTAAAATGGTAGGCGTCCGCGTACCAATGGGTATTCGAAAACCTACCACCTAATTAGATTATAACATATCTTGACAGCTTTTTCATGTAAAACAGGGTTTATATTATTGCCAATGATCTAGAAACTCAAGTAAAGCTCTTGCCTTGCGCCTGTGATAGTTACTGCTTGAAATAGAAAGTATATCCATTTGTTCATAAGCAGACACCTTTTTTTGCCCAATAAAGCTCATTTCTAGGATACTTTTATCAATTGCCGATGAAATACCCTCAATAGCTTTTCTAATTCGATTTACCTCGGTTAAAGCAATGTTTTGGCGCTGATTTTGTTGATCTGTGCAACTATCAAGTAAATCGCCTGTTAGATAATCAACCCCAGCTATTCTACATAAAGAGCGATATTGGCAAAGTACATTTCTAGCAAGCTCTTTCTTACTCCTTTTTTCTTCCCGCCCTATATTCATGCTTTGCCTCCTTTTCAAATACATTTACAAATAGGGTTCAGGGGCTTGTATTTTTGTAAGAGTCAAGCCACTCTTTTCTTGATATCGTATGGTATGGATCAGATTCATCATGATAAAGGGGGTTGATCCCCTTATTTACACGAATATAATCCATTCTATCTTCCACAGTTGGAAAGAATATCATCTCTTTAAAATCATCTGAAATAGTTCTACGCTCCCAGCTATCATCTATATTATCGAATATGATGATACTATCATCTGAAAATGTTCTTAATACTGCCAAGGCTTCATGGTCTAGATAGTCCTTGCCGTTTACATTGATGTACTCAATCCCTCTATCTGATTCAGTTATCAAGACAAAACCACCCGTTTTCATCTTGTGTATCTGTTTTAGCTCATCAATTTTCTTTAAAAGCTCTTTTTTATTCAACTCTAAATATCCTTGTTGTCTATACTGATAACTGTTTCCAATTCTTCCAGCTTTTCTATAATTGCTTCATTTTCGTATGCTTTATAGGCAAACTCAAGAATAGTTCTCGCTGATTGTTGCCGTGCGTATGGGCTGATCTTAGGATCATTCATGATAGCTGTTAAGACTTCCACAGCGTCCACAGCCACACTATTCAGCCTGCTTGTAGCCTGCTCCATTGCTTGGTTTCTCATCTTGCGGTATGCACTTCTTACCGTGGTTTTAGCCATGTAACGCTGTGCCGTGCGTCTAGAGATCCCTACTCTCTCGCAAGCCTCGCCCACAGTTGGGGCAAGCATTAAAGCCGTCAGGAACTTTTCTTCTTTTAACGTTAAATCTTCCATGCCTACCCCCTCTCTATCGGACATTCTGAGGCGATTTCAGACAATTTCAAAGCACATTCTCTTCAAAGAAACGTCCTATAGCCGTTTCATCAAGCTCTAAACTTAATTCTGCTGTGACAAGTAACATCTTATCCCCATTAATTAGAAAATCTTTGTGATAAGTTTTAGCTTGTTTCTTCAAAAACTCAGCTAATTTTTCGCTACGGTCTTTATTATTGTATTTCCCATAGTCAAAGAATGTTAAATCTGAATGAGATTCTGCGATCTCTACCAGCTTTTTAATTGCTAGTGGTTTATTCTTGTATTTCTCTAGATACTGTTCGAACTCTTCCCATGAAATATCCTTTGTACTTTCAAGTAGCATTAATTCAGCCACATCATCAGCAGTCACGCTATTCTTTTCTGATTTGAGTTCCTCAAGTTGTTTGGTTTGTTCCTGCTCGATATCAGACATGATTTTATCATAGGTTTTCTGTGAGTATGTTTCTCCCTCGCTCTTGAGGTCAGCTAGCTCGATCTGAGCTTGTTTGCTCCCTTTCATGCCCTCAGCAACCTGCTTTTTAGTTTCTCCTGTAACTCAATGTATGAGCGCATATAGTCTACTTTCTTGTTTGCAAATGCTTTGAGTTCGCCCTTAATAGTTGTGTAAGTCATCTTTTTACCTCTTTCCGTACCTAATCAAAAAACCGAGAATGAACTCTCATGAAGCCTATGCAATCTTCACGAAATGTTTCACCCTCGGTTGTTCCGATAGATACTATCTATTTTATTGTTTCAGTCTTTTCAACATAGCACACCTTGCCATGTTGATAGACTAGTGTCAGTTTCCCATATACAGGAACCTTTACATTTTCTATTATACCATTTTTTAAATAGAATAGGTAGCCATCTTCCATTTTTTCAATCAAAATTTTTTCATGCATTTTTATTTTCTCCATTGGTAGGATCTATTTGAGTGGTAGGATTACGGTAGGAACAGTGTCCTACCAATTCCAGCCCGTTATATCAACGTTTTTGGCACTTGGTAGGAAAGTAGGAAGAATTTCAGCACTAAAAATATTATATAAACAATAATACCTATTTAATTCATTAATAAATATTATTATTAAAAATATTATTATTTTCCTACCAAGTACTTTTTATCCTTAGAGCCTCAAGGGTTTAAAGCGGTAGGAACTTTTTAAAATGATTCCTACCATATATTTCAGAAAGCTTGTAAAGCCTTACTCTCTCAATGGGTTAAGGTGGTAGGAATATTTTAATGAATTTTCCTACTCTCATTCTGATTCTCCTACTTTTTGAAAACCAGAGGTCGGAGTTCTTCCAATCTTGATATTTCTCTTGTACTCCCATGTATGTTTCCCCCTCATTGCAAGCCGTATTTTTGCGCTTTGTTGCGGTGTAGGCTTATCAATCAGAAAAACCTCTTTAAAAAATAGTGCGATTGACATTTTTTCACGGGGGACTAACTCCCCATATTTGCTGTATCTATTTTGACTTCTTCCCCGTTACCATTTAAGTAAGCTCCATTGTTCATCATCTCATAGATATAAGTTCTTCTCAGACCGTCATTGATTGGAGCAAAGTACATTCTTTCAGGGTAAGGAGTTGATAAATACCTTTCAAGTGCCTCTAGTTCATCATCTATAACCTTATAGCGCTCTCTTACGGTGTTTACGAGGTGTTCTTGACTGTCTGACAAGGTTAATGTTTGGTTTGCTCTCCATGCTGTCACCATAGCACCCCAGAATGCCCTGCGATCCTGTTCAGACCACTTTCTACCTCGGTAAGAGTTATCTTTGAATACCTCAGCAACTAAAAACCTACGTTCCCCTGTCAGATCATTCAGATAATCAGGTTGATTAGTAGCCCGCACAAATACAAAGTTTTTCATCAATCGTCTATCTGAGCTTGCGTAAGGTGGGCGAAATTCAATTTTTCTATCAGTCACAAACCTTTTTAACACTTGGAAGCTCGCTTTTCTAGTTGCGATCATCTCATCATCAAAAACGCACCAATTCCGCACCATTCGGGCTTTATCGTCTTTTTCTGTGAGTGTATCCACGGTTGTAAAGTATTGATCTGTAAATAACTGCTCAAAAAACTGTGTCTTTCCTACTCCCTGCTCGCCTGTTAAATCTAATACAAAGTCAAACTTTATACTTGGATCAAATACTTTGGCAACTGCTCCACGAAAGAACAGATCAAAGATAATTCGATTGTATTGATTATCTTTCACGTTTAAATAATATCGTAGGATATCAAATGGATCTTTCTGATCTGCTAAATGGGAGTACTCTTGTTCACATTCAAGTAAGAATGATCTCAATGGGTTGTATTGGTTCGATCTAGCTACAACCTCCATTACATCAGCTATATCAGACTTTTTAAAATCGATCTTATACTTTTGGGCAATATATAAGCGAATTTCTTTTATTAGAGCGTCATCAGCAACCCCGTCTAAACGAGTAGCACCGTTCAAATTAATAGAATTTGAAATATCAATTTCATTTGTAAACTCATTGTATTTTAGCTTACCAGCTAACCGAGTATCACGCTCAAGTATTTTTCTGAGATTGTCTAGATTAGGAACGTAGCCGTCACCCTTTGCTTTTTGGTCAAGGTTTAAACTATTCTGTTCTGTTTCTCTAATCGCTGTAAGATCAGTAAACTCTTGAGTTAGTGTTTGACTGTATCCAGCGCTTGTATATGGTTGTGCTTTATTGTTGCCATTGTTCAAATACTCACCCCCCTTATAAATTATTTTCATTTCTTCTAGAAAGCACTTTGCAAGTGCCACACGCTTCACAATTGAAGAGAATAGCTGTGTAACCTGCTCGAAGCTATAACCATGCAGGAATAGCAACCGAATAAAAAGCGCTGTATCCTCTTTGGTATAGATTCCATTCGTGATAATATCGAACAACCAGCCATTTAATTCTATTGCTTGGTTTTCTCTTGCTTCACTCAACTTACCAGCCTCTAACTTCTGCAATACTGCCAATGGTTCAGACTTCATAAGTTTTGGAGAGATCTTTCGTGCCACTTTCCAATGAGAATTTTTCTGTTGATTATCACACAGTCTTATAGTTATCCCTTTAGTGTGAAAGTCTGTTAATCCTGCTCCAATTGGTTCAAAATAAACAAATTTAAAATAGTTTCCATTTTGCAGTACCAAAGTTGGATTGTCCTTTAGAAAATCTAATGCAGTTAATTTATCAGAGTGAACAGTAACTTCTATTGTTCTCATTTATCAGCCCCCAAAAAGATCAAGATATCACTTATTTTATAATAGGCTTTTCGTGTATCTTCTAGCGGTGGTTGATAGCGTTTCAAGCCGTTTTCTTCCCACCGTTTTAGTGTGTTGTCCCTTATATCTAACTCATCTTTCAATTGTTTTGCTGTCATAAGCCCCAAAGATTTTTGAAAAACTTTATCTTGTGACTTTAAAAACGTATCAATCAAAGTCAAAACTCCTTGACTTAGTTCTTGTTCACTTTCTTTACTCAAACTAAACATATATTTTTCCTTTCTAAAATTGTTTTTCCTGCGGTTGCACGTTTGGGAGGTATAATCATACCCCTGTTATATTTCAAGTTGAATTTCACCGATTAAAGAGCTGGTTTTGAGCCTCAAAATCGATCCTGGAGTTAATTAAATTGTTAGTTTGTCCTTTACGTTTGTTTCTGACAAATGGACTTACTGAAAAGTTGTCAAGGTCTGAAAGTTTGGCACGAATAGAAACAACTCGCCCAGCTTCCTTTTCCTCATGCAATTCTTCAAATGCCTTTGCCATTTTCAAAAACTTTGATATATGCCGTCTTACGTTTGTTTCAATGTACCAAGCGTTATCCTGTTCATCATATCTTACAACTGTTTCCCGTTCCTCTTGCTGGTATGCCATTATCTAGCCTCCATGATCTCAAGCCATTTCTTCATACGTTTTAGCTGTCTTTTGCTGATATATCCCCTTTTCTTGTAAGCTACAGCCCACTCATGGAAACACTCAGCAAGGAAGAATATACTCACGAATGATAGAAAAATAATTCCAACGCCCAATAAATCACCAATCATTTTTGATCTCCTCATCTAGCTTTGTAGCTGTCTATATATGCCCACCGTGCTTCACCCTCCAATGAAAGAAAGTCATTCAATTCATCAAGAGAGAGTTTCTTATGTAAAAAATCAAATAGGATCTGATAAAGATTAGGTTCATTCTCTTTCATCTCTTGTACAATTTTATTAAATCTTAATTGTGCATTAACTTTTTCCATCTCTTCTATAAATTCCTCTAATTCTAATTCTGTTAGTTCTAATTCTGTTTTTTCTGTTTCCATTTTATGTACCTCCTGTACAACTTTTTGCGCTCTATACCAAGATATGGTATAATTTAAGTAAATAAAATTTCCTAAAACCTTTACGGCTTGCCTGCTGTCCTGTGTTTTAGTATTTATAGTTAAAAGCCTTATGAGTTTGCCGACCGTTAGGGCTTTTTTGTTGCGTTCAATAATCTTTTGCAAGCCATTCCATAGCTTTCATATAAATTGATTTTTTCACTTCGCCACCCTGTCGCAACTTACGATAGGTAACTTGAGTTACACCAATTTCTTCACTTGCACGTTTAGCAGTGATAAATTTATCAGCTTGTTTTCTTCGGATTGCTTTTGCTTGTGTATCAGTGATTAACATAAAGCACCCTCCTTTCTGTTTTTTGCTAACTACTTGTTAGCTTCCGATTGTAGTATAGCGTACTTTAAATTCGTTGTCAACAATAATATATCTCAAAAGGGAATTTTTTGTTAGCTTTTTAGTTTTTTATGATATAATACAGATTGAGGTAAACATAATATGAATAGAATAAAAGAATTAAGAAAAGAAAAGAAATTAACTCAGCAAGATGTTGCTGATGCTATGGGAATTAGTCGTAGAGGTTTTCAAAAGTGGGAAAATGGTGATAGTCAGTTAAAACCTGAGAAAGCAAAACAATTAGCCGACTTTTTTGGAGTAAGCGTTGGCTACTTACTAAATTACTCAAATAGTAAAAAAGATCCATTTGATGATTATATTCCAACACCGAGAGAATATCGTTCGTGGCAAGAATTCGACTATATGCAATTATCTAAAACAGATTTAGATTTCCATGATTACGAAAAATTAAGAAAGCACCTTGAACCATTCGCACTAGAATTACTACTTAACTACTTTTTCTGCACTGATGATGAAAGGGAGCTACTCAGAACTATTGCAAAAAAATTCGCCAAAAAAGATGCGGTTTCTTTTAAAAAAAGCGAATAGATAATTAGGAGGGTTATCATGAAAAAGTTTTTCTATTTTACGGCAATTGCACTATCAATAACCCTAATGGGGTGTAGTTCTCAAAAAAATGAGAATACTAGTAAGTCTGAACCTGTGACAGAAAAATCTTCTGAAAAAGAAGAATATTCTGTTGAAGATCTTTTTGATAAGATTGCTGAAAAAGCTGGAGCAGTCACCACAGACACATATAATGAAAATGATTATCCTGCGTATGACTATAGAACTATTCTTAGGAACCCAGATTCATTTGTATTTAAGAAAATGAATGTGTTTAATACAAAAATAATACAACTTGTAGAACAAGGAAAATATACTCAAATACTTGCTTTACAAGGCACTGAAAATATGTATATGTTTTTTATCGAAACTGACCGCATGGAAAGTAATTTTTTAGAGGGAGATACATTGACCGTGGATGGTCGTTTTGCACTAATTTATAAGTACGATTCCGTAGGTAACGGTAAGAAGAAAGTACCTTTAGTATACATAGATGCATATTTTTCTAACTAAAAAAATAATATCGATCTAATTTTTTTGTCGACAATTATCAATAAGATTAAAAGTTATACATATATCACCTACTGATAAAATTAGAAAAGAAGTAAGACATTGAAAAATAATGAATTGTTTGACTGGTTTTTGTTTGCTTGTACGATCCTTGCCTTTAGTGCTATGATATTTGCATTTCATATACTAGATAAAGAGGGAAAAAAGGCTCTCGGAAAGAAAAAATCATCTGATAGATAACTAATTCAGATATACGAAAACATTTAGGAGAAACATTATGAAAAAGAAAGATATTGCTACTGCTGTTGTTTTAGCTCTTGCCGCTGGCGGAGCAAGCTATTATTTCTCGGAATATGCCCCTCACCAAACTGCAATAAGTCACTTTGAAAAGTCTGTTGATACTCTTAATGAGAACAATAAAGCAATTGAAAAACAAATCGCTGATACTGAAAAAATCATTAAAGAAAAAGCTGAACCATTAGAAGCTAAGACTTTAGAAGATTTAAAAACTGCTGTTAAAGAAGCAAAGACCTCAATTCGTAAAGCTCCAAAAATGGAAAGCGATACACAAAAGATCGAAGATCAAGCGAAAGAAATCGCAAAACCTGTTGATTATTCTAGCGCTCAAAAAAACATCACTGAGAAACTAACAGCATATCAAAATAGCGTTAAACAACTAGCACAGATTACAAACCCTAAAGATTCTTTCGTTGAGGAACGGTTGAAAGAAATCGATACAATTCAAGAGATTCAACACGTTACTGAAGATAATGATGCAAACGGGTTATTAAACAAACAGGGTGGATATACCGCCTCAATATATTTTTCAGATAGTCAAGTAACAGAACCTGTTTACGGGACTGATCTAGTAGATAAAGGAACTGAAGCAGGAGGTTGTATTGAAGTTTATAAAACAAAAGATGAAGCTGAAAAACGTAATACTTACATATCTGCATTTGATGGTGGACAATTAAATCCTGGCTCTCATTATGTGTATGGTACTATCGTAATTCGTACCTCTAACCACCTCACTGCTAGCCAACAAAAAGCCTTAACTGAAAAAATTTACAATAAACTAATTGAACTGAAGTAATTCTTACAAAATAGATATTTTCGCCTATTCTAATTTCAAGGATTATATCTACCAAACCATAGCAAACCTTAGCACTACTATTTTTCTTTAGGGTGTCCGAAAAGTCCGATTTAACAAAAAAAGCGTGTTTTCTCGGTGTTCGCTCGGAGTTCAATATAAGATTAAAAAAGTATGAACTTATCAGTACTTTTCCGACATTTCCCCGTAATAAGCTCCATATCTACCAATTTTGTTGTTGTCAACAAAACCGTATGATTCAACTTTTTTAGCGCGTGGAATTTGCTTGGAAAATAAAAATTATGGAAAATAGAGATTCAGATAGTATTTTTAAACAGTTATGTATATAGAATCAAAAAGTACCTTAAAACTGGTGAATGAGCTTCTGATATCATTTCTAATCTTAAGGAAAAATCTAGAAGAATAAGAAAAGATGATTAGTTTCTTAACTTCAGTATATATAGAAAGGAAAATAGATGGAACCTGATGAATATCTAAAATCTAGACTGGATAATCAAATTGATTGGTATGATACAAAAAGTCAACACCATCAAAAATGGTTTAAAATTTTAAAGTATGCAGAAGTGCTGATGGGATTCTTAATTCCTCTATTAGCAATTTGCAAGCCAATAAATTTTGAACTTTGGTCGGCTGTATTTGCTGGTTCAATGTTACTTTGTGAAAGCTTTATATCTATATCTAAGCATCATGATAATTGGATTGATTACCGTAGAACAACCGAATCTTTAAAACATGAAAAATATATGTTTTTAACAGGAACTGGTGTCTATAAAAATGAAAACGATAGCTTCGCTTTGCTTGTCGAACGTTGCGAAACTATCATTTCAAGCGAAAATATAAATTGGGCTAACTTGCAAACGGACACTATTCAACGAAAGGACAAACAATGAGCGCGCATAAATGTTTTATATCTTTTAAAACTCATGATATGGAGTTCAAAAAATATATACAGGAAAATTTAGACGTGGATATGATCGACAAGTCTCTAAACGAACCGATTAATTCGCAAGATGAAGACTATATCATGCGAAAAATACGAGAAGATTATCTAAAAGATTCTACAGTTACTATTCATCTTATCGGTTCCGAAAGTTCCGAGAATAACTATTGCCAAAATCAGAATTACATCAAAAGAGAATTGCAGGCCTCGCTATCGAACACTTCATCAGGTAAAAGAAATGGAATTTTAGGAGTAGTTTTACCTTCGATGTATGATCGTATTTATATAGGAGAGCAGGCATGTTTTACTTGTTTTAAAAATCATGAAGTAGTCAAAATAAATGAAGATACTACTGTTAAAGAGTTTAGTTATAATTTTTATCTCCCTCTTGACAATGACAAACATGTATGGAGCGAAGAAGATCGGTATTGTATATTAGTTAAATGGGATGATTTTAAAAAGAACCCAAATAGATATATTGATCAAGCTTTTGATAAAAGGTCGTCTGATATTGTTAAAAAAATAAAGGTTAGACCTTAAAAATCTAACCTCGAATAATTTCATAAGTTTTCTCAAAAATATCTGGTTTGACAGGATATTTTTCACCATCTACGCCTGTGACAATCCAATCTCCTGGAGAAGCCTTCATGACTCCTTCTAAAGTGTCGATATACATTTCTGTATCAATTTGAATAGCATCTACTATTACAGGAATCTTACGAACCTTAACCATGCTTTCTCCTCTGAGTTTTTCATTATTATAGCATAAAAATTAGTATTTCCAAAATGGGAACAACTGAGCATCTCAATTAGTATGGGACTTAGACTTTGATTTTGCAATTTCTACATGTTCAATATTGGTTAAACGTCATATTAGCTCCATATCCACTTTGTTTCATACTCTGGTATGTTTACCTGTCTAACTCTTTAAAATCGAATACAGGGCACTCTGTGAAGCCCTGACATGATATAAACCACAAACTAAAACCTTTACGGCTTGCCTGCTGATGAATTAGAAAGGTTTAGATCATGAACATTACAGAATACAAAAAGAAAGACGGTACAACTGTGTACCGCACCAGCTTATATCTTGGTATTGATTCAATCACGGGTAAGAAGATTAAAACAACCATTTCAGCTTGTACCAAGAAAGAAATTAAGAACAAGGCTTTACAAGCAAAATTCGAATTTGAAAAGAATGGTGCAACTCGCACCGCTTTTGTTCAATATAAAAACTATAGTGAATTAATGGATAGCTGGTGGGAAACTTATGCTCCCACGATCAAAACAAATTCTCAAATCGCTATCAAGTCACAGATAGAAAAATATTTACGCCCCGCTTTTGGATCGTACAAACTAGATAAGTTGACCCCTGCTATTATTCAGCAACAAGTGAATAAATGGGCTAGAGATTACAACCAAAATAATGGGGGCTTTAAACGATATGGGCAACTCCATTCCTACAATAAGCGCATATTACAGTATGGAGTTTCATTACAAGCGTTAAAGTCCAATCCTGCAAAGAACATACTAGTTCCAAAAGTCAAGACAGATAAAGCAAAAATCAAGCATTTTACAGATTCTGAGTTAAAACAATTCTTCGAATACCTGGATAGCTTGGATCAAAAAAGATTTAAAAATCTCTTCTGTGTCACTCTTTACAAGTTCCTGCTTGCTACTGGTTGCCGTATCAATGAAGCGTTGGCGCTGGAATGGGCTGATATTGATCTTGATAATGCTGTTGTTCACATTACAAAGACACTTAATTATAAACTTGAAATTAATAGTCCTAAATCAAAATCTAGCTACCGTGATATTGATATTGACCCCAAAACTGTTTCTATGATGAAACAATATAAACATAGACAAACTAAAGAGGCTTGGATACTTGGAAGAACTGAAAAAGTGGTCTTTTCAGATTTTATCCATGAATACCCAAACAACCGCACTCTTCAAGCAAGATTAAAAATACATTTTAAACAGGCGCAAGTTCCTGACATTGGTTTTCACGGTTTTCGACACACTCACGCTAGTTTGTTATTAAATGCTGGAATACCATATAAAGAACTCCAACATAGACTAGGACACTCCACTTTATCCATGACAATGGACATATATAGTCACCTCTCAAAAGAGAGTGCAAAAAAAAGCCGTTTCAATCTTCGAAACGGCACTAAATAATATCAAAAGTTCCTAAAAAGGAGAACATTTTTCACTTAAAGATACGTTAATTCCTTATGTATTAAGGGTTTGACGTATCTTTAAAATATATCTGAATATTATAACATGAAAGCCAAAAATGGCGGGAAATAAAAGGTCGACTTATACAAAAACCAAAATCAACATTTTTCGTTATTTTTGTTGCATTTAACTTGACTTATCACACTAAAAGAATATAATAAATATGATAATAATCTTTTAAAAATGTAATGGGATGATTATTCTGTTAAGTTTGCACTGCTTATTATCATTTTATATTATGAAGCGTAAATTTCTTCCGTTTTTCTATCGAATCATTGTTTTTAGAAAGTTTGTTTCAGGTCCAACCAATCCTCTAGTATGGACAGACTAAAGATAGGATATTGAGGTATGCCCCCATATTTTCTCAATAGAGGTAAGGTCCTTCTTCTCTAAATACATGTTCAAATAAAGCAACTGATTGTATGGAGCAAAGATCAGGAGTTTTTCAGTTTTAGGAGATATCACTATATAGAAACTTTACGAAATTTATGCAAAAGAAAGGAAATGAGGCCAATTGAAATTTCTATATAAAAAGATAGTTGCATTTGTAGCTATCATCGCCGTGGTAGCCTTAGGCTTGTCTGTGATCAAACCTGTTAGCGCGGCTACTGTTTCACCAACCGTCACCAATTTAAAGGCTCAGGCAAGTGGACAAAAAGTTATCTTTTCATTTGACTGGGATTTAACTGGTAAATCAGTTAAAGAAGGTGATACGTTTACCATTGATGCTCCAGAAGGTGTCAATATCACTGAAGTTGCAACTCAATCACTCCAAGCAAATGGAGCTGAAGTCGCAACCATTTCGATGACAAACAAAAAGATTACTTTTACTTTTAAAAAAGCCATCGAATCCATGAACCAAAACGTTAAGGGTGGTTTCTCATACAAAGCAGAATGGGATAACACTCCGGGAAATCCTGGAAATAAAACGGCTACCTCAAAAGTTGGTTCAGAATCAGTCGTCATCACACGTCCTGATGGGCCAGGAGTTTTCGAAGCAATCTTAAATAAATATAATCGTACAGGTGATTATGTTTCTAAACAATTCAAATTAGACGCATCTGAAAACTATGCATGGATGAATGTTGGAGATGACTATTATCTCACTACTTGGTTCATTCGTATCAACGGAGATGGTAAGAAACAAGCCATCACAAACCCTGTTGTGTCAGATAAAATCCAAGCTCCAGCTGTAGATTACTCAAAAATCACTTTTGCTCCTGCTGCAAACCACGCTGCAAGTGAATTCTTTGTAGGAACTTACTTGAAACCATCCTTCACTTTGAGAAAAGGTGGACAAGTGGTAGCTTCTGGTTGGGACTTCTGGAAACATGTGAAATTCGATGCGGACGGCAATGGATTTACCGTGAATTTATCAGATGTCAGTGATGTCTTTAAAACAGCATCAAGCGATGAATTGATCGTTGAATACCAAACATTAATTCCTAAGACAACCGTTCGCGTTGACAACAATGCTACGTTAACAGCTGATGAAATCAAAACACCATTAAAAGACCCAGCATTCTGGAATAACACAGAATTAAACTTCTGGGTATCCGGTGATAAAACTATAACTGTTCAAAAAGAATGGGTTGGTGATGAAGAAGCTGACCGTAAAGATATCACAGTTCAATTATTAGCTGATGGTAAAAAATTAGACGGTATGACTAAGACCTTGACAAAGGCTTCAGGTTGGACTGCAGAATTTTCTAAATTACCAGGGATTAAAGATGGACAACCGATTGTTTATTCAGTAGAAGAAACGAATACACCTGATGGTTATACTTCAAAAGTTGAACCAATCAATGAGTCGAATGTTATTAAAGTTGTAAACACTTCAAACAAACCAAAAGTAACTGAAACTACTGCAAATCTTGTTGTTAAAAAAGCTTTCGAAGTAGCCGGTGATCAAGAACATAAACAAGTTCCAATCACAGAAGGTCAATTTGAGTTTGTCTTGAAAGATGAAAATAATACGGTAGTTGAAACTGCTAAAAATAAAGCAGATGGCACTGTCAACTTCAAGTCTCTAACCTTCAATAAGGAAGGTAGCTATACATACACTATCACTGAAAACAAGGGTACGGATGCTACTATCAACTATAGTACACAAAGCATCACGGCTACTGTCGATGTGAAAAAAGAAAACGACAAACTCGTCGCTACTGTCACTTACTCAGGTGGAGATGGTGAACAAAAAAATACGATCACCAATACTCAAAACAAACCAAAAGTTTCAAATGCTAAAGTGACCTTAAACCTTAAAAAAGCATTTGAAGGTGGCGAACTTAAGGGTGATGACTTTGAGTTTGTTGCAAAAGATTCAAACGATAAAGTTGTTGGCACAACCAAGAACAAAAAAGATGGTTCAATTACTTTTGATAACATCACTGTAGACCATGCTGGTACATTCAAATATACCATCACTGAAACAAAAGGTAGTGACAAGACCATTACTTACAGTGATAAAACCATCACAGCTACTGTTGTAGTGGTTGAAAAAGACAACGCTTTGGTTGTAGAACAAGTCACTTACTCTGATGGTGAAAATGCCACGGATACGTTCACGAACAAAAAAGAAGCTCCTAAAACAGAAAGTACAAAGCTAGCCTTCAAGTTAAAAAGCTTCTTAAAGAAGGTGAAACAACCATACCGTTGACTGACGATCAATTTGAATTTGTCTTGAAAGAAGGTGACAATACCCTTGAAACTGCTAAAAACAAAGCAAATGGTACTGTAACCTTTAAAGAACTTACTTATACTGAAGAAGGAACACATACTTATACCATTACCGAAAACCAAGGTACGGATACTTCAATCAACTACAGCAAACAAATGATCACTGCTACCGTTGAAGTGAAGAAAGATAACGACAAACTCGTCGCTACTGTGACTTACTCAGGTGGAGATACTGAAAAAGGTGATGCCTTCACAAATACGAAAACACCTCCAACGCCTGTTCCTCCAACAGTGAAACCAACGACAGCTCAATTCAAGGCTAAAAAAGTACTGGCGATCAATGGTTCGAGCGATCGTACATTGAAAGCAAATGAGTTTACTTTCCTTCTCAAGGATCAAAATGGTACGCTCGTTGATACTAAGACAAATGGTGAAAATGGTGATATTCTCTTCAATCCAGTAAGCTTTAATGAAGCTGGTACTTTCACCTACACAATTGTTGAACAAAAACCAGCTACACCAGAATCAGCGATCACTTATGATGAATCTGTTCATACTGTAACAGTGACTGTCACAAAGGATGCAACTGGACAATTGAATGCGGATGTGCAATACGACGGTAAGAAAGATACTCCTACTTTTACCAACACTTATACACCTCCGACACCTGTTCCTCCAACAGTGAAACCAACGTCAACTCAATTCAAGGCTAAAAAAGTATTGGCGATCAATGGTACGAGCGATCGTACGTTGAAAGCAAATGAGTTTACTTTCCTTCTCAAGGATCAAGCTGGAACGCTCGTTGACACCAAGACAAATGGTGAGAATGGTGATATTCTCTTCAATCCAGTAAGCTTTAATGAAGCTGGTACGTTCACCTACACAATTGTTGAACAAAAACCAGCTACACCAGAATCAGCTATTACCTATGATGAAACGGTTCATACTGTAACAGTAACTGTTACAAAAGACGAAAATGGACAATTGAATGCGGATGTGCAATACGACGGTAAGAAAGATACTCCTACTTTTACCAACACTTATACACCTCCGACACCTGTTCCTCCAACAGTGAAACCAACGTCAACTCAATTCAAGGCTAAAAAAGTATTGGCGATCAATGGTACGAGCGATCGTACGTTGAAAGCAAATGAGTTTACTTTCCTTCTCAAGGATCAAGCTGGAACGCTCGTTGACACCAAGACAAATGGTGAGAATGGTGATATTCTCTTCAATCCAGTAAGCTTTAATGAAGCTGGTACGTTCACCTACACAATTGTTGAACAAAAACCAGCTACACCAGAATCAGCTATTACCTATGATGAAACGGTTCATACTGTAACAGTAACTGTTACAAAAGACGAAAATGGACAATTGAATGCGGATGTGCAATACGACGGTAAAAAGGATACTCCTATTTTTACCAACACGTATACACCTCCAACACCTCCAACTCCAAGTGAAAAACAAATTACCACAAGCAAGATTTTAGAAGGTCGTGACCTTCAAGGTGGTGAATTTAGCTTTAACCTCTTGGACGAAAATGGAACTGTTCTTCAAACAAAACAAAATGCTGCAGATGGTACAGTGACATTTGATGCGATCGCCTACACGGAAGCGATGATTGGTACTCATAAATATACCATTAAAGAAGTCCTACCAGCTGATCAGGCAAATATCCAATATGACGAAGGTCAAGTGGATGTCACAGTGACCGTCACAAAAGATGAAGCATCAAACGCTATCCAAGCAGTTGTTTCATACGGTGCGAAGAAAACCTTTATCAATAAGGTCATCCCACCAACTCCACCAACAGTGAATAATCCTGAATTGAAACTTTACACCCTTAGAGTTCGTAAGGTAGATGAAAAGGGTGATTACCTTGCCGGTGCGGTATTTGGACTCTTTGAAGCGGATGGTGTGACACCTGTTGCAAATCCTTATGGTCAAGGCCAAGCACAAGCGATTTCTGGTCAAGACGGACTTGCAAGCTTCGTTGGATTTGAAGCTAAAGAGTATGTCATCAAAGAGCTCTCAGCTCCAAGTGGTTACCAACTTTCAGATACAACCATCAAGGTCTCTGCAAGCGACTTTGCTTCTGCAACAAACCTTGTCGTTGATAAAGGAAACGTGGTGAATAAACTTCTTCCACCTCCACCATCAACAGATATTCCAAATATACCAACACCAAGTAATAGCAAACCTAAAACTCCATCACCAAATGGAGATAAGCCTAAGCCTAGTGACAAACCTAAATCTAGTGAAACTCCTAAATCTAGTGACAAGCCTAAAGAAGGTAAACGATCTCTTCCTTCAACAGGAACTGCAGATCATTTAGGACTTCTTGTAACTGGTTTGACATTCGTCGCTACAGCTATTGCTTCTATGACACTTAAGAAGAAGGAAGACTTCTAAGCAACATGAAAGATCTAGTCAAACACGACTAGATCTTTTTTTGTATCTGCTTCTCTTATTCTGGTTTGTTTTGATCTTCATAAAAAATAACTTTCCCATCTTTCACTTTGAAGGAGTAACTGATGGAATCAGCATAACTACTTTTGGAATAGTAGAAATCATAGGCACCATCCGGTAGTTTGCTAGCGTCTAATTTTTTGGCTGCTGCTTTTAAGTCTTGTTCCTTAACGGATACACCATCCTCTATATAAATAGTCATACGGATTAACTCTTGATCGATTAAGGTCTGAAAAGGGATTTGATAGTAACCGGCAAAGTCCTTTTTCCCTTCTTTGAGATTTTGACTTGCGATACTATCTAGAATTTGCTCCTTCTCATCACGGTTGGAGTTAGATAAAAAACCAAAGAAACTAATAGGAAGACTTAGAGATTGCTTCTTTAATTGTCCCTCAATTTCCTTCTCCTTCTTTTGGACAGATTGCTGCTTCAAGTACGCTTCCTTATACTCTGGAAGATGGTCACTAGTTGTATCTGTCCAATCATTATGAAACACCGTATCCGTTTCTAATGTCACTGTTTGTCCATCATAGGTTTTCTCAGAGTAGGTATAAGACACATGATAAGTTGGGATTTCCAAAGCAGTCCAATCCAGTTTGTTTATGGTCACATCCCCATGCAAACCAACCTTAGCAAGCTCACTGCTGACAACTTCCTTCGCCTTTATAATCACTCGGTTTCATGATCTTACAACTGGAAAGAAACAGGCAACATAGAATAAGTGGAATTCCTGCGAATAGTTTGAAATAGTTGGGCTTCATAGACTAACCTCCTTGCGAAATTTAATCTAATCCATTAATTTTTTATATCGTATGAGAACATTTTTTTAATATCTTCTTTCATCTTTTTATTAGGAATTTTCTCTAAATCCATATATTTGAAGAATTCTTCATCATTTTGAAAGACATGAACCTTCCCATCTTTAGTATACTCAGCTGGTATGGTAAGGTTACCGAAGGACTGGCCAAAATCTCTAGAGACCACGTAGTTCTGTACTTCATATAAGCGTCGCAATAATGAGAACTCTGTAGCATCGTTACTTTGATTTAATTCCTTTTTAAAATATTGGAAAAACTCCTTTTTGTTATTTGCAAGATGTTCTTGCCCATCTTTTGAAAGCTCTGCTGGTATCTTATGATACCGTAAGACATCATCCCATCCACCTGAACGCTGCTCTGGAACTTTATAAAGCAGTTCCAAAAATGAAATATCAAAGTTGAGATCTTCTGGTCCGAGAAAGTATAGGTAGGCATTCTCCCCTTTTGTCGGTTTTTCATCCCATTTTAAAGTAGTTGGACTATTCCCTTTGCTTAAAATCGAATATACTTTCGGATAGAGTGTTTTCAATGGGATGTCCTTAGCCTCATCACTACGATCTGTAAATAACAAACGTGAATGTTGGAGCTGCAATCGTCCTCCTTCAAAATTGTATTCAAATGGATGCGACTCTTTATAACTTTCTAGACTTTCTTTTTGAACTTGTTTATAATCTTTGCCTGATGAGGTTTTCCAAGCGATCTTTCCACTTTTAACATTCATCAAGCCAGTTTGCAAATTATAGTCTGTTTCAACATGGATATCTCCAGGACCTACAATGTATTTGTCTTTCTTATCGACAAGAATATCAATCGGAATGTATGTTTCTCCATCATCTGTATCCAACAACATAGAAGAAACTGTAACAGATAAAGGGATATAATTTTTATTCATGTCTCGTACCAACTTAAAAACATCATATGTCTTCTTCACTAAGCGCTTGTCCTTGGTATCATAGACATCAATGAGCCAGTACTCTCCCTTTTGTGCTTTATTTGTAGTGAGGTAAGGAACTTGATTACCACGAATATAATATTGAAAATAGAGACGTGGGTCAGATTTTAATTTGTAACTTTCTTGTGCAATGTACCGTTCACTATTTCCACCATTTATAAACCATTCTACTTTAACTTTTGAATTATACGAATATGCTTCCAGCGCCTCATCCACTTCCTCTTTATTATCCCATTGAATGGCTACTGCTTTCCCACCTGCAATAAATTGGGAGTCAACTATGTTTGGACGAGGTTTCCAAGTTACAAATTGTGATATATCACGCTTATGAATTTCATATTGGATAAACCATCCACCTGCTAAAGTAACAAGTAATAAAAATATCCAAAACTTAATTGATTTAAAAACCTTCTTCATTCTCTCTTTTCTACTTCCTGTCCGCATTTTTTCCCTTATTTGTTCGTCAGTTTTCTTTAAAAGACTTCCGACTTTTCCAACCACATATGAATAAATTTCTTTAATAATTTATTGACAACTGAAGCTTCTTATAATTTCTTAAACTCACTAGCATTTACAATAAGCTGATTAAAGATTTGGATTTTTCTCTATTTTTGAATGACCCATTTGGCGTCACCATAAACGATCGTAAATGGTCCATCCCCATCTGTTAAATAATTAATCTTATATTTAGCTGACTCACCTGCCTCAAGGACTGTTGGCTGTTTGTAATTTAAAGTGTTGTTCAGCATATAAGCAGATTTGCCATGGCCATCATAGAGATCTACATTTGAATAATTCGGGCTACTTTCAATACGGAGAGGTGTTGTATTCGATAGGGTGAATTCGACGATCAATCGATGTTGTTTTTTCCTTGTATCGATACGGTCTTGATCATCCTGAACATCCAAATTTGGATCGTCTGTTACACTATTCAGTGTAACTTCTAAGCCATTAGCAAATACAACTGGCTCTCCAATTGCATATTTTTTGACCGGATTTTGTGGATTAAAATCTTTTAGCTTTTCACTTCCCTTTCCTTCATCAGTAACATTATCAGTATTGATGGACCAGAAGATACTATCATCATTTCCACCACCAGATTGATTAGCTTTCTGCATTTGTTGAGGAATTTGTAACAAGAGTGCCAAATTTTTAGTATCAATTTGGACTTGACCTTGGTTAGTCACCTCCATTTCGATCGTTATTTCCGTACTACCAATCATATTACCGGTTGAAAAACTCGCATTAAAATTTTCCTTTACTAAATGTTGTAAGATGGTAGAAAGCATTATATAAGAAAGATGGTCTCCTCTGTTGTCTTTTTCAGCATAGTTTTCGTGTAGTTCATCTAACCAAGCATACATGGTCTCATTTGGATTCTTGGGATCAGCACTCAATCTGTACCCTTTTCCTCTTGGTAATTGCCTTGGGCTATAGGCTGGTGTTTGAATTTTAAGGATTACCTTATTCCCCTTAACTGCATATCCCTTTAATTCGTAACTCTTTTCAGAAGGGAGAGCATTGGTCATTAATTTTAAATACATGGGACCATAGATTTTGAGGGGATATTTTTCTCCTAGGTACTCAAATAAGTATTTGAATCAAAGGTCCTATTACTTTCTTCTATTTTAGGAACAATATAGTCCTTCCAGATCCGGTTATACATTTCTTCCTGACTCATTACTCCACTAGCCTTGACTACTGTGTCCATTTCATCTTGGTCAATATAAATCGCTTCAACTACTTGCAAAGCCTTTTGGACTTTTCCCTCTTCATCGAGAGGAGTTTCATTCTGTTGCAGACTATATATAGAAATACCATCGCTATCATCTGGCTTCATATATTGTGGAAGTTTTTCAAACGTTATGTATTTACTACCACTCTTAGCATTCCAATCAAATGATGCAGCTGGTCCTGTCTTATCAAAATGAATGTTTTTTCGATCGATTTTCTTCTGTACTTCTTTATTCGAAGAACCTTGTTTTTCTACAGTTCCTTGTTTGCAGGCACTCAAACATACTGGTATAAGTACCGAACATAAGACAAGGCCCCATTTTATTTTCTTCTTCATCCCATCTCCTCCTAATCTCTTCCTCATTTTACCATCAATCCCCCCTTTTGTCAGTCAAATAGATAAGAGGCTGGGACAAAAGTCCTAGCCTCTCAATTATTTTTGGATTGTCGATCAAGACGCAGTGGTTGAGTGGGCTCTACTACGCTGATTTCATCAGCTTTTACAGCCTTACTCAACTGTGCGGAGGTGGGACGACGAAATCGAATTCTAACGAATTACCGATTTCTGTCCCACTCTCTATTTCATATAAATCATCCCTGTACAGGCTTGCTCTGAAAGTTCGACAAAGCCGAGAGACTGGTAAAAGGCTAGATTTTTCTCGCTACGTTCAGTGGCAAGGAGCCGTTGATAGACATTTGGGAAGGTCGCTAAAGCCTCTGTTAATAGTTTCCTTCCGATACCTTGACGCTGGTAATCTGGTCGCACCAAGAGGTCCTGTACCAAAAGGACAGAGTGGCCATCTCCTACCAAGCGAATGTAGGCGACGAGCTCGTCCTCATCATAGACGGCCAACTGCCAGAGACTGGCTTTGACAGCTTCTTCTAGCATAGCTGGGTTGTTGGTATAATTGGTCCATCCGACCGAGCTGTAGAGTGCGAGTAGGTCTGTCATCGCTGGAATTTCTTTTTTATAATCTAACATCTTAACTCCTTTTTAACCTATAGTGCTGGAAGAAGGCGATATCCCGGTAAGGGGACTCTTGGCAAACGGACAGCTCCATCTTGAGCATAGACTCTCGCCAGCCTTCTTGGCCCTTGAAGCGATTGTCCTGCAAGGCATAAAAGACTCGGATCCCTTGGTAATCCTGAACTTCAAGGGCTAAGTCTTCTACTGCTGCACCGAGATCATAGGCCTGGGCCAAACCCATGGAGTGGGTTTCCAGGTCTTGACCTGCTAGGAGATCAAGGGCCTTTTGAGTATCATTTTCAAAGACGACTGTCTGCAGGACGCGGCCAACCTCATTGTGCTTAACGATAGAGAGCAGGCCTCCTGGTTTCAAGAGACGGGTGAATTCCTTGAGAACATCCTTGCGATCCTCCACATACTCCAAGACATTGTGGCAGAGAATGACATCAAAACTGGCATCTTCAAAGCTCTCTATCTGGTCCAGACTTCCGACGAATTGCTGGTAGGGATGGTCCTGGGTCCGCAAGGCTACCATTTCCTCATTAGGCTCCACAGCTAGGACTTGATTTTCTTTCGCTAGGTGATTGGCTACCAGGCCAAAGCCACTGCCGAAATCAAGGACTCGCTTACCTTTGATGTCTTTTAATTGTTCAAAAAGGATATCATAATAGATTTGTCCCCATGGTTGCCGGAGGTTTTCTAAATAAGCTTGAATATTCGCGGCCATCTTGCTCCTCCTATTTGAAATTGAACATCTTGCTGGCTAGCTTGTCCGAGATTCGTGGGAAAAGGGTATAGAGCTTGTGGGTCAGGTTCAAAAGCCAAGGAAGATTGAGCTCACGTTTTGGTTTTCCAAAGTTCTTCACAATCTTCTTGGCTACAAAGTCCGGTTCCAAAATGTAGCGATCCACAGCTTTCACATAGCTTCTGTCTGGGTCTGCCTGGTCAAAGAAAGTAGTCCGGATGGGGCCTGGATTGACCGTCGTCACATGGACACCAAAGGGCATGAGTTCCAAACGCAGGGCATTGGAGAAGCCAATAGCCGCAAACTTGGTCGCCGAATAAAGGCTGGATTTGGCTGTTGCAACGAGACCCGCCATGCTGACGATGTTGACGATGTGCCCCCCTTGCCTGCTGCCTTCATGTGCGCACCCATCAAGCGTGAAAGCTGCATGAGGGCAAAGGTATTGACTTCAAACATGGCATGAATTTGCTCATTGGTAATCTGGTCAAACTCTTCAAAGATCCCATAGCCTGCGTTGTTGACCAAGATATCGATCTGTCCATAGCGCTGATAGAGATCTTCTACCAAATCTTGGACGGCTGAGGAATCAGTGATATCGATCCCGATGCATTCAGCTTGAGGATGACTGGCATAGAGCTTTTCCAGTTTCTTGATTTCTACCTAGGAGAATCAGCCGGTCCTCAGGAAGGAGCTTGACCATTTCTTGGGCCAAACCTCCACTTGCTCCTGTTATGAGAATGGTTCGCATCTTAGATCTCCACTTCTTCCAAATCTTTGACGACATAGACATTTTCAAAAATGCTGGACGCATCCTTGCGCAATTGGCTGATGTCTTTTGATAAGAAGCGAGCACTAATATGGTTCAAAAGAAGGCGCTTGGCTCCAGCTTCACGCGCCACTTCTGCTGCCTGCATATTGGTCGAGTGACCGTGTTTCTTAGCAATCTTCTCATCACCCTTGCCATAGGTGGACTCATGGACCAAGACATCCGCATTGACTCCAAGGCGGACGCTGGCATCAGTCTTTCTGGTATCTCCGAGGATCGTGATAATCTTACCAGGCCGAGGGGCTGAAATATAATCCGCTGCAATGATCTTAGTCCCATCTTCCAGGGTGACATCTTGGCCATTTTTGACCTGACCAAAGAGTGGACCAAAAGGAACCCCTGCCGCCTTGAGCTTGTCTGCGTCCAGCGTCCCTTCGAGGTCTTTTTGCATGATTCGGTAACCCACGCAGAAAATGGTGTGGTCCAAGGCTTCCGCATAAACCGTGAATTTATCGGTTTCTAAAATCTTACCTAGAGAATGTTCATCGAATTCATGAAAATGGATGCGGTAAGGCAGGCGAGAGCCTGATACACGAAGACTAGTCATCACAAAGGATTTGATCCCTACTGGTCCATAGATATCCAGATCCGTCTGCTCTTCATTGGCCTGAAAGGCCCGACTAGAGAGGAAACCTGGCAAACCAAAAATATGGTCTCCGTGTAGGTGAGTGATAAAGATCTTGCTAACCTTTCGCGGACGAATGGTCGTTTCTAAAATTTGATTCTGTGTCGCTTCGCCACAATCAAAGAGCCAGACTTCATTGATCTCGTCCAGCAATTTGAGCGCTAGGCTCGATACATTACGGGCTTTTGAGGGTTGCCCAGCTCCCGTTCCTAAAAATTGAATGTCCATTGTCTACTTTCTATCTATATAAATCATGGCCGTCCGGTTCTCTGAACGGAAAGAAAGGTTGCCTGGGTAGGCTTGCGCTAGCTCAAGGAGCTCCTCTTGGTTATATCCTGACAGTTTCAAGCGTCCATCTTCCAAGGTCATCAAGTCAGTCAGGGCTGAGAGGGCTTCTGTTTTAGTGACCCCTTCTGGTTCAGCCTCTTGCAAGCAGATCTTACCATCTTTCAAAGACCAAACAATGTGGAAAGATCTCTGCGACTTCAAATAATATGGCAGGAGTGATATCTTCTGCTGGATGTTCAGCAAAGACACAGGCTAGCTCTTCATTTACGTAAGCCAAGCCATAAGACTTCCCTGATAAGTTGAGGCGGATAAAGGGCTTTCGTTCATCAAAGCTTTGCTGAACTGTGAATAAGTCAAATGCCCGGCTCAGGTCCAAGAAATAATCCATGGCCTCCTTGGGGCTCTTCTTTTGATAGAGCTCAGCAAAATAGGCGTTGATCACACTTGGGGGAGGCGTAATCACACGGAGACGCAATTCCTCAGGGATCGTGCTTAAAAGATTGGTCAGATAGACCCGATCGAGGCTGGTATAGCCTCCATATTTTATTGCTAAATCAACGTAATCCGTCATAAAATTCTTCCAACTTCCACTTATTTTTCTCTGCGATATAGCCTTGAATGACCTCGACGTCTTCTTCAAATTCTCGCTGGTCAATGATCGCTACTGTTTCTAGATCATGAGTCCGATAAGATTTTGAAAAAGGAACGCGAATGGTAAAGGGAACAAAGAGTTCTCTCAACTTTTCTAGAAGCAACGCCTGGAGATCTTCACGGGCTGTCTCAGAGCGCGCTGAAATCAAGCTAAAAGGTGTCTGGGTTGGTGTAAAGTCTGCTACTTTATCTGCTTTGTTGTAAAGAGTCAAGCGAGGAATCTCCAACATATCCAGGTCCTTCATGATCGAAAGCACGGTCTTTTCATGCTCTTCATGATTAGGATCAGACGCATCGATGACATGGACCAGGAAGTCTACATTCTTACTTTCTTCCAAGGTCGACTTAAAGCTTGATACCAACTCTGTTGGTAGATCTTGGATAAGCCAACCGTATCGGTCAGCGTCACTTGCAGATTGCCTGTTAGATGGATGCTCTTGGTTGTGGCATCCAAGGTCGCAAAGAGTTCATCGGCTTCATACTGGCTCTTACTGGTCAGCTGATTCATAATGGTCGACTTTCCTGCATTGGTATAGCCGATCAAACCAATCTTAAAAACAGGTGATTCCAAGCGTTTTTCACGAAGGGTTTCCCGGTTCTTTTCAACTGCCTTGAGCTGGCGCTCGATATCGGTGATTTGATTGCGAACGCTCCGGCGGTTCAACTCCAACTGACTTTCCCCTGGACCACGAGAACCAATTCCCCCAGCCTGACGGCTGAGCATGATCCCTTGACCGACAAGGCGTGGCAAGAGGTATTTGAGCTGGGCCAAGTGCACCTGCAACTTCCCTTCATGACTCCTAGCCCGCATGGCAAAGATATCTAAAATCAACTGCATCCGGTCAATGACCTTAACCCCAAGGATTTCTTCTAAGTTGACATTTTGACGCGGGGTCAAGCGGTTATTGACCACCACGGTCGTAATCTCATCTGCTTCGACCATTTGAGCGATTTCTTCTAGTTTTCCTGAGCCGACAAAGGTCTTGGTGTCGTACTTCTCTCGCTTTTGTGTATAGGAGCCCCGGACATCTCCACCAGCTGTTTTAGCTAGGTTCGCCAACTCCTCCATAGACATATCAAAATTGTCCATGCCTTGAAGTTCCACACCGACCAAAAGGATGCGTTCTTGTTTTTTTTCTGTTTCAATCATGCTGTAAAAACTCCTTTACATCTGCAAGAACCTGCTCCTTGAAGCGGGGGGCAGAAATGGCGTAAAAGGTTACTTCCATCCGATTTCGAAACCAGGTCAGCTGCCGTTTGGCAAAGCGCCGCGTATTGCGCTTGAGGATCTCACTGGCTTCCGCAAGGCTCTGCTCTCCCTTAAAGTAAGGAAAGAGTTCCTTGTAACCAATCCCTTTAGCTGCCTGAGCCTCCGGATGGTTATCATAGAGCCAACGGGCTTCATCCAGCAAGCCTTCCTCTAGCATGCGATCTACTCGGCGATTGATGCGATCATAGATCAAGTACCGTTCATCATCTAGACAGATGAGATAGGGTTCATAATCGGTCTCTTCGTTTGCGAGGTCCTGCCCAAAATGCGCAATTTCAAGAGCCCGCATGGCCCGACGGCGATTGAGCTGAGGAATCACAAGTCCTTGCTCCGCCACTCTTTGGTACAAGTCTTCATCCGACAGCAAGTCCAATTGGGCGCGATAGGCCAGAATCTCTTCATGAGGAACTTCACCACCTAGATGATAACCTTCGAGCAGACTTTGGATGTAAAGACCCGTCCCACCTGCAATGATAGGAAGCTTGCCTCGAGCTGTGATATCCTCAATCGCAGTCTTAGCTTCTCTTACAAAATCAAAGCCGAGTAAGACTCGGTCACCTCCCGCACATCGATCAAATGATGAGGAGCTGCAGTTTGCTCTTCTGGTGTCGCCTTGGCTGTTCCAATATCCAGCTTGCGATAGACTTGCTGGCTATCGCCACTGATAATTTCACCATTGAGGGCTTGCGCCAAATCGATCGCAAGAGCTGTCTTTCCAACAGCAGTCGGTCCCACAATCACAATTATCTTGGTTTTCATCGTTTTTCCTTGCAAAATTCACGTTTTTTCGTTACCATATATTATAACATAAATATTTAAAGTTCAGAAAAGGAGAAATTCTCATGGCTAAAGGATTTGGTAAAGGTTTTGTTACTGGTGTTGCTGGTACAGTTGCTGCTGTCGCAGGTGCAGTTTACACATTCAAGAAGAAAGTAATCGAACCAGAAGAACAAAAAGCAGCTTTCATCGAAGAAAACCGCAAAAAAGCAGCACGTCGCCGTGTCTCACACTAATCATTCAAAAGAGAGAGTGGGACAGAAATCGGTAATTCGTTAGAATTCGATTTCGTCGTCCCACCTCCGCACAGTTGAGTAGGGCTGTAAAAGCTGATGAAATCAGCGTAGTAGAGCCCACTCAACCACTGCGTCTTGCTCGACAATCCAAAAATATTGAGAGGCTAGGACTTTTGTCCCAGCCTCTTTTTGTATTTGTTTCAAAAGGTGAAGAGATCATTCACCGTTCTTTAATCATCTTCGTTGCGATCTCCAAGAGTTCCACTCCCATCTGAAAATGCTCGTCTAATAAATCATAGACGGCATCTTCGGACAAGACACCACAAGGTAGATCCTTTGGGAAAGTCATCCTGATTGGACAGGTCCAAGTCATCAAAATAGGCCTGACTACTATAATAATCACGCAGTTGGATATAGCTTTCTTGATGCTCTCTTAGTTGATCCACTGCTTTTTTGGTTTCTTCCAAAGTTTTGGCATAGTCATTCAAATAACCTTCCATTCTTTGGATCCGTTCGATGTTTTTCTGTGCAATTGCCATGATTTACTCCACTTCACCACTTCTAGATGGGGGCCACCTAGAAGCACGAGGTATTTTTCTACTTGCTCTTTGCCATAAGAACGACGAAGAGCTTCTGCATAGAGATCGAGCTGATCCCGGTAGCGTTCGACCAATTGACTAGGAACCTTGTAGTGATCCGTCTTATAATCAAAGAGCAAGATCCGGTCTTCTAGCACCACGTAACCATCCAAGATCCCCCGCACGACAAAGTCCTCACCACTAGCTGGATCTTTCTTCAGCATGGCAAAGGGAGCTTCGCGCCGAACTCGAGAGGCCTCTTTTTGAAGCAAGGTACCCAAAGGGGTCTCATAGAAAGCCAGGATGGCCTCTAGCTTGATGCGGGCTTTGACCGCTGGCTCCGCTTGAACTTGCTCCAAGGCTTGATGCAGCGTATCCATCGTGATTTCTTCTCCAAGAGGCACGCGCTGCATGAGTTCATGGACAGCACTACCGACCTGGGCTCCCGTCACGGCTTCTTCTTGCCCAAAAGTTGGCAGCTCAAAGTCAGGCGCAACAAGCTTTGCATCCATGATCTGGACGCCATTGGCATCCATGACTGGCTCGTAGAATTTCTTGATCTGACTAGGAGTACGGACACTTGGTAAATGAATGGCCGGAGCATAGAGCTGATTGAGCCGATCAACATTTTCCAAGATATCCAAGGCCCGACGAATATCCTCGGACTGGCGGACATCCTTGAGCTGATCCAGGCGGGAATCCTTCTCCTTCTCTAGCGGTTCCAGCTGGTCTGGTGTCAGGTCTTCGTCTGTCACAAAACGCGTGTCATAGGCCAGGGTATTCTTAGTAAACACATCTTGAATGGCAAAGAGCCAGTCCTGATAAGAGGTCCATTCTTTACGTTTCTCCGGATCCAATTTGCCATTGCGACTGGTCCCCCAATCGGTATCACGCAGTTTGTCCTCCCGGCCTTCTCCGACCAGATAGAGCTTGAGCTCAGCCCGTGTCATCGCAACATATAGAAGACGCATCTGCTCAGAAATTGTGGCCAACTTTGTTTCTTCCACATTGCGTTGGTAGCAAGGCGTTTCGATCTGCAGGCGAATGGTTTCTGGAGCAGCTGGATTTTCTGTCTCAACCGGCAGGTTCGCAACATATTTAAAGCCAATCCCTTTTTGGCGACTGAGGATAATCGGCCCCGATTGATCCTTACGGTTAAAGGCCTTGTCCATATTGAGAATAAAGACATACTTGAATTCCAGCCCCTTACTCTTATGGACGGTCATGAGCTGGACGGCATCTTTTGGAGCCGCAAGAGGGACGCTGGCCAAATCGTGTTCATTTTCGATCACCTTGTCGATCATAGCAATGAAGCGCGACAAGCCCTTGAAGCTGGCCTTCTCATAATCATTGGCCCGAAGCGTCAAAGCGTAGAGGTTGGCCTGGCGCTGGGCCCCATTTGGAAGAGCGCCGACATAGTCATAGTAATAGCGATCATCATAGATTTTCCACAGCAAATCATAGAGCGAAGAGGTCTTAGCAGCAGTCCGCCAAGTAGATAAAACCTTGAGGAAGTTCTCGATTTTAGCTGAGAGCTTGGCATCAATCAAATTTGCATGCTCTGCAGTCTTTTCAAGGGCTAACTGGACCTTGTGGTAGAAGGCCATTTGCTTTTGTTCTGGAAGGGTCTGCAAGGAAATCCGTGCCAACTCATCTTCATCAAAGTCAAACATAGGGGATTTCATAAGGGCTACTAAGGGATAATCATGCAAGGGATTGTTAATGGTCCGCAAGGTATCCAACATGACCATCACTTCCAGTGACTCAAGATAATGCGCCTGTCCGCTATCTGCCACAATCGGAATATGGTACTGGTCAAAGGCTTCCAGTATCGCATCATTTCGCGTTCGAGTCGCAGTCAAGAGCGTGATCTCTTTAAAGGGCACTTTTTCCACCCGATGGAGACGTAAAATTTCTTTGATAACCAGGAGAATTTCTCCCTTGGAAACCGTCTCGAATCCAGAAGCAGCTTCCTCGTCTTCGGTCTTTTCTTCCTGGTCTTGGCTGCCATCATAGAGCAAAAACTCTGCCCGATGTTGTGGCAAGGCCATCCGCTGCTTGTCGCTTCCTGCAACCAGATAGTGGGTCTGATTGTAGTCAATCTCGCCTACTTCTTCGTCCATCAAATGGCGAAAGACATCATTGGTCGCGTCCAATACCTCCACATGACTACGGAAATTTTCCTTGAGCAGGATCAAGCGCCCTTTCGCCCCTTCTTCTTGGTAGGATTTAAATTTATCATTGAAAATCTGTGGATCTGCCTGACGGAAGCGGTAAATCGATTGCTTGATATCCCCCACCATGAAGCGATTGTGGCCATTTGACAGCAAATCCAACATCCGCTCTTGGGTGTGGTTGGTATCCTGGTACTCATCGACCATGACCTCATGATAACGCTCTTGAAAGGCTTGTCTCACCTCTGGGAATTGCTCTAAAATTTGAATCGCAAAATGACTGATATCCCCAAATTCATAAGCTTTTTCTTGGATTTTTCGCTCCAAGTAAGCGCGAGCAAAGTCTCTAATAAAGTCCCGTAGCAAAGAGAGCATGGGGCCTTCTTCTTGGTGGAAGGTTTGTTGAAATTCCAGCTGATAGAGCTGATTTTCCAAGTCTCTGAGGCGATTGATATGTATGGTTTTATCCTGGTTATAGGCCGTGACTAGGTCTTTTAGCTCTTCTTTTCGGGCTCTGTTGGTCAAGGCCCCCCCATTTGAAGCCCGGCTAATCGCGACGACCGCCTTTAGGACAGAAGTCAGTTGCTCTTTATTGGTGCGCCCTGTCAGGCTTCCAATCTGATCGAGCACCTCTTCTACAGCTTCCAAATATTTGGCCTTGCCAAATGCTTGTCCCTCATTGGACAAATGAAAGGCAAAAAAGCTTTCTGCATCATAAAGGGCCTGCTGGATGCTCTCCATCAGATCGCCTTCAACCTGGTCAAAATCGGTCTCTTCATAACCTTTTAGGAAATGCTCCTCCAACCATTTCTCCGGATCACTGGTTGACTGAAGAAAGTCATAGATCTGGTAGACCTGTTCTTTAAACAAGGATAAATTTTTGCGCTGGCCGGTGAAATTCTTGACCATCTGCACAAAGGCTTCTTGGTTTTCTCCTTGGTAATAGCGGTCAAAAACAGCCTGAAAGACTTCATTTTGTAAGAGGCGTTGCTCACTAGCGTTTGTAAAATGCGAAACTGAGGCGCCAACCCAAGCAAATAGCCATAGCGCGTTAGGACCTTTTGGGTAAAAGAGTCCATGGTTCCGATATCGCTGGTGGCGACATCTGCGATTTGACGGGCCAGGTGTTGCTTGAGCTCTGGATCATCACTCGCTTGCAGGGCTTTCCCAAGTTCACTTTCCAAACGCTCCTTGAGCTCCCCTGCTGCCTTGACCGTAAAGGTTGAGATAAAGAGCTCCTTAATAGAAATGCCACGCTGCATCTGATCCAGTATCCGCTGCACCATGACAAAGGTCTTTCCTGATCCAGCAGAGGCCGACACCAAGATATTGGTTCCTGAACTATAGATGGCATCGATCTGTTCTGGTGTCCGCTTTTGTTCTTTGGTAGAAGCTGCCTCTTGGGCCTGAAGGGCCTTGATTTCTTCTCTTGTCAAAAATGCTTGTTTGATCATTTGTTCAAGACCTCCTTCATCTTCTCGATCCAAGCGGCTTTCACCTTTTCACCGCGTATGCCTTTTTGGTCTAGTTTGGTCAAGAACCGTGCCTGACCTAGGTGACGATCGGCTTCAAATCCTGTGATAGATTTAAACTGCTCCACGAATGGTGCGATATTGCGCCCATTTTCACTATAGGGATTGATGGCAAATTGCCCCTTGAGAATCCCTTCTGCTGCTGTTTTATAGAGATAAGCGTTGTACAAGAGGAGCAGGTCCAGTTCTTCCTTACTCAGCATCATGGCCTTGTTTTTGTCATAGGCCTCGCCCAGATAAGGCGCCTGATCTGCCATAAAGAGCCCCTTGTACTGTTGACTTTTCATGGTTTGATTGATGGCATCCTCTACTGTCTTTGTCTTTTTCAGATCCACTACGGGATCTCCCATTTCCAAATACATGGCTCCGAAAATTCCCTGCTCCTCTTGGTATTCCTTCAAATCCTGAATCGCAGAAAGATAGGTCGGCAATTGAGAATTTAGTCCATTAAAGAACTTGTCATAGTGGAACTGCGTCAGACTGGACTTGTAGTCCACGACTCCGAGGGCTCCCCGATCCCTCAATTGATCAATCCGGTCCACCTTGCCTCGTAGCTGCAGGAGACGGCCATCGGACAATGGATAAGAGGTATGGGCGCTTCCGCCAAAGAGGGTCTCCTCACCGATGGTCTCGATGCCATTTTGCTGGGCGAGGACCCGCCCTGTTGTTTTCGCGGTATCAAGAAGCAAGTTGCGAATAAACTCGGTCTCTCCATTTTCTCCATACAATTGCTGGAACTCTGCTTCTTGGCTGGTTTCTCGAATCGCCTCGTTTAAACGCCGATCAAACGCTTGATCGGAGCCATCTTTTAAGACTCGTTCAAAGATCCGGTGCAAGAAATTCCCATGACTGCGAGCGTCTGGCCGGATCGTTTCATCCTCTTGTAAGCCCAAGACATAGCGCAGATAAAAGGCATACTGGTGCTTGTAGTATTCATTCAAGGCAGAAGCGGATAAGGTCAAGGCTTTTCCCTCTGGATAGAGCGCTTGAAGCGTATCCGACTGAAGCTGACGGCTCTTTAATTCCGTTGAAATCTGAGGAATCTGGATGCCTTCAGCGGCTAATTTCTTGCGCAAGACCCGTACCGCCACACCCCAAAAGCTGGCTTCTTCAGGAGACAACTCACTCGTAATTTCTTCTTGATGGAGTTCGATCACGCGCGCTAGGAGGGCCCGGTAGGTCCCGATATCATCACTCGAGGCTTGGGTTTGTTTGGTCGTCCACTCGATGGCAATAGGTTTCTTGGTCAATTCGACAAGGTAAGGAGAGACACTATCTTCCATTTCATTGACCAAGCTAGGGGCCGATAGGACCAGTTGGTTGGTCGCAGCATTGAGAAGCGAAACTGCCACAAAGCGATTTTTCTTGAGATTTTCACTGGTCACCACCTGGAGCTCTGCTCCTTCTTGGGTGGCCTCATTGAGCTGCTGGCGCTCTTCTTCACTGAGCAGAGAGGTGTTCTGAGCGATCTTTGGAAAACGCTCCTGGGTCAGCCCGATTGCGTAGACATAAGGCGCTGTCAAGGGTTCAATCAAGTCATAGGACTGAACGGTCACCACATCTACCGTAGCAGGAACTGTCCGGTATTGAGACAATTGCATCCCCGATAAGAAGAGGGCCAAAAAGTCATCCACTGTCAGCTCTTGGTCCTCAAAGACCAGGTTCAACTCCTCTAAGACGTGGAGGAAGGCCTTCCAAACCTGATCATAGCGCTCCTGCTCCTCCAAGGCTAGATCCTTGATCAAAGCTTGTAGATTCTGAGAAAGCTGGGCCTCTTGCAGAAACTCTGTAAAGGTGGTTAAGAGTTGGGTCACCTTTTGTTTGCGCTGTGAAAAGAAAGGGACTAGAGGTTCTACGACGCGTTCTCGGAGAGTATTGAGCTCTTCCAAATTAAACTTGCCCTGACGATTGCTAGTAAAAGGCTTGTGAAATTTTGTAGCACCCTTTACTTCCGCAAAGCGAAGGTACTGCTCAAAAGCATCGACTTCTTCTTGCGTCAGATCACTATACAGACCCGTTTTCAACAGATTGATGACGTCTTCTGTCTGGTAATTGAACTGCTTGATCCGGCCTAGCGATTCAATGACCTGAATCAAGGGATGGTGGACCATGGCTTCACTTCGTCCCAAATAAAAGGGGATCTGATACTGGTCAAATGGTCTTGAGCTGTAGTTGATAAGCTTCTACATCGCCTAACAAGACCCGAATATCCCGATAGCGGGCCCCATCATGAAGACGCTGACGGATAGATTTAGCAACAAATTCCAACTCTTCTTTTTGCGTATTGGTTTGCCAGAGTTGGACAGCTGTTCGATCTTGCTCCTCCAGCTCATTTTCCACTTGTGAAAAATCGTAGCGCGCTTCTAGCATGCGGGTAATGCTACTAAAAGAGTCTTCGATCGCTTGCCCACAATACTGAGGCTGAACTTGAAAAGTCTTTGCAAGCTGGAGGAGAAAGTCAACACTGGCTTGGTAAAGATTTCCCTCTATAAAGCTTGCCCGATAAGCTTTTTCACTGGCATAGACCCCGATGACAATCTCCACTCCTTTTCGGTGAAGGAGACTGATCAAGGCCTCTTCTTCTGCAGAAAAACGCGTGAAGCCATCGACGACGATCGCCACATCCTTTAATTGCTCTTCCAGTTGCCCTTCTTCAACCTGGTTGAGGAAAAAGGCCATCTTGGACTGGGATTCATACCGGTGCTGGACCAGCATCTCAGAGACCGCTTCAAAAATCGCCAAGAGGTCCTCTCTTTTTTCAGCTTCCTCGAGCAACTCTAAATCTGTAAAATCCATCTGGGCCGTCTGCAATTCATGATAGAGCTGGACTAATTGCTGGATAAACTGAGGATCCTTGCGCAGGGCCCCGTAAACTTTGAGATCCTGCTCCTTCATCTGAGACAGAGCTTTAAAAAATAGCATACCTAGACCGATGTCATCCAAGGGTTGCTCCTCAAAGACCTGATTCAGGATGAAATAACGGGCCATTTGCGCAAAGCGCGTGACGGTAATGGCAAAAGAAGCCTGACCTTCTAAATAGGACAAGACCTTGGCTTCTTTTTCAAAAGAAAGAGAGTTGGGCGCAATGTAAAACACACGCTTGCCCTGTTCTACTAACCCTACGGCTTCTTGTGTCAGGACCTGGATCAAGGGGGTCCGAACATCCGTATAGAGTAATTTCATCCGATCCGTTCTCCTTTTGGCATTTTCTTGAGAGCTTGTTATCTTCTTATTATATCATTTTCACAGGAGGGACTAAAGCAAGAAGTCATGCTCCTCTTGGCCCAATATTAGGAGATTTATGCTACAATAAAAGTTGAAGAGACAGAAAGGATACCACCTATGACCAGCATTTATGATTTTTCTTTAGAAAACCAACAAGGAGAGGAGATTCCCCCTTTCCCACTACCAAGGCAAGGTCCTCATCGTGGTCAATACAGCAACAGGCTGTGGCTTGACCCCGCAATACCAAGGACTGCAAGATCTCTACCTGCGCTACCAGGAAAAAGGGCTTGAAATCCTAGACATTCCCTGTAACCAATTCATGGGGCAGGCACCAGGAACTGCAGAAGAAATCAATAGCTTCTGCAGCCTCAACTACCAGACCACCTTCCCACGATTCGCCAAAGCCAAGGTCAATGGTAAAGAAGCCCTTCCTCTTTATGACTGGCTTAAAAGCCAAGCTGCCGGGCCACTAGGCAAACGCATCGAATGGAACTTCGCAAAATTTGTCATCGACCGACAAGGCCAAGTCGCCCAACGCTTCTCCTCCAAAACAGAACCAGCTGCTATGGAAGACTTGATCCAAGAATTACTTGAGAAATAAGCAAAAAGCCTGAAAGTGAAGTCAGGCTTTTTGATGAATGACTATTTATTTTCGAGACTTTCCGCTGTGAGAAAAGTGCCTGAAACAATAACGTTTCAGGCACTCAGGAATTTTGAGAGTAAAACAGTTTGGGAAACTGTTTTAGCCTGAGCCCAGAAATTAAAGAGCGAAGGGGCTCAATAATTAGTCATGGAACTTCCTGGATTGCTGAAATCATCCACTGGATAATTTCACCTGACGTCCGTACTCACCTAAGGAAAGTTTCTAAGAAGTCATTATCCATAAGCCAAAAAAGCCTGAGCCAACGCTCAAGCTTTTTTTATTAATCAATTTCAAGTCCACCGGTGTAGAGGCGGTAATAGGTTCCACGTTCTGCCATCAAGGAAGCATGGTTGCCTCGTTCGATAATACGTCCGTGGTCCATCACCATGATGACATCGGAATTGACAATTGTCGATAGACGGTGGGCGATGACAAAGACTGTCCGACCTTCCATCAGGCGATCCATCCCTTCTTGCACCATTTTCTCTGTCCGCGAGTCAATCGAAGACGTCGCTTCATCCAGAATCAAGACAGGCGCATTGGCAAGGGCTGCACGGGCAATGGCGATTAATTGTCGTTGACCATTTGATAGGCCAGCCCCATCATCCGTCAAGACTGTCTCATAGCCCTGATCCAAGTGCTTGACAAAGGAATCCACATTGGCAATCCGAGCTGCTTCAAGGATTTCTTCCCGTGTTGCATCAGCACGGCCATAAGCGATGTTTTCCGCTATCGTACCAGTAAATAAGTGGGTATCTTGAAGAACGATTCCGAGGGAACGACGAAGAGAATCTTTCTCAATCAATTTAATATCGATTCCATCATAAGTGATCATTCCGGATTGGATATCATAGAACCGGTTGATCAAGTTGGTGATAGTTGTCTTTCCTGCACCAGTCGCTCCGACAAAGGCCACTTTTTGTCCCTTATCCGCGTACAAGTTGATGCCATGAAGGATTTGTTTCTTCCCATCATAAGAGAAATCAACATCATCAAAGACCACATTTCCGACCATCTTCACAAGCTGGTAATCTCCATTCGGACGTGGGTGTTTCCCCAAGCCCATTTGTTGGTTTTCTGATCGGTTTCGACCATTTCTCCATCGACCAGTTCATAATTGACCAACGTCACTTTTCCTTGGTCGACTTCTTCTTCTTCGTCCAAAAGATCAAAGACACGATCTCCACCAGCCAAGGCCATGAGGACAAAGTTCAATTGTTGAGAGACCTGGGCAATCGGACCTGTGAAGGAACGGTTCAATTGCAGAAGGCCATGAGACCACCAATGGTTAAACCACCGACACCGTTTAGCGCAAAGAGTCCACCGATCAAGGCTGTCAGAACAAAGGAAACATTTCCCAAGTTCCCAAGAATTGGCATGAGGACATTGGCATAGCGATTGGCTAGATAAGAGGATTCAAAGAGTTGGTCATTGATCCGATCAAAATCTTCAATGCTTTCAGCTTCGTGCACAAAGGCCTTAACCACCTTCTGACCAGTCATCATTTCTTCAATAAAGCCATTTTCAATCCCCAAGTTTTTTTGTTGGGCCCCGAAGTAACGACCTGACTTGCTAGAGACATTCTTCATGACATAGAACATTACGACAAGCATCATAAGGACAATCAAGAACAAGAGCGGACTAACCGTCAGCATGGTAATCGTTACCCCAAGGATGGTAATCGCTGAGGATAGAAGTTGAGGAATGGATTGTTCAATCGCTTGGCGAAGGGCATCAATATCATTGGTATAGATAGACATGATGTCCCCGTGTTGGTGGGTATCAAAGTAACGTACCGGCAGTTTTTGCATGCGAGCAAACAACTGATTTCGAAGACTTCTAAGTGAGTCTTGTGAAACGGTCGCCATGATCAAGGTAAAGCCATAGTTGGCAAGTACCCCGATCAAACAGATCAAACCAACCCGTGTCAAGAAGGACAAGAGCGGTCCGAAATCATGGCTGTTTGACGTTAACATGGGCTCCACATAGACGTCGACCAAGGACTGAATCGAAGCTGTTACATTGACCGTCGCAAGAGACGATAGAATGATTAAGATAAAGGAAACAATCAAGGATACCTTGTAGTTTTTCCAAAGGAAGTCGAGCAGGCGAAGGATAGAGCCTAGATTTGCTTTTTTCTTAGTTTTCATCTGCTTCTCCTTTCCCTTGTGTTTGCATTTCATATACTTCTTGGTAGATGGCATTGGTCGCAAGCAATTCCTCGTGACGACCGATCGCATCGATTTGGCCATCATTCATCACGATGATGCGATCTGCATCTTGAATAGAGGAAATCCGTTGACCAATGATGATTTTGGTCGTCTCTTCAAGCTGGTTGCCAATCCTTGACGGATCAAACTATCTGTCTTGGTGTCGACCGCCGAAGTCGAATCATCCAAGATCAAGATCTTCGGATTCATGAGAAGAGCACGCGCAATACAGAGACGCTGGCGTTGCCCACCAGAGACGTTGGATCCCCCACGTTCAATCATGGTGTCATAACCCTCTTTGAAATCTTGAATAAATTCATCGGCTTGGGCAATCTTACAAGCTGCGATGATCTCTTCATCTGTCGCATCCTTATTTCCCCAGCGCATATTTTCTTTAATCGTACCAGAGAAAAGGACATTGGTCTGAAGAACCATGGCCACTTGCTTACGAAGGGAATCCAGATCGTATTCTTTGACATCGTGACCTGCTACTGTCACCCGACCAGACTCAACATCATAGAGACGAGGAATCAACTGCACCAAGCTCGATTTCCCTGATCCTGTTCCCCCCAAGATCCCAATCACTTCCCCTGAACGAATGGAAAGGTTAATCCCTTGCAAGACATGGGTCTTGTCGCCATTTTCATCGGTATAAGCAAAGGTCACATCCTCAAAGTTGATGGATCCATCAGCGACTTCTTTGATCCCATTTTCTGGAGAGTCAATCGTCGTTTTGGTCGTCAAGACTTCATTGATCCGCTCGACAGAGGCCATAGAAATCGACAACATGACAAAGATCATCATAAACATCATGAGCGACATGAGAATGGTCATGGTGTAGCTAAACATAGAGGTCAAATTCCCAGTAGAGAGTTGACCACCAACGATCAGATGAGCCCCGATCCAAGAGATCAAAAGGAAAGAAGCATACATGGAAAGCATCATAGCTGGGCTACTCAAGACAACGACACGGATAGCCTTCATAAACATGTTGTAAATCAAACGCGAAGCCTTCTTGAATTTAACGGTTTCATCTGCTTCCTTAACGTAGGACTTGACCACCCGCATATTGGTGATATTTTCTTGAATGCTGTTGTTGAGATTATCATAAGCTTCAAATACTTCTGTGAAGAGTGGATAAACAATCTTCATGATGATGCTTAAGACAGCTGCCAAAAAGATGGTCACATAGACAAAGATCATGGCCATTTCCGCATTGATCATGAAACAAGCTACAATGGCAAAGATCAAATTGAGCGGTGCCCGAACACAGATCCGAATGACCATTTGATAGGCATTTTGCACATTGGTAACATCCGTCATCATCCGAGTGACTAACCCACCTGATGAGAACTGATCAATATTCTCAAATGAGAAGGTTTGAACCTTTTTGAACATGGCCCGACGAAGGTTTTTGGCAAAACCAGCCGATGCATAGGCGCCATAACGGGCAGACTGCATCCCACAAAAGAGGGAGAGAAAGGCACAGACCAGCATGAGCCCACCGTAAAACAAAATATTGTTCATGTTTCTTTGTTGAACACCTTGGTCCAAAAGACTCGCCATGACAAAGGGAATCGAAATCTCAAACATGACTTCAAAGACCATGAACAAGGAAGCCAAAAACGAGGGCTTCTTGAATTCTTTGATCTCGGAAATTAAGGATCGAATCATTATTACCTCCAATGTTATTCATACTTTTTTCTGCGGTAGAAGCAAAGCTTCTTTCCATCGAAAATAGGTCAAAACACACAAAATTCCCTGAGGGAAAGACCCTAGGGATTACGCGTTTTTTATAGTCTTCATTGTAACCTAAATTACAAAAAAATGCAAGATTTTTAGACAGCATCCGTTTTTCTGTTTATCTAGTACAAAAGAGGCTGGGCCAAAAGTCCTAGACTCTCAATTGTCTTTGGATTGTCGAGCAAGACGCAGTGGTTGAGTGGGCCTACTACGCTGATTTCATCAGCTTTTACAGCCCTACTCAACTGTGCGGAGGTGGGACGACGAAATCGAATTCTAACGAATTACCAATTTCTGTCCCACTCTCTTTTCTATTTATTCAGCTAAGAGCACTTCTTTGATGGTTTGTTTTTGGAGTTTTCTGTTGGATAGATAAAAGAGGCTTTCATAAACCACAGCAAAAGCAAGCAAGGTCCAGAAGCACACATTCCCATCAAAGTGATGCTCAATTTTACCAGGAACCGTATCTTTGATCACACCGATCAAGAATTCCATGATACCGTATTGATAAGCCGTCCCAAGAACAAATCCTAGATAGGCCCAAAAACGATAGGGAGCGAGAATATGACTTTGGCATTCACGATCGGTGTAGCCAAAAGCCTTCATAAGAGCCAAGGTTTCACGACTTTCTGAGACAACAATCCCCAATGACAAAAAGAGTATCGAGAAAGAAAGGATCAAACCAATCATGATCATCATAGTTTGGATGATATCATCTGTGTAATCCCTGAGGCCAAAGGACAATTGAACCATGGCCGCAAAACACATGGATCCAAAGACCACAAAAAACAAGATCGATTTTCTCCCCCAAATCAGTGACAAGGATAGCTCTTTTAGGAAGTCTTTCTCTTTCTTAGGAGCTCGCTTTCTCCTTTTGACCTTGATCGGACTTGGAGACTTTTTCAATAAGAGAAGCGCAGGCGTTTGTAGTTGTCTTCTAGCATAACCAATCGCGAGAAGCATAAAGAAGCTCGTTGGCAGGATCACCAAGGCAAGCAGGAGCTGCCAGTGAAGGTGAATGGTAATTTCTGGCAAAATCCCCCTTCTCATTACGGAAGTCGTAAAAATGTCCCATCATGAGAAATGAAGCGAAATAGCCAAGAAGCGCTCCAGCTCCAAAACTAAGTCCAAAGGCCCAAAATCGTTTCGCCAACTGGCCATTGCTGTAGCCCAAAGCCTTTAAAATCCCTAATTGTTCCTTGTGGTCATCAACAAATTGTTTGATATAAAAACACATGAGAAGGACCGACGTCAAGGACAAGACAACCCCACTGACCATGGCCACCATCCAGGAAAGCGAAACCTGGGCATCATAGTAGGTCTGAATCATGGGATTGGTTTTCGAAATTTCCAACTGCACGATATCCAGGTAAAAATTCAAGAAGAGATTGGCCACAAAGACCGCACAGGCTCCAATGATACTGACGACAACTAATTTTCGAATATCTTTTACTGAAAACATGGCTTACCATCCAATCTCATAGGCAGTCTGAGGCTGATCATTGGTCACAACTTCGGTAATCTTGCCACTATTGACACGAATGATGGTTCTGGCCATATCCGCAATATTTTGGTTGTGCGTCACCATGATGAGGGTAAAGCCCAGTTTCTCCTTTAATTTCCAGATATAGTCGAGAATCTTGCGCCCTGTTTCTTCATCCAGGGCTCCCGTCGGCTCATCTAAGAAGAGAATCTCTGGCTTTTTGGCCAAGGCCCGAGCAATGGAGACTCTCTGCTGTTCCCCACCAGACAATTCACTCGGATACTTGTCCAGCTTATCGCCAAGCCCCAAATCCTCGATGATCTGCAAAAATCATGATTGTTTGCCAGATCAGCTCCCATCTTTACATTCTGTCTAACCGTTAGATTCGGCAATAGATAATACTGCTGGAAAATAAAAGCAATCTTCTCACGTCTAAAGGCTGTCAATTGAGCATCCGTGAGTTGAGACAAATCTTGTCCTTGAATGAGGATATGCCCCTCGTCTACCTTTTCTAATCCTGACAGCACATTTAAGAGAGTTGATTTCCCAGATCCAGAAGGACCGAGGATAACCACATCATCCTGGTCTTGAATCTGCAAATCAATCCCTTTTAAAACCTTAGTTTGGCCGTAACTTTTGTGCACATTTTCTAGTTGAATCATTTCTTTCCTACCATTTCTTTGATGAGAGATTGACAAACCTCTGTCAGTAATCCAATCACTTCTTCCATGCTGAACTGGTAAATACCAGAAGCAACCATTGAGGCCATCCCGTGCGAGTAGATAAATAGATGCTGGTACAAGCGACCAGCCTCCTCTACAGTCAAAGGATAGTCTGCAACAATCGAATCCAGAACCAATTGGTAACTATGATCCTTCATGGGAAGAAAATCTTGAAAGCGACGAATCGGATCTTTGCTAGGATTTTGGAAAAGCAATTGAAAGAGTTGGGGCTCTTTTGAGGCGAAAAGGATATAAGCAACCCCGACAGATCGGAAAGGCTTTTCATCTTCTAAGGCCTTGCGAATATACTCCACCACGACCATCTCCGCCGCAGCAATAACCTCTGCTTGTAACTCAGCCATATTGGCAAATTGCCCAAAAATGACTCTCGGTGTGGCTCCCAGCTTCTCCGCTAATGCTCGAGCTGTCAAGCTAGCCATCCCCTCTTCTCTCACCAATTGTAAAGCGGTCCCAATGATAGCCTCTTTACTAAATTTAACCTTGGGTGGCATAAGACTCCTTTCACGCAACATTTGTTGCGCAACGCTTGTTGCATAAAAGAATACCATAAAAGATAGAGACTTGTCAAGAAAAATCTGAAAACTACCAAACAAAAACCAGACCACCGATAAGAGTGGAATCTGGTTTACTAACAAGATTCTAAGGCAAATCATTTCCTGCAGCCAAGTAGATTTGGTACCATTCCTTACGAGTTAGGGTGACTTCTGCTGCTTTCCCTGTTTCAAGGACATGCTGGGGCTTGGTCGTTCCGATGACCGCCTGCATCTTACCAGGATAGCGGAGGACCCAAGCAAGGGCGATAGCTGTCGGTGTGACCTGGTATTTTTTCGCCAAGTCAGTAAGGACGTGATTGAGGGCCGCAAACTCTTCCTTGCCGACAAAATTCCCCTTGAAATAACCATGCTGGAGGACAGACCAGGCCTGAATCACCGTATCAGTTAAGCGACAATACTCAAAGACACTGCCATCTCGCACGGCTGCTTTATGCCCTTCCATATTGACATGAAAACCAGCTTCAAAGCTCGGTGTAAAGGCGGCACTCAACTGCAACTGGTTGACCTTGAGAGGTTGTTTGACAGCCGTCTTAAGCAATTCCATCATCATGGGATTTTGATTAGACACTCCAAAATGACGGACCTTACCCGCTTGCTCCAAGTGATCAAAAGCTTCCGCCACCTCTTCAGGCTCCATGAGGGCATCCGGTCGATGAAGGAGAAGACTATCTAAGCGCTCGATCTGCAGACGCTCGAGGATGCCATCAACGGAATCCAAAATATAGCCCTTGGAAAAATCAAAATAGGTAAAGCCGTCTTTGCGAATCCCGCACTTGGACTGGATCCACATCTGGTCCCGAAGATCCGGACGACGCTTGAGAACCTTGCCCAGCAGGACCTCACACTGGCCATCGCCATAGATATCCGCCAGATCAAAGGTGTTGATCCCAATCGACAAAGCTGCCTCCACCAAGGCCTCCACCTCATCTTCACTCATCTGACTGATCCGCATCATCCCAAGGACAATCGTGGACAGACGCTCATTTTCAGCAAACTCAATATAGTTCATGTCCGCCTCCTTTTCTGTAGTTCTATTGTAGTGAAAAGGCTTGCAAAAGTCAATTTGCAATCAAAGCCCTCAGCAATAACTGAGAGCTCTCAGGTTGAAGTAGAATTTCTTAGTCTTCCTCATCATCCAACTCCACTTCGCCATGGATTTTGATGTATTCTTCATTTCTGCGGTCATCTTCTGTCCAAACCGGGTCTCTCACATCATCCATAAATGGAATTTCCTCAAGACTCAGCTCATTAGCCTCTTCATAACTCACCGAAAGGATATCTTCATGCCGATTTTTAAATTCCTCCACACTTAACCAGCTCTCTTTATCATCTTCGCTAATCTGACCGTCAATGGCAGTCGCAATTTCAATCGCCATAATATAAAAAGCACGTTTATCAACGGTGAGAAGGTCAAGGTGCTTAGAAGCTAAACGAAGACAGTCTCCTTTTTCTCGGTAGTCTGATGCTGGATTATCTTCAAAATCTAATTCAAGATTTTCATATTCATGACTTCCAAATTTGTTGGTAATGCCTTCTTTCAACCGAACATTATTCCATCTATTGTCATGCATCCACTTATTTAATTTTAAGTGAATAGAGAGTTTCTCGATTGGTAAATCTAGGTACCCCGCATACGACAAATCTGGCTCTATTCCATCTTTTTCCTCAAACCACATCCTCTTCGCTAGTTCTAAGTAATCGAACGGAATTTCTTTTGTATAATCACCTTTAATATATAATCTCACTCGTCTTCCTCATCGTCATATACACGTTCACCATGGATTTTGATGTATTCCTCACGTTTTCGATCTAATTCTTCCCAGATAGGATCGTCAGCAACATCAATCGTCTGAATTTCCTCCAGACTCATTTCGTTTGCTTCCTCAAAGGTCAGAGATAAGATATCTTTATGTTTTTCCTTGAATTCCTCGCTTGTTATCCATGTTTTCTTGTCATCTTCACTAATTTTCCCATCAATCGCAGTCGCAATTTCGAGTGCCATAATATACATAGCTCGTTTATCAACTGTTAAAACATCCAGGTAATTCGAAGCGATCCTTAGATATTCACCCTTTTCTCTACCGTCGCTTTCATAACTTCCTTCATAATCCAAATCAATATTTTCATATTCTTGAGAATTGATTGCACTGCCACCTTTTGCCTTGACATCTTTCCAACGAGAGCCACTTGCTCCCCACTTATCTAACCGTAAAGATAGATAGAAATCATCTTGTAGCATCTCATCATCACCGACGTTCGAGTATGTAATAGGATGTCCATTCCATTCCTTAAACCACATTTTCCAAACAAGTTCTCTAGTTGTGAAGTTTATTTTTTTCTTAAAATCGCCTTTGATATAGAGTCTCATTCGTCCTTTTCTCTACTCTCTTTATTCCCCTCCATCATATCATAATTTAATAAAAAATACATGTTAGCATGAAGGAATATCGTTTTAAATAGCCCACTGATAAATTTCAATGCATGCTAAAAGCCCTCAGCTGTAACTGAGAGCTTATCTGATTAGCGATAGCTAAGAGCACGTTTGATGGTCTTCCATGGTCCGAGGTCATCGGTCTGGAGGATCAGGCTCGCATAGATACGGGCGATGAGAACTGTTCCCACGATGGTAAAGAGAACCGCAATTCCCAATGAAGCCCAAGATTCAAGACCAGTCGCATAGCCATTAATGGTACGGAAAGGCATGAAGAAGGTTGAAATGAATGGAATGTAGGAACCGATCTTCAATAAGAAGACATCACCGGCACTGCCCAAGGTGGTTACCCCAAAGAAGCTAAAGAGGACTAACATCATTAGTGGCGAAATCGCTTTTCCTGAATCTTCAGGTCGTGCTACTGTGGAGCCTAAGAAGGCAGAGAGCACCACATACATAAAGACCCCAAGGATAATGAAGAAGACGGTATTGAGCGAGATCGCTTCTGCTAGATGTTGGGTAATTGGAGAGTTTGGAGCGAGAAAATCCTTGACAACAGGGATATCTGCTCTAAAGATCCAAACAGCTACTAGCCCAACTACATAGACAAAAATATGGGTAAAAATCACACCGAAGAGTCCGAGCATGCGTGCGAAGAAATAGTCGGTTGCTTTGATACTAGAGAAGACCACTTCCATGATCTTGGTTCCTTTTTCACTGGCCACTTCTTGGGCTGTGATACCAGAGTAGAACATCAAAATCATATAAAGCAACATTCCTAGAGCACCTGCAACCATGGTTTGCACCATTTTCAAGCCTTCTTTTTTCTCATCAATTTTTTCTTTGAGAGAAACCTGTTGAGACAAGGCTGTCAGTTGCTCTTTGCTTAGATTAGCATGCGCTAGATTGATTCCTTGTTGGACTTGGCTTAATTTCGCAGCGACAAGCGATTTCAAATCTTTTTTCATGGCTTGGTCGCCCACATAAGTGGCTTCTAGCTGGCCATCTTTTTCATCGACCGTTAGGTAAGCAGCTGCTTTCTCATCCTTGATGGCTTTTTTAGCAGCAGCTTCATCCTTGTAGTTCAAGGTCAAGCCATCAGTTCCTTTGAGACTTTCTTTGACAGCTGGAACTTCTGTCACCAAGGCCACCTGGTTTGGCATCTGTAGAAGAACCTGTCAGATAACCGATTCCAATGCTCAATCCTAAAAAGAGGAAGGGACCGAAGACCATGAAGAGGAAACTCCATGATTTCACTTGTCTGATATAGGTTTCTTTCATTACGACAAACATCTGTTTCATACTTCTACTCCTGATTCAAGTTTAAAGATCTCATCAATAGTTGGGGCTTGGTGGTCAAAGGTTGCAAGGTAGTGGCCCTTGGTCAAGCGGTCAAATAATTCTGGACCAGCTGATGCATCATCCAAGATCAACTTCCAAGTCCCTTGCTTGGTCATGCTGACCTTGGTCACGTGTGGCAGAGCTTCTAGCTCTTCTTTACTAAAGTCGTTTGAGACAAAGAGGCGAGTCTTGCCATAGCTATTCCGGACCTCTTGGACAGGCCCTGAAAGGACAACCGAACCATCACGGATCATTAGGATATCATCACACAACTCTTCGACATTGGTCATGACATGGTCAGAAAAGATAATGGTCGCTCCACGCTCTTTTTCTTCAAAGATGACCTGCTTGAGCACCTCTGTATTGACCGGATCCAGCCCACTAAACGGCTCATCTAAAATGATCAATTTAGGCTCATGAATCAAGGTGATGATCAGTTGAACCTTTTGTTGGTTCCCTTTTGAAAGGCTCTTGATTTTATCGGTTAATTTTCCTTTTACTTGGAGTTTTTCCATCCAGGTCGGTAATTTTTCCTTGACCTCGGCGGTGCTCATTCCTTTCAAAGCAGCCAAATAACGGACCTGCTCAAAAATCGTGAGTTTAGGCATGAGGCTACGCTCTTCTGGCAAATACCCAATTTCCTTGTAAGTCTCTTGGCTAATCGCTTTGCCATCTAGACGAATCTCACCGCTGTAGTCCAAAAAACGCAGGATGCTGTGGAAAATGGTGGTTTTCCCGGCCCCATTTTTCCCAACTAAACCAAGGATATGCCCCTCTTGAGCTGTTAGATCTACTCCAAAGAGGACCTGCTTATTGCCAAAGCTTTTTTCTAAATGTCTAATTTCTAACATGGATGACTCCTTTACTCTTTATAATAACGTTTGGTAATTTTGTATTGTGAAATAAGGATATAAATATAGAGAATGGATACGACGAACAAAGCTAGGAGGATATCCGTTTTGAAGGCAACCCCAATGAGGAGGAGAGCAAGGAGAAGGCTCGGCAAGATATAATTGCTTAACTTAACCACTACTTCGAAATTTTCCTCGTAGTTTATCTGTTTTTCTGCCTCATCCATCATACTCATCATAAATTCACGCATTTCCTTGGCATCGGCATTGCGGGGAATCGGTTTCCCATAAACCAAGTTAAAGGTCTTACGATAGAAGATACCCACTAGGAAAAATAGGACAATCAAGGCAAGAAAAAGATAGAGCATGGTAAAAGGTCCAAAGATAAAAGCCGCAGGTTTATCCAAATACATCAATTGAATATAAAAGATGATAATAAAAAAGTATGGCAAGATCATGATTCCTTTAAAGATGGTCGCTAACCCATACAGTTTTTCCTTCTGGATATCATAGTGATAAGCTTCATCCTCGTCTTCTATATGGAGAATCTTGTAATGAAGTTTACTTACCCGCATCAATAAGATCATCGTGATCATAAACACGACCAAGAATAAAACTACTGAGCCCAAAAGGAGCACCTCTTTACTAAAGAAGGATTGGATTTCCAGGGGCTTTTCGGATCCGAACATGCCTGTCAAAAAACCAATGACTCCTCCAATCAAGCAGGAACCTGTGATGATTCCGACATTTCTCCAAAAACGGTAACGATCAGATCGTTCTTGTTGTTGCTTTTTCATTTTTATTCTTCTCCCTCTACTAGACTAAAAACATTCTCCACCGGTTCCTTGAAAATCTGGGCGATGGTGATAGCAATGATAACCGAAGGGGTGTATTCCCCTCGCTCCAAGAGACTGATGGACTGACGCGAGACCCCTGCTAGCTTGGCTAGCTCGGATTGGTTGAGCCCATCACGCGCCCTCAGCTCTTTCAGTCGATTTTTTAAGATCATGGCTTTCGCCCCCTTATAGTTGAATACCTTGAATATCTTCGATACGAACCAATTTGGTCTCCCCTTGTTGTTTATGATTCACACGAGTCAGTTTGACCCAATCTTCATCGATATCGATAATTTCATATTCGGTTCCAAAACCATTTACCGTAACAGTGACCGTTTGGCCTTTCAATTCTTCTAAAAGTCTAGACATGTCTTGATTTCCTTTCAATTGTTTTTCCAATCTTTTGATGCGTTTGTTCAACCTTTTTATCTTCTTTCCTAAGCTTGTATAAACTATAAACAGAAAAGGGATAAAAATAATCCACACGGCTCCCATAAGAAAACCTCCCCTTCTTTCAACTGAAACCATTGTAACACTTCTTTTTCTTTTTGACAAGTATATTTGTCAAAAAAATAAAAATATTTGTCAGAAATAGCAGGATGGTTGACATGGATATTTTTGAGTACTTAAAGGAATTTCTTTATTTTTTTATAGGGTTTTAAGGCCTATAACTTGCAAATCCTGGAAGAAAAAAACAGCTGAGAAATTCTCAACTGTTTCATCTTTTAACGATTTAGCGCACTTCTGCGTCGACTTTTTTT